>Ga0265293_10000086_pt1 | contig 209807 bp, 169 predicted proteins | sample Munlanlewell138R_FD_192505 | JGI IMG/M metagenome (GOLD analysis project Ga0265293, IMG submission 192505) | Leachate microbial communities from a municipal landfill in Southern Ontario, Canada - Leachate well 138R | ecosystem: Engineered > Solid waste > Landfill > Unclassified | place... | reverse complement strand
ATCTTCTATATTTAGCGAATTAAGAGAAAAAATTAAAAATATTATCAAAAAGACAACAAAAAAAGACATAATTTTTATTTAAAGATTTAATCTTTTTAAAAACTATGCCTTTTTCAACGGTCTGAGAGTGTTGATTTCAACACTCTTTTTTTATTTATAAAACGCTATGATAATTGTTGCTCACTTACAATATAAGTATAGCCCTTAAAGGCAAGAAGTAATAAATCCATCGGATACAACTGCCTGACATCTTCATCGCGATAAAAGGCTGGGTCATTGATAATGCCATACCAGATTCCATCTTGGTAGGTAAAACCGATGAGAACGATTAAATGACCTGCAGGATATCCAGATAAAGATCCCGGTAAATCCTCTTTTGTTTGGGTCGTAATGGATAAGACAACAGGAATGTCATTTTTAATATATTCAACGATGGTATTCATATCATCCATATATTCAACTCGACTAAATAAATGTTCATGACCAGCAAAACTCGCAGTAAAGGTCCAGTTTCCATAGATGTTAGCACTATAGTCTTTCACCCATGAAGCGACATTTTCAGGACGATATTGATACCCATAATAATTCATGACCATTGTCATTGATGTAGGCGAACAAATCAAGTTACCAATTTGAGGAACACTCAGTTGGTTTACCGGTGGAACAGCAAGTTCTTTTTCAATGAGGACATTTTCATTATAAAGTAAGGAATTGGTATTTCTTTTGGTAGTCACAGAAAGATTTTTGATTTTAAAAGTATCATCTTGGTTAGGTCGAATGAGTATTTTTAAAATGATTTCATCATGGGATTTATCTTTGTTAAAAAGAGTATCTAAATGGACTTTAGCAAAAGTATCTTCTTGAGTGGCCGCAGACATAGGATAATTTTTCTTCCAAGAACCCATGACAAATTCACGGCTCCATTCATCCCCTTTTCCAATGGCAACTCTAAAGGTGAGCGTTGCTTTATCTAAATCTTTAATGTTCCAAGATAAGACGAGTTGTTCAAAAGTATGAATTGAAATGGGTTTGGATTCATAAACGCCATTTAAAGTTGCATTATCAATCATCAGATAATTTTCACTCAATTGTAAGTTTTCAGTAGTTTCTAAATTACGGTGTTCCCATAAGTGTTCGGCACTAAATGTCTTTGTTCCATTAATTACCATAGAAACATCCTCCTTCCATTTGGCATATAAAATTAAATCTTCAGCAACCGTTTTGTTAAAAAGGTAAGGATCTTCATCATTTAAGCTGAGATACCAACCCATAAAGCTATACCCATCTAAAGTTGGTGTATTCGGTTCAAGTAAGATTTCACCTTTTACATGGGTGATAACAAGCGGATCTTGATTCGCTGTAAGTGAAAAAGTAACCGTCACTTTTTGTGAAGAATGATCCTCTTGGTTTTGACAACTCAAAAGAAGTATCACGGTAAAAAACAACGATAAAGTTAACAGAAACTTTTTCATCAATCACACCTCTTTCTCTTCATTAAAAGAAACGTTCAAATAAAGACGTAATGGTTAATAAAACAGGGCCAATAATTAAAGCAATAATCGACATGAGTTTAATTAAAATATCCATCGTAGGACCAGCAGTATCTTTAAATGGATCACCAACGGTGTCGCCAGTAATCGCAGCTTTGTGAGCCTCAGTACCGCGACCACCATACTCGCCACTTTCAATCAGTTTTTTTGCATTGTCCCATGCGCCACCAGAGTTCGCCATAAAGATAGCGAGCATGGATGCACTTGCTAAAGCGCCAATTAAAAGACCACCTAAAGCAGCCGCTCCAAAGAGGAAACCAGTTAAAATAGGCGCTAGTACGGCAATTACCGTAGGAATAATCATTTCTCTTAAAGCAGCACGTGTCGCAATGTCGACACATCCTTTATAATCTGCTTTAGACGTTCCAGCTAAAATACCGGGATCATCGGTAAATTGACGACGAACTTCTTCAATCATCGTATGAGCAGCCCGGCCCACTGAATTAATAACAAGTGAAGTAAATAAGAATGGTAACATTGCCCCAACTAAAATGCCACTTAAGACAAGTGGAGATAAAACATCGATTTGATTTAAGCCAGCTGCATGAGCAAAAGAAGCGAATAAAGCTAAACTTGTTAAAGTAGCAGAACCAATACAAAAGCCTTTTCCAATTGCAGCTGTTGTGTTGCCGACAGAATCTAATTCATCGGTAATTTCGCGCACATGATGGTCTAAGTCAGCCATTTGAGCGATCCCTCCAGCATTGTCACTAATGGGTCCATACGCATCAACAGCTACGGTTACACCTACTGTTGATAACATCCCAACAGCAGCCAAGGCAATCCCGTAGACATCATTGAATAAATAAGAAATAATAATACTTCCAACTAAGACCAAAATCGTTAAAGTAGTAGAGCGCATTCCCACACTATAGCCGGCAATGATATTTGTCGCATGTCCAGTCTCAGATTGGCGGGATACCTCTTTTACGTGTTTTCCTTTATCACTTGTATAAATTTCAGCAATCAGCCCAATTAAAATGCCCGCTAAAACGCCAACAAAGACACTAATAAAGGGTTTAAAGTTTTTAAAGATAAAATAGCTTAATCCAAATGAACCTACAATGACAATAAACGTCCCAGTATAGGTTGCGATATTTAAAGTTTTTTGAGGATGTTTCCAATCTTTTAAACGAATGAAAACAATACTAATTACACCTGCAAGAACGCCTAAAGCAGCAACTAAAAGAGGAAAGATGACAGACTCTAAAAAGATTAAACTTGCAGCTCCTAAAGTTAACGCTGAAATAATGGATCCAACATAAGATTCTAATAGGTCAGACCCCATACCAGCAATATCGCCAACATTGTCACCAACATTATCGGCAATGACTGCTGGATTTCTCGGATCATCTTCTGGAATGTCGGCCTCTATTTTACCGACTAAATCAGCACCGACATCAGCGGCTTTTGTATAAATGCCGCCACCCACTCTGGCAAATAACGCAACCAAAGAGGCACCTAGACCATAGCCTGTGACCACTTGCGCAGCAGTTTTAACATCACCGGTGAAGTGATAAAAAAGGAAAAACATCGCGCTCAAGCCAAAAAGACCAAATCCAGATACGGCTAAACCGAGTACTGCCCCACCAGAAAAAGCACGATTTAAAGCTTTAGACATGCCATGATCTTTCGCAGCTTCAGTCGTTAAACCATTCGACTTAATTCCAGAAAGCATGCCAATAAAACCAGCACCTCCAGATAAGAAAGCACCCGTTAAAAAGGCCAAAGCGGCTTTATAGCCAATCCCTTCAGCATTTTGTAAAATAGGGATAAACCCGAGTAAAGCTAAGAAAACAGAAATTCCTAAAATAAAAAGGACAATAATGAAATACTCTCTTTTTAAAAAAGCAATTGTCCCTTCTTTGATGTAAGAAGATATTTCCGCAATCTTCTCATCTTTGACTTTAAGCAGCTTAATTTTGCGCAGCAAATAAAAGCCATATAAAAAAGTAATAACCGCAGCAACCACGACAAGTCCTAATAAAAATCTGAACGTTTTTTGTTCCATTTTAAAATGACCCCTTTTTTTTAATTGTATACGAAGCGGTTTGTTTTTGCAACTTGTTTTCCTTTATTATGTAAATTAAGAATGACTATCAATTCATCGTTTATATTTATCTTGCATTTTTATAAGAATCCCATTACCATACAAGTATAGTCTTTTATTCTGAGGTGTTTGTGATGGTAGAAAAAAGAAAGGTTGTTTTTATTGGTGATTCAATTACTGAATGTTTTAATTTAAAAACATTTTTTCAAGATGATGGTTATATTAATGAAGGTGTGAGTGGTTATACAACCTTGGATCTTTTAAACCGTTTAGAGACATCACTCTTTCAATATCAACCTGATATTGTTTTCCTTTTGATTGGAACGAATGATTTAGAGTTAACAGAACTTACAAAAGAAGAAATCGTTCATAATATTAAAACAATCGTTCAAAAGATTAATCAAAGACTACCTCAAGCAACACTTTATCTTCAATCTATTTACCCAGTCAACTATGAAATCAAACCATTTAGTGTTGGTAAAAGGAAAAACGAAGATATTAACTGGATTAATCATCATATTAGCCAGATTAAAGGAGCCAAATATCTTGATATACATTCCTTTTTAAAAAATAAAGAGGGAAAACTAAATTCTGATTACACCTACGATGGAATCCATATTAATGATTTAGGCTATCAAGTGATTAGTCATCAATTAAAAGAATATTTAAAATAAAACGAGAGGTATTCCTCCCGTTTTTTTTAAAAATATGTTTTTACATGATTAATGTCATAAAGATAGCGCCCGTTTTGATCATAATAAATTTTGATTTGGTGCTCGTTCAACCTTTTAATTAAAGCAGTTTCGTTTTCAACGCTAACATTTAAATGGTAATCAACTAAACCTACCATATCATCCGGCCGGTTTGGGATATGAGTCCCATTCCAAACATTGAAGCCAAGATGATGGTGGTACTTGTTATCACTTACAAAGACAGCAGAAGACATTGCTTGCATAAGTTCAAACCCGATAACATCTATAAAGAAAGTTTTAGCTTCTGAAAGATTTTTAACATGGAAATGTAAGTGGCCAATAATAGTGCCTAGAGGCATTTTAAAGGGTTGATTGGTTAAACGCGTTTGCATAATATCTTCAACAGGTAGAGGTTCACTTACCATTGCTAGACCATTTTGATTGATAGGCCACGATGCATCTTTTTTATCGACATAAATTTCAATGCCATTTCCATCAGGATCAGCTAAATAGATTGCCTCGCTAACACCATGGTCAGCACCGCCTTGAACGACAGTTTTGTTTACATGAAAATGATGCAACAAACTTCCTAAATCACTTCTTTGAGGCATTAACAAGGCAAAGTGATAGAGTCCTGTTGTCTTAGCTTTAGAAACGACATGGTCATTTGTCATGAGTGTAAATAGGATTTTATCGCCTACACCTAGATGGTGTTTTTCGTTTTCAATTTTTAGTAATTCAAGTCCTAATGTTTGTTGGTAAAAGGTAAGTGATTGGTCGATATCTTTTACTAATAAAGTCAAATGATCAATCATCAAAGTATACTTGGAATGGTATTTATTCATATAATCTCCTAAAAAAACTGCATAATTTTGTTTCTAAAACTATTATATGTGGACTTTCTGTGATTCTTTGGAAATATGCTTATTTATATGAAAAAGATCTAAAACATATTGACAAATATCGATATGTTCTTTAAAATAGATATCGAAGGTTATCGATATGTATAAAATGAAGAAGGAGAAAAATGATGCAAGGTATCTATTTTAATTATTCATTAATTTTTAAAGCTTTATCGGATGAAACAAGATTAAAAATTATTGACATGTTATCGTGTGGCGAATTATGTGCTTGCGATATTTTAGATTGTGTTGATATTTCTCAATCAACGCTCAGCTATCACATGAAGGTTTTAACGGAAGCAAAGTTGGTTGATGGTAGAAAAGATGGATCGTGGGTTCGGTATTCTCTTAATGAAAAGAATAAAGACCAATTGATTTCTTTCTTAACCAATTTAATGGAAGATAAAGAATCGTGTATTTGTAAGGATTTTAATAATGAGTTTAAAAACTGCTGTGTTAAAGGAGAAAATATTGTCAATGAACATCGTCATCTATGAAAACTTACAAAACACTTGTAATTGTAAAACGAATCCAGGACAAATTTATTTTAATCATTTAACAAAACAATTAAAAACACAAGGCATTCATGTTTCGCGATACGATGTAACAGAAGAGAATGCTGATCAAATGAAAACCATTGATATGAATTCTTTACCAATCACTTTTATCAATGATGAGATTGTTAAAACAGGTGCTTATCCATCTGAGGATGATTTTAATAAATGGCTTAATCACAATCACCCATCTTTTTATTTGAAAAATTCTAAAAAGATTAGAAGAGCTATCATCCTTGCTTGTGTGCTTTCCTTAATCTTTATTCCTTTTTTAATCATTGGAGTGGTCGGTGGACTCGATTCAATTAGAAGTGTTTTTCACTTTGTTTCTCGACAAATCATGGGAATGAGATGGCTAAATGATTTGGTTGGTATCATCTTCACACAAGCACTTGGTTCTGATTTTATGGCAACAAGATGGGGAGATGCCCTACAATTCTTTGTTTATGATACGATTAAAATCATCGTGTTGTTATGCGTTTTAATTTTTTCTATCTCATATATTCAAAGTTTTTTCCCGCCAGAAAGAACAAAGAAAATACTAGGAAAATATAAAGGTCTGGGTGCGAATGCGATTGGCGCGATGTTAGGCGTATTAACACCATTTTGTAGCTGTTCATCGATCCCTATATTTATTGGTTTTGCGAGCGCGGGAATATCAAGTGGTGTCACGTTTAGTTTTTTAATTGCGAGCCCACTTATTGATTTAGGTGCACTAATATTACTCGGTAGTACTTTTGGATTTGCGATTGCGGCTGCCTATATCGTTGTGGGCTTATTGCTTGCGATTATTGGTGGTGCTATTATTGAAAAAACTGGTGTTGGTCGACATGTGAGAGATTTTGGTGAAATTTCTCAAATCAATGATGTTGAAGATAACAAAATAACTCAAAAAGATAGACTTTTGATTGCTAAAGATGGAATGTTAACGACTTTAAAAAAGGTTTGGGTTTATATAATTATTGGTGTTAGTATAGGCGCAACCATCCATAACTTCATCCCTGAAGTTTGGATTCAAACTATTTTAGGTGCTGATAAATGGTATTCAGTTTTAGTTGCGACATTTGCAGGAACACCGATGTATGCTGATATTTTTGGAACCATTCCCGTCGCTCATGCTTTGTTTGCTAAAGGGGTGGGTGTTGGGACTATTATTGCTTTTATGATGAGTGTGACAGTTTTAAGTGTTCCTAGTATGGTCATGTTATCTAAAGCGATTAAACCAAAACTTTTTGTTACATTTGTGGGTGTTGTCGTCTTAGGAATTATTATGATTGGTTATATGTTTAATGCATTTAATTTTTTATTTATTTAAAGAAAGGAAAGAAAATGAAAATTTCAGTTTATGGTACAGGTTGTAAAACATGTAAGTTATTACACCAAAGAGTTTTATTAGTTGTTAAAGAAAATAATCTTAACGCAGAAGTGTTTTATGAGACAGATGTTATGAACATTGCAAAAAGAGGTATTTTACAGACACCAGCACTTGAGGTAAATAATAAAATAGTGCATACAGGAAAAGTTCCTAAAATTAAGGATCTTTATAATTTAATAATTAACAATCTTTAGACATATTTGAAAAAAGATGAATGTGTCTCCTTATTAATTGATATTAATAAATAAAAAGGGTGTCAATTTGATCAGCCAATTAAGGTGCAAAGAGCAGCTTTATATAAATTTTATATAGAGGTGCTTTTTAATATGATAATAAAATAAACATGGTGCTTAAAGGAGTCATAATTTATTGTCTAATATTGGTTAAAAAGCCTATTTTTTAAATATATTCTCCTTGATTTCATGTTATAATTAAAGTAAAAGAGGGGTGAAGAATTATGCAGCTGATAAAAGTAGCAATTTGGGGTTTTGGCGCGATGGGCCAAGGCATGGCTGAAATGTTGCTTACAAAAAGAGGCGTTGATATTGTTGGTGTTTGTGATATCAACGAAAATTTTGTTGGAAAAACAGTCGAGGATATTTTAAAAAGTGATTATCAATGCCAAACACCAATAGAACAAGATATCGATTCAATGCTCGATAATACAAAACCTGATTTAGTCTTACTTTGTACAGATAGTTTTGTAAAGGGAGCTTATCATAAAATAGAAAAAATCTTAAAAAAGAAAATCAATTGTATTACAACTGCAGAAGAAATGGCGTATCCATTAGAAAGCCATCCAGAAATGGCAAAAGCGTTCGATGATTTAGCGAAAGAAAATGGTGTAACTTTATTAGGAACAGGAATTAATCCTGGTTTTATAATGGACTTAATGGTCGTTGCTTTAAGTGGCGCGATGGTTGATGTCGAAAAGATTAAAGTGGAACGCATCAACAGTTTAAGTCCATTTGGACCTGCTGTTATGGAAGAACAAGGTGTAGGTGACTCACTTGAAAGATATCACGAGAGAGTTAAAAATAATCAGTTAGATGGCCATGTTGGTTTTAGACAAAGTGTTGATATGATCTTTAAAGGATTGGGCCTTAAACCAAGTAAATTCGAACAACAAATGAAACCAATTTTAACATCAATTGACCGTCAAACAAAATACGCAACAGCCAAAAAAGGTACCTTAGCTGGAGTTAACATGACAGCACAAGGCTATTTAGAAAATCAGTTGTTTTTAGAAATGAGTCACCCCCAACAAATTGAACCCGAGGCAGAAGGGGTGCGAACAGGAGATTACATTTATTTAACGGGGAAACCTAATGTTCAAATGGCTATTTCACCAGAAATTGATGGTGGTTTAGGAACCATCGCAGTTTGTGTGAACATGATTCCTCATGTCCTAAATGCTAGACCAGGTTTAAAAACAATGCTTGATTTGCCTGTTCCACGCGCAATTTTAGGCGATATGAGAGACATGTTAGATATAACAAAATAGAAAATTAGGGATTTTCTATTTTTTATTGGAAAGGAAGAACAAAATGATCAAAAAAGGCAGCTACGTAACAATAAGAAAAGTTGTTTTAAATAAAAATGAACGTTCGACGAATCTTCCAGAAGATACAAAAAAGGTAGATTTAGTTATGAAAATAAAAGGCGTTACCTTAGAAGACGCACGTTTGAATGAAACGGTAGAAATCATGACGACAACAAAACGGATAGTTCAAGGGGAGTTAGTTGAATTAAATCCAAGCTATGTCCATTCGTTTGGTCGTCATATAGAGGAAATTGAAAAAATAAAATCAGTCATCTTAAAAGAAACGGAGGCCCTTTAAAATGACCGAGTTCGAAAAAGTAATGGCTTCCCGTCATCAAATTATCAAAGATTCATTAAAATTGGACTATCATGATTTTGAATTAGAAGGAATCGCTTTTGATTATGAAAAATTGATGAATGATAGCGGTTATTCATTTGCTGAAATTAAAAAGATACAGCTTGAAAACAATGTTGGCAATACACCTTTAATTGAACTAAAGAAAATAACAAAATATGCCCGTCAATTTGCTAAGCCAGGATTTGGAGCACGGATCTTTTTAAAAGATGAAGCCTTAAATTTAAGTGGTTCATTTAAAGCTAGACGAGCTGCAATAAGTGTTTATCACGCAAAAAAGATGGGTTATAAAGGTGTTGTTGCAGCAACAAGCGGAAATTATGGTGCTGCAGTTGCAGCGATGGCAGCAAGACTTGGCTTAAAGTGTATTATTGTTCAAGAGGTCTTTGATTCAAAAGAAAAGAACCAACCAGAAATCATAGAAAAATCGCGTCTTTGTGAGGCTTTTGGTGCTGAAGTTATTCAACTTTCGGTTGGACCAGAACTTTTTTATGAATTTTTGAGAATATTAGATGAGACCAAGTATTTTAATGCTTCCTTGTATTCACCTTATGGAATTAAAGGGATTGAAACACTCGGCTATGAAATCGCTGATGAAATGATGCAAAAAGAAGGAAAATATCCCGAAGTGGTCATTGCTACGAATGCTGGTGGGGGCAACCTAACTGGAACAGCGAGAGGATTGTTAGAGCATGGAGCAAAAAACACAAAGGTTGTTGCAGCCAGTGTTGATTTAACAGGACTTCATATGGCAAGCGATCATGATTTTAATTTAAAATCTTTCACAACGGGCCATACAGGATTTGGAATACCTTTTGCGACCTATCCTGATCGTTCTGATGTGCCTAGAAGTGCAGCCAGACCACTTAGATACATGGATGAATACGTTTTAGTGAATCAAGGATCAGTCTTTTTTATAACAGAAGCGTTGGCCCTTTTAGAAGGAATGGAACGAGGTCCTGCTGGTAATACAAGTTTAGCAGCAGCTTTTTCATATGCTCAACAATTACCAGAAGATTTTATCGTTGTTGTTCAAGAAAGTGAATATACTGGGGCAGGTAAGCATTACCAAAGTCAAATGACATTTGCGAAAGAACAAGGTGTGAGACTAATGATGGGTAATCCCCAAGAAGAAATCCCTGGGAAAACACTCGTGTTTCCAACATCAGGAAAACTAGTCAAACATCGAACCTTGGATTTAATGGGATTAAAAAAATCGTATTTAAAAAGGTATAAAGACCATCATTTTAGTTCTGTTGAATACAACTATTTAATGGAAGAATTAAGACTTACTTTAAGTGAGATAGATGCATTAATGGAGGAAATCAATGAAGACGAGAAAAGATGATTTTGAAGTTCGCAGAAAACATTTAAAGGATTTATCTGATCACGAACTTAAAACATATTTTTATAAGTTATTGGATGATTTAATTGATCCTATTTTAAACATTGCCTATAAACAAACATCACCTTCCATTGAAAGAAGTGTCTTATTAAGAATGGGTTTTTCATCTTTAGAAGCCAAAGCAATCGTTGATGTTGTCTTAGATTATGGTTTAATTGGCCATGGTGCTGGACATGTTGTTTATCGCTATGCTAAATATCATCAGTTATCGATTAGAGAAGCGGGTTTAAAAATCATTGAAACGAGTCATTTAGACGAAATTAAAGGGGGTTTTATTCATGATGAACTGGAATAAGAAGCTTGATATAAAATCTCTTTTAGAAGATTTAGAAAACTATCAACCCAGACGACGTGGTTGGGTTTGGCGGAAGCATCACCCACAAAAAATTGGTCCTTTTTTCTACGAGGATGTTTCTGATTCTTTAAAGCGTTATGTTGCCTTGCCCAGCGCAAGACATCTTGGAAATATTGACCCACAGCCAGCAACAACAATAACAACCGAAATTGCCTCCGGGCGTTTTGAAGATGATATAAGAAGAATGCGGATGGCTGCTTACCATGGTGCAGATCATGTGATGGTAATTAGAACTGCAGGTCAATCACACATGGATGGTCTTTTAGAAGGAACACCTCAGGGCGTGGGTGGTGTTCCCATTACAAGAAAACAAGTACGTGCCCAAAGAAAAGCTCTCGATATCATTGAAGATGAAGTGGGTCGTCCGATTAATTACCATTCTTATGTTTCAGGTGTTGCCGGTCCAGAAATCGCAGTTATGTTTACCGAAGAAGGAGTGAATGGCGCACACCAAGACCCACAGTACAATGTTTTATACCGAAATATTAATATGATTCGTAGTTTTGTTGATGCAGCAGAATCAAAAAAGATTATGGCCTATGGAAAAATGGCTCAAATTGACGGTGCTCATAATGCCAACGCAACAGCTAGAGACGCGTGGAAAGTCATGCCAGAATTATTGGTTCAACACGGCATTAATTCTCGCTTTAGCGAAAGAATAGGAATTAGCCCTGACTTAATTTGCCTTTCAACAGTCCCACCAGCTGCACCACCAAGTCCAGATATTAAAATTAACTTACCGTATGCAATTGCATTAAGAGAATTTTTTTCAGCTTATAAAATGAGAGCACAAATGAATACGAAGTACATGGATTCATCGACACGAGAAGCAACCGTAACCCATGTTTTAAATCTTCTTATCTCTAAATTAACAAGTGCAGATATTCAATCGACGATTACCCCTGATGAAGGCCGTAATGTGCCATGGCATATGTATAATATCGAAGCCCTTGATACAGCAAAACAAGCGATGATTGGGCTTGATGGCCTGATGGAAATGTTAGAATTTAAAACCGATAGTCAGTTATTTGAAACAAAAAGAGAAATCCAAGAAAGAGCCGTTTTAATGCTAGAAGAAATTATTGAATTAGGAGGCTATTTTACTGCTGTAGAGGCAGGAATGTTTGTTGATAGTGGTCTTTATCCCGAACGTTCTGGTGATGGAATTGCCCGTAAAATAGAAGGTGGTATCGGCGCCCAAACAACATATCCTAGACATCAAGATTACATGGCTCCAGTGACAGCGCATTATGGGTATAACAACATTGAGCAATATGGTCTTAAAGAAAACCCATCAGAATTAATTGGTGGATCAACATTTGAAGTCAGAGAAAAGATTCAATTTGTTGATGAATTAGATTTAGATGACAATGTTAATGTGCGTTTAAAACAAACTGAAAAATATCGAAATTCAAATTTAATTAAACCAGAAGTTGAATGGCTGGCTGATGGTGTTGTTACAGTTGATCTATTTTTTCCAACGGATGCCGAGACTGCGGAAGCAGCCGCTTTGGTTGTTGGGGAAAAGATGCAACTTAAACAAGTAGAAGTCATTCATGTTGAAGTTTTACATCCAGTAGAAGGAACTCGGATTCAAATTAAAGGTGTTTTTGATGAAGATATTGATTTAACCAAATTAAAAGTTGTCAAAAAAGAAGCAACATTATCTCCTGAAGAAATTTTAAATTACGTCAAGAAAAACCAACTGAAAATTGTCGCAGGAACGGGCGGAAGTGATGAACATAGCGTCGGGATGCGAGAAATTTTAGATATTAAACATGGCGGTGTTGAAGCGTATGGCTTTGAATACCATTATTTAGGAACGAGTGTTCCAATTGAAAAATTTGTAGATGCAGCGATAGAGACAAAAGCAAATGTTATTTTAATATCATTGATTATTTCACACGATGATGTTCACTATAAAAATATGAAAAAACTCCATGATTATGCCATTGAAAAAGGTGTTCGTGATCAACTGATTATTATTGCTGGAGGGACCCAAGTCTCTTCAGAGCTAGCACAAAAACACGGAATGAACCAAGGTTTTTCCCGAGGTACTAAAGGGATTGATGTTGCTTCATTCATCGTTAGAGAACATGGAAAAAACGATGCAAGTTGATTTTTTAGTTGCTGAAATTGGATCAACGACAACGTATGTTAACGCGATTAATTTAACCCGTCAACCGTATGGGTTTATTGGTCGTGGATATGCAAAAACAACTGTAGAAACAGATGTTACAGAAGGTCTCAAAGAAGCAATAAATGACTTACGAAAACAACTGAATGTTGCAGAAATCTCTTACCAAAAGTTATTTGCGACATCTTCGGCTGCAGGAGGTTTAAAAATGACCGTTCATGGTTTGGTTTATGATATGACGGCCAAAGCCGCTAAAGAAGCCGCGCTTAATGCTGGGGCTAACGTTCATTTTGTGACAGCCAATCTTTTAACCGAAGATGACTTAGAAATGATTCATTCAATCAAACCTAATATTATTGTTGTTGCCGGCGGAACCGATTATGGTGAAAAAGAAGTCGCTTTTAAAAACTTAAATATGTTAAAAGATTTAAACATTCCTTTAATATATAGTGGTAATATAGAAAACCACATACGAATTAAAAAACTAAACATTCCCCATTTAACCATCGTGGAAAACGTTTATCCAAGAGTTGATGATTTTAATATATTTCCGCTTAGAAAAGCGATTTATGATGTTTTTGAAAAGCACATAATTCATGCCAAAGGAATGCATTCAATTTTTGAAATGGTCAACGGAAATGTCATTCCTACACCAGGTGCGGTGATGGAGACAACTCTTCTTTTAAATGAAATAAACCCCAATGTCATGACGATTGACGTAGGTGGTGCAACGACAGATGTTCATTCGATTAGCGAGCCTCAACCACAATACCAAAAATATCTTGAAGGTGAACCAATTTCAAAGCGTACCGTAGAAGGTGACTTAGGTGTCTATGTTAATCGTGAATCGGCATTGATTCAAATGTCTAAATACGGTTATCAAAAGAATGTTCCCTTAAGTGAAGCAGAAAGTAAAGCTTTACTTGAAACGGAGCCTTTTATTCCAACGACTGAAAAAGGAAAAGAATTGATCCAACAATTGGCTGTTTCATGTGCCAAAATTGCTGTTGACAGACATGCTGGTGATTTAAGACGCATCTATACAACAAGTGGGATGAAAGTGATTCCAGAAGGGAAAGATCTTTCCTTGGTCCAAACGGTATATTTAACAGGAGGAGCTTTAAACAACAACCCAATGATAAAAGAAGCTTTAAAAATGCATTTTAAAAATACAACGACAAAATTATTACCCCGGCCAAATGTTAACATTGTTTTTGATAAAGATTACCTTTTTGCAAGTTTAGGTGTGTTATCTATTGAATATAAAGAGGAAGTTAAAACCTTTTTAAATCAATATTTAAAGGAGGTATAAGATGTATCCTCGTGTCATCATCGATCCAAAAAAATATGCATACAATGTAAATTATCTCGTTCAAAAAGCTCAAGAAAAAAACATCACTGTAATGGCTGTTTCAAAAGTTTATGGAGCAGATAAAGAGCTTATTAATATTCTCAATCAAAGTGAAGTAGATTTTATTGCGGATTCAAGAATCAGAAATTTGAAAAAAATCAAAACAACAAAACCAAAAGTTCTTTTAAGAATACCGCAAATATCAGAAGTTGATGACGTTGTTAAATTCAGTGATATCTCTTTGAATTCAGAAATCGAGACAATTAAAAAACTAAATGAAGCGGCCCAAAAAATCAACGTTATCCATAAAGTGATTTTAATGTTTGATTTAGGAGATTTAAGGGAAGGTATTTACTATGCAGATTTTAATACTGAAATTATCACCGAAATTAGCAGTTTAAAAAAAATTGAATTGATTGGTATAGGAACAAATTTAACATGCTATGGTGGTGTCATTCCTTCTTTAGAGACTTATCAAAAATTGGCTGATATCAAAGAAAAAATAGAAAAAGAATTGAACCAGAAACTAAAAATAATTTCTGGTGGTAATTCATCATCTATTTCAATGCTTTTAAAAGGAGAACTCCCATCATTTATTAATAATTTGCGTCTTGGTGAATCGCTCATCGTTGGTAGAGAAACGGCTTATCAAAAACAAATTGATAATTTATATGACGAAGTGATTGTTTTAGAGGCGAAAATTATCGAGCTAAAAACAAAACCGTCTTATCCTGAAGGTGAAATAGGCTTTGATGCGTTTGGTAGAAAACAAAAATACCAAGATATTGGCAAGATTAAAAGAGCCATCTTAGCCGTTGGTAAACAAGATGTTGATCACAACGATTTAATTGCTCCACCAGGTGTTCAGATTATCGGTAGTAGTAGTGATCATCTTATCGTTCAATTAGAAGAAGACTTATATCAACTTGATGATATCATCACCTTTAAACTTAAATATGGGGGCGTTCTTAGTTTAATGAACTCAGAACATGTGGAGAAAATTTATGTATAGACCAACATACGCGAACATTCATTTAGCGTATTTAAAAACAAACTTAGAACTTATTAAAAAAATGATACCAGATAAAAAAGTCGTTCCTGTTATTAAAGCGAATGCTTATGGCCATGGTTCAGTTGTTATCATGGAGTATCTGATTCAACAAGGAATTGATTATTTTGCGGTATCCCTTTTAGAAGAAGCTTTAGAACTACGTGAAAAAAACAAAGAAGTAGGCATCATCATTTTAGGTGCTATTTCTAAAGAACAATTAAAAATAATTAGCGACAATCAACTCGATATTTTCGTTTATAGTAACGAACTTTTAAACGACGCTCTTGAAAGTCAGTTGCCTTTACGAATTCATTTAAAATATGATACAGGTATGCATCGATATGGTTTTACCAACTTAAAAGCAATTTTAAATGCAATCTACCAAATTGAAAACCACCCAACAGTCAAATGGATTGGGTTAGCGACCCATTTTGCGACAGCAGATGACAACGAAATTTACTATCGCCACCAAGTTGAAATGTTTAAAGAATTGCTCACTCATCTTCCAAGAAAGCCGGAAATGATTCATATGTCAAATTCGGCGTCTACTGTCATTTACGAATCAATGTATGACTTTACAACGCATGTGAGAGTGGGTATTGCCCTTTATGGTTTGTCACTTGAACATTTAAATTTAGGGTTAAAGCCAGTCATGAGCCTTCACAGTCACATTGTCCAAATTAAAAAGCTTAAAAAAGGTGAATTTGTCAGTTATGGCGCAACCTATCAAGCAAAAGAAGATGAATATATCGGTGTGATACCAATAGGGTATGCCGATGGTTGGCTTCGGGTTAATCGAGATGCAATGGTCGAGATCAATCACAAACTTTATCCACTTGTGGGTACCATTTGTATGGATGCGGCCTTAGTTAAAATTGATCAATCTGTCCAATTAGGGGCGGAAGTCATTTTGTTTGGTGGATTGGTATCGACAAAAGATGTGGCTGATCATCAAAAAACAATTGTTTATGAAGTTTGTACAAATATATCTGCTCGAGTACCAAGAAGGTACGTATGAAAAAAGAAAGGAGTAAATAATTAATTGGTATGAATTACTATTTAATTATTACATGATGTGAGTGAATAAGAGGATAACGCTTGTTTTTGGAGAAATTTATGAGGGGAATCAATTTAAAGGAACAGAACTTGCTCCAAAAATAATCTATGAAGAAATTTTAAAACCAATCAACAAACAGCTTAACTATAAAGAACTAAATTATATCGATTCCGGAAACAATGAAACAAAAAATAACATTAAAAATTATGATAATTTGCTAATTAACTTAGCTGAGTTAAAAAATAATATTGATTATGTTTTTAAAGCGGGTAATTTCCCTTTTATCTTAGGGGGCGATCACTCCATTGCTTATTCATCCGTTGCTTCATTTATCGAGAACTTTGAAAATGGTTCCATTGTTTGGATTGATGCGCATTCAGACATTAATACACCTTTAACTTCAAAATCGATGAATGCACACGGCATGCCACTCTCATCCGCTATCGGTGTTGGTGACCCTCATTTTAACAAACTATTTAATAAATATGTAAAGCCTGAAAACATCTATTTAATCGGCACAAGAGATGTTGAACCTGAAGAAACAGAGATTATAGAAAAATATAAGATTAACAATTACTCAATGGAAGATGTTAAAAAAAGAGGCTTACAAGTGATTATAAACGAAATCATAGAAAACATTGGTAAAAATAAGTCTAATCACATTCATTTGAGTGTTGATATTGATTCATTAGACCCCATCTTTATTAAAGGAACGGGCACACCTGTTAAAAATGGCTTTGAAATAAAAGATCTAAATGATATGACCGGTAGATTTATTGAAACAAAGTTAGTAAGAAGTTTAGATATTGTTGAGTTTAACCCCTTATTAGACGATTCGAATGATAGTTTTGAAACGGTGAGACAAGTTGTAACAAGTGTGTATAAAGATTTAGTAAACAATCTTTTATAAATCATTGTTTGTTAATGAAGATAATTAGTTTAATTTATCTTATTATCCTACCTTCCTCACCAAGGATTTTTAAAACTTTGAAAAACACAGGATTATAGTAGAACCTTTAATCCAGTGTTTTTTTCTTTTTCTAACATCAAAAAAGCGTTATTTTGTACTTTTTAAAGTTAGTTAAAAATGATTGTGGTTAAATAATATATTTGTCCAGAAAAAATACCCCCAAACTCTTTTTCATCATCAATCCAAGTTTGGGGGTTAAATCAATTCGATTTAATTGTATTTAATAAGCAAAAACATTTTTTCTAGCTGACGAAATGATACTTACTCTAATCAATAATCGTCCTATTACCATTGCCATAGGAGTCCCCAGTGAAGCCTCCTCGATCATTTAAAATAAAATTAGATACGTTTTCTTTGCCTTCAACATTGCCGTATGCTTGGCTATTAATAATTTGTGGTGGTCCATAATTAATAGTATTTGTATTCCCGTTTAAGATAACCAAACCTGCAATATCGCTACCTGTTCCATAAAGATCTACATTCACTAAAATATTTTCTATAACACTAAGATTGGTACTCTTACTTGGCCCATTACGCCCTATACCACCAGCCAAATAGCTATCGCCATGAATGGTTCCATTCACTTCAATATCGGCAATATAACCGCCATATGTATTTTCCATCGCGATGCCTGCTATATTATTATAACGATGTTCACCGAGCATGTACACCTCAAGATGTACTGTTCCAAATTGAATTGTGGCTACATGATCAGTTTGAAGTCCGTTATTTGAAAGAACAACACCAGCAATCTCCAAAAAATGGCCCCCTTTTACGATCGAATCAACATATGAATTAACGACTAAATTGACTTCAAAATTAGTAATAAGCCCACCATGGCTGTTGTGATGAGTGATTCCAGCAATATGTCCGTAGCCAAAGTCTCCATCTGTCCGGTTATGAACGATATCGACTGTAACCATTTTAATGGTGCCGTAATTTTCATAGGCGATGCCGTTGTTGCTGTTTTCCATGACTAAACTGATGTCGATATTTTTAATGGATCCATAATTGAACCCGACTAGACCACTACCTTTGCCTTTCATCATTCCATCAATACGAATGTTTTCAATTGTTCCAAAATTAGCATGCAATAAAAGGCCGTGAAAATTAGGAAGCCATTTGGTTTCACTATAAATATTAATAAATTTAATCGCCTGAATGGTACCATAATTTCGATCAAAAATGGCAGGAGTGAAAGAATCATCGTGAAAATGAGAATCAACGTCGTTAATGACAGTCAGATTTTCTACTTGGTGGTTGTTGCCGTTTAGTGATCCTCTAAAATAATTGTTTGTATTTTGAGTGCGAATCGGAGTGAATAAATAATCTTCTGGGAAAATAATGTCGCTAATGAGCTCAAAATGATGTTCATCATCAAAATAATAGTGCATCTTCTCAAACTCTTCATGATTACCTATCTTAAAGGGATCACCAATGGTTCCCGTTCCCCCACTATAAATAAGATTTGGATCTGGCCTATCTAATTCTTCGAGATAAATCATTACTTTTGCATGAGGTTCTGAATGATGCGAGATTGCGATAAGATAATGGTAAATATTTCTTTCGGCACTTTGGAAAGAAGCGGTTGATTCTTTATGATTTTCATAATTATAATAGACGACTTTATCCATTTGATAATCTTTATGAACTGTTATTTGTAAGGTTATGAAGTGAGTTGTCAAGACGGGATTTGTATAATGAATGATTTCCTCATCAATGATGATCCATGAAACTAAATCAGGATTTTCTGTTTGTATTAAAACGCCTGATTCTGGTTCAACAACCCACCATTCAGGATTCACGCCAATCGTGACTGTTGTTACTGCAGTGAGTTCAAAACGGTTATAAACAGCAAATGGTAAGTTAAAGGTTAATTCCCATTCTAAAACTTGCTCAAATTGACCGATTTCATCAATCTCACTAATATCCGTTAAAAGAGTGTAACTTTGAACCGGGACCGCTCTTGCATTTTGTTCGTCATTTTTATTTGTTAACAAAGTGATCTCATTTGGTAAATGGTTTTTAATCTCATTTAAATCGGTAGTAAATGGTAGTGTATCTACCGCATCAACAACAATTTCATAAATGTTTTCTTGGGGAAACCGTGGGTAATGACTTCCTAATAAAGTTACTGGCATTTTGTCAATGAAAACACCATCACTATTAACAGTTAATCTTTCAATCTTGTCAGCATTAGTAATGTTGATGTTCTCTACATTTTCACCAATCGTCATTTTTTCAAGAAGAGCAGTTACCAAAACCCTTACATCACTGCCATAAAGGTTTAGTGCTTTTACTTCACCATATAAGTAAATTCGCGCATGATCATCATAAAAATGAATGGTATTACCATCCGCAAACTCATATAAAGTGCTTTGAGCAATTTGGTTAATAATAATGCTACCCGTAATTTCCAAATTGTTGTAAACGGTTAAATTAGGACTGTTGATAATTAAATCTCCATCTAAAAACCCATCAAAGAAAGACGCTATGTCCATCTCATCTGTTGTAACTGTTATATTACCTGTGTGGGTGAACGTTGCTAAATTTAAGTAAATGGGTCGGTTAATCTCGAGATTTAATTCAATATTTTTCCGATAAAAAATTTGTTCAATTTTGGGGTTATTTATAGCGGTTAAAAGCTCTTCACTTGTTTCAACATAAGCTTGTGGATTGGCTTCCTCAGTCCAAACGGCGATTAATTCTAAATCACTTATAACAGGGGCTGAAAAATCATACCAATCCCCATCTAAAAACCAACCTTCAAAAACAAAACCATCTTTATTAGGGTCAATAGGCATGGGTGCTAAATCACCTTCATTAACCATCATAGGTTCAATTTCATCTGCACCATCTGTATTAAAAGTCACTGTATAAACTTTAATCTCAACTTCCCATTTTGCCTTTAAGATGATATCTTTTGAAATGACATCATTAAAATTATAAAGGACATCGTCTAAGTACCAACCATCAAAGATAAAACCGTCTTTAGTTGGTTCAATTGGTATTGGTATCAAGTTCCCTTCATTTACAATTACGTGATTAACTGGTGAACCTCCGTCGGTATCAAATGTTACCGTATAGGTTACTTCAACGACAACTAATTCCCACTTTGCCTTTAAGGTGATATCTTTTGAAATGACATCATTAAAGTTATAAAGGATATCGTCTATGTACCATCCTTTAAAAATAAAGCCGTCTTTAGTAGGTTCTATTGGCATCTGAACTGGATTACCTTCATTCACGATTACATCATCCACTGGCGATCCTCCGTCAGCATCAAAGGTTACTGCATACGTAACATGAATAACAACTTCTAACCACCGAGCTTTTAAAGTGATATTTTGATTAACTGGTGAGTTAAAATTATATACTTGATTATCTAAATACCATCCTTCAAAAGTAAAACCCGCTTTTTCTGGAGCTGCTGGTATCATAACCACATCTTCCTTATTAACGATGACGTTATTAATTGATGTTCCACCATCTGAATCAAATGTCACTGTGTAAGTGATTTCAATAATAACCTCTAACCATCTCGCTTCTAGAATGATGTCTTGGATTATTGGAGTATTAAAATCAAAAAGTTCATCATTTAAATACCAATCATCAAACGAATAACCTGCTTTCTCTGGAGCTACTGGCTCTGGAACCAATTCTCCAATTGATACAATCTGATCATTAATTTCAGTACCACCATTAGTATTAAAGGATACAGTAAAATTTTGTGGGTCGGATGTACATGAAATTAAGGCTAGTAACACGAAGATGCTAAAAAGAATAAAAAAACTTTTTTTCAACGACTCTCCTCCTCATCGTAATATCGCGTCGATTATATCAAAGAGACAATATGTAAGCAATTGATTTGAATTTCACCCTTTTTTAAGTGTTTTATCGCTTAAATCTCTCATTTTTATTTAATAAAAGAGATTTTCTAACTAATAAATTGAAGAAATATCTACTAAAGTTTAAATGGCGCTTTTCGATATTTAATCAATCTTTAATGATTTTAACCATTTAAACGTCATCTTTAAAGTTTATCGTTCTAACTTTATGTCGTTTAACGTTTTTCATTTCAAATCTTTTTTTAGAAATTAATGTATTTAAAAAACACATAAGAAAGAAGATAATCCTAACCCTATATTCCAGTTTAGCTAAGAATTACAATAGACTTAAATATTAAATGATCCAAATATAAAAAGGTATTTTATAAAAAAAACAACATAAACTGTGCCACATTGGCAATCTCTAATTTCTGTTTCATTGTGACTTTCATAAAAAAATACCCCCAAACTCATTTTTATCATACATCATCTGTATCATAAGTCCAAGTTTTGGGGGTAAGATCAAAAATATTGGTGGAGATGAGGGGAGTTGAACCCCTGTGCAAAACACTTCAAAACATACTTTCTACATGTTTAGTTTACTTATATTTTCTTACTTTTAACGAAGTAAACAAAAGTTAAAGGTCATATCCTAAAAGATTCGTTACTTAAGCTAGGAAACTTAAATAGTATAACTTACTAAGTTGGACCGCATATGAACTGTAAGTAAATTCATATTTGGCTCGCGCTTATTCTTAAGCAGCGTAAGAAAAATTTTGGTTTCCGGTTATTTATAACCTCGGCCTTTTTACATGAGCAACCATGACATGCTTATATGCCAATCCATGCCGTGACGAATCCATAAACATCCCCAGCAACTATATTTTACCTCTTATACCGAAATAAGTAAAGTAAACCATCGTTTTATTATTTATAATAGGATAGGTTTATTCTTTTTTATAGTGTATAATTAAGGCATCGAAGATGAAGAAGGTGGAGCATGATAAAAGGAATTATTTTTGACATGGATGGAACTATTTTAAATACCATCGATGATATTAGTGATAGTGTTAATTACGCACTTAAGAAGAATAACTTACCAGTAAAAACACTAGATGAAGTAAAAGCTGCAGTTGGCAATGGCGCCTTTAATTTAATTAAGGCATTATTACCAGATCCATTTAAAACAACGATGTTTGAAGATGTTTATCATGATTACCAAAACTACTACGATGAACATGCCAATGAGAAAACGCATGTTTATCCAGATATACTTGAGTTGTTAACGACATTAAAATTACTCGGTTATCGATGTGCTGTTGTCTCAAATAAACATCGATATTTGGTAGAAGAACTTAATAAACAGATGTTTCATGATGCATTTGATGTCTCGATGGGAATGATGGAAGGTATTCCGATTAAACCTGCCCCAGATATGATGGAAATTGTATTAAAGGAAATGGGCCTTACACGAGAACAAGTTTTTTTTATTGGTGATTCAGACGTTGATATTTTAACTGCTAAGAATGCACAAATACTGAGTGTTGGTGTGACCTGGGGTTACCGGAGTCAAACAGTTTTAGAACAATCTGGAGCAGATTATTTAATCCATAAACCTTTGGAATTATTAGAAATCTTAAAAGAGGTGAGAAAAAGTGGCGTTAATTAGACTAGATAAAGTGGCAAAGTTTTATCGTTCCGAAGAAACAGTTTCTGTTGGAATGAAAAATATCAGTTTAACATTTGACTTAGGGGAATTTGTCGCTGTTACTGGTGAGTCAGGAAGTGGTAAATCGACATTATTAAACGTTGTCAGTGGTTTAGATGGTTATGAAGAAGGCGAACTTTACTTATTTAATGAAGAAACGTCTCACTATAACATTTCTGATTGGGAAAAATATCGAAGTGCTTATATTGGTTTTGTTTTTCAAAATTACAATATTATTGATTCCTACACCGTTTATCAAAACGTTATGTTAGCATTGGAAGTTCAAGGCTTTGATCGTAAACAAAGAAAACAACGGGCCCTTGAACTCATTGAACAAGTTGGTTTAACATCACATAAAAATCATAAAGCATCAAAATTGTCTGGTGGTCAAAAACAGCGAGCCGTCATCGCTCGAGCATTAGCTAAAGACTGTCCGATTATTGTTGCGGATGAGCCAACAGGAAACCTAGACTCAAAATCAGCAGAACAAGTGATGAAGTTGTTACACGATATTTCGGAAAATAAATTGGTCATTGTTGTGACTCATGACTTTGAACAAGTTGAAAATTATGCAACCCGTAAAATTAAAATGCATGATGGCGAAGTGACAGAAGATCGAATTCTTAAGCAAGCGCCAGAAATTGTTGTAGAAACAATTCCAGAACCTAAGAAGATGAGCGTTCTTAATCTTCTTCGTTTTGCGGTTAGAAACTTATTATCAACCCCAAGAAAACTCTTTTTTCTTTTGTTTTTGCAAATCATTGTGATAAGTGTTTTCACGATTGTCTATACCAATCAAATTAGTACTTTAAGAGAACAAGGTAAAGAGCAGTCGAGCACGTACCCTATGGTAACAGAAACAAGGGTGCTTGTTGAAAAACGAGATGGTACAGCTTTTTCTGAAAACGAAATTAATCTCATCAGGAACAATCGTTATGTCAATGAAGTTTTTACCGAAGCAATGAATTTTTATAATGAAAACCCTTTGGTTTTAGCTGTCGGAACTGACTTTTACCGTTTCGGTGTTTCAGGTACTGACTCAGCTAAACGTTTACGTGCTAAAGACATTGAAGGACGGCTTCCTGTAGCCATAGACGAAATTGTTGTTTCCGATTATTTTGGCCGCGTTGAACTTGGAAACGTTGTGAAAATTAACATTGGTGAACAGTGGTATTACGATGATGAAAATGTCGTTAGTATTGGAACTTTTACTGTAGTCGGACTAACAAAAAACAACAACAATGTCGTTTATTTCTCAGATGCATATTTAAATCAATCAAACTCTGAAGAAATGGTCATTGACCAACAACGCTACCGACAAGTTCTTGATAATATTAGCCATCAAACATTTGTTAGGATTGATGGAAATGAATATCATGTATCACGTGATGTTAATCTCAACCAAACAGAAGATGTTTATTTTTACTCTTATCGAGGTGATCAAGGAAGTAGGACAATTACGAACAATGCATCTTTTATCTTCACGACGTATAACACAAATTATGAAGAGTTTCATTATACTGTGAACGGTTTAACATACAATCATCCTGATTCGATTGAGGATTACGGTCAACTCATGATTACTGATGCACTTCGTAATGAAATTAAAGACCATTTTCTCAATTTATTTGAACCTGAATATATGGTCTTAGCTAAAAAATACATCTCTGTTGGAGTCGATGGTTATTTTGCTGGTAACCAAGTGGTAAAAAGTCTTGATTTGGATACATACCGTGTGTATTACCCCAGCAATATTACAAGTGGCATGAGTGAAATGCTAGTCTTTTTCTTTGGTTTCTTCGCAGTTATCTTTTTAACACTGTTTGGACTTTTCTTATATAGTATTGTTCATGCGGTTACTAAAAATGTTATGGCTGCCCGGAAAAAGGATTTTGCCATTTACCGTGCAATTGGTGCTCACCAATCGACATTGGCTCAATTGGTTGTGGTTGAACAAGTTATTTTATCGGTTGTGGGCTTTATTATTACGATGATCATTTTAAATATTGTCGCAAGTGAAGTTACGGCAATATCAACGGATATGCAGTACATGCAATTTACAGACTATTTAATTTTACTGCTGGCCTTTATGTTTTTCGGAATTTGGCTAGGGCTTAGATTTAATAAACGTGTCTTTAATCAATCTGTGATTGAAACACTATCGCAAAGTAGAGGTGATTAATCATGATTAAAGTTGAACAATTACACAAGTATTTTAATCGCAACAAGAAAAATGAAATTCATGTTTTAAATGATGTCACCTTAACATTTCCTGAGCGTGGTCTTGTTGTTCTCCATGGTCCATCAGGATCAGGTAAAACAACTCTTTTAAATGTTTTAGGTGGTTTAGATCGTGTTCAAACGGGTAAAATTCATTTCGAAGAAACAACCTTAATGCGTTACAAAGTTGACCAGTGGGACAAAATTCGTAACGAAAACATTGGTTATATTTTCCAAAACTATAACCTTTTACCAGATTTATCTGTTTTTGATAACGTTGCTTTTGTCTTAAAGATGATGGGGATTAAAGATCAAGAACTCATCGAAGAAAGAGTCAACTATATATTAAAATCAGTTCACATGTATCCATTTCGGAAAAAGAAAGGGCTCCAACTTTCTGGTGGCCAGCAACAGCGTGTTGCCATCGCAAGAGCCTTAGTTAAAAACCCTAAAGTTATTATCGCTGATGAGCCTACAGGGAACTTAGATAGTAAAAATACGGTTGACATTATGAACATCATTAAACAGATTTCAAGACAAACACTTGTTATTTTAGTGACTCACGAGAAAAACTTATCACAAATATACGGTGATCGTATTATTGAGATATTAGATGGTCAAATCGTTTCTGATGTTGATAATATTTCGACAGATGACCACAACATTAGTGATGAAAACACAATTTACTTAAAAGATTATTCTCATCAAAAAGAAGTAACAAACGATGGTATTTCGATAAAAACATTTAGTGATGAAGCTGATGATTTAAATGATGTGGAAATTAAATTAATTGTTAAAAACAAAACGCTTTATTTAGATGTCCAGTCTAAATACAATAAAATGAAAATTGTTAATGATCAAGCAGGTGTTTTAATCCGTGATGAACATTACGTTAAAAAAACCAAAAAAGAACTCATTGAAACAGATTTTGATCGCGAAATCTTAGATAATACTGATGTTGAAAGAAGTTCAAGACGGATGGTTTCGATTAAGCAATCTTTATGGCTCGCTTTTAAAAAGATTATTCGGACGACAAGAAGAGGAAAACTGATGCTTTTCTCCTTTATGGTTTCAGGAATGGTTTTAGCGGCAACAATTGCGATGTTTGCGGCTGCAGTTATCTTACGCCCTGAAGATGCGATGACGATGCCAAAAGGCTATGTGCGTTTAGAAAATGTCTCTGAAAATCCCCTGACCTACGATGATCTTATGGCTCTTAAAGATCCACAAGACACTGACTTTTATATTAATATGTTTAGTTACGGCAATCTCAGATTTATTCAACCAAATGGCAGTTTAGAACGTTTAACTTTATCAGGGCCAATCGATTTAATCGATCATGTGAAACCAAAAGACTATGTCAAAGGTCAAGCACCCACTGGTTATGGTGTTGTCGTTACAACAGCACTAGCAGATACACTAATTGATGGTGGTTTTTTAATTAGTGCAACAGGGCAAGAAATTGGGATTTGGACATACGATCATTTAATTCGTGAAAAAGTACGCATCAGAGATTTAGATGTCCCAATTACTGGTATCGTTAAAAACGACTTATCATTAATTTATCTATCACATGAACTTGGTTTGTTGTTTCAAACTGCGACAACCAACTGGATTCCAGATGCATTTTTTGATGAATCGCTTCTCGTAGCTGGTACCCATCCAACTGATCAACATGTGATCGTTTCAGAAGAACGTTACTTAGAAATTTTTGGTCACCAAAATTACGGTGGATTCCCAGTTATATTACCACTTTTAGATTATGTAATAGGCGGCGTTTTTGACGGCAGTGAAACATCATATGACTATGTCGCAACATCGACTTATCTTGAAAAACAAATCATTCAAAGTAGTTATAGTGGAGCTTTCTATATTTATTCAAAAGACCCAGCTAAACTGATTGAAGATATTGATTTAAAAAGCAACCATGAATGGATTGGAACTGACGTTTATGAGAGCGCGAAATTAGATGCGAAAAACCGTCGAACGGAAATATTAGCCAGCACTTTAATTACATCAAGTGTTTTAATTGGTGTAGCGATGGTAGGGTTCTATTTCGTCATTCGTTCCAGTATGATTTCAAGAATCTACGAAGTGTCAGTTTATCGGGCATTAGGCGTTAAGAAAAATGATATTTTCCTTTCATTCCTCATTGAGATTCTTGTTTTGACAACAATCTCAACGGTTACTGGATATGCACTTGCTTCACTTATCTTTTCGAAGTTATCAAAGGGATTCTTAGGAATGTTTAACATCTTCACAGTGAACGCTTTAACGTTTTTTGCAGGGTTAATTTTAGCCTATATCTTAAACATTGTTGCCGGGCTCCTGCCTATCTTTGTTTTACTCAGACGAACTCCAGCGCAAATTATGGCTCAATACGATATCTAATAAAAAAAGGCTCATTAGAGCCTTTTTATATCCATTTAGCGACATCTTTAACATCGAGTCGTACTGAGGGAAATCCAGCTTCAGCCTTTTTTCCGATGGAGACAATTAAGACGGGTTTATATCGGTTAGGATCTAACCCTAAAGTCTCTGCTAAGAGCTCATATTTAAATCCGCCAATAGAACATGTGTCATAGCCATGTTCACGAGCGATATGCATCAGTTGCATGATGAAGAGTCCAGCATCTAACCATCCCGTCTTTTCTAAATCATCAATAGGGATTTTAGGAATTAAATTATCAATATTTTCAAGCTGTTTGTTGCGAACCTCTTTTGGCATGAGTCCGTATTCATAAGCACGGTTATACACCTTATTGGCAAACTTGAATTTTTGTAAATCGGTAAAGATACAAAGCATTGCTGATGATGTCTCCAGTTGTGTTTGGTTGCCATACAAAACGGTTTTAAGTTTTTCTTTCATTGCAGGTGTTTCGACAATTAAAACGCGGTAAGATTGCATATTCATAGATGAGGGGGCTCGCATCGCTTTTTTTAAGATTTCGGTCATTTCTTTTTTAGAGATTTTAATCTTTTCATCGTATAAGCGAATCGACCGTCGGTTAAGTAATTCAGACATGTTGACCTCCTTGCCAACATGATTGTATCACGGGTTTCCTTTTCAGATAGATGAATTGCTTATGGGATTTTTTTCGTCATCGTTTTTAATTAAATATTTTTCTTTTATAAATGATTTAATGTTATAATACTTGTGAAAGTAGGATGATTTGATGAAAACACAATTTATTTTAATTCGCCACGGTGAACCCCGTTATGACGAAGTCATCGATAACGGGTTTGTTGGTCTTGGTTACGAGTTTGGTCAGCTTTCTAATAACGGTGTTGTCCAAGCAACCGAACGTGCAAAAGACCCTCTCTTAAAAGGAGCAGAAATCATAATCTCATCACCTTATACACGTGCTTTACAAACAGCAGCAATTATTTCGAAAGAAACACAAATTCCTTTAGTAGTCGAACACGATTTGCATGAGTGGCTTCCCGATACAAAGTTTATTTATGACTACGACGTCGAAGATGCTTCCAAAGAGTATTTAGAAGCCCAAGGAAAAAGAAATGTCGGCCATAAGTACCGCTGGGAATCTTATGAGGATTTAAAAAAGCGTGTTCAGTTGACAATTTTAAAATATCGCAACTATAAAAAAGTAATTGTTGTTTGTCACGGCATTGTTATATCAGCCTTGACGCGTTTTGACGATGTTATTGAACATTGTGGTGTAAGAGAAGTCCACTTATAATGAATATAAAAAAATTAGAAGATTGGTATTTGACACACCATCGTGATTTACCTTTTCGTCAAACAAAAGACCCCTATCAAATTTGGGTTAGCGAGATCATGCTTCAACAAACACAAGTTGAAACGGTCTTGCCTTTTTTTAAGACTTTTATTAAAAAATATCCAACCATTTACGATTTAGCACAATCTTTTGAAGATGATTTGAAAAAAGATGTTGAAGGGTTGGGGTATTACCAACGTTTTAAAAACATGCGCTTAACGGCACAAAAAGTCGTTAAAGAACATCACGGTCAAATTCCCAATCATTATCAAGAACTCATTCAATTACCTGGTATTGGACCATATACAGCAGGTGCTATTTTATCAATTGCTTATGATCAACCTATCAGTGCTGTAGATGGAAATGTCATTCGTGTTTTATCAAGGTATTATAATTTGAATGACGATTTTAGCCAAGTTGCCAATAAAAAACGTTTAAATGATATTAATCAGTCGTTAATAGAAAAAGCAAGACCGTCTATTTACACACAAGCTTTGATGGAACTAGGTGCTCTTGTTTGTCGTCCTAAAAAACCACAGTGTGGGGTGTGTCCTTTACAAGATCAGTGTGAAGCATTTAAATTGGGCATTCAAGAGTCATTACCAACGAAAAAAGTTAAACCAATAAAGAAAAAATTACACTATTTCACATTTCTTTTATTTGATAATAAAGGAGAACTATATGTTCGTCAACGTACAGAAAAACTATTAGAAGGCATGTATGAATATCCACAGTTTTTAGGTCAAACATTGGCAGAGGTTTTAGAAAAAAACGCTAATTATGGCATCACTATTCTCCAAAAAGAAGGCATGTATCATCATGAGTTTACGCATCTGTCTTGGAAAATGTCGGTGTATTCTGGAACCGTTCAAAATCCTAACAGTTCTTGGCACTTAGTAACACCTAAAGAGTTACTTCAATTACCGATGGCGGTAGCCCACAGAAAAATTGCTATAAAAAAAGGAGCTAGCGCTCCATTAACTCTTTAAAATCAGTGTTTCTTTCTAGCAAGTAGTATAGTGGATATCCTAAAAATAAAGTGACGACTGCTTCACCACCAAAAACCCACGGTGCGGTCATATAAAGAGGGAGTCCCGTTGTCAACGCAATTAAGACACCAATAATCATTCCATTTGTAATGGCCGGAAAGAGGAGCGAAACAATTTTTGGTTTTTGAATTGCTATCATTAACAGTAAGGCCAAAATGGTTGCAGAAGTACCAAAAACAGCGTCAATGAGCCCATAAGGACTTAAGAAATAATTTGCCAAAAAAGTTCCAAATGTTAAACCAACAGCGTGTTTTTTATTAAAATAAACAAGGATTAGCAAACATTCGGCAATCCGAAATTGAACCATTTCAAAACTTAAAAATTGAAACGTATAAACCAATACTACATACAATGCAGCAATCATCGATTGCATAATAAAATCTCTTAAAGTTAAGGCTTTCATTAAAAATCTCCCTGTTTTTTTAAGCTGGTTTCCTAGGATACAGCTTGTAGTGAAATACGCGTCTATTCTAACAAAATTATGTTATAATAGCAATACAAAGGATGATGGATTGTGAGTATCAAATTTGAAGTTCTTCATGTATGTCAACAAAGTGGCGCTCGCTTAGGGCGGCTAACAACACCACACGGTGTTTTTGAAACGCCTTTTTTTATGCCTGTAGGAACACAAGCAACTGTAAAAACATTAGATCCTGAAGAAGTTAAAGCCGTTTCTGAAGGACTTATTTTAGGTAATACATATCATCTTTGGGTTCAACCGGGATCTGATATTATTAAAGACCACGGTGGTATTCGTCCCTTTATGAATTGGGATGGAGCTGTTTTAACTGACAGTGGTGGTTTTCAAGTTTTTTCTTTAACAGACCGCCGGAAAATTACTGAAGATGGTGTCCATTTTAAACACCACCGCAGTGGAGCCCCCTTATTTTTATCACCAGAAAAAGCGATTCAAATTCAAGAAGATTTGGGAGCCGACATTATTATGAGTTTTGATGAATGTCCGCCACCTTATGAATCAGATGAATATATGAAAACTTCTGTTGAGCGAACTTTAAGATGGGCAAAACGAGGTCAGGATGCTTTAACGACTGACCAAGCTCTTTTTGGGATTGTTCAAGGTGGTTTAAATGAAACTTTACGACAATATTGCGCAGAAAAATTGATTGAAATGGATTTTCCTGGTTATGCTATTGGAGGTCTTTCAGTCGGTGAGACAAAAGCAGAGATGTACAAGGTGACTGCCTTTTTAAATCCTATCCTCCCTTTTGATAAACCACGCTATTTAATGGGCGTTGGTGCCCCGGATGATTTGATTGAAAATGTTATCCGCGGCATTGACATGTTTGATTGTGTTTTACCAACAAGAAATGCACGACATGGAACAGCACTAACAACCCAAGGAAAAATTGTTATAAAAAACCAACAATATGAAAAGGATTACCAAGTATTAGATCCGCATTTAAAAACTCCGGTTTCAAATTACACAAGAAGTTACTTACGTCATCTTTTTAAAGCTGAAGAGGCGTTAGGAATGCGGCTTATAACGTATCAAAACTTGGCATATATCAAACACTTAATGCAAGAAATTAGACAAGCGATTAAAGAAAACCGTTTATTAGATTACAAACGAGAGATGGAAAAACAGACAAATTATTTCAAAAGGAAATAAAAACTTTATTTTCAATCAGAAATCGTGTAAAATAGAGAGTAATAACTAGGAGGAGTGATTTCATGGTATTTGGCGAATCAGATAATTTCAATCAGAAACCGGTCATTAAGGTTATTGGTGTCGGTGGAGGTGGCGGTAACGCTGTCAATCGTATGATTGAGAATGACGTCAAAGGCGTCACTTTTGTTGCGATGAATACAGATGCACAAGTTTTAAAAGTGTCCAAAGCCGAAACGCGCATCCAATTAGGAAAATATTTAACAAGAGGTTTAGGAGCTGGCGCTAAAGCCGAAGTTGGCAAAGCAGCCGCTTTAGAATCTATTGAAGAAATTGAAGAAGTCTTACAAGACGCCGACATGGTTTTCATTACTGGTGGTATGGGTGGAGGAACCGGAACAGGTGCAGCCCCTGTGATTGCTCAAAAAGCGAAAGAGATGGGTTGTTTAACGATTGGTATTGTTACCAAACCGTTTGCTTTTGAGGGGCCTGCTCGGATGCAAGCAGCGATTATCGGTCTTGAAGAATTAAAACCTCATGTCGATACTTTAATTGTTGTTCCAAATGAGCGACTCTTATCTGTCTCAGGTGCAACTACACAATTACTTGATGCTTTTAGGGAATCAGACAACGTTTTAAGACAAGGTGTCCAAGGAATTGCTGAAATTATTGCAATGCCAGGATTAATTAATGTAGACTTTGCAGACGTTCGTACCGTGATGGAAAATAAAGGAACAGCTTTAATGGGCGTGGGTATTGCATCAGGTGAAGACCGTGCCATAGAGGCTGCTCGAAAAGCAATTCATTCAAAACTATTAGAAGTATCCATTGATGGCGCAACCGATGCCATTGTAAACATTACTTCTGGGACGAATATTACGTTAATTGAAACAAGTCAAGCGCTTGCTGAAATTAGAAATGCAACTGACCGTGAACTAAACATTATATATGGAACAACAGTCAACGAAGATTTTGACGATGAAATGATCGTCACGGTGATTGCGACTGGTTATGAATTAAAAGCGAAAGATACAACAATTGAAGATTTACCTTCGCTTATCTTTAATAAAACATCGACTGAGCAACTTCAAATTACGAAAGAAGGCTTAATCGAAAAACACAATCCTGATGAAGATGATCATCGCGAAGGTGTTCAAAATGGAAAAAAACGCAATTTGCCCTCGTGGCTGATGAAGAAATCAAAATTTTAAAAAGGCGTAAAGCCTTTTTTATTGGAGACACTTATGTTAAAAACAGGCATTATCGGATTACCCAATGTTGGTAAATCAACACTTTTTAGTGCGCTAACAAAGGCGAAAGCATTAGCTGCTAATTATCCTTTTACAACCATTGAACCCAATGTGGGGATGGTGAATGTATACGACCCAAGACTTACCTTTTTAGCGAACCTATATCATCCGGAAAAAATTATTCCTGCTTCGGTTCAATTTATTGATATCGCTGGTTTAGTAAAAGGCGCATCTCAGGGTGAAGGTTTAGGAAACCAATTTTTAAGCTATATTCGTGAAGTTCACGCGATTGCCCAGGTGGTGCGTTGCTTTGATGATGAAAACATCATTCATGTTGATGGGAATGTTGATCCCATTCGTGACATTGAAACAATTGAACTTGAACTTTTTTTAGCTGATTTAGAAACAGTTGAAAGAAGATTAGGAAGACTTGACAAAAAAGTGAAGGCAAATGTTAAAGAAGCAGTTTTTGAAGCAGCTGTTTTATCAAAAATTAAAACTGTTTTAGATCAAGAAAAAAGTCCACGTTCTCTTTCGTTTAATGAATTAGAACTAAAAACCATTAAAAACTTTAATTTATTAAGCTTAAAGCCGATGATTTATATCGCGAATGTTGCTGAAGCTGATTTGTTAAACTTAGAAGAAAATGCCTCTCTTGTTAAACTTAAAAAATATGCAGAACAAAAAGGGATTGAAGTGATTGGAATCTCTGCCCAAGTCGAAAAAGAATTGGTCTCTTTAGACAAAGAAGAACAATTGGCTTTGTTATCAAGTTATGGGATGGACCAATCTGGCCTCAACCAAGTCATTCAAAGAAGTTATGAATTACTAGGATTAGAAACCTTTTTCACAACAGGTGAGGATGAAGTGAGAGCCTGGACCTTTACTAAAGGAATGAAAGCATCTGAATGTGCCGGCATTATTCACAGTGATTTTGAGCGGGGCTTTATTCGTGCTGAAACCGTGTCTTATACCGACCTATTCAAATATAAAACACCTCAACTCGCAAAAGAAGCAGGTAAAATACGATTGGAGGGGAAAGAGTATCTTGTCCAAGATGGTGACATTATTCTCTTTCGATTTAATGTATGATTGAAAATTTTCAAGGGACGATTGTTTGTGCCTCTAAATATTTTGATGGAGCTCAACTAAGGTCGATTTATGAACAAGGTTTTCATGATTTTGGCGAAAATCGGACCCATGTTTTATTAGAAAGAAAAAAAGAACTCGATGATTTAAGCGTTATTTGGCATTTTATTGGTCATCTTCAGTCAAACAAAGTTAAAACGATTATTAATGAACTCGATTATTTACACACGTTAGACCGTCTCTCATTAGCAAAAACAATTCAAAAATATCGTGAAACCCCACTCAAGTGTTTCATTCAAGTCAACTTAACAGAAGAATCCCAAAAAAGTGGTGTCGATCCGAATAATTTACCGGATTTTTTATTTGAATTAAAAAAATATGATAAAATAGAGGTAATTGGTTTTATGACCATGGGAAAACTTGATGATAAAGTCGTTACAGAACGCGCCTTTAAGCAATTAAAAGCTCTTCAAGACACGTATCAATTACCATCTTTATCTATGGGAATGACCGATGATTATGAACTTGCGATTCAATATGGAACAACTCATTTAAGAATCGGAAGAAAATTTTATGAATTACTTAAATAGGAGGCTTTATGGGACTTTTTCGTAAACGTAAAAAGAGAGTTGAAAGTAAACCAGACTTTAAAGAAACAGAATCGACATATGAACGCATTGTCTATGAACAACTGAGTTCTGATGAAGATCATTATTTAACCCATTTAGCTGATCAAATGCTTGATGGAGCGCCTCTCATTTTAAGTTTTGACCAACTTGAAATTGATGAAGCGAACAAAGCCATTGCCTTTTTCTCAGGTGTCGTTTATGCCATCAAAGGAGAAATTGTTCCCATCCGGGAAAAAGTCTTTATGTTTGCGAATCAAGATGTATATGCAGACCAGACGATGCAACCATTTTTAACAGACATTATTGAATAAGTTCATCTTGCGATGAGAAAGACACCTTTATGATTGTTCAGGTTGAAGCGAGCTGGTGGCGGTGTGAGACCAGCAACAAACACAATCCTATTGATCACTTTTGAGCAAATCCAAACGAAGGGCTAGATTTATCTAGAACTAAGGTGGTACCGCGGAATTTGATTTCGTCCTTAGAATTGCTAAGGGCGAAATTTATAATATAAGGAGTAAAACATGGATTATAAAGACACATTAAACATGCCAAATACAGCATTTCCGATGCGTGGTAATTTAGGCGTAAAAGAAGTAGACTACCAAAAAGAATGGGAAGAAATGCAATTGTACAATCAAGTCATTGCTCAAAATAAAGGCAATCCTCTTTTCATTTTACATGATGGACCTCCCTACGCCAATGGAGACATCCATGTGGGTCATGCTTTAAATAAAATCTTAAAGGATTTTGTTTTGCGTTACCAAACCATGAAGGGTCACCATACCCCTTATATCCCAGGATGGGACACTCATGGTTTACCAATTGAAACAGCTTTAGCTCGAGAAGGTGTTCGCCGGAAAGAATTATCTTTGATTGAATATCGCAAGTTATGTGCTGCTTATGCGCATAAACAAATGGAAATCCAAAGAGAACAATTTAAACGTTTAGGAATTCTCGGTGAATGGGATACACCTTATTTAACTTTGACGAGTGACTATGAAGCAAGACAAATCCATGTCTTTGCGAAAATGGTTGAAAAAGGTCTTATTTATAAAGGCCTAAAGCCAGTTTATTGGTCACCATCTTCTGAAACAGCGCTTGCTGAAGCGGAAATCGAATATCATGATAAAGAATCGATTTCAATTTATGTTGCTTTCCCAGCTGTTACAAAAACACCACTTCTAAAAGACGCATCTTACTTGATTTGGACAACAACACCGTGGACAATTCCTGCGAACTTAGCGATTTCTGTTCATCCAGATTTTAATTATGTTCTCTTTTCAGTTCATCATAAAAAATATGTTGTTGCTGAATCACTCCTAAATGCAGTTATTGAAAAACTTGGATTTGAAAAACCACAAATAATCCATAAATTTAAAGGCTACGAATTAGAAAATGAACAATATCGTCATCCTTTATACGATCGTTTATCCCCTGTTATTGTTGGCGACCATGTCTCTGATGAAGATGGAACAGGCTTGGTTCATACAGCCCCTGGGCACGGCGAGGATGACTACCGCATTGGTCGTCAATATGAACTCGATATTTTATCTCCTGTTGATGATCGTGGCTATATGACAAAAGAAGCGGGTCCTTTTTCTGGGATGTATTATGAAGAAGCGAATCAAAAAATTGTTGAGGCTCTTCATGAGGCTGGTGTCTTACTTTTCCAAGAAAAATTTACTCACTCATACCCGCACGACTGGAGAACCAATCAACCGGTCATTTTTCGGGCGACACCCCAGTGGTTCGCGTCGATTGACAAAATTAAAAAAGAACTATTAGATGAAGTAAAAAAAATTAAGTGGCTTCCTTTATGGGGTGAACTAAGAATTTCCAACATGATTGAAGCGCGAGAAGACTGGGTGATTTCACGTCAAAGAATTTGGGGTGTTCCTCTACCCATTTTATACACTGAAAATGACGAACCCATTTTAGACCAACAAGTTTTAGAACATATCGCAACCCTGTTTGCCAAACACGGATCAAATGTCTGGTTTGAAAAAGAAGGGCATGAACTCTTACCAAAGGGATATACCCACCCAGGTAGTCCGAATCACCTTTTCCGCAAAGAAACTGATACAATGGACGTTTGGTTTGACTCAGGGACTTCTCACTCTCTTTTAGAAGCCCGTGGTTTAACGTACCCTGCTGATTTATATTTAGAGGGGTCAGATCAGTATAGAGGATGGTTTAACTCATCGTTAACAACAGCAGTGGCTGCTTTTGGACATACACCTTATAAACAAGTGGTTTCGCACGGTTTTGTTTTAGATGGATACGGTAAAAAAATGAGTAAATCATTGGGTAACGTCATCGATCCTAACAAAATCGTTAAACAACAAGGTGCAGATATTTTAAGATTATGGGTTGCATCTGTTGATTATCAAGCCGATGTGCGGATTTCAAATGAAATGATGACGCAAATCGCTGAAGGATACCGAAAAATCCGTAACACCATTCGTTTTGTTTTAGGCAATATTAGTGATTTTGACCCAGAAAAAGATTATCTTCCTTTAGAAAAACGAAATAAGTTAGATCAAGTTATCACTCTTAAATACCAACAACTGGCAAACCAATTATTAACCGCATACGACAATTATCAATTTGACCGTGTTTATCGCAACATTGTCGCCTTTTCAACAAACGAATTAAGCGCTTACTATTTAGATTATACGAAAGACATTTTGTATATTGAAAAGAAGGACAGTCACCAAAGACGTAGTGTCCAATCTGCTTTATACGATATGATTACTGGACTTTTGAAATTGTTGACACCGATTATCCCCCATACAACGCATGAAGCCTATGAATACTTACCTGGTGAAAAGAAAGCGAATATTTACTTAGAACGTTTGCCAAAGCCTTATGTAATAAAAGAAAGCGAATTATTAACAGCTTTTGATACATTGGAAGAAGTTCGTCATGCTGTTCTAAAACGTTTAGAAGAAGCAAGAGAACAAAAACTCATTGGTAAATCGCTACAAGCTGAAGTCGATTTAACGATTACAAAAACTCAACAAGACGTGCTAAAACGGCTCGTTTCAGATATGAAACAAGTCTTTATTGTTTCAAAAGTTAATGTTACTTTGGGCGAGGAACTCGCTGTTGAAGTAAGAAAAGCTGATGGCTTTACTTGTGATAGATGTTGGAATGTAGTCGATCACGTTCATGAAAATGGGCTTTGCGATCGATGCCACCAAATTGTTAACGGAGAATAAAAATGAATATTTTAATTGTAAATGATGATGGCTATCAAGCCAAAGGTTTAGCGCTTTTAATTAAAGCATTGGCCCCGTTTGGCAACTTATATGTTGCTGCACCAAAAGAACCACAAAGTGGGCAAAGTCAAGCAATTACGATTACGAACAAAATTGAAGCATACGATATTGATCCTTTAATTGGAACGACTGAAACGCTCGTTGTAAACGGAACGCCAGCAGATGCAGTCCGTATGGGGTTAAAGTTTTTTAATGTCGATTTTGACTTGGTTGTATCAGGGATTAATCATGGTGTAAACATCGCCAGTGATGTCCTTTATTCTGGTACTGTAGCGGCCGCAATTGAAGCGAAGATTTTAGGTATCGATGCCATTGCAATTTCCGCTGCTGATGTTCATCTACCTTATTTATTTGACGAAACATATAAACTATTCGACGAAATTTTAGAAACGAAAGTGTATCAGTTTAATGGTATTCTTAACATTAACTTTCCAAAAGCGTCTTTCGCAAGACCACAGGGTGTTAAAATAACGAACCAAGGATTAAGACTCCAACATACCGAATTTACGCTTTCAGAAAAAACCGATGTTTATTACATTAAAAGCAGTTTGATTCATTACGAAGAACATCCTGATAGTGATGTTGTCGCTTATGAGAATGGTTATATTTCGATGACACCACTGAAACTTGATCGAACTGATCATGCATACATTAAAAAAATTTTACGAGATGAACAACATTGAGAGAACCATCTAATTGTGGTAAAATAAAAGAGTAAAGGCGGTGGAAAGATGACATCATTTAATCTTCATTTTTTCAAAGAGAAAAGTCGTCAAATTGATATTGATACTTTGATTGCTTTTTTCGAAGACATTCCTGGATTTCGGATTGAAATGGACAACCAAAGTGTTCGCTTTTTATATCAACACCCACGACTAGGACACACCTCACGTTTTTTAATTACTCCAAAATCGACGGTACCAGATATTTATCGCTTAAATCCGCGTTTTTTAGATTTAAACTTTCGTTTAGAAATGCCACTTTTAACGCCTAATTACGTTGCTAATCATCTTTTTGAAATTGTAAAAAAAGTCTGTCAGCGATTTGATTTTCATATTTATAACGAAATGTTTGAAGACGTTCTACCCTTTAAGAGTGAAGTTTTACTCAAAGTATTTGAAATGCTAAAGGGAGCTTATATTGAAAAGAATCCTGTCATTATGAGTAATTATTTTTTAATGGAAACAGAAAAATTAAAACGTCTTTACCGCTACTTAGATGATTATTCAGAATTACAAAAATACTACGATGAATTAGAAACATACGTTCCCCGTTATCACTTTTTACAAATTGAAAACAAACAGCTTGTCATTGGTATCGAATGGCAAGAACAAACACTCACTGTCTTACCCCCTGACATCGATTACATTTTTTACCGCATTCAAGACGAAATCAGACCGCTTCCGACAGATGCTGTTCGTGCCGCTATTGACCCTTATTTACTCGATGTACCTGGTTTTATTAAAGGGACAAAAGTGGTTCCTAAAAAGCAATTAAAACGCGTCCATCGAATTTTAAAACGGCGGAAGTTTCCCGTTGCTGATCATCGTTTTGAAAAAGTCGAACTGAAGCAGTTACTTGATTTATAATAGGAGGCCTTATGCCATTACGTCATAAAATTGTGATTCATACTGTGGGCTTTATCGTTGTGGCTTTAGGTTTATCTTTAATTATTTGTTCTCAACTTGGGGCAGCCCCACTCGATGCAATGAATTATTTTCTTCATATTTTGATTAGTAAATCGATTCCGCAAATTACGCTAGGAACTGTTGTTATCTTCACTGGTATTGCCGCAACTCTATTTGCCTTTGCGCTTAACCGAGAGAAGGATATGTTTATTAGTCTAATCTTTATTTTTGTTGTAGGTCTTTTTATTGATGGGTGGATGTTTCTTTTAAATTTGTTACCAACGACCTTTTTAGAACATCTAGCAACGAGAATTAGTTTTGCAGCGATTGGCCTTATAATAAGTTCTATGGGCGTTGCCTTAACCATCTTAACGGGCTTACCAGCTTCTCCATATGAGAGAATCATGCTCATTATTTATGCGAAGACAAATAACATGGTCTTATCTAAGCTGATTATCGAGTTAACTTTTTTAACTGCAGCGATTATTTTAGGGTTGATAACGACTCGGCTGTTTGAACAAGTTTATTTATTCACAATTATTATGACTTTTACTTTAGGAGCCTTGATTTCCTATTTTACAAAAATCTTTAAAAAAACCATTGTGAAAGGAGTTTTGAACAATGAAACTCAACCAAATGATTGACCACACCATTTTAGGTGCGAATGTCAGTCAAAAACAAATCGATCAAATCATTCATGAAGCTGAAACACATACGTTTCAAAGTTTATGTATTAATCCTATTTGGGTTCGCTATGTCAAAGAAAGAATCAAAAACGAAGCTGTTTTAGTTTGTACTGTTGTTGGTTTTCCGCACGGAACACATTTACCAAGTGTTAAACGTTACGAAACAGAACAAGCCATTTTAGATGGTGCAGATGAAATTGACATGGTTATTAATGTTGGTGCACTCAAGGACAAACGTTATGAAATTATCCATGAAGAAATTAAAGCCGTCGTTGAAGCAGCACAAGGAAGAACGGTCAAAGTTATTTTAGAAACCTGCTACTTAACTGATGATGAAATTATCAAAGCTTGTGAAATGGCTGTTGAAGAAAAAGCTGATTTTGTGAAAACTTCTACTGGATTTGGAACTGCTGGCGCAACCGAACATCATGTTCGCTTAATGCGTGAAACAGTGAAAGATAAAGCAGGCGTTAAAGCCAGTGGAGGAATTAGAACATACGAAGATGCAATGAAAATGATTGAAGCCGGAGCCAACCGAATTGGTACATCCCGAGGCATTCAAATTATTGAAAAAGGAGATTCACATGATTCCAACACCTCATATTAGTTTAGAAAACAAGGATTTAATTGCCAAAACAGTTTTAATGCCAGGCGATCCATTAAGAGCGAAATTTATCGCAGATACTTTTTTAACCAATGTCGTTGAAATTAACTCTGTCCGTAATATGCTCGGTTATACCGGTTATTATGGAAAGAAAAAAGTCACCGTCATGGGCTCGGGTATGGGTATGCCAAGCATTGGAATTTATAGTTATGAGCTCTACAAATTTTACGATGTTGAAAATATCATTCGTGTCGGTTCATGTGGGGCCTACTCACCTGAGTTAAAGTTATACGATGTCTTACTTGTTGAAAAAGCGTATAGTGAATCGAGCTATGCGAAAACAATGGGTGTCTCAAACAGAAAACTTTTAAACGCCACAAAAGTATTAAACAACCGTTTAATAAAAGCAAGTGAAAAACTAAACATTCCTTTAAGAAAAACCATTATTCATTCATCAGATGTTTTTTACCGCATGAATCCAGATGAGTTTAAAGACATTTACCAAAAATATGGTGCTGAAGCAGTAGAAATGGAAAGTTTCGCCCTTTTCGCAAATGCGAGAGCTTTAAACAAACGTGCAGCTTGTATTTTAACGGTTTCAGACTCACTCGTGACCCATGAAGCAACCACTGCCGAAGAAAGACAAAATGCCTTTACAAAAATGATGGAAGTTGCATTAAATAGTTTATAATGATTACTGTTCATAGCCAATTTAAAACGATACAAATAGCGTTTTACTTTACAGCAGTTGATGAAAAAGCGACGCGAGTGTATCGTTTTTTACTACCTAAAGTATTGGGCTCACATACACGTTCTTTACCGACAAGAACCCGGTTCATTGAGAAACTAGAAACTTTATACGGTGCTCAACTTTCATTAAGAACAGAGCTTCACGCTAATTTAAGCGTGATGTCTTTTGTTTTTTCTTTTGTGCAACCAACATTTGTTCATGATGAAACACTTTTACGTGATGTTGTTAGTTTAATAAACGACATTTTTATTAAACGTGAACATTTTAATCAAGATATCTTTAACGAGGAAAAACGTTTTCTAATGGAAGAGTGGGAAACGGTGAAAGAACAAAAAGACAGCTATGCATCCTTACGCTTTTCAGAATTGTTTCATAAAAACAGTCTTGCAGGCTATCCTCTTGCTGGGCAATTAAAAGATATTAAAAAATTAACGAATGATCAATTATGGGATTATTTTCAAACAACCTTTTCCAAAGAAAACGTTCAAATCATTGTTAACGGTGATTTAGCAGAAAATCAGTTAGAACAACTGAAAGAATTGAAAATAAAGGCGAATGATACACCATTAACTCTTACATACCATTTGAACCATAACCAAACGGAAGAAGTTATTGATGAATTTTTGCCCATGAATCAAGCCATCATTAAAATGGGATACCAGCTTCCTATTGTTAGAACAGACCCCCTTTATGAGGCGGCTTTAATAGTTGATACGATTGTTGGCGGTTATCCTGAAAGCCGGTTGTTTAAAATCATCCGTGAGGAAGAAGGATTGAGTTATTATATTAGCTCAACTTACAATTACTACCGTGGGACATTGATTATTTCTAGTGGCGTTCAACTAGAAAAAAGACAAGAAGCAGTGACAAAAATCAAAGCCCTCGTTAAAGCGTTAAAGACGAAAGGAATAACAGAAATCGAACTGGAATATGCAAAATCATTTTTACTTCATCAAATGAAAAGCTCTTTTGATTCGCAGTCCATTTTAACGAAACGCGCATTTTTACATTATTTATTTCCCGATTTACCCGCCTTTGATCATCGTCTTGAACGCATCCGTAAAGTAACCCTTGAGGAAGTAAATCAAGCTTTAAAACAATTAAAGTTAAAAACCGTTTATGTTTTACATGGTGATGAGTCATGAAAAAAATCGTTTTTGATCAACTGAAAGAAACGCTTTATGTTTTAAAACTTAAAAATGGGATGACTGTTCATCTTTTACCCAAAACAGACGAAACATACACGACCTACGTGCAGTGTTCCTTTCCTTTTGGAGCACTTCATTTACAGTATATGTACGATAATAAAACCTATTATTTACCGCCTGGAATAGCTCATTTTTTAGAACATAAAATCTTTGCGATGCCGGATGGCGATGCCTTTCACCATTTTTCCAAACTAGGTGTTGATGCGAACGCGATGACTTCAAGAACAATGACGGGGTATATCTTTAATGCGACCGAACATTTATATCCAGCTTTAACCCATTTATTAAATATGTTAGACGTTCCTTATTTTACTGAGGAAAACGTTGCTCAAGAAAAACTGATTATTGCTGAAGAATTAAAAATGTACTTAGATGATCCCCAATCCGTGATGTACAATCATCTTTTAGAAAACATGTATCATAATCATCCGATGAAGCATGAAATTGGCGGGACGATTGCATCTATCCAAACAGTGACACCGTCCATGTTAACTCAAGTCTATAATCACTTTTATGGGTCTAATCAACGTTTACTAGTTATTGCAGGAAAAATGAATTTAACAGAAATGCAAGCATTTTTTAAACAATATGATCAGCAAGCCAAACCAAAATTAAAACCAAAACTTGTTTTTCCTAAAGAACCAAAACCAGTGGTTAAACGCTACGAAGTTGTTGAGCAAGACGTTCAAATGAACAAATTGATGATAGGAATTAAACTAGATCCATCGACAAAGCCTGAGGCCGAAAAAGCACGGCAAGAAGCAGCTTTAACACTCGCACTGAATTTACTATTAGGGCCTTCATCACTTAAAATTGAAGAGTGGATTAAAAACAATTGGATGAACAGAAACTTTTCTTATCAAACAACTTTCGTTCAACAAGCAGAAAACATCGTTATTTATGCTGAAAGCAAAAATATTTATCGACTTAAAAAAGCGCTTGTCACGTATTTAACAGATGAAGTTCAAAACTATTTAACGCAAGAAGCGTTTGAACGTTATCAAAAAACGTTTTTAGGTCAATATATCTTCGCTTTGAATAACTTAGAAACAAAAACGTATATTCACTCTGGAACGCAACTCCAAAAACGATCTTTATTTGAAATGATTGATGTTGTTCAATCACTCACACTAGCGGATCTGTTTACAGCAATTGAACGGATAAAAAAACACAGAATGGCGCTTTTAATTTATAAAAAGACGAAAACATCGTCTTTTTTATTAAACAAAGGGAGAAACAAATAAAGATTGTTTTACCTTATATTTATTTCATCAAAATAAAATCAATAGACTGAACCTATTTATAAAAGTTGCCTTTGCATCTTCGCCTTATTTTGTTTAAGGTAAAGAAAAAAGGAGAAGCAAAGATGCTGAATCAATTGGTGTTAGTTGGTCGTTTAGCAAGAGATCCTGAAATCCGGATTTTAACCGACGGAAGAAAGGTAAGTGATATTGTCCTCGCTGTTCAACGCGGCTTTAAAAACATGGAAGGAACTTATGATACAGACTTTATTAAAATTACTGTTTGGGAAGGACTCGCAACAGCTACTGAATCATACTGTGTGAAAGGGACGATGATTGCTGTTAAAGCACGAATTCAAACATACAAGTACGAGCTTGATGAGGAGAAAAAACTGAATATGCTTGAAGTGATTGCCGAAAGAATAACCTTCTTATCTGGCACAAGCAAATTTGAAGAAAAGGAAGAAAATTAATGTTTTCTTCTTTTTTTTAGGGAAATTATGCTTTTAATCTTTGTTCGTGTATAATAAGAATTAACATAGACGATGGGTGATTAAATGGCAAAAATCATTGAAATTGAAAGCGTTTACAAAACGTATGGTACAAGAACGAAAACGGATGTTCTAAAGAACGTCACTTTATCATTTGAGAGAAATTCTTTTAGCTGGCTTGTTGGTGCCTCAGGAAGTGGTAAAACAACACTGTTAAACCTTATTTCTGGTCTTGATTCGGTTTCCAAAGGGGAAATTCGGATAAATGATAAAGCAATTACTAAAATGAAAGAAAAAGAAAAGGCCAAGTTTAGAGCGCATCACTTAGGCTTTGTTTTTCAATTTCATTATTTAATGCCTGAATTTACGGCTTTAGAAAATGTTTTAATTCCCTTAGAAATTCAAGGAACGAAAATAACAAAAAAAATTAAAGCAGACGCAATCGCTCTAATGGAAAAAATTGGCTTGGGTCATGTGTACACCCATTATCCTAAAGAGATGAGTGGTGGGGAACAACAACGCACCGCTATTGCTCGAGCTATTTTTGCGAAGCCAGATGTTATTATTGCCGATGAACCGACTGGAAACCTAGATTCGGTTGCGGCTGCTTCTGTCTATGAAATTATTCGTGATTTACATCAAACATATGGGATTACTTTTATTGTCGTGACACACGATCAAATTACCCCACAAAAAAATGAGCGTGTGATTCGCCTCCATGATGGAGAAATTATAGAAGATAAGGTTTATTAGCGATGCTTTTTTCTCTTAAGACAGCGTATCGGTTTATTAAACATCATAAATTACAAAATTTGGTTATTATGCTCGCGGTTATTATCGGGGTCGGTGTCCAATTTTTTATTTTGACGATGTCAAGTGTATTAAAAAATATTATTGTAGATAATTTTTTGTTGTACACATCAAATGTCCGAACATCGTTAGTTGAAAGAAAATTGAACACATCTGAAGAGGACAAGCTAATTTTACAAATTATGGAATTTGAAGAAGTAGATGTTGTTTTTTATGAAAATTTTTTAAATGGAAACATTCGCATTGCTGGAGAAAACACCCAACTGCACCCCTTTTATTTATATGTGGCTGAAGAGTTTGAAACAACGTATGCGTATCGGGAAATGTTTGGGATTGGGATTGAAGAAACTCTTGTTAAAGGTAGGCTAAACGACCCGACAAAGATGGAAATCATGCTCGATGATGAATATGCGAAACAAATAGGTGCGGATGTTGGTGATAGGCTCATCTTTTATGGAAACTTTTTAGGTGAGAGTCGTGAATTCATCTTAACAGGCACTTATGATACAGGACGGTTTCATTATAAAAACAATTTTACATATTTACCAAGGACAACTGTGGTCAACCAAAGTTATGGAACGTATTTTATTGTGATGAGTTTACATGATCCAGAAACTTCAACGGCTGTTGTAGAAAAGATTAAACTGCTTTTAAAAGGAAGAGAAACGGTTAATGATTGGCAAGAATCTTTAGGACGAATTATTGAACTTCAAAGAGCTCAAAGAGCAGTCATTGGAACGATCGAAGTCTTAATTTCTATTACTATTTTTATTGTTGTTTTAAATATGCTCAATTATAGCATTCAAAAGAAGTATCGTGAAATCGGGATTTTAAAAGCAATGGGGTTAAATAATAAAAGTATGCAATGGGTCTTTACCTTGCAAACATCAATCGTCGCATCTTTCGCCACTGTTTTTGGTCTTTTCTTTGGCCGGTTAGCAGTTTATTATTACGGAAAATGGATGATCCATCCTGAAACACAAAAGCCCAGGTTCATTTACCAAATTCATTTGCTCGATTATGTGGCCTTAATGGCATTGATGATGTTTGTTGCTGTTTTAGCAAGCTTTTTCTCCTTTAGAAAAACAAATAAAATGGCCATTATTGATTTGATTAAATATTAGGAGCGATGTATGTTTACTTTGAAAGTTGCTTTTCGTTTTTTAAAAGATAAAATCTTTCAGTTTATTACTGTCGTAGGCATCATTACTTTAGGGACATCCATCCTTTATTTCATGTTTATTTCTACTAAGGAACTCAATCAGTTTGTTTTAGATACTGTTTTAAAAGATTTTAGCGATATTTTATATGTTGGCCTCATTGAAAATAATCCAGAACAGTTTACTACTTTTAAAACAGAATTGATGGAATCACATGAAATGGTTGAGGATGTCTCCTTTTTCAATTTGATAGATGTTACAAATAATCGCTACTCTTACTATTTAAAAGGCGTTAATTTTGATGAAGTAACCAAAATAAATGACCTCACCATGCTCATTCAATCATTAGATGTCAACCGAGTTCCAACCGATGGACCTTTTATCGGTTACGATTTAGAAATTATGGTTGGTGGAACATTTGCACAACGAAACAGTTATTATGGTAAACGTTACGCTGATTTTGTTGGTAAAATCGTTCCAGTTGTCATTAATGAACAAACATACCGAGCAAAAGTCGTTGGTGTTTATATGGCTGGAAATGTAAACTTAAACGCGCATATGGCTTTTACTACATCAGATACGATTATTAGATTAACAGGTAATCCCTATTTAAATGGCATCGAGGTGAATCTCACTGAGCCTTTAAAAAACCGCAAGGTTTTAGAGGAAATTGCTCCTCTAATTGAAACGTATTATCCTAATTTACACGGTTCTGTATGGCAAGAACAAAACCAAATTATTGATGATTTATTAGTTTTAGAAGATACGAGTATTTTAATTATTCAGTTTTTTATTGCGGTTGCAGTCGCCTTTAGTGTTGCAACAATCATTTTTATTAATACCCGAACGAGGCTGACCCAAATAGGCATTTTAAAAGCTTTAGGACTTAACCAAAAACAAGTGCGAAGGGTCTTTTTGATTCACATTGTTTTATATTTAACGATTGGCATTGTTTTAGGAATTTATTTAGGAAATACGTTTGGGTATTTCTTTCATAAAATTGTGACAGATGAACACGGCAAACCGCTGTTAACCTTACCACTTTATTTTTGGCATTTACAATCTTTGTGGACAGCTCTCATTATCGGTGGAGGTGTCCTCCTTGCAAGTTTATATCCAATTGTTTTAACAGGTAGACTTAGAGTCATTAAAATCATTAAAGCAGATTGACAAAGCAACTACTTTTTTGTTTTTTAGTTAGTATAACTAAAAAGATATGCTACAATATCTACAGGAGATGGTAACGATGAAAATTAATTTTAAACAAGAAGTAGACAAAAGAAAAAAAGAGATTTTAGCTGATCTCGCCGGTTTAATGAAAATTAACTCGGAATTAACAACGTATGACCCAGAACGAAAAGGTGCACCATTTGGCAAAGGCATTAAAGAAGCGTTAGATTTTATGCTAGAGTTGGGTCAAAGAGATGGATTTATTACAGAAAACTTAGATGGGTATGCAGGTCATATCGTTTATGGTGACCAAAAAGAGTTTGTTGGTACAATGGGCCATTTAGACGTAGTACCTGCTGGAAATGATTGGGATTTCCCGCCTTATGGCGCAGTTGTTCATGACAATAAGTTATACGGCCGTGGTGCTGAAGATGATAAAGGACCAACAGTTGCTGTTTATTATGCGATGAAAATCTTAAAAGATTTAGGTGTCCCTCTGAGTAAACGAATTAAACTTGTCCTTGGGACAGATGAAGAAACTGGATGGCGTGGTGTTCGTCATTATTTTAGTATTTATCCAGAAATTCCAGTGTCTGGTTTTATCTCTGATGCTGATTTTCCTTTAATTTATGGTGAAAAAGGGATTTCCCGAATTTTTATTGAAGGTGAAATACCCGAATCAGACATTATTCATATAAATGGTGGTTTTCGCGATAATATGGTTCCCGATTTTGCTGAGGTAACTTTAAGAGCATCCAAAGATTACGTTTCTTTATTTCATCAATTTTTGGAAGCCAACGAATACCAAGGAACTGGCTCAAGAGAAAATGATCAAATTTATTTACGTGTAACTGGAAAAAGTGCTCATGGTTCAACGCCCCAAATGGGTTTAAACGCCATTCACCGTTTGTTTGAATTCTTCTTAGAAGTAGGAATCGATAATCCAATGGTTGCTTTAATGAAAGACACACTTCTTCATGATATTCACGGAATTAAATTAGGTGTGAAGCATCATCACGAAGAAATGGGTGATTTAACTAACAACTTAGGTGCGATGACATTCGAAAATAACCGTTATCGTTTTGTATTAAATTTAAGATACCCATTAGGCATTACTTTAGATGAAATTAACGCACAACTTAAAAAAGCAGTTGCCCCTTACGGCGCAACCATTGTTATTGATAAACATCAACCCCTTTTATATGTTGACCCTAAGTCTGAACTCGTCCAAAAGTTGCTAGCGGTATATCGTAAACATACGAATGATTTAACCGAACCCATTACAATCGGTGGGGGAACTTTCGCTCGTGCGATGCCAAATACTGTTGCATTTGGACCGCATTTCTTAGATAAGCCAACCTATATTCATCAAAAGAATGAATACATTGATTTAGACAATTTTTTTAAAGCCATTGTTATATATACAGAAGCGTTATACGAACTTGCTAAATAAGCGGAGGTTTTATGAAAACTTACCTTGATTTATGTCAACATGTTTTAGATCATGGATCAGAAAAAATGGATCGGACCCAAACGGGAACGAAAAGCGTTTTTGGTTATCAAATGCGTTTTAATTTAAAAGACGGCTTTCCCCTTTTAACAACGAAAAAAGTGTTTTTGAAAGCAGTAATCCATGAATTGTTATGGTTCATTTCTGGAGATACTAATATTAAATATCTTGTCGATCACGACGTCAGAATTTGGAATGAATGGCCTTATGAAATTTATCAAAAAAGCCCTGATTACCGAGGAGAATCATTAACTGAGTTTGCTGAAAAAATTAAAAATGACGCCGAATTCGCTGAGAAATACGGTGATTTAGGCCCTGTTTATGGTGCACAGTGGCGCAACTTTAATGGTGTCGATCAAATTGATTACCTGATCCAGGAGCTCAAACACAATCCCGATTCAAGACGAATGATTTTAAGTGCATGGAACCCGAGAGAAATCGGTTCGATGGCTCTACCACCTTGTCATACATTAATTCAGTTTTACGTGAGTGACGGGAAATTGTCATTACAGCTTTATCAAAGAAGTGCAGACATCTTTTTAGGACTACCGTTTAACATCGCTTCCTACGCGCTCTTTTTAATGATGGTTGCGCAAGTAACTGGTTTTGAAGTTGGTGATTTTGTCCATACCATTGGTGATGCCCATATTTATTTAAATCACCTCGACCAAATTAACCTTCAATTATCAAGAGATCCAAGACCTTTACCAAAAATGGTTTTAAATCCTGCCGTTAAAGCAATCGAAGATTTTAAATTTGAAGACTTTGAACTTGTTGACTATAATCCTCATCCGCTCATTAAAGGTAAGGTTGCCGTATGATTACAATGATATGGGCGATGGATGAAAACTGGTTGATGGGTGATAATAACCTATTACCATGGCACTATCCAGAAGATCTCGCATTCTTTAAAAAAATAACGGAAAATAAAACTGTTTTAATGGGTCGAAAAACCTATGAATCACTTAAACATTATTATCGTGATAAGCCGTTTCCTTATCAAAAGAACTATGTCTTATCACGCAATCCAGATTTAAAGTTGCCTGATGCAACTGTTATTACTGATTTACAACCCTTTTTAAACGAGTTAAAAGAAGATTTATATGTCATTGGTGGGAGCATTGTTTATGATTTAATAATGCCTTATGCTGACCGATTATATATCACCTATATTTTAAAAAGATATCAAGGTCAAACATATTTTAAATCTTTTGACTTATCACAATTCAAATGTGTGCATAAAACGATGTTACCAGAACTCATCATTGCCACATACGAAAGGATCCCTAAATGATTACAGCATTGTTTTTATTCGTCATGCTCACTTTCACAGTCATCATGCACGTCATTGTTTTGCCAAACTGGTGGTTTTTAATTTTATGGCTTGCCTTAGGCTATATTATTGCTAGCTTGTTTGTAATTCTTTTTATGGTTGTTCAGCTACCAATCTTAAGAAGACTCAGCTTAACAAATAAATACAAACATTATGCTTATCGCAGCACCGCTTATTTTTTAAACCGGTTTATTTTACGTTTAAGTATTGAAGTTAAAGGAGAAGAAAACATTCCTTTTGGCAATCGCTTAACGATTTACTCAAACCATAAATCATATGTTGATCCAGTTGTAATGATGGAAGTGATTACGCGGCCAACAAGTTACACCCCCAAAATGAGCGTTTATAAACTTCCAGTGATGAAAACATTACTAAAGTCTATGGGAGCTTTTCCGATTGACCGTTCAAGTGACCGCAACACGGCTCGTGCCATGGTCGATGCGATTAAAGTTGTTAAGCAAGGTGTAGCGATGGTCATTTACCCAGAGGGTGGTATTAAAGACCGCAATGATATTCGGATGGTGGCGATGCGTGCAGGTGCGTATCGTTTAGCCGTAAAGGCAGAAGCGGATTTACTTCCGATTTCCATGATAGGAACAACCGATGTGAAAAAAAGATGGCCCTTTCGAAAAACAAAAATTAAAGTGGTTATCCACGAGTTAGTTAAATTTAAGTCAGTCGAACATATGAAAACACAAGAGATGGCTGATTATATGTTTCAAATCATTAATGAACCTTTAAATGATGTTGAAGATGAATGATAAACAAAAAAGGACGGATTGTCCTTTTTTCTTCCCTTATGTTCAATTAAACACACTCATTCAATTTATGATAAAATATAAATAAGGAGATGATAAGATGCATATCGTTGATTTAATTACCAAAAAAAGAGATGGATTTGCGTTGACAAAAGAAGAAATTACTTATATTATTAAGGGCTATACAAAAGGAATCATTCCAGATTATCAAATGAGCGCCTTTTTGATGGCTGTCTATTTTCAACAAATGAACCATGAAGAAGCCACCTATTTAGCGCTTGCGATGCGTGATTCTGGTGATATCATCGATTTATCCGCAATTGAAGGGATTAAAGTCGACAAGCATTCAACGGGTGGAGTTGGCGACAAAGTTACCCTCATTTTAGGACCACTTCTCGCTTCTTTAGGTGCAAAAGTGGCAAAAATGAGTGGGCGTGGACTTGGACATACGGGTGGAACAATCGACAAATTAGAAAGTATCCCAGGATATCAAGTTGAAGTTGATATTCATGATTTTATTCAACAAGTAGAAACTCTCGGTGTCGCCATTGTTGGTCAAAGCGGGGATGTCGCCCCGGCAGATAAAAAGATTTATGCTCTTCGTGATGTAACAGCAACCATTGATTCAATTCCTTTAATTGCAGCAAGCATTATGTCGAAAAAATTAGCGAGTGGTACGGATGCCATTTGTTTAGACGTTAAAGTCGGACATGGAGCTTTTATGAAAGAAGAAAAAGACGCTGAAGAGTTGGCAAAATTGATGGTTGAAATTGGCACGCTCGCTGGCAAAAAAATGACCGCCATTCTAACAGGCATGGATGAGCCTCTGGGTCATAAAATCGGAAATGGTTTAGAAGTTTACGAAGCCATCGAAACACTACAAGGTAAAGGTCCACAAGATTTAGTCGAAGTGACTTTTGTCATTGGTGAACAGTTATTAATGGATGCTGGCCTTGCTAAAGATCAAAGTGAAGCAAGGAAAATGTTAGAAAAGACGATTGCTGACGGAAGTGCTTTTAATAAGTTTGCTGAACTTGTTGCAGCTCAAGGTGGTGACACCAGCTATCTTTTCGATAAAGAAAAACTTATATCTAAAAAAACAGCATTTGTTAAAGCATCAAAGTCAGGTTATATAACCGATATCAATGCTTTAGACATTGGTAAAGCAGCCGGAAGATTGGGTGCAGGTCGTGAAACAATGGCCGATGTTATTTATCCTGAAGTCGGTGTTGACCTTCATGTTAAAATTGGTGATAAAGTTGAAAAAGATGATGTCATTGCAACATTATATATTCGCGATAAAGGCGTTGGTGAAGCTATTAAACTAATTGAGCATGCCGTTATCATTGGTAAAGAAAAAAAGACGGTAACTTTAATTAAAAAAACCATAGGATAAGAAAAAGGCCTCATGCAATCATGAGGTCTTTATTTTTAAAACTTTATTTTTTAGGTTCTGTTTTCGCAAATTCAGCTGCCATCATAATCGAAGAAGCAAGATCAGTAATGTCAGTAGGAACAACCAGTTTTGTTGCTTGTCCATCGGCAACTTTTGCTAAAGCTTCATACGCTTTAATTTTTAATACGGCTTGGTCTGCTTTGGCATCTTTAATCAGTTTGATTGCCATTGCTTCAGCTTCTTTAACTTTATAAAGTGCAGCAGCTTCACCTTCAGCTTCACGAATCATTTGTTCTTTTTTAGCTTGTGCTCTAAGAACAACGGCTTCGGCTTCACCTTCAGCACGGAGAATTTCTGCACGTTTTTCCCCTTCAGCAATTAAAATTGTTTGTCGTCTTTCCCGTTCTGCACGCATTTGTTTTTCCATTGAATCACGAATGTCTTTTGGTGGTAAAATGTTTTTAACTTCAACGCGGTTCACTTTGATACCCCAAGGGTCAGTCGCTTCGTCTAAAATAATACGCATTTTCGAGTTAATTAAATCACGTGATGTTAATGTTTCATCTAAATCTAAATCACCGATGATATTTCTCAGTGTGGTGGCAGAAATATTTTCAATTGCTGCCATTGGGTTATCAACACCATATGTATATGCTTTTGGATCCGTTATTTGGAAAAAGACAACGGTATCGATTTGCATCGTAACATTATCTTTGGTAATAACAGGTTGTGGATCGAAATCTTTCACTTGTTCTTTAAGAGTAACAACATTAACGACACGGTCGATTATCGGAACAACAAAGTGAACCCCAACTCCCCAAGTCGTATAATAACCTCCTAAACGTTCAACAACATACTTTTTCGTTTGGGTAACTAAACGAAAACTAGAAGCAATGACAACTAATAATAAAGCACCAACAATTAATAAACTAATTCCTAAAGCTCCGATACCAATCGGATTTAATAAAAGATTGATTATTTGCATTTATCCTACCTCCTAATTATATTTTTTTAACGATGAGCTTATTGCCCTCAACGTCTAATACTCTAACTTTTTCATCAACTAAAATGTCTTCATTACTCACTGCAGACCATTCCATCCTTCTCACAAGAACGCGTCCAATCGTGTTTTTTTGAATGTCTTGGATACAAACACCTTCTTGACCAATGATCGAATCCACGTTGGTTTTTATTTCGTTGGTTCGAAAATATTTAATCATCAGTGGTCTAGTAAAGATAATGAGAACAACGGCCACCAAAATAAAGGCGAGGAACTGAACCCACTCATCGACGTTAAACAATGAAAGAAGAAAACTAGGAATGGCTGCTAAAGCAAACCAAATACTAACCAAATCGGTTGTTGCCACTTCGATAAGAATGGCCACTACAAAAATGCCAATCCAAATCCAAACGAATCCATCCATTTACATTTCCTCCTTTAAATGAACAACTAAGATTCTCGTTTTATCATCCCAATGTGCTTTATATTTCCGACCTTCATCAGAAAGTTTGAGCTGAAATAATTCATCCATTTCTTTCATATACGCTTTATTGGTTACTCGCGCATATGTCGAGCGAACTGTGATTCGGTACCGTCTAGTTCCCGGATCTACGTTTTGGAGAGCTTGTTCCTTATTCAGTGGTTTAATAAAAATCTGAGCCGTATCTTTGTTGTATCCGAGCATCACACTGTACGCATGAGCAAAAAACTGTGAAGCGGGTTTGTTTAAAGTCAAATTCCCACTCGTTAATGTAACGACACTATCTTTCGGTCTTTCATTGAACCAAGTAATATCCATCTAATCACTCCTTACAATTTCATTATACAATAAAATTATAAAAAATGATACAATAATTATTAATAATTATTTAAAATTCAAATGGGTTATATTAAATCCATAATTGGTCGCAAATTGTGGGATTTCTTCAACAATTCGTGCAATTTCTTGATTGGCCTCGAGGGCCTCTTTTAAATGAGTCATCACAGTATCAAGCGAATCAATCGCACTATAAACAAAAGTCTTTACATCAAAAATTTGCATTTGAAAGGAAACAATCGTTGTAACGGTTGTTTCTGATTCTTTTATTTTAAGCTTTCGTTCTATTTTCTGAACTGTTGTCACCACTGTTTCAATATCACGATCGACTAAAGGAATTAAAAGGTAAATTCCTGGTTTATCAAGGAGCCGGTGGAAAGAGCCAAGCCTTTCAACAACAACGACTTGGTTTGGTTTAACCCATTTAATGTTCGGTACGATTAAAATGAGAAGAAGCCCTACAAAAATAAGGATAATCGTTATAATATCAATGGTTTCTGGCATAGTAACTCCTAAAAAGTTTTTATTTGTTTCTTGAGTATTTATGTGTTAAGATGATATTGATCACTACGGGGAGCTCCAAGCTGAGAGGACGAAAGTCGACCCGCAGAACCTGATCTGGATCATACCAGCGGAGGGATAGTCGGTTTATTACAAATCGTTTGACTGTCAATTTCTTTGGTAATCCATAGAAATTTTTTATTTTTCTAGGAGGAAAAGAAATGAATAACAAAATTGAAGTTCGGAAGATGATTGCAACGACAAGCTTATTAGCGATTGCTATCGTCTTTGATTTATTGGTGGGCCTCACGGGTTTAAGAATGCCTTTTGGCGGTAATTTTTTAGGGATATCCATGATTCCACTTGTCCTAATTGGCCTTTTCTTTGGTTTAAAGTATGGACTGATTGCGGGTTTTCTTTATGCACTTTATAATTTTGGAGTGGATTATATTGTTTATTTAGATGCATTAAGGCTCACTTTAGAGTCATGGACCGGAGAGTCATGGAGTGCCTTTAAAATCGTCCTTCTTATCGGCTTTGATTATATCATTCCCTTTATGGCTTTTGGTCTTTCTGGTTTATTTAGTGATGCTTTTCAAAAACAATCAAAGTTTGTTCTTTCGTTTATCGTCGTTTCTATCATTCGTTTGATCTCTTCAACCATCAGTGGGGTTATTTTTTGGGGAAGTAGTATTCAATACGCCGTTGATCAAGTTAATGCAGGTCTTGAAGAAGCGAATCTTGCAACGAAGATTTTTGCCTTTGTTGGTAACGATCTCTGGCTTTATAGTTTAGGCTATAACTTTATTTATATTTTCACAACGTTTGTTGCCTCTATCTTAATTGGTTTGGTAACATACAAACGCATGAAAATGTTGAAAGAAGACTATTTTAGTGTTTGATGATAGACCTCTTTCACTACTTTGAGATAATCTAGTCGCGGATTAAAACTAAAAGGAATGCGGTGAGCTTCGTCTTTAAATGTTTGATAAGGGATGGATTTTCGTCCCTTTTCTTTATCATTTTGTAAGTCCCAATAGCGGAAAAGAACGTGACTTGGAAGTAAATAATACTCATCGAATTGTTTAAAATGAACAATTAAAAAAGCGATGCCACCGTGTTCAACGACTTGTTTTAAATGGTTGACTTGGTGGGAGTGAATATTTTTTAAAGGCATCGATGTTTTCGAATTGGTTTCTTTCGCATCAAAATCAATATATTTACCGAGATAAATACCGTTAAAATCCGTCGTCGATGGTGTTTTATAGTAAGCTTCAACAATTTTAGCTTTGTTACGACCAGGATAATGGACGTCAACGACTTGAACGGGTGTCGGCTTTTTATGAATGATAGCGATATTGTGGTTTAAATAGTACGTATTGGTTGCTTCGATATCGCTTTCTAGCGTCATTCCTAGGTTTGCACGATTATTCTGTTTTTGATGTTGTGCTCGTTTTATTGGATATTGAATCATTCTTTTCACCTATTTTTATCATACCATAAAAAGTAAGTTAAAAACATTGTTATCTCAAGAAAAGATGATATAATAGGATTAGTTAAAAACGCGATAATTAGATACTTAAGGAAGTGATTTAATGAGCAAAATTAAATTTTTTGCTTTAGGAGGTCTAGGCGAAAACGGGAAAAACATGTATGTCGTTGACGTTGACCATGGTTTATACATTTTAGATGCAGGAATTAAATACCCGAGTGCTGAATTACATGGTGTTGATGAAATCATCCCTGATTATAAGGTGTTGATTCGTGCTAAAGACCGTATTAAAGGCATCTTTTTATCTCATGGTCACGAAGATCATATTAGCGCTTTACCTCATGTTTTAAGAGACTTAAATGTTCCTGTTTATGCGACCAATTTTACGATGCAAATTTTAAAAGATTTATTACTGGATGAAGGTTTTGAACTCGACACTTTAACTTTAAATACGATTTCCCAAAATTCGATTATTAAATTTGGTAATGTTCGTGTCAGTTTTTTTAACACCACCCATTCGATACCAGAATCGATTGGTATTGCTTTACATACTCTAGACGGTATTATTGTTTACACGTCTGATTTTACTTTTGACCAAAGTGGTTCTTTACAGTATCAAACAGACTTTAAGAAGATCAATGATTTAGCTGAGAAAAATGTGCTGGCACTTTTAACAGAATCTTTGGGGTCTACTTTAATTTTAAATGGGGGCATTTTTCAAAATTTAGATCACAAACTAAATTCAGTTTTTGCCAATGCTCAAGGACGTATTATTGTATCACTTTTCTCATCTGATTTAAGAAAAATTCAACGGGTTATCGATATGGCATTAATTCATAATAAAAGAATTGCCATTATTGGAAGAAGAGCTCAACGAATTGTCGATATTGCCATTGAATACGGTTATTTACATGTCCCAGAAAGTCATTTAATTAATTTAAAATTTATTACTGATAAAAATAAAAATGATGATAAAGACATTGTCGCCTTAGTGACAGGAAACCGCCATGAACCATTTTTCATGCTCCAAAGAATGTCTAAAAAAATGGATCGTCTCATCCATATTAATGAAAAAGATACGATCATTATGATGACACCACCTGTTCCAGGTACCGAAAAAATGGCGGCACGGACGTTGGATGTACTATATCGGAGTGAAGCCATTGTAGAAAACATTGATAAACGGCTTTTAACATCTGCCCATGCAACAGGTGAAGAAATTAAAATGATGATTAATTTACTTAAGCCAAAATATATCGTACCAACGATTGGCGAATATCGTCACCAATATGGTGTTAGACAACTCGCTAAAGAAATAGGATATGACGATAATCATATTTTTGTATTAGATAATGGTGACGTTCTTAATTTTATTGATGAAGAGGCCTTTATTTCGAAAAATGAAATTAATGTGGGCGAAATTTTGATTGATGGAACAGCCATTGGTGATGTGAACGACTATGTGATGAAAGATCGTGAACTTTTAGCCGAGGATGGTGCTTTACTTGTTGTCGCTCACGTCTCACCAAAAGAAAGAAAAATTGTTGGTGATGTGAAAATTGTGACACAGGGCTTTGTTTATGTTAAAGAATCGGAAGCTTTATTGGAAAAGGTAAAAGAGATTTTCCATGAAACCAGTCAAAAACATCTTCAAGGAAAATATATTAACTGGAATGAATACAAACGTGATGTACGTAGTGATATTAATAAATATATTTACGATACGATTAAAAGAAGACCGATTACCATTCCTGTTGTTATATCTGTCGAACAGGAGGAAACAAGAAAATGAAAATATACACAAAAAAAGGCGACGCTGGTGAAACGGATTTATTATCAAAACGAGTCAAAAAAGATGATTTAAGAATTGAAGTTAACGGGACGATTGATGAAGTGATGGCAACCATCCTTCTTGCAAAACAAGTGATTGAAGATCAAACAACGTTAGCAGACTTAGATCATATTCATTATGTTCTCTATCAAATGGCATATGAAATTGCTTTAGCCTCACCCAACCGTTACCAGACAACGGATGAACATGTGACATGGCTTGAGCAACAAATTGATCAGTTTGATCAACAGTTAGAAAAACTGACAAAGTTTATTCAACTGGATCAAAATCCTGCACAAGCATGGCTTAATTTATGTCGTGTTAAGACAAGAACTGCTGAACGAATTTTAGTTGCTTTGCACCATTTGGAGCCGTTAAATCCATTAACTCTACAGTTTATGAACCGATTGTCCGATTATTTTTTTACTTTGGGAAGAATGTTCGAAAAAGGAAGATAAAGACTTTTATCATCCTTTTTTTATTTTTAAAGGGTGCTATTTCATGATATGATGAAGTGAAGAGAAAGGTGGGATAAGATGAGACCTATTCGAGTCGCAATCTGGGGTTTTGGGGCTATGGGACAAGGAATGGCTGAGATGTTATTAACCAAAAGAGGTGTCGATATCGTTGGTGTTTGTGATCATGATCCAACATTGGTTGGGCGAACAGTTCAAGATGTCTTAACTCAAACTGTAGAGAGTTTAATACCAGTAACTGATGATATTGATTTAATGTTAAATGAAGTTGATCCAGACATTGTTTTGTTATGTACAGATAGTTTTGTTAGTGGTGTTTATGAAAAGATAAAAAAATTGTTAGAAAAGAATATCAATGTGATTACAATTGCTGAAGAAATGGTTTTTCCCTTTCAAAGCCACCCCGCTTTAGCAAAAGAACTCGATGACCTTGCCAAAGAAAAGGATGTAACCGTTCTTGGGACAGGAATTAATCCGGGTTTCGTTATGGATTTTCTCGCAATTGCCTTAAGTGGAGCGATGATGGATGTTGAAAAAATGGTGATAACTCGAAAAAATAGTTTGAATACATTTGGTTTAACCGTGATGGAAAAATATGGCATCGGAGAAACGTTAGAACAATACTATGAACGCATTACCAATAAACAGCCCATTGGTCATATTGGTTTGAATCAAAGCGCCCATATGATTTTTAGTGGGGTAGGACTTAAACCAAGTAAATTTGAACAACAAATTGAACCCATTCTTACTCAAACTAAACGAAAAACAAAATACGCAACTGCAAAAGAAGGTACCCTTGCAGGAATTAGTTTAACTGGGCAAGGGTACATAGATGAGCAATTGTTTTTAGAATTACATCACCCCTCGCAAATTGAACCTGATGCTCAAGGAGTTCAAACCGAAGATTCCATTTATCTAGAAGGAAAACCTAACGTTAACATGACAATTCGTCCAGAAATTGACGGTGGTTTAGGAACAATTGCAGTTTGTGTTAATATGATTCCTCATGTTATGAATGCTAAGCCAGGTTTAAAAACAATGCTTGATTTACCTGTACCTAGAGCTATCTTAGGGGATATGAGAGATATGCTTGAAACAATTGAGTAATAAGATGTTGATATAAAATGGAGGAAAATAGACAAGTGATAAAAGTTATAATGGCCTATTTAAATGATAAAGATGAGTAAATACGTTATCTCGTTTGGTGGGAATGCTTTAGGTATCGACCCTAAAACACAAAAAAAACGCCTTGAAGATGCAGTTCAGGCCTTCATTCCTTTAATTCAAGCAGGTCATGATATCGTTTTTGTTCATGGGAATGGACCACAAGTTGGCATGATTCATTTGGCCTTTGAGGAATCTTTTTCAAGTCCAGCAATTCCTCTTTCAGAGGCTGGTGCTATGAGCCAAGGTTACATCGGTTATCATTTTCAAAATAGTTTACAAAATGCTCTCATTAAAGCAAATCTTCATCGACCTGTTACAACTTTAATTTCACAAGTCATCGTTGATATAAATGACCCCGCAATGAGCGAACCAACAAAACCAATTGGGGCATTTTATGATTTGAAAGAAGCAGAAACATTAGAAAAAGAAAAACAATACACAATGATGGAAGATGCTGGCAGAGGATATCGTCGGGTGGTTTCTAGTCCTAAACCACAGGACTTGGTTGAAAAAGACAGCCTTTTAACACTTTTAAATGCCCATCATTTAGTCATCACCGGCGGAGGAGGAGGCATTCCTGTTGTTTTAACGGATGATGGTTATCAAGGGATTGAAGCTGTTATAGATAAAGATTTTGCGAGTGCTAAAATTGCGGAAATCATTGAAGCAGATGCCCTGATTATTTTAACTGATATTGACTATGTTTATTTAGATTACTTAAGTCCTAACCGAAAGAAATTAACATCAATCAACGCAAAAGAATTGGCTCAATTGGTGAAAGAGGATCACTTTAAAGCGGGTTCAATGTTACCAAAAATTGAGGCTTGTCTCCAATTTGTAAACCACAGCGGCAAACAAGCTATTATTGCTTCCCTAAACAATGTTAATTTAGCAATTACAGAAGGATTAGGAACCATCATTAATCCATAAAAAAAGAAAACTTATCGCAGTTTTCTCTTTTTTCCTTTAATTTGATCTATTTTTTCAAGTCTTTCGGAAAGTGCTTTCTCATAAGCACTTTCTTTTTTAGGATGGTAATATGTTTTCTCTTTAATTAAATCGGGTAAATAAGATTGGTCGTTGATGGAGTTTGGATTGTCGTGCGGATAATGATAAATTCCAGGATTTTTTCTAATTTCCCGATTGCTAGCATGTTTTGGTATACTTCCTGTCTCTTTTTGTTGAAAGTCAGCTAAAGCATCATCAATCGCGATAAGTGCCGTATTACTTTTAGGTGATAAAGCCATTTCAATGACAACAACACTTAAAATAATTCTTGCCTCAGGTAATCCAATTTTTAAAGCTGCATCGGTCGCAGCCAATACTTTTTGTCCCATTTGCGGGTTTGCTAAGCCGATGTCTTCATAAGCAATCACAAGCAATCGTCTTTGAAGGCTAAGTAAATCCTCTAAAGTAAGTAGTCTTGCTAAATAGTGAAGACTGGCATCCACATCAGATCCTCGAATTGATTTTTGCAAAGCACTTAATAAATCGAAGTAGTGATCTTCACCACCATCTAAATCGAGTGGTTTTTTGCCCATAACACGCTCAACATGGCTCGCAAGAAGGCGATCCCCATCATCTAAGATTAAGGAGGCACTTTCCAAAATATTTAAAGCCGTCCGCACTTCATCGTTGGCATATTGAATCATTTTTTGAACGGCTTTCTCTTCAATTGTAATATCCATTTCTAAATGGTTAAGGCCGTTTAAAATCGCTTTTGTTAAATCTTCTGATCCTAATTTTTTCACTTCATAGACGTGGCAACGTGAACGAATGGCAGGATTTACACTTTGATATGGATTTAATGTGGTTAACCCAATAATAATCGCTTTGCCATTTTCAATAAAAGGAAGCAAATAGTCTTGAATGTCTTTATTCATCCGATGAATTTCATCGACAACGACAAGAATATCTTTATATGTTGTTGTGTCTAAGATATCTCTTAGTTTTTGTTTACTGTCTGTTGATGCGTTAAAGGTATATGTTTCAAGCCCTGTTTTTTCGGCAAAAATTTCCGCAATTGTTGTTTTGCCTGTTCCAGGGGGACCATACAAAATAAAAGAGAGAAAAATTCCCTTTTTTAACATCATCGATAAAACACCGTCAGGTCCCACAAGGTGGTCTTGACCGTAAACATGGGTAAACGATTTTGGACGCATTCGATAAGCCAATGGTTTCATGTTATCACCTGGGTATATTATAGCATATACTTGTAAAAACGCATGAAATAGTATAAAATAAAAAGGTGATACTTAAGGCGTCGGAGGTTGACAAATGAACTTAAAAAAATACATCGCAGAAGTAAAAGACTTCCCCAAAAAAGGGATTTTATTTAAAGATATTACCCCTTTAATGTCAGATGGGAAAGCCTATCAATATGCGGCACAACAATTTACTAATTATGCCATTGAAAAACAAGCGACGATTATTGTTGGTCCTGAAGCAAGAGGCTTCATTTTTGGATGTCCGGTCGCAACTAATTTAGGGATTGGTTTTTCACCCGTCCGTAAACCAGGAAAACTTCCTAGAGAGTATATTTCTGTTGCTTACGATTTAGAGTATGGAACAAATGAACTGTGTTTACATGCGGATGCGATTAAACCCAATGATCGGGTATTAATCATCGATGATTTACTCGCAACCGGGGGAACGATGGAAGCAACCGTAAAACTTGTTGAAAAACTAGGTGGCATTGTTGTTGGCCTTGCTTTTTTAATTGAACTTAAAGGCTTAAGAGGCCGTGATAAACTTAAGAAATACGATATTTTAACACTGATCTCATACGAAGAAGGAGAATAAATATTTATGGCAGAACCACTTTTTGATTCGCTACAACAATCTTTCTCTTCATATATTCATAACGAAAAAGACATCGAGCTGATTAAAGAGGCTTATTTTTTAGCGAAACAAAGTCATGAAGGACAAATGCGTAAAAGTGGGGATCCCTATATTACTCATCCAGTAGCGGTTGCGAAAATTTTAGCAGAATTAACTGCAGGACCTGCTACCATTGTTGCAGCTTTATTACATGATACTGTAGAAGATACAGACCTAAGTTTAGATGATGTCGAAAAACGCTTTGGCACAGAAGTCATGCAAATGGTTGATGGCGTTACTAAAATCGGGAAGTTATCGTTTAATACCGTTGCTTCGCAAGCTGATAATCATCAAAAGATGTTGCTCGCGATGGCAAAAGATATTCGTGTGGTTTTAATTAAAATAGCGGACAGACTTCATAATGTTCGAACATTGAGTTCAATGTCACCAGAAAAGCAATATAAGATAGCTTCAGAAACATTAGATATTTATGCACCGCTGGCACATCGTCTAGGGATTTTTAAAATTAAAGCTGAACTTGAAGACCGCTCGCTTAAATATACTGATCCACCGATGTATTATCGGGTTTCAAATATGATTCAAGCCAAACGAACCGAGCGGGAAGCATCGATTGATAGTGTCATTGAACACATTAAAACCCTCTTTGATGAGAACAAATTAAAAAAATACGAAATTAAAGGGCGCATTAAAAATATTTACTCCATATATAAAAAGATGGTTCGTGAGAACCGTTCTTTTGAAGATATTTATGACTTATTAGCTGTCCGTATTGTTGTTAGTAAGGTTGAAACTTGTTATCAAGCTTTAGGCTTAATACACGCTAATTTTACCCCGATTCCAAGACGTTTTAAAGACTATATTGCTGTGCCAAAACCAAATATGTATCAATCACTACATACAACGGTATTGTCACACGATGGAACGTTGTTTGAAGTCCAAATTAGAACCCATGAAATGGACCATATTGCTGAATACGGGATTGCTGCTCACTGGGCATATAAAGAAAACAAGATTTATTCAAAAGAACGTGAACAGTTTGAAATTGCTCAAAAGTTAAAATGGTATGGCGACTTATTAAAAATGACCGAAGACTCTGATGAGACTGATAACAGTGCAGAGGAATTTGTGGGAACTGTTAAAGGCGATATTTTATCAGCGAACGTCTATGTCTTTACCCCAAAGGGGCAAGTAATTGAATTGCCCAAAGGGGCGACACCGATTGACTTTGCTTATCGAATTCACACAGATATTGGTAATAAAATGGTTGGTGCAACCGTTAATAACCGCATTGTAACACTAGACTATCAATTAAATACAGGCGATATTGTTAGTGTCAAGACAAATAAAAATGCCTATGGGCCGAGCGAAGATTGGTTAAAAATTGTTGCTTCATCCCATGCAAAACATAAAATTAAAGGCTTTTTAAATAAACAAAACCGGGAAAACTTAATTCAATTAGGAAAAGAACAACTCGATAAAGAATTGGGTTCCCTCAAGGGTGAATATCCTCTTGATGATGCCTTTGTTCGCGAGCAATTTGAAAAGCAGATGCTCCATACAATTGAAGGTTTATACTTAGAAATTGGCAAGGGTATGATCAGTCCAAAGACAGTGCTTCAAAGATTGTCTGGTAAAGAAATTGATAAAGAAGCACTTCTTCAAAGACAAATGGAAAAAGCTCAACGACAATTGACTACTCATAGTGAAACAGGTATTGTCGTTGAAGGTTTATCAAGTCCACAGTTAAAACTAGCTAATTGTTGTTTACCGATACCAGGTGATTCAATCATTGGTTATGTGAGTAAAAACCACGGCATTGTCATTCATTCAAAACAATGCCCCAATGTGAGTCAATTTGATGATAACCGCTTGATTGAAGTGTTTTGGTCCAACCAAATTACTCGTAAATATCCAACAAGAGTTAAAATTAATGGCATTTCTAAGCCGAATTTATTAACAGAAATTGTGACTCAAATAAACACCCAAGGGGTGAGCATCTTAGAAGTGAATGCGACGAACAATCCAAATATGGAATCGGTTATTAAAATAAAAGTGTTAATCGCAAACTTAGATGCATTAACGAGTTTAATGTTAAATTTACGAAAAGTGGCTGATATTTATTCAGTCGAAAGGGATTATAAATGAGAGTCATCGTCCAACGAGTTAAAAAAGCTCGTGTAGAAGTTGATCAAGAAGTCAAAGGACAAATAGAAGCGGGGTTTTTATTACTCGTTGGTATTGCCAAAACTGATCAAGAAGAAAACATCCGATGGATGGCTAAAAAAATTGCTCATCTTCGTGTTTTCGAAGATGAAAACCAAAAACTGAATTTAAGCTTGTTAGATAAAAAGTATCCTGTTTTAAGTGTTTCTCAGTTTACTTTATACGGTGACACAAAAAGAGGAAACCGGCCAAGTTTTACTGAAGCAGCGTCAGGAGATGAAGCAATCCGCTTATTTGAACTTTTTAATGATGCTTTACATCAATATGGTATTCATGTTGAATCAGGTGTCTTTGGAGCTTATATGGATGTTCATCTTGTCAATGATGGACCTGTAACGATCATCATTGATTCTGATGCAAAATAAACGAAGGTTCCGTTTAAAGATTGACAAATAGGAAGTAAAAAAGATAAAATATAACTAACAATTTAATCGCCAATGAAAAAGAGATTTAACAAATGTTAAATGGTGACCTCTTTGGAGGCATGTAAAGACAATGAGGGCTAGAAGTCATTCTAGAACTAAGGTGGTACCGCGATTATTCGTCCTTAGATTTTTTTAAGGACGTTTTTTTTCAAAGAAAAGAAAGTGAAAAAATGAAATCATATCGAAAAATGCCTGTCGTTACCTTCGGGCAATACCAATTAAGAACAATACAAAAAAAAGATTATCGAGATATGTATGCATATGGCCAAGATGCAGAAACGGTACGTTATTTATCATGGGGGCCAATGCATTCACCTGAAGAAGCTAAAAAAGCAATCCGTTATATCTTTTATCCCCGATTAAAAAGGGCTTTACCGGTTGGCTATGCAATTGTCGATACTAAAAACAAACGCATGATTGGGACGATTGATTTTCATACCCAATTAGCGAAAGGCAATGGTGCTGAGCTTGGATTTGTCCTTCACCGCGATTATTGGAACCAAGGGATTATGACTCAAGCGGTGATTGCCATGATTGAATTGGGCTTTACGTATTTAAATTATGATAAAATTGTTGTTAAACATTTAGCAGAAAACAAAGCTAGTGAAGCTATTATTAAAAAAACAGGCTTTCATTTCACTGGTAAAGAACCGTTTTCAATGCCTAGAAAAAAGATATCAGAACCTGTCTTATACGTTTATGAATTAACCAAGGAGGAATACTTGAATGAATTATAAAGTAAAAGGAACTTATGACGTTCTTCCCCATGAGTCTCACCAATGGATAGAACTCGAACGAAAGATTAGAGAGATTTTATCGCTATACAATATGCGTGAAATTCGTACACCAATGATGGAATACTCCCAAGTTTTCCACCGCGAGAGTGAAGGTTCAGATATGGTGACGAAAGAAACATATAACTTTTTGGATCGTTCCAACAGGGAATTAACTTTAAGACCCGAAGGAACTGCAGGTGTTATTAGAAGTTATGTGGAACATAAACTATACGCAACGCAAGAGTTAGAAAAGGTTTATTATATTGGACCTAATTTTCGCTATGAAAGACCACAAAAAGGGCGTTATCGCCAATTTTATCAATTTGGTGTCGAAGCAATTGGCTCCTCTGATCCGAAATTAGATGCTGAGATGATTATTTTAGCATATGATTTTATTAACCGCTTAAAATTAAAAGATGTCGTTGTAAAAATTAACTCATTGGGTGATGATGCATCAAGAGCGAATTATCAAAAAGCATTGACAGCACACTTTTTACCTCATAAAGAAACATTGTGTAAAGATTGTCAAGAACGTTTAGAAAAAAATCCGCTTCGAATCTTAGACTGTAAAGTGGATGCGCAACATCCAGCTGTTTTGTCAGCACCCTCTCCGCTGGATTTATTAAATGAATCATCCAAAAACCATTTTGAAATTGTTAAAGAACATTTAAAAGAAACAGATATTCATTTTGTAATTGAACCAAAATTGGTTCGTGGTTTAGATTACTATAGCCACACTGTTTTTGAGGTCGACGCTCATATTGAAGGCTTCGGTGCCCAAAATACGCTTGGCGGTGGGGGGCGCTACCAAAATATGATTCAAGAAATGGGTGGACCTGATTTAGGTGCGGTTGGTTTTGCCTTTGGGATGGAAAGACTTCTGATTGCTTTAAATAGCTTGCAGATTGATTTTTCTAAGGATTTAGAGTTGGACGTTTATATCTTAACAACCTCTTTAGAAATGGAAAAACCAGCAACTAAACTTTTATACAATTTACGGAAAGCCAATTGGGTAGCTGATATGAATTATACGCAAAAAGCGTTTAAAGGGCAGCTCCGTCAAGCTCTCCGTTTAAAGGCAAAATATCTTGTGATCCTCGGTGATGAAGAATATGCAAAACAAACCGTTTCAGTAAAAAACACCGAAACAGAAGTTCAAGAAACAGTCGCTTTATCATCACTGATCGAATACTTAAAAGATAAATTGGAGAAATAATATGAAATATACACATCATAACAACGAATTAAATTTAACTCATTTAAATACACCTGTTTATTTGAAGGGTTGGGTCCAGAAGGCACGTAATTTAGGCGGATTAATTTTCATTGATTTACGTGACCGTTTTGGAATCACACAACTTGTTGTTCGTCCTGAACAAAAAGATTATGCAACCGCATTAAAAATTAGAAGTGAGTTTGTCATTGAAGTTCAGGGAACCGTTATCGAAAGAGAAAGTAAAAATAAACATTTGCCAACTGGTGATATTGAAATAGCTGTGACAGAATTAACTGTTTTAAGTGAAGCAAAAACACCACCGATCACAGTAGCCGATGTTACAGATGCTCTAGAAGATACAAGACTTAAATACCGCTATTTAGATTTAAGACGACCTGTGATGCAAAACTATCTTATAAAGCGTCATCGGATTACACAAGCCATTCGTCAATATTTAGTGAATGAGCAGTTTTATGAACTTGAAACACCGATTTTAGGAAAATCAACCCCTGAAGGCGCGCGAGACTATTTAGTTCCTTCAAGACTTTATCCAGGTCAATTTTATGCTCTTCCTCAATCACCACAAATTTATAAACAGTTGTTTATGGTGTCAGGCTTCGAGCGTTACTTTCAAATTGCTAAATGTTTTCGTGATGAAGACCTACGCTCTGATCGTCAACCTGAGTTTACCCAAGTTGATATTGAAGCATCCTTTATTGAAGAAACTGATGTTTATCACTGGATAGAAGGGTTAATGCAACATCTTTTTAAAACGGTCTTAAACAAAGAAATTAAGACACCATTTGAAAGATTAACTTATGAAACGGCTGTTCAAACGTATGGTTCTGATAAACCTGATTTAAGATTTGGCTTGATGTTTCAAAATTACCAACCACTTTTAAGTGCACTGGAAATTCCTTTATTTGAAAACAAACAGTATATCAAAGGGTTTGTTTTACCAGAAGGTGCTAAACTAACGAGAAGACAAATCGATCAATACACTGACCTTGTTAAAAAACACCATGGTGAAGCGCTTGTCTTTTTAAAAAAACAAGCCGGTGTTTACTCAGGCAGTATTCATAAATGGTTAAATAATGATCTATATCAATCATTAAATTTAAACGATGAAGACATCCTTTTCATTGTCCCTGGCAACAGTGAAGCCGCTTTATTTGCCTTAGGAGAATTAAGAAATCAAGTCGCAAAAGACTTTGAACTTACAGATCCAAACGATTACGTTTTTACCTGGATTACTGATTGGCCTTTATTAGAGTATGATGAAGAAGAAAATCGCTATTATGCCAAACATCATCCTTTCACGCAACCCCAAGATGTTGAAGTTTTAAAAAAAAATCCAGCACAAGCACTTGCGCGAGCATACGATATCGTTTTAAACGGTTATGAAATTGGTGGTGGCTCATTAAGAATTCATCAAAAAGAGATGCAAAAACTAATGTTTGACACCCTAGGTATTTCTGAATCTGACATTCAAGAACGATTTGGTTTTTTCGTTGAAGCACTACAATATGGAACACCACCCCATGGCGGGATTGCATTAGGATTAGACCGGATCGTCATGTTAATGACTCATACGCATAACATTAAAGATGTTATCGCTTTTCCGAAAACACAAAGTGCTAAAGACTTAATGATGGAATCTCCGAGCGAGGTTGCCGAAGAGCAATTGACAGACTTAAAAATAAAGGTGGAATAGACATGGAAAAAATCATTTTAGCTGGAGGTTGTTTTTGGGGTGTCCAAGCCTACTATGACCAATTAAAAGGGGTATTAAGAACATCAGTTGGTTATATTGACGGTAACATGCGTCATCCAACATATGAAATTGTTTGTTCAGAAGTGAGCGGTCACGCAGAAGCGTGTGAAATTGTTTATGATGAAACAATCATTACTCTAGAAACGATACTAGAACATTTTCTTCGCTTCGTAAATCCCTTTAGTATAAACCGTCAAGGCAATGACTTTGGACGTCAATATCGCAGCGGGATCTATTACCATACTGAAGGGGAAAAAGATCACATTATTAACTATTTAAAAACGACATTTAAAGATGATTACGATCGTGTACGAATTCAAGTGAAAGAAGCGAAAGATTATGATTTAGCTGAAGAAAGACATCAAAAATACCTAGAGAAAAATCCCTATGGCTATTGCCATGTTGATTTGAATTTAGCGAAAGCGAGTGAAAGAAAATGAAACGCAATCACTATTTAAACTGGGATGAATACTTTATGGGAGTTGCGAAACTATCAGCATTACGATCAAAAGACCCACAAACACAAGTGGGAGCATGTATTGTGAATGAGGATTTACGTATTGTAGGTATTGGTTATAATGGTCTTCCAAAAGGTGCAGAAGATGATCTTTTCCCTTGGAAAAACGAAGGTGAGTGGCTTGAAACAAAATATCCGTATGTTGTTCATGCTGAAGCCAATGCCATTTTAAATGCAACACAAGCCGTTAAAAACGCCAGTATTTATGTGACTCTTTTTCCTTGTAATGAATGTACTAAATTAATCATCCAAAGCGGAATTAAAGAAATTGTTTATGAAAGCAATAAGTATCAAGACACGGTAGAACATAAGGCCGCTATTAAAATGTTAGAAGCAGCAAACGTGAAGACACGACAAATAAAGGTCGGTGAATTGACATATGCTAAAGTTTCTTAAAGACAATCTTAAAAAAATCGTTATGTTGGCCTTTGCCTATACGTATGTACTTTTTGTCGCGGTTGTCCCAATTGATTATGCAGTTACTGCTCCCGGTGGTTTAACATCGATGAACACAGCGTTTGTTATTGAAGGACATGACATGCCAGAAGAGTTTTATACGATTTTTGTGTATAGCTATCGGCCGATTACTAGATTTCAATATTATTTATTTAAAAACGATCCAAAAATGATTGTTTCTAAGATGACACCCGCACAACATCAAAACACGATTATAGATGAGTTTCGTAAAGGTCAAATTTCAAAGTTTTATTCATACCAAACTGCTTTAATTCACGCCTATCAAATGGCATCAGAAAAAGACGATAGTATTTTTATTGATTATGGTTTTGAAGGATTATCGATTTATAGTTATCCGAGACGGCTTACAGAAATTACATACGGTGACGTTGTTATCGAGATTGATGGCAAGTCTTATGAAGATTATGAACCAGAAGCCTTCTTTAATTTATCAGAGCATCAAAATGTTCAATATAAAATTAAAAAAGCATCAGGCGAAATTTACGAAGTGACTTATGAACAAATCGCAAACGACTTGCCATTTGGCTTTTTTGAAAAATATGAAATTTATGATGCCTATCCTCACTTTGAAACTCCAGGATTATCATCCTTAACAGGAGGTCCAAGTGGAGGCATGCTTCAAACGCTTAGTATTTACGCAAGTTTACTAAATATAAACATTGGCGATAAGAAAATTACAGGAACTGGGACCGTAAACTATAACGGAAACGTAGGTAGAATAGGTGGAATTGTCCAAAAAATCTATACTGCCGAGTGGGCAAATGCTGACATCTTTTTCATCCCCATTTCTCATTATCCAGAAATTATGGATATTAAAGTTTCCTTTGAAATTATTCCTGTATTCACGATAGAGGAGGCGGCTGATTGGCTATATGAAAACTTTTATTGATCGACTATTCAAAGACTTTCAGAAGTATAAAAACTTGACAAAAAGAATCAATGAATACACCACTGTTTCAACCGTTACACGATCGATTTTAGGAGCGATGTTTATCGCTCTCATTATCATTGCAATCCCCGTTATTATCGTTATCAATATGTTTATATATACTAAACTCACATTTGTTTTATCAATCATTCTTGTATTACTCGTCATGACTTGGGTTCAGTTGTATTTTTACTTTTATTACGTCTTATTAAAAAACTACCACGAAGAGATAAGGGCAATCAATACACGCATTCCTCAATACGTTGAATTTGCTTTTGTTAATATTTTTATTGTGATGATTGCGATTATTGTTTTTGTCATTATATTTTAAGGAGAGAAAAGATGCTTATCGGACTTATTATCATTGTATTTTTATTAGCAGTCGATCAGGTCACTAAATATTTGGCTTTTACTTTGATTGCTCCAGGATTTACGGGTATCAATCGAGTCGTTATTCCATATCTTCTTGAGCTTAGTTACTTTGAAAATCCAGCTGCATCTTTAGGGATGCTTGGTGATTTCATTTATAAAGATTTAGTCTTTTTTGCGATTACAATTATTGCTTTAATCATCTTTGGGTACTTGTTTACTAAGGTTGATTTTAAAAAGAAAAAAACATACAGTATTGCAGTTGTTCTTTTTATTGCGGGAACTTTAGGGAATGCTGTTGATCGTGTCATCCATGGTTTTGTAATTGATTTTTTACATTATCCTTTTTTTGATTTTTTATATCAAATTGGCTTATCAAACTTTTCTAACAATATGGCAGATAATTTCTTAACTTTTGGGATTGTTTTATTTGCAATTGATCTCTTATTTTTAGAAAATAAGCGAAAAGAAAAAGTAGAGGTTGATGATATTGAAAACAATTAAAGTTTCTTTAGAAGCTGAAAAACAGCGATTAGATCTTTTTCTATATGAAAACTATTTTGTAGATGAGAGTCGTAATTATATTCAGAACCTAATAAAATCTGGACAAATTAAAGTAAATAACCAACTTGTTAAAACAGGATACTTATTAAAAGAAGACGATGTGATTTCAGTTGAAATCTCTTCTTTTAACGTTCAAAAACTTGAACCTATCCCAATGAAGTTGGATATTGTCTATGAAGATAATGAGTTAATTGTTTTGAATAAGCCAAAAGGCCTTGTTGTTCATCCGGCTGATAGTTATACTGAGCCTACTTTGGTTCATGGTTTGCTCGCCTACACTGCCCAATTAAGTGACTTGGGCGGCGAAGATAGACCAGGAATTGTCCACCGTTTAGACAAGGATACTAGCGGTTTACTTTTAGTCGCTAAAAATAACATCATCCATGAATATTTAAGCGAACAATTTAAAAAACAACAAATTAAAAAGACGTATATTGCCTTAGTTCACCATTCTTTTGATGAAGAAGAAGGAACCATTGACGCGCCGATTGCAAGACATCCAAAACAAAGACTAAAAATGACAGTAACTCCTACTGGTAAGGCCGCCGTTACGCACTTTAAAGTTATAGAAAGATATGACCGGTTAACTCTTATAGAATGTGATTTAGTCACTGGTAGAACACATCAAATAAGAGTCCATCTTGAATTTATTAACCACCCAGTTTTTGCAGATCCACTATATGGCCTTGGTAAACCAGAAGTGTCTGGAGGTCAGTTTTTACATGCAAAAGAAATATCCTTTTATCACCCAATAAAAAAAGAGCAACTCACTTTTTCAGTTAGTTTGCCCTCTTATTTTCAAGATTATTTAGAAAATTTAAAATAGTTCCTGTTTCGTGACATTTTTAAAATTAATTTTAGATGTTAATTTTAAGCCTGATACACCTTTGGCCTTAAAGACTTTAAGAACTGCATCATCCGCTTCTTTGCCAGCACCTTTTGGAAGTTTGAAACCGATTTTACGGCTGTATTGCTGCATTTTAACTAAAAAGGCGTAACGGGCAATAATAGAAGCAGCTGCAACACTTATATGAACCTCTTCAGCTTTTGTGTGAAAATCAACATGTCGGTAAACTAAAGTTTCATCTTTTAGGTAGTTGTAGTATAGATGAGGTGCACAAAATTGATCCAAAATGACAGGTACACTTTGTTTTAATTTGGATGTTGTTTTAACAATAGCCTGGTTATGAAGTAAAGCTTTGATTTTATTTAAATTGTTGCCTTCCTCAACGAGGCGATTGTATTTAGCTGGTGTTAAAATTAACAGTGAATGGACAATCATTTTAGCAATTTTAGGTGCAAGTTCGATAATTTGTTTATCACTCATATTTTTAGAGTCTTTAACCCCTAAAGATTCTAAGACAGGGACTTCAGAACGGTTGACAAAAGCCGAACAAACAATGATCGGACCAAAAACATCTCCGGTTCCAACTTCATCTGAGCCGATGGCGGGATAATCAACACGATCTAAATGGGTTTTTATGGCAACCACTTCAGCGGTCACTTCGTCACCTTGAAGTAAGACTTTACCGGTTTTATATGCTAAAATATTAATATCATTGTGTTTGGCATGAAAAAGCAAATAAGGATTTTCATGGTCAACTAAGTGATTTTGGTAGACATGATTCAATTTTGCTAACTCTTCGTTGCTAACACTCATTGTATAATGTTTCATATTTCACCTCAACTGCTTTATATTATACCATATTTTAAGATAAAAAAGGCGTTATTATGGGTTTTATGACAAAAACACTCGAATTAGATCTCATTTTGGCGAAGATCGCTCAAAAACTAAAATCTGATTCCGCGAAACAACAACTGCATCAGTTTAATCCCTCAAAAGAAATCGATGAGATTCATCAAATGCTTGATGAAAGTGTCGATATGTTGAGTTTAATTCAAAGATTAGGCAGTTTGCCGTTACTACCTGATTTTGATCTTTTCTCACTTTTTAATTATGCCAAAATCGGTCGTGATTATACCCTTCAAGATCTTTTATATATCCGGCTTTTTTTACGGATGGAAAAAGATTTTTTTAATTACTTAAAAGAACGTGATCAATTAAAGATTACGACCCCTCACTTAGATATTTATTTTCAGTCTTTATCGCGTCATCAACACTTGCTTGATTTAATACAAGAAAAACTTGATGAAGACGGTCTTTTATATGATCACGCAAGTGTAAAATTAAATCAAATTCGCAAAGATCAAAAAAGATTCGAAAAACAACTTCAAGATAAGTTGCAAAAACTACTAATAGACTACCAGTCTTATTTAAATGAAGCTGTTATCGTCATGCGTAACAACCGTTTTTGTTTAGCAGTGAAAGATGCCTTTAAAAACAAGATCAAAGGGGTTGTTCACGATGTCTCGGCTTCCAAGCAAACCGTTTATATTGAACCTGAACAAACACGTTCCATTACCGCACTTTTAGAAGGATTGAAAATTGAAGAAACAAAAGAGATTGAACAAATTATTCAAGCAATTAGCCAAGCTGTTCAAAAAGAAGCTGAATCTTTGGTTGTAAACACTGAAGTATTTGTTCACTTAGATTTAGTTCACGCAAAAGCTGCTTATGCTCAAGAAATTGATGGCGTTAAACCACTGATCAATCGTGAAGGAACAATCGATTTAATAGATGCAAAACATCCTTTATTAGATCCTAAAAAGGTCGTTCCAATCCGGATTCAGGTGGATAGTAGAAAAAAGATTGTTCTTATTACAGGGCCCAACACTGGAGGAAAGACCGTTGCCTTAAAGACGATAGGGCTACTTACTCTGATGACCCAAGTAGGGATTTTGACGCCTTTACAACCAAATAGCCAAATAGCCATTTTTGACCAAATATTTGCCGATATTGGTGATGAACAGTCAATTATTCAATCTTTATCGACCTTTTCATCGCATTTGACAAAGATTATTCAAATGACTGAGACTGTTTCCGATCAAAGTTTAATTTTGCTAGATGAACTCGGAAGTGGGACTGATCCGAATGAAGGTGTTGCATTAGCAATAGCCATTTTAGAGTATTTTAAAGCTTTTAATGTACGGATGGTTGTCACAACTCACTATTCAGAACTTAAAACATACGCTTTCGAGCAAGCCCACATCCAAACGGCGAGTGTTGCCTTTGATAAAGTGACATTAAAGCCGCTTTACCGCATTCAAATGGGAACAACCGGCTCATCACACGCATTTTTAATCGCCAGCCGTTTAGGGTTAAATCAAGAGATTGTTGATGATGCTGAAAAACTGTACGCTGGTAGGCAAACTGACATTGCGAAAATGATGGAAAAATTGAATGATGAGCTCGTTCATTTAGAGGCAGAGAAAGAAACTTTATATCAAACCTTAAAAGATGCACAATTTGAAAAAGAAACTTATGAAAGGCAAAAGCACGAACTGCTTAAAAAACAAGAGACACTTTTAACATCTATTCGAGACAAAGAAGAGAAAAAATGGCTTCTCAAACAAAAAGAGGCGTTGAGTTTAATTGAAGCTTTAAGAGAAAAAGATAAATTGTCTAAACCTGAAGCTGCTGAGCTCAAACATCGTTTAAAACAAACAGATGATACAGCTCTAATGATCGAAGATCAAGACGAGTTACTCGTGGGTGATCGTGTTTACATCTTACCTTATCAAAATTACGGTGAAATTCAAGAAATTAAAAATGGTCACTATATGGTTCGTTTTGGCCATTTTGAATTGATGTTTCCTAAAAAAGATCTCCAAAAAGATGAAACACCTGCACCTAAAAAAACAACGATTAGACGCCAACCGAAGCCAGCTTCAGTAACCTCTACTAAAGCGGTCAAACTAGAAGTTGATTTACGTGGTTATCGTTATGAAGAAGTAAAACCTGCTTTAGATGATGCCATCGATGGTGCGATGATTTCGGGTCTAAGACAACTACGGATTATTCATGGTTTTGGGACTGGAGCAGTTCGCAAGGCTGTCTATGCCTATTTAAAGACAAGTCCTTACGTAAAAGAGTATCGTTATGGTGGCGAAGGAGAAGGCTTAAATGGGGTCACGATTATTACCTTAAAATAGTGCTTAAACCTTGAAAAAAAAGAAGTTTACGTTTATAATAGTGTTGTAAATAAATTGGAAAAGAGGAAATATTAATGATTGATTATCAAGGACAACCGTATCAAGAAATCGTCGGTCAACAAGGACTCGTTGTCGTCCAGTACTACGCAACGTGGTGTGGACCATGTAAAATGTTAAAACCAGTCTTAGAAGGCTTAAGTGAAGAGATGACCGATACCAAATTTTATCGAATTGATATCGACCAACATCGCCCTCAAGCCGTTGAAGCGGGTATTCGTTCTGTACCGACTGTTGTTGTGTACAAAGATGGTGAAGAAGTTGACCGTCAAGCGGGATATCAACCAAAAGAAAGAATTGCTGCTTGGCTAAATCAACACAAATAATGAAAGCACTTAAAGTGCTTTTTTTATTACTATAAGTCTAGTATAATAGACATGGTGATTAAATGGATGGTTTTTTTTTAATCGATAAACCGGCAGGTATGACATCACACGATGTCGTCCGTTTTGTCAAAAAACAATTTAAAATCGATAAAATTGGTCATACGGGAACTTTGGATCCGTTTGCGACAGGTTTATTAATTTTATGCCTCGGTAAAGCGACCAAATTATCACAAGATTTTATCGATATGGATAAAGAATACGAAGGCACCATTGCTTTTAATCGTCATTATGACACATACGATACAACAGGAACGGTAATGAAAGAGAAAGTCGCTGCGATTGACTTATCAGATTTAAAAGAAAAAGTTTCACAAATGGTTGGGGTTTATGATCAAGAACCACCGATGTATTCAGCAATTAAAGTTCAGGGCAAGAAACTATATGAACATGCCAGAAAACAAGAAACCATCGATCGAACAAGAAGAACCATCGAAATTTATGACTTTTTATTAACATCACCACTGATAAACAACCATGTTGCCTTCAAAATAAAAGTTTCTAAAGGAACATATATCCGTAGTGTCGCTGTTGATTTAGCTGAAAAACTAAATACGTATGGTGCTTTAAGTCAATTAAGAAGAACACAAATAGGTCCTTATAAAGTTGAAAATGCAAAGACGTTAACAACTTTAACTAAGGCGGATTTCATTTCTTTAGACACCTATTTAAAACAGTTTCCAAAATTAATTTTAGAATCTTATTTGATTCATCTTGTTAAAAATGGTGTTTATTTAGACGAAAGACAAACGACAATAGATGAAGATTTTGTTGTTTATAGTAAAGATGGGCAAATGATTGCCCTATATGAACGAATTAAAACGAATACATATAAACCAAAACTCATTTTATAGGAGGCTTCTATGAAGATCATTGATGATAACTATAAAAAAATTCATATTGAAGATGATATTACTTTAACGATGGGTAATTTTGATGGGCTTCATTTAGGCCATCAACAACTAATCCAACAACTTTTTGAATATCCTGACACCAAACACGCTGTCATGACCTTTGACCCACATCCAGCGACTATTTTAAGACAACATCCGTTTAAAACTTTAACGCAAAAAGAAGATAAAATCACTTTGTTTAAACAATACCCACTAGATTTCATCATTGTTGCTCATTTTGACAAAGGCTTTTCTCATTTAAGTGTTGCTGAATTTATCGAATTTTTAAAGAAAATTCGTGTAAAAAGAATGATTGTTGGTCGTGATGCTCGTTTTGCGCATCGTGGCGAAGGAACCGTCATAGATCTAGAAAAACACTTTGAAGTCATCGTTTTAGATGATTTACTCTATCAAGAAACACGGATTTCAACAACGTATATTAAAGACTTTTTAGCTGCTGGTGATGTTTTAAACGCTCATCATCTCTTAAGGCGCTACTACACCATTAAAGGCGAAGTAGTTCATGGTAATCGTGTCGGAACATCAATGGGGTTTCCAACTGCTAATATCGATTTTGCTAACTACTTTATTCCGAAAGATGGGGTTTATTACACAAGAATTTTGATTCGTGGTAAATGGTATGAATCGATGACCAATATTGGTAATAATCCGACGATTAATTATAGTGTTTCAAAAAAGCTTGAAGTATATATTTTAGATTTTAATGAAACCATTTATGGAGAAATGATTGAAATTGCCTTCCATTACTATTTAAGACCTGAGATTAAATACCCGTCAAAAGAAGCCCTTATTGTTCAATTAAAAAAAGACGAAGAAAACGTCAGAGTACTTTCAAAACAACGATAATATGATATAATGTTTAAGAAGGAAAGAGGTGTTCTTATGAAAATGATTATCGCAATTGTCTCCAATGATGACGCGAACAGAGTCCAAAAATCTTTAGTTAAAGAAAAATTCTTTTCAACAAGACTGTCTTCTACAGGTGGTTTCTTAAGAGCGGGCAACGTGACCTTTTTAATCGGAGTAAACGATGAAAAAGTTCCTCAAGCTTTAGAAGTTATTGAAGCTCACTCGAAAAAACGGACAAAATTAGTTCCTAACACGATTGTCAATGAATTTGGCTCATTTTCATCCTTGCCGATTGAAGTAGAAGTCGGAGGAGCAACCGTGTTTGTCCTCAACGTTGATCAATTTGTTAAAATCTAATTTTATATCTTGCAAAATTAAAAAAATATGCTACAATAATACAGGCGGTAACAAGGTAACGGGCTGCCGACCCCTACTTTAGTTATGCGAAGGAGATAAAAGAAATGGCACTCTTAAAAGAACAAAAACAAGAGATTATTAAGGCGTATCAACGAGCAGAAGGCGATACGGGCTCACCTGAAGTCCAAATTGCTGTCTTGAGTCATGAAATCAATGCGTTAAATGGACATTTAAAAACGCATCCACATGATTTTCACTCACGTCGAGGCTTGTATACGAAAATTGGTAAAAGACGTCGTTTACTAAAATATTTACGTTACGAAGACGTTGAACGCTATCAAACTTTAATTCAAAAACTCGGTTTACGTCGATAAAAGGTTGCGCAAGCAACTTTTTTTTCGCATTTACCCATGAATTGTTAGGAAAACATTATAAAATATGGTAAGATAGATAAGGTTATAAAAAAGAAGATATCATAGATATAAAATGAAGGAGATTTTATATGGAAAACAAGAAAGTATTTACCACTACAGTTGGAGGACGTCCGTTTGTTGTTGAAATTGGCGAAATTGCTAAACAAGCACACGGTGCTGCCCTCATTCATTATCAAGACTCAACGGTCTTAAGCGTTGTTACAGCAAGAGCTGAACCCTCACCAATGGATTTTTTCCCATTGATGGTGATTTATCAAGAAAAGCTTTATGCTGCAGGAAAAATTCCTGGTGGATTTTTAAGAAGAGAAGGAAGACCTTCAGATCATGAAACATTAACGTCACGACTCATTGATAGACCGTTACGTCCTTTGTTTCCTGAAGGATTTAAAAACGAAGTTCAAGTGATTAACACGGTATTAAGTAGTGATCCAAATGCTTCACCAGAAATGGCAGCCATGTTTGGTTCATCACTCGCATTAGGAATTTCTAACATTCCATTTAACGGCCCTGTTGCGGCAGTTACAGTTGGTTTAATCGATGACGAGTTTATTATTAATCCCAATGCTGAACAACATGCATTAAGCGAAATTGATTTAATCGTTGCTGGCTCCAAAGATGCAGTCAACATGGTTGAAGCTGCTGCGAAACAAGTTTCTGAAGCAGTCATGTTAGAAGCGATTTTATTTGCTCATGAAGCGATTAAAGAATTGATTGCTTTCCAAGAAGAAATCATCGCTGCTGTTAAACCAGAAAAGATGGAATACACCGTCTTTGAAGTTGAAGCAGATGTTGAAAAAGCGGTTATCGATTTTGCTGGTAAACGTTTAGTCCAAGCTGTTCAAACAAAAGACAAGTTAGAAAGATACGCTAAAATGGATGCGATTCGTGATGAAACCGTTGAAAAATTTAGCGAAAAAACCTTTTTTAACACTTTAGATGGAGTTCAAGTTTTTGATCGTGAAAAACATCAAAATTATGTTCAACAAGTCAAAACAGTACTTGATCAAATTATTACGAAAGAAGTTCGCCGTTTAATTACTGAAGATAAGGTTCGTCCTGATGGAAGAAAACCGGAAGAGGTTAGACCTTTAACGTCACGAATTGATTTACTCAAACGGGCTCACGGTTCGGCGTTGTTTACTCGTGGTCAAACCCAAGCTTTAGGTGTTGTTACTTTAGGTGCGCTTGGTGAAAACCAAATCATCGATGGTTTAGGTTTAGAAGATACCAAACGTTTTATGCTCCATTACAATTTCCCAGCGTATAGTGTTGGTGAAACAGGCCGTTATGGTAGTCCTGGACGAAGAGAAATTGGTCATGGTGCTTTAGGTGAACGGGCTTTATTACAAGTTTTACCTGATGAAGAAGCTTTCCCATATACCATTCGAGTTGTTTCAGAAATTTTAGAATCGAATGGTTCATCTTCACAAGCAACGATTTGTGCGGGCTCAATGGCCTTAATGGCTGCTGGAGTTCCAATTGAAGCGCCTGTTGCTGGAGTTGCCATGGGTCTGATTATGGATGAAAAACATTACACCATCTTAAGTGATATCCAAGGAATGGAAGATCACGAAGGCGATATGGACTTTAAAGTAGCTGGAACAGAAAAAGGAATTACAGCTTTACAAATGGATATTAAAATATCTGGAATTACCCGAGAGATATTAGAAGAAGCGCTTAACCAAGCGAAAGTATCCCGCTTACATATTTTAGACCATATGAATACAATCATTGAAACACCACGAAAAGAATTGTCTGAATTTGCACCAAAGGTGAAAATGATTCGGATTAATCCAGATAAGATTCGTGATGTGATTGGTGCCGGTGGTAAAATTATTTCACAAATTATTGAAGACCACCACGATGTTAAAATTGACATCGAACAAGATGGCCGTGTCTTCTTAATGCACCAAGAACAAACATGGATTGATGCTGCTGCAGCTTACATTTTAAATTTAGTTCGCGAAGCAGAAGTTGGTAAAATTTACGAAGGTAAAGTGACTCGCGTTGAAAAATTTGGCGCTTTCGTTGAACTTTGGCCAGGAACAGAAGGGCTTGTCCATATCTCACGTTTGGCTAAAGAGCGAGTCAATAAAACAGAAGACGTTGTTTCAGTCGGTGACCAAATTCTTGTGAAGTGTATTGGTATCGATGAAAAAGGACGCGTTGACTTATCAAGAAAAGATGCCTTAAAATCTGTTTGATAGGGACAATAAAATATGATAAAATAAAAGTGTTAACGGAAGGTGACCGAGCTTATCAAGTGATAGGTTAGGAAAGTCCATGCTAGCACACTCTGAGATGGGTGTAGTGTTTGTGCCTAAGGAAACAATAACTTAGGGTACATCGACAGATGTAACGGCGATCGATGGTCTTCTGTTTTAACAAAGACCTAGACCTAAGGTGCCACAGAGACGAGCCATTTAGAAATAAATGGGTGAAACGCGGTAAACCCCTCAAGCTAGAAACCCAAAATATGGTAGGGGCACAAGCCGAGGCGAAATCAAGCCAAGGTTTGCTATAACAAATAGAGATAAATGGTCACACCTCAATTGAGGAACAGAACATGGCTTATGCACGTTAACATTTTAAAGGTCCATGATGGACCTTTTCTCATCAAAAATAACAATATTATAAGAAAATATGATACAATAAATGATAGATACGAGGAGGATTTTACAGATGAAAGTAAACTTAAGAACAAGAAAACTTCATGAGGTACGTAAAGACGGTTTGATTCCAGGTGTTATGTATGGAAAATCAATCGAATCTACTTCAATTGAAGTTAATGAAAAAGATTTTAAAGAATCACTCAACCAATTTGGTAAATCGATGACTTTTGTCGTCACACTCGATGGTAAAAAACACAACGTTTATATTAAAACAGTCCAATCAAACATTTTAAGACCTGATGAAATCGTTCATTTTGAATTACACAGAATCGCAAAAGATGAAACAATTTCTGCTAGCATTCCTGTGGATGTCTTAGGTAAAGAAGAATTAGCTAAGAAACGCTTATATGTTCAAATGGGCTTAACGGACATTGCGTGTGAGTATGCCGTTGGTGCAGGACTTTCAATCTTTGAATTTGATGCCACAGACATGGAAGTGGACGCAGCTCTTTATGTGAAAGATATTGAAGTACCTGAAGGTATGGTTATTAAAGAAGATTTAGAACAAATGGTCTTCATTATCCGCGAAGCACATGAAGTTGAAGAAGATGAAGAAGAAACCGCTGACGTTGATGGCGAAGCAACTGCTGAAGAAGAAGCTTCTGAAGAATAAAATCAATGAAAGGAAAGCAAATGCTTTCCTTTTTTCTCATTCAGATAGAAAGGATCAATTGATATGGTTAAACAACGTCTTTCATTGCATTATCAAGTGAGTGGATCGGGAGCACCTTTAATCATGCTTCATGGAAATGGCGAAGATTTATCAATTTTTAACGAACTCACAGAGAGCTTAAATCCCTATTTTACTGTTTATTGCATCGATAGTAGAAATCACGGACAAAGTCCTCATCATCAACCGATTTCCTACCCTTTAATGACTGATGATTTAATTCATTTTATTAACACTTTAAATTTAGAAAAGCCTTATGTTCTTGGCTTTAGTGATGGGGGTATTGTTGCCTTAATGACCGCGATGAAAGAACCAAAGTTAATTGAAAAAATGATTTTATGTGGTGTTAATTATCATTATCGTGGATTAGATAAAACTTTAAGATTAGCAATGAAACGACAAAATCAAATAAAACCAGATCCTCTCATAGAATTGATGTTAAAAGCACCGAAGATAAAAAAAAGTGCCTTGCGTAAATGCCAGACACCTGCATTATTAATTGTTGGCGATAAAGATGTTATCTTACCGCAACATACTTTAAAGCTCCATCGGTACTTACCACAATCTAAACTACTTATTTTAAAAGATGAAACGCATGATAGTTATGTGGTTAACCAAACAACTTTACTTCCACATCTCATTGCTTATTTAAAAAAGTCCTAGTGAGCGTAATATAATGTATGTGATATAAGCAAAATAGATGAAGGTAAGAAGAAAACCTTCTCGCTTAGAAATCTGATTTTTTGTGAGACCAAAAAGAACGACTAACCCTGTAATGCCAATTAAAATAACAAGATCAATTAAAACATCGGCGTTTAATCCTAAGGGGACAACAAGTCCTGATAGACCTAAAATTAATAAAATATTAAAGAGGTTGGAGCCCACGACGTTGCCAATGGCAATATCGGCTTCACCTTTTTTTGCGGCAACTGCAGAAGTGACGAGTTCAGGTAATGAAGTTCCTAACGCAACAACGCTGAGGCCGACTAAAGTTGTTGCTCTTGTTGTACTCATACTAAAGGCAGATGTTAAAATTTCAACCGCTAAATATTCAGCACCTTTAGTAACTAAAATACCTCCTAAAACGACTCCTGCTAAACCAATAAGCAAAAGCAGAATGGTTTTTTTAGTATTTAATATTTGAATTTCTTCTGATTCTTCTTCGTTTTCTTCCGCTTTTCCAACTTTTATCATTAAATATAAATAGTAAGCAAAGACTAAAAGTAAAATTAAGGCTTCCCACCAAACGATTTGTGCATCACTTTGGAAAAAGAAAGCTAAAACGGCTAAAACAACAGTTGAAATCATTAAAAAGGGAAACTCTCTTTTGCGCATCGCTTTCTTAATCGTCACGGGCATAATAATCGCCGTAATTCCTAAAATTAACGTAATATTTGCGATGTTAGAACCAATCACGTTTCCCATAGCGATATCAGCCGTTGTCCCCTCCATGCGAGCGACAATCGATGCAGTAAAGCTTACTGCTAACTCTGGTAAAGAAGTCCCAAAAGCAACCAACGTTAAACCGATAATAAGTGGAGAAATTTTTAAGCGTCTGGCAACAGAACTAGAAGAAGCTACAAAAAAATCAGCGCCTTTAATTAAAAAGACAAACCCACCTACTAAATACAACAAATGCAAAAATATCATGTTTTATCCTCCATAATTTGTTGCTCGGGGTAAAAAAATAAAACCCCAAGACCATACGTCTTGAAGGTCTCGTTACAAGTAAAACTTGAAATGAACCGGGCTTGTGCCGTATTGACGACTCATTTAGAGTTAACTACTCCCCTTCATGTTTTAATTTTAACACAGATTTAAAATAAAACAAGCCAGACAAAAGAAATGATAATGATTTGACAATTTATAAAAAAAGGTGTATGATATTTCCAGAATAGATTCATGGAGGAATCAATTTAAACGAATGGAAGACAGTAGTAGGAGGATCGACGATCCGGGTGAACAGATAAACAAAGACATGAGGCAAGAGCTTTTTTTAGGTGTCTTTTTTTGTTTTTTAAATGGTGAAAGTATATGATTTTAACAGTTGTTGTCATTGTATTGACATTAATCTTCATTAGTTTTTTAAATGCTGCAGAAGTTGCTTTGGTTGCAATCAGTGAAACAAAGATGATTGAAGAAGCCGAAGCGGGCTCTAAAAAAGCGCGACAAATACTCATTTTAATCGAAGAGGAGAAACAATATTTATTGTCACTTCAAGTGATGATTGTTTTGTTAACAATGATCCATTTATGGATGGTTATTAAGCTCTCAACGATGCTTTTAGCACCGATTAATAATCGTTGGCTTCAACCTTTATTAGTTGTTTTGGTTGTCATTGTGGTGCTTTTTATCCAAGTTGTTTTTGGTCGCTTAATCCCACAGCGATTAGCCAATAAAAAACCAGAAAAAATCGCTTATTTTTCAATTTCATTAATTGCCGTCACGCATTTGTTATTAACACCGATTACATGGCTTATTCATCACAGTTCTTTATTATTTGGACGTCTTTTTGGTCTCAAACCAGATGAAGGAAGTAGAGTGATGACTGAAGAAGATATCAGGAATATTGTTGAAGAAAGCTCATTGTCAGGAGATATCGATGAAGAAGAATCTGAAATGATTCAAAACATCTTTGACTTTGATGATACGACGGCAGAAGAAATTATGACTCATCGGACAGAAATCTCAGCGATAAACATTCAAGCAACAAAAAAAGAAATCATCGCTTTTATTCAAAACGAACGCTTTACAAGATTTCCAGTCTATGAAGACAATATTGATCATATTGTTGGAACAATCCACGTTAAAGACTTATTAAAATATTTAGATAAACCTGAAGAGTCATTTAAAATTAAATCGTTATTAAGACCTGCTTTATTTATTCCAGATTCCAAAAATACTAGCGAATTATTACGTGAGATGCAACAACAAAAAATTCATATCGCTATCGTTTTAGATGAGTACGGTGGAACCGCAGGAATTGTTACCATTGAAGATTTAATCGAAGAAATTGTTGGGAACATCTTGGATGAATACGACGATGAAGAAGAAGAAATCAAAGTGATCAATGATGAATCATACGAAATTTTAGGTTTAACAAATATTGATGATGTCGAAGATCTTTTGGAGGCAAAGCTTCCTGTTGAAGACTATGACACTTTAAGTGGTTTTATTTTAGGACAACTTGGTCGCTTACCTGAAACAGATGAAGATATTACGATTACATATCATGACTTTATTTTTGAAGTTATCGAAATGAATGATGGAATCATTAAGAAAATTCGCGTTACCAAGCCAAAAGATGTCAATGATGAAGGAGATGACGTATGACCAGTGTTGATTGGTGGCAAATCATCATTATTCTCTTTTTAATTATACTTTCGGCCTTTTTCTCAAGTACAGAAACGGCCTTTTCATCTTTGAACCGAATCAAAATTAAAAATTTAATTCAAAATGGTAATAAACGTGCCAAAACAGTTTTAAAGTACGCAGATGATTTTGAAACTTTAATTACAACAATCTTAATTGGTAATAACATCGTCAATATTACCGCTGCCTCGCTTGCTACCGTCTTTTTTGTTAAGCATTGGGGGCAAATCGGCGTTACCATCGCAACCGTTGTCATTACGATGATTGTCTTAATCTTTGGCGAAATTACCCCGAAAACGATTGCTAAAAGAGCACCAGAAGCATATGCTTTAATGTTTGTACCTTTGGTCAGTTTCTTTTCTTTCATTTTGCGCCCGTTGAGTTTCGTTTTTAAAGGTCTTCAAACTTTAATCCAAAAACTATTTAAATTACCTACTCAATCAAACATCACTGAAGAAGAGTTGTTAACCTTCGTTAGTGAAGCCCAACAAGAAGGTGGTATTAATGTCAAAGAAGAGGAACTCATTAAAAGTGTGATTGATTTCGATGATTTAACTGTTGAAGAAATACTAACCCCAAGAGTTGATGTCATCGCTGTGAACGAAACCGATTCTAATGCTACCATTCAACAAATGTTCCGTAAATCTGGCTATTCACGCCTTCCTGTTTATCAACAAAGTTTAGACCACATCGTTGGGACTATTAATCATAAAGATTTTTATAATGAAGTATTATTTGATGAACTCCCTTTAACTGATATTATTAAATTGCCTGTTTTTGTAACAGAGTATATGAAAATCACCAACTTATTAGCCTTGCTTCAAGAAACAAAGGCCCACATGGCCATCGTCAAAGACGAGTTTGGTGGGACTTTAGGAATTGTGACGATGGAAGATATATTAGAGGAGATCGTTGGTGATATTTGGGACGAACATGATGAAGTTGTTGAGCAAATTATTCAAATTTCAGAAACCAGCTATCGTGTGAAAGGGAATGCAGATCTTGATGATTTCTTTGAAGTAGTTGGTATCAACGAAGAACTAGATGTCTTAACAGTCAACGGATGGATCTTAGATGAGATGGGGAAAATCCCCTTTGTTGGTGAAAGTTTCACCTACCGAAACTTAAAAGTAACAATAACTGGAGCCGATACAAAACGTGTTTTAGAAGTCTTAGTCGAAGTTCAAAATATTAACGAAGAGTTAACAGAAGAAGTGTCCTAGCGACCTTCTTTTTTTTGCGAATAAAAAGGATACCGAAGTATCCTTTAATTATTATTTAAGACCAGCTTTTCCAAGTTCGAAAAGTAAATCAAACGTTTTGTAATAGTCTGTAGTCGTTACTGATACACCAGCAATTTCACTTGGATGACTATTTTTATTCCATCCGTTTGCGATTACATAATCGGTAATTGTGTTTGCTTGTTCAAACCATTCTTTACCGAGTGGGCTAGCGCCTTTCATATTGTAATCATAACCGAGTTCTTGTTTGGTTTTAGTATTCCATGCAAAGTTACCATCAGTTACTGTTGCTTGTAAAGTGTCTAAGAATAATTTTTCAATTTGACCTTTTTTATTAACGGTCATTGAAGCAAATACAACATTTGGAACACCGTAATTAGATGTTACAGTATACGCTTTAAACGTTCCTGCTTTTGCTAATTCTAAAGCTTCCTTAGCTAATTTGGTATAACCACCATCTGCCATTGAAACGCCAGAAATGTTAGTAATAAAACCATCGGCATCTTTTTCAATTGCATCAACGCCATGCTCTAACATGTAAGCTTCGATGGCAGCTGCTTGTTCAAACCACTCTTTACCAATTTCACTAACAATTTTCATGCCGTAATCATCACCAAGTTCTTTTTTGGTGCTTTCATTCCAGTTAAAGACCCCATCTGTCTTTGTAGATTGAATGGCATCGATGTAAAACTTAACAACTTTACCTTTTTCGATCGTAACTGTTACGGATGTAACCATTGGTGCACCATAATTCAGACCATGTTCAAATGCCATAAATTCACCGTCAACTTTATAGTCTGACGCTTTACAGCCAAAGAGCATAACTGCAGACACTGCTAATAAAAGCAGTACAAAAACTTTCTTCATTCTTCCATTTCCTCCTATATAATTAGAATAGTTTTCTTCACTAATATTATAACAAATATAGCAAGCATTTTGCAATAAAATTCGGACTTTATTTTCACTAAAGCGCTTTAATGCTTAACTTTAACGACAAATTAAACAAATTGTGAGTAACGCTTTTCAATTTGTTCGAAAAATGATACAATAATAGGGCAGAAAGGGTTTAAAATATGGACAACAAAGAGCTAAATCAAAGACAAAAACTTATTAGAAATTTCTCTATTATCGCTCATATTGATCACGGAAAATCGACTTTAGCTGACCGCATTTTACAGCATACAGAAACGATTACCCAAAGAGAGATGAAATCGCAACTCCTCGATTCAATGGAATTAGAAAGAGAACGCGGGATTACGATTAAATTAAATGCCGTTGAAGTGAATTACGTTGCTAAAGATGGACAAACGTATATTATGCATTTAATTGATACCCCGGGTCATGTTGATTTTACTTACGAAGTTTCACGATCACTTGCAGCCTGCGAAGGGGCTCTTTTAGTCGTTGATGCTGCCCAAGGTATTGAAGCCCAAACTTTAGCAAATGTTTATTTAGCAGTTGATAATGATTTATCAATTATCCCTGTGATTAATAAAATTGATTTACCAAGTTCTGATCCTAAAAAAGTCATTCAAGAAATCGAAGAGGTCATTGGGATACCAGCTCAAGATGCGATCTTAGCTTCAGCTAAACAAGGAATCGGCATTGACGATATTTTAGAAAGAATTGTTACTGATATTCCCGCCCCAAACGGTGATGCAGATGCGCCATTACAAGCCCTTGTTTTTGATTCTCTATACGATCCCTATAAAGGTGTTATTCCGTCTATTCGAGTGGTGAACGGAACAATTCGAAAAGGTGATATAATTGAAACGATGGCTTCAAAAGTTAAATATGAAGTCATAGAAGTTGGAGTTAATACACCTAAAAACGTTGTGAAAGATGTCTTAGGTCCTGGCGATGTTGGGTATTTAACGGCATCCATTAAAGACATTCATACGATTCGTGTAGGTGATACAATTACTCATGCTAACAGACGTGCTGAAACACCACTTCCTGGATACCGGACTTTAAATTCAGTTGTCTTTTGTGGATTATATCCCATTGAATCTGATAAATACAATGATTTAAAAGAAGCCTTAGAAAAACTGAAATTAAACGATGCTTCACTTATTTACGAACCCGAAACTTCGCAAGCTTTAGGGTTTGGTTTTAGAACTGGTTTTCTAGGGTTACTCCATATGGAAATCATCCAAGAAAGAATTAGTCGTGAGTTTGGAATTGAACTGATCGCAACCGCTCCATCAGTTATTTATCGAGTCTATTTAACAAATGGGGAAATGAAATATATCGATAATCCATCCATGTTACCTTCACCCGTTGAAATTGAACGAATTGAGGAACCTTACGTGAAGGCAACAATGATGAGTCCTAAAGAATATGTCGGTGCCATCATGGATATTTGTCAAAAGAAGCGTGGTATTTTTGGCGATATGACATATGTTGATCAAAGTCGTGTCACGATTACATATGATTTGCCCCTTTCAGAAATAGTCTATGATTTTTTTGATAAATTAAAATCTTCAACGAAAGGTTATGCATCTTTCGATTATGAAATTTCCGGATATCGTCCTTCTAAATTACAAAAAATGGACATCTTACTTAATGGAGAAATTGTTGATGCTCTATCTGTCATTGTCCATAAAGACTTTGCTTATCAAAGAGGACGGAGTATTTGTGAGCGGATGGTTAAATTAATTCCAAGGCAAATGTTTGAAATTCCAATTCAAGCTGCTTTAGGAAATAAGATTATTGCTCGAACAACGATTAAAGCGATGCGAAAAGACGTCTTAGCTAAATGTTATGGTGGCGACGTAAGCCGGAAAAAGAAATTACTACAAAAACAAAAAGAAGGTAAAAAGAAGATGAAATCTGTCGGTAGAGTCGACGTTCCCCAGGAAGCCTTTATGGCGATTTTATCTCATGGTGATGAGTAAGTTTTCTCATCACTTTTGTTTATTTGGTGTATAATATTGATAGGAAAGAGATGAAATAAATGAAAGGTTTATACATTCACATTCCCTTTTGTGAGCATATTTGTCATTACTGCGATTTTGTTAAAAGAGTCCCAAAAGATGCACCTATGATTGACCGATATTTAGATGCGCTTGTAAAAGAAATCAAGCAATATGAAAACCATTTTTCAACAATTGAAACGATTTATATCGGCGGTGGAACACCGAGCATGTTAAGTGTTGAGCAATTAACCTTTCTTTTAGATGCTTTAAAACCAATCCAACCACTAGAGTTTACGATTGAGATTAACCCTGAAAGTTATACCCCTCATAAAGGCGAAGTTATGAAACAATATGGTGTAAACCGGGTTAGTTTGGGTGTCCAAACCTTTAATCAAACTATTTTAAAAAGTTTAAACCGAAAACATACCAATGAACAAGTCTATGAAGTGATTAACCATTTAAAATCAATTGGATTAACGAACATTAGTTTAGACTTAATCTATGCACTACCAAAACAAACATTAACCGATTTAAAAAATGATTTAGATATTGTACAACAACTCAATGTGGCCCATGTTTCTGCCTATTCTTTAATCTTAGAAGAAAACACGACCCTTTACAGGCGTTATTTAAAAGGTCTCTTTACTCTAGCTGATCCAGATTTAGAAGCAAATATGTTTGATTTAGTGATGGAAACACTCAAAGCACAAGGATTTGAACATTATGAAATTGCGAATTTTGCTAAGCCAAATCATCAATCAAAACATAATTTAATTTATTGGACATTGGGTGAATATGTCGGTTGTGGTTTAGGGGCTCACGGGTTTATTAATAAAACACGAACTTATAATGAGCGACAACTCGATCTTTATTTGCAAAAACCACTTAAAGAAGCAGTGAAACAAACCGAAGAAGATTTACTACAAGACGAAATGATTTTCGGTTTGCGCAAACTAAAAGGCGTATATCTTCCTTATATTGAAACGACGTATAAAATCAATCTTTGGGATAAATATCCTAATTTAAATCAGTTACAAGAAGAAGGTTTAATTGAAGTTGTTGATAATTACCTCCGTTTAACCAATAAAGGAATCCATTTAGGTAATCAAGTGTTTATGGAGTTTATATGAAATATTTGATAAAAGATTTTCAATATTATTTAGAAAGAGAAAAAGGTGCAGCAAACCATACCGTTTCTGCCTATTTACGCGACCTTGAACAGTATCGCGTCTTTTTAGAGAAGTACCATCAACTTAAAAATCCCAAACAAATCCAAGAAAAGCATTTAGATGGGTTTATTAAAAGTTTAAATAAACGTTTAAGTAATAAAACTGTTGCTCGTAAATTAGCCTCTATTCGTAGCTTTCATCAATTTCTTTTACGTGAAAAAGAGGTCAATGATGATATTACTAAAAGCTTTTCAACTCCCAAAGTAAAGGCAACTTTACCCAATATTTTAACAGTGGATCAGGTGGTCAGACTATTAGAAGAGGTTGATAAACAAACACCTTTAGGGTTACGAAATAAAGCCCTCATTGAGCTCATTTATGGTTCAGGTTTAAGAGTCTCAGAACTTTTAGATATTACTTTAGAAGACATTCATTTAAACCAAGGTTACTTAATGGTTCACGGAAAAGGATCGAAAGACCGAATGGTTCCTTTGTCGGATATGGCAAGTATTGCCATCCGCAAATATATGCTTGAGAGTCGAAGTGTTTTATTGAAAGATCAAAAGACAAAGACACTCTTTTTAAACCAATATGGGCGTTCACTCTCAAGACAAGGTTTCTTTAAAGTTTTAAAACAGTTAGCGAAAGATGCAGGTATTGAAGAAGAATGTTCACCTCATACATTAAGACATTCTTTCGCCACACACCTTTTGGAAAATGGAATGGACTTACGTACACTCCAAGCATTATTGGGTCATGAAGATATTTCGACTACCCAAATTTACACACATATTAGTCAAAAACGAATTAAAGAAGTTTACGAAAAAACTCACCCTCGGGCGAAGGAGGAAGAAAATGTTTAAACGTGTATTCTTAATTGTCTTAGACAGTTTAGGTATTGGCGAAGCACCAGATGCGGAAGCATATGGTGATTTGGGAGCCCATACAATTGGTCATATAGCTGAACGGATGGATTTGAAATTACCTCATTTAGCTAACTTAGGGTATGGAAATATTGTTCCGATTAGAAATGTTGGGCCTGTTGATAAACCACAAGCTTTTTATAGCAAGATGCAAGAAGCATCTTTAGGAAAAGACACGATGACTGGCCATTGGGAAATGATGGGTTTATTTATTACCAAACCATTTCAAACCTTTACTGATACTGGATTTCCCGATGAATTAATTGCCGAATTAGAAGCGAAAATCGGTCGTAAAACGTTGGGAAATTATTCAGCGTCAGGAACAGAAATTATTAAGGTTCTTGGAGAAGAACATATGAAAACTGGCTCACCAATTGTTTATACATCAGCAGATTCAGTCTTACAAATTGCCATGCATGAGACAACAATTCCGATTGAAGAACAATATCGAATTTGTGAAATTGCTCGTGAAATCACAATGAAACCTGAATGGAAAGTGGGCCGAATTATTGCTCGTCCGTTTGTTGGAACCAACAAAAATGATTTTGTAAGAACACCAAATCGTAAAGATTATGCCTTAAAACCTTTTGAAAAAACTGTCTTGAATCATCTTTCTGAGAAACAGTTTGATGTTATAGCCTTAGGTAAAATTAACGATATTTTTGATGGATACGGCATTACAGAACATTCAAAAACAATTAGCAATGATGACGGTATGGCACAAATCACTCAAGTCGCAAAACGTGATTTTAATGGATTATGTTTTTTGAATTTAGTTGATTTTGATGCTTTATACGGACACCGTAGAAACCCGATAGGCTATGGTAATGCCATCGAAGCTTTTGATCAACAGCTCCCAAATCTCATCGATAATTTGAATGAAGATGATCTCCTTATTTTAACTGCCGATCACGGAAATGACCCCATTCATCATGGGACAGATCATACTCGCGAATACGTTCCGCTAATTGTTTACACCAAGAAAAACGAGAATGGTAAGCCCCTGCCAGTATCAAAAACGTTTGCAGATATTGGATATACAATCAGCGAGATCTTTAATGTTCAAAGACCCAAACACGGTGAATCATTTTTAAAATATATTGTTAATAAGAAGTAAAAATAAGGACAAAATATAGAAGAAGAATGTTGATAAAAATAATAAGGATGCCCTTTAAATAGAGTATCCTTTTTATTATTTTCAATGTATTTATTTTGTAAGTTTACTAAAAGTAAGTTTCAATTTTTGCTAAATTATCGGTTAATCCTAAAACCATCATTAAACGAATTTTAGCTTTTTGACTATTTAAATTGTTCGTAAAAATCACACCGAGAGATCGCAAATGATGGCCACCACCTTCATAACCATAATTATCTAAGACTCGACCTTTTGGGCATCTAGAAGTAAGAACAACAGGAATGTTTTGTGCAATTGCATTTTTGACTCCAGGCACCATTTGTGGAGGTATATTCCCTCTCCCTAATGCTTCGATGACAATTCCTTTAATTTTTTGTTCAACTAGTAAGTTTAGTAAAAGTGAACTTGAGCCAGCAGAGACTTTAACAATTTCGACAAAATCTACGATTTTGTCTGGATGGATAATTTTTTTATGCTCGGGGGTGCGTCTTGTATAAATAACGTTTTCCTGTTCTACAATGCCAATCGGACCAAATTCTAGTGATTTAAAAGTGTCTAAAGAGAGGGTATGTGATTTGGTAACTTCAGCAGCTGTGTTGATTTCATCGTTCAAACAGACAAGAACTCCCTTACTTTTTGACTCGGGATGAGCAGCAACAAGGATTGACGAAACTAAATTACTAACACCGTCAAAACCGATTTCTGAGAAGGAACGCATTGATCCAGTAACAACAACAGGCTTTTGAGAATCAAGATATAAATCTAAAAAGTATGCAGTTTCCTCTAAAGTATCCGTCCCGTGGGTAATGACAACACCATCAATTGTGGGGTCGTTTAGCTTATCATTGGTTAACTTAGCAAGTTCAAACATGTCAGAAGGCGTCATCGATGGAGAAGGTTTTAATGCATACGTATGAGTAAGTAACTGGATGTCCGCTAATTCACTAGCTAAGTCTTGAACCAAGGAATCCTGGTTATCGACTATTTGGTTTTTCTTTGTGGTCACGTTGCGCTCCATAGAGATGGTACCACCAGTAAAGATAATAAAAATCGTTTTTTTATTCATAAGATCACCAATAATATTGTAACACACATTCATTGTAAAAGATTCAACAAATCTAATGTACAAAGTAGCGAAAAAATGAGGCTTAAAGCCAACATACACCTCTAAGGACGAAATAAGAAGCCGTCGTGGTTATCAACTTATCCACACCAAAACTGTTGTTGGCACAGTTGCGTTGTTATCAAATGGTTTACATAATATATATTATACGAACTATTTGATAAAATAAAAGAGTGGGTTTTGGACATTTAAGCACCCTATAGTAGAGTAAATGAATATATTAAAAGTTTGTTTTCATGGCTTCTTTTCATGTTTAATGGGGTCATAATATACGATTGACTATTATACGAAAAGGCGAGAGTGGTTTTTGGGCGTTTTTGTTAACTTCTCTCGTACATTCCCCTGTCTAAAGCCCTCAAAACGTGCAAATGATGTTTTATGGGTTTTTAATAGGATGAGGCGAATGATGTTAAATATACTACTCCTTCTTCTATTACCTATATATAGGTGTCTTTTTTCAACCTACTGTTTGGAGGTTTACGATAGGTTAATTGGTATGCTAACATGCAGCATTGAATCTTACTACTTTAATTCTTCCAAACCGAGTAGATGATTTTCTCGGAGTCAATTCTAATCAAATATTTTTTCCTTTATTAGATTATGCGTATCACATTTATTTTTACTTGTCATATTATTTCGTTACTGTCTTCTCTTGTTCTCTTGTAATGACTAATGGTTATTAAATATCTTTCTCCCACTTTTTTCATTCACGTTCTAAATTCTAACAATTCATCAAATAAATCTTTCATCACCCTTTATTCTTTTTCATAAAAATGTTTCATGAAACAATTTCTTTTTAATTTCACTATTTTTCTTGTTTAGTAAAAAAGGATCTATTTTTGATGAGAGTAAGTTTCTTTATATTACGCTTTCGTTACTTTCAATCCTCAATGGCTTTATTTTTTTCAATTGCATTTTCGCGATTGATATTTAACATTTTTATAATTAACGGATTTGTAGTCAAATGTTTACAATTACTAAACATAGTATTTTTATTAAAAGAAAAAGCGATATCTTCGCTTTTTAATTTGTTTATTGATTTATAACTATATTTATGTGCTATAGTCTCATTCCACCATTAACATTTATGGTTTGCCCCGTGATGTATGATGCTTCATCGGATGCCAAGAACAAAGCTACTTCTGCAATCTCTTGAGGTTGCCCTAAGCGTTTCAACATTGTCAAACCAGCAAACTGATCAAGTAAATCTTGCGGTACGGTCTTGAGGATATCTGTCATAATGTATCCTGGTGCTATCGCATTGACCCGGACATTTTGACCTTTACGAGCAAACTCCTTTGCCCATGTCATTGTTAAACCAATCACACCTGCTTTGGTTGCTGCATAGTTTGCTTGACCGATGTTACCAAAGACGCCTACTACTGAAGAAATATTAATAATTGAGCCGGTATTATTTTGAGTCATTTGTGGTCCTATCAATCTGGTTAAATTAAAGACACCTTTTAAATTCACATCGATTACTGCATCCCACATATCGTCTGTCATTTTATGTGTCATGGCATCACGTGTGATACCTGCGTTATTAACTAAAATATCGATCTGACCATATTGTTTAATAATATTATCATAAAACTTTTGAGCCGCTTCAACGTCAGTTACGTTTAAAAGATATCCATGAACATTTTCTTTTTCATAACTTAATGCTTCCATGTCGGCAGCAATCACAACTGCGCCTTCGCGGGCAAATGTTTCAGCTATTGCTTGTCCCAATCCTCTTGCTCCTCCAGTTACAACTGCAACTTTTCCTTTAAGTCTTCCCATGTCATTCTCCTTCTATTTTACTTTTTTTAAGATGATGGCAGTTCCCATGCCCCCACCAATACATAAACTTGCCAACCCATAAGTGGTCTCATTACGTTTTAATAATTCATGAATCAATGTGACGATGATTCTATTGCCGCTTGCTCCAACTGGATGGCCTAAAGCAATTGCACCACCATTAACATTTGTTTTTGCCAAAATAGCTTCGCTTGTTACATTAAAGACTTCCGTCAATTCTTTAATCACGCCAATTGATTGCGAAGCGAACGCTTCATTTAATTCTAATAAATCTAAATCGTTAAATGTAATATTAGCCATTTTAATTGCCTGTTGAATTGCAGGTGTTGGACCGAGCCCCATCACCGATGGGTCGACACCGCCTTGACCAATTCCTACAACTTCAAATAAAGGTTTTAAATTGTATTGTTGGACAGCATCTTCCGAAGCTAAAAGGAGAAAACTAGCACCGTCATTAATTCCTGAAGATGACCCTGCGGTAACTGAACCATCTTTTTTAAAAGCAGGTCTTAAGGTTGAAAGTTTATCCAGAGTCGTGGTTCGATTAATATATTCATCGCGATCAAAAACTATTTCTCCTTTTCGTGTTTGAATAATAATCGGAACGATTTCATCTTTGAATTTATTTAAGTCATCAGCTTCACGTGCTTTTTTCTGAGATGCCCAGGCAAACGCATCTTGCTCTTCACGTGTGATACCATATTTTTCAACGATATTTTCTGCAGTGATTCCCATATGATATCCTTCAAAGGCATCAGTCAAAGCATCATGGATCATATGGTCTACCATTGTTTGATTTCCCATTCGCACGCCGGAGCGAACACGCCCAGGTACTAAATAGGGTGCCTCAGTCATGGACTCAACGCCACCAGCAATAACAACATTGTGTAAACCTAAGGCGATATTAGCAAATCCATTCATGACAGTTTTCATCCCGCTCCCGCAAACCATGTTAACGCCATAAGCGGGTACACTTGTTGGGATGCCAGCTTTAATCGATACTTGACGGGCTAAACCTTGTCCCAAACCTGCCGGTAAAATATTACCGACGAGGACTTCATCAATGACGTGATAATCTATTTCATGTGGTTTAAGAAGTTCCTTTACAACTTGCGCCCCAAATTCTGCAGGATGAACATTGGCCAATGACCCCATAAAACTTCCGATAGGGCTTCTTTTGCCATCAACAACGTAAACTTTTTTCATTCTTATCTCCTTTTTCTCATGCTTTTAATATTTAATTTAATATCGTAAATGAATATGAAAAAACACATTCAAGCAGCAGTATTATTTTAACATACACCGGTATGTTAGTCAATCGAGTATTAAAGGATATAAAAGCCTTTACATAAGACATAGATGGCTTTAAATATAGCAATTACCAAACAATAAAAGTTATCTTTTAGTATAAAATAAACGTTTTTTCAATGAAACGAATAAAAAAACCCGCTCTGCAGGTTCTTTTTTGACTTATGTTTACTAAATATAAACATTCAAAATTAAATTTTAGTTGAAATCAATACGACAGTTGAGTTTATTTTCAATGTCTTCACCAAGCTCTAAGCGGTAAAAATCAATCACTTCCATTTGGTTTTCTAAAAGATATTTTTCAACCGTTTTTGTTTCATTTCCTAGCAATATTTGGCTCAACAATGCTAACGACCGTAAGTGATTATTGAAATTAGCTTCGTTCGCACCAATGTTAATTTTATAAAAACGAGCCTTTTCTGCTTCAATTATGATTGGATCAATGTCCTCGACTCGCATCCATTTTATGTCGTTTGCGACAATTTGTAAAGCCAATTTTCGCGCATCTTCTTCAGTTCCATTGTTTAGTATAACTAAAGATACATATTTTCCATTGGGGTGTTTGTAAAAGCCAAAGACATCTTCAGACTGTTTATAAATTCTCAAGTATCGGCGAAGACTCACATTTTCTTTAACAAGTCCTCCGACATAACGGATGTGCTCTTCAATACTCTTTTCCTGAATGTGAGTTGCAAGTGCTTCTTCTGTGCTTCTAATTTTAAGATTATGAATTGTTTCACCAATTATTTTAAGTAAATTTTGGTAGTGTTCATTTTTTGTTATAAAATCAGTTTCGGCGATAACTTCGAAAATAACTGCCTGATTATCTTTAACGACAATTTCGATTGCGCCTTTTGAAGCGACACGGATATTTTCGGTTTCTTTAGATAATTGACTTCTTAAAAAAGCAAGTGCCTTTTCTTCATCACCGTGGTGTTTTTCTAAAGCTTGTTTGACATCTAAAAAACCAGCACCTGTTTGTTCTCTTAATCGTTTAATTTTTTCAATAGCCATTTTAATACCCTCGCTTTCTCAAAGCTAATCATTAAAGAGAGAAAGTTGTTCCATTGACAATTTCTTATGTCCTTTAATGATCCGCTGCCATTTCGCACCCCGGCCTCTACCGATTGGGCGAATTTTGTTTTCATCTTTCAAACGTTTTAAGGTTCTGTCAATCGTTGCGTCACTCACATTTGGATGTCTTTTGCGAAGATCTTCTTTCGCAAAGACCTCTCCTAGCTTTAAAACGCTGTTTTCGATGTTATCTGACTTGTTTAGTTTCTTTTCGAACTCATACTCGTGTGCGAGTTGATCGACTTCCTCATACGCTTTAATTAAGAGATCGACAAGCAAACGGTCAAGCATATCCGTTTGGGCAAAACCATTTGACCAATAATAGTTCGCGGTAATTAATCCTGATTGCCACGCGTCTTTTATTTGTGAAAAATATTTAAAGAAACTCACATATTTAAACACGTTAAAATGTTTTAACAATAAGGCATACAAAATAATCATGCCTATTAAATCATTGTGGACCGTAAAAATTTCCATGTTCATAAAATCGACATAGAAATTAACAATCAATTGTGTTAATTCATGGGTATTTTGGTTGATCGACCGCGATAGCAATTTTAGAAGTTGATCTAACTGTTCATTTTTAGAGACGTTTCTTGCTCTAAAGACACCTTCATCTTGACGTTCATAAGTTTGATAAGTAATTGGTTCATACTCGCGTGATAACCCTTTGGCTAAATTACTGACCTCATTGACGAGTAGTTCAAAACTTTCAGGGTTTCTATGAAGCTGATTAAGTGCCGTTTTAATGTTGCTAAGTCCATGTTCGTCTTTGGTTCTTGGAGCCATGTTCTTTTTTGATAGAAGGCGGATTCTAGCATCTGTCATGTTTAAATTTAAATAGTTCGCAATTGCTACAATGTTAACAGCCATGGTTTTTCTTTCAAAAGCGTTTTGGTCACGACTAAATAAGTCGTCATAATAAAACGATTTTCCTTTTGATTCATATAATGACAGGAGTAACAACATCACTTCCTTGGAAATTTGGACGCGATCAATATTTGATAAAGCTTTCATATTCATCCTCACTCATCGTTAAAGGGACTTCCTCCAATAAACTCTCTAAGAAGAGAATTGTTCGGAACGATATCATCATCGATGTCAATAAAATATTTTAAGAATTTAATTAATTTGTTTGCTGTAATAAAATGTTTATCATTCGTTGGTATGGCTCGTAATTGTTTAATTGCATGTTTTTTCAAAACTGCAAGTTCATAAGTTAACTCAGAGTTAAAGACGTAGTCTGCATGTTTTTGGTGTGGGTAAATCCATTGGAATTCACCACGCCGGACACTGGGCCACATATCCATCGTGTCACCCGCTGAAGCATTGCGATATTTTTGGTCACGGACAAGACGACGTAACAATCTTAAATTGGTAATTGAAATTGGGTTGTGATCATCAATGTGAAGTTGTGTTTGCGGTGAAATATAAATGTTGTATTTTTGATGTTTTGGAATCGCAAACGTTAACTTATCGTTGAGTGCATGAATCCCTTCAATAATAATCGGTTGGTCTTCAGCAATTTCAACAGTTAAGCCCGCTTCTCTTTTACCAGTTAAAAAGTTAAATTTAGGTAAGGTGACAGTTTCACCACGAATGAGTTTTAACATGTCATTGTTAAATAGATCGACATCAAGCGCATCAATGTGCTCTAAATCTGGTGTCCCATCTTCATTTTTTGGTGCTTGATGACGGCCTAAATAATAGTCATCAATACTAATCATGAGTGGTCTAATGCCTCGCGTCATCAGTTCAATTCTTAAACGGTTTGAAAACGTTGTTTTTCCTGATGATGATGGACCTGCAATTCCAATGATACGAATGTTATCAATATTGTCTTCAATTAAAGTTCCCAACTCATTTAATTGGTGGTTATGTTTTGTTTCACACATATTAACAAAGTCAATACTTGATTTTCTTTGTTTGGCAAAGGTGTTCATTTTCGCAATCGTATTCCCAGAAATAATTCGCCCCCATTTAGCCGCATCCTTTAAGGCTAGGCCAAACATTTGCTCATCTTCAAAAGGAGGGATTTCTCCGCCCAACTCTGGTCGCGGATAACGAATTAAAAAGCCTGGATGATACAACATCAACTCATACGCCTTTAAATAGCCCGTAGACGGTAACATATAACCAAACATGTAGTTCATATAATCATTACATTCATACAGGTTCACGTAGTCCTCATCACGGTATTGAAGGACATCCACTTTATCCATCATATCGAGCCCTTCATAAATGAGATGGGCTTCACCAATTGAAATACGTCTTCTGTTAATCGGATAATCCGCTTGAATAATGCGGTCAACTTCATCATGGATTTGTTTTAATGTGGTTTCATTTAAGACACCATCAAACCGATCAAAGACAGCTAAGATGGAACGTGAGATGCTATAGTTATAGCGTAGTTTCGCATGGGGAAATAAGTTTTTCACTGCTTTTGCGATAACATAGCGTAAGGTCGCTTCATAGATTGAAATGGAATCAGAATGTGTATAGTCTAAAAAAGTGACTTCAGCATCTCCTGTGGGAAGATAACTTAACTCCCGTAATCTCATATCAACGGTTGCGGCTAAAACATTTTCGTATCCCAACTCCTCAGCGATTAAACGTAGTGGCTTTGGGCTTTCTGTTTCATAGACTTTACCAGCGATAGTTAATTTCATAAGGTACTCTCCTTTTACTCATCTTCATCGTCGAATAAATCAAACCGACTGAGACGAATCTTTTTTTGGTCTTTGGTCATAATTTCTTCTTCCTTCAAGCTGACCGTTTCTTGAGGAATGGGTTCTTTTTTCGGGGTGGGTTTAATGAAGACTTCTTCACTAATAGCTGGTTCAACTTTGAAAAAGTAACCTTTACCATCGGCATCTTCATCGATGATTTTTTTCCCAAATTTATTTCCAGAATATTTTAAATCAGCTACATGCATCTTAAACGACTGTTTTGTTGAGACAACATGGACAGCCGTATCTTCTTTTTGTTGAGCATGGGTTAAAGGTTCAGCGTAAACCACTTCATGTGGGTTTGTTACTTGTCTAGGGACAGCCAAGATACCTCGTCTAGCTCGACTGTAAAGAGGTAATTCAAGAACTGTATCTTTAATCATATGTCCTCTTTGAGTGAGCATGACGAAATCGTCACGATCACTTAAATAAAGGGCTCGAGCTAAGGCATCATCTTCACCGATGTTCATGCCCTTAACACCACCTGCTTGGAGTCCATAGAGTGGTAGTTCTTGAGTTAAGAAACGTAAGACATAACCATTTTTAGAAACCCCGATGATGTTGTCTTGTTCGCCTAAATGAACGGAGACCATTTCATCATCATCCTGAAGCCGCATGCAACGCATCGGTTTATAAAAACGGGTCACTTCAAATTCAGTGAGTTTGGTTTGTTTCATTTGTCCTGATTTTGAAGCCAATAAAATAATCTCATGCGTTTTAAAACTCTTAATGTCTATGACATCAATAATCCGTTCACCACGTTCAATCGGAGTAATATTATTGATATAGACACCTAAATCTTTCCACCGCTGTTCATCGATACGATAAACAGGTAAATAAATGTAGTTACCTAAATTAGTAAAGATAAGGAGGGTGTCAATGGTGTTTACTTCTTTTTCAAAGAGTAAAGCATCATCATCTTTTAAGCCTGCTTCAGCTGTTGCTTGATAGCTTCTTAAAGATGCCCGTTTAACGTACCCTTCTTTCGTAATACCGATAATAACTTTTTCTTCGGTAACCAAATCTTTTTCATCAATTCTGATTGTTTCAATATCATCTTCAATTAGTGTTCTTCGTTCATCACCAAGAAGTTCAACCGTTTCTGTTAATTCACGCTTAATAACGCGTTTTAACGCGTTTTCAGATGATAAAACATGTTGATACTCTTTAATTTTAATATTGAGTTGCTCGTCCTCTTTTTCTAGAGCTAAAATATCAGTATTTGATAAACGATAAAGTTGTAAGGTAACAATGGCTTCGGCTTGTATTTCTGAGAAGTCATATTTAGCAATTAAGTTTTCTTTCGCATTTTGTTTATTTTGTGAGTTTCTAATCGTCTGAATGACACCTTCAATAACAGATACCATTTTGATTAAGCCTTGAACGATATGTTGTCTTTTTAAGGCTCGTTCTAATTCGTAGTTGGAACGGTTGGTAATCACGTCTTTTTGATGATCAATATACGCTTTTAAAATCGGAAGGACACCTGATAAAACTGGCCGATGGTTCATAATTGAAACCATGTTATAGTTATAGGCAACTTGTAAGTCTGTTGCTTTATACAAGACGTTGATCATTAAACGTGCATCGGCCCCCTTTTTCAAATCAATCGCAATTCGTAATCCTTCTTGGTCCGACTCATCGCGGACTTCTAACATATCATCAATGTTTTTTTCGAGTCTTAAAGTATCGATGGCACGGACTAAATCAGCCTTATTAACTTCATAAGGGATTTCTGTCACAACCAGCCTATCTTGTGTTTTTGACATTTCTTCAATTTCAATTTTTGCTCGAATAATCACTCGTCCGGCGCCTGTTTCTAAAGCTTGACGAATGCCCTCATTTCCTTGAACGATACCGCCTGTAGGAAAATCAGGACCTTTAATGTATTCTAGAACATCATCGATGGTCATTTTTTCATTATCTAAAAACGCTAGTGTCGCTTGAACAACTTCTTTTAAATTATGGGGTGGGATTCTCGTTGCGTAACCGGCAGAAATCCCCATTGCCCCATTGACTAGTAAATTGGGGAAGCGTGCTGGTAAAACCGTGGGCTCTAATTCTTCATCATCAAAGTTTGGTACGAAAGGAACCGTCCGTTTTTCCATGTCACTTAAAAGTGCTTCAGCAGCTTTAGAAAGTCTCGCCTCTGTGTAACGCATCGCAGCAGCACTGTCGCCATCAATCGATCCGTTATTGCCATGCATATCGATTAAAATCTCTCGCATTTTAAAATCTTGCGAGAGTCTAACCATGGCTTCATAAATACTAGAGTCACCATGAGGATGGTATTTACCCATTACCTCACCTGTTATCCGAGCAGATTTCTTATAGGGGCGATTGTGAAACATACCCAATTGATGCATGGCATATAAGATCCGTCTTTGAACAGGCTTAAGGCCATCTCTTACATCTGGAAGAGCTCGGTCTTGGATAATGTATTTGGAATATTTAGCAAAGCGATCACTAAAAATATCTTCTACTGTCGCTTCAATGATGTTTTCTACATAGTCATCTATCTTTTTTAAAATCGACATTATTTAACTCCCAGTTCCAGATCAAAATCGTCGCTAATTTCAAAATCAACGTTTTCTTCGATCCATTGTCGGCGGGGCGCCACTTGGTCACCCATTAAAATTGAAACACGCTTATCTGATGTACTTAAATCATCAATTTTCACTTGGATTAATGCGCGTTTTTCCGGATTCATCGTTGTATCCCAAAGTTGGTCAGCATTCATTTCGCCTAAACCCTTATAGCGTTGAATGGTAACATTGTGTTCATTTTCAATCATTTGTCGCATTTCTTCATCAGACCATGCGTAATGTGACACGTCTTGTCTACCTTTTTTAAGTGATACTTTATATAAAGGTGGTTGTGCTAAATAAAGTCTTCCATTTTCAATTAAAGGACGCATATAGCGGAAGAAAAAAGTCAAAAGGAGGACTTGAATGTGAGCCCCATCTGTATCCGCATCCGTCATAATAATTACTTTTTCATAGTTACATTTTTTAATATCAAAATCAGGTCCAAAATCGGCACCTATCGTATGAATAATAGTCACAATCTCTTCATTTTTTAAAATTTGGTCGATGGTTGCTTTTTCGGTATTAATGACTTTACCACGAAGAGGCAAAATGGCTTGATAACGACGGTTACGTCCTTGTTTAGCAGATCCACCGGCACTATCACCTTCGACTAAGAAGAGCTCATTTTTACTTTTATCCTTTGATTGAGCAGGAGATAACTTTCCTGATAAAGAAACATCGCGACGGGCTTTTGTTCTTCCGTTACGAGCATCTTCACGCGCTTTTCTAGCTGCCTCACGGGCTTTTTGAGCGTTGACTGCACGTTTAATAATTTCGGCAGCCGTTGCCCGGTCTTCCTCTAAGTAAGTCGTCATGTTTTCATAAACCACTTGGTCTGTTGCGTTTCTTGCCTCAGGTGTTCCGAGTTTACCTTTAGTTTGTCCTTCAAACTCTAGGACTTCTTCGGGAATTCTTAAGGAAACAATCGCAGTAAGTCCTTCACGGATGTCAGAACCTTCTAAATTGGGTTCTTTTTCTTTAACAATATTATACTTTCGCGCATAATCGTTGACCGCTCTAGTTAAGGCTGATTTGAACCCAATTTCATGGGTTCCCCCATCTTTTGTTCTAACGTTATTCACAAACGATAAAATATTTTCTGTATATCCATGAGTAAATTGAAAAGCGATATCGACTTCAATTTTTTTATTTTTAACTTTTTCTAAATTGTATGCTTTTTCAAAGACATGCGTTTCATTGATGGCTTTTTTGTCAGTATTTAAAAAGGCAACATACGCTTTAATCCCATCATGATAAACGAAACTCGTTTTTTGATTGGTTCTTTGATCAATTAGATTAACCTTAAGTCCTTTAATTAAAAAAGCCTGTTCGCGTAAGCGATCACGAATGAGGTCATAAGAAAAAAGTGTTGTTGAGAAAATTTTCGGATCTGGTTTAAAGGTAACGGTGGTTCCTGTTTTACGAGTTTCACCAATTTGTTCTAGCGATGATATATTTTTTCCACCATCAGTAAAACGTTGTTGCCAGATGGCTCGATCACGATAAATTGTCACTTCTAAATATTGCGATAAAGCATTTACAACAGCTGAACCAACGCCATGGAGTCCTCCTGAAACTTTGTAACCACTTTCGTCAGAAAATTTACCGCCTGAGTGTAAAATAGTAAAAATGATTTCTGTTGTTGGACGTCCCGAACTATGAGTTCGGTAAGGCATGCCGCGTCCATTATCAGAAACTTCGATACTGTTATCAGTTTTAATTGTACAAGTTATTTCATTTCCATAACCAGATAAGACTTCGTCAATTGAATTATCAACGATTTCCCAGACAAGCTGGTGTAGTCCTTTTTGGTCGGTGGAGCCGATATACATCCCGGGTCGTTTCCGAACTGCTTCGAGTCCCTCAAGGATTTGAATCGACTTTTCATCGTATTGTTTATTCGCTTTGCTCACATTCTCACCAACTTTGTAATCTGACACTATTATACCAAATAAGATAGTCAATCTCAATATTTGAATATGTTTTATTCATAAAAAGTGTTCTTTAATATTATAAAAGAAAAAGTTAAAAAACGGTGGAAAATACCTTAACAATCGTCTTTTAGTGTTTAAAATCTATCTTTTTCAGTTTTTATAACACTGTGAAAGGCAATTTTTACCATTTCTAAACCTTTTTTATAATAATTTGCTTAATTTGGCAAATTAAACCGCTTTTATTCTTATCATATCATCATAACTTTTTTTATGTTATAATTGAAAATAATGAGGTGGCTTATGACGGTCTATTACATCTTTCTTCTCATGATTTTGTCCTATTTGCTTGGGAGCATTCCCAGCGGATTACTCATTGGAAAAATCTTTAAAAAAATCGATATACGGGAACATGGTTCAAAAAATACAGGAGCGACAAACGCAATTCGTGTTTTAGGATTTAGATATGGTGTCTTCGCTTTTATTTTTGATGTTTTAAAAGGTGCCATCGTAATCGCTATCGTTGCACTCTTAAAAGATGAATCACTTTATTTAATTGGAACTCAACAAATTAACATTGCAAGCCTCTACGGAATGGTTGCTGTCTTGGGTCATGTCTTTCCCGTTTACATTCACTTTCGTGGTGGTAAGGCTGTGGCGACATCCGCAGGGATGATTTTAGCAATTGAACCTTACGTCATTTTAGGAGCTTTTGTTTTATTTCTTGTTATATTTTATACAACACGCTACGTTTCACTCAGCTCAATGATTGCTGCCGCAAGTATTCTTCTTTACTTCTTTATCCGTGTTTTCTTTGAGCATCCTTCTTATAATCTTGCAACAAGGATCATCGATTTCTTTGTCATCGTTATCTTAGCCTCTATTATTTTTATTAGACATAAGAGTAATTACCAGCGATTAAAGGCAGGAACTGAAAACCGATTTTAAAGTGGCTCGCCACTTTTTTTATAGCAAAAAAAAATAGACATCATGTCTATTTATATTGGTTCATTGAATTCATAATTTGGCGCACTTGTTTTTCTGATGGGGTGCGTCCCATTTGTCGCATCATTTCCCGAATCATTTTTTCGTTCATTGGTGGATTTTTTTCTAAGTAACGTTTAAACCATGAACGGGCTGCAAAAAAGCCAATGATGCCCCCAACAAGTAATACACCGATTAATAAGACTATAAATAACCAAATTTGAATATCCATCATCTTGTTCATCTCCTATCTACGTTTCTATTCTACTTTAAAAAGACAATAAATACAAGCAATAAAAACGAAGAAATTATCCTTCGCTTCATTATTCTTAAAGCGTTATCTTAAGCATAAAAAAGTCTAACACGAGGTTAGACTTTTTGTTTCTCATAAATGGTAATTTGTTTTCGCCCATATGTTCGCGATTTATACAAAATAAGATCCCCAATTCGATCGGGCATGGGTTTCTTTTTTTCGGTTTCACAAACAACCATACCGTGATCAGCAACTAAGTCATTGACTTTTTCTAGTAGCTCCGCAAACGATGCAAACGTATATGGTGGATCTAAAAAAACGAGGTTAAACCGTGTTGATATCGTTGTTTTAATAAACTGTTGATAATCACGTTGTAATATGGTCACTTTATCCATGACACCTAATGTTTTCACATTGGTGAAAATCGTTTGGACTGCATCTTTATCAAAATCGATGGCATATAAATAACTCGCACCTCTTGATAAAGCTTCTAAACCGTATGCGCCTGAACCGGCAAATAAATCAAGGACAACACCATGAACATGGTTTTGCAGCAAGTTAAAAACAGCTTCACGAACAAAATCAGCGGTTTCTCTTGTTTTATCTGAAGGCACTCGCTTAAGCTTTAAGCTTCGGTAAGTCCCACCAATAATACGCACAATCAATCACCTTTTTTTATTCTTGTAATAATTGATCAACAGTTTGCCGATCTAAACGTTTAATGACAGCCACAATTAATTTAATCGTATTGAGGTAATCATCATAATGAATAATAGATGTATGTGAATGCATATAACGTGTTGGAATACAAATAGAAAGACCTAAAGCACCTTGATGAGCTAAATGCATGTTTCCAGCATCGGTTCTTCCACCAACGATAAAAGCTTCTTGGTAAGGAATTTTTTCTGCTTTGGCAACATCAATTACAAAGCGTCTAAAATAAGGATTAGGAATTAAACCTCCATCATAAAGTAAGATTTGGGGTCCTTTGCCTAATTCTTGTTCAGCTTTATCTCCACCAGGAACGTCGTTTGCTAAACCAACATCAACTGCAATCGCTACTTCAGGATGAGCGATATAACTCGATGTTTTCGCACCTCTTAAACCCACTTCTTCTTGAACAGTAAATGTTCCAAAGACTTGGTTTGGAGTTTGTTTAAGTTCACGCATAATCTCTAAAACGGCAGCACTACCGATCCGGTTATCCCATGCTTTAGACATTAAGTACTTTTCGTTACCTAAAACAGCAAATTCAGCTCTTGGAGTCACCATTTGTCCTGGTAAAACACCAATTTCAAGTGCCTCCTCTTGAGATGAAACACCGATATCTAAATACATTTGATCAATTGGAATCGCTTCTTTTCGTTTGTCCATCGGAATAATATGGGGTGGTTTAACGCCAGTTATTGCAGTAACGATCCCTTTTGGAGTGTGAATATCCCAAACTTGAGCGAGCATCACTTGTGAAAACCAACCGCCAAGAGTTTGGAATTTAACAAATCCGTCCTTAGTAATTTGGGTGACTAAAAGACCGATTTCATCCATATGACCCGCAACCATGACTTTGGGACCATTCTCACCTTTAATAGCAATCAGCGATCCTAAATTATCTGTCACAACTCGATCCGTTACCTCTTTAAGCTCTGCTTTTAAGTAGTCACGAACCGCTTTTTCTTGCCCTGGTACACCGGGCAACAAGGAAATTGTTTTGAGTAATTCGTATTCTTTTCTCATAAAAAAAACCCTTTCTTAAAGTTAGTTTTATTATATCATGAATGAAGGCATAAAAAAACCCTAGGAAGGTGTGAGAACGTGTTACGTTCAAGGGGGCATTAACTTAGCAATACTTTGGGATTCCGAAAGTTCGGCTTTCACACCTGTATCGTATAATACCCATTCAAAAGATTTGGGTTCCACGGCTGCTTCCTAGGTTTGCTTATAATCTACCATTGTTTAAGGAAATAGTCAAGCCTTTTGTGTCGACTTAATGGCTTCACTGCCGTTTTAAGCAATCTTTTGCTTGTATCTTTATTTATCATGTGATATAATATATTTGTACCCATTTGGGGTATTTTTTTTATCGATATCATTAAGAAAACCGCCAGTGCTTTGGCGGTTTTTTAATAAAAGACAGAAACGCGAATATATTTGCCGCGATAGGTCATTAATGTAAGTAACATATCACGAATCGCTTCTTCAATGATATAGTGGTTATTAATCGTTTTCATATCAATTCGGGCGGTAATATAATCCTCGTATTGTAAATCAGGTAATTCTAACATCGGGACTTCTTTTTGCATCCGCATAAAGTCTTCTCTATTTTTAAAGTAAACCATTAAAGATAAAATAATTGTTGTATCAATATGAAGTTCTTTTAAAAGGTCAGCTAGACGTTGGGCACGAGCGATAATGTATTCGGTCTGATGAAAGAAATGTTTTTCGTATAGTGTTTTTTCTGGATCTTTTTGTAAATCTAAAAAAGTTGAACTGTGATACTTTGTTTCTAAAAAAGTTTTAAATTTATGGGCGCGCTTTTTTCCTCGATGGTGAAACTCTGCGATAATGATGGTTTGTGTTTTTGAAAAACAGTAGGCAGTAATGACAAAACGGAAAAAATTTGCGTATACTAATATATCGTGTAAATGTTCTAAAAAAGTCTCGCGGTTAATTTTTAATTGATATTCACCATATAACGTCATTGTCTCGTTATAGACGAGTGGTTCAAATAAAGCATTTGCATAGACTTCTAACTGTTGTTCAACATCGTAATAATGATACGCATCATACGCAACGCGCTGATACAAGTTATAAAGTTCAACTCCCATAATAACTAAGGCAAAAACAAAAATACCTCCAGATAAACTATAACGTAATGCATCTTGAACATCAGAGGTGAGTAACAGATAAATGATAGGGGGGAATAAAGAAATACCAAAGGTTCGAAAAGTTGAAGTGAACCCTTTTTTATTAATAAAGTAAGCAAGCAAGAAAATAATTATGACAATATACAAGGTGAAAAAGTTGTACCAGCTAAAATTATCTAATGTATTAGAAATATAATTGATCTCGTGGATAAAGACAAAAACACCTGTGAAATAAAGTAAAATCATTGTTATTTGTCGAGCTTGTAAATACCATTTTTTAGTAAATAACTTTTTTTGTTGGGGTAAATGATAAAAGTTTTTCATCTCTTTACGGTACTCATAAAAAGGCCAGTATGAACCGCCTAAACTAATGTTAATTGGTAAGACATTTTCATCTTTCATTTTCGTTTCTAACATCCGTTCAAAAAAGGAAAGGGGGTTCATAATAAATAAAAAGGTTCCAATAATAATAATGGGCAACTGATAATCAACAGGAATTAATAGTAAAACGCCTGATATTACTAACCCATAAATGCCAAAAACAAGAAATTTAGGAATCCCTGCGAAAATAAAGACACCAATATAAACAAAAAGGACGACCGCAACAACACTAAAAACGCCTTGGCCTTCAACATCAAAAAAAACCAATGCGAACGGTAATAAAAATAAAATTATAGCCGCGACAGTTAAGGCGGTAATCATTCTAAATTTCATAATTGTCCTCGACCTTATTATACAAAAAAAGAGCGGTCTTTACCACTCTTTTAACGATTAAGCATCTGTTTTTTCTAAGGCTTCAACTAATTCTGCTTTTCTCATTGTGCTATAACCTTCGATGTTTTTCGCTTTTGCAAGTTCTTTTAACTCAGCAACAAGCATTTGGCTATAGTTCACAGTTCCTTTAACTGCTTCAACTTTTTTAGGCTCAGCTTTTGGTGTTTCAACTTGTTTAGGTTCTTCCTTTGGCGCTTCAGCTTTCGCTTTCTTTGGTTCAGCTTTTGGTTTTACAACAGCTTGTTCAATCGTCTCACCATTTAAAGCTCTTTCAGCCAACTGGCAGTATACTTTAAAATCTTCAGGTTGATTCACAGCGATATCAGCTAACATTTTCCGGTTTACTTGAACATTTGCTAAGGTTAAACCGTGGATGAAGCGTGAATATTTCATTCCGTTTAATTTCGCTGCAGCATTGATTCTTGTAATCCAAAGTTTGCGGAAATCTCTTTTTCTTTGTTTCCGGTCACGGTATGAATAAGCGAGTGAACGCATCACTTGTTCATGAGCCGTACGATATAACGTTCTTTTCGAACCAAAATAGCCTTTAGATAATTTTAATACCTTTTTGCGTCGACGTCTTGTGACGGGTGAATTTTTTACTCTTGGCATGGTCTACTCCTCCTGTTAACGCATATTCGAAATGAGTGATTTAATTCGTTTTTCATCGGTTGGATGTACACTCGTTTCGCCTCGTAATTGTCTGTTTTGTTTGGTTGTTTTGGAAGCAGCTAAATGCCCTTTATATGCCCGTCCGCGCATTAATTTACCTGTTCCTGTTACTTTAATTCTTTTCTTTAAGCCACTATGTGTTTTATGTTTTGGCATGTTTGTCAATCCTTTCTACGTGTTGTTTGGGGCAATCATTGCGATCATGTTGCGTCCATCCATTTTTGGATGTGATTCAACAATCCCATTTTCGCCGATTGCTTCGATAAAGCGGACAATAACTTGACGGCCAACGTCTTGATGGGTTATCATCCGTCCAAAAAAGCGAATCGATACTTTCACTTTGTCACCTTTGCTTAAAAACTTGAGGGCATGTTTTAACTTGGTGTCAAAATCATGTTTGTCGATTGTTGGACTTAATCTAAGTTCTTTTATTTCAACGACGCGTTGGTTTTTCTTTGTTTCCCGCAAACGACGTTGTTGATCATAACGATATTTTGAATAATCCATTAGTTTAGCAACCATTGGACTTGAATCAGGGGAAACAACAACAAGGTCAAGATTTTTTTCTTCAGCCATCTTTAACGCTTCGTTGCGAGTAATAATACCGTGATTTTCACCTTCATCATCAATAAAACGGAGTTTTACGTTTGGAATATCGTCATTGACTAACTCCCTAGATCTTTTGTTCATGTTGGGTTTAATACTTTCACCTCCACTAGAAATAAGTTGGGTTGAAAAGAAAATGGGCCTCTAAGAGACCCACTCAAAATATCCATAAAAAATTTAATCATAAACTTTTTGTGGTGACTTTTTTGCCTATGTCCCTTGGGGCTCATCAGGCGAGAGGAATCTCTTCTTTTCACTAACCGTAATGATTATACTTGTTTCTTTGTCTAATGTCAAGATTTACCATTTCTTTTTCGTCTTAATGACGTGTTTAGCGTGTTTCGTGTAAGGTTTTATGCAAATACACCGTAAAAAGAAAGCTTAAGTACGTCAATTTATAAGTAACAAAAAAGGGTTCTGTAATAAATTCACTTTGAACGATTGGTATTAAATAAAGAAAGAACGATTCATTTGCCTGATAAAAAAGGTTAAAAAGCAAATAGACAAAAACGATGATAACTGCAACTGCTTTAAAACGTTCACGAACAATTGTTAAAATAAGCGTCATTAAAAACCATAGATCAAGCCAAAAATAAAGATATGTTTGCCAGTTTAGAACAAAACGGATTGTTGTTAATGTCATTAAACCAATTATCCATATCATCGTGATAAATAAGGCATACATACTAAGGATGATTGAATAAAAGACATATTTTCCAATCATAACTTTAAAGCGGCCAAAATAACTGATGTAAGGATTTAAGAACTTTTGATCATGATCCATCGTTAAAAATAAAACAAACATCGCATTAAAAACGGTAAACACTTGCAAAAACATTTGTTCAAAGTAAGTTTGATATGTTTTTGGATATAAAATCATCTCAGTTGTGTTCACATCAATCGTTAAAATAAGGATGATGATCCCAATGGCTAAAAGTTGATTGATAAATAAAACAAGATGCATCTTTTGGTTTAAATAACATTGCCCTAGTAAACGGATCATAAAATGACCAGCTGCGTTGCGAGGGTTTGTAAACGTTCTGGTTGATGTGTTGAAACGACAAAACTAAAACCAGCCTCTTTTTTCTTTTTAAGGACATCTAATAACTCGGTTATGCTTTTATCATCTAATCCCGATAGAGGTTCATCTAACACAACAAGATCAGGCTTACCTATTAAGGTCGTTAAAATTGCGAGTTTTTGTCTATTTCCTTTTGATAACTCACAAATCTTTTTAAATAGGGGTATTTGAAACAGATGTAAAAAGCCATCGTCAAAAGGATCACGTTTCACTTTTGCTAAAGTAAGCAAATAATGACTCACAACTGCCTCGTTTGGCAGTGCTGCAACTTCAGGCAAATAATTAATTTTTAAAGTTTTCTTTTTAATGATACCTGTATCTGGTTTTTTAAAACCTAAAATAAGTTCTAAAAGCGTTGTTTTTCCCGTTCCGTTTTTACCACTAATTAAAATAAAATCATGAGGTTTGATTGTTAATGTGAAAGCAGTTGCACAATAATGCTTCTTCGCTTCGTTAAGCTGTATTAAGGGCATAATGATAAATTAGTGGTCCTGAATTTTTTAAAATTTCAAAATCTTTAATATAAATGAAATAAGGCAACAGTTGGTGGCTGCCATCTTGAAACCAGATGACGACGGGACAAGCATTTAGTAGGGCATTTTGTTCGTCAATTAAAACGATAAGAGTTTGATTCTCGATATAAAACTCACTCGGTGTTACACCATCTACATAAATACTGTGGATAGACTGATTAAGTCCATTAAATTCAACTTTAATTTGTGCTAAACGGGATAAGAAAGAACCTGGCTTTTTTTCTCCTGATAAAGCTTGCCAATCTAAATGATTGGTTGATTCGTTTGGAGTAATTAAGCCGATAGAACCCAAATAAAAAGTATATTGATCGTTGTTGACTAAAACAATCGTTAAAAAGGCTTCTTCAAGATAAAAATCCATTTCTAATAATGGCGCCTCACATAAATAACTAAACTTATAATACAAATCATTTAAATAACTTTCTTCATGTAAATAAATGATTTCTTTTAAAACCAACGTTAATTGTGTCGTCTCTGTTTCGTTATGGATGATTAATTGCTCATAACTATCAAGCAGTAAAAGGGGATGGTTTTTCGTTGATGTATAAAACTCAAAGTAAAGTGGCTGTTCACTATCATCGATAAAACGGTAATCTGTTTTAACGGTTAACAACTTTGGACTTGGCTCTGTTTCTCTTTTATTAATCATGAGTGCCATAAAAGCCAACGCAGCAATCATAAAAAGATAAAGAACGACTTGTCTCATATTTTTTTCTTCTCGAGTCTCTGATACTGCGTCGTTACGGCAAACGCCTCAAAACCTCCACGATGAGTTCTTATCCAAAACAAGTAATTGGCGGCCACACCATTGGTAATCACCCCTTCACCATAAATATAAAGATCGACTTGAGTTCCAGGATCAACTTCTAAAGAGACGGAATACGTCTCACTGGTGTCACCTGTTGTTTGGTATTCAGCTGTGAGTTTTAAAGCACCGTCTAAATTGTTTTTAAAGTTTTGTTTCGTGTTTTGGGTTTTAATACCAATCGATCCGGTCGCCGTCAATTTGAGTTTTGTCGATGTCTTTGAATCTAGTTTGTAAGAGTATTTAATGGGAGTGTACCCATCGTTGTAATAAGAAAACAAGGTTTCTGTTACATAAGAAACTTTCATGTTTTTATGAACCGTATAGGTACGCCATCCCATAAACTTCCTACTGTCTACCTTTTGATAATACTTCTTTAAATTCGCACTTGAAAAATCAGCCAGTAATTCTCCTGATTCCAATTCTAAGCTTTCAAACGTTTGGTAGTTTGTTTTTGCATGAGCCGGATTACTAAACAACCAAAAGACACTAAAAAACAATAAACAAAAAATTATTTTTCTCATAAAAAAATCCCTCCTATCTCATAGTAAGGGATTTGTTTTGATTTTACTCTTTAGCTTTTATTTTTTTTCATAATTGCTTCAATGTCTTTCACTTCTTTAGGAATCATTGCTGTTAAGTTAACAGGCCCATCTTTAGTAACGAGAATATCGTCTTCAATCCGAATCCCGATTCCTTCTTCTTGAATGTAAAGACCAGGTTCAACCGTAATCACGGCCCCTTCAGGAATGGCTTTTGCGTAATTACCAACATCATGAACATCAAGACCTAAAGAATGGCCTAAAGAATGGTAATAATATTTCGTAATTTCATCATCGTTTTCAATTAAACCTAATTTTTTCGCACCTTCAATTAATAAAGAACGGCCGTAATCGTTGAATTCTTGCATGGTCATACCGGGCTTAATAAAGGCAATCGCTTTTTTATTGGTTTCTAAAACAACTTCATAAACTGCCTTCTGTCTTTCAGTAAAAACACCTGAAACAGGATAGGTTCTTGAAACATCAGAGCAATAATACCCATAATCAACACCTAAATCAAAAAGAATTAAGTCGTTTTCTTCCATTTTTGTATCATTGTCAACGTAATGTAAAATCGTTGCGTTTTGACCAGATGCTGCAATGGTATCAAACGAGGGCGTTACCCGATGTTTATTTAAGACATAGTTATACTCAGCTTCAATTTCATATTCGTATAAACCGGGTTTTAGTTTTGCTAAAATACGGTTTAATCCTTCGTGCGTAATTGCGATGGCTTTTTTCATCAACTCAATTTCTGTTTCATCTTTTGCAGTTCTTAATTCAGCGATAATAATATGGTTCGTTTCCATTTTTACAAAAGGATACATCTCGCGTAAATAATTGGCATAAGTAAAAGCTTTTGTTGGAGGCACATTAAGCATTTGTCGATCTAAGTCTAAATAGGCATAATTGATCGGTCCGTAGATTGCTCTTCTTCCTGAATTTAACAAATTGTTAATATCTTGATTTAAGTTGTCAATATTACGGATGTTTTTCAAAGGAATTTGCGAAATTTCATGGGCTTGCTCAAAAGTAAGGCTGGCACCATCCCATAAAGCTTTAACGGGATCAACGGCTTCAAGATATAAAAAGCTTTCGGTTGTTTTTTCTCCTTTAATCATAACCAAAGTCACATTTTGTTGGTTGATACCTGTTAAATAGTAAAAATTACGGTTCACAGAAAAAGGATAACTTTGGTCGTTACTCTTTTGTGGAGCCACTCCTGAGAAAAAGAGGGACACCGATTGTTTTTCTACTTCATTAAAATACTGATTTCTTCTTTTTTCTAACATGTAAATTCTCCTTATATTGTCTCTATTTGTTGATTAATCTCTTTGTCCAAACGATCTAAATCGGCTTTTGCTTCATCCAAACTTGTTTTCCTAGTTCCATAATAAATTTTTAGTTTTGGTTCAGTTCCGCTTGGACGTAAAGCAATCCACGTTTGGTCATCATAATAATATTTTAGGACATTCGCTTCTGGGAATTCACTTTTTGATTGAATTCCATCGGCAACTTGAATCCCTTTTAATAAGTCGTCATAGCCAATTAAAGCTCTCCCACTCACCCTTAATGGGTTTGCTCGAAAATGATTCATAATCGCATCGATCCGTTTAACCCCTTCAACACCGGTTAAGGTGAGTGATTGGGTGACTTCATAATAATAGCCATATCGTTGATAAATCGTTTCTAAATAATCAATTAAGGTCATTTGTTTGTGTTTTAAATGATTGGTGATTTCTGCCAGCAAATAAACGGCTTGAACTGCATCTTTATCGCGAACAACATCTAAAATTAAACTGCCGTATGATTCTTCACAACCAAAAAGGTAAGGTCGTCGATTTTGGAAATATTCTGCTTTTTCACCGATGAATTTAAAACCTGTTAACGTTGTTACAACCCCAATTTCAAAGTCATCAGCCATCACATCGATCAAGCGAGTCGTGACATTGGTTGTATAAATATGACCATGTGAGAGGAGTGTTCCATGTCTTTTTCGTTCTGATAAAATGTAATAAAGTTCTAATGCAGCCGTTTGGTTTCCATTGAGAAAATGATAATCCCCATCGTGTAAACAAACAACGCCTAAGCGGTCCGCATCTGGATCGGTAATTAAGATGATGTCAGCATCGGTTTTGCGGGCTAGTTTTAAAGCCTCCTCATAAGCTAAAGGCTCTTCAGGATTTGAAGATTTAGTCGCAGTAAAGTTTGGGTCTTCGACCATTTGTGAAGCGACTGGATGAACAGTGTAACCTTCACTTTGTAAAAATTGTGGAATGATGGTGCCTCCCGTGCCATGGAGAGGTGAATAAATAACTTGAATGATTTTTTCATCATCGTTAATTTTTACAGGTTTAATAGCGTCTAAATAAAGCGCATCAAAAGTGGCATCAATGGTATGAATGTGATGATCGTGAACTGTTGGAATATGAAAGATATCAGTCACCTTTTCTACTTCCTGAATCACTTCTTCAGATGCATCTAAATTAAGTTGAGCGCCTGTTGCATCATATACTTTATATCCGTTATATTCTTTAGGGTTATGTGATGCTGTAATCATAATGCCTGCCGATGTTTGATAATGACGAACGGCAAAACTTAAACAAGGTGTCGGACGCATCACTTCAAAAACAAAACTATCAATGGCTTCAGCAGCTAACACTTGAGCTGCCTCAAAGGCAAAAAGACGTGAGTCTTTCCGGTTGTCGTAACTAATCGCCACCCCACCAGTTAACCCTTTATTTTTTAAGTAACGAGCCAACCCTAAGGTCACCTTACGAATGGTGTACTTGTTGACACGATTGGTCCCAACCCCCATTAAACCACGCAAGCCCCCTGTCCCAAAACTCAGCTCTTTATAAAAGGCGTCTTCTAGTTCTTTTTCATTCATTTGGGCCAATTCTTCTTTTAAGGTTGGATCAAGTTGGTCATAATTTCGCCATTTTTGAATGGTCGCTTCCATAATGATTCCTCCTTGGATACGTGTTATCTCTATTCTATCAAAAAATAACCCGTTTGACACGAGTTATTTTCGAAATATTAGTTTTTATGATAGATTTTTAATAATCCTTTTAAGACAAGTTCCGTATCGACACGAAGCGGCGTCTCACAAAGTGGTGCAATCATCGGTGCGAGTCCACCTGTTAAAATAACTTGAAACGTTTCCTTTGTTTCTTTTTTCACACGTTCAACTAACCCATCGATTTGGCTAGCAACACCGTAGGTAACGCCAGATTGCATACAATGAATCGTATTCGTTCCTAAAACGTTTTTAGGAACTTCAATATCTATATCAGGCAACAGGGCTGTGTGACCAGTTAAAGCCTTAATAGAAATATCAATCCCTGGGGCTATAATGACTCCACGAATGGTATGGTCTTTCACATAAATGTACTTAATTGCAGTACCTAAGTCGATGACCATTGTAATGGAATCTTTGTTTTCAATTCCTGCCGCATCACAAATTAAGTCAGCACCCACTTCTCGTGGATGATCGGTTTTAATATGAATTCCTGTTTTTACGCCAGGCCCAACAATGAGTGGTGTTAGTTTTAACATGCGTGATGCGATGTCTTTAAGCGCTTCTGTTACTCTTGGGACAACGGATGAAATTGCGACACCTTTCACTTTATCAAAGGCAATCATCGGTTTTAATTGGACATAATATTCATCGGCTGTTTTATCAGGTTCAGTATTAATTCGGTATGTTGTAATAATTTTTTCACCATCGGCAAGGCCAATAAAAATATTCGTGTTACCAACATCAAACAAGAGGATCATGGTCAGTCTCCGTTCTAAGGCGTTTTTTGACTTCTTCTAAAGCAATAATAATCGGTGTCCCAATAAAGACAGCAACAAGAGCTTCAATGAGACCATTGGCACCAGCGATGGTATAAATAATGTTAATTGCTTGTTGGAAGCCTAAAGCATCTGAAAATAACCCTGGTTTAATAACAACTAAAGCGGTTAAAACTAAAATGGTATGAAGAACGGTTGCTAAAATAAAGGCTGATGGATAAAGGACTTGTCGTTGTCTGTTATTAACAATAAAGTGATAGTATAAAGTAATAAATACAACAATGACTAACAATGCAGCAGCGGATGTATACGGCAAGGCTTTCGCTTCTTTCACTTCACTTTCTGCGAAAATAACGGGCAGTTCTGCTTCAATTGCTAAAAGTTGGTCGTTGATATCACTGATTTGTTGGGGTGTTAAATTTGAATCATCGAGTTTTCCTTGAAATTCAACGTACTGATTACTTTTATCTGTATACTTAGCAAAGGCAAATGTTTTAGTTAGCGCTTGTGTCCCAAAGAAGATTGCCACAACGGATACGAGCGTAACCAAACCAAAGATAAGCGTTTTACCAAGTTTAAACCGTTTTTCAATAAGTGATAACCCACGATAGATATAATACGCCCCCACGGCAAATAAAATTCGTGGAACGACAGAGATAAGTGGGTTTATAAACGCTAAATCAATCGGCTGTGCACCATAAATAATGGCAGCTAACAACGAACCTATCCCGAAAAATAAACCCAATAAGGCACCGTATTTTCGTGGTAACAAAAAAACACCTATCAACACTGGTACATGGACTAAGACAATGCTGACGCCCGGCATAAAACGGATGAAACCGAGTTGCGGTACGAGAGACATAATCAAAATGATGCCAGCAAAAATAGATGCGAGACTTAAGTCTTGTAGATCATTTCTTTTCATTTTTTTTCTCCTTTTTAGGCCATGAATGGTCCCATAAGTTACTTATATTATACGCCAACCATCCTCCTTTTAGCAAGTTAAAAGGATAAAAAAAACAATGAACGGATTTGTTCATTGTTTGATGCGATATTAATAACCCCAAGCAGAGTTATCTGGATCGGTGTAAACACGTTTACCGCGGTTTAAGCCATTGATCTTTTCCATGTCTTCAAAATCAAGTTGGATAAATTGAGCTTGAAAGTTTTCTAAGATCCTTTCTTTCGTTACAGATTTGGGATTCATGACAATACCTCGAGCAAGGCCCCATGCGACAACCACCTGAGGAATTGAAGCTTGATGTTTTTTCGCAACTTCAGCCAATGTTTCTTGGTAACGACCTTCAAAAATACCACCGCGCATAAATGGACCATAAGATTGCAGCTGAATGCTTTTTGCTTCTAAGTATTTTTGTAAGGGTACTTGAGATAACCCTGGATGTAGTTCAACTTGGTTAATCATTGGCGGAATAACAGCTGTTTCTAAAAGCGCATCTAAATGATGGATTTTAAAATTACTGACCCCAATCGCTCGCACTTTACCTTGTTCATAAAGTGATTCAAAAAAAATCCATGTATGGGCGTTTGTTTCGTTGCGATGACTCGGCCAATGAATGAGAAATAAATCGATATAATCGGTTTGTAAGTCAATGAGTGATTGCTCAAAGCCTTTGTGCATCTCTTCTAAGGTGCTGTGGTTAAATTGTTTACTCGTAATAAAAATCTCTTCACGATCAATTCCAGATGCCTTAATGGCGTCACCAATCATTTTTTCGTTACCATACATTTGCGCTGTATCTAAATGACGATAGCCAATTTCTAAAGCATGTTTAACTGCTTCATAACCTACTTCTTCAGTAGCGAGGTATGTCCCAAATCCGAGTTGGGGCATTTCGACACCGTTATAAAATTTTACTTTTTTCATACTTCTTCATCCTTTTGTAACTTCTGAATTTTTCCAGGCGTTAAATCTTTTAAAACTGCAAACAACATTTTTCTGGCACTCGTTAAGTCTTCTTCATCCATCATTGCAGCTGTTGAATGAATATAACGTGTAGGTAGACCAATGGTTGTTGCTAAAATACCTTCTTGCATGTCTAATGATTTGGCTGCATCAGTTCCCCCTTGAGATGTAAAGTATTGATGCTTAATGCCGTGTGCTTTTGCGACTTTAACAAAATATTTTAATAAACCATGATTCATCACATTTCGCGGATCATACATCCGTAAAAGAAAACCTTCACGAAGTGAAGCAAGGGGCTCAGGGGCATAAAAATCATCAACAGGTGATGCATCTAAAGCGATAAAGACATCGGGCTCAAATAAATTAACCGCAGTTTCAGCTCCTCTTAAGCCAACTTCTTCTTGGACAGTTGCTCCAACAACGAGGTGAAACGGTAATTCAATCTCGGCAAAGTGTTCAATTGCTTCTAGGGCCAACCCGCAACCAAAACGGTTGTCAATCGCCTTAGAAATAATTCGCTTCTTATTTTTCGTATAAACCAAAGGGTTATTATACATCACCATATCACCTAAGGCAACGCCAAAAGCTTCAACCTCTTCTTTAGAGGTTGCGCCTATATCTAAAAGGAGATCTTTAATTTGTGTTTGTTGGGTTTGTTTCATGTGCGGAGGAATCGCCCCAAAGACGCCGTGAACGATACCTTCTGCTGTGTGAACATTCATCACTTGAGAAATGAAAACCTCACCGTTAATTCCCCCTAAATTTTGAACTTTTAACATCCCTTTTTTTGTAATTTCAACAACCATAAAGCCAATTTCGTCCATATGGCCTGCAACCATCACTGTTGGTGCTTGTGGGTCTTTCGCTTTTTTAACGGCGAAAAGAGAACCTAAATGGTCGGTTTTGATGTCATACTGGGGGTATTTTTCCATTTCTTCACGCATCATTTTTCTCACCGGTTGTTCATAGCCCGGTGCCGCTTCTAAATTAAAGAGTCTTTCATACAGTTTAGGAATCATTCGTCTTGATCCTGCCTTTCATTTGGTATATGGGCCCTAACGCCCGTTTTTTTATTTCATATTCTGTCATATAAGGAGATATATCTAAATCATAAGTAATCTGTTCAAAATGACACATCGGTTCTAAGTACTCGAGTGAATCTAAAAAAAAGTTTAAATGATCGGTTCTTAGTTGAATAAATGCATCTGATAATAAGATTTTTTGATAAAGAGATAAAAAGAGAGGAAAAGTTAAACGCCTTTTATGATGTTTACTCTTAGGCCATGGATCGCTAAAATTTAAATAAAGCCCGGCAATCTTTTGATCGTTTATATATTGATCCAACACTTTCGCATCACCTAATACAATTAAAAGATTATGAAGCTCCATCGCCTCTTTCTTTTCAACAATCCGGTAAAGGACATAAGGATTGACTTCTAGAGCAATAAAAAAATCGTCAGGATGGGCTTTTGCAAGAGCGGTAATAAACTGACCTTTTCCGGCACCTATTTCTAAATAGATGGGGCGGTCTTTAGGTAAGGCTAATGGCTCAACGTTTAAAACGACACCTTTTTCTTTTAATAACGCAGGGGTGACGTATTTAATTCGCTTTTGTCGCATAAGTATAAAGAAAAGGTAAAGTGATAAAAATCACTTTACGATGCTAAGCGACCGAGTTTCTCGGTCATCATAAACTCACTCAAGGCTTTAATCGCTTTTTCACTGTCGTGACCTTCGGCGCGAATGACGACTTCTTCACCTTTATATATTCCTAATGACATTAAGCCCATAATAGACTTTAGGTTAACCGATTTGCCCATCGCATCTAAAAAGATTTCCGCATCAAAACTCATCGCTAAGTTCACGAGTCTTGTTGCGGGTCGGGCATGGATTCCATATTCCGCAATAATTAGAAATTTTTGTTCCATTAGACATCCTCTTTTCTTTTATCATTTAAGTAGTCAACCACTTGTTGGGTTTGGTCTTTCACAAGCAAAGTGACTTTTTTTCCAGTAATAAATGTCGGAAAATTAAGTTTCTTTAAGTTGTCGTGATCTAAGGACCAAACATTTTTAACTTCAACTTGGATTCGTTGTTGAACCCGTTCAACGGAGGCAATGTTTGTTGCCGTCCCTAATGCATGATACAAATTATCTAAAACCGATAGGTCGTATGTAGGTTCTTTTGTTTCTTTCGAAATTCGTGTGTTTTTTGTGTAATTAACAATAAAGACGGCACTACCGATAAATATGACTGCGATTACGGCAATAATGGGAAAGTTAAAAAAATTAGAAAACATATGCCTCACCTCTTATACAGATTATACTTTTTTTTATCGTTTTTTTCAATTATTTAATGAACATCGCATCGCCAAAGGAAAAGAAACGATAATCTTTTTCAACAGCTGTTTCATAGGCTTTTTTGGTAAAGGTTGTCCCCGCAAAGGCAGAAACTAGCATAATGAGTGTTGATTTTGGTAAATGAAAATTCGTAATGAGTTGCTGGCAAACTTTAAATGAATAGCCAGGGTAAATAAAGATATTGGTTGAAAAAGTGCCACTTTCAAATTGGTTATTATAGTTGGCTTCAAGCGCACGAAGTGATGTTGTTCCAACACAAACAATCGGTCGTTTATTTTTTACTGCTTCGTTTAAAAACCGAGCACTCAAAGGAGAAATGGTGTAGGTTTCAGCGTGCATTTGGTGTTCTTCAACATGCGTTACTGATACCGGCTTAAAGGTACCTAAACCGACACTTAAAGTAATGGGCACAATTTGAATCCCTTTGGCTTTGATTTTTTCTAAAAGCGGTTTCGTAAAGTGAAGCCCAGCTGTTGGTGCAGCTGCACTACCTATATGTTCTGCGTACACTGTTTGATATCGGTCTTGATCAACGAGTTTCTCTTTAATATATGGCGGCAACGGCATCGTTCCTAAATGCTCTAAAACTTCAATTAAAAGACCTTTATAACTGAGTTTAAAGACACGTAAGCCGCTATCCAACACTTCTTTACATTCCATTGATAAAGCATCAGTAAAATGGATTTTCGTTCCAAGACTTACCCGCTTAGCAGGTTTAACCATCGCTTCCCATAAATCGGGGCCAACTGTTTTTAATAATAGCACTTCAATCGATGCTTTTGTTTCAGCTTTCACACCAACTAAACGAGCTGGTAGTACTTTTGTGTCGTTAATGACCAAGACACTGTTGGGATCAAGAAGATCAACGATATCATAAAATTGATGGTGGGTAATTGTTTGCTCTTTGCGGTCTAAAACCATTAATTTTGAGTGATCCCGCTTTTCATGAGGATGTTGAGCAATTTGATTCTCAGGTAAATTAAAGGCGAATTGGTCAACTTTCATCACTAAAAAATCCTTTATAGTATTTAATACCTAAAGCGGTATACGTTTTTTCTGTTGCAACACGACCACGAGCTGTTCGTTTAATATAACCTTCCATTAACAAATAAGGCTCATAAACATCTTCGACTGTCGTCATTTCTTCAGAAATCGACGCTGAGATCGATTCGATACCAACTGGGCCCCCACCAAATTTTTCAACAATTGCTTTTAAGTAACGGTAATCGGTATCATCTAAACCATTCTCATCGATACCTAGTTTGCCTAATGCATGTTGGGTAATCTTTTCTGTAATAATACCATCGCCAATAATTTCCGCAAAATCACGGACGCGGCGAAAGAGCCGGTTTGCAATCCGTGGCGTGCCTCGGCTTCTTTGAGCTAAAGCAATAATCGCCTTTGGGACAATATCTGTTTGATAAACAGAAGCTGTTCGTTTCACTATTTTCTCTAAATCATCCACATCATAATAGTTCAAACGAAAGACAACACCAAAACGTTCTCTTAAAGGCGCTGATAAGTCACCAAAACGTGTTGTTGCGCCAATTAGGGTAAAAGGCGGCAAATCGATTCGAATGCTTCTAGAGTCGTGGTCTTTACCAATAATGATATCTAAAACGTAATCTTCCATGGCAGCATAGAGTACTTCTTCAACAAAGCGCGGTAGGCGGTGGATTTCATCAATAAAAAGAACATCACCTGGTTGTAATGATGATAAAATTGCTGCCAAATCACCACTTCTTTCAATTGCAGGACCACTTGTGATTTTAATATCAACACCCAGTTCATTGGCTGCAATTTGTGCAAGCGTTGTTTTTCCAAGTCCTGGAGGACCATATAGTAAAATATGGTCGAGAGCTTCTTCACGCTTTCGAGCCGCTTTAATGTATATGTCGAGCATTTCTTTAATATCATTTTGACCAACATATTGGTCTAATGTCGATGGCCGTAACGTTTGATCATCATCTTCTTTACGGGTCATCGCAGTTATGATTCGTTCTTTATCCATTGATAATTGTCTACTTTCTTAAGAGTAAAAGCGCTTCTTTAACCATTTGTTCAACCGTTTGGTCGACATTAATCTTTTTCATTACTTTACGGATTTCTACTTTTGAGTACCCTAAAGCAGATAACGCTTGAGCAACATCCGCCTCATCGGTTGGTAGTAATTCTAAGTCGTCCGTAACTAGTTTACCTTTTAAATCCAAAATAATTTGTTGGGCACTTTTGGGGCCAATACCAGGGAATTTTGTTAAAAATTTAACATCAGCTAATTCGATGGCTGTAATGATTTCATTAATCTGGTCAGATGCTAATAAGCTGAGAGCACTCTTAGGACCAATCCCTGAGACACCGATCAATCTGACGAAAAGTTCTTTGCTTTCTAAACTGGGAAAACCATAAAGAGCATTGATGTCTTCTTTGACATAGTGATGGGTATAACAAGTCACCTCATCATGAAGATGATAATGATAGGAATTTGGTGTTAAAATTAAATAACCGATTTCTCCTTGTTCAATGACAATATAATTCGGTTTAATGAGGGTTACTCGACCCTTAACATAGGCATACATATGGCTTCACCTTGCTTTTTAATCTTTGTTTCATATTATAACATTTTTTGAAGGTTTTTTCTATCTTAACCACTGATTATGTTATAATTAATCTAGGATGTGATTGATATTGTAAATTTAACAAAAATGGAAGCTTTGCGCAACGTTTTTACTGAACAATTGAAGTCCGATAAAAAATATGACGCGACCCTAGAAAAACTGGTCGTTCTTTTCGATAACATCCAACCGATCATCGATGAAAAAACAAGTGAGCAGTTAACGAAACAACGAATTTATTTAAATGTAAATGCTCAAATTCATAAAAAACTGGCCGATGTATTACAACAATTCACCCATGATTTAACAACCCATAACGAAACTTTTAAAACAGAAATGGAACGTCTCAATAAAGAAAAAAATGAACGCCTCCAAACATTAGGAAAAGATCAACGGCAACTGTATCAAATTTATGAACAGCAACAACAAAACGTCGATGAAGAATATCAAAGTCAACTTGATAAATATGAAGTCGAGTTAAAACGCGAGATTGCTACTCACGAAAAACAGGCTAATTTAGCCCGTAAAAACTATCAAAAACAATCTGAAGATGTCGAAAAAGAAATTAAAGCCGTTTTAGGACACTTAGAAACTGCGAAAACAAGAACGTTTGAAAAGGCAAAAAAAGAAAAAGAAGCTTTACAAACCAATTTCACTGAAAAACAAAACACAGTACAACAAAACAGTCAAACAACAAAAGAAGAAAACGATAAGATTTATTTAAATATTCGTAACACATACCATCGGTCAACGACCGAATTTAATGCTGCTGTTAATCAATTAAACAAAGAATTTCAAACTGCAAAAAAGAAATTAACAACTGATTATGAAAATAAAACCGCACCTGTTTTAGAAAAACTAGCTGTTTTAAATAAAAACTACGAAGAAACCAAACAAATGGTTCTTAAACAACATCAACATTTACTGACTCAACTTGACGAGCGGTTTGTTCAAGAACAAAATGCCTATCAAGAAAAAAAGGATCGTCTCATTCACCAAGCCAATGATGACATTACTATTTTAAACTCCAAACTATCTGCTTTTAGGGAATCCATTACCAATGAAAAACTTGAAAAAACAAGACATTACCGGATGTTAATCCAAGAAGCCGAAACTGAACGCGCGAAAGACTTAACCCAAAGAGAGTTAGCACGTATTTTCCGTGGTTTAGATGATGAGTTAAATAAACAAATTATTCGGACACAAAAAGATATTAACCGAAAACAAAAAGAAAACCACCGCATCGCTCACATCCATGACATCCATCATTTAAAAGAAATGAATGATTGGCGGCTTGAACGACGCCTTGCGGAATATAAATTTAAACAAGAAATTGCTAAAACAGATTTAAACTATAACCACAATCTTCATATTTCTAAAAAACATTTAGAACTGCTTGAAGATATTCACGATTATCAACTTAAAATGTTGGAAACAACTTTAAAACTCAATCTTCTTCCACTAGAAACACAACTGGGGATCCAATCACTCATCCAAGAACGTGAACTTAACTTATTAAACAACGACCAACACATGGCCGCTTATTTTAGTCGTTACGAAAATGCTAAAATTCAAAACGAATACGATTTAAATCTTGAAGAACAAAATTGGCTCGAACAAAAAGCGAACTTAACCTACCACTCAGAAGTTCAAGTGACACAGCTAACAAGTCAATTAGAATTAGAAAAAATTAAAAGTCGTCGTGATTTTTCAGCAAATGAAGCGCAAATTAGAAGTGCCATTGCTCAATCAATTTTCGAAAAACAAAAACATCAAAATGATGAGCAACACCAAATCCTTTCTGAAGAAATCATTCATAAAAAAGCATTGTATCAAATCGATGAGCGGTATAAAGTAGAAAAAATTAAAATTGATCAACAACATACCTCACAACTTTTAGAGCTTAACTTACTCGAAAAGAAAGCTTTACATCATTTAAAAACATCACGAGCAAAAAACAAAAAACAAATGCAGGTGTATTTAAACGAACTTGCTTTAAGACATCATACGTCAGAACAACTTTTTGGCTTTATCTACGCGTTTTATAACAAACAAATCCAACTTAAAACCATTATTAAAGACTTATATCGCCTCCCAGCTCACCCTGAGGATTTTCAGTTTGTGTTAGAACACCTACTTGATTTTGAAACGACTCTCAAGGTAATCATGATTGAAATGATTCAAACATATAAAGCGTCTGATCATCAGTTTTATGAAAAGAAAATTGATGAGAAAACCAGTTATAAATATATGTTGAAACATGAAAACATTTTGAATTTCTATACCCAAGAAATTGAAAAAGTAGAAAAACAAAAAGCTTCGATGACTCAAGATATTAGGTTAGATGAACAACAACTTCTCTCATTCCAACAAACAATTGAAAGTCATATTCAACAAATTGAGAAAACAAAACAACAAATTGCCCTTTCTCAACAAAACCGAACGAAAACAGCGCAAGATCAACGACTTGTAAAACAACACCAACAACAAATCACAACCCTTGAAAAAGAAATCAAAGATTTAAAGATAAAAAGTCAACGCTTAAGTAAACTCATCAACCGCAAACTACAAAATTTATTACCATTTGATAAAAAAATGGAACAATATCAAATTTCCATTAAAAAGCAAGAAGCACTTTTAGACCGGAAGCAACATAAAGAAGCTCAAGAATATCATCTTTATCAAAAACGCAATCAACTACTTTATAAAGCGTTAGAAAATGATATTATAACTTGTATAGAATTTCATGAACGCTTTTTGAAAGAGTTAACTAAAACAACGTATATCACTGATTCAGTACTTTATAACGAAGAGAAAAAACTTGTGAAAAACCAACGTCTTTTTGAAAACAAATTGGTGGTTCACCAACAAAGTTTCTTAAAACAAATGTTACGCTTCTACCAAATCAACGACCACAAACAACAAGTCATCTACAATGACTTTAGTCGAGCAAACCATCGTCTTTTACGTGGAATTAAGAAACAAAGAAAAGTAGCTCGTCACCACCAAGAACTTGCCATAAACCGTTATTTACGTGATAAAGATCATGATTTGAAATTGCAATACCAAAAATATAAATTCCGCTTACGTGCTTTACAAACAAAAATGAAAAAGGCGGAACAACTTCTCGTTAATAAAATTAAAAGCCTTGAAAATAAACTTGAAGCGCATATCACCTTTACGAGTTTAGAGTTAAAATCCATTAACGATAACCAAAAACAAATTGCTGTTCAATATCAGGACGATTATCAAAGACAATTAAATTTAATTGAAGGACAACATAAAAAACAACTTGAGAAACTAAGCGAAGCCCTAGAACAAGAAAACAATAACTACCAAAACTTTGTCCAATCAACTGAAAGTAAAAACCAAGTGTTATTACAAAAGTTTGATCAAGACCGCCAGAAACTACTTGAAAGCAATCAAACAAAACAGCGCCAATATCAAACACAAACTGACCGGATTAGACAAAACATCGAAAAACAACAAAAAGCCTTTGATGATACCGTTCGCACCTTGCAGGTCAATCGTTCATACGAAATTAAAAACATGCATAAACATACTGAAAAATATGAAATGAGCGAACAAAAAGGCCAACAAAAAGTTTTCAAACGTGAACTTAGAGGACTGAAGAAAACATATTTTTTCAAGTTAAGATCGTTACGATTAAAGTAGGAAATTCCTACTTTTTTCTTATTAAAAAAAAGGAATGACATTTGTCATTCCATAAATTCAAATTCAAATTCATAAATGCGGACGGTGTCACCATTTTTGGCACCTTTTTCTCTAAGGGCATCATCGACACCTAAACCACGCAATTGTCTACTGAAACGTTTCACAGCTTCTTCTTTATTGAAATCAGTCCGTTCAAACAACAGTTTAATTTTCGCACCTGTTAATTCAAATGCTTGATCATCTGCTCGTGTAATGATAAAGTCTGGTTCATCACTTTCTAATTGATACAAACGGAAGGATGGTTTTTCTTCTTCGATAATTTCAGGAGCTGATTTTAAAAGGGTATATGTATCATAAATTAACTGTTGCGTGTTTTTTTGTGTAATCGCTGAAATCGCAATCGTGGGATGTTCAATTTGTTTCACCCATTGTTGTAAAACTTCCTCATCTGCTAATTGATCAATTTTGTTAAAGACAACTAACTGAGGACGTTCGAGTAGTTTTGGTTCATACAAACGAAGCTCTTCATTAATCGCGTGATAGTCTGCCATTGGATCATCACGTGTCACATCTAATACATGTAAGAAAACCCGGCAACGCTCAATGTGTTTTAAAAACTTAATCCCTAGCCCATGACCTTGATGAGCATTTTCAATGAGTCCTGGTAAGTCAGCCATGACAAACGCATCTTGTTCAACATAAACCATTCCTAAATTGGGACTTAACGTTGTAAAAGGATAGTCAGCAATTTTTGGTTTCGCATTGGAAAGGACAGAAATAATCGTTGATTTACCTACACTTGGATAACCAACCAATCCCACATCAGCTAAAACCTTTAGTTCAATCCATAGTTTACGTGTTTCTCCTGGATCGCCTTTTTCGCTAAAGTTAGGTGCCGTATTTCTTTGGGTTTGAAACGCCATGTTGCCTCTGCCACCTTTACCGCCATCAGCTACAACAAGTTCCTGATTGTGCTTTGTGATTTCACCAATGAAGTACTCTTTATTCTCCCCATAAACAATCGTCCCTAAAGGAACACGAATATAACGATCAATCGCATTTTTGCCATGCATCCCTTTAGATTTACCGTGCTCGCCATTGGCGGCCCGAATATGTCTTAAATACTTTAAGTCGACTAAAGTATGGAGTCCTTCATCGCCAATAAAAATCACGGAACCTCCGCGACCACCATTACCACCGGATGGGCCCCCAAACGCGACATACTTTTCACGACGAAAAGAGGCCATTCCATTGCCTCCACGTCCGCCAAATACTTCAACGGTTACTTCATCAATAAACATTTAACATACCTCCTGGTGCGAAAAAAAAGGATAACCAGGTTATCCTTCGTAAACTGAGACTTGCTTTCTATTTTTGCCTAAGCGTTCATATTTAACGATGCCAGAGATTTTAGCAAAGAGCGTATCATCGCCACCTCTACCCACGTTATTTCCTGGATGAACTTTCGTTCCTCTCTGACGATAAATAATGGAGCCTGCGCTAGCATATTGACCATCAGAAAGCTTGGATCCAAGACGTTTGGAATGGGAATCGCGGCCGTTACGGGAAGAACCTGTACCTTTTTTAGATGCGAATAACTGTATATTTAATTTTAACATGTTATCCCTCCTTTTGCTTTTTAATATATTTTGGATATTGTTTTTCTAATTCGTCCAAGGTGTATTCCAAATTGTTAATAAGCGCAGAAACGATGTCGTTTTCTGTCTTTTGAATCATTTTGAAATAGCCTTCTTGAACATCTACTTCGATGACATGATTGAGATTTAAATGCTCAACAGCATTGGCAGTGACAATGACAGCAGTTGATACAGCTGCACAAACGATGTCTTCGCCTTTCACCCCATAATTGGCATGTCCTGTTACTGTTAATTGCCGAAAGCCTTGCTTATCGGAAACACTTTTTACAACAATCATTTTAGTAAACGATTTTTTCAATTAAAAGCTTTGTATATGCTTGTCGGTGCCCTTGTTTCTTGCGATATTTTTTTCTCACCTTGTATTTAAACACGATAATTTTTTTACCTCTACCTTGTTTTAATACTTTCGCAACAACTTTGGCATTTTGGACGAGCGGTGTCCCAATTAATGGGTTGTCACCACCAAGCATCAAAACTTTTGTAAACTCGACGTTTTCGCCAACTTCATGGTCTAATTTTTCTACATAAATTTCTTGACCTTCAGTCACACGAAATTGTTTACCACCTGTTTCAATGACGGCATACATATGTTGTTACACCTCCTTATTTTTTATGAAGACTCACTATTAAGGTCGTCCATTGGACTGTTAAAACCTCTTCTATGTGGTACAACAAAGATATTTTAACTGAACGAACAGTAAAAGTCAACTAAAAGAGGCATTTTAATGGCAGAAAATGCTGTTTTTTCATTCATTTTCATGATTTAGCCTTACTTTAGGGAAAACCGTACTTTTCTCAACTTTAACTTTCTTCTTTGCCTTTATACTATAAAACTCATGATGGCCAATAATGAGATGATCAACAACATCTAAACCCATCACTTCTGCTGTTTTTATTAACGCTTCTGTCGCCTTTAAATCTGCCACCGATGGCGTGCTATCTCCAGTTGGATGATTATGAACGAAAAGTAAAGCGGATGCACTGTATAACAACGCTTTTTTAAAAATTTCTCCGGGATGTAAAACCATTTGATTAATCGTTCCCACATAAAGCGTTTCTTTTTTAATAACTTCACTTTTGACATTTAAATAAAAAACAATAAAATGTTCTTGATCTAAATGGCCGATTTCATGGATGAGATGATGATACACATCTTCAGGACTTCTGACTTTAAGTTTTTCCTCACGTTTATAAGTCGCCAGTCTTATCCCCAACTCAACAGCAGCTAATAATGTGGCAGCCTTCGCTTTTTTAATTCCTTTGATTTTAATTAATTCTTCAAACGTGAGTTTCTTCATATCATCAAATTGATTGAGCGCATAAAGGATACTTTTCGATAAACTCATCACGGATTGTTCTTTTGTTCCTGTTCGAAATAAAATCGCGATGAGTTCTTCATTACTTAAAGCTTTCGCCCCATAAACCATTAACCGTTCACGAGGTCGCTCGCTTCTTGGCATTTCTTTAATTAAATACATAAAAAACATCTCCTTATCTAGTTTATAGTAGGGAGATGTTTCCTTTTTTACTTGAGTACTTGTTTACAATAACCAATAAAATGAAGTGATCCCGTAATTAAAATCAATTCATTTGGTTTTCTTTTGTCTTTCAAAAACTTAAATGCTTCAAAAAAATCATGCAGATATTGTCGTTCTTTCGTTTCAAAAGCACTTAAAGGGGCAAAACGAGGATCGGGAAAACTCGTCATCGTGATCGTTTTCGCAAACCGTTCAAGAACAGTAAGCATGGCTGGAATGTCTTTATCTTGAAGGGCACTAAATAAAACATGGACATCCATGCCTCTAAACGCTTCTTCAAGCGCCACCAAAGCTGGTAAATTGTGAGCTCCATCGATGTAAGTATTCGCTTCAATTTCTTCTAAACGACCGGGCCATACTGTTTTCTTTAAGGATGCCCCGATTGAATCCAACCCAATTTCTGGTTTTAAATATCTGGCAGCTTCAATTGCTAAGGCAGCATTGCTGACTTGATAAGTTCCAAGAAGTTTCAGTTCAAATGTTTTTTCAAGGTATGTGAAGCACAATGGAAAGCGTGATAAAACATCTATATCAGATGATTGAATAAATTGATATGTCACATCTTTTTGACTGAGTTGTTGTAAGAAAAAGGGTTGTAAGTCTTTCGCGACTGTTGTAATCAGATGGTTTTTCGGTTTCAAAATCCCTAACTTGTTTAAGGCAATTGATTCCAAAGTGTAACCCAGTTGTTTCATATGATCAAAACCAATATTAGTAATTAAAGAGACATCGTAATTAAACACATTGGTTGCATCTAATAATCCACCTACACCAGCTTCAATAATAATGATGTCAACATTTTCATCTAAGAAATAACGCAACGCAATCAAAGTAATCAACTCAAAAAACGGTAATGGTTCACCAAACGATTGATAAAAACGTTCATTAAACTGATACATCTCATTGGTATACATTAAAAGTTTTTCATCGCTAATCATCACATGATTAATGGCTATCCGTTCATTAAAGATGACTAAGTAAGGTGATGTATATGTTCCAACCCGATAACCTGCATCTTGAAAAATCTGGGTTAAATAAGCTGTTACTGAACCCTTACCGTTTGTTCCAGCGACATGAACCTTTGTCTGTTTAGTTAAATCAAGGTTCATCGCTTGAACAGCTGCTCGCATTCGTTTTAAGTCCATTTTAGGGGTAAATTTTATTTGCGTTTCCAGCCAATGAATGGCTGTTTGGACATCTTTAAACATATTTGGCTAGTTTCTCTAAGACTTGTTCGTATTGTTTGCGATAGTCTTCGTATTTAGCTTTTTCAATATCAAGCTTTTCTTTCGGTGCTTTTGCAACAAACTGTTTATTGTTAAGGAGCCCTTCACTACGTTTAATTTCACTTAAAAGTTTTACTTTTTGTTTTTCAAGCGTTTCTTTTTCTAAGGCTTCATCGATTAAATCTGCTTTTAAGACGTAGGTTTCAATTTTTGAACCGGTAATTAAAATGGCGTCATCTTTTTCTTGACGAACTTTTTCAACGGTCAACGGATCACTATTTAAAAACTTCACGAAAATCTCATGATAATGGGAAAGGATTTCATAATCTTTTTGATCAGATATAACCAAAGTCATCGCCAATGGTTTTTTTGGAGCCACTTGATGTTCGGCTCGTAAGTTTCTTATTTTAACAATCACATCTTGAACATGAGAAAAATAACTGAGCGCTTCTTGATCAAGAGGTTCAGCTTCTGGCCACTTGCTTAACATAATTGTTGGCTCATCGGTAATTTCTAAAAAGAGTTTTTCGGTTACAAAAGGAATAAAGGGGTGCATTAGTTTTAAGATGGCCTTTAAAACCTTAAGTAAGACAGCTTGCGTGGTTGCTTTTTGGCTTGGATCGGCTAAAGCAATTTTCGCAAACTCAACATACCAACTGGCAAAATCATCCCAAATAAACGGATATAAAACCTTCGCAACTTCACCAAATTCAAAACGATCATAAAAGACATCTGCTTCTTGAATTGTCTCTGAAAGTCTTGATAAAATCCAGCGATCGGTTAAAGTATAATTTTCTGCTTTTTCGCCTTGATAATCTTCTGTATTCAACATAATAAAACGAGCGATATTCCAAAGTTTATTAATAAAATTCCATGAAGACTCAACCTTTTCCGGCTCATAACGTAAATCTTGTCCTGGAGCTGAATTCGTTGTTAAAAAGTAACGAAGGGCATCGACACCATACTGGTCAATGACATCCATGGGGTCAACCCCGTTGTCTAATGACTTACTCATTTTACGTCCTTTGGCATCGCGAATTAAACCGTGAATTAAAACAGTGTCAAACGGATCTTGTCCAGTAAATTCAAGTCCTTGGAAAATCATTCTTGCAACCCAAAAGAAAATAATATCATATCCAGTTACCATGACTTGGGTTGGATAATAACGTTTAAAATCTTCAGTTTCTTCTGGCCATCCTAGCGTTGAAAAAGGCCATAGAGCGCTACTAAACCATGTATCAAGAACATCTTCATCTTGAACCCAATCAACCCCTGGTGACTCGACTTGAACCTTGACTTCTTCACCACGATACCAAGCCGGAATTCGGTGTCCCCACCATAACTGTCTTGAAATACACCAATCATGTGGCTCGGTTAACCAGTTTTCATAAATTTTCTTAAAGCGTCTTGGGACAAATTTCACTTTGGTTTTTTCAAGTGCTTGTTTTGCTAAAACATCCATTTGAACAAACCACTGAAGTGAAAGTCTCGGCTCAACAACAACACCCGTTCTTTCACTATAAGAAAGCGAATGAACATAGTCTTCAATGTGATGGACCAAACCAAGTCCTTCAAGATCACGAACCAGTGCCTCACGGCAAGCAAAACGATCCATACCTTCGTATTGAAATGCCATCTGATTCATCGTTCCATCTTCTTCCATACATAGAGGCATCGCTAATTGATGGCGTTCACCAACTTCAAAGTCATTGGCATCGTGTGCAGGAGTCACTTTAACAACACCGGTCCCAAATTCCATATCAACATATTTATCGATGATAACAGGAATTTGAACGTTTGTTCCGGGAATATATACTTGTTTACCAACCATATCTTGATATCTTTCATCGTCTGGATGAACCATAAGAGCTTGGTCTGCAAACATCGTCTCAGGTCGTGTTGTCGCAATCGTTAAATGACCACTTCCATCTATAAAAGGATAATTAAAGTAATACAATTTACCTTTCGTCTCTTCGTATTCAACTTCGATATTAGAAATGGCAGTCTTCGCTTCAACATCCCAGTTAATAATCCGGTAGCCACGATAAATATAGCCACGTTTATATAACTCTAAAAAGACGTGATTAACGGCATCATTTAAACCTTCGTCTAACGTAAATCTTTCTTTATCATAATCGAGTGAGTTCCCAAGTGCTGCCCATTGGTCGGCAATATGTTCAGCATATTCTTCTTTCCATGCCCATGCATGGTCTAAAAAGGCTTCTCTACCCAAATCATATTTGGAAATACCTTGGGCTTTTAAGTGAGCTTCAATTTTTGCCTGTGTCGCAATCCCTGCATGATCCATTCCTGGTAAATAAAGCGTGTCATACCCTTTCATGCGCATTCTTCTAACGATGATATCTTGAAGGGTGTTATCCCATGCATGTCCCAAATGGAGTTTACCCGTCACGTTTGGCGGGGGAATAACGATGGTAAAAGGTGGTTTCTTTAAATCAAGACCTGATTTAAAAAATCCTTGATCGCGCCAATGGCGATAACGCCCCTTTTCAACATCTTTAAATTGATATTTAGTCGATAATTTTGTCATCTTGTCGCCTCTTTTCATAATCTTCTTTTGTCATTTTATACACATAGACAATGATGTCCTCATTTTCATGGTCTTGTCTAATTTCATGATGTGAATAAATAAAACCGGTTTTATCAATGACCCGTCTGGATTGGTGATTTTCTCCTGAATGTCCACAAATAATCGTTGCGAGATTTTGGCTTTCAAAACCATACTTGAGCACTTCATTTACTGCCTCAGGAACAAGTCCTTGACCCCAATAAAGATCATCTAATGCGTAACCAATTTCTTTCGCCCTGTGAATCATGTGGGCAAGGTTTCTCTCATGTAACCCGATCGTTCCCACAATTTCATCGTTTGGTTTAATGGTAATACCCCAAACTTCTTTTTCAGCAATCATCATTTTTAAAATCTTTAATGATTCTGCTGGTGATTGGTGGGGTGCCCATCCAGCCATTGGTCCTATATTCGGTTTTTTCGCATACGCATAAAAAGCAGCTAAATCTGTTAAGCGTAATGGTCTTAAAATGAGTCGTTTCGTTACCAATGTATTCATCTTTTTTTTCCTTAAAAAAAACGCCCTTAGTTTTTCTAAGGACGAATCATCGCGGTACCACCTTAGTTCTAGGAAATTCCTAGCCCTCAAATATCGTAACGTGATAGGACGCTTTTAACTACTCAAATTTCATTAAAAGAGCTCATCGGGGACTTCATCTTATTATCCTCAAGTTTTTCACCAACCAACTTGTCTCTAAAAGGATTTTAAAACTACTCTTCCGATTCATCGCTTGTGTCGTTATTTTAACATATCTAAAATAGATACTCAAGTGTTTTAAGGTTTTACAATATATAAAATGCCGATCGTTCCTCTGCCGCAATGGGCACTAATGACGCAACCTGCTTTTGATTCGATCAAATGCTTCGGTGTGACTTTAGCTTGAACCTGATCGATCATATAAAGAGCTTGTTTACTCGCTTCACTATGAGTAATCATGACGTAGTCTAAATCAAGCTGATCTTTTTCAGCATAATCAAAAAAATCTTGAAGCATGATATCTAAAGCTCGGCTCATTTTACCAAGTGGTTTTTTATAGACTGATAATTTACCATCTGATGAGTGAATGATTGGTTTCATCCTGAGCATGCTGCCGATGAGTTTAGCTGTTCCAGATGCTCTACCACCACGATGCAAGTAATCCAAGGTTTTAATGACAAACTGTGATTTAACATAGGGAACAAGCGCCTTTGTTTTTTCATAAATCGCCTGAGCTGATAAACCTTCTTTCCTGAAGGCTTGCGCTTTTAAAACTAATAAAGCAATCCCTGAACTAATATTTCCAGAGTCAATTAAATAAAGATGGTTAGTATTAAGTTCAGTCTTCGCCAATAGGGCCGATTGAAAGGTCGCTGAATTTTTTGAACCAATACCAATATAAATGACTTCATGACCTGCCTTTAAATAAGGTTCAAAAAAAGCAATGAAATCAGCCGGAGAAACCGCTTGTGTTTTAGGAAACGAACCAGTCTCTTCAATCATTTCATAAAGTTCACTGGTTGTAATGTCGATGCCATCGCGATATGTTTTCTCATTTAAATTCACATATAAAGGAATCGAGACAATATCTAACTCTTTTAATAATGCTTGTGACAAATCTGCAGTTGAATCTGTAGCGATGATAATTTTAGCCATTTTGAGATCCTCCTTCAATTTTAGATAAAATGAGTTCTTGTGTCTCAAAAATGTTTTCCTTGGTCACATTAGAAACCGATAACCAAAGAGGTGGATGGTTGAGTTTTTGTTTAATTTTCTTTTCATGATTGAACTGTTTTGTTTTAGGAATTTTATCTTTCTTTGTCGCAATCACAAGCACTTCAACATGAAGCGACTTTAAAAAAGCATACGTTTCGATATCAAGGGCGGTTGGTCCTACTTTAAAATCAACGAGTAAACAAACGAGTTTTAAATGGTTGGGCTGAGTTAAATATCTTTCTAACATATGAATAAACTCATCTTGTCTCGTCTGTGATCTTTGGGCGTAGCCATAACCTGGCGTATCAATTAAATAAAATTGTTGGTTAATTAAAAAGAAGTTTAAGTAAAGTGTTTTCCCAGGTGTTTTTGAAACGCGTGCCAAGTTTTTTCTATTTGTCATCGCATTCAAAAAAGAACTCTTACCCACATTGCTCCGCCCCATTAAAAGGATTTGCGGAAGTTCGTTGAGAGTTTCATTGGTTCCTGGTTGACTAATGATGTAAGTTGCTTCTTTAAATAATGTGTCCATCTTTATCTCCATAAAAAAAGTAGTCAATTAGACTACTTTAATTATAACTTATTTAATCGCAATTTTAAAGACTTCATCTATATTTTCGACGGTGATGATTTCTAATGCATTGCGTACTTCTTCAGGAATATCATCGATATCCTTTTGGTTTTCCTTAGGAATTAAGATTGTCTTTAAACCACTACGGTGAGCGGCAATTGACTTCTCTTTTAAGCCACCAATGGGTAAAACATGGCCTCTTAGCGTGATTTCTCCGGTCATTCCTACATCTTTGCGAATGTATTGTTGGGTTACTGCTGAGACGATTGCAGTCGCAATCGTTATCCCTGCTGAGGGTCCATCTTTAGGAATAGCGCCTTCAGGAACGTGAATATGGAAATCATTTTTCTCAAAGAGTTCTGGATCTAAATTGAGTTTATCAGCATTTGATTTAACAAAAGAAAGGGCTGTTTGGGCTGATTCTTTCATGACCTCGCCAAGTTTACCAGTTAGAACGAGTTGACCTTTACCCTTGTAGTAAGAAACTTCTACTGGCAAGGTGTCACCACCAAAGGCGGTGTAGGCAAGTCCTGTTGCGACGCCAATTTGTTCTTTTTTATCAGCGATATTATGAGTGAATTTTTGTTTGCCTAAATAGTGTTCTAAAGTGTCTTTGGTAATGTCGATGATGTCGATTTTCTTCAATAAAATTTCTTTAATTCCCTTGCGAATGAGTGCACCGATATAACGGTTTAGTTCACGGACACCAGCTTCACGGGTGTAATGTCGAATAATGATATAAATCGCTTCATCTGTAATTTGAAAACTCTTCTCATCTAAACCATGCGCTTTAAGTTGCTTTTTGATTAAATGGCGTTTTGCAATTTCAAATTTTTCTTGTTCAGTGTAACTTGAAAGCTCGACGATTTCCATCCGGTCACGTAACGGCGCAGGAACATTTTCTAAATAGTTTGCTGTCGTAATAAAGAGAACTTGTGATAAATCATAAGGTTCTTCTAAATAATGATCACTAAAGTTTGCGTTTTGCTCTGGGTCTAAAACTTCAAGCATTGCGGATGCGGGGTCGCCTTTAAAGTCACTACTCATTTTATCAATTTCATCGAGTAAGAAGACCGGGTTAACTGTCTTAGCATCTTTCATCCCTTTAATAATTCGACCAGGCATGGCGCCAATATATGTTCTTCTATGACCGCGAATTTCTGATTCATCACGGACACCACCAAGTGATTGTTTCACGAACTTACGGTTTAATGCTTCTGCGATTGAAACCGCTAGAGATGTTTTCCCAACGCCTGGAGGTCCAGCGAAACAAAGAATGGTTTGTGGGTTTTTCTTTGTCATAATTTTAACAGCTAAATATTCGATGATCCGTTCTTTTACATTTTCTAATGCATAATGATTTTCATCAAGTTTATCTTGAACTTTTTGTAAATCATACGTGTCACGGCTTGCTTTATGCCAAGGAAGATCAACAAGTAAATCTAAATACGTTTTAATAATTGAAGACTCAGCCATTGCTGCTGGAGTGGATTGATATCTAGAGAGTTCTTGAAGGGCTTTTTCTTCAATGTTTTTCGGCATTTTTGCTTTTAAAATTTTCTCTCTTAACTCATCGATTTCTTCTTCTTTTTTCGCTTTATCGCCTAATTCATGTTGAATCGCGCGCATTTTTTCACGTAAATAATATTCTTTTTGATTTTCATCGATTGATTTTTTAATTTCTTCATTAATTTTTTGTTCAAGGTCGACGATCATTTTTTGTTTATTAATATCTTCTAAGACCATGCGTAATCTTAAATTTAAATTGTTTTCTTCTAAATATTTGTATTTATCTTGCTCGTTCGCTTTTAAACTATAAGCGACCATATCCGCAACCTTTTCACTGGTAATTCCTTGTTGGATTCGTTCCATCACTTGGTTGTTGGGTTGCAAAATAGTTTGTTGGTGTTGCGCAACTTCAGAAACAATCATTTTTACTAACGTAACCTCTTCTTCAGTATCACCAATAATTGTTTCTTGTTCTTCATATTCGACGACAAAATAAGGTTCTGTTAAGAAATAATCTTTCACCTTAATCCGGTTAATAATATTTAACTTGACCTTGTATGCATCGTTTGGTAATTTAATTTTCATTTGAATTTTGGCAATGACACCAAATGTTTCAATGTCTTCAGTTGTAGGTGCATCAATCATCGGGTTCTTTTGAATCAGGATGACGATATAAGAACCGAAGTTCTTTTCCGACTCTTCAATCGCCTTAAGGGACATCTTTCTCCCGACTTCAATCCGAAAATCATTGTTGGGAATCGGCATGGTGCCTCTAACGACGAGGGCTGGAAGATTGTTAGGTAAATCCATAGGTTCACATCCTTTGCTATGTTACAAAGTTATTATAGCATAGTTTTTATTATTTGCAATCAATTAGTATGAGTGCCAAATGTTTTGTTATAAAAGAGGGGAAGCGGCTCTTCCCCTTTAAAAACTAGACGCGTTTTGCGTGATCTTTAACAAATTGAAATGCTTTGGAAATGATGATGTCTTGTTCTAAGACTTGCTCAGGTACATAACGTTTAATTTCTTCAACTGCCATTTGGTATTGCTCTGAAAGTTCAGTGTATTTTTCATCGAGTTCTTCTTTTGAAACAGTGATCCCTTCAACTTTACCAATTTCTTCCATTGCTAGAGAAGTTAATAAACGTTTTTCAGATTCAACCGTTAATTGAGCATCGAGTTGTTCTGGAGTGAGTCCATTCATTTGTAAAAACATTTCATATTCTAAACCGTATTGTTGTGCTTGACGTTTGATGTTATCGATTTGTTGGTTGTTTTCTTGTTCAATCATTGCTTGTGGTAAATCGATTTCTGCGGTTTCTAAGATTTTATCAATGATTGTTGATGTTAACAACTGATCTGCTTCATTGGCTTTTTGTGCTTCTAAGTCTTTTTTCGTTTCTGCTTGGAGCGCTTCAACAGTTTCAACATTTTCCCGTTCTAATGATTTAACAAATTCATCGTTTAGTTCTGGTAATTCTTTGATTTTAATTTCATGGAGTTTCACTTTAAAGACAACCGCTTGTCCAGCTAAGTTTTCTGCTTGGTAGTTTTCTGGGAAAGTGACGTCTAAGTCTTTTTCTTCGCCTGCATTCATGCCAACCATTTGGTCTTCAAAGCCCGGAATAAACTGGTTAGAACCAATTTCTAATTGGTAACTTTCAGCTTTTCCACCTTCAAAAGGTTCATCATTCAAAAAGCCTTCAAAATCAAAAATAGCTGTATCACCAAATTCTAAGGCACCAGTTTCTTTTAAAACAAGTTGTGCTTTTTCACTTAAAAGCATTTTAATTTCTGCGTTTACTTCTGAATCAGAAACGGTTGTTTTAATTTCTTTGACTTCGATGTCTTTATAAACCCCAAGCTTAACTTCAGGTTTAACAGGCACTTCGAAAATGACTTCAAAAGCTTTACCTCGTTCGACTTTTGTCATATCAAGATCAACATCAGGTTGACCAACAATCTCATAATCTGGATGTGCATGTGCTTCTTGAAATTTGTGTTGTAACACATGGTTAATCGCATCTTCAAATAAGGTTTCAACCCCAATTTTTGTTTCAAACACGTTACGGGGAACATGCCCTTTACGGAAGCCTTTAATTTCAACATCGCCTTTCACATGCTCAAAAGCATGGTCTAAGCCGTGTTCAAATTCATCTGGATGAACGGTAAAGGTAAATTTAACGCGGTTCGTTGTTAGTTTTTCTACTTTCATTGTTATATGTACTCCTTTTGGTTTTGTCTAATCTGTATTTTATCGACCTTTTTTATTATAACATATATTTCTTTTAAGAAAAGGATTTTCATTTTTGTTTGCACATTTCATTCATTTGCGATAAAATATGAATTAATCGATGGAGGTATATTATGATTACATTAAAAGAAGTCCGCTCTTTTTGGGACAGTCACCGTTTTACTGAATTTCCTAACCGCTTATATAAACATGTTGAACCGTTTGTCCCTGCATTATCCTTAGATGAGCGAAATGTTTTTAATCCAAAAAAGAATCCCGTCCATGAATACTGTGATGCGATTCGCTTTTTAGCTTATCGTAATAACAAAATAGTCGGCCGTATTGCTGGTATTATTAACCATCGCTTAAACGAAGCTTTTGGTAAAAAAGAAGTTCGCTTTACCCGTTTAGATATGATTGATGATATTGAAGTGACTAAGACTTTAATTGAAGCCGTCACCAATTGGGGTAAAGAAAGAGGGATGGATACACTTATCGGCCCCATCGGTTTTACTGATATGGACCGCCAGGGGATGTTGGTCGATGGGTTTGACCAACTGAACATGTTTATTACGATTTATAACCATAAATACTATATGGAACATTTAGAAAAACTAGGCTTTGTCAAAGACGTTGACTGGACAGAAAAAATCATCCAGTGGCCAAAAGAGGTTCCTGAAAAGGTCCGCCGTGGTGCAGAAATCACCCGTAAGCGTTATGGCTATGAACTCGTTAAATGTCATAAGAAAAAAGATTTATTTAAATACGTTTATGAAGCCTTTGATATGTACAACATTGCTTTCCAAGAACTATATGGCTTCTTCCCTCTTCCTAAACCAGTCATTGACTACTACATTAAACAAGTTTTAGCCTTAGTCCAACTCGACTATATTTGGTTTGTTTTAGATAAAGATAAAAATGTCGTTGCCTTTACGGTTATTATGCCAAGTTTAGCAAAAGCGAATAAAAAGAATAACGGCCATTTATTCCCCTTTGGTTTCTTACGGATTTTTAAAGCTTTAAGAAAACATGATGTTATTGACCTATACTTCATTGCGATTCATCCGGATCACCAAGGCAAAGGCTTAATTGCCTTAATGTTTGAAGACGGGATTGAAGTCGGGATTAAAAATGGTGTCATCCATGCCGAAACAGGTCCAGAACTTGAATTAAATGCGAATATTCAGAACCAATGGAAAACATTTGATTTCGTGGAACATAAGCGCAGACGCTGTTATACAAAACCAATCTAGGAGCAATCCTAGATTTTTTTTGCCTTTTTTTCAAAACATTGTTTGAAAATCGAGCAATTATCATTTTATTCTTTGTATTCAAGCGAAAAAGTATTATAATAGTTGTATCATTGTTTTGAGGAGACCTTATGAAACGAATTGAGAAATTTTTAAATAGCGGATGGTATATTGCCCTCATCTTCGCAATCACTTATCTTTCCTGGCTCTTTTATGAAGACACGCCACCTCAAGCTTTTAACCGTTATAATTTAATGGGCTTTTTTATTTTAGCATCCCTTCTCTTTTTATTGATGCTTTTTTATGAAAATACGATGTATACGATGCCTGTCATCTTATCTTTCTTATTTATTTTAAATAAAAAAGACATGACCTTTACGACGACAGTTACCGAATGGTGGATCTATGTTGCCTTAGCACTTGTTTTATTAGGACCCATCGTTCACTGGCTTCGTTTTCGCCCGAAACTGAAAATGGGTTACTTCACTTTAGGATTGGGACTGATTGCTTTATCGTATGTTTTATCAATGCTTCATTTCCCCTTTGAAATTGAAGCTGTACCAGTTTCGATGATTGGGGTTATTTACTTTGGTTTTTATTTATTTTTAACGGCGACGACCAAAGGCCGCTTAAAATATCTTTTCCAAATCTTTTTATTTTTAAACTTTTTGTTCACCTTACAATTAGGAACTTATTTATATCGGGGCTATCTGTTACATCCAGAACTTTCCTTCGTTGACCGATTATTTGTTGGTTGGGGCCGTAATCTTGGTTGGGCCAACGTGAATGACATGGCGTTTTATATTGCTTTAACACTACCAGCATACGTCTATTTCATTTTTAAAAAACCAAAGATAAACTGGTTTTTATGGTTTTTAATGGCACCTCCTTTCATTGTGATCATTTTATCTGAATCACGAGGCGGTATTATTGGTTTTATGATTAGCTTCATTAGTCTCATTATTTTTGTGATTCTTAAAGGGCGCTTTAAAATTTTAATTCAAATGGCTGTCTTTTTACTTTTCATTGGTCTACTTTTTTTATACTACCAAGAGGTTTTATTTAAATGGTGGGACACGATGTATCAATCCTTTAAATCGGATATTAATACCGTTTCTTCAGGAAGGATTAATATTTATTTAGAAGGACTTGCAGTTTTTAAACAATACCCCATTTTTGGGGGTGGTTGGACATCCCTCCAAAAACTTCATCCTGGTTCCAGACTTTTTATGTACCATTCAACGCCAATTCAAGCCCTTGCGGCGATGGGTTCGTTTGGCATGGTAGCCTTACTCATTCACTATTATCAAGTCTTCTCATTTTATATCAGAAGAATTTCCTTTGAAAAATGGCTCTTTTTAATTGGTTATTTGGCTAGTCAAGCGCATGGTTTGATTGATAATGTCCAATATGCTGTCCCTTATTCCATTATTATGGTCGTTGTTTTTGCATTATGGGAAAATGCACCTAAAACAGATTTCACCTTGTTAAAGGGGCGTTATCGTTATGAACCTGAGGCAGAAATAACAATACCCAGGTCGAAAAAAAGAAATGAACGTGCGATGTCCATTTCTTAGTAAATTAAAATGTTAGTTATAAAAAGCCACTCGGTTGACCAAGTGGCTTGTTTTTTATTTTAATGGATCTAACGTCGTTGTCCACTCATAGACATCTTCCAAATCACCCATTTGAATCCCTGTTAAAAGTTGATATAACTTTAATGTGATTGGGCCCATTTCTTCATGATGAGGAAATTGCATTTTTACCCCTTCATGTGTAATAGAACCGATGGGTGTCACAACTGCAGCTGTTCCACATGCTGCTGCTTCATCTAATTGATTAAGATCAGCTAAATGAATATCGGTTTCTAAAACTGTTAGTTTAAGCGCTTCTTTTGCAAGTTGTTTTAAGGAGCGATTGGTAATACTATCTAGAATCGATGGTGATGTTGGTGTCACATATTCTTGTTTTTTAGTTATTCCAAAAAAGTTTGCGGCACCGACTTCTTCAATTTTAGTATGGGTTTTAGGATCTAAGAAAATTGTATCGGCATAACCTACTGCTTTCGCTTCTACTTGAGCTTTGAGGCTTGCAGCATAGTTACCCCCGACTTTGACATGGCCAGTGCCATGAGGGGCAGCCCGGTCATAAGGTGACGTAACCATATCAACGGGACGTGCAGGTCCTGAAAAATAAGAACTTACAGGAGAAACAATCACAGAGAAAATGTAGCTATTTGCTGGTCTTAAACCTAAATTATCACCAATACCAATTATGAATGGACGAATGTATAATGTCGCATTAGACCCATAAGGAGGGACATATTCATGATTGGCTAAAACGGTGTCTTCCACTGCTTTAACAAACATTTCTACAGGGATGCGAGGCATTTTTAAAAAATCACACGATAGTTGAAAGCGGAGGGCATTATCTTTCACGCGAAAGAGGTTAATCCGTCCGTCTTTTCTTCGATATGCCTTTAATCCTTCAAACGCTTGTTGACCATAATGGAGTGCGGTCGACATCGCTGAGATGGTGACTGTATCGTCTGTTCTAAGCTGTCCTTCATTCCACTTGCCGTCTTCATAGTAGGCAATGTAGTTATAAGGGACCTTAACATAAGTAAAACCTTTTGCTTGGCTTTGCATGATAGACTCCTTTACTTTATTGTTTCGGTATTTCCTCAGTTGTTGAGGTTTTTATTTTAAAAAGTTTTTTGAAAAAGGTGAGGGTTGCGTCTGTATCGTAAACCAAACAGAAAATGATGGCGATACCCCCACCAAAAACAATCAGTGGGAAAAGCAACCATAATACAGGCAAGTGATATGTAAAACCGTAAACAGGATGTGTCACTGCCATAAAACTTGGGACTAAAACACCAATGACAAGACCTAAACCTTTAAATTGGTCTTTGGGTCCAAAGATTAAAGATGGATTACGTTTATTGGGATCAAACATGTCACTTTTTGGAACCCAACCAATCCATGTTAATAATAATTCATTAATAAAGATCAGTAATAAAACAACGAATAAAACAATGGGTGCGCGATACGCACGTTTAATGGAGAGTTCGTGCATTTTAAAATGCATCATTAAAAACGGTGCTAAAAAGAGTAAGTAATGAGCAAAATAAAAACGGATGTTTTCTAACATAAATGCCGGTCTAGGGCCTACATAAATATAACCATTAAATAAGACACTTATCGCATCTAAAGGAAAGAGATATGTTAGGATGCCAGAGGCAATACCGATCATAATCATATAATCCTTAAGGGTTTTATTTTTTGTAAAATATAAAAAAGGAAAGAGTAAAACACTTGCTGCACAAATGTTTTCAAATGATGCTTTCATGAGTGAATGCTCGATTAAAGTATATGGATATATCAAAACTTTCAAAAAGTGAATCGCAACATTTAATAAAATGATGCCATAAATAAACCAGTAACGAAATTTGTCACTTTTGTTTTGTAAAAAGCGAATCACGACTAAAGTGATTATAATCGCAACAACCACATAAAAAAAGTAATAGAAATTGAACATTTTAACCATCAGCATCTCACCTCGATGTCAGCTTCTTTATGTTATATTATAACATATGAGGAAAAGACAATCACCCCTCGGTGACTGTCTTCTTCCTTTTTATTATTTCTTTAATAAGGCAATCACTTCATCAATATCTTGTTTAATTTGACTTAAAGACTGATGCCAGAACGCTTTATCGGTGACATCAATACCCATCGATGCCCCGACTTCTTCAACACTTGTTTGGGTTGTTAAAGCTAAGAGTTTATCATAACTTTCTAAGAAGTGTTCTGGGTCTTCTAAATACTTCGCATATAAGCCTTTACCAAAGAGGAGGCCAAAGGCATAGGGGAAGTTATAGAAATTTAAACCAGAGCTATAATAATGCCCTTTATTTAACCACATATATGGGTGTAAGATGTCTGGATCAAGACCATCAGTGTACGCTTCTTTTTGAGCGTCAACCATCCATGCTTTCATTTGTGATTTATGGATCGGTCCTTTAGCGTTTTCAAAGATTTTTGTTTCAAAAAGATAGCGCGATAAAATATCAATAATAACTTGGGTATCGCCTTGAAGTGAGTTTTCTAATACGGATAACTTCTCTTCATCATTAGTGAATGTTTTTAGTAAGTACTGATTCACAATTGTTTCACAGAAAATAGAAGCCGTTTCTGCTAAAGGCATCGGATATGACCAGTGAAGCGGACGTAGTGCCGCAATAATTTCTCCGTGGTAACCATGACCAAGTTCATGGGCTAAGGTTAGAACATCGGATAAGGAACCAGTAAAGTTTAACATAATCCGTGATTGTTTCAGTTGTGGTTGGTTGGAACAGAAAGCACCCCCACGTTTGCCTTTTTGCGGATACACATCAATCCAATGTTTATTAAAGGCTTCAGTCGCAAAATCACCTAACCGTTTGGAATAACCGTAAAAGGCATCTTTAATAATCTTTTGGGCTTCTTCAAAGGTATACGTTTTATCTAATGATCCTACTGGAGCAAATAAATCATAAAAGGGTAACCCTTTTTGATGACCCAACGCTTCTGCTTTCGCTTTTAAATAAGCTGCGAAGTGTTCACGATAATCCATCATCGCTTCAATCATCGCAATGAGGGTTTCTGTTTGCATATGCGATTGATTTAACGTTTTTTGAAGCGGTGATTGATAGCCTCTAAGCTCATTGATGGTCACAACTTCACGTTTAATATTAGATAGTGCTAATGCCACTTGATCTTCAATTTGTTCGTACGCTTTTAATTCTGCTTCATACGCATTTTTTCTGACCATTTTATCTTTATCATATGCTAAGTTACGAACTTCACTTAAAGTGATCGTTTCATCGTTGTATTTAACATCTAAATTAGCAGTTGTTAAAGATTGTAGTTGGCCCCAGCCACCCGATGCATATTCACGCATTTTCGCATATAAAAGTTCTTCTTTTTCTGATAACAAATGTTTGGCATCATCTTGAGAACGTTTGAGTTGATATAAATACGTTGTCATGAGTTTGGAACCCTTCGCTAAACGGTCTAGATCAACAGTCGTTAAGTAACGTTGAAAGATCACTTCTTCAGCGGTTGCGCCTCGCAAAATATTTTGCAGTTTTGCTAAATATTTTGGAGCAGTCGCATCATTCACATTGGTTGCCATCGTTAAAGATGCAAACGAAGCTAAAGAACGAATCAATCTTGTTAATTCTTCTTCTTTCCGTAAGTAACCTTCAATATATGCTTGATCGGTTTCTTGTTTTTGATACATGATATAGTTTTTTAAATCTGAGACCAATGCTTCAACTTCTTTTAAGTCTTTTTCATAGTGCTCATCAAAACCCCGATATAAATCGGATAAATCCCATTTTCCCATTAGATAAACCTCCCTTTTCTTAATTAAATTATATCACTTAATCGTTAATAAAAAAAGGGGGAGTTTTCCCCTTTTAAAACGTTCCAAAAGTCACGTATTTACTAAATTGATTGTAATAAATTGTTCCTAATGTTGGATCGTCATCACTAGCAAGCGCCAATGTTCGTTCCTCTAATTCTTCAATGACAGAAATCTTACCGACGATATAACGTCTCAAGGTGTCGTTGATATCTTCTAGTCTTCTAATGAGACCACCCATCCGGTAAGCTTGAACTTCATACCCAAAGGATTTATTTTCTTTATACCATTGTTTTTTAAAGGTCAAATAAAGTTTCATCAACTCTTCAATAATCGATGGAAGAGTTTGCACGCTAATTTCTCTTAATTTAAGTTCATCTTTGTTGTGGTAGGCATGGTATAGTTCGATACTTAAATTAGCCTTTAGCGTTAAAACAGAAACCAAGCGGTATAACGTATCGAAAAGATAACGATAAGGGCTTTGGCTTTGACGATACGGTTTTAAAGCTTCTTTAATTTTTTGGAAGCGCATTTGAAACGATGGATGAAGCATTATTTTAGGGTCTCCTAAAAGAGGGTCTTCATAAAGTAAATATTTTGATGGATTGACAGTTCTAACTACGGTTTCATCGGTAATTTGATTGGGTAAATCTAAAGCCATCCATGCTTCTTGGTTGTATCCAGTAAACGTTGTTAAGAAAGCATTTTCACCATCCATGTTATCGTTATAAAGTTTGTTGCTGACAAAATAAAGGCTTGGTAGGACAGAGTATAATGAAGCTTCAGCACCATTATCGCCCCAAGAAGTCATGACAAAATGATCAAGATTCACCTTTTTAATGGCTTCAATTGCTGCACTCATGCTGCGTTTAGAAAAAGCGTTGTGGGGGGCAAAGCCAACCCACTTCCAAGCACCACCAGCAAAACCATATGTGTTTGTTAAGGTTTTAATTGAATCAAATTTATTAAGAAAATCAGTCGGATCGGTATGATAATAATCCCAATACATTAACTCAACATTTTTGGGGACAAGGCCTTCAATATCAGCAAACGAAACCGTTCCTTTTTGAAAGTATTGACCTTCTTTTAGGTGGAAAAACATATCGGCCCACATTTGTGGTTTCATTTGGTGTTTTTCACAAAGTGCTAAAACCTGATTTAAATGACGGATCATAATATCCATCCGGTTTTGATAACCATGTTTTTTTAAGAAATTACCGAGACCTAACATCCATGCTTCATCCATACCAATGTTAATTTGATTCGTTTGAAACATTGCTTTAACGGTAACAATCATCCTTTCGATGAGAGCGTATGTTTTTGGTTCATCGACTAATAAAATATCATTGGTATCTAAAATAGAGGCATATTTTTGGTGTTTAAAAATCGCATTCAAATGCGCAAGCGTTTGAATGTAAGGGACAACTTCAATCCCAAAGTGTTTAGCATGTTCAACTAAATCATGAATCTCTTCTTGTTTATAGCGTCCACGCATATAACCAAATAAAGGTTCATCTTCAATTGTAAAAACATCTTCTAAGTATAAACCCATATACGTGTAGCCCATTAAGGCTAAATTAATGATTTGTTTTTTTAAAGTATTGATTTTAGGAACTGCATTTCTGGCACAATCAATCATGTATCCTAAACGCTTCACCATCGATGTCCTTTTAATATCTGTTTTGGGGTGACTTGCGATAAAACCTAATCCTGCAAATAAATGGTTTAAGTTACGATAAGATAATGTGTAGCGGCCAGCTTCATATTTGATTGCATAATCCTGTTCATCACTTTGAAGAACATGAACTTCATCAATACCTTTAAAATTATATTGGGTAAAATCATGAATTAGGGTAAGCTCTTTGGAAAGTTCTAAACCGATGATTTTCATATTCTTCCCCCTTTAGCGAACCATACGGTCATAAATTTTTTTACTATTGGCAATCGTAACAGCACCACATGTTTTTTCATAAAAAGGCCAATTGTGAGGTTTAACCCCACCAATAATAGCATAACCATATCCCGCTTCTTTAAGTGCGACTAAACATTTTAGTAATAAGGCTTTACCAACACCTTTACCACGATATTCAGGATCCACACCAGTCGGTCCAAAATAACCCTTAGCAGTCACATCATAACATGCAAAACCAATAATTTTCTCTCCGTCAACAGCGATAAAACAAGTTGGATTATTCGAATAAACGCCAGCTTTCGCTTCTGAGACCCAACCTTCAGAAAAGTGAGTTCCAATAAATGCTAAAACTTTATCACTGCTCGGTGATAAAACCCGTTTAATGGGAAAAGGTGATACCAGTTCTTGAATAATGGGTTGATATAAATCGACCAACATATCTCTTGATTCATTTGCCATCTTTAAAACCTCCATAACATCCTTAGTTAAATTATAACACATCGAAAAATTTCTCTAAATGACTTTTAGTCTTTGAATGATTTTTTCAAAATATAAAAGACCATTAATGGTCTTCTTCTTTTGGTTTAATTAAATGACTATAATAATCGGCTTTATTAATTTGTTGACTTCTAGCTATCGATAATGAACCTGCAGGTACATCTTTCGTTACAGTGGATCCTGCTGCAATAAAGACCTGCTTACCAATTTTAATAGGAGCAATCAAGTTCACATTACAACCAATAAAAACGTCATCCTCAATAATCGTTGGGTTTTTATTAACGCCATCAAAGTTGACTGTAATCGAGCCACACCCAAAGTTAACGTTATTACCGACAGAGGCATCACCAATATAAGATAAGTGAGTCGCGAAAGTATGATGTCCCGTTTTTGAATTTTTCACTTCAACAAAGTTGCCAATCCGGTTATCATCCCCAATATCTGCTTGATCACGTAAATGGGCAAAGGGACCAACAATGGATCGCTCACCCACTTTAGAATCATACATGAGTGAGTGTCTCACTTCAGTATTTTTACCAACTACTGAATTATGAATTTCCGTATTAGGTCCAATAATCGCACCTTCTTTAATAACAGATTGTCCGGTGATGGTTGTATTGGGATAAATTGTCACACCAGGAGAGATTAGAACATTATGTCCAATCGTAATGGTGTTTGGCGTCATCATCTCAACACCGTTTAACATATGCATTTTATTAATTTCATCGCGTAAATATCGTTCTGCTATGCTCGCAGCATATAAGTCATTAACTCCCATCATTTGGATGGCATCTTTCACAACAAATGATCCAATTTTATACGCTTGACGCATTAGTTCAACAATATCCGTTAAAAAATATTCATTTTTACGTTCGTTTTTTGATATTTTCTTTAAGACTTTAAATAAGATTTGGTTGTCAACTAGATAAACACTTGAATTGATTTCTTGAATTTCTCGTTGTTCTTCTGTCACATCTAAATCCTCTACAATTTTCGCAACTGCACCGTATTTATCTCGAATGATACGGCCATATGATTTCGGGTTATCAAAGATCATTGAAACAACAGTTAAATCATTCCCCATTTCTTGGTGTGCGTGCAAAATTTTGTTTGTTAAACCGACACTCATCAAAGGCATATCACCAGGCACGATAATCGTGACCCCTTTTTCTTTACCTAAAACAGCCTCAGCAGCTAAAGCTGCATGGCCGGTTCCTAAAGGTTCATCTTGAATTGCATATTGAACCCGTTCACCTAAAATGGTTTTCATCTCCGGCTGGTCTTTACTAATAACAACGGTAATATCATCAACATTGACTTGTTCAAGTTTTTCAACGATATACTCAATCATCGGCTTCTTTAAAAGGGGATAGGCACATTTAGGCACCCCAACTTTCATTCTTAAGCCTCTTCCTCCAGCAAGAACTAACGCATGAACTTTCATGTTTATACCTCCTTAATAACTAAGGTTTCATCATTTTCTTAATGATAACTTCATTTTAACACAATCTATAAACATCCGTATACAAACATTTATCTACCTACCTTAATAAAAGAGAAAAACAGCCATGTAGGCTGTTTTAATTGTTTTAATAATTAATCGTTTATGGTTCGGCATCAAAAATGACAGTATGATTATGAGAGTTCCAGTTTGCAGCCCAACCAGGTGGAACTGATGATCCTTCATATCGAATAGTTGCCTTATTACTTGGGAACATATTACCTGTGATTGTCGTTACACTGATGGGGATATAAAACTCAGTAATCTTCGTTCCTGAGAAAGAAACACCATTAATCGTATGAACCGTTGAAGGAATAATTAAATAACCTGATAAATTCGTATTTTGGAATGATTGAGCACTGATTACTTCTAAACTGCTATTAATGGGCATAATGAGTGTTTCTAAAGGTGTATTTTGAAAGGCTACACTACCAATTGAAATGAGACTACTTGCATCTTCTAAATTCAAAGTAGTTATCTTGGTTGAATTAAAGGCACCATAACGAATTTCTTCTACTTTTGAACCAATGTAGACCTCGCCAATAAATAAAGTTTTGTTAAATGCTTGATTACCAATAATTCGCAAGTTAACAGCCTCGGTTAAATCTAGTGTGCCATCAAAAAGACCACTACTAAACGCCAATTGTCCAATGGTTTCAACGTTTGGACCAATATATAAATCACCAATGAATTTAACATTTTCAAAAGAACTAACACCAATGGTCACTAAGTTTGTGGCGTTCGTTAAATCAAGCGTACCATCAAAACTAGAACCTTTAAAAGCATGAGAATCTATCGTTACTAATGTTGAAGGTAACGTTAATGATCCAGTGATAGGCGCATCTAAAAAGGCTTGACTGCCAATGGTGACTAAACCTTCGCCTAAGTATAGTGAACTTGCTTGGGTTCCTCTAAAGGCCTGGTAAGGCATCGATTTAATCCCATCACCAATCGCTAGTGCATCAACATCTAAGTAACTCATGCCACTGACTGAATTGATTTCTAAACCTTTATAGCGCCATCCGGGGATATATAAATCACCACTATAGGTAACACTTGCTGGTTTAGCGATATTGTAATGTGTACTCGCTTTATTATAATTAAATAACGCTGTTTCCCAACTGGGATAAATCACTGTGTTTTTAGTAATTGACATCGATGGTGAAAAGATTGTTCCATCTTCTAAATACCAATTATCAAAAGTATAAGCCGAGTGATCGACACCCGTAAATGTTCTTGGGTTCGGATTGGCTGGCAAGTCATCATAGGCATCTTGACCAATCGACTCACCTAATTCGATTTCAATATAATAAGATTCAAAATCATCACTTTGATTGGTATCGACAATGACTTTAACGGTATTAATCCATTCACCAATGCTTACCTCAACGTTAATGTCTTTTTCGTCTCCAAGAATTTGAAGCCAATATGCAAAAGAATTAGACGACGTGAAAACAGCTACAATAATAGCTAAAATCAAAGTTATCCACGATAAAAGTTTAAACCATTTCTTTTGCATATTAATCTATCCTTATTGTTTATTTAATAGATTCTTTTTTCATTGTTTTTAATAAATAACGAACAACAAAAATAAAACTAATAAATAAGAATATAAAAACTAAGCCCAGCCATGACTGTAAAAACATGACAATTGATCCCATACCAGCTATTTTAAAGCTGTATTTACCGATGAAGTTGTTTTCATTGATTTTCCAGTAATCGATACTGTCTGTTAAGTTTCCGTCTTGATCACTTAGTGGTTTCGTGCGAATGACTTTCTCTGTGATTGATTGACCATTACTATTTTGAACGGTTTGGTTTTCATAGCGGACAAACAGGTGAGTCACAACATTTTTATGAGGGTCAATGAAAGTGACAATGTCTCCTTCTTCTAAAGCATTAAAATCGTGTTTGATAATAACGACTAAATCCCCTTCGTTTAAAACTGGTTTCATACTTGGGGATAAGATATTATAGGTTTTATAGCCCATCGTTGAAGCAGTTTTGTTTGGAGCAACTTTATCAAATGTAAAGTAGAAAACTAGGTAAGCAAAAACGATAAGCAAAAGAACTTTGCCTACCATCAATGCTTTCTCTTTAAATTTTGTTTGTTTGTTCGTTTTATTCAGCATCTACTGAAAATAAAACGGAAAAGCGAATGTCTTTTTCAGCAATCGATAAATATTCTGTCCGATTTGCTGGTTCATTTAAGGTGACTGTTACAACAACAGTAACCGTATTTGTATCTAATTTGATATTAGTTGTTAAGGTTGTATTGGAAGTTTGTTCACCGATTTTAATTGTGATGACAACAAGATCAAATTCATCCTCAGCAAATTGATCATCTTTGCCTATTTCAATATCATGAACGGTGACTGTTAATTCACCATCATGGCCTTTAGCAAAATCACCATCAATTTCTTTCCAATCGACTTCAAAGGTATAGACTACTTTATCAACGTTACCATTATCTTCTTCATATCTTGTTGCTGGAACAAGAATACCGTTTTCTTCAGTTAAATCGATTTTTAGCATGGTATCAATGGCTTCACCTTTACCAACCGTAATTAAATAATCTTTATCAGTTGGATCAGGATTATTTACACTAACAGCCCAATATGCATAACCTGCACCAGCTAAACTCATGAACAAAAAGATTGCTAAAGCAATATAAAGAATTCTTTTATTTGTTTTCATTTTTATATCCTTTTGTATACTTTAAAATTAAGCCGCTGGAACAGTAAAGGCTACATCAAAGGTAATGTTTTTTTAATTATTTCGCTATAAATCAATTGTGTTGCTGGTTCGGTTAATGTCACTTTAACAAAAACTTTAACTGAATCACCATCAAGAGTAATGTTTGGGTTTGCCACGTATTCATTTTCTACCCAATTTTCAACTCCAATTTGTACCTCTGTAACAACTAGTCCTGCATTGACGTCTGATCCACCAATTTTAATGTTTTGTACAACTGCTTCAAGTTTTCTCGTTGGTTCATCACCGTCAGTCATGTTATTTTTTGCGTTAGCTGGATCTCCAGCTATTCCGTTTTCTTTCCATTCAATTGTAAATGTGAAGAATACTACTTCAACATCATTTTCTGCTGCAGCTCTATTTACTGGAACTAATGTTTTGCCTGTTCCGTCGTTTGCTGCGCCAATAGAAACATGAGTATTTACTGTTTGACCTTCACCGATGGTGATTGTGTTGTTTTCTTGTGTCTTGTCAGTACCGTTCACGGTACCCGCCCAATATGCATAGCCTGCACCAGCTGCACCTGCTAATAATAATACTGCAAGAGCAATTAATAAAAATAATCTACTTCTATTTGTTTTCATATGTTTGTTCCTTTCTAATATGATTTATTATTTTTAACAAATTTTTATTTGTGAAAACCGTTGTTTATTCTACCCAAAACTGTAATTTCATTATTAAATGTTTTTGGGCAATCATCTCATACTCTTCCCTTGTTAAAGGTGAAGCAAGACGAACTTCAAAAGTTAAAACTTTACTTTTCGTAATCATTGTGTCAGAAGGTTTTAAAATGACAAGAAAAGGAGTCATAGCGTTTCCCTCTTCGTCGACAACCGCTGTGACTTCATTTTTTAAAGTTTTCTCTGTTCTGTTGTTTTTTATCGTGATTTGATACTTTAGAACGATGACATCAATCTCTGTTTCGTTTTTAACTTTTCCTTGAGGTACTAAACTTTTGTTTGTAACCTCGCCCAAATGAACTTCGAGCTCTAAACTTTCACCGTTCTTATCTAACTGAATAACATCTCTTGTTAGCGCTTTATCCATTGCCACAAATCCAAAGATAAAGGCAAGGACAATGAGCGTGAGATACTTAAGAACAGTAAAATGCAAACCTTTTACTAACAATATAACGCCTCTAAATGCTGTAAAATCTTCCGTTTTAAACCATTTGATTTTAAAACGTAACTATGAAAATTGTAGCACAATTTAGAAAAAAGCAATTAAATACCATTTGAAAGCATAAAAAAGCTCCGTTTTTAATAAAAAAAGAGAGAAATGCGAACCTTTCTCTCTTATTATTGTTTTTATCAATTATTTTTGTTTTTCTAGTAAATGCTCTTCCATAATCTTTTTAGCCATTTCATTGCGGTAGACAAAAAGATGTTGATCACCAATTTGATAGGGTAATCCTTTTTCATTAACAACAGCAAGACCTGCTTCTTTTAATAAGAGTAAACCAGGGCAAATATCCCAAAGGTTGGTGACGTTTGTATAAAACAAATCAAAGACACCTTGTGAGGTAAGTGCCATTTCTAAACCAATAGAACCAAGAACTCTTAGCTTATATTCATTTGTTAATGATAATTGTAAAATCGTATTAAATTTTGAACGATCAAAATGTTGTCTTGTCATTCCAACCATTGAAATCATAAACGTCCCGTGATCGCTTTCTTTCGTGCCAGTGTATCTTTCATCATTAAAGTAAGCACCATGGCCCTTAATTGCATAATAAATGTCGTTACTATAAGGGACATAAATAAAGGCTAAAACAAGGTCATTTTCATCGTATAGGGCTACTTGAACAACGAAGAGATTTAGATTTGCGGCATAGTTACTTGTTCCATCAATGGGATCAATAATCCACGTTCGTGATTTTAAGACACCATCTTTTGTTTGTTCTTCACCAATGACTCTATCATTGGGAAATGCTTCCTGAACTTTTTCTCTAAAGGTCTTCTCAATAAAAAGGTCTGTTGATGTAACAACATTTTGATGACCTTTTAAACGAATCTCTTTAAATTGATGATTGACTTGATCATAGATAGAACGAATAGTTGTTTTTAAAAAGTGAAGTTCTTTTTGATAAATCATATTAATTCCTCGTTTCTCTTTATCTTGATTATACATGATATCTATAAAGAAGTTTATTGAGATGAATAATTTATTGACCTATCAGTTTAGTAGCATAATATTTTCAGCTATGAAACACTAAAAAATTCATGTAAAAACATATTGAATATATCAGCAAATTTTAATATTATTAATAGAGATACACTTCTCCACATCATCAAACTATTCTATTACACGCCCCATTTAAAATCTAGTTAAAAAATGTGTTTAAAAAGTCTAAATTAATTTCTAGAAATTATAGTTTATTTTTTTTTCTTAATATTTCTATATTGTGGCTTTTCTTTATGGAATTGATTCTTTTTTTGATAATTTTTTTATCATGAAGAAGGTTTATAAAACGTATATTTAGCTCCTCATTTTGATAACTACTTTTCTCATAGGAAAATTGGTTGTACGGATGTCCCATTTCAGTTAAGATCTGCATTATTTCACTTGATGTTAAATAGTCTCTTTCTATGCTCAGATAGATTAATTCAATATTTTTTATATTTTTGTACATTCCAATCATTAAATTAGTCGGTATTTTTGTATAACGATATCTATTTGTTATCAGAAATTTGTTAATATCTTTATCTTTGTAATCGTAATAGTCAAAAAATTCTTTGTTATTTGATACTAATTCAACAACAGGAATGCTTGAATTAGTGTCAGTTAATTTCTTTAATATAAAGTTTTCTTCACCATTCAATATGTAACCTGAATTTTTAAAATTAAATATGCTTAAATAGTTTTCTAATAAAAATCTGTATGTTTTATGCAGCCCATTGCTTACTACCAAAATTACTATATTTTCATTAACATCATCAATATATTTGTTTTTAATTAATTTATAGAATAAGTCATCATTTTTAATTTTAGCAACTAATTTAAATTTATTAAATTCAACAAGTTTAAATAAATCTTCAGAGTTCAGGTTAGATTTGTTAATTAAATCAACTAATATATTTTCAGCTAGATTTTCATCATTAATTACTATTTTTGTAATTTTTTCATATTCAATTGAAAACTTACCATGTTGATTTATATAATTAAGGTTTTTAATGTTAATCTCCATTAAGCCAAGTTTATTAATTAGTTTAAGCTTAGCATCTTCAAAATTACCTGCCATCAAATTTTCTATTCTTGTATCTGTATTATCTTTAATTCTTATCAGTAAATTCTCATCATTAACTTTTCTCACTACAAACAAAATTGTTTTACTGTTTTCTATTTTAGGATTAGCAAGCCAAATATTCTCAATGTAGTAAGGAAAATTATTTTTAATATATTGACTTACGTCTTCATCATTTAAAAGGTGAGTTAATTGATTCTTTTGGTCATTATTATACTTTTTAAATATATAATTATTAATGTTGATTTCGTTTAATTCAAATAGCGAGTTCTTATAGAGAATTGAGACAAAATCATTAAATAGAGTCATATTTTTAACCTTAACATCTAAGTCAATAAAATGTTTTATAACTTCATCTCTCTTAAAATCTGATAGTTGTTTCAAAATTGCATCTCTACTTAAAAGCTCATTAATAGAAATCACATTTTTTTGTTTGAATCGTTTATATAAGTCATCATCTAATAAACTGCTAACAAAAAGAATATTGGAAGACTCATTATCAACTTTATTTATCAAATCAATAGTATTTTCATTATAAATAAACATGCTTAAATAATTGCTAGCTTGTCCTTTTTCTATGATGTTTACTTGAACAATTTCATTAATTGTAGCATCATTGTAGTGTTTGTTTATTGATTCTTTTATTTTTGAAGTGTCAAAATCTTTAATGATATATAAATAATTAATCAGATCGTAATTGACTGCTGCAGGTTTGTCAAATTGTTCTTCATTCATATTTTGAAAAACGGCAGATACATTTTCTAGTCGGTAATCAAATATCATTTTACCGTCATCTAGTAAATTAAGTATGAAATGAATGTCAACATCTGTCAAATAATGATCACTTTCTTTATATATTGTTGCAAAATATCTAGAGTTAATATACCGATACCTCAATAAATCGTACAAAAGTTTAGCATGATTCACATTTTTTATTGTTTGTTTGTTATTTTCTAAATTGTTTGGGATAAATATTTTTGATTCACTAGTCTTTAAATCTTTGAAGCATTTTAAAATGCTATTTTTAATTTCTTCTGAAGATTTATCATGACTTATATCATTTATATCTTCTAGTATATTATCTATTATACTTGTTTTTAAATACAATTTATTGAAATCTTCCGGGTATAAATTTTTATAAACTGCTATTGCAAATATTTTATTTTTATCTTTTTCTAAACATCCGCGATCAATAAAATAATGGTAGTCATTTCTGATACTAATTAAAACTCTCATGTCATTAATATGATTCTTTAGTATATAAGGAAAGTTTTCATTGATTTCTTCTGAAATTCTATTAATCTCTTTCTTTAACATTTCAAAACTAAGGACATAAGATGTAGTTATTATAGCATCAAAAAATTTTGCTTTGTCAACAGGAGTTTCAAACGTAGTGTCAGATAAGGAATATATAAATTTGAAAGATTTTGATTTGTTTAAAATATTATTGATTTCTTTTAATTGACTAATTATTAAAACAGAATCATCGTACCTATCTAAATCTTCAAAAACAATGGTTTTATATTTGCTTTTTTTAATTAAAATGATTATTTCTTGAATATAGTCGTTAAAACTACTATCCTCAGCTTTATTATCTATTTCGAATAGATCAGCAATACTTTTTAGTTTGTTTCCTAATATAAAATCTTTAACTAAAAAGAACACTATATATGTCAATGATAATGTGCCAATGATTGATGTAATGCAAGAACTTATTTTAAGAACATTTTCATCTATTGAAAAAATGTTGTATAAAAACATTAATAAATACAAAATTGAAAACACTACTATTGAAGACATAACTGATAATGTTGTTTTGTTTGCTTCTTTTTTTCGTTGCTTGATTGATAGAAGTAAGGTAGTTAACAATTCTTTATTTAAATCATATTGGTCAATAGAGCTGACTTTTGAATGTTTGCTCAATGGAACAATTAAAAAAGATTTTTTTCTTTCTTGCTTAACTTGTTATGATAATAACTTTCAACAATACTAGATTTTCCACTACTATGTGGCCCAACAATACCAATATTATTAATATGGATTTGTTTCAAATAATAGTCTAATAAATCTACGTTTAATTTATAGTCATCATAGAAATCTTTAGCAATTAAATTTTTATATTTTTTCAACTCAATAATTTGTTTATTCTTTTCGCTCACTTTAATCCCTACTTTACAACTAATATTTTTATTTTATTATACCATTACTAACACATATCCTTTAACAAATATATGATTTAAGAAAACTGCATCTGTGATGAAAAAACTTTATTAACAGTGCATCAGCATTTAGATTTTCCTTTTTGGAGTTTCAGCCTACTTTGATGTTATACCCATCACTCTATATAAAGTTTAAGCTGAATCTCTTTATTTTAATTTTGAAGGATTATATGTTTTAATTATTTTATTTTTCAATTTTTGTTGGTTTTTAATATAATTATATAATAAATTGCAAAGATACTACCTATAATAATCAATGATAATGAGATTATTATTTTTTTATCAAAAGTAAAACTCTTATTAACAAGTTTTACAAATAAAATGTATATTCCAAATAAAACATATATTGTTGATAGTACTACCTGTGCAATTAATGCAATTCTTGTGTCACCGTAGTTTTTTTCTGTAATCATTTATTAATCCCCCACTTCAAATATGAACACTTCTTCTATATGTTTATCAAAATATTTAGCTATTTTATAAGCTAAATCTAATGTTGGATAAAACCTATATGTTTCTAATGATGTTATGGTTTGTCTAATAACTCCAACTTGTTCTGCAAGTTCTGATTGTGTAATTTTCTTTTCTTTTCTTAATTTAGCTATTTTATTTTTTATCATAGTTTGCTTCTTTTTTTGCATAGTTTTATATGCAAATAATTTTATGTTAGAAATTTTGTGTGAACGGCATGGTTAATGTTAAACTAAAAATTTAAAACAAGTCTGATAGCGATGTAAAGCAAGTAAATTTAAGGAAATATTTTCTAACTCTTTATGTCCTGTCTCCTTTTTGCTATAATAAAGTCAAAGTAACGATTTTAAAAACCAAAAGAATGGGTGATTTTATGTTGGAATTAAGGCAGATCGCTAAAACCTACCATACTGGAGATGAAGATATCCGAGCCCTTAAAGATATTAACTTAACCTTTGACAAGCCTCAGTTTGTCGCTGTTTTAGGTCCTTCTGGCTGTGGAAAAACAACCTTACTTAATATTTTAGGCGGTCTTGCTCGTTATGATGAGGGTGACTTAATTATTAATAATCAATCAACGAAGAGCTTTAAAGATGTTGATTGGGATAGTTATCGTAATCACCAAATTGGTTTCATTTTCCAAAGTTATAATCTAATCAACCATTTAACTGCCCTAGGGAACGTTGAGTTGGCTTTATCTTTAAGTGGTGAGAGTTTACTTGTTCGACGTAAGAAAGCCCGGGAAGCGCTCATTCGTGTTGGCTTAGGTGATAAATTAAATAAGAACCCTAATCAACTTTCTAATGGACAAATACAAAGAGTCGCTATTGCAAGAGCCTTAGTTAATAACCCAAAGATTATTCTTGCAGATGAGCCGACAGGCGCACTTGATTCAGAAAACAGTATTCAAATTATGGAACTCTTAAAAGAAATGGCTAAAGATAAACTCGTTGTCATGGTGACCCATAACCAAGAGTTAGCTGAACAATATAGTGACCGCATTATTAACCTTCTTGATGGTGAGATTACAAGTGATGAAGTAAAAACAGAAAGAACAGAAACTGATTTTGCTTTAAAACCTTTTGATAAAAAAACCTACATGGGTTTTGGAACCGCTTTAAAATTAAGCTTCTTTAACCTTTTAAAGAAACTCGGAAAAACCCTTGTCTCTTCTTTTGCTGGAGGAATAGGTATCATTGGTGTCGGTTTAGTCATTGGGATATCAATCGGTTTTTCCAATTATGTCGATATTGTTCAATTAACAACCAATACCAATACACCACTGGTGATCCAAAATAAAACTGTCACGGAAGCTTTTCCAGACCCAGACAACCCTGCGGTCCCACGGCCAAAGACTTTTCCTAAAAATCAAAACTATATTACGTCTCAACAAACCTCACCACCAAGAATTTACGAGGAAGTCGTTAACCTTATTACTCCAGAATATTTAAACTATTTAGAAGATATGGATCAAAGTTTATATCATGAGATTAAACCATACTATGATTTAAACTTCCCGACCTTTTTAAGAAAAGATGATGATGGTAATATCTTTACCGTCAACTACAGTGCTTCCAGTACTGCTGATATCGGTGAAATCCCTTATGAAAAACCAGAGTACTTAGGACAAATGTTTGATGTGCTATCAGGTAGACTTCCATCTAACACTGTTTCAAGCAATCGGATTGCGGAAGGTGTCCTTATTATTAGTGACCGAAACCAGTTACCCGACACGATGTTAAACCGTTTAGGTCTTGATGGAAATGACTATGAAGCCCAAATTAGTTTCAGTCGACTATTAAATATGGAAATTAGGATTGCTCATAGTGGTGTGATCTATGAAGAAAATCCGGATACTGAATTATATATTAAAAGAAGTAATGCTGATATTTATGATGATGAAGATATTATTACTTTAAAAATTGTTGGGATTTTAAGACGAAAACAAAACGCCGCTATCCCTCAATATCAAGGGATGAGATACACCTCTGGCGTCAATCGTTTCATCTTAAATGAAACCATCAATGCCCCTGTTGTTTTGCGTCAACAAGCCATTATCGATGATTATTATGAAAATGATGAAAGGCTTTATTCTATCCTCAATAATAAAGTTTTAACAGAAAAGGAAGCAACCACTTTACTTAGAAACTTAGGGATTGCTCAAGAACCATCACGCCTTATTATCTACCATAAAGATGAAGAAACTAGAGAAGAAATTATAGCATACTTAGATGCGTTTAATGAGGGTCGTGATAATCAAGATAAAATTTTTATTAACCAGTCTGTCTTAACGGAGACTTGGCTTGTCGATAACACTTTATCGGCCATCAACGTCGTCTTAGTATGGGTTGCTTTCATTGCCTTATTTATATCCATCTCACTCTTATCGATTTTAACTTACTTGTCAGTTATTCAAAGAACACCAGAGATTGGTATTCTAAGAAGTATCGGAGCAAGAAAAAAAGATATCTCAAGGGTCTTTAACGCTGAAGCTTTCATTGTAGGTATCTTAAGTAGTATCGTAGGTTTACTCCTTTTATACTTAGTCGTGCCTGTCTTTAATACTGTTTTTGAATCCACGTTAAGAACGCAGGAACTGATTAACATTGATCCAAAGTTTGCTTTCTTACTTTTAGGAGGAAACATTCTTCTTACCTTAATCATCGGCTTTATCCCGGCAATAGTCGCCTCTAAGAAAGATCCTATCGATGCACTGAGATCAGTCGCCTAATCAAAAATAAAAGGAAACTCAATCGAGTTTCCTTCTTTTTTATTCTTCTATATCAATATCATTGACTGTAATTTTGAAATTACCTAAATCCATGACACCACCAACGGTTACACGAATGAGATATTCACCTGGTTCAACGACTAACGTTGGTCTAACAAGTTCTAAGCCTTGAGAATCACTAGAATACATGAGCAAGTCTTCACCAAACTCATATTCTGATTCATCATACTTACCATTATTATTATGATCAATAATGTAATAGGTTAAAAGAACTTCTTGATCTAGATTCATAATTTCAATCGTTCCGTGTTGGGGGAACATATCTAGGAACATATAAACAAAACCTAAATCTCCTTGAATTTCCATTCCTGGAAGCCGAACATCAATCGTAATCCCAACAACGTCTACTGTGTCATTGACTTCATACACCGTTTGGTTTGGTGTATTTAGAGACCATGAAATCGCTTCTGATTCACTAGACCAGCGAATAATCGCTGAATCACTACCGTCAATCATGCCCAGGGGTAAGACAAAGTCGACATAACCCACTGCAGATACCATGACGTTTTCTGTTACACTATTCCCACTCGCAACTGGGAATAAAACTCCACCTGGTTCATAATACCCTAAAATAATTAAATGAGACGGTTCAATGACAGAGTCTTTTGTTGGTGAGTCAATTCTAATCCCGGTGTTATCAGCGTTAAGTATAGTAATATCTTTTATCGTAACCTCAGAGCTATGAACGTAAAGCGCTGCACTTAAATCTGTCATACCGCCCATAATTCCAGGTTGTTTAAAGATGACATTTTCAACATAACCATTTTTCGATAAATGGTAATGGAGGTGATAACGGTTTGAGACTTCCATATTTAAATCTTTAATATAAACATTATCAGCTTGGGAAACACTAATGACGACATCAATCCCTTGAGACTCAATTTTATGATTGTTACCGATTAATGTAAACGAATGACGAATCGTTAATGTTTCTGTGAATAACAAATCTTTTGTTAGAACGACAGCCGGAACATCATCAGCTACTGCTTGCCTTAACTCCGCTGTTGTTTCAACAGGTAAAGCGTTTGTAACGAGGAGTGGATCTGATTTTTGAACCGGTAAATGAGCTTGATCAGGATGGAATTCAACATGATATAAATAACCACCCAGCTCATCTTCAGTATGTTCAATAATATATTCATTGTCTAACGTATCTAAATGCACGTTATTAACGAACCACATCAATGTTCCTGTTCCTAAAGCATCTGCGATCGGTCCAACAGATAATTCTCTTGAAGTAAATTCTTCTGTTTGAGTTGCTTCACCATCTAAGAAAAGAATTACTTCACCATAAGATAAGATGTAGTGCTGGTAGTTTGATTGGTATTTACCAACTTCTAAATAAATTAAATAATTACCAACGCCCAAAGCTTCAAAGTCAATCGTTAGGCTAAGCGTTCCTTCGTTACTACTTACATAATTCATTTCTTCTGAAAGAATCATGACGTGCTCGACACGATTGACTTCTTTCATATTAATGTCACGATTAACAATAATCCAAGTTGCTGAATGATGCGATAAGTTGTTTGTTAAAGTGGCTGTATAGGTAACGGGTTCTTCATCTGTTCCTAACACAGCGTTAATTTGATGCGCATGTTCATTCACACCATTTGTAATCGTTACTTGCGTTGGTCTTTCAGTCACACTTATAATTGCTTCAGCAGACAATTCTTTATTTTCCCCTTTTAAACGAAATTGGACAACAACGCGTACATTTAAATGAAGTGTATGTTTAATTTCGACAAAATGGGTTAAAGTATCTTCGGCAACCACTTGTGATCCTTCATACCAAGTAATACTTAAGTCTTCAACAGTAAGTTCATTATCTTGAAAATACTTTAAAACTAAGGTGAAGGTAATATCATCAAGCTCTTCTGTTTCTTCATATAACTGATTCAGTTCACCAACGTTGGTTAACTCAATTTCAGGGCTTCTAACTGTTGGGTTGGGATCGATTTCCACACAACCAACAAGTAAGAATAATAAGGCAATTGTAAAAAGAATTTTCTTCATATTTTCTATCTCCTATCTTCCCTCGTAATGTTCGGGATTGAGTAAGTATATTGTGAAGGGATGAACACCACCGATCGAGGGGTGCATCGCTTCTAAAAAGTTAGGTTCTCTAATTTTAGCGATTAAATCTGTTTCAAAGGTTTCATCACCGGTAAAGGTGACTTTACCTAAATTAAGACGACCACCACGAATCATAATAACTGCGTTCACATAAAAGTTTTTGCCGTCTTGGTGATAAACATCGGCATATTCATCGCCTTTTAGTTCGCGTAGGATATAACCAAAGTTAGCCATATTTAAGGCTCCTGAAGCATCGTCTAAGTTTCTCCACGTGAGTGATCTAATGGCCGGTTTTTCAGGAGTTGAGTGTAAAACGAGTTCACTCGCTCCACCACCACGACGGGTATTTTGAATGGCAACGCCAATTGCGGTATAACTAATCGTTAAGCCTTCAATTTCAACGTGAGTTGCTTTATGAAGCGATTGGTCGGGTGGATAACTATCGATTTCAATCGAAGATAAATAGGCTCCGATGAGTTGATTATCTTTTAAGACAAAATGGGTTGCCCGATCTTCAACATCTATTCCTGTGTGGGCTCTCCCCTCAAAAGAAAGATTCATCCGTCCGTTTTCAATAATATTACCGATGGCTTCCATGTAGCGGTCGGTATTATTTTTCGCAATAAAACCAACATTAATAATGTTTTCAAATGGTTGTTTATTTTCATCAAGTGGGCCAATGACATGGGTGTTATATAAACCACTGTTATTACCATTAAACTCAATTGCGTAACGGCCATTATATTTAAGTTTACCATCTTCTGTCCGCTCATCATACTGAGGAAGTTCAGAATGGTCAAGTTTAAAGCCATTACCATATATTTTCGTACCGTTTGTAAATGTGATAAAATTTTCTAAAATAATATGGTCTAATAAATAAAGTGATTTTCCAAGGGTGCGATTCGTTTCTTTATTTAATTCGGTATAGTTATAAATATTCACTCCATCTTGATTTACATTGAAGTTATAACTAGCATTTTTTGCAAGATTTTTCGTTTGAATTCTTGCGTTTGGTTGGAGTTCGATGAGTAGCTCACCTCTACCATTACCTAAGACTTCATGACCACGCTTAATAATATTATGAAAGACAAAGTGATCATCGTATAAAGCTTCTGCATTAATTAAAAGTTGTTCATTGATAGTAGCTTGTTCTATTTCATCCAAATGGTGAAACGCTTGTTTTGGATAATAGGTATAACCTATCTTAACGAGCCCAATCGTTCCAAATTCATAGTCATCATGGATGCTTGTATAATCCAAGACAACACCTTGAATCGTTGCGGGTGGTAAAGATGGGTCGGCGACATAAATATCGCTGTAGGCTTCATAGTGACCATCTTTGGTCACGATGGTTAGTCTAGTAAAGCCATAGTTTTCAATCGTTACTTTAAGGGAAATCAACCCTTTTTTAATAAAGTAACTATCATCAGTCGAGACATCTAAACTAAAGATTTGATTTGGATAAGGATAAATGACAGGGTTGATGGTTCCATCATCATAATCCATGACGAGTCTTCCTTCATCATCATAAATTTGGAAGGAGTTGTTTCTTGATCCTTCTGGATTGATTTGAAAGGATAAATCATAAACTTGTTGTAAGGCATTTGCCATAATATCTTCGCCTTCAACCATGGAGACGCTTGTCACAGGGATTGGGACATAATAAGCGATGATGGTTGATGTAAATGTCACAATCGCGAAAATTAAGATAGGGAAGGTGAGTAAAAACATAATAAGAATTTTTTTCATGCTGTCTTCACCGCCTTTCTTAATTTAAAGAAACCAAAGAGAGCATAACTAATGATGGTAACAAACATAACCACATAAAGTAAAATGTTGACTCTTTTTGCCGTTAAATCAACAATAAAGATTTTCATAATTTGGAAGCGACGCATTTGTGGGAAAAGCTTGAGTAAATAAGGTAAAGCAATATTAATTAAACCTAAACCAACAGCAATGAGTAATCCAAAGAGTAAGTTGTTATACATATTAAGTCCCTCATCAAAACCGCCTTCATTGGCCGTTAATTGGGGATTTTTATAGTCGCTGGCAACTGAGTTAAAGGTATAGCCAAAGAGGAAAACAATCGCCATCACATAAATGAAGACACCTTGGAAGACACCGATAAAACCGGATAAGACAATAATGATAATTGAAATGGTTGACATTAATATACTTAAAATATAACCAAAGCCGATTCTAAAGATAATTTGTTGAAACATCGGAACTGGAATAATTTTGGAAATATAGTAAGCATTCTTTTGTCTAGAGATAATGGTTCCTTGAAAACCATTAGCCAACAAAACAAAAATTAAAATCGTTAAAATAGTAATACCTGGAACGATTTCTTCTCCAACAGCTAACTCGCCAGCTTGGCTGGTGAGTTTAATGGTAAAGAAGACAAAGATCGGCATTAAGATATTCATCACAATTGCTTGAAAAGCATCATTTGGATTTCTTGATAAAGTTTTAAACTCTTTTTTAAAAATAGAAATCAATGGTCTTGATGCCTTAGGGGGATGTTTAGTTGTAATGATCACTTTTTCATTTTGTTCGTTAATGGTTTTAAAATAAAAGTATTTAAGAAGGAAATAAGAACCTACTGATAAAAGTGTTAATAATGCTAAGATGATCAGAAGGTTTAAAACAAAAGCAACAAAGTTTGCGTTAATAAGCATATTGTAAAAAACTTTACTTAGTTGCATATATTGAACAGATGTTCTTAGTTCTTCTAATACTTCAGGTCGAATAAGGGGGTTATTCGATGCAGCTGTAATATCGATAAACTTTAAGATGAGTTCCACAAAAGTAATATAACCAATAAAGAAAACCCCTAAAACTAAAATTAAACCGATGGTTAATAAGGTTCGGTTCTTTTTAAAAATACGAAGCAATTTTGAAACAGGGATTGATAGAACACTCGCTAAAGCTAAAGGTATAAATGGCAACAAGATACCAATAATAATCAGACGGACAAAATAACCGCCACCTTGATGGCTCACTAATCCATAAACACCAGCTGTTAAAGATAAAAACAGTAACGAGACAATGAGTTGTTTTAAATAAATAAAGATAACTTTAGATAAAAAGACCGTTTCCGTTTTAATCGGTAATTTTAAATAAATAAAGTTATCATCATTTTGATATAGCTGTTTAATAATATTGACAACCTCATAAATAATCAAAACGATGAGTAAAATGAAAAAGACAGCCTTTAAATAGACATCATCTAAACCTAAACGATAAAAGGAGTCTGTAATTTGAAATAAAACGAAGCCCATCAATCCTAATAAGCCTACTGATAAAATGAAAATCGCAGTAATGCCCGTGATGTTTTTCGTTGTTAGATTTAATTGACTGGGTCGACTTCTTTTTAAGTGGTTCTTTAACAATAAAAGCATCATTGGTTTTTAATCGCCTCGTAATGTGAATAAATATTTTTAATATCTTCTTTCGTATCAAAGAAACCTTTGATTTCTCCGTTATGAATTATTCCTACACGGGTACATAAATCCATCACGATTTCTAAGACATGCGAAGAAAAGATAATGGTGTTACCTAATTTAATATAATCTTTCATAAAGTTTTTAATTTCTGTCATGGAAAAAGGATCGAGACCGACTAAGGGTTCGTCTAAGATCCATAATTTTGGATAATGAATAATCCCACCCATAATCGCAATCTTTTGTTTCATCCCATGAGAGTATGTCTTAATGAGCGCATCAAGAGCATCGGTCATGGAAAACATTTCCGCAAACATTTTAATCCGTTCATCTCTTAACTCTTTTGATACTTGGTAGACGTCTGCCATAAAATAAATATATTCTCTACCGGTTAACTCTTCAAAGGTTGCATGGTTATCGGGGATAAATCCTAAAGCCTGTTTTGCCTTAAGGGGTTCTTTTGAGATGTCATAGCCATCAATAATAATTGTACCAGCATCAAAAGTTTGAATCCCAGTAATACATTTAAAAGTCGTTGATTTACCAGCACCATTTAATCCTAAAAAACCAAAAATCTCGCCTTTGTGAAGCGATAAATTAATATTTTTAACCGCTGGTTTTAATGCACCTTTATATGTTTTGGTTAAATTCATTATTTTTAACATAGAGGCCTACTTTCTTATGAGTATCTGAGGCACTCCAAATGGAGTGCCTTCAGTTACTTTATTCTTCTGGGCCAAACAAGAAATCAAGAATGGTTTCATAATCGAGACTTCCAATGAAGAGAATACCGTAATAGAATTCTTCAACTAAGGCAATGTCATCGATTAGATCTTGTCTGCCTGAATCAATAATAATTTGTTTAATTTCTTCAAATGATTTACCAATCATTTCTTCTTCAAGTTCATCTTCAACTTGAACACCTTCAGCATAGATGTAACCACTCATGTTGACACCAAAGCTTCTTGTATAGCCTTCTGCTAACTCAGGTGCACTGAATCCCATCCGAACAGCATCTTTGTAATATAACTGAACATAGAGATCATCTTGATCATTAACAACCATTTGATAAACATCTTCTAGGCCATTGAGTAACGCACTTTCTAATGTCATCACTCCAAATGTCATAGGTGCATTGATTGAGTAGTCGATTGACACTCTATCAATGATATATCCAGCTTGACCTGGAAGCGTTAAACGAACTTGTAAATCTTGTGTATGAATATTTTCTAAGTTAAGTTCTACAAGGAATTCTTCCATTAAGTAAGTGCCACGTTGAATTGAACCCTGATATATCCAGTTTTCACCATCCCAAACTTCCACACGAATAAGTAAGGAATCGAAGAGATTTTGAATTAGCTGTGTATCTATCTCACTATTCATAAAGGCACGATCAAGCCACCATAGATTTCTATGAGCATTAAAGGAAGCCAGAATTTGTTCGAATGCTTCTAGTGTACCACTATTATCCTTGACAGCAATCATAAACTTAGCATTGTTTGAGTTTGGTCTGTCAAAGGTTGCAATATAGTAACCAACGGTATCCATCATAAATGGTGAGAAGGTTGCGTATAAGCCATCTAAATTGGTGATTTCTTCTAAGTAAGAATTGTTTTCATGATCAACAAATGAAGTTGGTGCAATTCGCTCTTTTATCGTGTGAGGGTTACCATAAACATCAAGGAAAAAGTCAATGATTTCATTGTTTGTTTCGTAATCAAAGTAGAATACGTTCGCACCATTTAGCATTGTTGCAGATGTTCCTTCTTCGACAATTTCAATATAATAGATTCCATCTATTCCTTGCATCAACCTTAGTGTACCGTAAGTTGTTGATTCCACTGTTTTAATCATTGAATGTGAAATCGGTTCGTGTTCAAAATGTAGATTACCCTCAGAATCAACACTGTATAGGAACGGAGATGCATTGGCATGAATATCAATTAAATAGCTAGCATGATTGTATTGATTACTTGTAATTTCCATCACATGAAATATTGTTTGAATATCGCCTTCATTAGAGCCCGTTGCAGGCTCAAATTTAAATTCTACGTTACTTAAAACAACCTTACCCTCATTATTAGTTTGATAAATTCCTCCAATGTTATTGGATGTAGCATTAGTCGCACTAGCAACAAGCAAAATATTTTTTAACGGGCCATCATCATCTCTGATTTCAATAGTAAAAGTAATTTTTCCTGTTTTGTTAGAGATTTTGCTGCTGCTAGCAACAATATTTATTACAATGTTACCTTTTGCGTATCTAGCAAATAAAGTGTTTGATTCAATGATAGGTAAGGATTTATCATATGCTACAGCGAAATTGTCATCGTAATACCAACCTAAGAAAACATGTCCAGCCTTTTCAGGAATATGAGAGTTGTTAAAATCTGTAATAGTGCTGTTTTCAATTAGTAGATTATCAAACTGCGTTCCACCGTTAGATTCAAATACATATTCATAGCTGTTCGCTAATTCTTGTTCAAATAACTCAAAGTTTTCAACCCCATAAAACCGGTTGCTGTTTATAACTTGTTCTCCTGAACCATTAAACCAACCATAATTGATTTCCGTATTTTTTGATAAATTCCATAAAGATCCGTATACCTGATTTTCATATGTAACATTGCCAAGATAATCAACAAATTTAATTTTTTGAGTATATTGACCATTTTGATTGATTTGATAAAGACCACTATGCTCAATATGATTTCCGCTCGAATCTAATAAATGAAAATAAGGCTTAGTTAACTTACCCAGACCTATTATTCTTTCGACCGGGACATATGATCTAAATCCAGACACTAAATTGATAAATCCTTCACCACTTGGACTCTTAATCTCACCCGTTAAACCACCTTTAACAACTACGATTCCGTCAACTTCAACATTCGCAGAATCGGTATTTGCAAAAGTGATGTTAGTGGGATTTTCTCTGTAAGTGTTTGTCCAATTTTGCGGGATATAATAATAAGACTGTGAACTTCCCTGGTCATACTCATTTTCTGAGTAAATATGGACATTTGCACTCTCGTTAATAATAAATGATGAGTCGCTATCGATGTATAGATATAGCCCTGGCAAAAGTTTTAAGTTAACATTTATTTCCAAGTTTGTGTTTATAGCGTGAATATTCATTAGACCTGGAAGAGGTAAGAATTTACCCTGTGTATTTATTTGAACGCCTGGGTTTACAGATATATTGTTCATGTGAATCTCAGAATCTACCAAATCAAAATTAATAATCCCTTTATCAAATGTTTTTATAATAATTCCACTTTTAATCTCAAATATTGAGTTGGAACCACTACTAATAATGGGTATAACCGTTTTGCCAGCTGTGCCTCCAGCAACTGCATGTGTATTTGCTTCATAATTAGCGCCTTGATTAAAGATTATTTTTGCTTCAATACTATTAAAATTATAAATATCAAATGGGAAAATATGCGAAGCAATACCAGTAGAAACAGTTCCTCCTCGGAATTGTGATAGTACAGCGGTTTCTGTAACTTTTGAGCCATCTAGTGCTAAAATAGTTCCGTTACCGTATGTAAATCCGTATGATAAAAACTCAGAATTAGCTTGTAAATTAATAGAAACATTGTTTGCTAGTTCTAACTCTCCATAATTGGCTCCATCTACAAATCCGCCATTCGAGTTTGCAAATCCTGTGCGAGCACCTATAGTTACCTGACCATAAACATCAATAGAAACGTTGGCTGTAATGAATAACTTAGAATATCCTCCAGCTCTGTTGACATAACTACCGGATGTGGCTTGATTAAAGATATAATTAGCACTGCTGTTAAAACTTCCGGAATATGGGATAACTAAATTTAAACCCGCTTTTATATTGTACTCATTAGTTCCATATACTATATTCGCAACATCACTTTCCGCAAACGATGTATTATATTTTACTATAATCGTTCCTGATGTAGCTAAATATAATGCATCTTCAATTGTATAGAATGTTGTATTATTACCAATAGTAACTGACTTGAATTTAAAGATAACATCTTTATCAAGCAATTCAATATTGGCAGTATTATTTTTAACGTTAACAATTACTGTCGTACCACCATTTGATAAATCAATTTCATTATCTATAATTAGATCAGTCGCAAAGTGGCTTAAGTTCATCAGTGCTAGTATTTGAGCGACAGTATAGTTCTTGACTGAATTATCAGTATAATCAGTTGCATAAACAGCTTGAGGAACGAGTGTAGCCTTTTCAACAACTACAGATTGAACTTGGTTTGTTAAATTGTAATTGCCTATATCTGTTCCACTTAATGAAACTGATATGTTATTATATGTTCCTGCATTTTTCACAGTTGTTATTGTGGTCACAATTACATTATCTTCACCAACAACACCACTTAAGATAAACGTTGGTATCATATCAACACCTGAATAAGTGAGATCATTTTGGCTTGCTGTAATATCTTTCTTAGCAATACTATAGCCTTGTTCAGCATTTGAAATATTGTAGTTAGATGTAACATCATTACCACCACGAGTAATCTTAACACTTGCGGTGTGGTTTCCAGCATTAATGGCTGTATGACCAGTTAAGTCTAAAATGTCACCGTCTCTTAAAGTGAAGGTTGGTGCTAATTCAACTGTAATATTATGAGCACTGCCCTTATACACTAAACCTTGGTAATCAATATAGACAACAGTTAAGCTTCTATGAGTAATTTCAAACTTCGCATTGCCGCCAATCACGACATGATAATTGTCTGCAGCAAATGAACTTGTAATAAAGTCTTGTTGGCCAACATTCTCACTATCAATCGCAAGGCTGCCTGAAAGAACGGCTTCATCATCTTGAAGTTTAAAGCCTGTTACAGTATAAGTTAATGCCGGTGTTTGATCACCATATACTTTTGTCTGATTTGCATCTGGAGTCACAGTTAACGTTGCTTTTGTAATAGTTAAAGGAGCAGATACGTAAGTAATTGCGTAATTATCAGTGTCTAATGTCGATGTCATACTAATTGCGTATGAAGCAACATCTTCGCCAGCAACACGTGAATAGCTAACAGTGTGTCCATCATAGATGAAACCACTTGTTAGGTTGTAACCATTCTCTGGATCATTATCACCGTATACTTTAGTTTGTGAATCAACTGTTAAGGTTATATTTTGTTTCGCAATTGTATACGCCAATGTTGGGTTACTGATGTCGTAGTTACTACTGACATCAACACCACCACGGGTGATGACGATGCTTGCAGTATAACTGCCAGCATTAATTGCTTCATGACCGCTTAAGACTAAGACGTCTCCATCTCTTAAGCTTGCGGCAACAGCTTCAATATCAAAGCTTTCGCTATTGTAAACTAAACCTTCATATCCACTATAGGTAACATTCGGATTCCGTTTAGTAATTTGGAAGGTTACTTCTTCAATAAAGACTAAGTTGTAGTTATCTGAAACTTCAATACTTCCTTGTGTAATTTCGTATGTATTGACATCTTCACCAGCATCACGACCTAATGAACCGTTAATGCTATCACCTGAAACAAGACCCACTTGTGTATAGGCATAAACAGGATCGTTATTTCCATACACTTTTGTTTGACCTGCAGTTGGCGTAATGGTTAATGTCTTCTTCGTAATTGATAATTCAGATGTTACATAAGTAATTGCATAGTTATCAATATCTAAATCAATTGAAGGTGTAATGATGTAATGATCAACATCTTCACCAGCTTCACGTGTATGTGAAAGGGTGTAATCATCAAAGGTTGAGCCGGTAATTGTAGATGTATAAACAGGTTCTGCGTTTCCATACACTTTCGTTTGTAGATTTGCAGCAACTGTAATTGCACGCTTAGCAATGGTATATTCTTGTTCTGGAGTTAAAATGTTGTAGTTATTCGTTACATCTACACCATCACGAGTAACTGTGACTAGAGCTGTGTAATCACCTGCATTAATTTCATCATGGTCATTGAGAACTAAGACATCACCAACTCTTAAGTTTGTTGCAACTGCAGTCATATTGAAACTTGCATTTTGATAAATGAGATTATCATAACCTGCATAATCTACATCAGTGGTTCTTCTAGTAATTTCAAAGGTCACATCATCAACAAAATCAATGGTGTAGTTATCTCCCGCACTTAAGTTGCCTTGAGTAATTAAATATGTGTTGACATTTTCACCCATTACACGACTTAAAGCACCCGTGAAAAAATCACCAGGAACAAGTCCCTCATAAGTATAAACATATTCAGCAGGATCATTGTTACCATATGTTTTTGCTTGAGCAGCAGTTGGTGTCACTGTTAATGTTCTTGGAGTAATTTCAAGTTCTTCAGCTAGACCTGCATAAGTAATAAGGTAGTTTTCAGAAACATCTGCTTCTACATAACTATCAATCAAGTAAATTCCAACGTCATTCATCGCGTGTTTAAAGACCATGACAAAGTCATTGTCATCGATAATTGCTTCACTTAAGCTGATATGATCCATAAAGGTAATCGCTTCAAGATTATTATCATAAACATAGCTGAACGATTCATAAGTTAACGTGATTGCTTTTGGTGTAATCGCATATGTTCTGCCTGCTTCGAACGTTATGGTGTAGTTATCACCAAAGTTTAAATCTCCTCTAATAATTTCATAAGAACCAACATCTAAATAGTTTGCATTCTTATGAATGAGGCCAGAATCATCAAGGGCTAAAGCACCCATTGGATTGTTGCCAGCATGAACTGGGGCAACGAATTCAATTATAATTGCTTCACCATACTCTTCGCTTTGACCAATAATTGGAGATACAAGAACAGATGCCGGTTCAATGGTATAGTTTGCATAAATCCAAGTGATTTCATAGTTCGCACCAGCAGTTCTTGTGCCTTCTTTGATTTGATAAATACCAACATCTAAATAGTGTTCATTCTTATGCATTCCAATATGATCGATCACTTCTAGGCTGCCTGTCAGTTTATCATTTTCAACTAAGCCATCGGTTGTTTCGGTTAACACGTTGAAACCAACACCATAATCACTTGTTTGTGGTTGAATGGTAACAGTAATTGCTTTAGGTTCAATGATTAAGTTAGCTGTCACATAAGTAATTGCATAATTATTTGTATCTAGAGTTGATGTCATACTAATTACATATTCACCAACATCTTTACCATTTTCTCTTGTGTATATCTCACCAATTGGATGGTATGTAGTTCCTGTTTGTTGGTAGTTATTCACTGGATCTGCATCACCATACGTTTTTGTTTGTGGGTCAACGGTGAAGATGACTTCACGTTTAGCAATTTCGTACGTTCTTGTTGGATTAGAAATGTCATAGTTTGCTGTGACATCTTCTAAACCACGCATAATGGTTACTGTAGCTGTATATTCACCAGCATTAATAGCTTCATGATTACTTAAGACTAAAACATCATCTACTCTTAAATTGGTTGCTTCAGCGGTCATATTAAAGCTTGCGTTTTGGTAAACAAGGTTATCATAACCATCGTAATTAATATCGGTACTTCTTGTTGTAATGGTAAATTGAACATCACTAACAAAGTTAATGGTGTAGTTTGCACCGGCATCAATATCGCCAGCAGTAATCGCGTATGCATTAACATTTTCACCAATGACACGACTTAAGTCTCCAGTGATTTTATCATCGAAGACTAAACCACTTGAGGTGTAAGCATAAACAGGATCATGATCACCATAAACTTTTGATTGAGCCTCATTTGGCGTAATCGTTAAGGTTCTTGGTGTGATCGTTAAGTTATTTGTATTGTATGTAATTGCGTAGTTGTTAACATTGAGATTCGTTGTCATTTCAATGACATAGTTACCAATGTCTTCCCCTTCAGCGCGATCGTATTCGACAGTAAAGTCATCAAAGGTTAAACCAATTACTTGATAACTGTTGATTGGATCGGCTTCACCATAAATTCTCGATTGTGAAACAACGTTGAAGATTATTTCACGTTTTTGAATTTCATAGACTTGGGTTGGATTAGAAATGAGATAATTATTTGTGACATCAACACCATCACGAATCATCGTGACTTCTGCTGTATATTCACCAGCGTGGATGGCATCGTGGTCATGAATGACTAAGACGTCACCAGCTCTAAGGTTCGTTGCTGCTGCAGTCATATCAAAGCTTGCATTTTGATAAATGAGGTTATCATAGCCTGCATAGACAATATCTGTACTTCTTCTTGTAATGGCAAATGTTACATTGTCGACAAAATCAATCGTGTAGTTTTCACCTGCATCAAGATCACCTGCAGTAATGAAGTAATGATCAACAGTTTCACCATTTACTCGATTTAATAAACCGGTAATTTCATCCTCAAAGACTAAACCACTTGATGTATATTCGTAAACAGGATCCTGATCACCATAAACTTTTGATTGCGCCTCGTTTGGCGTAATCGTTAAGGTTCTTGGTGTAATTGTTAAATTGGCTGTTTCATATGTAATGGCATAATCATTGGTACTTAAGTTAACCCATGGTGTAATAATATATTCACCAATGTTTTCACCAGCTACTCTTGTATAGGTGACATCGTAGAGATCATATGTTGGGCCAGTCAAAATATAATTATTGACTGGATCAGCGTTACCATAAGTCTTCGTTTGATTAACAGCTTCAAAGATGACTTCTTGTGGTGCAATTGTATATGCCAATTGATTGTTGTTAATAATATAGTTTGCGGTTAAATCTACTCCACCACGGCCGACACCGATGGTGATGGTGTAGTTGCCAGCATGAATTTGGTTGTTCTCATAAACAACAAGCTCATCTAAACCATAAAGGTTAACAACCGTTACATCAATTTCATGTGCTTGACCATTATAGATGAGATTTAAGTAATCCGCGTAGCTAATCGTAATCTCACGTTGATCAATTGTATAAGGTGCTGTTTCAAACGTAATTGAGTAGTTTGAGCCAAATGAGAGATCGCCTACCGTTAAGGCATATGTTCCAGTATTTTCACCAACAACTCTTGCGAGGGCACCAGATGCTTCGTGATTTTCAGAAATACGGCCAACAACATCATAAGTGAATTCAAGATCTAAATCACCATAAATCTTACTTTGATTTTCATGAGCTGTAACAATCAATTCTTTAGGATTAATAACCATTGTATCAATGACAAAAGTTGCCCCATAGCTTGAATCGCCAGCCCAGTCTAATGTCACTTCGTATAAACCTGCTTGACTTGGGTTATTAACGATTTGACCATTTAAGCGGTAAGTGACTGATAATTCAACGGCACCCGTTAAATCAATAAGTTCAAAAGTATGTGGGTCAGTTGCGGTAAAGGAAATGTTCTTTGTTGTCGCATCATATGTATGGGTTAACTCATCTAAAGCGAAGAGAATCGTTGCTGGAGTAACGACAATCGTACCGTTTTGAATTTCGAAACGGTAGTTATCAGAACGATAGCCTTGGGCTAACGTAATTGGGTATTCACCAGCGGGGCTTGTTAATTCTCTTGGCGTGTAATAAACAAGTCCATTTGGATGAACCGTCTCTAAAACAGCCATCGTCTCGTTATTGACGAAGCCTGAAACTGTCGATGTAAAGACAGGTGATGCTTGGTTGTACTGAACGCCTGGGAAGGAAGCGATTGAAACTGTGAGTGTTGCTTTTTCAATCACATAATCATATGTTGGATTGACGATGGTGTAGTTATTAGAAACATCGACATCATTGTTATTTAAAATAGCGGCATAAGCTTCGTGTAAACCAGCGTTTATACCGGTCACGTTTGTTAAGACAACGTAATCTTGATAGGGTAAGTTTTCAATCGTTTCAACTAAGAAACGGTCTTCATGGGTTAAACCACTGTAAACGAGTGGTCTATTATCGATATCATAAACGATATGAACCGTTAATGGTTGAATGTTTAAATATTTTTCATCTAAAATAATGTGGTAATTTGCAGAAAGCTCATCAACATTGAGTGAACCATAGGTAATTTGATATGATCCAACATTTTGATTGGTTAAATCTTCACGGCTTAAGGCACCAGATAAAGTATCACCATAATAAAGTGGTGAATTGGTGTAGTTAAAGAATGGATCTACATTACCATAAGTTTTATTTTTCGTTTGCGGATAAATTCTTAAGGTTGCTTTACCAATTTCATAAGTGACTTCCTCAGTATCATTTAAGAATCGGTAGTACTGTGCAACACTGACACCATTATCGACGATGTCGATATGGTTGGTGTGTGAACCTGCCACCATTCCTAAAGCATCTGTGAAAATAAAACTATGACCATAAGGAAGCGGACGGTTTGGAATTGGGGTAATATCATAATCGATTCCATACGTTAAGTTGTCATCGATTAAATAAGTTACCTCAACATCTCTTGGGATAATGGTTAAAGTCCCTGTACTTGTTCTGACATCATAGTTGATTGGATTTAAACTGACATAGGCAACAGAAATATCATAATCATTGGGGATGAGACCATTTTGTCTGGTCATGGAGACATTATAAGATGTGGTCCATGGAGCGAGTGCTTGATCAAAGGTGTATGTCCAAACAGGATCGTTTTCCCCATATTGTTTAACTTTATTATCTGGTGTCACTGTAACAACACGTCTTGCGATTGTATAAATTCCTTCTACAAACGTCATGTCGTAGTTGCCATTGACTAACAGTGTTCCTTGCGCAATCACATATTGACCGGCATCAGTTGCACTGTTATTTTCAGCTGTCGTTACTAAAGAGCCACTAAAGACTGTGTTAAATTCATCACCTAAGACTAAAGCTAAGTTGCCGTTATGTGTGAGTTGTTCAATCTCATCACCATAAATCGATTGAATATCATTTGCGGTGACTGTAATCGGTCTTGGAGTAATACTAAAGAGAACATCTTCAACAAAGATGAGATGATAGTTAGTCCCTGCATCTAAGTTATTTTTAATAATGGTATACGTAGAAACATTTTCGCCTGCTTCACGAGCAAGTTCTCCAAAAATGACATCGCCACTGACAAGTCCATCTTGATCGTATGTAAAGACTTGATCTAATTCACCATAGATTTTCGCTTGTTCTTCATGTGGGGTAATCGTTAAGGTTCTTGGAGTAATCGTAAAGGTTCCTGTTACATATTCGATATCGTAGTTATTTAAATCTAAATCGTTTGTGAGTAACGAAATGGTGTATGTCTCATCATTGGCTTTCACATTTTCACCCAGTTCACGACTAAACATCATGACAAAATCATGATATGTTGTTCCTGTTTGATTGAAGGTAAATTCAGGATCTAATTCACCATACGTCTTCTCATGATCAACTGCGGTAAAGACAACTTGTCTTGGGGCAATTTCATAGGTTAACGTTTGGTTGGTAATCGTATAGTTTGCGGTGACATCTTCTAAACCACGAACAATTTGTAATGTGGTTGTATATGTACCAGCGTTACGTTCTTCATGACCACCAAAGACGATGGTATCACCATCTCTTAAGTTGGTCGCTTCAGCAGTAATGTTAAAGCTGTCGTTTTGATAGATTAAGTTTGTATGATTTCCGTATAAAATATCAGTTGCTCTAGACGTGATCGCATAATTAATCGTATCGATAAAGACTAATTGATAGTTTTGATCGGCTTCAATCGTGCCTTGAGTAATCAAGTAGTTACCGACTGACTCTCCAGCAACTCTCACTAAAGCACCGGAAATAACGTCGGTGACTTCTTCTTCAAATTGAAGACCATTGACGGTAAATGACAATGATAAATCATCGTGACCATAAATTTTACCTTGATTATCATTTGGTGTTAAGGTCAAGGTTCGCTTGGTAATTGATAACGTATTGTTTTCAATAGTAATCGCGTAGTTATTTGGATTTAAATCAGTTGTTAAAGTAATTGCATACGTATCAACGGATTCACCTTGTTCACGAGCCATTGAAATGGTTTGGGTGTCACCAACAGCGAGACTACCAGATGTCGTGAGATACGTAAAGGCTGGATCATTATCGCCATACACTTTAGTTTTTTCATCCACACTTAAAGTAATGAAGCGTGGTGCAATCGTATAGGCTAACGTTTCATTGGTAATGGTATAATTTGCCGTCATATCTTCTAAACCGCGGGTAATGGTTACATATGCTTCATGTGTCCCTGCATCAATTCTTTGATGATCATTTAAGACTAAAGCATCACCCGTTCTTAAACTGGTTGCTTGGGCTTCAATGTTAAATGCTTGGTTTTGATAGACAAGATGGTTGTAGTTAAAGTAAGTAATGGTTATCGCTCTTGGAGTAATGCTAAAGATAACATCCTCAACAAAATCGATGGTGTAGTTATTACCAGCAGTTAAAGTTCCTGCAGTAATGGAGTATGTTCCAACATTTTCACCAGGTTGACGATCTAAACGACCACCAATAATGACGAGTGAATCAGCATATTGGAAGCCTTCTGCTTGATATGTAAAGGTCTCTACTGGCGTACCATACACTTTTGTTTGATGGTCATTTGGTGTAATCGTTAATGTGGCAGGATGAATCGTTAATGTACCACTGACATAAGTAATCTCGTAGTTGTTAATGTCTAAGTTTGCTTCAGGAATAATTTCATAACCACCTAAAAGAACGGTTTGGCCAACAGTTCGAGTATATGTTACTGCTAGTATATCACCTGTTGCGACAGCACCAGATGTAATACTAAAGTCATTGAGTGGATCATTTTCACCATAAATCTTGCTTTGATTAAGGGCGGAAATGGTAATGGGTCTTGGGGCAATTTCATACGCCAAGGTTGGGTTTGTAATCATGTAGTTTTCCGTTACATCCTCTAAACCACGAACAATAGTTATCGTTGCTTCATATTGACCGGCTTGGGTTTGATCATGATTAGTAATGACAACTTCATCACCAACTCTTAAATTCAATCCGAAGGCTGTAATGGGGAAGTGTGCATTTTGATAAACTAAATTGGTGTAATTTTGATATGAAATCGCGGTCGTTCTTCTTTCAATGCTAAAGACTCCGGGTGCTAATTCAAGAATGTAGTTATCTCCAGCAGAAAGTGTGCCTAAGTTATAGGCATAGGTTTGGTTGGCTGCTTCACCATTTTCACGGCTAAGAGCACCAGTAATATCTGTTTCATCGCCAGCTAATAAAGCAGGGATGGTATAGGTAAAGTTAGGATCTAAATCACCATAGGTTTTCTTTAAATCATCAGAGGGTTGAACAAGAACAGTTTTTGGAGTAATTAAAAGTTGGTCAACATCTGGATGCCACTCATAGTGGATAACGTAGTTTTGGTTTAGACCATTTTGGTTTGATAGGGTTCCTTCTGTCACTTGGTAAGTCCCGACAGATTCACCAGGTATTCTTCCTAATTCGCCTTCGAGTGGGATTCCACCAAGTGGGAAGTTATTGACAGTATATGCAAAGACTTGATCAGCATCACCATAAATTTTCGTGTAGGTCGTTCCTGGGAGAATGATGTCAATGTTACGGGGAACAATTTCAACATCTGCTTGAACAATCGTAGTAATTTCGTAGTTGCTTGCTTGAATCGTTGCTTGTAAAGGATAAATACCGACAGCTAATAAGTGGTCGGTTGTAAAGAGGTATTCGGTATTAAATTCAAGTGATAACGCATGATCATCATAAGCGAAATCATTGGATGTCCAACTGAAAGTTGGATACTGATCACCATAAATAATCGTTTCATTGTTTAGTGTTGCAGTTAGGGGGCGTTTTGTAATTGTTAAAGTCCCTTTTTGAGCCATGACGACATCTAAGTTGGTGTTGTCATAATTGATGATACCTATTTCATTGTAGTATGTACCTGCATTGACATTAGATGTTGTCCGTCCTAATGTTAAATTTAATTCATCACGATAAGCTTCTTCACTTAAGGTATAAACGAATGTCGTTGGATCTGGGTTACCGTAGACTTTTGTGCTAGGTTCAACAGAAAGAACTGAAACTAAACGTTTATGAATCATTAAGGGTGCTTTAACGATATGAAATTCATATTGACTATTGGTTATATGAGCAGAAACTTCATTTTGATAGGTTGCTGCTCCAGTAAGTTCTGGATGCATCCGGTAAAAGGAAACTGAAACTTCTCTTTCAGCAGGGGTAAGTTCATCTAAGAAAATAAGGGCTTCACTCATGGTGTATGTTGTTGATTGTAACGTTTCACCATAGACAAGATCGACCAAGTCTAAAGTGACAGTTACGGGGCGCTTTTGAATGGTAAAAGTACTATCAATGGTTGTAATAGCATAGTTTGGATTAGTTAAAGTTCCTGAAATTGTATACGTACCAACAACCTCACCTTCATCTCTTGTGATGTCTGCGACAAACTCATCATCACCATAGGCATAGTGGTTATAATCTGTAATGATTTCAGGATCCGTATCTAAATAATGTTTTTGTTGGTTTATTAAAGGAATGAAGAGAGCTTTTGGTTGAATGACGAGTGAGCCTACATCTGCAACCGTTTGGCTAAAGGCGTGGCTTAATTCAACGACATAAAGACCCGCATCGACTGGTTCAACGGGTTCGTTGTTTAAGCGAACAACTTGTTGTTGTTCATTTAAAACACCAGCGTAATACGTGAATGTTGGGTTTAAATGTTCTAACAAATAGGGGTTCGTATAAACTAAATTGATGTTATAAGCAAACTCTTGCTCTTGACCAGAATATGTTGTTATTTGTTTATTTTGGAAAATAAAGACGTTGTCTCTTTCTGGCATTTTGAAAGTCGTTGCTGCTTCTTCAATGATTTGTCCATTTTCACCAAAATAAAGCGTATATCTTTGGTTGGGAATTAAATGATTGACACGATAGAAGCTTTGGCCGCCCATCGTTTCAATTTGTGCTTCACCTAGAGTGTCGATTGCTTCTGGCATTGAAAGATGTAAGGTGTAATGGGGATGTTTTTCAACTAAAATATGGGTTTGTCCAACAAAAAGAATGTTTGGGGTGTCATAAATCGTTGGTGACAACATAATATCTTTTGAAACTGCATTTGATTCAAAAGCTACATCTGTTTCTGGTAAACGCATATGCACCGTATATGAACTTTCAGTTAATGAAGTTAATGCATAAGGTTCTTCTTGCCAATCAGATGCCTCAGGTGCAACACCTGTGGGTAAAAAGGCATATTCAGCATTTAAAACTGGAGTGACAGCGAAATGGTTGGTTGTGCTTGAGATAATTTCGATTGCTTCTGGATTTAACGTTTGATCATGTTTTAAAACTTGAAGCATGAGGGGGTTACGAATGGCAACGCCGTTGTAGTAAATTTCAACAGGAATTCTTCCAATGGTATTAGGGGTCACCATGAGGTTGGGGAGATCGACCATGGTTTCATTTAGAGGAATAACTTGATTGGGGTGGTTTTGATAACGAACAAAAAGCGAATAATCCGCAACATCAAAACGATCACCGTATTGATACGTGTCTTGTCCGTATGAGAAAAGCTCAAAAGATGAAACAACCAAACGCTTGGTTGTAATATAAACTGGATTCGACGTGACCCGCTTATAATCCAAAGTCACTTCTTGGACAACTTCGGTATCATCGATATCGAAATGGTCAAAAGCAGGGTTTGGGTTGTAAGTTGTTGAAAACTTCACAGACCATAAGTCCAGGAGTTTCTCCGATCCGTCAGAGTAAGTGGCTCTTAAAACAAAATCATCCAAGTCTAAATCCTCGCCTTCAAATAAGACAAGTTCTGGTGCTTTTGTTTCTAAGGCAACTGAGACCACTTTCACATCCTCACAGGCGCTTAAGAAAAGAGCTGTAAAGACAATGAAGATGGCACTCAATATTCGTTTATTTTTTTGGAAAAAAAGAATCAAATTCCTCATAGAAAAAATCCCCCTTAATTTAAAACAATCATTCGCTTTAAATAAGTCATTTATTTTACAATATATACTATTATACTCGATATTCGATAAAAAAACAATAACATACTTTTTTGTCTTAATAACAAAGTTATTTAATGATGTTTTTTATTAAATTTCATTGTTTTATTAACGAATAGTAGGCAAAAGGGCTACCTCTTAGTAGAGGCGCCCTTTTGAATATTAATTTTGCTGTTTTATGGAAGTAATTCGATGATGCGAGCTTGAACCGTATCGATGAGAATAATCGAGTCTGTTAATAACAGTGGTTGAAGGACGAAAATGTCATTGGTTTGAACTAAGAAATCAACGAATTCATCAACCGTATCAACACCATGAATTGAGTTTAAAGCTGCGACTAATTTCGTAATTTCGATCGTTTGAACGTGGCCGTCTAAATCAAGCGCATTGGTTGTTACAATCGATGGTTCGCCAATCAGGGCATTGGAGATGTAACGGTCAATGATGAGTGACTCTTCTTGGCGCATAATCTCAATCGTTGTAAAGGTTAAGACGTTGGTATTTAAGTTGTCTAATCCTGAAATCGGTTCATTAAGAACGAGCATCGCTCTAAAGAGTCGTCCGACTTCCTCATAACGAACCATTGGAGCATCATAAGCATCCGTGGGCATGTCATCGACAACAAGGACAATTTCATCAGAGATGAGACGGTTTAAGATGAGGGAATCATACAGATGGATGTTATAGACATTGGCAATCGAGACTTCTTCTAAGTTTAAATCGCCGGTGATTTCTAAAATGTCTAACTCAAAGAGCGCATCTTTTAAGAAGACCAGTTCGGCATGATAAATATCTTTTGGTGTTCGGTAAGCATTTGGATCGAGACGATTACCAAAGACATCGATCACTTGTTCTGAGATGAGTCGTTTAACAATCGGTGAACCTTCAACGGGGTCCACATCGAAACCAACATTGAGTAAATCGTTAAATTGTAAGGTCGTTAATGTTAAAGTTGTCATATCGACAGAACCAATGGTTGCATCTTCATCTTGAAGAATCATTTCTAAAGCGGTAATTAAGTTGTTGAGTTCTGCTATAGTCATCGTACCATTGACATCTTTCGAAACTTCTGGGACATCTAAATGTTCAACGATGGCATCGCTAATTAAAATCCTGAGGATGTATGAATCGATGGCGATTAAGTCTTTTAATTGACGAATCGAAATGTGATCGGCATCGATGGCATCGGTTTGGTCTAAATCTAAGACAGCTAAGGCTTCAAAGAGACCATGAATTTCTGTTTTCTTAATATAGTCATGATAGACCGTACCGTCTTGGACTAAAGAAACAGGTGTGACTTTATCGTCAAGTTCAACTTTCATCTTTAAGTCTATGACTTGGTAGAAATAATTTGAAACTAAGACGATATCAAGTTCTTCTTCGGTTAAGTCTTTCATTGTAGCGTTATTAATCGAGATTGTATTAAAGTCGTTAATTGCTAAGGTGTTTAATGCGACGAAGAGTTGTTTTGTTTCCGCTTTTGTTAAGTTACCGTATGGATCTTTTTCAGTTGCTTCTAAATCAAGCGCTTCAACATCAAAGTCAGCGGCATTTGCGATTCTTGTGCGAATTGTTTCAGAAGTGACCATTCTTGAAATCATCACACGGATGTAATGAGAGTCTAAGAAGGTACCTAAATCATCGTTGGCATTATCTAATAAAAGAATGTCGATGAGTCCTAGGTCATTTAAATCACCAAAGGTTTCTAAATCAAGAAGACGAATCGATGTTAAGAGTGATCTAATTTCATTTTTCGAGAACATGCCATTGCCATCAACCATGTCTGGAGTTAATGATGTGTTGACTGCACCGACATTTTTATCCAAAGCATCGTTGGCTTGTTTTGTGACCATGACGTTTAATGAATCTGATTTCATCACACGATCAATATAAGTAAAGATAATGAAGGAGCTTAAGAAACGGTCTAAATCATCCTCAAAACCATCGTCGTTACGATCTAATAAATCAGTGAAGAGGGCAATCGTAATATAGCTCACATCGGGTTCATAAATGTCTAAGATAATAAAGGTCTTAACCAGTTGTTTCACTTCAGTTTCAAAGATAAGTCCGTCATCTATAACTTCTTGAGGGATGTATAAGAGTTCTGGTGTGAAATTAAAACGACCTTGACGTTTGTTTACTTCTTTGGTTGCTCCATCGATGAAGCGTTCGTTTAACATCATGTTAGATACTAAACTTTGAATAATCATCGATTCATAGAAACGATCAAAATCATCACGACCAAAACCATCGATGTTGGCATCTACCATATCTGTTAACATCCGGATGCTTGGCCCATCTGCTAAATCAATTTGGTCGATACTCATAATGAGTTTCACAATTTCTTCACGCTTGACATACCCTTCAGGGGTGAGCGCTGATGCGTGATATCTAAAGAGATGATCTTCTGCTTTAAAGTTCAATGAACCGTAACCCGCATTCGCTATGAAACGGCTTAAGTATGCTAAAACGCCTTGTTCAATCCGTTCGTTTGCGTCAACGTTTAAAATCCGGTCAAAGAGCGTCCACATCATATGTGATTCGAGCATTTCGTCGATCACCATCGTGTTTGGCGCATATGTTCTAAGTAATTCATCGGTGAGTAATTCAACTGTTGTTTCAAGGTTCGCACCACGGATTTGGTCGGTGTCGAAAATGTATAAACTATGATAAAACTGAGTCAATTCTTGTTTCTTGAGATAGCCTTCGTAAGCACCATCATCGATAATCACATCGTGTTGGTCAAAGAGGAAATCATCGCCAATTAAAGGCATGTCAAGATCCATTCCATTAAGTAAATAACGACTGACTGTTGAAGCCAATTGGTTTCTTACTTTTTCTGTTTGACTGACATAACCAACTAAATAATAAATGATTTCTGATTCTAACATCAGGGCGAAATAGGCTTCATCAATGATTGTTTTCATTTGGCCAATTGTACTAATTTGGCCTAATTCACTAAAGGTATCAATGTTTAATTCATAGAAAATTGTTAACAATTGGGCAAGTTCATCCTTACGAATCCGTCCATCGATGAGCGCATTTATAGGAACTTTTACTTGTTCTGCTTTCACTGTTAGGTCAAGACCTTGTTTTTGGACTTGACTATTAAGAAGTGAGGCAACCGCAGCTTTCACCGCTTGACCCATTAAGAGTTTATTCGTTACGTGATAGACTAAAGCGATTTCCATCATTTCATCAAAGAGAGCGACATCCATAATTGCTTCAACATCTTTCGGTCCTTGAACAACGATTGCAGAGAAGTTTTCAATGCCGAGGCGATAGAAAACAGCGACAAAGTCAACTATATCAGAACGAATAACTTGGCCATTCACAAGTGCTTCTTCGGGGATAGTAAATGAAGAAGCTGTTAAAGTTAAATCTACACCACCATTTTGTGCGAGTTGGTTGAGTAAATTTGCCAAAATCTGACGAGTAGATTCACTTTGAATGAGTAAGTCAATATAGTAATGATATAAATCAGAATCATTGATAAGTGCATCGAGTACATTCAGACTTAAAATGACTTCAATATCGTGTGGGTTTGTCATCGGTATTGAGCTAAAGGAGTCAATACCTAAGTTATAGAACGTATCGGCTAAAAGTAAAATGTCTGTTGTCTTTAGATAACCTGATGGATCTAAGAGATCTTCAGGAACTAAGAAGTCATTGGCATGATAATTCGCTCCACTAAGTCCTCGACCGCCCAATTGTTTGTTGAGGGTGCTCGCAATTAAATTGCGTGAACTTTCATGTTGTGTTAACTTCGTTACGCTATATTGGACAAGTTCAGAGGTGAAAAGGAAGTCAAGACGAGGAACATCAATAATATATTCGATATCACGCGGATTTGTCATTGGTATCGAACTGAAGGAGTCGATGCCTAAGTTATAGAAGGTTTCTGCAAGAATGAGAATATCTTCTGTCTTAATGTAACCCGTGTTATCTAATAAAGCTTCAGGGATTAAGAAATCATTGGCTCTAAAGTTTGCGCCACTTAAATTCCTATTACTGAGTTGTTGGTTTAACAAATCGGCAATGATACTTCGTGATTTATTATCTTGAGTTAACTTGGTGAGACTGTATTTCATCAATTCTGATGTTAATAAGAAATCAAGTCCAGGAACACCAATGATATATTCAATATCACGAGGATTCGTTAAAGGTATGGAGCTAAAAGAGTCAATGCCTAAGTTGTAGAACGTTTCTGCTAAGATGAGAAGATCGTCGATCTTAATGTATCCTGATCCATCAAGTAAATTTTCAGGGATTAAGAAATCATTAGCGGTAAAGTTTGTGCCACCTAAGTTCCTGTTACTGAGTTGCTGATTTAAAATGGAAGCAATAGCTGCTCTTGAAGGCTCACTTTGAGTCAGTTTTGTAATAGTATAATGAATCAACTCAGATGTGAATAAGAAATCCAAACTAGGAACATCAATAATCGTTTCAATATCACGAGGGTTATTCATTGGAATCGAACTGAAGGAGTCAATCCCTAAGTTGTAGAACGTTTCCGCAAGAATCAAAATGTCTTCTTTTTTAATGTAGCCAGATTCATTTAATAAGTTTTCTGGAATTAAGAAATCATCTGCTTTAAAATTCGTGTTGTTCGCGTTTCTAGCATTAAATTGTTGGTTTAATGTTTGTGCCATTGCTTCTCTTGATGCGTCACTTTGTGTAAGTTTGGTAATCGCATAATGGATTAACTCAGACGTCAGTAAGAAATCGAGTCCTGCCACATCAATGATGGTTTCAATATCACGTGGGTTTGTCAGAGGAATTGAGCTAAACGTATCAATACCTAAGTGATAGAAGGTTTCCGCTAAGATGAGAATATCTTCTGTCTTAACATAACCAGAACCATCTAAGAGTGTTTCTGGAATTAAGAAATCAGCGGCACTAAAACGTACTCCACCTACATTTAAACGTTGGTTGAGGGTTTGAGCTAATAATTCACGGGTTTGACCACTTTGTGTTAGTTTTGTAATTGTGTATTTAATCAGTTCTGATGTTAAAAGGAAATCAAGACCTGGTACACCAATTACGGTTTCGATATCGCGCGGGTTATTCATAGAAATTGAACTAAAGGAGTCAATACCTAAGTTATAGAAAGTTTCGACTAAAATTAAAATATCATCAGTTTTGATATAACCAAGGGGATTTAGCAATGTTTCAGGAAGATCAAAGTCTTCGGCATTAAAGCGTGTTCCACGAACATTTTGGGCACGAAGTTGTCTATTAAGAAGTTCTGCGAAGAGTTCTTTAGATGCATCTCCTTGGAGTAAGTTTGTGACACTGTATTGAACCAATTCAGAGGTAAATAAATGTTCAACAGCCTGAAGTGGTAATAAGACTTCAAGGTCACGTGGATTTGTCATTTGCACTGAGAAGTTAGTTAAATCGGTCATATATAAAGATTCAACAATTGTCATCAAATCAAGTTTTTTAATCCGCTCTTGATGATCCAGTAAATCACTTGGAATGATTAAATCATTTGGATTAAAAGCATTTGTATTTAAGCTTCGATTTGCTAAGTTTGCGATAACTACTCTTGTTTGATCACTTTGAAGAGCGACGTCAAAGGCATGATGAATCAACACTGAATCAAATAGTTTATCAAACACAGTTGTTGGAATGAAATCAATGAAGCGATCGACTTGAGTCACTTGACTTAAGTCACTATATGAAGCAATGTTTAAGCGTGTTGCTGCTTCAACGAAAGTGACAAATTCGCGCGGATGAATTCGTCCTTCATCATCAAGGGCATCCTCAGGGACAATAAACATTTCAGCTGTAAACGTCGCACCTAATTGTCGCTGGTCTAAAAGAGTGTTAATCCGACTTGCAAGGCCACTTCTGACGGTTTCACTTTGCAGGAGTTTATCGATGGTTTCATGGATGATGTTTGAACTAAATAAATGATAAATAGAATTTTGTTCGACACCAACAACTTGAACCGGTTCTAATAATTCTAATAAGAAACTAGGTTCAGCGAATGGGGAATCAACATCAAATTGAACGCCTAAAACAGCGATAAGCAAATCAGCTAACGCTTGATGGTTGATGTATTTTTCATCTAGATGGAAAAAGGATGCTTGAATGGTCCCAACTGGTAATTTCAGTGGTTCAACAACGAGTTTGGTTGTTGCTTCAGCGAGAAGACTTGCAATCATATCGTTCGTTACAAGACTTTCATATAAAGCAAAGACTAAAGGTATTTGAACAACTTCATCGACAATGTCTCGTTGATCAGCAAAATCAAGAATTTCTCTTACATCATCTACTTTACGAATGGATGTTAGTTCATTGAAATTATTGATGTTAAGTTGTGTAATTGTATAAAGCATTTGTTTGGTCGCTTCATAATTAACATAGTCATATTTTAAACGGAAATCATCGGTCGTCAAGGGTTCATATGTTAGACCTCGAGCCGTTAACATCGTTGATAAGGTATCATTTGCAAAATCAAGAATGGTTTGATTTACTTGTTCATTTTCAATGACTTGTGCCACAAGCGATGTAAGGATTTCAGCATCATATAAGTATTCAAGTTTTGTTTTATCATCTGCCTCAGCAATGAGATTATTTATATCTCTTAAGCCAACACCACCACGGGTAGCAATTTCTAAATCTTGTTTTAAAAGCGCTTCAAAAAGGGTATATAGATGCGTTCCATCCATTCCTTCTTCATCAAAGAAACGAGCTTCAAGTTGTAAATCTACGTGAGATAAGTTTAAAACGGTTTCACCATTAATTTTCACTTCATTATTGATCAACTCGGCTACACTTTGGAGTAAAACCTCATCGTTTAAAAGTTCATCAAGTAACGCTCTTACAAGTAAGGTATCTGTTACATAATGAATAAGGTTTTTATCTAAGTATGTTTTCGATAGGATTTCTCGACTAATACGATTGTAGCTACCACGGTTAAGGGTCTGCATCGTAAAATTATATTCTCTTGTTGTGATAAAGGCTTTGACATAGTTTTGAAGTTCTTCAACCCGAATGAGTCCATCGTTTTTAACTAAGACATCAAAAAGACGATCATAATAACGTTCATAAGTCGTTGTGATATTGAGCTGTTGATTTTCAAGCATTTCCAAACCTAAATCGAAATAGGCTTCACCTAAAGCTTTTACTTGCTCAAGTTTAACGATGTTACTTGTTAATTCATGAATGAGACTAATAGAAAAGAGTTCATCTAAATTATCTTCGTTAATGAGATCATAAATGGCTTCTGTTTGTTTAGCGGGACTTAAGATAAAGAAATGGTTAGGTAAGCTTAAATGACGTACATACCGAAAGATTTCACTGAGTGTTTCAACTTTGAGACGACCTTCTGCGTCTAAAGAAACATCAAAATCAAAAAGTCCAGAAGTAATCGGTGCTAAATGTTCAATTTGAATGTTGTTATTAATTAGATCATATGCCATTTGGTGCACTGCATCATCTAATAAAACGTTTCTAAATAAATTGTTGATCGTAAGTTGATAAGCAAAACGGTCAATCAATTGGATATCAACTTCATTAAAGGTTGTTAAAAGAATGGTTGGTGTAATTATCTCAAGGTTATAACCTAAGCTTTTACTTGGGCTACTAATGACTTCACTAAAGAGTTGGACACCAACTTTAATAAGTTCACTTAAGTTTTCACTATTTAAATCATCGGTTAAATAATAATCATCTTCGAAGGTAAACGAAGGAATCGCTTCGTTATCTTCAATGATTTGTTTTGCGATATTAACGGCATTGAATTTAAGTAGTGTTGAATTTAGAATTCGTCCAAAAGCATGATCAACTTTGCCTTCATCAGTCAATAAAGTAATTAAAGAGACAGGGATATCATCTAATGAAGTGATTTCACTTAAGTTTTGCAGGGAGAAATGATAGAGGTTCGCTTCTGCATATGTTTCTCCTAAATTTAAAATCCCTTGAATAATATGGTTGATTTCATTCACCCATATCGATGAGTTAAAATCTGCTTCTTCCCAACCTTCTGGTAGAGCAATAGTACCCAACGAACCTAAATCAATTGGATTATCTTTAACATATTGCACAACAGTACTTAAAAGGATTGAATTTTGGTGTTGAACTGAATCAAAGGTTAATAATGTCTTAACTGTTTCGTAAGGGAGTAAGTCTAGTAAATTGACTGTATTCAGTTCAGCTTCTCCTAAGCCTTGCGTTTTGATATGTGTCGCAACTTCATAACCTAAATCTAAAAGCATTCTTAAATCCAATTCAATCGATGCTTGACTTATATTCTCAGGAATGGAAAGAATGTCAAGATTCATTTTATCTTGAGCATATAGAAGCAACTCTGGGCTAGCAACAAGCAATTGTAAATTAAAGAGTTCACGTTTTAAAGCTCTAAACTGTGAGCCCGAAAGGTTAGCCAAACTGCTTACGACTTCTAAATAAGCATCACGATTAAGTTGGTCAGTTATCGTTTGAAGGCTACTAAATTGATAAAAGGTCTCTGATAAATTTAAGATGGTTACGAGTTCTTGACCATATTGGAAATCGTTTTCGAAAATAACGTTTTTAACAATGTCAAGTAAATCTTCATCAGCAATGAGTTGCTCAACAATCGGTTCAGCAACAAGTTCTAAGACTTCACCAACAAAATGGCTTTCTTCAAAAATTAAATTAATAATTTGCCGAGCATGGTTGAAGTTACCATCTTGTAATAAGATTTGGTCAACAACTTCAATCAGTTCATCATCACCAAAAAGACGGTCAAGTCCCATGGAAATAAGATGTTGATAAATTGAATCGACGTTGCTAAATTCTTCACGATAAATTGAATCTGGTTGGTTAAAGAGTTGGCTGATTTCATCAGCAATCTCTTCAACGGTTGCGTTATTGGTTGTATAAACAAAATAGTCAACCGCAACCGGTATCGTATGTAAAATGGTTTCTATTTTCGTTATTTCTTGTAATAAAAGGTGAATAATAGCGCCAGCATCTTCTGAGAGATAAACACCAGCATTAAAATCTTCACTTAATGGAAGTAAGGTTGTGTAATCAAAATCAGCAAAACTTTCCGCGAATAAAGCAACGATCATGTCGCCTAAGCGGTCGATATCTTCTTGAAGGAAACCTTCTTCATATAAAAACTCTAGTTTTTCATGTAAGTAAGTCAGCGGGTCTTCATCCCATGAAATAAGATTATTAATTTGATCTTGAGTCAATAAGAATTCTAAAGCTAAAGGCGTTGCATTTAATAACTCCAATTGGCTGAGTGATTTAAGTGCGTGTCCGACATGTCTGAGTTGTTCGTTTGAAAGGTCAAATAATGCCGTTGGGTCTTCTACTAAACCGAGCCATTCACCAATGGATGCGGCTAAGAGAATATTTTCGATTGTTAATGTGAGAGCACTGGCTTCGTTTTCCCAATCGATGACTTTTAATTGCTCGATTAAATCAGCTGTATATTCGTTTTCTGTTGGATCAAAACCTAACAAATCTAAGATTGAGGGAAAATTCATCGCGAAATCAACGGCTGTTGGTGTAATCATAGGTAATAGTTTTGTTTCACCAATCAGTGCTAAGATTTGTTCGATTGCTTGAAAATCATCGTTATAATTGATCGTACCGATGTCAAATTGGTCGTCTAAATAACCTCTTTGATAAGCAGTTGAGGCGATACTGCCCACGCGGTGCAGTTCAGATCCTAAGGATAAATCCATGGGGTCATAATAAGGTGATTTAACTTGAACAGTAAATAAATAATCAAAAAGTTTTACTTCTGCTTTCTCATTTTGAATCATAATTTGTGAAGTAATCTTTCCTGGACCTTTCTGATTTAACTCGGTAAACAACGTCATCCATTCATCGATAACAGATCCTGATTGATTTAATGGTGATACACTGAGTTGTTGTTCATCTCTTGGTGATGATAAAGTTGTTTCATTTCCAGGGTTTATTGCCCCTACCAAAACAATTAAAGGCATGACTAAAACCCAACCAGTAATCAGTCCTCTTAAAAAACCAATAAAGCCACCACCAAAACGAGAAGGGGCTTGAATACGTTTTTTAATCGGTTCACCGGCCGGTATATTTTCAATATGTCTAATAATTGCATGATGTTCATGCTCTGTCCAAAACTTTTTAAATAGGGTTGTCGTTAAAATCCATTTAATGAGAGGGTAAATCATATAAAAGGCTAATAACTTAACAACGAGGTCAATTAAAGCGACAAAAATCCCGTTCTGTTCGGGATCAACTAAGTAAACACGGTATGCTTCATCAATTGGTTTTGGCAAAAACCATTCGACAAACTCAATCAGGCCTCCGGCCGGTAAAAAAGCTTGTACAGAAATAAAGGAAATGCCAATAATTGCTAAAGCAGTAATGATAAGACTAATAATTGTGTAGTAAAGAGTTTTTGTAATCCCTCTTTTCGCGCCAATTATTAAGTGTAAGAATGCCAGGAGAAATATCATTCCCCATTGCACGCTAAGTAAGACCACACTTAAAGTACTCATACACCCTCCTAAATTTATATTTGTCGGATTTTCTTTTCATCACGATGACATGAACAAAGAAGTCGCCACGAAAGATTGTTGGAAAAATGGTGTAGGTGTGTCAGACGAATAAAAAAATCAAGACAATTTGCATTGATATGTCTACGTTTTATCGTATCATTACTTATTAGTAATGTCAATAATATCTTGGGAAATTATATCGCAGCAAAGCAAATAAATGACTTTTGATAAAAAAAATTAAAAAATGTTCTATTTAAGAACATATCCTTATCATTGTTTTATTATCGAAATATGGTTAAATTATTAACATTATTTATCAAATCGGTTGTATGTTTGAATAATTTCAGCAATTAAAGCTTTTGCTTCTTCATTTGTTAACTGGTCGATTTTGGCAATAATTTCATCAAGTTGAAGTTTTTCACGATCGATCGTTTCTTGTTTTTCAATCAGAATTTGTTTATGTTGGGTCCGTACTTGATTTTTATTAGCAGGATCAACGAGTAATTCTTCAAACAGTTTTTCTCCGGGACGAAGACCCGTAAAGGTAATTTTAATATCAATATGTGGGCGATAGCCTGCTAAACTAATAATTTTTTCAGCAATATCGACAATGCGAACTGGTTCGCCCATGTCTAAAATAAAGACTTCGCCCCCTTGAGCAAAGGCACCACATTCTAAAATGAGTCCAACAGCTTCAGAGATGGTCATGAAAAAACGGGTGATCTCAGGGTGAGTAACGGTAACTGGTCCGCCTTCTTCAATTTGCTTTTTAAAAAGAGGGATCACGCTTCCACTACTTCCTAAAACATTCCCAAAACGGACCGAACTAAATTTGGTTTTCGAGTTTTGGCGAACTTGTTCTAAAATGATGAGTTCCGCAAACCGTTTCGTCGCCCCCATCATATTGGTTGGGCGAACGGCTTTATCACTACTGACAAAGACAAAGTTTTTAACTTCGTGTTGTAACGCTAAAGTTGAAACGTAATAGGTCCCAATGATATTCGTTCGAATAGCCTCAATCGCACTTTCTTCCATCAAAGGAACATGTTTATATGCAGCTGCATGAAAAACTACAGTTGGTTTAAAAGTTTCAAATAACGTTTGTAGTCGGTCTTTATTATAAATGCTGCCAATCCATACCGATAAATTTAAAGGTTGATCTAATCGTTTGGCTTGACGAATGAGTTCTTGTTGAATCTCATAAGCGTTGTTTTCAAAAATATCGAAAATAATTAAATGTTTGGGTGAAAGGCGGTAAATTTGCCGACATAATTCACTCCCTACAGACCCACCACCGCCAAGAACTAAGACGGTTTCATTTTTAATTAAATCAGCAATCCTTTCGATGTTTAAGACCACTTCTGGACGTTCCAGTAAGTCATCAATTTTAACATCAATAATTTCTGGTTTAAAGTCTTCAGAGTATTCAGAAACAGAAATCATTTTTTTAATTTTAACTGACTTTCTTTCGATTAATTCCTCAACTTTTAAAAACTGATTTGCCGGGAAATTATTTATCGCAACAATGACTTCATCGACATTGTATTTTTCCACATAATAATTGATATCGTCAATCGGCCCTAAAATGTTAACACCATGAAGAGTAAGGCCAATTTTATCTTGATTATCATCTAAGAATCCTACTGGAATGATTCGTGTTTCTTTGTTTCGATAGAGTTCTTTGATAACCGCTTCACCAGACGCTCCTGCGCCGATGATTAATGTTCTTTTCCCAACTGTTTGTGGGTAATCATAATGGACTTTAATATAATCAATAATGCGGTTAACTACCCGAGCTAGGGCAAGTAAAACAATTTCTGCAAAGGAGATAAAAAGATAGGCCGATTTATGCATAAACTCTGTCTTTGAAACGGCTAAGAAAATGACGATAAAAAGGTTGGTTAAAACGTTCACAACAGAAAATTTTAAGACATCTTCAAAGCTTAACTGATTTGCCATAATCCGGTAAAATCCGGTTAAGGCAAAGATAACAATTTTAATCATAATAATAAAAGGAAGGGCAACTTTTAGGCCATCAATATTGATCGGTCGATCTAAAAAAGAAAACATTAAAACAGCCATTAAGTAGGCTAAAGCAATCATGGCAATGTCATAAACAATGTAGAGACCAATTTGAATAATCTTTTTTTGAATCGAGATTTTCATAAATACTCCTTCACTTTTTTTACGAGTGGTTATATTTTACCATAATTTTAGCAAATTGAAAATGGCTCAACTAATAAAAAAAGAAAGTTGGTTACGATTAAACGGGTGTTAAATCATAAGAAAGGAGGTCGTTTTCTAAAACTCTAAACGAAAAGCGACTTACAAGTGTTGAAATTTTTCTCTCTAACAAGTATAATCTATATATATTAACAATTTTAAATAGGAGGAGAAAAATGAAAAAATTGTTAGCATTATTAGTTGTTATCACAATGTCAGCATTTATTTTGACAGCTTGTGGACCTAAAGAGTTCGAAATCGCTCTTGTCACAGATAAAGGAAATATCGATGACAAGTCCTTTAACCAAGGTTCTTGGGAAGGCGTTGTCGCCTTTGCGGAAGAAAACAAAATTTCGCATCAATATTACCGTCCAGAAGAAGTTTCTGACGAAGGTTACTTAGCGGCAATCGCATTAGCAGTTGAAGGTGGCGCGAAAGTTGTTGTAACTCCAGGTTTCCTTTTCGAAGTTGCAATCTTCAAAGCTCAAGACTTATATCCAGATGTGAAGTTCATCTTACTTGATGGTGCTCCACATGATGCTGATTATGCAGAATACAGAACCAACGATAACGTTGCAAGTATCGTTTATGCTGAAGAGCAAACCGGTTACTTAGCAGGTTATGCAGCAGTTAAAGATGGCTACCGTCAATTAGGCTTTATGGGTGGTATGGCTGTTCCTGCTGTTCAAGCTTTCGGTTATGGTTTCTTACAAGGTGCTGAAGATGCAGCTGTTGAATTAGAATTAGCGAAAGACGCTGTCAGTGTTGTTTACCACTACACAGGCGACTTTGAAGAAAATGCTGCTAATAAAGCAACTGCTGCCGCCATGTATCAAGGAGGCGCTGAAGTTATTTTCGCCGCTGGTGGATCTGTTGGACAATCCGTCATGTCTGCAGCTGCTGAAGCGAATAAGAAAGTCATCGGCGTTGACGTTGACCAAAGATATGACAGCCCAACTGTTATTACTTCTGCAACTAAAGGTTTAGCTGCTTCAGTTATCCAAGTTTTAGAGTCCATTTACAAAAATGATAATTGGGCAACATTTGGTGGTAAAACGACTGTATTAAACGCTGCCAATGACGGTGTTGGCTTACCAACAGTTGTTCTTGATGGTTCAAGCGATAATGCTTTTGACCGTTTCCAAACGTTCACTAGAGCACAGTATGATGTTGTTTACGCTAAATTAGCAGATGGAACTGTTGTTCCTGTTAGAGAAATTACGATTGCCGCTGAAAGTGGCGAAGCTACAGCTCAAGAATTAATTTCTGGTTTATCCTTAGTTAAAATTAAAGTCACAGTACAAGAATAAAGCAACGCAAACAAAACAAAGGCTGTTAGAGGAGCGGGCTAAGGCCTTCTCCTCTATTTTTTTAGCCAAAAATAGGTGGTGTATTCATGGCAGATTATATTGTGGAAATGTTAAATATCCGCAAAGAGTTCCCTGGGATCGTAGCCAACGATAACGTTACATTACAACTTAAAAAAGGGGAAGTCCATGCATTGTTAGGGGAAAATGGCGCTGGCAAATCAACGCTGATGAGCGTTCTTTTTGGTCTTTACCAACAAGAAGAGGGCATCATTAAAATGAATGGTAAGGAAGTCAGCATTAATAACCCAAACGATGCCAATGATTTGGGGATCGGAATGGTCCATCAACATTTTAAATTAGTCGAAGTCTTTACCGCGTTAGAAAACATTATTTTAGGTGTTGAACCGAGTTCATACGGTTTTTTAACAACGAGAGAGGCTCGTGATAAAGTCCTTGAATTATCAAAAAGATACGGTCTTCCTGTCGATTTAGATGCTTATATCGAAGATATTTCTGTGGGGATGCAACAACGTGTTGAAATTCTAAAAATGTTATATCGTAACAACGATATTTTAATTTTTGATGAACCAACAGCTGTATTAACACCGCAAGAAATTGATGAGTTAATGATAACAATGCGAGGTTTCGCAAACGAAGGAAAATCGATTCTTTTTATTACGCATAAATTAAATGAGATTATGGCTGTTGCAGACCGATGTACCGTTTTACAAAAAGGAAAGTATATTGGAACTGTCGACGTGGCTAAAACAACGAAAGAGGAACTTTCGAAGATGATGGTTGGGCGTGATGTCAGCTTTACCGTTGAAAAGACGAAGGCAGAGCCCAAAGATGTCGTTTTAGCCGTTGAAAACTTGCATTATCATACAAGAACAACCAATTTACATCAAGTAAAAGATGTTTCCTTTGAAGTTCGTGCCGGTGAGATTGTTTGTATCGCAGGTATTGAAGGAAACGGTCAAAGTGAAGTCATTCAAATTATTACTGGATTAGAAAAAGCCACATCTGGTCGTTTATTTATGAACGATGTTGATGTGACCCATGAATCAATTCGAAAACGATCAAAATTAGGAATGTCACATATTCCTGAAGATAGACATAAACATGGTTTAGTTTTAGATTACCCTTTGGAGAAAAACTTGGTTTTACAGCGATACTGGCAACCGGAATTTCAAAAGCACTTCTTCTTGAAGTTTGCAGAGATCCGTTCTTACGCAGAGTTTTTAATTGAACAATATGATATTAGAAGCGGTCAAGGACCGCAAACCATTACTCGCTCCATGTCTGGTGGTAATCAGCAAAAAGCTATTGTTGCTCGTGAGTTAGATAAAGGGGGACAATTGTTAATCTCTGTTCAACCAACAAGAGGTTTAGATGTGGGGGCGATTGAATACATCCACAAACAAATTGTTCATGCTCGCGATGAAGGACGTGCTGTTCTTCTCATGTCACTTGAAATCGATGAGGTCATGAGTTTATCTGATCGGATTTTAGTGATGTATGAAGGTGAAATTGTTGGCGAGCTTGATCCTGAAAAAATTACAGTTGAAGAGCTAGGTCTTTACATGGCTGGATCAAAAAGAGACCCAAAAAAGGAGGTAGACCATGGAAACGCACGTTAAAACACGAAAAGAACAAATTAAAAACCTCTTAAACTCACCTGGTTTTCATTCGTTTTACGCAACTCTTTTAGCGATAGGTCTTGGTCTTTTAGTTGGTTTTCTGGTTTTATTAATTACTGATCCAAGATATGCGTTTGGCGGCTTCTCATCGATTTTATTCCGTGGTTTTAGAAGACTACCCGATGTCATCTATTTCTCAATCCCGATTATTATGACCGGTTTAGCCGTCGGCTTCGCCTTTAAGATGGGACTCTTTAATATTGGAGCCTCTGGTCAATACACACTTGGTATGTTCTTTGCGATGTATGTCGGCTTTATATGGACCAGTTTAGGTGCTGTCCATTGGCTCGTCGCAGTGATTGCTGGCATGATCGGTGGAATGATCATGGGGGCCATACCAGGCATTTTAAAAGCCTTTTTCAATGTGAATGAGGTGATTACTTCAATCATGTTGAACTATATAGGGATGTACATGGTTGATATGATGATTAAAAATAATGGGATTATGTTTAATCATAGTCAATCTCGCACACGTTATTTACCTACTTCTGTTCAGTTACAAAGCTTAGGAATTACTGGTTCAAGTTTAAATATCGCAATTTTTATCGCGATTGGATTGGCTATTGTTTTATACATTGTTTTATCGAAAACAACCTTTGGCTATGAACTCATCGCCACAGGTCATAATAAAGATGCGAGTCAATATGCTGGAATGAACCAAAAAAGAAATACCATCTTAGCAATGCTTATTTCTGGCGGTTTAGCCGGTTTAGGCGGGGCTTTTATGATCTTAGCACCGACAAGTCTTTCCGGTGGTTCCATGACATATGAGCCAATCAATGTCATTGCAGCAAACGGCTTTAACGGGATTGCAGTGGCCCTCTTAGGTAGTTCACACCCAATTGGCATTCTCTTTTCCGCAACCTTTATTTCTCATATTCAAAGAGGGGGAACAGGATTGACCGTTTATGGTTATTCACCTGAAGTCATTGATATTGTTATCGCAATCATTATTTATTTCTCAGCGTTCTCACTCATTATCGGATCTGCTTTTGGGAAAGTCTTTAAGAAAATGTTTAAAACAAAAGATAAAAAAATACCCCCTGAAGATGAACCACAAATCTTAGAAAGTAAGGAGGCATAACGATGGATGTATTATATTTCATTATTCAACAAATGTTGATCATTGCCATTCCTTTAATTCTTGTTGGTTTAGGTGGGATGTTTAGTGAACGAAGTGGTGTTATTAACATTGCCCTTGAAGGGATTATGTTGATTGGTGCTTTCTTTGGAGCCCTCTTTATCTTCGCTGCTTATAAACCTGATAGCAATAGCCAACTCTTATTTTTAGTTGGGATTTTAATTGCTGGCTTGGGCGGTATCTTATATTCACTCTTACTTGCGTTCGCATCGGTTCACATGAAAGCAAACCAAGTCATCGTAGGAACCTCATTAAACATGTTAATGCCAGCCATTATCCTGTTATACGCTAAACTTAGATTTGGCGGTGGTGAAGGCGTTAGAACAAATATTGAAGGATTATACATTAAAGAAGTCCCACTTCTATCGAAAATACCCATCATTGGCGATATGTTTTTCAAAAACACATATTTAACTGTTTATATCGGTTTCCTCCTCATTGTTATCGCAACCATTTTCATCTTTAAGACAAAGATAGGCTTACGCTTACGTGCCTGTGGGGAACACCCACAAGCAGCGGATTCTGTCGGAATCAACGTTTATAAAATGCGTTACTTAGGTGTCATCCTTTCTGGATTTTTAGGTGGTGTAGGTGGTTACTTCTATTCTGTTGGCATTTTAAATAGTAACATTAGTGGTCACTCAGGCGTTGCTGGTTACGGTTTCTTAGCCTTAGCTGTGATGATCTTCGGACAGTGGCATCCAATTAAGATTATGTTTGCCGGTCTTTTCTTCGCCTTTATTTCAACACTTGTCTATTCAAGGCATTTAATTCCATTCTTAAGTAATTTAGGAATACCATCGGCCTACTATCAAATACTGCCATATGTCGCAACTTTGATTGTCTTAATCTTTACGTCAAAGAAATCAAGAGCGCCTAAAGCTGAAGGGATTCCATACGATAAGAGTACACGTTAAAAAATTAAGAAATACTTTATTCAATTGTTTAAAGATACAAATAAAAGGCACTTGATCATCAAAGTGCCTTTTGTTATTTACATTTAACGTATATTGTTTTCTATTATTAATGATAAAACTTCATTACTTCTCGAGCAATCATGACTTCTTCATTTGTTGGAATTACAAAGACTTTCACTTTTGAATCAGGCGTTGAAATTAAATTCTCCCCACGCTTTTGATTCATTTCAGGATCTAACTTAACACCTAGAACTTTAATTGCATTGACGATATCATCTCTTACTTCAGGGGCATTCTCACCAATTCCTGCAGTAAAACAAATCGCATCTAATCCACCCATATAAACATAATATGAACCAATATAATCCGCAATCCTTTTCACTTGAATTTCATGGGCGAGGGTTGCTCTTTTATGTCCTTCATGCATATAGTCAATAATATCGCGGCTATCATTAGAAATACCTGATACTCCTAAGTAACCACTCTTCTTATTCAAATCATCTAAGACTTCTTCATATGTCTTGTTTTCTTTTTCGGCAATAAACATTAATACAGCAGGGTCAATATTCCCACTTCTAGTTCCCATGGGAACTCCTTCAAGTGGCGTAAGGCCCATTGATGTATCAACACTTTCACCTGCATCAACGGCACATAAAGAAACACCATTACCCATATGTAAGACAACAAGTTTTGCTTTAGGATCGCCTAAAAGCTCATACGCTCTTTGACTCACATATTGATGTGAGGTTCCGTGGAAACCATATTTACGTACGCCATATTTTGTATACCATTCATAAGGTGATGCGTATAAAAAGGCTTGTGGTTTCATCGTTTGATGGAACGTTGTATCAAAGACTGCAACTTGAATCACATTTGGTAATAATTTACGAAAAGCCTTAATCCCCGTGATATTTGCCGGGTTATGAAGCGGTGCTAAATCATTTAATCCTTCAATTTGTTGAACAACTTCATCGGTTAAGACGACAGAGTCTTTAAAAAGCTCACCCCCTTGGACGACACGGTGACCAACACCTTTAATATCTTCTAAGGAACGAATGATTTTTCGTTCAATTAAACTTTCAATGACAATTTCAACCGCCACTTGGTGGTTCATAATCGGACGTTCAACCCGAATTTTTTCGCCATTAATTTTAATCGTAAAAACAGCATTGTCATAGCCAATGCGTTCAAGTAATCCTGACGTGATTTCGTGTTCTTCTGGCATTTCTAGCAGCTGGAACTTGAGCGAAGAACTTCCAGCATTAACAGCAATTATTTTCATATCCAAATTCTCCTTACAGTGATATCATACATGAAATAAATTAATTAATCAAGATGAGGATAATGGGTTCATTAATGAACGGTTCTCAATCTTAATACAAATACAAATAAATCGCGACAAATTGTAAAATTGTACCTAAAGCAGTGAATAGATGCCAAACAAAATGAAAGTATTTGATTTTTGGAAAAGCGTAGAAAATAACCCCAATACTATAGGCAACGCCACCAAATAAAATATACCAAAACGCGCGGGGGTCAAACGCAAACAATTGGCGAATGAAGATTAATGCACTCCAACCCATGGCTAAATAAAGAAAAACATGGACTTTCATAAATTTCTTGACCCAAATCGATTTAAAGACAACACCAACAGTAATTAATATCCATTGGATAATAAAAAGGAATAAGCCTAATCCAATCGGTCCTAACCAAGGTTCTTGTAACTCCGGTAATAAAAGCAGTGCTGGAGCGAAAGTTGCCCCAATTAAGATGTAAATACTTAAATGATCAAACCGTTGAAAGACACTTTTAGCGGTTTTGTGAAAAAGGGCATGATAAATCGTTGACATCGTATAAAGATTAATCATCCCAAAGCCAAAGATCACAGCTGCTATCACTTCTACTGTCGTATGACTCTTAATAATGAGTAACACCATCATCGCGATCCCTAAAAGGGCCATCACACCATGCGATACGGCATTTGCAATCTCTTCTCCTAAAGTTTGTTGTTTATTTTTCTTCATTATTACTTCCTTCAATAAATTGTTTTAAAAAGTCTTTTCCTTTAAATATTTCAGGTTCTTCTTTGAAAAGATGAGGAAAATCCAATTGGCGAAGTACTTCATAACTCACCAAGGCAACACAATTACTTAAATTAATACTTCTAACTTTATCGGTTGTTGGGATGCGATAACATTGATCTAAATGTTCTGCTAAGATCGTTTTATCAATCCCCGTGGACTCCCGACCAAAAACTAAATAGATATCATCTTTAATCTCTTTAAAGCTAATATCTGAATACGTCTTTTCTCCATAGCGGGTTAAAAAGAAAAAAGTCCCTGTGTTGGCTTTCGCAAACTTTTCATAGTTGTCATAGACTTCGTAGTCCAAATGTTCTAAATAGTCCAGGGCACTTCGTTTTAAAGTTTTTTCATCTAAGCGAAACCCAAGGGGTTCGATTAAATGGAGTTTTGCCCCAATGGCGACACAAGTACGCATAATATTACCTGTGTTTTGGGGTATCTCTGGTTCAAATAAGACAATATGAATCATAATTTATCCTTCGTTACGACGATATTTCATAATCATGGCTTGTTTTAAATCCCATAATTTTTGTGATAAGTCGACGTAGTATTGATGTGGGTTTTCTAAACGTAAAACCTCGGGCCATAATGCATGTAATTCTTTACGGTGATGGGCTCTAATTTGAGTTAAATTAGGTAATTCATAAACCAATTTCCCTTTTGTGAAAATAGGAATTAACATCGGAACAGCAGTAAAGTTTTCAACCATTTGACTTTTCCATGGATAATCTGGATGGAAAAGACGATAGGGTATCTTTTCATCAATCACTTCATCAAAAAGAGTCATGACATCGGCAATTGCTTTCCCATGATCTCCGTAAAAACGATAAACTTGCTTAAAACCAGGCGTCGTCGTTTTTTGAACATTTTCACTAATTTTAATTTTAGGAACTAACGTATGATCCACTTCAATAGCAGACAGTTTAAAGACGCCACCAAAGACAGCTTCAGAACGGGCCGTCACCAATCTTTCTCCAACACCAAAGGCATCAATTCTCGCTCCTTGATGAATGAGTTCTTTAATTAAATACTCATCCAAAGAATTAGAAACGGTGATTTGAGTATCGTATAATCCGGCTTCATCAAGCATTCTTCTCGCTTCAATTGACAAATAGGTTAAATCTCCACTGTCTAAACGAATCCCTTTAAGATGTTTTCCCATGGGTGCTAAAATATCGTGATGAATTTGAATCGCATTGGGGATTCCTTGTTTTAAAGTGTTGTATGTATCCACAAGTAAAACACAGTCATTTGGGTATGCTTCAGCATAACTTTTAAACGCTTCATACTCAGTGGGAAAACTTTGAACATAACTATGGGCCATCGTCCCAATCGCAGGAATTTGATATTTGTAATCAACATAAGTATTAGATGAACCAATGACGCCAGCAATATAAGCAGCTCTAGCACCATAAATTGAAGCATCATAGCCGTGGGCTCTTCTTGCTCCAAACTCTAAAACAGCACGACCATCAGCTGCATTAACAATTCGTGCAGCTTTGGTTGCAATCAGTGATTGATGGTTAATCGTTAATAAAACCATCGTTTCAATTAACTGACATTCAATAATGGGACCTTTAACGACTAAAATAGGTTCATGAGGAAAAATCGGCGTCCCTTCTTTCATAGCATAAATGTCAGAGGTAAACGTAAAGTTTCTTAAATAATCTAAAAAGCCGTCGCTAAACATTTTTTTCGAACGCAAAAAGGCAATTTCTTCTTCCGAAAAAGAGAGTTCTTGAATATATTCAATCACTTGTTCAAGACCAGCAAAAATGGCATAGCCACCTCGATCTGGAACTGAACGGAAAAAAACATCAAAGACTGCAATCTCTAAGTGTTTTTTGTCGACAAAATATCCATTTGCCATCGTTAACTCATAAAAATCCATGAGCATTGTAAGTTTTCGATTGTTCATCATTCAACCTCATTTCTTGACACTCTTATTCTATCATTTTTTTCCCTTTTTTGGTATAATTAAGACGCGAAAACGAAAAAAGGAGAAACGATTGTGCAAATTTTTATCTCCCCTGCAAAAACTTTTTCATCAACTTCTGTTCCGTCTACCCAAAGACCGCATTTTTTAAATGAGGCTGAACAGTTAATAGTACAGTTAAAAACATTAAGTTCTGCTGATTTAGAAAAAAAGATGCGCCTTTCGGCTCCTTTAGCTCAAACAACTTATGAAGATTACCAAGCCTTTGGTAAAAATACGGCTCCCGCTATCTTCAGCTATGCTGGACAGCAATACCGTTATTTAAATCCCGCCTCACTGACTACTCAAGCATTGGACTGGTTAAATAGCCATTTATACATGATTAGTGGTTTATACGGGCTTTTACGCCCTTTAGATGCTATCTCACGATATCGCTTGGAAATGCAAGACACCAGTATGACTTCTCTATATACTTTTTGGACACCTAAAATCTTTACTTATTTAAAACCATTTCAAAAACAACTTTTCATTAATCTCGCTTCAAAAGAATATAGTCAGGTCCTTTCTTCTTTTGATCAATTGATAACAATTCAATTTTATCAATTAAAAAATGATAAACTTTCAATCCATTCGATGGAACTTAAAAAAATGCGTGGTCTCTTTTTAAGAGCGATGGCTCTCAATGAGGTCAAATCTCTTGAAGACATTAAAAAGATAACTGTTGAATACTATCTTTATAATTCCACCTTATCTAACGAAAAACTTTTAACATTTGTTAAAAAAGTCTAGGAGGTCTTTATGAAACGACTGGTTAAACTCCTTTTAAGTCGAACAAGTTTTATTTTACTACTCCTTCTCGCGCAAATTGCCTTCTTTTTCGTGACGATTGATTTTTTAACGAGCTTTCCTTATGTCAACACAGCACTTTATGTGATTACAACAATCATCGTCATCTTTTTAATTTATAAAGAAGAAAATCCCGCATACAAACTATCCTGGATTGTCCCCATTATGGTCTTTCCGCTTTTTGGTGGTCTCTTTTACTTGTTTTATCAAAACACCAATGTCTCAAGACGTGTGGTTCGTCTATTAGGCAATCTTGATCAAGAACGGATTACTTACTTAGAACTACCCATTCCAATTAGCACTTCCAAAGTCGCAAACTACTTATCCCATTTAGGCTTTGCCTCTTATGGGGAAACAGATATTACTTTCTACGACAGCGGACCCACTTTGTTTAACGCCATGAAAGAGGCGATGCAACAAGCAACGACTTCAATTTATATTGAGTTTTTCATTATTCGCAAAGGGCAAATGTGGAGTGAGTTTTTACAAATTTTAACTGAAAAAGCCAAACAAGGCGTCGACATCAAAATCATCTACGATGACTTTGGTTCGGCGACACTTCCTTACCGCTATCCAAAAAAGCTAAAAGCCTTGGGCATTGATGCCTATTCATTTAACCCCATGAGTCCCCACTTAAACTTTCAAATGAATTACCGGAGCCACCGCAAACACATCATCATCGATAACCACATCGGCTTTACCGGAGGGATTAACGTTGGCGATGAATACATTGATTTAAAAAGACCGTTTGGTCATTGGCAAGATTCAGGCATCAAACTGGTTGGGGATGCCGCAAAAATGATGGCCATTAACTTTATTGATCAACTTCGTTTTACCACCCAAGATCAGGTCATCCTCCCCTACCCCAAAATTGATCAGCAAGCCCTCAATCTAAAAACTTTAACGATTCCGTTCGTGGACGCTCCCATCGATAAACATACCACCAATAAAAACGTCTACTTACAAATGATTCATGAGGCGAAACACACCCTTTATATTACAACCCCTTATTTAATTATCGATTATGAATTACTTGAAGCATTAAAATTTGCTAAAAGCTCAGGAGTTGACGTTAAAATCATCATTCCTCGCAAACCCGATAAAAGACTTGTCTACATGGTCACGGAGTCTTATGCGCGAGAATTAAGCCAAGCAGGTATCGACATCTACAAATACTCACCTGGCTTTATTCATTCAAAAATAATGATCGCTGATGGACATACGGCAATGATTGGTAGTTGTAATTTAGATTACCGTAGTTTATATCTTCACTTTGAAAACAGTGTTTACTTACGTAATCACGAAGAGATTGCGAAAATTGAAAACCATTTCCATGAGTTAATTGCTGCTTCAGAGAACTTAAAAAACTTCAAAAAAAGACCATTGTTTTATCGGATCATCCAAATTATTTTACGCGGTTTTTCATCCGTACTATAAAAAAAAGGGCTAAGCCCTTTTCTCAGACCGTTGAAAAAGGCATAGTTTTTAAAAAGATTAAATCTTTAAATAAAAATTATGTCTTTTTTTGTTGTCTTTTTGATAATATTTTTAATTTTTTCTCTTAATTCGCTAAATATAGAAGAT
>Ga0265293_10000085_pt1 | contig 210571 bp, 299 predicted proteins | sample Munlanlewell138R_FD_192505 | JGI IMG/M metagenome (GOLD analysis project Ga0265293, IMG submission 192505) | Leachate microbial communities from a municipal landfill in Southern Ontario, Canada - Leachate well 138R | ecosystem: Engineered > Solid waste > Landfill > Unclassified | place... | reverse complement strand
CTGGGCGCGCTGCGCCCGACGCATGAGCCGCGCGCGACCGAATGGATCGGCGCGATGGTGGCGATGATCGGCGGGCTGATCGAAAAGGGCCATGCCTACGAGGCCGAGGGTCATGTGCTGTTCGACGTGCGCTCCTATGCGGATTACGGCAGGCTTTCGGGCCGCTCGGTCGATGACATGATCGCGGGCGCGCGGGTCGAGGTCGCGCCGTTCAAGCGCGATCCGATGGATTTCGTGCTGTGGAAACCGTCCGAGGCCGGGCTGCCCGACTGGGACTCGCCATGGGGGTTCGGGCGGCCGGGCTGGCATATCGAGTGCTCGGCCATGGCACATGAACTGCTGGGCGAGAGTTTCGACATCCACGCCGGCGGTATCGACCTGCAATTTCCGCACCACGAGAACGAGATCGCCCAGTCGCGCTGCGCCCACCCGGAGGGTCATTTTGCCCGCTACTGGCTACACAACGAGATGGTGCAGGTCGAGGGGAAGAAGATGTCGAAATCGCTCGGCAATTTCTTCACCGTGCGGGATCTGCTGGATCAGGGTGTGCCGGGCGAGGTGGTTCGCTTCGTCATGCTGTCCACCCACTACCGCAAGCCGATGGACTGGACGGAGGAGAAGGCGCGCGAGGCCGAGACGACGCTGCGCAAGTGGAACAAAATCGTGATGGACGTGGAACCGGGCAAAGTGGACAACCGGTTCCTGAACTGCGTCAAGGATGATCTGAATATTCCGGGAGCAATTGCAGAACTTCATCATATCGCAAGTGATATCAACAGGAAATCTGAACTTGCCGCTTCACTCAATTTCCTTGGGTTGAGCGAAAATTTGGGTATGAAATCACAGACAATTTCCGAAGATGTCAGGAGCATGGTGGAGAACTTGAAGGATGCGCGTGAAGCTAAAAATTGGGAACTGGCCGATTTCATTCGGGATGAAATCCGAGGACGTGGCATTGAAGTTCAAATTCTACCCGATGGGGCAATATTGATCGAAAAAGTTTAGTGTCATCCATCGCGGGGTCCTTGCCCGACTAAATACTGAAGAAATCCCCCGCAAGGAATCTGTATCATGACAGCAACTTACTATGAGATTCGAGTTGAGAACGATTCTAACTCTGACAACTATATTCGCGTTCCTGCTGAAGAACTTCCCCAAGTAGTAGACAATCTTGATCCAGGATCTTATCAGTATCGTGCTCTCGGAGTGACAGAATGGTCAGAAGGTATAGCTGTTGAAGCAGACACCGAACCGCGTGAGATTGAATACTTTGGCGGTCAAATTACATATACGGTTGTTGGTGGGACAGACGGCCAATATGAAGACGGAAGTTGGTGGACGACTGGTCAAGTTGTAGACACTTCTCCTTCGTTCATAGATGACGCAACAAGAACTCTGGTCAACAATGACCAACACCATGACACCGAAGTCCATGGTTGGATGGTAGACCCCGGAAATGCTGAAAAATGGAAAGATGGTGATCTTTCTACATTGGCTCTTCGACAAGCTGGAAATTACGGCACTGGCTCCGGTAACGTAGTTCACCAAGCGTATGATAGTCTAGTTATGACCAATAATTTGTCATACAATTCTGATAACTCAGAGCCATATCCGATTACATCTGGTTCAGTAGTAAAGGCAAGATCACGTCTGACAGATATTCCAGATAATGGCCGTCCTGTCCTAGATTACAAGGCAATTCTCACTGTAGTGGACACAGCTCCAGCATCTGGTTCTATTCGTCCTCCAGTTTGTAGATCAGACAAGACTCCAATCCTTAACATTTCATCTTTGAATCTTGGTGTGCTCAGAAATCTTGATGCAACAGGAATCTCAATTCCGTCCTATTCTCAGAGTATGAATTGGTTAAGTGGAACACATACGTTCCAGGTTTGCTACAATGTTGCAATGCGGAATATTCTGCCTTACAATGGGTTGGATCTCGACCCATATTTTGGGAATACGGCTGAAGATTGGGCAGCGGTAATGCTTGCGATGCATACCAATGCTTACACCACACAACAGAAAGAAAACCTTGCTATCCAAATCGGCAAGATAGCTTGTGATATTGCAGCAAGGGTGTATGAGGGTGGTATCTTCCAACCTAATGGTGGGCATTGTCATGGGCGCCTGCCCATTCTTGCTTTCGCTGCAGAACTGTTCGACAACAGCTATCTGAGAGACGCCTGTGGAATCACATCTGAGGTTACCATCGGTAATGTGATTACTACCGGACAATCGGTCTTTGGTGATTTATCTCAGCTCTATTACATTACACAAGAAATGATCGACGATAGTGAAGGTCGAGCGTATCCGTTCCCACAAGACGTTCTTGGTTGGCCTGCGTGGGGTTCGCAGTTTGGTATTGACCCAACCGGCACTGTGTCTGGTAACATAATGGGTAATGCCAATACTGGAACAGATAATACAGGCATATCTAACGCAGTAGGGTATCAAGCCATTGTAGGTAAATCCCTAGCAGCATCTTCTTTGGCATTAAGATTGCTTCAAGGTGTAACTCCAAATATACCTCAACTGTTCTATGATTATTCCGATCGCTGGATCGGATTTGAAATGAATGATAAATATGTGTTCCCAGACGACACTATTGTAAAACCTAGTTCTAATTTAACTTATTCATGGGTAAAAGATGCATATGCAGAATGGTCGCCATTAGTTTCTGTTTGGGCGGGGGGGGCAGAATAATACGATCAATTTTGCGCTGCTGGGTCAGTCTGAATTGGAGTATATGCTCAATCCAAGTTCATTTTATCGTCAAGTTTCGCCACCATCTTTGTTGTATGAAAATCTAACTGTTCTGCATGACGGTGCAGGTGCCAACGCCGAAGAGTCGAATACACAGATTCTTCATATTACAACAGCAACCGCTGCGTCATCGAATCCAGGCACTGTTGCGATTGCGAATATGCTCGGTCATATCTTTCCAGACCATCAATTCAACATGATCGATCTTAGCACACCAGGAACAGGGTTGAGAGCACTTCTAGACGATAGTGATACGTCACGGAGGTGGTCAATTCTAGATGAAGTTGTAACAGAAGCTAGAACAGAATTTGGAGAAATTGGTTACGTAATAATGAACTGGTGGAACAGCACCTCCAGTCAACTTAAACAATTCCCTGAAACATTTTCACCGGGTATTATGGGTGAAAGATGGAATGGCGATCCTTATACTTTGGGCACAGCCGTTACAGATGGATCTGGAGGCTACACAGCAGACCATTGCTTCTGGGATATGGAAGCAGACTCTGGTGAATTGGGTCGTGGTATCTTCATTAGGGATGCTACGAAACTTTCTATACTAGGACCGGGTCCATATATTGCAGCGCCGGACGACACCCCCGCCATTAACTATTCTAATGTCACTACAACTATAACTCAACTTGACAGACCTGCTCGTGATAAACTTGCGGAATTCATGGCAGATGAAAGAGTGCAAACATTTGGTAGGTCATATGGTGTATCGACGCATGTTTGCAAGTTCGGAGACCGATACGACACAGGTGGTAGCACTGGCTCCACCAACATTCATCCATCTACACTGAACCCAGATGGTCAGGTCTTGTTTGCCCAACACCATGCTGTTGGTCTTGCTATGGCAATGGGTGCAAATATCTACGAACCGCAGATTATAGACATTGAAGTTGATAAAGATGGTCTTTATGCGGATGTGATTGTAGACCTTCCAAATGGTGGAACTCTAACTACCATTAGAATCTTGAGAGAGTTGCCAGATCCTGATCCAGCTCCAGCACAATGGCAACCTGTTACAGGGTTCGAGATCGGTCCAAACTCTAGTAACTTATCCCCGCACGGATTTACGTCAGTCATCCAAGACTCCGGTAGCGGATCACCTCGAACAGGCCGAGTCAGAATTACTCCAACAACCCCATTTGAAGACGGAGACATAATCGAATACTTGCGTGGGTCTGCATCAGCAATTCTGCTACAAGATGATGATCTGATTGCGGGTTTGTATCAGGATATGTTAATTGAACATGTCCCTGCGTTGGCACCTGTTGAAGAAACATATCCGTATCCAGGTATTCCGGTTCGACCGCAACCTCCGGCATTGGTTGTGGAACTTGAGTCTGAACCTGTTGAGTTTGTTGGCAGGTCTGTAAACTTTGACCGAAGTGATTCTTCATATATGTCAAATGGGAGCACAGAGTTTGAAGGTTCTAACGAGGGAATGTTCTCAGTATGGATTTACTTTACAAATTCTTGGGCCAGTCCACATAATAGTGGTAATGTTTATGAAACACGAGTCGGCACTACCATTGTCAACAGACTATATACGTCTCATACCGGTAGAATGACGTTTTTACACGGTTCTCCTGTTCCGAATTTTACAACTCCGACAAATACGTTCTTGGCCAACGAGTGGTATCATGTATTGGGGTCATGGAAAACAGGTGAAAACGGATGGTACCAACTTTACGTTAATGATGAAGCAGTAGCTGGATTACCAAGTCTTGTAGAAGTTGAAAATATGCCTTCCAATGACACTATGACCAGAATATACGTTGCCAGTTCAGGTGGGTCTACATATTGGGATGGAGATATGGGCCATCTTTATATTAATTATCAAGAAGCATTTGATCTTAGTGTTACAGAAAATAGACGCAAATTTATTGACGCTTCTGGTAAACCAGTTGATCTGGGTGCTACCGGAAATATTCCAACGGGTAACGCCCCAACATTCTACTTTGATGGAGTAGGGTCTGCTTGGAACAATGTATCTGGTGGACCTACACTTGAATCTCAAGGAACTATTACTGAAGGTGGAACACCAGAAATAACTCTTTGACGGTCACGTCACATTTCAGAACCAAGAGAAACAGGGTGCCATTTCTGGCACCCTGTTTGCATTTGTGATAATGTATCCAGCTCAATGTAAATGATACACGAATCGTTTGTAACCAAGGATGCACAACATGATGATCAATACGATTTTGTTCGATATGGACGGAGTTGCAGCAGATTGGAGATCCTTCACCCAAACCTATATTTGGGAACAACATGGCGTCTCACTGGATGAGAAGGGATTCGACTGGCTCAACAAGCATCCAGAACTGAAAGCGAAATATGATGCTCTCATTCTAGGGCAAGAGTGAAATCAAAATGTCACAAGGAGTGACGACAATGAAAGCAAGATATCTGGTCGCTGGATTGATTCTGAGTGTAACTCCGGTCATGTCGGCGACCTATGATTATCAGGTCGTCAGTCTGTTTGATGTTGCAGATGAAGAGCCTCTCGTGTTCATCGAAGGTCTTGGGTTTCGGCGACTTGGAGAAGATGATTGCTACAGCTCCAAGCTTGGTGAGCCGATACCCTGTGACGTGACTGAAGAAGCAAAGGTTCGTCCCAAGCCCCGGCCGTGTGAACCTCTTCCTGTGTGTCTCATTCCGACACTGTTCGGTTGGGATACTCCGGTCAGGACTGCAACTCCGACTTTGCAGGTCACGCCAAATGTTTCGATCACACCCCGTCCGACAGACCCAAGATGGCCTGCCATCCCACAACCATTCTATCCTCCTGTGTTCCCTCCTATCGTGTATCCTCCGGTCGACCCGAAACCTCCTGTCGGTCCCGATCCACCGACCGTTCCCATCATTCCTCTTCCAGCAACAGGTTGGTTGTTGATTGGTGGGTTGCTTGGATTGATGAGTATTCGACGTAGGAAGAAGGCATAGCCCATATGGTAAAGTTATCACTTCGTGTTCGGTGTATTAAAGAGATCACACCTGCTTTGTATCCAGATGTTGATTTTGGAAAGTTGGGTGATGATTACATCATTCAATGTATTCTGCCAAATCAAGGTTTATTATGTTCTCCGGTAATACTAATGGAGACATGATGGGAGAACAGGGAGAAGCAAACCATCTTGTAAACATAGATCGGTTTGAGGTTATTGGTTGTCGATACTTTGACTGTGGAAATTAGACCAATCTTAAATCTAGTTCTGGGTAGTGTTCGCAAACGTAAACAGGGTGCCAGAAATGGCACCCTGTTTCTCTTAATTCTGAAATGTGTGACGTGATCGTCAAAGAGTTAATCAAGACACGTCTGTAAATTCTCCTTCTACGATCCAATCTCCTACAGTGCCGAGTCCGTCACCTTCATTCCAGTCTTCCGCCGTCATGCTGCCACCGAACCAGACATTCCAATCAAGGAATTCCTCTGGATTGACAGGATTCCCGTCCGCCCAGAACTCTCCGATATGCTCGGCCAGATCGGTAAACTCGTTGATAAGCCCGATATAGGCGACATCCCCCGACATAGAGCTGCTTCCTGCACTATTGCCTGCAAGCAGAACAGCATCTGCGTTTCGAGAGAAACTTACAGTGCCGGAGGTGGGTGCGGTCGAGTTGGTGAAGGCGACTGAAACACCATTTACATATATTTGCCCTTGCGGATTTGCCCCACCGTCGAACGAAACTACAAGATTATACATCGTATCATTGCTGAAATTCACATCTGTAACACACTCCCAAATAATAACATTTGAAGTATTTCTAATAGAAATCCTGAGCGGACCATTTATCGTAACACTATTGAGTACGATACGTTGATGGATATTAAAGAAACGAGTGTTAATGCCACCCAGCCTGTTCTGGAACATTATAGCAAACGTCATGCCGGTCGTATTGGCTATTGCACCATCAGACATATGACGATACAGATATTCGTCTGACCCAACTGTTACCCAATTTGGGTTCCAAGATGCTTCACCACTTGATATTATCAATGGTTCTGAAAATGGTGCGACAGCAATACCAGGATACTTGTAGAGTGCTTCGTTATCGACCAACGTCGATATATGCTCTATGGGGTAGTCCAGCCAGATTTTCGAGGCTGTGGAGTTGGCATTATATGGATCGGCGCCCGGCGTCACCGGATCGGTCACCCCCATCCAGAGCGGATAGATTTGATCTCCAATCTCAAATGGTTCGACCGGCGTGATGCGGATAACCCCGCGTTTCGGATCACCACTCCCAGTGTCCTGTATGCTGACCGTGCCCCGGAATTTCGCCGGGTAATCTGTCTCGCTGGGTAGAAATACAGGCTGTCTTTGTGCTTCGCTGTCCCCCCACCGCCGGATTTCAAAACCACTTACAGGTTGTTGATGTGGCAGCGGAGTATCTGGGGCAGCTCGTTCTTCCAGCATACGAATAGTTGACAAGGTACCTCCATTGGGTAGGTCAACGATGATATCGGCATAAGTGCCGCCTTCAGCAACTTCCATACCAAAGATAGTAGGTTCATGAATCGTCACACCAGCTAAGCGCGCAAGGGACGGTGCAAAGATCCATGCCAGATAAACCTGCCCATCTGGATCATCAACAAGTGCATGTCCTCCGTCGTTCGCGTAGAGGATATCCCACGCACCGACCGGCTCTGCGAAAGTCTGCACACGCTCGTCAGCATGAAATGCCCCAATGCCCGCAAGACGTGCTTCGGTGCTATCCTTCCAGTGGTTCTTGACGTAGGTCCACTTTGTGTCCCGCGTGAACAAGCCACGTCCCTTTTCGTGCGGGGCTGCCTCGATATCCCACAGACAGTGGTCGACCGTCGCGGTCGGATTTCGGTTGCTGTCTGGGTTGGTATTGCCAAGCATGAACTGCGAACCGTTTCCACGCTGACCAAGATAGAATGGTGCCCACTCATTCGTAAAATCGTCCAACGAGGCAGCATCATTGGCATACCACCATTCCACCACGAGATCAGGTGCGTGGTAGTTCTCCTCAGCATAAGCAACCAGCGCCGCCGTGTTCGTCCAATCTCGGTTCGAGTTGGCATCGTCCATGATCTGCGCTCGACCTGTTCCGGCTTCTGCCAGATCAAGAAACACCCATTTAGTATCAGGCGCGATGTAGGATAACCATTGCGACCAAACTGCCATGGCAACATTGACCTGTCTGTCGGTTACATTTGCTGCAGAAACCGGTCGCTCGATGATGGTGTCAGGAGCACCGGGGTTGGCACCGATGTAGATAGCGTTTTCATCAAGGATCGTTGGTCGCGATACGTCTACCGGATTGTAAACAGGTGTTGACGCCATGATATATTCGACATTGGATTGTCCCAGAAAGGCTACCACGAATGAGGACGGCGGGCGTAGAGTCGGCCCCATAATCAACTCATCGTTTTGGTAATCGCGGTTTTCCGACCATACATCCACCCAATCGTTAGAGGACGGGTGGAAATATGACCCACCGGCAGAGGGGGACAACCAGTTTCCAATAAACTCCACAGGACCGTTGAAGTTTGTCTTCACCCCGGCGGAAACCTGAATGGGCGGGCTGGCACCCTCTCCAGGTGCGCGGAAGACCACGTTTTCCTCACAGGTCACGCGGTTGTAGAGATGATCTGTACCGGTGTTGCGGCTGAGCCGCAACGCGTTCGTCAGCCCAATGCCCGGGTAAGGGCCGAATTCCCCCGGTGGATTAAACGTATGGTCGAACAAATTGCGCCGGATCGTGATCCCGTCGCCAATCGCGGCAACAGTTGTGATCGAGTCGGCGTGCGGGTCGGCACCGGACCACCAATCGTTTTGACCAGTTTTTCCTTCACTTGAATCTGGTAGAGGATTGCCAGTATTATCCTCGATCTTGCTGATATATACCCATCCGTCACCTACGCGCCGGACCGCCACGCCCTCGGCATAGGTTTCTCCCTCGTCGTAATCCCCGGGCACGTTCGGGAGATTCACAGTAGCGCCGAAATAGTTCCACTCGATGATCTGACCGCCGTCCGCCGGACTTCCGTTGGTCTTGATGTGATCGCTCCCTAACCCAATAAAGCGATTGTAGCGCAGACGGCGAATGTTACCTGAAGAATATTCCACACCAGATCCGGAGCCACGGATATTGACCGCAGTGCCGCTGCCGCCGAAGGTGTAAGGCCCCTCGAACGTGCAATACTCTATAGTATCAATACTTCCCCCTACGTAGCAGTTGAGATAATAGAGCCTCCCGGCAGGATCGTGATATGATTCACCGAACCGGCAATGTCGGATCGTATCTATAGAACCTTGAACGACCAGCATCAGGCCGGTGAAGTCCCAGCCCTCAAGATCGCCCGAGAAGCCGGAGCTGATGGTGACGAGGCTGGTGCCCGCGTTGTAGCTGGCCCCGGTGGGAAGGCTGTCTACACCCGGAACTTTAAGAACAACAATGTCGGGGACACCATTCGGAGTTTGTCTGTAGCGCAGCCCCTCGATTTGTTCTCGTAGATCAACCCCCCCCGTAACTTCGATACTCTCGGACCACTCAGAAGCACCCACACCTCTTAGCTGGTAGTTGCCACCTTCGAGTTCTGTGAGTGTTTGTGGAAGTGATTCGGCATCTATCCAGGTCCAGTTTTCCTCGTTGGAATCATCTGTAGTTCTGATCTGATAGTAGGTTGTTGTCATAACATGATCCTTTTCGGCATATTCCTAATTATTCACGAAGCGTACCCGCCTAATCCACCCGCAAAATCTCCCGCTACAAGATTAGTCATTGTCTGATTACTGATCACGGTCTTGTTGCCATCCTGGACCACGCTCACAGGCATGTTTGAAGTTGGTGCATGAACAAAGACATAGTTTGCAATCTGGTGTATTGCTGCCTGATTCAGCTTTTCCAAACGTCCCTGCGATGAATCAAGACTTTGATTTTGAAGAGGAATATTCTTCCAATCCGGATGATAATTTTCCAAATCAGACTCATCTTGCGGTGGTCCCATATATATACGGAGAGTCTCGGGTTCGGAATAAAGTTGTGACCTGATTCCGTTCATGGTTTCTTCATGACGATTAATCTCACGGATCAGTCTCTCAGCTTGCTGACGGGCAACATTTCTTACGCTATCAGACAGAGACTCATCGTTCATCCTGTCGATATAATATTTCTTCTCATCATTAAGCCGCATCACTTCGCGTTCAAGACCCTTGAAATCGGTTTGAAGTTGAACTTGCTTCAACCTCCATTCCGCATCCTCGATGAGATCCGCGTCTCCGGTTTTTTGAGCCAGATCATGAACAATAGCAGCACCCTGATAACTCATGTCCGAAGAATCTGTAGTGAGCTGCTGATGAAGATTGGCAGCCTCTTCCGGCGTTGACACCCTTTGGGCGGCAACATATGCCTCTTCGGTAGTTGTCTGTGGGCCCCAGATTCCGGAACTTAGTTGCCATCTCCTAAGGAGGCCTAGTTCCTTTCCATCTTCTGCAATTGACCGGAGAGTAATCAGACCCTCTTCGAGCCTTTCGTTGATCTCCTTCATGACTTCTCCTCGGCGCTCCGTGAGCCAGTCGTTAAACATCTTACCAGCCTGGAATGTCAACTCTCCGACGAGTAATGCTAATCCCAGTGGACCCATGAATATTCGAGCGAGGAATCTTCCGGCTATCTTGAGCAACCCCGGAAGAAATGCCAATACTGCAACTCCGATACCAGAGACGATATTGGTCAGGTGTTCTCCCGTTAGTGTAATTCCGAAAAAACTGATATCCTTGTCTTTCCAATCTTCCAGTCCTGCGTAGTCCAAGGTTCTGGAAACCAGAGATGATACCATTGCCGCGACAGCACCGATGATCGCACCCCGCCTTCCCAAAATGGCATAGCCAACGGCGGCCCAGATCACGCCCCTGCTCACCTCGTCCTTGAACCCCTCAGCGACATTTGCCGGGATGCCGGCCTGTTTCAGGCTTTCTTCCACGACCTCTCCCAGGAACTCCGCAACCGCTGGGGCAATCAGTGTCATCACTCCTCCACGAAGGAGAACTGATCCCAGTGCTGCACCTATCGCCAACAGACCTCCACCCAAGGCTATATTTTTGAGATTCAGGCCACCCAACAGACCCGCTGAGAATGGCCACATGTGTGAAGTGGAATCTTCTCCACTACTCCAACCGTTTCTCCCCGACCTTCCTCCACCAACTTCAATTGTCGGGGGCTCAACATGGTTCGGTGAAACGCGACCGAGATCTTCCATCCTCCTGACACGTTCCATTTCCTCGACCTTCAGGTTCAAGGTCTCCCGAAGAATCGCTGTCTGAATGGACATTGCTGATTTCATGGAACTGAAAATATCTGCAAGTTTGTCCAGGCGGATATTGGTCCCCTTGATGGAATTGGTCCCCGTATTCCGTGTCAGTTGCCCCTCAGCTCGGATCCGATCAACGATCTTGTCCGCGTCCGATTTTGTGGAGATTGTTCCGTCTACAGGACCACTTCGGTTATTCCCCGTCCGAGGCAACGACGGCTGTTGATTTCGACGTGTGCCTCTATTGTCAGTGCTATCGGGCATTCATTTTGTCCTCGGCTTCAGCTTTTCTCTGGAGAAATTGTATCAACATGGCTAGATACAAGTCCCGTTCGAATGGTACCAAATCTTCAATTTCATCTATGCTATATTTATGGTGCTGAGCCAATTGGAACACGGTTTGATAATAGACGTGCAAACTGCTATGACTCAGCATTAGGTAAAAAAACTTTGGATCCCCTCGATCACAAATGTCTTGTCTTTCCCGTCCTTGGTCACATATTTCATTTCATGTCTCAGCCTCGGCACAGTTTCAAAGAAATTCCGGATCGCCTTCAATGTTTCTGCATCCAAGTCCAGAATGAATTCCTCAATTTCCTTGTCTGAAAATTCCGAAAACTCAAATACTTCATTTTCGGAAACCAGCTTGTCCAGACAATTGTTCATGATTTTGTAACCAGTTTCGGGCGTGTCGCCTTCAGTGATCAGTGTCAGGAATTCATCGATTGAGGGATACCTCATGAACAGAGTATAGGTATCGTCGATTTTTACCTTATTTGTGTGTCCCTCCGGAATATTTACCTTCACGGTATCCAAGTCAAATTCCAGGTTGACGTCCTCTTCAGTATCAGGATCCTTCACGATCACTGAAACCATGTTATCTATTGACTTTGACCTCAACACCAACATGATATATTCAAGATCAAACATCGAAATATCAGAAATGCTCTTGTCGACCAGACAGTTATTGACTACCTGCTTCACGGCCAGAATGTTCTGCGCCGGATCCTCACTCTCCTTTGCCATGAGCAAGGTCTTTTCCTCACGCCCGGAGAATGAGTGGTAGTGAACCTTTTCACCGGTAGATGGTAGGGTTAGTGTAAATAGTGGTCGCTTGGTTTTCGGTAGAGGTTTCTTAGTAGTGGTTGTCATAATAAAGGTCTCACTTTCTCCAGAATGATGAGATTAGCTGATTGATTTCTCCGTTCACTAGGGACTGTAATGCTCCTGGACGGCCTCGGCCAATGTCCATGTAATAGCTGATTGGGGCCAGTCCGCGCTGGCTAATTTCTCCAGATCTTTTCAGACCCGAGAAGAAAATTTTGTTGTATGAAAAGTTCACCGGAAGGCTCATGGTTGAGTCATTGTCTTCCCAGGATAAATTCAGCTGGCCAACTTGAGTTGGATACACCCCTTGAAGTTCACAAGTGTAGAAGCTCCGCATGTCCGTTCCATACATGGTAATTGCCATATTGACCGTATAATCAGACTTGTATGCAATTTCATAAGGGAGTTGATCATTGCCGTATTGACTATTGTGCCCTAACCCCGCCGTGGTATCAAAATTCACGATCCTTTGCATCCATTCGTGGAAGAAGCTCAATATCCTCTGATCACTGTCCATGATGAAAATGCAATTCAGGGGGTCGGGAGCGATGTTTGTTGGAAGTGTCTCCGGCATCCCGAAGTTTCGTGGATTGTATTCTACCGTCGAGAAATTGATCCCGGGAATGGCAACGGTCTTACAGAAAAACCTCAGGGAATAATCATCGACAAACTCAGAGTGAGTCCCGAAGATGTCGCAGGTAAACATGTGCGATCTCTGTGGCCCACCGAAAGCGTCCATACGTGATTTGAATTCATTGATGTTCATCGTCTGATCTTCTTGCGACTTTCGGCCCAGACTTGGGTCTGTGATTTCTTGTTGAACGATGCCACATTCAAAAATAAACTGATATCCCACTCTGTAGGGTGAACATATACCAACTTGCTCCTGATATGAGACAGGAGATATTTTTTGATCGTCGGCTGAAATTCCTTATACTTCGATGCCGATTTCAGAATCCCGTAGGTTGCCTTCATTCTGGTCTTGTCATCAAAACGATCATTTGACACGTGTTCATAAAGTGCGTCCATCAATTTGGCCCGAAGCGTGTATGGCAGATAGTGGAAATTCAGACCGAGGATATATCCTGGTCCAGAGTCGATCGGGAATATGAGAGGAAAACTGTCATAGTAAGGTAAGGTCTTCTTATGTTTTGGATCGTAGTGAAAGAAATACATTCCGCCGATATGAAACCTGGACCTGAAGGTATGATCTTCTCGAATAAATTCAGCATCTGAAAGTCGTCCGAGAGACTTTGCCTTGTCACGGTACCACTTTCTCGCGGCCGAAGTTCGTCCCGGCATGTGTCCAGAACGGATACCTTTCAGGAGAATTTCGTCGAATATTTTGGCCATCTTCAGTATATTTCCTTTTCGGTCATGATCACAAATTCCCATCCGCGATCAGCGCAATATTCCTGTGCTGCCTTCCATTTGGCTTCATTGACTGCATATGTAATTGCCTCTTTCAGATATCGCCTCGACACTCTACCCGTTGGAGTATTGTGTTTCTTGGCAGGATCCGGCGGCGCTGTCTGTGCCTTGGGTTTAACCTCAATCATGATCTTTTTGAATGATCCATCAGATAGCCTTTTTCGAATGACAAAATCAGGGAAATATCGTGCTCCTCGTTTCTTCGCGGGATTGTAATATGGAACAATGACCTCTTCAGAACTCCATTCAACGATATCCGGGTGGGTATCAAAACGACGCATAACCTTGAGCTCCCACAGTGAGCGGTAAATTATTGTAGTCGGGTCACCGCGATACTTTTCAGGATTAACAGGCCTAAATCTTCCTTTGTATGATCGTCTTCCCATGAATCATGCCTTCATAATCTCTCACACCGAACTAAATAGTGGTAGTTGTCCTAATTAGCTCCCGGAAGCAAGAAATTGGCTGGTCATCAACCCGTAAAACGAATCATGGATCAGGGCCGTGCTCGAAACTCCACCCTGAATCTCTCATTCCCAGAGGAAGCCGGTCCACATGGTCTCCTTCTGATATTCAAGAAATATGATTTCGCTTCCACAAGAGGAGCAAGTTTTTCCCAGCAACCCACCGTGATTTCTGGCGACAGTGTCCTACTTCCATTGCCGAGGACACTGATGGACAACCTGAATATCAATGTTCAGGGTCAGCAGTTGGGCATCATGGGCGAGGAAATCGCGAACCTGACGGGAATGGCCAGTGGTGAAGCTGCTACCAGATCTAATCTCGGAGACATGGTTCGAGCAATTCAAAGCGGTCTTAAAAATGCGATGCCGTCCGGGGGAGATGTTTCAAGTGCTATCGGAGACATAGGTAGACACTTTACAGGAAGGGATCAGACTGGTGCCCTTTCCAACGTGGACAAGCAGCTCGCGTTCATCCTTCGGAGGACCCTGGATCGCTTCGGAGCATCCCGAGGGGTAGACACCGGCATGGGATCCATCGTGAACCCCAAGGCGGCTCTCGGCTTCGAAGGGGTGACACTCAAGCATCACTCTTTCAACTGGGAACTCGCCGTCAAGACCAGGGGTGAATCAGAGCGTCTGAAGATGATCGGCAACACGCTAAGGCGCAATGCACTTCCGGATTATGTATCCATGGGGACTTCAGACACTGAGATCCTTGCCCGGGCCATGCTCACGTATCCATCGATGGTAGATGTATTTCTCATAGGTGTAGATCCATCCTATTACCTCTATTACAAGACTTCCATGATCCAGAACGTGAGCATGAATTTCAATCCACAGGGAAATCACGTGATCATGGAAGGAGGAAAACCAGGTATCGTTACACTCGATGTTCAAATGATGGAAACCGAGATCCACACACGAGGAGACTACCTCTTTGACGGCGGACAAACAGATCTGTCTGGAGATTTCTGAGAACCATGTCAGTATATTTCTCCCACTTCCCAAAGATCCTATATGGAAACCAGATCGTCAGGGATATCACCAGGCGAACGAATTTCTTGGATCAGCACCTTTCCAATCCATTCCTGTTCCTTCCATACACCATTCAGGACGGAGAAAAACCGGAAGACATAGCGCACTATTACTACGGATCCGTTGATTATACGTGGTTGGTCTTGATGTCAAATGGTATATTTGATACCTACACGGAATGGCCCATGAATCAAGAGGTCTGGGAAAAATACATGATACAGAAGTATCGGACCCAGGCTGGTTCAGATCACTATTCAGTGATTGACTGGACGAGGAATCAGACCATAACAGAAAATATCCTGTTTCACTATAACGAGGAATTGGACGTTCGAGTCAATCCGGAGACTATCATGCACACGGCTGATCCATCCGGGTTCAGGCCGATCAGAATTTATGAATATGAAATGGAACTGAATGAATTCAAGAGGAATATTCGCCTCGTGGATCGGTCGAAGCTAGACAGTGTAGTCTCTGAATTCAGGAGTCGTATCACGGGATGAATTCAAATGAGAAGGTGGTAAACCCGGGCTATTATATCCTGAAGTCTCTGGTAGTATCATCTGCGGTTGGTATCCGTTCAGAACACTTCGGGGTAATGTCGATGGACATTTCCAACTTGGTTCCTGCAATCACCGTTTCGGTGTCCATAGACAGTGATGTTCTCCACGGTTCCTTCAAGGTATATGACTCGGTAGGGTTTCTGGAAAACTTTCCATTGAGAGGAGAAGAACGGGCCGCTATTGTAATCGAAGACAGTATGGATACATCTTCAGAACTGGACGTTTTCTGCTACAAGATTGATGGTGTCCAGACCTCTGATGAGAATGGCGTGATCATGTATACCGTTCACTTTGTCAGTTTTCAGAGTTTTCAGGCAGGAACAAGGGTGTTGATCAGGGCCTATAAGGACAAGCGTGTATCCGACATAGCACTGGACATATTCCAGGAGTGTTATGAGACACAAAGGATTTCACGGCCATCAGACTTCATGGGCCTTCCGGGAGAAATGGTATCAGATCCGTCCAATAAAGGGATCATCGTGTATCCGCACACCGACGGAAATATCCGATGTGTGATACCCAGGATGAAGACCGGAGAGGCAATGAAGTTCCTAACGAACAGGGCTTATTCCACAACATCACCGTCATGCTCATTCCGCTTCTTTGAAAACTTGAGATCCTATTATTTCATCAGTGACGAGGCCCTATTCGATACTGCCGCACAAAGGAACAAGTTGTTCAAATTCACATACATGGACACTATTCCCAAGTCTCCAGATCATTTCCATCATCAGATGAACAACCTGGATAAGATAGTAAATTCAAGACGCGTGAATACCATCGATGATATGTATAATGGCACATATCGGAATAAAGTGACTGTCCTGGATATCGTGAACGGAACAACGAACCTGAAGGAGCCTGGATTCGATTATGGAGAAGCTTCCTATTTCAGTGGGGGCAAGATAGAGGACAGACATACACCCGAGTTTGCTGATCAATATATCAGCGAGGAAATCCAGAAGCGGTTCCTGGTCATCAAAGATTACATGACCGATCAAGGTTTCTCGGATGCCACATTGGATGGAAACCGGCACTATCCCGACATAATTTCAAACAAGGTATCCTATAGAAAGCACCTCGACAGCATCACAATCGAGGCTTCCGGCCCAGGAAGAATGGATATCAGTGCGGGAGATATTGTTGATCTCCATGTTCCCGAGTTCAACGCCGAAGGCGGGAAATTTGAAAAGAACTTACAGCTAAGTGGAAAATACATCGTGAAATCTGTAACATATTTGATGAATATGGAAACCATGATCAACGATTATACCCTGGTGAAAAGAGAATGGTCGAGGGGATCAGATGGTGAGTTTGGTATGAGGGCGGGAACATGAATATTCCATCAGGTCTAGGTTTCATAGAACCACTGTTCTTTGTGGGGGTAGTTGAAAATAACGAGGATCCCCGTCTGGAAGGTCGTGTTCAAGTCCGGGCTTTCGGGGTTCACGGCTCCCTTGAAGATGTCTCGACAGAGGATCTCCCCTGGGCAACACTGATCATAGGTTCACATGACACGAATTTCGTGGTCCCGCCCTTGAATGCATGGGTGTTCGGGTTCTTCATAGATGGCAGGGATGCTCAGCAGCCCATGATCCTGGGATTGATCCCAACACAAATGACGGAGCCTGTCGACCCCGGGAAGTATGGATGGGGCATAGCCCTGGGTGATGGCAATGATCGCGGAGCAATGTCCAGGCGACACAACGATTACGGTCAACCCACCCTTCCTAGGACAGCCCGCGGTGAAGACCTCGACGAAACCTATAACCTTCCGCTAGAGACCAACGGACACCGAGACGTGGAGATTGCCGGCGGTGGTATCATGGGTTATCGTCCCATGGGAAACAGAAACTCCTGGGGACAGGATCAGGACACGACAACAGACCTGAATGGGATATCACCAGGATACCCCGAAGATATGAGCCGTGGTGATATTGAAAAGGTGATTCGAGAGGAGGCAGCCCTTAGGAATATTGATCCCGATATTGCCGTGAGAATATTCAGACATGAAGGCATGGGTGCATATCAATCTCAAATCAGGAGAACCGGAAACGGATCACTGAATGGCAAGGAAGCCTCATTCGGTCCATATCAACTCTATACTGGTGGGGGAATGGGAAATGACTACGAGACAGACACAGGAAGACGACTCGTAGAGGACAATACCAGAGAAGGAATTGTCACTCAAATTCGATATGCCCTAGATAAAGCCGCAGTTGGAGGATGGGGGCCTTGGTATGGCCGGATACACGCTGGGGTGGGTCTTAAGGATGGTCTAGGAGACGCCAAAGCTATCCGCAACTGGTCGACCAGCTCTGGAATCAGTTCCACGTCTCCTAGACCCCTTCCAGACACTGGATTTCAGACAGAAGCTCGCACATCAAGTGGAGATCCAGTTAGGGCCCAGAGTGACGGAATGCAGGCCACTTGGGACGAGCCGTCGTCCGGATATCAAGCCGTGTATCCATACAACCGGGTCATCGAAACTCCTGGTGGACACGTTGTTGAGCTCGACTCGACGCAAGGCGGAGAGAGAATAATGATATGGCATCCGTCGGGGTCTTACATTCAAATGACTCCATCTACCAATACATACAGATCTACCAAGGACACGTTTGATATCCACGATCAACATTATCACATGCACATCGGCGGAAGGAATATCATTACAGTCGAGGGTGACAGTCACGTTCTGGTAAAAGGGAACATGATCGAGGAAATCAGGGGAGATTATCAACAGATCGTCCATGGAAACATGATAGTTGGAGCCGCCGGAGCAATCATGTTCAACGGCGGCGAGGAATTACAGATGCGGGCAGCCCGCCTGGACCTTGAATCAAACGTGGAAAACCTGAACCTGAAGGTCGGGAAGAAAATCGTGATATCATCCTCGGAAGAACTTCACTTGAAATCCAAGAAGGTATTCATCGAAAGTGAAGAGGATACCAATATCAAGGTCGGAGAAGATGCCTACATTGGTGTTGGTTCTCAACTGAATACGAAGGCCGAGGACATCAAGATCACGGGTTCGGATATCCTGGATCTTCGAAGTCAGAATATCAGACTATCTGGCGACAACACCAATATCACAATGTCCGATAATTTTCTGGTCGGAGCGTCGGGGACTGTTTCCGTTCAGGGTCTGTCTACTATAATCAGGGCGAGTGTGGATGCCACGATAGGTGGTCAGACCGTGTATGTATCGGCTGGGGGAACGGTGCACCTGAATGGTTCTTCCATATTAAGGAATCAGAATATCAATTCCGGGTCTTCCAGTGGTCCAGGATCAGTCTCCCCAGAAGAGGGTGAGGAAGCGGAAGACGGCGTTGGTGCAGAAGATGCAGAAGCCGTGGAAATGCCGGAACCACCCGATCGTGACGTTGGCATGGGAGCTGCCCCCGACGAAGCCGAATGGCAAACCGATGAAGTGGACAATTCGATTGCCAAGGACAGGTTCACCGAAGGAGTGGTAACGCCACCCGAAACAGGTGGGGTATCAGCCAGTGAATTCATATCTCCTGTTCACGAAGGTAGCGGAACGATGGCAATGGTTCGTGGTCCATCGGGAATAATAGAGAAGCTTGGTATCGGAGAAACCTTAAGTGAAACGGAATATAGGATATCAGAAATCACTGACCGAACCATCACGCTAGTGACTGATACCGGAGCTTCAGAAATTATCGGGATCATATCGGCATGACATGTAAGGTAATTCTCCCAGAGGATATGATCCCCGATCATCAAAATGTTCACTTCGATGAAATAGATGATCTGATCAAGAAGCATGAAGCCGACATGATTGTCGGAGAGGATATTCCACTCGCCGAAAGGATCATGTTGGGTTACAACACAAAAAAGGTAAATGATCTCCTCAGGGAACAAATAGTGGTATCCCGAACAACCGAGAACATTTCTGGTTCATCAGCCGAAGAAAATGTCTTGACACTACCTAGATTTCAGGAGAGTTATCCATACCTCTGGGACAGAATAGTTAGGCTCCCCTTCATCACCGAGGCTGAAATTAGGCTCTTTGTAAACGAAAAACACATTCTTCAGAACTCATTTGCTCTGATAATGGAAAGGCGACCCCTGGAAGTATTCCGGTCGTTGAATACATTCTTTGGACCATCTGGCTCCGTGAGTAGATCATCTATGGGATCATTCTGCTCCATCGTTCCCAATATCTTCGCCGCTCTGAATAATATCCAGGGGTTGTTTAATAACGCGATTGGCTACAAGAACCAGATCGAAGGTCTCATTTCCAACATTCAGAATTTCACCGTTGCCGGACTGATCAATCAGCTTAGGCAACAAGTTCGTGCCGCTATTGATCAGATCATTGAGGATTTCAAGTCCAAACTGAATGCGATCAGGCTGGACTTCATGAACACGACAAGCTATCTTCACAACCTGATTTCTTCCGGAGATAGGTTCAGGGTTCTCATGGACAAGGCCCGGTCCTTCACTGATGGAAACGTGATTGAAAATATCAGGGCTCGGGTCGAAGGGTCTGTGTCTCAGGCGGCTTCATTGTTTGATGCTCGGACATTTGATATCCAGGAGATCCAATTTTTGATCTTGAGGTTCTGCGCCCTGATAGGGAATCTGGAAAGGTTCCTCGACGGAACATTGAACCCATTGAGGATATTTCAGAGTAATTTCACGGCTTCAAGAAATCTTCTTCAAAACTCTGGAAATCGGGCAACCGCCAGGGCAATCAGTGCTGGTGCACTTCGGTATACACCAGATCAAAGGAGACAGGGAGAACGGAGGTCGGAGAGTGTTCCAGAAAGCAACCGCGCAATCCAAGCTCCATTGAGCTATGAACCAGGCGGAGAGGACAGGGGCGACGGTCTCACCAACACTGCCAGACCTTTCCGGGGGCGCAGTTCACGGATAAAGCCCGCCACCCCGGAAGAAATCATGGCAATTCCTTCGTATGAGCAAGTCCTGTCTGGGCACAACGGTATTCAGTATCGAGAAGGCCGGGATAGGAGACTTGGATGGGAGCGCGTCCAGACTATGGAAATCGTGATGTTGATGCGCTTGCAACGTGCCTGGGGCAGGAATATTTTCGTGACCTCGGCCTATAGATCATATCCCGTCAATGGAACATATGGCCTGCATATGAGTGGCCAGGCATTTGATATTTCAATGCCGCCTTCTCAGCACAGGGAATTTGGTAACCTCGCGAGACGATTTGGTTTCGGAGGCATCGGAACATACAACACATTCATTCATATAGATTCTTGGACAGAAAGGACATGGGGAAGCGCCGCGAATATCCAGGGACTTTCATCAATAGGGTAATCTCGAAATGGCATCATTTCTGAAAAATAACCAAAGGGTTTCCAAACCTGTCCTCTATGCAGACTTTAGGAAAGACTTCATGGAAAATCCTCTCACCGGAGACCTAGTAACGAGGACAAATGAAGACGCGATCAAAGAAGCCCTAAAAACCTTGATCATGACTGATCGCGGAGAGCGGCTGTTTCAACCGTCCCTGGGTTCAGATGTTCGCGCGACCCTATTTGATCTGAATACCCCTGCGACCGCAAAGATCCTCGAGGAAAAAATTCGTGAAACGATCCTGAATTTTGAACCCAGGGCGGAACTAATTAATATAGAGCCAGTAACTGACTATGATTCAAATCAAATCAGCATCACGATACGGTTTTATGTGACCAATAGGGAAGAACCCGTTGTGGTAACATATTTCCTTGAGAGGACCAGATGAGCAATAATCGACTTCCAATTTCAGACCTGGACTTCTTTCAACTCAAGGATCAACTGAAGTCATACCTAAAGAATCAAGATAGGTTCAAGGATTTCAACTTCGAAGGATCTAACATGAGCGTGTTGTTGGATATCCTTTCCTATAATACATACCAGAATGGCTATTACAATAACATGGCCATTTCAGAGATGTTCATGGATTCCGCGCAACGTGAAGACTCGGTTGTGTCACATGCCAAAAACCTGAACTACCTACCCCGATCACGAACTTCCGCGACTACAAAGTTGAGCTTCGTGATCAGTTCGGACACGGAAGACAGCTTCATCGTAATACCCCGGAAGACGAAATTCACGGCAACGGGCGATGCCCGAACCTCATTTGAGTTCTACACCGATGAAGCGTACACGGCTTATCGAGACGTCAATGGTCTCTTTCCCGTATCATGCCTGGAAGTTCATGAGGGGAAATATGTGGATGAGTTTTATTCCGCGGTTTCCGATCCGGATCAGAAGTTCGTGATTTCCAATGACGATGTTGATACCAGAAGTGTTCGGGTATTCGTCAAAAATCCAGAGAATGATCAAGAGACTGAATACAGATTCGTCACCAACATATTCGGGGTGCGATTCGATGAACCAGTCTTTTACATTCAGAAGTCCTACGGTCGGTATGAAGTCTATTTCGGAAGGGATGCCTTTGGGACACAACCTCTTCCGGGAGAAATAGTACACATCGAATACAGGGTATCATCTGGTGATGAAGCTAATGGGATATCCCGATTCAGCCTGTCTGGCAACTTTCCATTCAGCATATCTCCAGTTCAAATTACCGGACCGTCCGAGGGTGGCTTTGACAAGGAAACTTCCAAATCCGTGAAGTTCTTTGCACCAAAATCTATCCAGGTCCAAGAGCGAGCCGTCACCGAAACGGACTATGAAATTCTCCTGAAGAATCGGTTCCCTGAAATTCAGGCGGTGTCCGTGATAGGAGGGGAGAATGTGTATCCGCCGCTATTCGGAAAGGTGATGGTGTATGTAGATGTATTTGACAGTGAGACCATATCCCAAGGCACCAAGGGGCGGATAATGGATTATCTCAAGGATAAGGTTCCCCTTGGGATCACGCCGGTAGTTCATTCGGCATCATTCATGCACGTTGAAATCCTGACTGACATTCTGTTCGACACCGTGAGATCAACAAACTCCGAGAGTGAAATCAGAAAATCCGTCCTGGATAATATCATCGCATTTTCGGATAATGACCTGAACCAATTCGGAGTTCCTCTTCGATATTCCAGATTGGTCCAGGTTGTCGATGGATCAAACAAGGATATCATGTCAAATAACACTCGCATTAGAGCGATCTTGGAATTCCAGCCTTCACTGACTTCAAACAATACTCTGGAAATGTCATTCGGCAATGAACTGATACCCATCGCTGATTATGCTATGAGATCCCTTCAATCACAGGTTCCTTCCCATCCCGTTATTCCGAGACTGGAATCCGAACGTGTCGATAGGTATCCTACCGTATCTTCCTCTCCATTCAGGTTGGAACAACAAACGGTCTATGTGAGGGACGATGGCTATGGTATTCTTCAGATAATCAGGAATACCGGAGAGGACGACGTAATCGTGAGGAGAAATGTGGGAACAGTTGACTACAAGACCGGAACGGTAAATATTCGGAATCTTCCGGTATCTTCCTATCGTGGTTCAGCCCTGAAAATATATGCTGACCTGAAACACTCGGACGTTCTTTCTCCGAAAAACAAGATCCTGTCTATCAGACCGGAAGATGTTCAAATTCACGTGACAGGAACCTGAACAGTTGATAGACGATTTCACAGATATTTCTCATGTAATTGAGAATCAGTTTCCCGCTATATATAGGGAAGAAGGCGACCTGATGGTTCAGTTCGTGAAGGCATATTATGAATTTCTTCAGAAGAACCACTATGACACGAATCGAAATATCCTCCGGGATATTGACATAGACTATACGGCCGATGAATTCATTCAGTATTTCAAGAATACCTACCTAGGAGATTTTCCGTTCATATCCGCTTCTGATGCAAGATTCATGGTCAAGCACATCGTGGATTATTATCGGACAAAGGGAACAGAAGAATCCACAAAGCTCCTGATCCGGTTGTTGTTCAATGAGGAAGCGGACGTTTATTATCCATCTAGGGATATCCTGAAGCCGTCAGATTCTCAATGGTACCGTCCCGAATACATCGAAGTCACTCGAAATCCATTGACTCCAAGTTTCATTGACAAACGAGTGATTGGATCACGATCTGGTGCAAAGGCCATGATCGAGGGATTGGTCACCAAGCGCATCGACGGAAGATATATCGACGTCCTCTACATATCGGACCCCCAAGGGATATTCCTCAAAGGGGAGAATATTTCTCCAAGTGGTTCTCTCCGAAATACTCCTACCATCCTCGGATCAATGTCCAGGGTGCGGATTATGAATGGAGGCCGGGATAATCAGATCGGTGATATTATAGATGTGGTAGGCGACTTCGGAAAGAGGGGAAAGGTTCGGGTAACGGAAACGGAAAATGCAACTGGTCGAGTGAACTTCGATCTCATAGAAGGTGGGAGTGGTTATACCCTGACATCTACCACCGATGTATTCATATCCTCGGCGGTTCTGAATCTGGAAAATCCTGATATGGATTTCATCCGGTTTGAAAATGTCACTCAGAAAATGGAAGACCTGAAGCTCCTGGCCGTTGGAGATATTCTTCCTGATATGGAACCCGGTCTGTTCTTCGTCGGTGTGAATGAAAATGAAGTTGAAGTCGCGAATGGTGTGATCCTGACGATGGATTCCTATGAGGAATCTGGAAACCCTGTCGTGGACGTGAAATTACTGGTGACAGCAGGCACTTTTGATCGTCAAGAGAGAATTGAACTGGTATCCTCCACGGACTTTCTTGAGGGGGAAGTCATCGAAGAGGAAAGCACGACAGTAATCAGCATTTCCGATTTGGTAGGAACCATGACAATCGGAGATCGTGTGGAGCAAGTCCAGTCTGTGTCCTATGATACAATGACGGCAGACTTCACATTGGACGGTCCTTCCGATGGGTTCCAAATCCGTGAAACTGTGGTCCAGTATAATGCCAACAATGAAATATCCGCGACCGCTCAAGTGATCAACAAGGCCGGAAACACACTCAAGGTCAGGAATATCCGAGGATACGATGATCCCGGTGCGTTCGTCACCGGAGAGATGATATTCGGGCTGGACAGTTCTGAAGATGCCGAGATTCAATCAATAGACCTGACAGACGACACGACATTGTATACCGGATTTGCATTTGGATACATAGACGATACTGATGGGAACAATATCACGTTGAGGCCATCATGGGGTATATTTGAACCCGGAACGGCAGTTCGGTCATTTGATCCCGCCGATCTAAGTGGTATCACGGTCAATGGGACAGCATCTACCCAAGGTGTTTCTATTGATGAAGTCGGGGGTCGCGCTCGGTTGTCCACGCAACCAGACTCGGATACCATCGTGGTCGAGAACATATTTGGTTCATTTGAAGTGGGGAAGTCAATTCGAGGATCTACCACCAAGAAGATCACCGAAATTGATGCCATACACAACGAAGGTGCCACTGACGTCTGGTTGAATGGAGTGAACACAGCAAATGGTGTCATAGACCTGACCGCGAATACAACTCCTATTGCCAGAGTCATTGCTCAAAATACGTCGGCAATAGGCATTCACGGAAATACGGCTCCATTCTTTTCTTCGGGGCAGGTGAACATCGAAGGAAGCTTGACATCAATATCTGATATCACGGTGAATTTCAATGATGTGGCCACATTTACTACGACCACGGACCACGGATACAGTCCCGGGGACAGCCTATACATTGCAGTTGACATGCAACAAAATGCCGAGGTAAAATATATCCACGGAATTTTCGAGTCTCTATCAACTCCACAGACTGATACATTTACTGTGCAATTGAACTCCGAAGAGGCTCAAATTATTCGAGACGGTAATTTCGCATTTTTCTTTACCTCTGTCAAGAAGACCACGTTGGTGCCACTGACGACGATAAGATCCGAGTTAATATCGCCTCCCAGAGATGAGTTTGGAGACATCATTGAAATCAACCGAAACGTGGACAGGATTTCCACGGGCTCCGGTGCTACCTTTGAGATAGGAACACTAGAAAACGAGGAAACCGTGTTCCTCGCGACTGATATCATAGGATCAAACAACGTCATAGGTGTCCCATATCTCGGTATCCAGATCGACGCCGCAAATTCGGGAATAGGGTTCGTAGACAGCATCATTGTAGATGCTGGGGGCAGCGGTTATTCAAACAATCAGGTAATTACGTTTTCAGGGGGCGGATATGCTGGGGGGGAACCCCTTGTTCCCGCGTATGGTGTCATCATGACCAATGGCTCTGGTGCATTAATTGATATCCAGATGCTGAGCCATGGACAGGAATATTGGGAAGAACCAGATATCATATGGCCCGGAGGAAATTCCAGTGCCGACGTTGAAGTGGTGATGGACTATGGTTATGGATTTCCGGCTTCTCCCAACGGAGATATTGACAATACCCTCCTCGACCTGTGGACCCTGGAACCATTCACGATAGGAACCATCTCGTCCCTGACCGGGATCAACCCCGGAGTGAACTACAACCAGGATCCATTCGTGGTCGTCTATAACAGATACGTAGCGGGGTTCAGGAGAACCGATTTCTCCTTGACGTTGAGCGACCAAACAGGACAATTTCAAGTCGGCGAAACACTGGTCGAGGAAATCCCGGGGGATGGGGGAGCGACCTTGTTTGCTAGAGGCTACGTTCTTGCAGTTTCCGGAAATCAGATCATTGTCAGGAGAACCAGCTTCAATACAGCGTTCACCTCGGGTCATCCAATTGTTGGTTCAGTATCAGGAATTCAGGCAATGATTGTTGATGTGGAATCAATAGAAGGCTCACATGTGATGGGAGACAACGCAATTGTGGAAGGAACCGTGATTGCAGCAGATGGTATCGCGGTCACGGCTGAAGTGGTAGATTCCGGGTTCGGGTATGAGGACGGTGAGATAGTTAGGTTGGTCCAACCCAACTCTCCGTTTGTAATGGCAGGTATAGTTGACCTAGGTGGTCAAGGTATCGGAACTGGATATTGGAAGACTACATCGTCTCATCTGAATTCCAACCCCAAGCTCCACGATAACAGATATTACCAAGAATTTTCTTATGATGTCATTACTGGCAAGTCTTTGAATAAGTATGAGAATATCCTCAAGCGGATCCTTCACGTTACCGGCATGGCAATGTTCGGGACTGTGGAGAAGCGGTCAAAAGAGAAACTGAAAATGAAATCATCATCCGCAATCGAAATCATGGAAATCTGACGACATGACAAATACACTAATCACAGAGAGATTTCGTGAACACATGGCGGCACAATTCGTGGAATCAATCGACGAAACCGCAAATACGATATACTACGCTTTTACCTCAAAGGTGATACCATTCGAGGAAGAGGTCGTTGACACTCCAAAACAATCCGTGATTTCCACCTATGATTATCAGCGTTTCATGATATTTGCCAAGAATATACAGCCAGATGATATTTCTCGGATGGTGAGAAATATTCCATGGAAAATCGGTAAAACTTACGATATGTATGATGATCGGGATCCTGATCTGTACAACAAAAATTACTACGTCGTTTCCGAAGAACCGGGCGACGTGTTTTCGATATTCAAGTGTATCTACAATGCATCTGTGGATACATTCGATGGAGTTATCCACACTCCTCCAGTATTTGCTCAACCGCTGTCATCAGAGACATATCCCGGTGATGATTTTTACAGGACCGCAGATGGTTATGTATGGCGCTTGATGTGCACAATGACAAGACAGGAATATGAGAAGTTCGCGACTTCTGAATATGTCCCGATAATGATAGACCCCGCAGTTGTAGACAGTGCGGCAAACGGGACCATTGACTACATCAGTATCGAAACACCCGGGAAAGATTACAATGCATATGCCTATGGTTCAGTGAGAGGGACCATGATAGGTGGAGATCCTAGGATCATTTCTCTCCAGACCGACGATGAAATCCAGATCTACACACTGGATATTTCTCTTCAAGAGGGGGAATTTATCCAGAAGCACAACGGGACACCGATAGACAAGCGCGTGTTCTTCAGATTATCCGGGGGGAGCATCTGGGAAGTTGATGGGAGCCCTGTTTCGGGAACTGTCTATGCGATCATCGGTACAAGCATCCTTCGGGTTCTCATTCCTAGCGGAGTATTCCTGTCCAACTCCGTGGTTTCAGTATTTCAGACCGATGACAATACCGTATCGGGAACTCCACTGACAGCGCGGGCCAATATTCTTGAATACAGATTGGATCATGCTCCTACCCTATCTTCCAATACTGATTTTTATAAGAATTCCAGTTTCTACATTCGCTCGGGAACCGGTGCTGGCCAATTGATGCCGATCACGGAATACATCGTGTCGGGCAACGAAAGACGTGTATTCATCGAACAGGCATTCAGTGTTTTACCGGATGTCACTTCCAGATTTGAAATTGGCCCAAGACTGTTCTTCTCCGGGGACGGAACAGGATCTGATGGGACAGGTCAGGCATCTGCGATTGCTACCGTTGATCCTACGGGAAACACGATTTCATTTATTGAAATCGTGGACCCCGGAAAAGACTATACATATGCCAGCATCTTGATCCAGTCAAATACGGGTATCATAGATGTTGACACCGGTCTGTCAATGAATGCTGAGAGCGCCATCGTGAGACCTATCATATCTCCGCCCGGTGGTCACGGCAGTGATATCTGTTCAGAATTGAATTCAAAATATGCAGGAGTTTCAGTTTCCTTTGAAGGCGATGAAACCGGAAGGATACCTGTCCAGAATGGATACAGGAGTATGGGACTCCTGAAGGAACCGAGATTTGCCAACGCAGAATTTGAAATCGCTGATAATTCTCTGATATTCAACGACGAGGATATCATAAATCAACCAAGCACCGGGGCCACGGCAGAGGTTTCAAACAGGCAGGCGAACACACTTCGCGTCAGGAATATCAGAGGTTTCTTTGAGACGGGTTCTCCGATATTTTCTTCGGATGGAAATACGTCTTCCGTAATAAATAGCATAGACAGAAGTTTTGATGTATTGGACCAGAGGATAAAATTTTCCGTTGAGATAACCAACATGGGACCATTGGGAACCGGGTTCCTGCACGATGAATTGGTTACTCAAGAGATTACTGACGCGACTGGATATGTCTATTCTTTATCCTCAAGTAGGATCGACCTGATAGGCGTAAAAGGCATATGGAATATTTCCGATGATATTGCGGGCGTCGTCGGTGAAATGATAGGAACGGAAAGTGGAGCCGTGGCTAAAATAACAGGTAGAGTGGACGGTGATATCATGCCATTTAGTGGGCAGATTCTATACACCGAAAATACCGAGACAATTACCCGAGCCGCGGATCAGACCGAACGGCTCAAACTGATTTTGGAGTTCTAAAGTGGCAATCAACACCGACCTGAATGTTAGCCCATATTTTGATGACTATGATGAAGACAAGAACTTTCACCAGGTCTTGTTCAAACCCTCTGTAGCCGTCCAGGCACGTGAGCTCACACAACTTCAGACCATTCTTCAGAGCCAGGTTGAACGGTTTGGGGAAAACATAATTCATGAAGGTTCCATTGTCAAAGGCGGAAACTTCACGGATATTCGTCGTCTTCCATATGTGAAAATTCGGGATCAGAATACCAACAACCAGCCAGTGATCATGGGTAATTATGAGGGGGCCCGGATCGTCGGACAATCTACCGGGATCACGGCCATTGTTGTCACGACCGCGCCTGGTCTGGAATCGCAGGTTCCCGATCTGAATACCCTGTATATCAAATATCTAAGCACCGGAGTCGATGGTTTCGGAAATGATATCAAACAATTTTTGCCGGGTGAAATCTTGGAATTCACCATTAATGAGGTATCCCAACCAGATCTTCGTGTTTCAGTGGTGTCGTCTGCTATTGATCCCGAGCCAGTGGGCAATGGATATGCTGTCCGTTGCGGCGACGGTATCATCTTCCAGAAGGGATATTTCATTCGCTTTGAAGATCAGATCACGATTGTTTCCAAGTATAATACAGCTCCGGACGGAGTTGTGGTCGGCTTTCGGACCGAAGAAAATATCATCAATTCATCCTCCGATACTTCCCTTCTGGATAATGCCCAGGGCTTCAACAACCACGCGGCACCAGGTGCCGATCGACTTCAGTTGATTCCGAGATTGGTAACCCTCCAAGAAGTGCAGGCAGAAGCGGACGAGTCCTTCTTTGCCATCCAGGAATATCAGAGCGGTCGCCTTATTCGCCGAAATGTGACAACGCAATATAATCTGATCAACAAGATGATGGAGCAAAGGACTTCAGAAGAGTCTGGCAACTATAGCATCGGAAACTTTGATATCCGAATTGGCGAGAAGCGGGATTCGGAAGGGGTCATTGATCCCGAGAACCTATCGGCGTTTGTGTCTCCGGGTGTTGCCTATGTCGAAGGTCACCGTGTCGAGTTGGTGGGAACCCTGGACGTGGACATTCCCAAGGCTACCGATTATGCGGAAGTCGAGCAGCAGGATATCATTGCCAACTACGGAAATTATCTTGTAATCGGCGACATGCGAGGTACAATTGACTTCGGTAAGATGCCGAAAATTGACCTGTATGACGACGAACAAACAGCCTCGACGACCGGAAGTGGGTTCTCTTCGGTAGGAAATAAAATCGGAGAAGCTAATGTTAGTATGGTCACACCCCACCCCAATTCGAACAGGTTTCGGATATACATATTTAACGTTACTCTAGAACCAGGAGAAAACTTCAACAAAGTCCGATCAATCATTTACAATACCAATGTGGCGTTCGGAAATATCATCCGTTCTCCAAGTATTCTCCGTGATGGATCATTCCGGAGTTTGGTATTTCCCATTGGTAAGGAAGCGATTCGATCGGTTGAAACTGACGGAACAGATTATGTGTTCCGCAAAACGGAGATGACAACGGCCAATTCGGCTGGGGGATTTTCCATATCCCTCCCGTCTGGTGACACGTTTCCTTATGGTGCTTCCGCAACATTAAACTCGGACCAGAGATCTGAAATTACGATATCATATTCTGCCAACGGTGGAATTCAAACCGTGTCCTCGGCGACAACTTCTAGTGATGCCTCCACCCTGATCGTGAATACTGGAGTGAGTGTATCGGCCGGAACGCCCATTGACGTGACATATAATATCAAGCGAAATAATGCCAAGCCCACCGGAAAAGTTCTCAAGACGGTATATATGAGAATTGATCCATCCGCAAACACGTCGGGCCCCTATTTTCTTGGTTGGCCAGATATTCATTCCATCGAAGGAGTTTGGAGGGGAGCTAATACCTCATTCACCGAGACCGATGCTGGCGTCACAAACGTCACTACAAATTTCACATTGGACAGAAATATCAACGACACATTCTACGGAATCGGCTTTCTGAAGCGTAAGAATATCACGATTCAGACCAATCAGAGATTTCTGGTAAAAGCAAAGGTCTTTGAGAAGGAAACAAACGGACAATATGCCCAAGCGTTCTTCTCAGTAAATAGTTATCCTGTTAATGACGTTGATACGGTAATCGGAGACGATGAAATTCGAACGGAAAATATCCTTGGTGATCTCCGTAATATGATCGACTTCAGGCCATACGCAGCAAATACGGCAGCCTACTCCGAGGCTGCCGGTACCGCAACCATATGGTCAAACAATAATAGGTTAGATAATCTTTCTTTCGGAAGTGAGGAACATAATCTCATTGCACCGAATCAGTCACTAGAAGCAGCATATTCATATTATCTGGCCAGAATGGATCGCCTGTTTATCAACGAGAAGGGAGATTTTGTAAATATTCAAGGTGTTCCATCCGAGGAACCGACGGTTCCAAATGCCCCAAAGAGGGGCATGTCTCTAGCAACAATTTTTATTCCCCCATTTCCGTCTCTTCCGGCGGGCATCGCTAATCGCCAGAAGAAGCCTCAATATGCCGTGACCTTTGCGCGTGAGGATAACAAGCGATATACAATGCGTGATATCGGCAAGATTGAAAAGCGCGTGGAAAAGATGGAATACTATGCTGTATTGAATGCACTGGAAAAGTCCGCGGAAGACATGGTAATAATCGGAGCAGATGGTCTAAACAGATTTAAGAACGGTATCTTGGTCGATAATTTTGAGAATCTGTTGATTGCTGATATTAACAATGATGACTTCAATGCCTCCGTTGACCCATCTTATAAGGAGTTGTCGCCGGCGTTTCGATCCTATGGTCTTGGTCTCAGGGTTTCCAATACCCAAATCATGAGCACGGAACCAGAAGGATCTACTCTTCCATATTCACAGGTAGCGATGATCAATCAGCCTTATGCAACGACCTTCCGAAACTGCGTCACCAACTATTACAATTTTAATGGCACAATGTTTATCAACCCAGAATATGACGGACTGCCGGATACATCAAGGGCACCTTCAATATCACTGGAAGTGGATCTAGCCACACCGTTTGCCGAATTCACAGACCGACTCCAGGAGTTCACACCCCTCACTTCCGTAGATACGGATGTGGTCACACGAGGATTGACGACTACCACGACCACTACGACTACCACGACCACTTTGTCAACATCATCAAAATCTTCGACCCAACAGGTCGGTGACTTTATCACCGACATTCAATTTCAGCCGTTTATGAAAGGACGGAGAATTGAAATTATTTCTCATGGAATGAGACCGAACACGAGGGTTCACTTCTTCTTCGATGGGATAAATGTAGATGAATATGTAAGACCAGCAAAAGATGCGGGCGACACCGAGACCCCGCCAGGTTGGAGATTCCGGAGATATGTTATCGCGACTGGACCGTTCGGTGCACCCATAAGAACAAATAGCCGTGGTAGTGTACACGCGATTTTCAGAAGTCCCGATAACACCTTCTATGTTGGTGATCGTGACCTTGTAATCGCGGATGTAGCTCGACTTGAGGATTTACCTGCCGCGGTGACTACAGCCAAATCAACCTATCGTAGCTATAATTTCTCCATCGAAAAAACCGGTATGGAAATTACTACGAGGCAGCCCAAGATTGAAGCGACCTCAATGGTAACGACCAATATCACTCAAGAGTTCATTCCACCACCTTGGACACCCGAAGGAGGAAGCGGTGCCTCTGGTGGCGACCCGGGTGGAGGGGGTGGAGGGGGAGCGGATCCCATTGCACAAACGTTCTTCGTAGAGGAAGATTATAGCACTGACAATGCCGTTATGGCCACCTCAGTGGATCTGTTCTTCGAAAGGAAGAGTCCGAGTGTTGGTGTTACGGTCCAAATCCGAAACACAGAAAATGGATATCCGGGGTCAAAGGTGATTCCTTTTTCTGAGGTTCGCCTTGAGTCCAACCAGGTCAACATATCAGCCAACGGTTCCGCGGCTACAAGATTTACGTTCAGGGCTCCGGTTGCACTATCCACGGGCAATGAATATTGTATCGTGGTAATTCCAGATGGTAATGATCCGGATTATCGTATCTGGCTGGCCCGCACGGGTGGAACAGATCTGAGAACCGGTTTGCGGATCTCCCAAGACTCCAACGCCGGTGTCCTGTTCACATCGACAAATAACAAAGCTTGGACAGCATATCAGGACGAAGATATGAAGTTTGTTCTACGTCGCGCAAACTTCAGTTCACAGACCCGCACCCTAAACCTTACAAATAGAGATCATGAGTTTATATCTCTGGAGTCGTATTCAGGAGATTTCAAATCAGGAGATACTGTATTTATTCAGAATACAGATGGGCCAGGAACGATTGCCGTTCAGAGCGGAAATAATGTTGTGGTAGGTACAGGCACAACATTTAACTCTTACTTGACTGTTGGAGACATGTTGGCCTTTCAGACCGGAACTAATATATTCCAGACAGGAGAAGTGGTCAACATTGCCAATAATACAATCATGACAATTGAACCAGCTCCATTCTTGAGTAACAATTCCATTTCAAATTACTTTGTTACTTCAACAGGAACAGTGGACTATTTTAATCCAATGTCTCCGATGAGACTATATCTGGAAGATTCGACCGCTCGGGCAAACATGAGATTTGAAGACGGAAACACAATTCGTAGTGAGGATGGCGCAACCGCAGAAATCGAACGTGTTCTGGATCTGCCAATTTCATATATCCAGCCAAACATATACCGATCCAATTTTACCCGAACATCAACTGACTTGATCGCACCGAGATTGTGGAATGGAAACGCCAATTACGGATCCTCAAATGTGAGAATGGCATTCAACAACAACCATTACTTCACTCAGAGCACTTTGATACGCAGTCGTAGTAATGAGATTGCCACCGGTGGTGCAAGATCATTTGAGATTGCCGTTCAGATGCGATCCAACTCACAGCAAACTTCTCCGATTATCGACCATAGCATTTCCTCGATGATGGCCTTCGAATATTTTATCAATGCCGCAAATACAGATATCCTTGATTCAGAGCAATTTTCGACGGGTCTTTCTCAATCTAAATATTTATCACGGGTCGTGGAACTTGCCGATGGATTTGACGCGGAAGATTTTCAGATCTGGTTGACCGCATATCGGCCGTCTGGCTCGGATATCACCGTTTATGCGAAATTCAAGGCTGAGACCGATCCTACCCCAACTGAAAACATGCCTTGGACTAGATTGATCGTGAAGGGCAATACCAATCACATTTCCACAACAGCAAATAGGTTTGACTTTAGAGAATTTGAGTATGAAATCGGAACGATTAATCCCGGGAATGGGAATGGTGCATACCTCGCGTCTGGGACAGACTTCACCTATACATCCCCGGATGGTGTAGTATATACAAACTTCAAATACTTTGCAGTTAAAATTCTCCTAAATAGTTCTGGTCAACACCGGATACCACGGATCAAGGACATGAGAGCGATCGCACTTACATGACGGGACCCATGAAAACTGAAAGGGAGCATCTGATCAAAGATCCCAGATCAGGTGCTCTCTTGAATACCGACTTGGCCAACCTTGTTTCGTTCAAGGCGCAAAAAAAACACAGTGCTGAACTAAATAAGCTCAGATATAAGATTGAAGAATTGGAAGAAAAGGTCAAATTTCTTCTTTCTGTGGTGAAAGATCAGAACAAGGACTGAGATGGCAAAAACTTCATATATTGGTGCAAACGTAGAAACAACAGACACTTTTGCTCAATGGCTTTCCCGAACTAACCAGATGGTCTATGACATGGGAACAGTCGTGCTAACTGCTGCATCTGTTCCTCAGCCAAATAATACCAATGGTGGTGAGACTTCAGGAAATACCCATCTCGATGGGGTCCTATCTGCTGACATCATTGCAGTTCCTGATCATCTCCGGGGTGGAACTGTCAGCATTCCAGCGACACTTTCTGTCACTGGAAACGTGGAATTTTCTTCTGCGACAAATATTCATGTCCACGGATCAGTTGACTCTTTTCAAGTCCAATCTCCTTCGGTATTTACCAGTGAATTCATTATAAACTCCCCAACCAACGACACGAATTTCACCAATAATAACTGGAGAGTGACATCAAATATATTGACCGCCAATTCGGCAGAGGCAAACTTCAATATCTCTTCCGTGTCGTGGAATTCAAATTTCTTTGAATTAGGAGCAACCTCAGGTGGTACCCTAGTTGTTCATTCAGATGCCATATTCAATAGAGCAGCTAATTTCAACGGTATCGTATCTTTCGGGGCTAATACCACTTTTGATGGTGACATTGCCAAGGTCAATGGAATCCTTCAAGTGGCCAACACGATAATAATAGGCTCCCAGACGAATGGGGCATCACTTCAATATACAGCGAACGTCTCAAGGACATACAATATTCCCAATGTCGGTTCCGATGCCGATTTTGTGTTGACCGAGGGGAACCAGACCATTGGGGGGAACAAGAGTTTCACGGGAACCATTGAATATAGTTCAAATACAACATTCAGCGGAAATACCTTCTTTACCGTTCCTACGAGATTCGAGGATACGGTTTTTATTGACGGCGACCTTGTCATATCCGGAAATTCCAGTTTTACATCTTCGGAATCGGACATAGAAAGACTTCGAGTATTCGAAAGTCTCGAAATGTTCAGCGGCTCAAGGATCGTCGGTGACGTGGTTCCGAATATCACGGGAATTCAAGACCTAGGTGAGAGTTCCGCAAGGTGGGGAACTCTATATACCAATTCAGCTGATTTTTCCGGACAGATCACGTTGGGTAACCAGGGAACGACAACGGGGAATGCAGTTCGGGCCGATAGGACTCTGAGAATCCAACCGGGTCAAAATGTTACAATAGGGGGAGCTGGGTCAGATGCGGTGAATCTGACCTCAAATAGGACTTGGACTATCAGTGCTGCAAATACCAACCTGGGGGCATCGGTTTCTGGAACAACAGTAACGATTACATCATCGACGGGTTCAGACGCTGCCATAGGCGGTGCGACGGCATCCCTTGCAGGAATTGTAACTACCGGCAATCAGACCTTTGCTGGAACCAAGACCTTCAATTCTACAATTTCCGGTTCCATAAACGGCAACGCAAATACCGTCACTGATGGAGTTTACACTTCAGGTAACCAGACCATCGGTGGAAACAAGAGTTTCACGAATAGAATTAATATCGGTGGAGACCTGGGAGAAATTGGGATAGGTGGCCGCGCTGGTAATTACCCGACAATTTTGTTGACAACACGAACCGCAAATAACGGATGGGCAAATCTGTATCTGGATACTGACATCGCTCAATCAGGATTTGCAATTAGGGCTCACTCCAGCGGATCATCGTTTATTAATAGATTTTCGGTCACTCTGTCTGGAATCGGTTGGGCAGGTTCTGCTGTCGGGGACGGTTCTGGTATCATAAATCTGAATGCTTCGAGTATAGATTCGGGAACCATCGCTGCTGCCAGATTACCGAATACGGTGGTATCCACTTCCGGCAACCAGACCATTGGTGGCACCAAGACTTTTTCCAATACAATTAACGGATCAGTTTCTGGAAATGCTGGAACAGTTACCAACGGTGTCTACACATCAGGTAATCAGACAATTGGTGGCACCAAGACTTTTTCCAGCACAATATCTGGTTCCATCGATGGCAATGCAAATACCGTCACAAACGGAGTATATACTTCAAGGACTATCAGCACCAATAATGGTCTTACTGGAGGCGGAAACCTAACCACCAATAGGACACTCAGATTAACTGGTCAAGCACTTCTATTGCACAATGCTTCTAACGTATCCGGCTTCTTTTATCAAGAATCGACAGGAGGATCCGTCGCCAAATATATTCTTCGGGGTGGTGACGGTATGCAGAATGTTCCCGGATTACTGGATGGTAATCCGGGAACCATGCTCTTTTCCGTTGACAACACTGTCGTTAGAACCTCGAGGAATATTAGCACTGGAACGGGACTGACTGGTGGCGGAAATCTATCGACCAACAGGACAATTTCAATATCTGTCTCGTCTCCGAGTCAGGCGACAGACGGCACAGATAATACTACGGTCATGACACCTATTCGTGTGCATCAAGCCATCCGCACGACAGGCTGGGGTCTGACGGGCGATCCCCAAAGCATCTCCGACCTGCCGGACGGGTGGGACACGATCAACCTGCCGTCCGGGGTTTATGCTTATAGCGTCGGCGTGGCGGGAACACCCCCCCCGGCGATTTCTAATCGGGGCCTGCTTGAGGTGGTCCGGGGTTTAGACAACTCCTGTCTGCAACGGGTGCACTCCCGTGCGGCACCCAACTCTCGAGCATGGGAACGCCGGTTTGCTGACGGTGACTGGACTGACTGGGTTTGCATGGCCCCAATTGGCGAGGACCAGACGTGGCAGGACATGACTCTAAATAGATTAGAAAATACTGTTTATCAAAATACTACCGGGAGATCGATTCAACTTAGTATTCATTGTGGTGGGTCAACATTTATATCGAGTGACGGTACCAATTGGCACCTTACAATGCCCGGTCAAAGCACCTGGGTGTTATCACAACTTATAGTACCTACTGGTTGGTATTATAGACAAAATTCAGGATACCACACATGGCTGGAGTTGCGCTAATGGAAACAGAATTTGGCTTCTATCACCCGTCACGTGGTTATTGGCAGACGACGAGCGAACCCAGTAATTCTACTCGTAATACCTACCCCGATGGAACTGTAGAAGTACCGTTGAAACCAGGAGCGGATTACGAATGGCGAGATAACAGATGGGTACACGTGCCGGTAGACGTAACACATCTTCTGGCTCTAGAACGTAAAACCATGGTGTGCAGCCGGTTTCAGGCCAAAGCGGCACTGCTGGCGGCGGGTCTTCTCGCCCAAGTCGAGCAGATCATCGAGCAGGCCGACCCTTTGACTAAACTCACTTGGGCAGAAGCCGTTGAGTTTCACCGATCTGGTCCGTTTATTGCGACAATTATCACGGCGACGGGAATCACCGATGAACAAATGGATGAGATATTCCGTTCTGCTGTACAAATTGAAACATAATTGAAATGAAGAGACAATGGAGAAAATATTAAATGGCAATTACTGAAATTATTCCCATTGAGGGAGAATGGACACCCATTGCCATGGGAGAGGGATACGTGGTATTCAACCCATTGTCCAATGGTCTCCACTGGGCAATCAACTCAACGGAGCCCGACCTCAATAGGGGACACCTCGCTAGAGTATATGAACAAACATCTCTAAAACTCGAAGACGGGGAGACCCTTTACGTGAAAGGGCGAGGTGATGTAGCAGTAACAGCGGATAATCCAGCTTAGTGAGACATTGACCATTGGCGTTTTCAACTTCATCCTTTAGAGTCCGTGGATATGGTAGAGGTGGTGAGACCACTCCTGCCATCATAACTGGTTCTCCTCCGTTCATAGATCTGATACACGACGATGAACTGCTGAATGAAGTTGTGACCTGGGGTTCATATAGTTCATCGGCCGGTTCGATTGCTACGGTTATTAGACAAATGAGACTCGGTGCAGGGGAATGGACATCCTACCAGGATGATATCATCGCCGAGACCGGCCAAATCTGGCGTGTCCGTGAACAAGTGATAGATTCTGCGGATAACTCCAGGATATTCTATTCTAGTTCCCGAACAGTAGCCCCTGCGCCAGCGGTCGCTCCTAGTCCGTTTTCTGATAACCTATGGGCAATCCTGGATACCACAGAAGGTGGTCAGCTTCAGATCCTGATATCAGATCTTCCGTTTGATGGTGGTTCTCCAATCACGGACATTGAATACCAGGTCGGAAGCGGCCCATGGATATCCTCCGGTGGAACTTCAAGTTTCTTCATAGACGGTCTAACTAATGATCAAGAGTATGGAATCAGGATCAGAGCGGTAAATGCGTATGGAGAATCTGATCCATCATCTTCAAAACAAGATACACCTACACTAATCACGGTTCCTGAGGCATTTGCTGTAGGCGACTGGGATCTCAATGACACTGAAGAAGGTGGAACCCTCTCCGTAATTATTAACCAGCTTCCATTCAACGGCGGTTCACCGATCACCGACGTTCAATACAGGGTCGATTCTGGTCTGTGGGTATCTACCGGTGGTGTCTCAAGTTTTGATATTTCCGGATTGACCAATGGAGTTCAGGTATCTGTCGTTCTTCGATCTGAAAATATCAAAGGTGTATCGGATATATCTGATGTCAAGGACGGGACACCCACGTTGGTCACAGTTCCTAGCGCCTTTGGCCCATTCGATTGGAATGTTGAAGACACATTTGCTGGTGGACAATTGACAGTGAATATCCTGTCATTGCCCGATTCCGGTGGGGCAACTATATCGGATATTGAGTATCAGGTTAGTGGGGGGAGCTGGATCTCGTCTGGTGGAACATCAACCTTCAATATAGATGGTCTTACCAACGGAACTTCATATATTATTCGGATACGTGCTGTAAACGCAGTAGGTTCAGGTCCTCAGAGTGGTGCGAAGTCGGAAACTCCGACACTTGTAGATGTTCCTGCTACATTTGATGTGGGGGACTGGGATCTCGTCGATACCGGGGTGGGAGGCGAACTGCTGGTGAATATTCATCAGTTACCGAATCCTAATGGTGCTGAAATTACGGATGTGGAATATCGAGTTGATGGAGGTTCATGGGTATCCTCTGGAGGAATAATTTCCTTTGAGATCACCGGTCTCACAGATGATGTTGAATATGATGTAGAATTGAGAGCGGTCAATTCTGAGGGTGAAGGTCCAGGTTCAGATCTGAAATCCGAAGCACCAACAACGGCACCCCTTGAAAATCAATTCTTCACGAGTGGAGGTCAGGAATTCTTGACTTCCTCGGGGCAGAAATTCCTAGTGGCAGAGGACGACTAACACAGGAGATAAATACTCATATGACCTATCAATCCACTCATACCGGTGAAGTCATCGATGCTGCCATCACAAAAGTTGGTACAGTCGATGAAAATGCCAATAACTATTCTCATCCTAATCACTCCGGTGACGTAACTTCTGATGGAGACGGCGCGACCACAATCGCGAATGATGTGGTGACCAATGCCAAGCTCGCGAATGTTGGATCCGGAACCATAAAGGGTAGGACTTCTGCATCCACCGGAGATCCGGAAGATTTATCTGCGTCTGATGTCCGGGGATTGATCAATGTCGCTGATGGTGCAACAGCAAATCCTAATGCGGCCTCTCTATCATATTCAAATACCACTTCCGAAATGGCGGCAACAAATGTCCAGGAAGGGATCGATGAACTGGCCTCAATGATCGATGGCCTATCGGACGTTGCATCCAGTGGCAGCTATAATGACCTGGACGATAGGCCGACTCTTGGATCAGCCGCAGCGGCTGATACTGGTGATTTTGCGGCTGCTGTTCATAGTCATGATGCCGCGACAGATTCGACTGCTGGTTTCATGCCGGCATCAGCTGTCACCAAGCTCCAGGGAATAGCGAACAATGCAGACGTTACTGCATTTGCAAACGTATCTGCCACGTCTGGAGATTGGCGAGGCGAGGGATCGGAAACCTTGATCGAGGCGGTTGCCGATCTCCATGGAGCACTTGGGGATATCGAAAATGCACTTGACGCAATCCTCGGAGAAAATGACTGATGACGATTGCGGATAAACTGCTAGAGCTTGATGGAATTATCAAGGGTGCACTGGAAGATATTGATAGTGTCGGTGGGGATGTTCCCGAGGGTGCTGGTGCCAGACAGTTAAGATCATCTATTGCCACGATCCCACAGGACGGCGCGATTGCAGTCACCTTTGAAGTCGGAGACGCTGAAGTGGGTGTAATTGCTCCGATTGGAGACACTCGCAGGATTTTCTGGCAAGAATCTGAAGATGATCCTGACGAAGATTCATGGTTTTCGGTTGAAGATGAAATACCATTCACGATAACGGACTTGGTCAATGGAACTGAATATCGGTTCCATGACGGTGTTGGTTCACAGTTGATTGAGCCTGTCGCTGATGCCACTGTTCCAAATGCGTTCACTACAGAAGATTGGGTTCTCGAAGACACAGAGACGGGTGGGTCTCTGTCGGTTCTTATCAACCAGCTTCCAGCAGACGGTGGTTCTGAAATTACCGACATTGAATACCGGCTCGACTCTGGTAGCCCTGTATCGTCTGGTGGGGTAAGTGGCTTTGCCATTACTGGGTTGACAGATGAAGATGAGTATGATGTTCAGATTCGGGCTGTCAACAGTATCGGTGAAGGAGACTGGTCGGATACAAAGTCTGAAACACCAACAGAGGTAATACCTGAGGGTTGGGTTCTCCAGAGCAACAATCCAGGTGAGATAACAATCATATCATCTCCTGAACCCGAGATTCCAGAACTGCCTGATGCTATAGGGGATGAAGGTCAAATCATAATTGGTGGTACCCCCCCCTGAGCCGCCAGAGGCGATTGGAGATTTACCTGATATTGAGATATGGTTGAATGAACCAATGACACCTGTTGATGTCAGTGGAGATTTTACAGGAACTGATTTAGAATTTAGCCTCGCTCCTGAATCTGATCCTCTACCGTCGGGTGCAACTATTTCTTCATCTGGTGTCATATCAGGAACACCTGTTGGAAATGACGATAGTGTTCTTTCAATCATTGTTCGAGCTACCGACCCTTACGGACAATTTGCGGAAAGTCTATTTGATATAACAGCTCGTGTATCTGAAGCAATCTGGACTGGCACACCTACTGTGTCTGTTATACCAGGAGCAGAACCACCTGAAATTAGAAGTGTCGGAACATTTGTTAATGGAACAGGAACGATAACTCCTGTGTGGCCTACACATGAAATGGGCGATGTTGGTGTTCTAATTACATATCGAAGAGGTAATACAGAGATTGAAGATAATCCATCAGATCAAGGTTGGATACATGTGGCAGACAGCAATGCTTCTACTGGAAGTGGGACGTTTCCATTCTTATCAGTATGGGTAAAACGAGCTAAAGGTTCGAGTGAGGATAACCCGAATTTTTCTGTTGTGGGAACTACGCAACGTTTCGCTGGTATCATCGTTATATCTGATTCTGGTATAAATGAACCTTGGGACATTGTGGGTATAGGACAAAAGGCAAGTGGAGTTTCTGTAGAAGTTGAAATTACAGGTGGAGATGTTCCATATGATAACAGTCTAATTCTAGCTATGTGTTCATTGAGATATGGACCAACCGGAGGAAATGCAGTTACCCTTGTTGACGAATTATTGGAAAATGAAGATTTGAATGATGTTTCCACTATAGTAGTCTTTCCAACAAATATCTCTGACGGTTCAATCTTTGTAGCATCTGGCACTAAAGAGGTAGCAGGATCAATAGGTCCAACTACAGGAGAACTGTCGGGTGCTGATTACCATCAAGCATATATCACTCTGGCTGTGAGGGCATAACCATGAGTTGGACATTCAAAGTTGATACACCACTTCCCGCTGAAGACTATGTTTCTGAAGACACAGAGTATCAATGGTTCTTCAATAACGAACCTGTTGAAAACGAGACATCAGATGAGTTTGATTCTGGCGTCTTGATCGACGGATATTGTTTCTGTGAAATCACTATCTTCGATGAAAATGGTAGAGGAAGAACAATCAGAACTGAAGAAATGTATGTCGGCGATGTTCCCCCACCTGAACCTTGGGAAGAAGATGTATCGGCACAAACTGCAACTTTCGGTTCTTTGACATATAGCAACGCAGGTGGGTATGCACCTCTCGATGATACGGGGGAACCTGTTCCGTTACTTTCCGTTCATAGTCTTGTTTCCGGGTCTCTTGATGGTTACACACCTGCTATTATTGGTGGCCGATTAACCTTTGATGGTATTGGGGCACCAGATGGCGCGGTGATACGCTGTGCCTATCCAGGTGGCACAGTTGATATTACTGTTGACGAAGAGTCTGAGTATGCTTCTGTTGCCAGTATTCAAGAAGCCCAAGCTGTATTTGCTGCCAGTCACCCTGACGGTGGTGTAGATGTTGTTCTGAGACGTGGCCGTTACGAGAATCTTCCAAATAGATGGCCAGATGGTGTTCACTACACAGCACCAATGATTCTTCGTGGTGAGGGAGATCATGAAACTTCTCTAATAACTCTTAGGCCACATATGTGCAGCAATATCATATTCAGAGATATGGAAATCTTTGATGATAATGTTCCTGAAACAAGTGGTGCCGGTCTGATCCGGCCTTCTGCCAGAGTTTCAGACTGTGTATTTGAAAACTTGAAAATACACGGAAAACACTATCCCATTGATGAACTTGTCCCTGGTCATATAAACACATATGCTGGCTTTAGAACAACGGCATCTGGCCACGGTGTATCTTCCTTTAATAGCACAATCAGGAATTGCGAGATATACGATGTCAGCGATTGTATTGTAGTCTTTGTTGCGGGTGACGATGGCTTCTTGATTGAAGGTAATGTATTGTATTATATGTTCACAGATGGTATCAAGGTCATGTCTACAAACGTCAATGAAGAAAGTGATACACCGAAAATCATCAGATATAATGTTGCATATGATCCTCTTGGTTATGGAACGTCCCACAACGACCTCCTTGTTCAGTATGGTGGCAACACAAATAAAATACTTCGTGGTGTTCAACATATAATGAATGTAGCCTTCGTAACAGGGCAATCCTTCCGCGCAAGCACACAGGTCATGACTTCATTCCAAGATGGTCCAGCGGGCACAACTATCATGGTTGATCCTATTATAGTTGGAAATGTTCTTACTGGTGGTGGTAATCATCATCTGACAATTGAAGGTGTAGACGGCGGTATATTCGCATACAACGTCCTAGCGTATCCTGAACAAGAACCTTCTTATGCGGAATCTATTGCTCCACGTATGTCATTCGGTCGTAGGATTCTAGGTGAGTCTGACATTGTGATCAGGAATAATATCTACGGAGGTGTTCCTAACGTATCCTCTGAAGACCCACCAGCAAACTTTCCAGATGTGATACTGAATGACAACATCCTGCTGGGCAAGTTTGGAGAAGTAACACCATATGCAGATGTATTTGTCGGTGAGGGCCTTTCTACTCCACAAAACTACCAAGACTTCATTGCAGCCTTTACGGTCAAGAGCGGAGATATTGGTGGACCCGGAACATCGGTCGGAACTTACGGAACACCGGGGGACGCCTCGACCTGGTCATTCAACGTTAGTGTCCTTGAGGATTAATAGGACCCAATTCCGCGTCGGGGTGCTTTCTTTCGCGGAGACAGATAGTCCGTGATGTCATCCACTGTGTCCACTCTCCGGTCAAATTCCGAACATTGGGAAGCGAGGGAGCCAAGGGCGATCAACCGAGCGTGTTTCTTGGAGTCAGCTTCGAGCGTGAGATTGACGGAAATGCTCATGGTGATTGAGTAGGTTTTCAAGGTGAAACTCCCTCTTCTTGAGATTTCACAGTAACTTACACGATCTTCTTTGTCAATCAGAAAGTGGAGCACCATCGATGGCGCTCCCCTCATTTTGGTCTGTTCAGAGTCAACATAACCATCAGGCTAAAGCCTCGATAGCTTGGAACCCATCAGTTCCGTATTCCTGCTTCACAGATGCCTTGCCTGGATTGGAAGATATTTCTTCCAATCCAGGTCTTACAAGCCCTCCACAGGCAGATGCCGTCGTTGCAACGGCATTTTGGTAATAGTCTTGAAGAAGATTGGTTGCGGCAATAGATTAGACGATGTCAGATCGTTCCGTCAGATACAACCGATCGCCTTTCCCGATAGGAATAGCCTTGGGTTTCTTCTCCTCTGGGATCTCATAAGTCACGAATACAGAGAGGATACCATCGGTGTATTCCGCCTTGGTAACCTTCGCGTCCCTGGTCAACCCGAAGGATTTCTCAAACGCACGTGTGGCGATACCCTTGTACAGATAATCTGCCACATCGGTGTTGCCTTTGCGTCCAGAGATCTTGAGTGTGTTTTCCTCGACACTGACCTCAATTTCATCCTCTTTGAAACCAGCAACTGCCAGTTCAATCACCGTTTCCTCTTCGGAAACACGAATGAGATTGTATTTGGGGTAGCCGCTATTCGCGTCCGAGAATGTCTTGGCGATCCTCGTGGGAAACATCAGCTGATCAATGATCTGATCAAATTCTTGTTGCAGTCTAGTCATGTTTAGTGTTCTCCTCATTTGAGCAAGATTGATGATGGGACCCTTAATGGCGCCCCATCCGGGTTATACCTGGAAATCACTCCAGGATCTCTGTTTCACTCCACGCCGGTTGATCCAATCCCACCGTTGCGAGTTGTTCTTTCTGGTGCTTCGGATGCCTCTTCAAAGGCATATCTTAGATTCTTTTCCAACCGACCTTGAGCGATTCGGTCTCCGTGAACGATGTCAACCGGGGTATCTGAATTGTTATGCACAATCACGATTGTTTCATCTACATAGTCCGAATCGATGATTGCCGTTTGATTCGCAAGGACCAGACCCAGTTTCGTGGCCAATCCCGACCTCGGAAATATCTTGATCACGTTTCCGGCTGGAATGTCAAAAATCAAGCCGGTCGGAATCAGCAACCTGAATTGTGGATGACATCGAATGAAAGGCACACCACGGTTCATCTTGACGGGCACAATCACCTGCCTGTTGTGTGGGTTATAGGTGACTACTGATCCACCTTCGGCCAGGCAAGCACGGACATCGAATGCCCCGCTTCCAGCGGTCGCGAACTCCGGGAGTTGTGCTTCCGGGTTGACCTTAAATACTTTCATCTGAAATGTCTTCATCTTGTTTTCACGTCCTTTACATGATGTCCGATTGTGTATTTCTGTCTTAGAACCCATTTTGATTTTTCACTAAATGGGATGATCTTGAGTTTATGAAGAGGAGCAACTGGAGAACCAGATTTTTCATAGTCCAGGATGGTCAGGAGTTCCCATTCTTCCAGAAGATTCGTGACCGTGTTCCTTCGAGAGATATCCTCTTCTCCTAGAGTGGAATCTTTGCCGTCGAGGATAAAGAGTTCCTTGAAATGGGCTATCACGTATCTACTCTTTCCGGCACTGTCACGATCACGCTTGTGCAGGATATGACAAGACTGATACAGTGTATCTCCGGACTTTGAAGATATCCCGATTCTGGTCAGCGTCTCTCGAATTTTCAGGAAGTCGTCGGGGGAGTTGAGTCTGATTTCAACTCCAATTCCTTGAAAAATATCCTCGCTGATGTTCATGCCAAAGCTCACTCTTCTTGTTATTCATTATCTTGGCTCTTCCTATTTAGTTTTTGATGTCCCACCTTGGTCATGAATTTCACGGATATTTTCAAGGTCAGATTCACCGAGGATCTTCAAGTATTGTTTGGCAATCTCCCGACGGACACCATAGTGCTCTTGTATCAAGTCCAGGCTCTCACTTTTCTCGGCTTTGTGCCATTTGGAGAACCTTTTCTTGGAAGGCAGCGACCCCATGTAGTAATAGAACTGAGGTCCGTTGTCCAGATTATTCTTGATATTCATCTCGTTTGCATGAAGAATCGTGTCGATGAAATATGAGAACCCCCTGTTGATCACATATGGAGTATAGGCTTTCTCCATTGACGGATCATTAGCAAGCATGTCGACCTTGGTCTGGCCTACAGCAGCGATGAAGTCAAAGGGGGTCGGATCTTTCTGGCTCACTCAACACCTCAATAATTGCATCTAGAGTTTCTGCACAACTCGGACAGATTCTCAGTATAATTGGACCGTCTGCTGTCTCCACCTTTGCTCGGTACGAGTCTTTCTCTTTAACTTTCTCCGAGCAAAGGCGACACTTGATTTCCTTGCGCCAGAACATCTAGGTCGGTTCTGATTTTTTGGGCGGAAGAAGGCTGGCAGCTAATTGTTTCACATCGCCGTCGGCAATACCAATGATATTTTCAATCTCCGTCTCCAAGATTTTTATGATTGCTTCCTGACCCGACTCAGATAATGTTTGTGATACCCCTAAGGGTAGTATAGTGGCCAATGGATTGGAAAGTTCCAGGCTTCCTGGTTTCCGATACTGGAAATGAACATAAGGCTCCAGTGTTTCTTTATTTACGTCAAAAAGGGGCAACACTATATAATCTTGACCTTGGACCTTAACACTAAAGGTATCCCGCGAACTCGCCCTGAATAGTGACTTGTTTTGATTCAAAGGAGGAGTATTCTCGTTCGGAATCTTAATGGCTTCAGCGGTTTCCTTAGTTTTATCAAATTCATTCTCGATTCGTTTTACGGCTCTGTCTTTTGCGGATGCGGCAGTGTATGATATTGGCGCTTGATATTCAAAAGGATTAGAGCCAAGAGAACCTACATTTGCTGTTTGTCCCCCGATTTCCATATGCGGAAGTGGATGAGATAGGTAACTCGCTACCTCTTCTTCAGTAATATCAGGAATATCCACCATGAAAACCTTTCTTACGGGCGATATATCCTCTAGATTTGTTCTCACTGACTTGAATTCTGGCACCTGCTGATCTTCACCACGGTCTCTTTCTCCAGTATCAAGTTCTTGTAGCAAGGGTTCCAGAAATTCCATCATTGACTTATCGAATTTCCATCTCACTTTGGCTTCAACGATTTCATTCCACTCTACAGTAAGACCACCGACCTTGTATGTAGATACAGTTTTCACATTTCGCATAATTAAACTCCCCTAGGGTTTAAACTGACATTCAACCATGATCGTGGTCAGGAATGCCACCATGTTAATTTCCGGATCGGCCACAAACTGGTGCTTGTATTGATAATCCGCAAGTTCCACTACCAATGTGGGCATACTGCGCATTTCAATTTGTTCTAATCCAGTTTCATACACTTTTCGGAATATCTCCGTGCAGTCTTGATCTGAATTAGAGGCTACCCACTTTCTCATCTCCGTGAAGTTCTTTTCCCGAAGGAAACCGAACAGTTCGTCGATGGACTCTTGCTTGAAGTTGACGAAGATGCCCTCGTCAATTTTCCCCGTCGCAGAGTATAGTTGGATCTCATTCAGGATTCGACGAAAGTCCGGAAAATACTTCTCAACGACTTTGACTATCGTCGCTTTGTCATATTCGATACCCTCTTGTTCCAGAATACCAAGGACCCGTTTGAAGAACTGCACTGCCATCTTGGGCTTCTCGGACCGTTCAATGGAGAAGTCCACGAGAGAATACCGAGAATGGATGGGTTCAATCATCCGATTCTTGAAGTTGCAGGTCAGGATAAACCCGCAATTTTTGCTGAAGTCCTCAAGGTTCCGCATACCGGCCTGCGCCGCGGCCGTGAGATAATCTGCTTCATCGATGATCACGTATTTCCGGCCGCCGGAAAATGAAACTGACGAGGCAAAATTGGAAATCTCATGGCGAATGGCATCCACGCCACCATTCAATGATCCTTTGATGACAATGTAGTCAGCGTCCAGTTCCTTGAGCATTGCCTTGGCAACAGTGGTCTTGCCCGTTCCCGGCGGACCAGATAGGAGTAGGTTGGGAATATCCTTCTTGTCCACAAATTGCTGAAAGGTCTTTTTCAGCTTCTCTGGTAGAATGGTATCGGTGATTTTCTGTGGACGGTATTTCTCTACCCAGAGTTTTTCATCGGCAAGCATTTGAGCTCCATTATGTGCATCATCAAAAATTGGCTGGGCAAATTGATGCCCAACCCATCAATCTTCTACCGCAAGATCCTCGTCGGGCGCCTCTGCTGGTTCAGATGCTGATTTCAAAACGGCTGCAAACTTATTTCTCAGCGTCCCGACCTCTGCGAGTTCCTCACCCTTGAATGCCCCTCGGGTCGAGCAAACATCGATGATCTGAATTGCGGCATTGATATCTTGTACCGTAATGTCCTCTGCCATGAATGATTAGCCCTTCTTGTAGTGTGACTTGGATTCGATTGCGATGAAATAGGTAGCTGTGTCCGAGGTGAACTTTGAAATCCCCTTGGAGCAGAGACCAACCTTGTAATCCGACGGGAGCACATTGAGGTTTTCCAATTTGATGATCAGTTGGAAATCATCTTCCGTGTCGCCAAGTTCCACTTCAAATGTATCGGAAGACGGATTACCGGAATCAACCGCCGCGAGGTAACACGTTCCTTCCCTGCCGATAAAGGCAATTTCTGGGAGCCTTAGTGAAGACGCAGCTTTCATCACACTGTCGATATCGGATGATGACACATCCACTTCTACATCAATAGAAGGGATTTTCACTTCCTTCTCTGGAGGCAGGATCATCATGGAAGGATCGGCATAGGTATACTTGGTCTTCCGTTTCCCTTCCTGAATGGTCAGGAACTTGTCGCCAAATTCAATATCAGGATTCTCAAACAGGGAATGGACAGATAGGAACCTGGCCAGATCATAGATGCCAGCTTGCGAGGGAATATCCTCTGTGATATTCGCGGATGCCATCACGGTCTTTTGTGGACTGATGGTCTTGATTTCGCTGCCCTCTTTGAAGAGGATGCTCTGGTTGATAGTCGAGAAATTCTTGAGAACGGTCAAGGTTTCTTTTGAAAACTTCAAGATTGTAACTCCTTGCATAATTTATGGGCGAAAGGCCCGTTTCTTTCGGTTTTTGGAAGATGTGTAATTCTTGGTCTTGCTCTTTTCAGACGCAGTCAACGATTCTCCTAGACTACCTAAGGCGGCAATAGTTCCGCTGTAATTATAGGAGCCAACATGGATGAGTTCCATCCAGGGACACATCCAAACTTTCATGCCAATTTTCGTGATATTCCTACAGAAGAAATAGTCCTCGGACAGATACCTTCTCGAATCCGGATCAATCACGCAGTCGAAGAAGGCGGTGATTTCTCGTGATCCATCGAAGTTATCGCTTCTGATATGGTCGGGAAAGTATTTATACTCGGGAAACGTGTCTGAATAGGTTTCTAGAGTATTTCTTGTTATCATCATGAAGCCAGTGCCGGCTTCCTGGACTTGAACAGGCTCATCCAACCTGAAATTGGTCTTTCCCTCTACCTGGTTGAGAACGAAGTCTCCTGCATATTTGGGAAGATCGAATGGATTATCTACTTTGCCGGAATTTACAGCAAGCTTCACTTTCTCCCATGCTATAGTCTTTTTGTTATAGGGAGCGGTCACCACATTGTATTTATCGGGATCGGAGATTTGAATAGCCATCATCGCGATCACATCATCGGCGTTAAACCCGATATCAGAGTCGATGAATATGAAATGGGAAGCTTCCGATCGGAGAAATTCATCCACGATGTAGTTTCTCGCGCGCGGTATTAGACTCTCATTGAATAGTGAATAGAACCGCATGGGTATGCCATAGCGTGTACACTTGATAGATAGGTCTACCATGGATCTCGTGAATAAACCAGATGCCTGTCCGCCATACATTGGAACTCCGACAAAGAGGGAGTGTTTTTGTAGGTCTTCAATTTTTACATTCAAATTCAATTATCTGGTAACTCCCGGAAGATCGTGCTCTGCTCTTGTGATGGCTTGGAATCGAAGGACATCAGCGAGGACGTCCCACGATGAATCATGTTCTTGAAAGACCTTGTTCCAGAAGTCTTCATCTTGAACAGGGACAAATCCGTTCTTGATGGGGAAATCCAACTTGGCATCAATGAAGGTTCGGATATCCCGGAGTTTCCAATGAAGAAGATATTCATAGATGAGTTTGGATTTCCCGGCGGATTCAAAAAGGCGCCATAGAATTAATGGATCAAATGCGTTATTTCTGGACCACCAATAATCAATCTTTCCGTATTGAGAAAGATAGGCCAGGAATTGATGGGAGAAATCCTCTAGGGTGAGGTCGTCTTTGGAAGGAGCTATTCTTTTTCTGACTGAATCGGGCTGCTCTTGCCAAAACTTTATGGTATCACTATATACCTTAAAACCATGCTTGGCAACCTGTTTTTCAATGTTCAGCTTAAATCTTTTCACGTCCACTATGGTTTTAAGAGTGTATGGATTATTTGAAAGAATTATGTCGGTATCCAATACGAAAGCACTGAAGTCAATGACAGCGCAATCGTATGTGTTTGTTCCCATCGTTTCGCAATCAATAAAGAGGTGCTTCATGTGATAAAGTCCATTAGGCTTGTCCTAGTATGTTTCTTGTGGTTCTCAATCGTCTTGTCAATGGCATTCATGATGGAAGACTTCCATTTTTCACGAGTGTGCTTTTCCTTAGTCATTCCCGATATTTCATGCCTCTGATCCATGGAATATGATTTGAAGTGATCACATATATCCGCAAATATATCCGCGTCAACTTGAGACGCTATCGCTTTCTTGTAATGATCTGGTGATGCCGGGATACACTCCGAAGAATGAATACCAGTCATGTCACACTTCAAGAATAACGGAATTCCATGAGACAATGCTTCAAGGGCCGTGATACCCCAGGATTCTCGTGGATGAGTCGAGACATAACAGGCACCCTTTGCGAGATAGCTCATGTTCTCGGCGTGTGACAGATTATACAACGTTTCTTGAGGATATACCCAATGGAGGTGCTTGGAATAATAATCTTTGGCAATATCAGTCATAAATTCCTCGACATTACTCGTCATGACTAGTGTCCGCTTCTTATGTTTGTATCCTCTTCGGTGGATCCAGAAGGGCTGTTTCTCTTTGTTCAGGCGTCCTATGGTCACAGCATCATATTCAATCTCCGATGGTGCTTCATCGCCTGTGCAGAATGCTGAATTGATGTAGCCGCCGTTGAGGATAATTCCTTTGCCATGGATCCTGCGGGATGCTTTTTCGAGGCCATTATATTGATTCTCGGACATCATGAACAGGGTGCCGCCGTTTTCCACAAATTCACGCATTGATTCCATCTGCCCGATTCGTCCGATTCCTCCAGCGCAAGAGTGTGAAATCCACATGATGGGTATTTCTGGAAGCCTAGCTTGAACATTAAGGGTCAGTGTCTCATTTTCATAATTGCTGAGAATGAAGTCCACGTTCTGTTTCATGGCTTCCTGGACGACCATGTTGGTGACCAGATGCCGTTTCCTGTCCTCTTCTGTGTAATGGAGAGGGATAATCTCAGCATCTATGTTCTTGTAGATGTTCTGTGCGAATTTCTCAAGGCCACCCAAGATACGGGAATTATCGATGGTAATTCCGCTTCTTGTGCAATACGGCATCAATATTTTCATTGCGTGAAACTCATCAAGTTATGTGCCGAGATCTTGGAATTGTTCTCAATCGTCTTGTCAATGGCGTTCATGATGGAAGACTTCCATTTTTCACGAGTGTGCTTTTCCTTGGTGAGATCTGAAATCTCGCGCCTCTGATCCATGGAATATGTCTTGAAATGATCCACGATTTCAATGAAATCCGATTTGGAAATCGTGGATCGGACTTTTCTCACGTGATCCATAGAAGCTGGTATCCCATCCGATCCGTGTTTTTCATATTTATCTGTCACCAACACGAGCGGAAGACCATGTGCCAGCGATTCCAAGGCAGTGATACCCCAGGTCTCGTCATAACACGTGGACACGTAGCAAGCTCCCTTGCTCATGGTATCCATAACTTCCTTGTATGGAAGATCGTATACAGTTTCTTGTGGATATTTCCAGTGCTCATTTTTGGATTTGTATTCAAGAAATTGTGCCGATGATCGATGTTTCAAATAGGTGCTCATGATCAAAGAGTGTCTTCCAGATCCGCTCATTTTCCTGTGGAGCCAGAATGGATTTTTGAGTGGATCAAGACGACCGACGGTCACAGCATCATATTCAATCTCTGATGGTGCTTCATCGCCTGTGCAGAATGCTGAATTGATGTAGCCGCCGTTGAGAATCATGTCACAGCCGTTATGAACTTGAGATTTCTTGTTATGAAGCAGGTATTGCCGCTCACTCATGAGAAACAGTGTACCGCCCGTTTCTACAAAACTCTTGATATTCTTGATCTTGTTAATTATACTGATCCCATTGGCTCCAGTATGAGAAATCCACATCACGGGAACCTCTGGTATGATATTTCGGAGATTATTCGTGAGCGGTTGCGAATCATAATTGGAAACGATCACGTCAACATCGTGGTTTTTTGCGATGGAGACCACCTTGGAAGTCACCGTCCTTGTCTTCTGTTCCTCTTTTGAACACGGAACGGGGATCACTTCAGCGTCCAAATTATGATACAGGAGCTGAATAAATTTCTCAACTCCGCCCGTCACGAATGTTCCGTCGAGGTCCATGTGATGGGAAGAATACGGCAGAAGGATCTTCAAGATTTCGTTTCCTCGTAATGATTCCGCCAATCCTGATATTGTTCACCCAGTGATATCCACTTCATCCGTGTATTGTCGTGAAGGGCATCCTTATCCCATACAAACCAGGCATACGCGATCATGCCTCCGATTTGATCCTTCGCCTCTATGGGTTCATGTTCTAAATCTTCTGCGAACCGGACTCGGTCTGACATGATCAGAATATTGGATGGTGTATGGTCATTGAACATGGTTTTTCTGTTCATGGCCTCCAAGAAGGTCAATCTCAAGAAGAGGGCAACATAATCATATTCTTGAACAGCTTTCTCAAGGAGCCTTTTGGGAAAATTCTCTTTATATGGAGGGTTGGTGATCAGGCCCGTGTATCCATTGGGCCTGATCACAGTTAGTGCATCCACTCCAGTCTTGATATCATCCACGAACGGATTTTCATACTCAAAGAGGTCATATGACTTGACTTCATGTCCGAGTCGTTTCAACTCTACAGAAATGTTTCCTCGACCGGCACAAGGTTCCACGACTCTGTGAGGAATGTTCGTGTACCGTTCCAGGATATAAGGAACTATTGGAGGGGTCGCATAGAAATCATTTAGTCTCCGCTTCGGATCACTCCTTACGACGCCCGCATAGGCTTGCTTCAAGCTCATAGTTCGGTCGCGTCCCATATCGGAACACCATAGATCATCATTTCATTCTTCATGTGTGCTGTACCACTCCCACCCGGAAATACCATGCCAAAATCCGGATGCCAGACCTTAATCATTTCCGTATTTCTCCATCGTCCCGCGAGGACATTGTATTTCCTCCCGAATTTGTTGACCTTCACCACTGCACCGGGAACATCAATTTCGTCCCATTTGGCAGGAACTTTCTGGACTTCAATTCCCATATCTTCGGCGACCGATCCCGCTGTGCGATCCAATCCATTCGCATCCCCATGGATCAATAAGCGGATAGGACCATGAGCACGTTGAAATTCATTCATATGCCATGTGATCCAATCTCGTTGACGAAAATCACGTCCACCGGTGATGACTAATCTGACTATTGTTTTAGTCCTCTCCTAGATTTACTATGTCTTGAAGAAGGCGATTGTTGCAGATCCAATTCAGGATTTGTCCATTCTCGTCAATGTTCATGATAACATAGTCTCCGTAGCCATTTTCTGATGGACACATGATTCTAGGAACATAGCCATAGTGAGAATGTATTAGGTTCACGTCGGCATCCAGGAGATCATATCTTCCGGCGTCACAGACCTCATAGTGAACCTTGGCCGTTGTTCCTCGCGGCCAACCAATAATCACACCCGTTTCCAGATCAATAGTGATATTCCACTCGGTCCGTTGATCAGATACAAATGGCATCTTTGGGTAATTCTCATCATCAGGAACCCCATTGACTTCACCGTCTTCCCAGTATCTAGGATCTACCGACGCTCGTAGGTAGACCGGATTCTTCGTGGCCACATTCTTTACTTCAACCTGAAATGTCATGCTCGCAACTTCTCACGTTTCATGGTCCCTCGAGGAGACGGTTTATCGACACGATGTTGTGTTGGAAGTCCATAATCTTCCACAAGGACCATGCCATATTCATTGATCCCGTTTGGCATCTGGAAACCTTCCCGGAACTTGAGCTTGTTATTTCTCTTGAACGAAGACATATCGACATGGTGGTGCCATCTTCCATACCGATAGGCCATGGTTACCACATCAGGATGGAGATCGACCAGCATCTTGGACTTGTTGAATGTTCCTTCATGGTCATAAAATTCGGCCGTGTTTCCGCCCTTGACTACCTGGGTATTTAGCTTGTCGCAGAGGAAGGCATTGAACAAGATTGTGCAGTAGCCATCCTTGAGTGCCCTCAAGGAAATGTCTACGTCCTCGTTATATTTTCCGCGCCACCGATGCGGAAAACTGTTCTCGATCAGAATACAGGACATGAGCCGGGTATTCAGCTGATAGGCCCCGTATTTGTTATTGTCAGAGATGAACATCTTGTATTGAAGACCAGACAGTGGGACGTTCTCATATCTGTCCACAAATTCCTCACAAGCCCTGAAGAAGGAACCTGTATTTAGCCTGATTCGCTGATTGTAGTGGAATCTTCGAAAATCAACGATGTTATCGTCCATGATCCAATGGTATCTGGCACCGATGGAAATGGAGTGTTCCCAACACCAATTTCTGGCCGGTCCGCTGCCCATTCCGTGATTAGAGAAGCCCGTGGATAGGACACAGTCTGGATCTTTTACCACTTTCCTGTAGCTGTCTATTTCATGGGTTTCAACGACGACGTAAAACGGAACCCCAAGATCTTCCAGGGCTTTTACCGTATGTGGTTTCCGAAATGATCGACCCTTTGAAATCACATAGATCGGGTGATGCGGCATCAAGTGTTCTGGAGTCGCCATGATTACACGTCCTCACTTTCGTCGATCCAGCGTCTCAGAGAATTGGCATCTTTCTCTTGAGCCGGATAGGACATGCTCCGAGTTTTCTTGGTAATCTTCTGACCGACCAGTTCGGCAAATTCCTGGATTGCCTCTTCGGTATAGAAGGTTACCAACATCTTCTTGATTGGGGTCTTGTCCTCGTTTACATAGTCGGGCATCCCTTTCCAGTGATCTTCCCAATTGTTCACGACCCCAGGCTTTACCAGTGCCAGTTCCCTCTTGGCATCTTCCACGGTTTGTGGAGTATGAGGGATACCAAGGAAGTCGGCCAGGGTCCCGGCTCTAAATTCTTCCTGGTTTTCCTTGTTCTCATCATATATGTCCATGCAGTCGTCGTAGGTCTTTGACGTATCAGGGACCGATGAAGCTTTCTTTGTCGTCATTTCATTACATCTCCAATGGGATTATCCGAAAAAATCTTCGAGAGTGTCTTGCTTTTCCACGGACCAGCCACGGGCATTCATGATGGTCTCAAGGGGGCCGACGAAGACCTTCTTGAATTGGGTCTCGTAGTCGATGTAATCTTGAAGATTCATCGCGGCCGGAAGCGTCCCGGGAAAGCTGATCACATTCTCGTGAAGAGGGTTTGGCATCTTGAGATAGGCCATCTTGACTTTATCGCCAGACTGGACTATCTCGTATTTATGATCCAATTTCAGCTCTCGGAGCCTCTTGTTATACAGTATAGCACCTCTTACGTGGATAGGGCAACCTTTTTTGTACCATCCTTTGTCATCAGTGTATTTTTCGAGGTCATTTGTTCCGGAATTCATGGACACTTCATGATACGGCAAGGACATAAACTCATCCTTGAAATTCAGGATATATTCCTGGGCATCTTCCTCTTTGCCATTCAGGAAGATCTTGAAGGCTTCAGTCATTTTCTCCTTACAGGCTTCTGGAGTGGATGATCTTACTGCTTCAATCCCGGTCACAGAAATCTTGGGGTCTGGATAATGAACACCTTCGGAGTTCCAGACACTCGCAAGATATTTCTTCTTGGAAAGCATAATGATGCTGTCAAAGATTTTCTCACGAGACATGTTCATCGCATTTCGATATGCGCCCATGACTTCGGCAAGGTCTTCATAACAGGTCCGGATTACAGGTTCAATCTTGACCTGACAAACTTGATCGATGAATTTCTCGATCTTCTCGCGAGATGAATTATCAACATCCAAGAACTTCCTTACCATGTCCTCAAGGGAAATGAAAAGACTATCTGTATCCCCATAGAAGATGTAGTCTTTATTCTTGGTATCCAAAACCCCATTCAAATACTCATTTATGGTCTTGGCTGCCCATCTATTTGAAAGCTGACCGGATAGTGTAATAGCTTCTGCCATCGCATGAATAAAGTATTGGAAATGCTTGTTGGCTGTAGCCCCATACAGAGCGTTCATTTTAATTTTTAGCGCCATCTGAATATTATGAAGCTGTAGGGCTTGCTTTTTCTTTGCCTTCTTTTCGTGTTCATCTTTGATATGTTCTATTTCATCTTCAATTACAAGCATTTCTCGCTTTGCTTCTTTTCGACGGGCATATGTCGTTTCAATGATTTCTGGAATGATACCTAGTTTCTTCTTGGAGAAACATGCTCCGTTCGCGGCTACCGCATATTCATCACTATTATTTCTGAATTGACCCGATAACACAATATCTGGATTTACCTCAAACTTCAAATCAGGTATATACGTCTCTGGAGACATGTTATACTGAAGAAACAGGTGAGGATACAGAGAATCGAGGTCAACTGTTACCCCATATCGCAATAGTCCCACTATAGGATCTTTTACATATCCACCGGCAAGTGCTAAAGATTGATTTCGAGATTCGGTTTTCGCGTCCGGTATTAAACCCTTCTCTAACATTTTTCGATACAGTTCACTTTCCCAAAGGACCACTGTTCCAAATGCATCTTCAAAATTCACACCGCTACTATAGGCAATCGTGGCCACCAATTCGAGAAGTGCCGTTTCCTCTTCCATGGCAACGACCAGTTCAACGTCCACGAGGTTATAGTCCAGATACAACTGTGGATTCTGTTCATAGAGTTCTGATAGTGAACCATACTCCGAGTAATCAATCTTCTTGCGACCCAAAACGACATGAGCTATGTGATCAAGACGATATGATGGTTGGTTCCCAAATTTGTAGCCGAACTTCTTGAAGGCGTCCATGAAGTCAACGATAGCTACACCGGCGATATGATATGAAGATTGATCCCGATTGTATATCTTCTTGGTGAACTTCTTGATATTCCCCCATGGAGACAGTTCACTTGCTTTGTCTTCACCGAGGAGCCTGATGATTCGAGTTACCACGTATTGGATATCGAAGTAGGTCACGTTCCAACCGGTCACAATATCTGGATAGGAATACTTCCAGAGATTGATGAACCGGACCAACAGGGCTTCCTCGGTGTCGAATTTTTGGAAGTTGATATCCCCGGGATTAATCCCGGATATTGTCTGATTCTTGTCATAATCCTTGAGGCCCAAGACATGATAGGTCCCGGTTCTGGAAGATTTCATGGCAATCGAGAGGATGGTCTTGTCTGCGATCGCGATATCAGCAAAGGACTCTGAAATATCGACCTCAATATCAAAAGTCAATATATTCAGGAGACTAGCATCAAACTTAATTTCGGTAGGATATTGTTCCTGAATGAATTGGGTAACACAATTGGTCGTCCCATAAACCGAGAAGTTTCCTACGCCACCGTGTTGAACCATGAACTCGCGCATGTCGCCCATGGAATCGAATTGCTTTCTGTTCAGAGGTTTCTCTCCGATCAGGGTCTTGTATTCAGAGTTGTTGTCTTTACTCGGAAGAAACAAGCTAGGCTCAAACCTCACCTTTTTGATGAAAGCTTTATCGTTCTGGTATCCTCTCCAGAGTATGTTATTCCCATGACGTTCGACCGAAGTGTAAAAGTTGGTTGTCATTAAGTTCCTGCTACAAACGTGAAGTTCCGCACTTTCTCAAACTGAAGGTGCTGTTCAAATTTCTCGGCAAAGGTATCTGATCTATGGGAGATCACGAAGATGTTATCATTGTCGCCCATCGTGTTGATGATGTCGATGAGATTTTCTACACCTTCCGAGTCGCTGGGCCCGTCGAGAATCTCGTCGAGGAACAAGATGTTCGTTGATACCGAGTTTCTCATTTTCGCAATAGCTCGCCACGCGAACATGATGCTGAGATTGATTCTCATCTTCTCACCCTCTGAGAAAGAGCTGAATGAGAACGCATCGCGGTGCCGAGATTTTATGGTCTCGTTGAAAGTCTCGTCCAGATTGAAGTCAACGAACAGTTCAAACCTGGAAAGGTATTTGTTGATCATCTGGTTCATGATCGGGACATACTGCCGGATGATACTAGTCTTGATGCCCGTATCCTTGAGCATGGCAGTCACGACGGAAAGGACGTCCTTGTCCTCGAGGTGACCAGATTGAGCCCGAAGCAATTTCCTCTTGGAATCTTCCAACTCTTTGATTTTGGATTCGTGTTGATCTTGAAGTTCGGCTTCAGAAGAGGTCTCCAGCTTCTGCTTCAAGTCTTGTAGAGCACTTTTGGAGATCCGTATATTGATCTTGTGCTCTGATACCTGATTATATACCGAAGTGATCTTATCTGCAACCCCTGATATCACTTGAAGTCTATTTTCTGCAACGTCAAGACGAGTGGTTAATTTATTGATGCCTGCCTCTATCTCTGATAGGTTGGACTTCCTTGTTGATACCAGATTTTCCTTGAATTTTTCCGTTATGGACTGCTTGCAGGTCGGACAATTCTCGTGGTCGTCATAGAATTGGATCTCATCCCGAAGTGTTTTTTGTTTGAATTCAAGGTCGCGAATCACCTTCTTGATGCTTTGAATTTCGGAGGTGACTTGATCCTTATCGGTGATCGTGTTTTCGAGGTCTGACATTTCCTCTTCAAGAACCTTGATTTGTCTCATCTCGGTCTCAATCGTCGAGACATGTTCATTCATCTGAGACTTGATTTTGTCGGTTTCCTCAGATAGCATTTTTTGGATGTTATCGCGATTCTCGACTGCTGAATCCAAACGAACCTTCACCAGGTCCAATTCGTGATTGGTAGAAGTCAGTGCCGCCTTATTATCACCGATTTTCTCCTTCAGGAGACCAGCCATAACCGAGAACACTTGAATATCCAGAAGGTCCTCAATAATTTCACGCCTCTGTGCAGCCGCCAGGTCCATGAATGGAGTGTAGACTGCCGAACCAAGGATCACGATTTGAGTGAATGACTTTGCTGACATCCGAAGAATTTTGTCTTCCAGATATTCCTGTTGGTCTCTGGTAGCAGCATCCTTGTCCAGAGGGCTCCCGTTCTTCTCAATCTCCAAAATGTTAGGCTTGATGCCACGTTTTACCAGGTATTCATCACCACCTATCCTGAACCATATTTCAACCAGGAGACCCTTCTTGTTTATGGAGTTTACCAGTTGAGGTTTGTTGATTTTCCGAAACGGTTTCCCATACAGGCCAAAGACAAGGGCTTCACAGAGCGTGGATTTTCCATGTCCGTTTTTACCTGATATGAGAACGGTTCGAGACTTCTCCAGATTTACCTCGACGGGATGATCGCCAACAGACAGGAGATTCTGGTACCTGATTTTTTGGAAGTGAATGTGCATGAATTAGGCGGCCAGGGCTTTCTTGTATAACTCGTCTATGACTATCTTGATTTTGGTCTTGTCTACCTTGGTCTCGACCTGATCTATGTATTGGTGCAAAAATTCTTGAGTGGTGATTGTTTCGTCGAGTTCCAAATCTCCAACCGAGTCGATGATCAGGCTCGGATCTTCAATGACTTTGATATCGACGGCTCCCGAATCATTGAGCTTGGAAATATATTGCTCAAAGTTTGATAAATCTCCTCGATCTTTCACGACCAGTCTCACGTAGGAGTTATCCAGATCAGGTATCTCGGTATCGTCACCATCATAGATGATCTTATGAAATATATCGTGTGGATTGGGAATGAATTCCAAGTCTCTGGTATTGGTATTCAGAACATGAAATCCCTTCGTTTCTCCGAAGTCGGCCCACGTCATTTGATATGGTGTGCCCAGATAATGGATATTTGCTTGTTTGGATTGGTGATGAAAGTGTCCGGAATACACACCCTCAAAGTTCCTGAACAATTTTGCATCCAGTCCATGTTCAGATTTGATTCCTTTCAGAAACTCAAATCCCTTCATCTCAAAATGACCCATGAGAATATGAGCCTTGGATTTCGCGACTGTGGACAGGCACTGTTCAGTATTTTCACGAGTCAACCAAGGGCACATGATTACCTTGGTTTTACCGAATTTCAATTCCTTGGGTTCATTGACATACACTTGAGAAGGGTCGATGAAATTTCCTAGGAGAAGGGCTGGAGAATTGACTTCGTTCGTGTTTGTGAAGAATGTGTCGTGATTTCCAACGACGGCATGAAAATCGTATGGAACCAGTTTCTCCAAGAAAAATTCCTTGACCCTGGAAAACGTGTAGAAATTGATATTCTTCCGTCGATCAAATACATCTCCCAAATGTAGGATGGTCGTGATTTCATTTGCTTCAAGGTATGGAAAAAATATATCCCGAAAGAACCTCTCCTGATGATCCAGGAACACTTTGGAATCACCCTTCACTCCAAAGTGAGTATCACAGAGAATGGCTACACGATCACTCATTCTTTTTGGCTTCTTCCGCTTCTCTATCCAGGTCCGAGGCTTTGATGTTCTTCTTCCCGAAGTTCTTTTCCTCAAATTCCTCGATGAACGCATTCATGTAGTCTACCGAATTGGAGAGGTTCATCTGGACCTCCTCTTGTCCGGCTTCAAACGTTCCTTGACCGGATAGGAGACTCTGTGAGTTCTTGAACCTGACATAGAGTTGTTTCTTCTCATCCTTGATTTTTCGGATGAACCTGAACCATATCACTTTCGTGAAATATCCAAATGGGTTTTTCGTCCTGTTGGGATCAAAAGATTCTATGTACCGAAGGGCGTTTTCCACGCCGTCCATAATCATGTCTTCCCGATACGCATATCCAGAAAAGTTAGGTCGCCGGGCCAAATTAGTCGCGATCTGAAGGAGACACTCTCCGAGATAATTCGGGACTTGTGGTAGGGGCTTATCGGAATCTCTGGCCGCTTGACAGGCGGTCCTGTGTTTCTTCAATGCTTCATAAAAATCGGCATTATTCACGTAATTCCGCTTAGGTTTTTTCTCTATGCTCATTATGGATTATTCATTGCCTGTATTTAGGTTTTAAGGTAACACAGTTCGGGTTTATTGTAAACCACTGTTTGGGTTTTGATTTCAGAAAGTGATGGTTATTAGGACCATGATTTGGCCCAAAATAATCTCCACTTTTCTTGATTTTCTGGCTTGACACTACTGGAAAACCGTGGTAAAATAAGGATGTCCCACCGGGAAATCGGGAAGGAGATAATGTATTAGGTCTTGATTATTCTTTTTGGGGCCGAATCACTGTCTATATGAATCTAGGAAAATCAAGAATCATGTAATTACAGGGACGAGGCGAAGCCTCATGGACGCCAGTCCATTGATTCAGGGTCGGACGGAAATCAAAGATCAACCTTGAATATCTTGAATGGGAACCCTTCTGAAGCATAAATCTCCAACCTCTTTTCCATGTGCTTCATGGTATAGTTGGTATATGATCCCTTACTCAAATCATCCCCGATATCATACAATGTGGCATTATCCGATCCATTCCCTTTCCTCAGGGTTCTGCCAATACTCTGAAGAACCCTGATTTCAGATTGTGATCCTGATGCGAATATTACGTTATCAAGTCTCTTGATATTCACACCGGTTGAGAATAACTGATATGATGCCAGGATATCATGTCTCTTGAGAGGATCATCTTCTACGGTGTGCCTTACCGATTCGCGTTCCTCAACTGAGGATGCTCCTGTCATGAAATGAAGAATACGACCTTCAGTTTCAAATAGTTCTTTCAGGACTTTTCCGTGCTTCTCTACCAAGTCAAAGAGGATCAAATTATTCTGATCCTTCAGTGACCAGACCAGGTTTCTTATGAAGGTATTCCTTCGGGTGTTGGAAACCAAAAATTCACGTTCGGTGTGGTACCTCTTTTCCTTCTTGACTTTGGAAAGTCCAGCCTTGAAACCATCCACGATGCTCTGTGGATATTTCAGGACTATGGCCTTCACCTTGAAGTCAGCTACCGTTCCGGATTCGATGAGATCCTTGGTTTTTACATAGCGGACAAGGGGGCCAAACAGACCCTGTAAGACGAGCTGATGAGTTTTCGATTCCGAAGAAATGGTTCCCGTGAAGCCGAAGCGGAACCTGGCGTGTTCCATCTTTTCTAGGATGCCGACAAGAGACTTCGCTGAAAAGAGATGAGCCTCGTCCCCGATCACAACCCCGAAGCGATCAAAATATTCTGAAGGCATCTTATACAAAGATTGCCACGTGGACACCACAACAGGAAGATCAGTCTCCTTGTCAATGCCACCACGGATCTTGTAGAGCATATCAGGATCGGCTCCATAAGACTTGAAGTCTCCCACCATCTGATCTACCAATCCTGTCGTGGGGACGATGATCAGGGTCCGAAGTCCCATCACTCGCCAATAATATTGGACTATGAGATGGATGATGAAACTTTTACCAGAGGATGTAGGAGATAGTGACAGTGTTCTGCCCTCTCGGAGTGCTGTCACGAAATACTGGTTCTGGTAATCTCTCGGTTCAAGGGTGGCATTGATTTCCTTGGCAAAGTCAAAGCCATAGTCGTCTGGAACTTCCTCTGTCGGAAATAGACCATCCTCGATCACGATCTCATAGTCACGATCTTCACAGAATTTTTTGAGGTGTCCAATCAGGCCCTTGTATATAATGGGCTTATGGGGAGAAATGAGCCTGATGTAACCGTCCCAGATCTTGGCCTTGAACTTGGGAGTGAATTGAAACCCGGCCGGACGGAACATGAAAAATTCCGTGAGTTCCTGGAGGATACTCATGTCCGCCTTCACACGAACATAGACTTCATTGTAGTGTTGGATTTCAATTTTTTCGGTCATCACGGGATTTTCACATCATGTAATTGTGCTTTCTTGTACCTATTTAGCTGATTTTTTCAATAGCCGCCATTTGAAAATTTCATGAAGTCAATCATGCTCTTGATGATAAAGTTTCGGTTGTTCACCTGTCGAATAATGTCTTCCAGAAACTTGGTGATCTCTGAATGATAGCTGATTTTCATGGACAGGTCAATGATGTCCTTGTCCGAGTCGATGTATCTTGGAATATCAGCGCGGAGGATCTTGAGGGCATTTGGCTTCCAGCCTTTTGCCTTCAGGTCCTCTTCTGGCAGTGATCCGTTGTAGTATTCAAATTTCAGGCGCTCCAATTCCGTGAGGTCACCCTTTAGTTTCTTGACCTTGAGTGCGGAGCGAACCAGGAGTTTGTAATATTTGGAGTGGAACTTTGGAATATCGGAAGATGCCCTGACAAGATTGGTTTCATCAATTTTCGCATCTTGTTCCCACTCTTTTTCAATTTCCTCGAGGGTCATATTCAGAACTTCCTCTTGGAAATGATGAAACTCATATCCTCTTGTCGTCTTGACGTTCCCCAGGCATCCTTTTCACGTAACCAGTCATTTAGAGGTATTTTAGGAGATTTCCATTCTTCCAGTATCTTATCATTAACAAGACCTATATGAAGACCTTCTTTCTCGGCTCTTGGAAGAATTTTCTCTTTCCAGAATTTTTCTCCATGTGGAGTTTGTCTGATGTCAGATTTCAATGATCCGTATTTGGGCAACAGATAATCAAAATAGAGATATCCTATAGGATCTGAAATGAAAAGATTTGATTTTCTCCTCCAGGCAGATGAAACTGTCAAGGATTTTGTAGGAGATACTATCGGATACCATACAACAAATGCGTCTATCATATTATCATTTAGATTATGTACAAACGTGTGTTTGGAACCCTTCTTGGTATATTCAAGAAGATTATGTTTGGTATCGAGTTTCTTGATTCTCCGAATATTTTCAGATAACCACATTTCTAGGGTTTCAGAATTAATGACAGGATCATCAAAATTGACACTATAAGGATTGGTCCTGAAATTAATTCTTACTGGAGATTCGGCTAAAATTTGCTGTAATGTTTTCATCTTTCAACATCCGTAATATAAAAGGCATCAAAATCTGCATTTTCTGTAATAATTTTCCCCTTTGAACGGTATACAAAATATTTTTTGTCTATAATATCACAGGCTTGAATCCACATATTTTTTTCATTATCGTCCCGAAAAGAAGTTGTAAGGACACTTCTATTAAATGCCAAAAGACTTGGCAGTATTTTATTCAGAATAGTAGTATCCGAATCTTGACAAAATGTTATCATACTTGAAAATCCAAATATGGATGGTGTCCACACATGAGTTCCTAGGGTTATAATATCTGAGTTTTTGATTTGAATAATGATACCACCGTAATGCGTTCCGGTAATTAAGATTCCACCCTCTGTATTTTCCTCTACCCAAGAACCCAGAGTGTCGCGAATTGCACTGTCAAGGACAATTGATTGATTATCACTGATGAATTGACCCACAGTAGAATCTGAAATATATTTCATATTTAGAACTTCCTCCTGGAATTAATTAGCGTAGTTTTCCCACCAAGCTAAATAGGTTCATGACCAGCCCGACCGGACCATTTCCAAATTATTTCTCCCCTCTTGAATTCCGCATTGCGATCAAGAGGATCCCGCATGTCGAGTTTTTCACGCAGAGAATTTCAGTTCCGGGTATCTCCGCCTCACCTATCCTGCAACCAACCAGATTCAATAATGTCTGGGCAACACCGGATCAGCTTCAATACAACAATCTTGAAGTCTCATTCATCATAGATGAGAACATGAACAACTACATGGAAATATGGAACTGGATGGTCGGCATCACGTTTCCGGAAAACCACGAACAGTTCCGGGATATCAACGAATCAGAAGAAGGTCTGTATTCAGATATCAGACTTCAGATCATGAATAGCAAGAAGAACCCAAATATTGAGCTGAATTTTACGAATTGTTTTCCGATTAATTTATCAGATGTAAGTTTGGACATTACCCAACAAGACGTGATCTATCCGGAGGCATCGGTTACCTTCCAGTATGATACCTTCAGGATTGGAAGACTATGATTCTTGATTTTTCCAAGTTTCTTCCATAATGGACTGGCGTCCATGAGGCTTCGCCTCGTCACTGTAATTACCTGATTCTTTACAAGTCTTGATTTTCCTGGAATCTTGATTTCCGTCCGATTCTTAATACAGTGATTCGGCCCAAGTAAAGAATAATCAAGATCTATACATTATCTCCTTCCCGATTTCCCGGTGGGACATCCTTATTATACCACGGTTTTCCAGTAGTGTCAAGCCAGAAAATCAAGAAAAGTGGAGAAAATTCACGTCTCATTTATTGAAAATAATGGTTTACATCGGGCGCGCCCCGGTCTATAAAGGATACAAGAAGCCAAGACGGAGACCGAAGACTATGATGACCCAGTTCCTTGCTATGATGAATTCCCTGGAACGCAGGGCCATTGAGGAAATGACCGACCAGGAATACAAAGACTACATGAGCCTGCCTCGTGGTGTCAGGTATAATCTGGTCAAGGACTCCATGATGCAAGCGATCAGAAAGGTGAATGCCAATGAAAAGGCCACTGCCCAAACCTCGTGATCCCTTCGTGCAACACATCGTCGCTAAGAAACAGGGAGCTCACGGAAAGACCAAAAAAGCGGTTCGTCGCAAAGATAAAGTGGAGTTTCAGAAACAGACCCGGGAACATTTCAGCAAGGCTGCCTAATCAGCATCTTTCCTCGAGTGTTCCAACCCAACCCCAAAGGAGATTTGAAATGACTGCTCGTGTTACCGGAAATGGTGGACTCAACATGCGGAACGAGCCCTCCAATATCGCGAACAACCGTCTCATCGATGAAGCCCTGGCAAATGGGTTTCCGATCACGAAGATCCAACCCGCGGGACTGCCCGGGAACGAAGCCTGCCGTAGCACCCGCGAACTCATCGCTCGTCGCAGACGTGAATTTCGGAAGGCCGAGCGTGAAGCCGTGAAGCGCGGCAGGGGTTGACCGATCACAAAAGACTAGTTATGATGGGCGCTCAAAGTATCGGGCGCCCATTTCAATTCAAAGGAATACCATGAGCACACGTGAACAATTTCAGATCCTGACCCCTAGACAGCACATTCGTATGCGAACAGGGATGTATTTCGGGAGTGTATCACTAGAAGCGGTCGAGCGTTTCTTGATGGGCAAATGGAGAACAGTCTCCTACGTCCCAGCCCTTACCAAGATGATAGATGAGATCCTCGACAACTCCATCGATGAAGCGATCAGGACACAATTCCAGTTTGCGAATAGTATCGACGTGTCGATCAACGGAAATACAGTCACCATCACCGACAATGGACGAGGAATTCCACACGAGGAAATCCTTGATGCTAACAACGGTGACCTGATTTCGCGTCCTGTCGCTGCCTGGACAAAGGTCAATGCGGGGACCTCGTTCGATGATGACAGGGTTTCCATCGGGGCCAATGGTCTAGGATCGGCCGCTACCAACTTCCTGTCCACTACATTCGAGGGAAGAACCTGGCAGAATGGGAAGTTGATGAAAGTCATCTGTTCCGATGGGGGCGACAAGGTTGATGTCAAGGTCGTGTCCAAGTCGGGACACGGGACCGAGGTCACTTTTACTCCAGACTTCAGCTTCTTTGAGGTCGACTCCCTGGAGGAGCAGGATACCCTCGCGATTCTTGAAGACCGGCTCATCGGCCTCCAGATGGCATTTCCACAAGTGAAGTTCAGTTTCAACAAGAAGCGGATCCAAGTTCGGGATCTCAAGACTTATGCTTCCATGTTCACTGACGAAGGTGGTTCGGTCGTCATGGCGGCATCCGAGAACCTGTCCTTCTTCGTTGTGGGTTCCAATGACGGTTTCCGTCCCAACTGCTACGTAAACGGGGTGAACACGCGCCTCGGTGGTGCCTACGTGGACTTTATTTCCAATACCATCGTGGAAGAACTGGTCCGCCTGATCAAGAGGAAACACAAGATCGAGGTGGCCAAGTCTACCATCAGGTCCGGTCTCTCCTTCGTGGTCTTTGCTAAGAATTTTCAGAATCCAAAGTTTGATTCCCAGACAAAGGAGCGTCTTACCAACAGCCAGGGTGCAGTGAAGGAACACTTCAACGCTGCGGGTCTCAAGGACTTGGTATTCTATGCCAAGAAAATTTTCCTATCGGCCGATATCATCGACCCGATCATTGCTTCTCAGCTTGCGAAGAAACTGGCCGATGAAACCCGTGATGCCAGGCTCGCACAGAAAAAATTGAAGAAAGTCAAAGTTGCCAAGCACATCGCGGCCAATTCTCCAGATGCCACGTTGTTCCTGACAGAGGGTCAATCTGCGCTCGGGTTCCTTCTCAAGGTTCGTGATCCTAATATGGTAGGAGCATATCCTCTCCGTGGCGTGGTCATGAATACCTGGAACATGAAGGCAGCAGACGTCCTCAAGAATAAGGAACTTGGGGAACTGATCAGCGTCCTGGGTCTCAATATCAATGATCCTGATTCGGTAGATGATCTCACATACAAGAATATTGGGGTGCTGGCCGATGCAGATCGTGATGGCGAAAAAATTGCGACTCTTTTAGTTGCTTTTTTCGCCAAGTTTTGGCCACGCCTGTTCACCGAAAACAGGATCAAGATTGTCCGGTCACCCATCATGATCTCATCGAAGGGCAAAGATACTCAATGGTTCTATGGGTATGATGCGGCTGCCAAATTCAAGGACGAATCCAAGGGCTACAATCATCGGTATATCAAGGGTCTCGGTTCACTCGATGAAAGTGAATATGATTCCATGATCAATAATCCGGTGATGGATACGATCCATCTGGACGATATTCAATACTTGGATATGATGTTTGGAGCTTCCAGTGAACCGAGAAAGGTATTCATGATGGAAGATGTGACAAAGGGTGTGTGAAATTTCACACACCCACTATGATAACACGATCTTGAAATTCCGGGTTTCTTGATTCAATGGACTGGCGTCCATGAGGCTTCGCCTCGATCTTGATATTCCTGATTCTTGATTTCCTGGAATCTTGATCTCCGTCCGATTCTAATTGACCAATATGAGTTGCCCGAATCGGGCAATAGGATACGTATATTATTCTTTCTTCACGGTTTCCCGGTTCCTAAACCTTATTATACCGGGTTTTCAGCTTCTGTCAAGCCAGAAAATCAAGAAAAGTGAAAATAATTTTGGGGTTGCATTTTGACCTCAAATGAGCTATTATGAACCAACGACCAATCTTAGGAATGAACATGTCGCTGTCTGAATTTATGGAAGATCAAGCTTCTGATTCTTCAACCGGGATTTATCCCCTTTCAAAGCTGGCCAGTCATGAATGGCGAAACTTTGCCCTTTACACGGTAGAGAATCGGGCCATTCCAAATGGCATTGATGGAATGAAACCAAGCCAGAGGTTCTACCTCTATAGTTCCATCAAGAATACCTCGACTGAGTTCAAGAAAGTCTCTGCCGTTGCGGGTGTGGTCTCTGGATACGGATACAACCACGGAGAAACCTCGGCCCAAGGCACGGGACAACTTATGGCAGCAGACTGGAACAATAATATCTGCCTGATTGAGGGACGAGGATCTTTTGGCACACGCTTGGTCCAGGAAGCCGCGGCTGCCCGGTATACCTATACTCGACTTCACAAGAATTTTGCCAAGTATGTCAAGGATCTTGATCTGGCTCCTGTTCACTCCGACCCAGAACATGAGCCACCGGCTTTCTATGTTCCGGTGATTCCTCTGGTTCTTGCCAACGGGGTGAAGGGGATTGCAACCGGATTTGCAACCGATATTCTCCCGAGGGATCCGGTCGATATTGCCCGAGCTTGCAAGGAATTTGTGGAAACCGGAAAGATCGGGAAACGAATCAAGGTCAAGTATCCTCATTTCAATGGTAAAGTCCGGTTTGACGAAAGTGAGAACCGTCACTATTGCGAGGGCACCTTCGAGAAAAAATCCAAGACGGTTCTCCTGATTACCGAAGTGCCTTATGGGTTCGACCGAGAGGGATACATCAAGGTTCTGGATAAACTGGAAGATGAAGGCCATATCGTTGGATACGATGATCTATGCGATAAGTCTGGCTTCAAGTTTGAGGTGAAGCTGAAGCAACAGACTTCAGCGAATTGGGATGATGAAAAGATCAGGGGTGCTTTCAAACTCGTGAAGGCTCACACCGAAAACCTGACCGTGATAGGGGCAGATGGAAATCTCAAGGAGTATTCCGACGAGAGGGATATTGTGAGAGACTTCTGCCTTTTCAGGAATGGTATCTTGGATGCTCGAATTAAGTCCATGCAGGCCAAGTTGAATGAGGAAGCTCGGTGGCTGAAAGTGAAGCATCAATTTATTGAGGGAGTTCTGGACGACCTGATTGTATTCAAGAATCAAAAGAAGGATCAGGTGGGAGAACAAATCCTGAAAGTGACTGATGCCCTTGATACCGATATTGACCGGCTCCTGCGACTGAATATCAGCTCATTGACTCTGGAACTGGTAAAGGAATTGATCGAGGAGATCAAGAAAATCAAGAAGGAACTCACGTTCTGGAACAAGACGACTGTGAAGGAACAGTTCCTAAGTGACCTAGAGGAAATCAAGTGATGCCTATCCATAAGATTGAATTAACTGAAAGTCAGGTCGGTGAACTACCTGGAAACTGAAGATTTCCAGGCTTCCTCGGTCACTACAAGAGAGCCAAGGAACTTTTGACGATTCAACGATACATATCTAGCAGGAGCTTGCGCTCCAACCCCGATAGAGGTATCTCCCCGTCCGTGACTTTCCGGCGTCCCACCGGTAGTTGGTCTCGAATCCGGATCAAATGATTCGGTAGACAATAGGTAATCTTGAAGTCCCCAATCCCTGATATTCAATGCGGCATTGATATCCCTCGATTGGGATACTCCACAATGATTACAAGAATAGGTCCTGATATGAGTAGGAAGCTTGGCTTTCACTTCCCCGCAATTGTTACAACATTTTGAACTTGGTGCCCAACGATTGATCTTGATGACACGTTTGCCCGCTTGAGTAGCCTTGTAGCCGATCATCCCGACTAGTGTGCTCCATCCGGCATCACCAACCATGGTTCCATTGAACTTTTGCATCCCCTTCACATTCAAATCTTCAAGGCATATCAAGTCATAGTTGGAGACGAAATCCCTCGATAGCTTGTGCAAAAAGTCCCTTCGCTTCCTGGAAACATCCCGATATGCCTTCCTGGCGGCAAGGTGTTGTCTCTTCCTTCGATTGGATCCAGCTTGTGCCCGTGCCAGTTGTCTTTGTCGCCGCTTGATCTTGTTCCGGTCCTTCTTGAGGAACTTTGGGTTCTGGTGGATAACACCGTCAGACGTGACCGCAAGATCGTTGGAGTTGAGATCAATGCCAATTACATTGTTCATGGATTGGATATCAGAAACTGGACTATTATCCTGAACCTCGACTACCAGACTAATGTAATAATCAGTTCCGTCTTGGGAAATTGTCACCGTGGAGAACCCTGATGGAATATCCCTGTGCAGCTTCCATTTCACGTTGCCTATTTTTGGAACAGTAATATGACCCTCGTTCCATTTCCATTTATCAGGAGTTTGAACGACACGAAATCCATTTTCAAAAATATTCTTGCGTTTGAATTTTGGAAATCCAGTTCCAGCCTTGTCTTTGCACTTCCTCTTGATAGCCTGATCAAGATCCATCAAAGCCGCCTGATATGCTTGAGAAGGACCGATCTTCAGGAATTCCATCTGCTTCTTGAGACCCGGAAGACACTTGGAATTTGCATGATACCAGTTGAATTTCTTGGTCGCCTGATATTCCTTCATTTCCTTGTCAAGAAACATATTCCATAGGAGTCTACAGTTACCAAATACCTGTTTGAACAGAATTTTCTGTTCAGGTGTTGGATAGATCCGATATTTGAAACCCATGATGGACAAGGAAGAAAATCTCACGTTCTAATATTACTAAGTATTTAGACAAATGAGATTCTCTGGAACCGTCTAAATGGACTATATTTGCAAGAATCATCGAAAATATTTCTTGAAGGTTCACATTATTTTCGTTACCAAGTATAGGAAACCACTTCTTGTCGGTAGAATGAACCTTGAAATCAAGAGACTCCTAAAGAAAGCCGAAAGCAGGGACTTTGAGATTGAATTGATATAACCTATTACGTAATTATATCTCGTGTCGCAGAGAATCGGTATAAACCAGATTTAGCATCTTTCACCAGATCAGACGTTTGTGGCGCAAAGATATAGGCAAACCAGATCTGATCTTCATTTTCAAATGGGGAATTTCTTCCAGCTATAACAACGACTGTTTCAACGGTTAATTTTAATTTTCTGGTGTTATTGCCACTTTCGGGATATGGCCATTTTGTTACAAACTTTCCTTCAACTTCATCTCCATATACATCTTTATAGAGGACCTGATCTTTTACGAATGTTCCATAAATATGTGGAAGCCCATTCAAATGGATTTTCATCTTGGCGTAATCATTCGTCTCTTTTCTAAATTCCTGTCCTCTCAGGAAGATTTCCACCTTTTTCGCGGCTTCGCTGTTTAGAATAATAGAATCTCTGGCAGCTGAATCACGTCCACCTAATTTTTTGAACGCATTTTTGAGTTTAAGTTTGGTCAAAATAGGAGGAGTCTTGATGGTTTTCCCGGTTACATATTCTCCAAAGATGGGAAATATCTTATAGTTTGGATTCCGACCCTCAGCTAGATGTCTTAGGAAGGATTCCTTTATATATTCTCGAAGCATAACATTCTCCTATATTTTTATCTATCTATTTATCTAAGGACGTGATCCAAAACCGGCAAGTCTTCAGTTTCCAGGTAGTTCACTTTTGTGAGAAATAGATGTTGACCCGGCCCCCATCCCGTAGTAGATTGGTATCAAGAGCTAGAGAGAGGTAGACGACATGTCCTACTATTATGAGATTGACGGTCCGCTTCCCAAGAAACTCTCCGAAGACCTTCTGGACAAGGCATTTCTCTTTGCCTGTGAATACCTCGATCTGGTAAATCTGGAAATCGTCCTCTCATTCGAAAAACTGGAAGATCACCAAATGGGTCTGACCTCGTTTGATGAAGAGGAACCGATCAGCATCACCATTGACAAGAAACTCAAGCCTGCCGACATGATCCGCGTCCTGTTTCACGAAATGGTTCATGTCAAGCAATACATCGAAGGCCATCTGGAAGAGGGATTCAACCTCAAGTGGATGGGCGAAGAATGGGATGGGGCGTATGAGGATGCCCCGTGGGAAGTAGAGGCATTTGATTTGGAAGAGGAAATGGTCACGAAATGGCTTCTCGAGTCCAACTAGCAAAATCCAAGAACCTGATTCAGCCTCCAAAGTGGTTGCCACAAAACATCCACTATGAGGTGATCACGGGAAGTGTATCCTACGGTGTCAGTTCCGATACATCGGACATGGACATTGTTGGTTTCTGCATTCCCCCGAAGGAAGACGTGTTTCCGCATCTGAGGGGTGAGATCCCTGGATTCGGAATCCAGAAGCAGAGATTCGAGGTCTGGCAGCAGCATCACATCAAGGACGATGAAGCCAGAACAGAGTATGATTTTGCCGTGTATTCCATCGTGAAGTTCTTCCACTTGGCCATGGAGAACAATCCGAATATGGTGGATATCATTCATGTCCCACAACGGTGTGTCCTCTTTGCTTCTCAGATCGGTCAACTGGTCCGTGACAACCGAAACGTGTTTCTGTCCAAGAAGGCATGGCACAAGTTTCGGGGCTACGCGTATTCACAGCTCCACAAGATTGGGACCAAGTCCAATGCTTCCAATCCCAAGCGCCAGGCTTCTATTGAGAAACATGGTTATGATGTCAAGTTCGCTTACCACACAATTCGACTTCTCCTTGAATGTGAACAAATCCTGGTAGAGCACGATCTGGACCTGGAACGCAACAGTGAGATCCTAAAATCTATTCGCCGTGGTGAATGGTCTGAACAGAAGATTCGTGATTGGTTCGACGTGAAAGAAAAATCCCTGGAAGAGGTATACAATTCTTCGTCTCTAAGACATGCTCCTGATAAAGACGGTATCAAGGAGCTTCTACTTCAATGTCTGGAAATTCACTACGGGTCCATTGATGGTGCTGTGAAACGTGAAGTTCCGGTCGACAAGATGATCAGGGAGCTTCGGGAAGTGCTGGATCGCTATGATAGGTGACTTTCAGTGACCGTTCGTGATGCAAAAATTCTGAACACTCTGGAAGTGGTCCTCGAGGATCTCCCCAAGGTGTTCAATGCCAAAGTGGCAGCAGCAGTCGTCTACAAGGGCAAGATTATCTCGGTCGGAGTAAATCAGGACAAGACCCATCCGGTCGCCGCTGAGTATCAGAAGAATGAACACAGCATTTTCCTGCATGCCGAGGTGGATGCCATCGTGAAAGCGCGGAAGAGGATCTCTGAAACGGATCTCAAGAGGTCTACTCTGTATGTTGCCCGAGTGAAGATGGACTCTTTTCAGAATACCATGTTCGGCATGTCCCGTCCGTGTTCTGGGTGCATGCGCTGTATCAAGGATCACGGAATAAAGAAAGTAATCTACACGACCCACGGGGATGAAGTTGCATCCTATGTCACGGAGGAATTTCGGTGATAACATCTCATTTTGAATTGTGTATTGAAAAATACATCAGGAAGATATTCAAGAAGATTGATGGATCGAGATAAGGATAGTGTCAAGGATTTTGTAGCAATGTTTCTAACCAAGGAAGAATTCCGGTGGCCGCACGAAGAACATCACCCCCATGATTTCAAGCAATTCAAGAAATCTCTGAAGAAAAACCCATCTTGGAGATTGAGGAAGAGGCTATGGTAACCAAACTTCGTGAACTCGATTAGCACCGGAAAGGATAGGAACAGATGGCACATCCAAGAAAGAATCGGCCAAGAAAGGGAAGGCGCAAGATCGGATCGAACAAGCGTAAGGCCCTTCGGATGAGGAAGAAGCGGTGACCAAAAAGTCTGATTCCACATTTGAACAGCGCATGATCAGATATTCCTCCGAAGAGGATATCAGTTTTCATGTGATGCCATTTGAGGACGGTTTGAGCACTACCTATCAAGATGGCGCTACTTTCTTGATGAAACATGACCATCCAGAAGATGGACAGATCAGGATCATTGTTCCGGGGGACGACCTAAAAGCCATCGGGATGATGTTCCTACGAGCAGCGGAAATTTACGAGGGAGAATGATTGAAGCTACCTTCGGGGATCCCGACCTAGAACAATTCATAATACGATCTGCCGAAATTTTAATCCGGTTCTATCTTGGAATGGTAGAACCGGATGAACTGTTGATTCTTGCCAACGATGAAATGGAACCAGTGGGCCGGGTCTTCAAGAACGGAGACGTCGGCTATATGATTGAACTCCGACTGGAGAATAGAACACGGGAAGAGATTTTCTGGACACTGGCACATGAGTTGGTTCACGTGAGGCAGTTTCAGGAGCAGGACCTGGAAAACCAACTAGACAAGAGGATCCCATATCAAGAAAGATGGTGGGAAATTGAAGCAGACAAAATTGTGAATGAGTTGCCTGATTATTGCTATTACGTGACTAAGTAAACATGAGAGATTACTTCCTAATCTCGTGAAGACCTCAAGTGAATCGGACTTTTCATGGACCCGGGGGCGGTACCCGGATCGTCCACCAAACCTTCATATGGGCGATAAACAGGATCGACATGAGCGGAAAGAGGAAACTAGGAAGTCCCGCGCAAGCTGGGTCAACGCAAGAAACCAAACAGATGCAAACACAAACAAAGCACCTGTGGATCTCGCCCTAGCGGCTTGATCTAACTGGGTATGGGCTCCACCTAGAAACAGAACGGGCCATTCACACACCAACACAAAGGAACTATCACACATGACACACAGAAGAATCACCACTCCATACACCACTGTGAAACCGAACACTTCGATGTTTCCCACCAAGTCAGCTCCATCCAAACTCGGCGAAACTTTTAAGGCGAAGAAGATTGGAACCAATGGCACCCATATCGTGCTTGTCCTCGACGAATCCGGGTCTATGAGACCTAGCCGAATGGCCACCATATCTGGTGTGAATGAGTTCATGGGTGTCCAGAAGGAAGCTGCCTCGAAACGTGATACTCCGACTTTTGTCTCACTCTACAAATTTGATGGATACAACACCAACGGGGTATTCATCAAGCGGAACATTCTGGAAGTTCAAGACTTGACTGCCGCGGATTATGATCCAACGGGAATGACCAATCTCCATGATGCCATCTTCTCGGTCGTTGCTCAGATAAATGAAGACCTGGGCACACGGAAGAAAAAGAACCGTGAAGCCGTCATGATCGCAATCATGACCGATGGCGAAGAAAATTCATCGAAGATCGCGACCGTCTCAGATGTGAAGCAGATCGTGGAGAAATGTGAAGGTAAGGACTGGAGCTTCATGTTCCTAGGTGCCAACATCGACTCGTTCCAAGTCGGCCAGACAATGGGCTTCAAGGAACACATGACTGCTCAATACAATACCAATAACATGGGCGCTACCCTTCGGACAGCATCGGCCAAGATGTCAGAGGTAAATGATCTTCGACTTCAAGGGATGGGAACCCAAGCGACTTATGATGCCTCCGCTTTCACGTCCGCTGAACGGGCATCCATGGTGGAGGGACAAGATGAGCAATCGTAATGCCTATGAGATCCGCCTGGATACACTTCATCTTGCTCAGAAGATTCTTCAGGATAACATGAGTCTGATGAAGGCACCCTATACTGAAGCTGATTTGCTGAGAACGGCGAATCAGCTGTATGACTTCGTGAAAACCAACACAATGTCGGGAACAACAAGCAAAGGAGATCGAACACGATCATGAGCAACATCAACTTTGGAATCGACTGGTTTCAGGAGATGAAACGGCAGTTTGTGAGAGCGACTGTCGAGGACGAGGTAGTCAAGAAGGGGCTGATCCAATTCGTGGATGATCAGACTGCTCTTGCAAAGACCATTGTCAAGAATCAACATGATTTCACGAAAGTGATCCTTGACAAGGTAATGTAGCATATGTGAGACATAACGGACATTTATGTCTAGTATATGCTACAATGGCTCCCGATTTAATTCGGGAGCCATTTTCAATTAATAGGATTCATTATTTCAATTAATAAAACTTTGGGTTTTCCTATAATAATGGTTGCCAATTCGGAAAACCTAGTCTATATTAAACCTATAATAAGACCCGAATTAATAATATCAATTGGAGGTTCTAATTGAGCAGCACCAAATATCAATACCTAAATCCTTATTACGCTGTAGATGAACCCAAGGGAAGTCAAGCCCTCGTATTCTTCGATTCCTCTGGTTCTCACTACATCGACTTCATAGATAATGAAGGACATTTCGTATATCGTGAAGAATTTGACGAAGGAACCCCAATTCAAGTAGTCGAACAAGCTGCCAACGATTGGGCCCTTGGATATCGAACCATAGCATAGGAACAGATATAATGTTAATCAATTCGATACTTCGAGAGGAGACATACGGGACACTTAGGGCTGAGATTCATCAAGAGACTGGCGGATATCGAGTGACCTACATCGGTCCGACGGGCATTACGATGAAATCTGAAAATTACAATTTGAGCCATGATCTCAAGCAAGTCGTTGAACATGCAGAAGTTGGATTATCCTCGATCAGGCTTCTGAACGAATGATCAAGAACGCGCACACGGCTGAAGTCATACACCATGCCATTTCAGAAAAACTGACGGCCGGATCATCCTATATCGAATGCCTAGTTGAATATGCGAAGAAACACGATCTGGAAATTGAGACAGTCGCTGAAATCGTAAAGAAGAACACGACCATCAAGGAACTCGTGAGATCCGAGGCGTCCAAGCTTCGGTTAGTGAAAGAGGATCCATCCGTTGCGCGCATTTGCGACTGAAGCGGGTTACGATACATATATCCTCTATCGAGCCCTCAAACAGCATTTTTCCAAGTCCTCGTATGACTTTTTCAAATACGGCGGTAAGGTCCGGGCATCCGGTGATACCTTTGCGTCCAGACGGGATGTGTATTATTTCCACAAATTATCGGAGAAACCGGATCCCAAGGGATGGTTTCTATCGGTAATTCCAGAAAAACCCGACCTCTGGATAGGTGATATCCTGGACAAGAAACAGGAATACATCGCTTGGAAGGGCAGGGTAGATGGTCTCACGTATCACGTGAAGTCCAGTCTCTCCAAACTTCCAGATACCTTGCAGGAGACTTTCGGGGTACAGTCGGGTTCCTACCCGGAAATCATAAATCTCTATCTTCAAAAAGAGGTATCCCTGGAGACACTGACTGTATTGGCATCAGTTACCAATTCTGTTCCCTATTGGGAACAATCCATCGATGACCCGATTTTCATTCCAAAAGTGCTACTCCGAATCAGGAAGTATGCACCCTTTTTGACCTTCGACCAACAAAAATTTCAGAATCTGGTCAAAGAACACTACCTTCAAAGATAAATGTAACCTATCCAGAAGGCGCCGAAGCACCCATTCCCTCCATCGACCGACAATAGGCCGTCCGAATCATGGAAGATTGAACACGTTGGATGTCCTTGATCAGCTCAACTTCAGCCTCGGTTAGACCAGAGACTGGGAATGAAATGGTAGTATAATTAGACATGTGCTGGTCGAATCTCGTGTTATGACTAGAGGCAGTGGAAGAGTGAAGGCTTCGCGACTGCTGTATTACCTTCTATTTAGACAAAAGAAAAATTCAAAATCGAAACAAATAATGATTTCGAAATACTAAATAGGCTTGTGAATAGCTAGGACATTCACCAAAGCCATACAACGTCATAAACATACAATAACAAGGAGCTATCGAGCAAATATGTCTGCACTTGATAAACTGAAGAAAAAGAAGAACAACTCACTGGATAAACTGCGCGAACACATCGACAGGACCACAAAGAAAGGGTTCAGCAATGCCGATGATGACAAGTATTGGAAACCAACTCGTGATTCCAATGGCAACAGTTCCGCTATTATCCGTTTCCTTCCTGTAGAATCTGTAGATGAAGATATTCCATTCGTGGAAATGTGGGATCATGGTTTTCAAGGTCCCGGTGGTTGGTATATTGAAAAATCACTGACCACGATCCAGAAGCCCGACCCCGTTTCGGAATACAACTCGAAACTGTGGAATTCCGGCGTTGAGGCCAACAAGGAAATTGCCCGGAAACAGAAGCGCCGGATGAAGTATATTTCCAACATCTACGTCGTCAAGGATCCCAATAACCCGGCATCAGAAGGACGAGTATTTCTGTATGCCTACGGCAAGAAAATCTTCCAGAAGATCAATGACATGATCTACCCTGAATTTGATGATGACAAGCCGGTTGATCCGTTTGACATTTTCGAGGGAGCAAACTTCAGGCTCAAGATCCGCCAGGTAGACGGGTTCCCCAACTATGATAGATCCGAATGGGATACTCCTGGTCCATTGTCAGACGATGAAGATGAACTGGAAAAGATCGTTGAACAGATTCATCCCCTTCAACCTCTCCATGATCCATCCAGTTTCAAGACCTATGAAGAACTGGAGGCCAAGTTGTATCGTGTCCTTGGTCTGGGTGACGGAAATGAGGAAGCGGCTTCCCGTCGTGAAACGGCGACCAAGCGAGCCGAAACTTTGGTAGATGAAGACATCGACATGACCAAGGTCGGAGCTTCCAAGGAAGTGGAAGAACCAAAGCAGAAAGAAACCAAGGTATCGGAATCCGTCGCGGAAGAAGATACCGACTCAGACCTTGACTTTTTTCGTAAACTCGCCGCAAGCTGAGTTTTGATGGGAGGGGAGACAAATCTCCTCCCACTTCATTCCCAACATGAGCATTGAACCCATATGTGACCACTGTGGTTACGCTGACAAATCTCGGTGCAAGACCGAAGAGGAGGCGGCAGTGTGTCCCCGGACCCCAAAATTAGGTCCAGAGACCCCAAAATTAGGTGATGACTTCGGTTTCAGCTTTGTCGATGAGACAGCCGTGAAACTCAAAGCATCCAACAATTCCAAAGCACAAAAATTGTATTCCCTGGTGGAACCATTCTTGGACAACCTGGCGGCCAATCCCGAGAAAGATATTCATTGGCCTAATCGTGACAAGAAGATTGGGGAATTCAAGAAGAAATTGAAAAAGATCCTAGATAGTGAGGATGATGTATGAGCGCCCTGATTGAGAAGCTCCTGAAAAATTCAACGATTAAAGAGACGGCACTCATCAATGAGTCCAAAGTATATGGTAAGAAAGACATAATTCAAACAGATATTCCCATGCTAAACGTGGCATTGTCGGGATCACTGGATGGGGGGCTCACGGCCGGACTTCTTTGCGTTTCGGGTCCCAGTAAGCATTTCAAGAGTGCTTTTGCCCTTGTAATGGCCGCGGCATATCAGAGAAAATATCCCGATGGTATCGTCCTGTTCTATGATTCGGAATTTGGTTCACCACCGGAATATTTTGCCAACTTCGGATTAGACATGGATCGTGTAGTTCACACACCGGTCGTAAATATTGAGAAGCTCAAATTTGACATAACAAAGCAACTCAATGAACTCAAACGAGGAGATAATGTTTGTATTGTAGTTGACTCTATAGGTAACTTGGCATCCGTCAAAGAGGCAGATGATGCCCTTGATGGCAAATCAGTTGCTGATATGTCAAGAGCTAAGCAGTTAAAATCTGTATTTAGGATTGCAACTCCTCACCTGTCTCTCAAAAATATTCCCATGATTATCATAAATCATGTATATATGGAGCAAGGAATGTACCCTCGCGCCATCATTTCCGGCGGAACTGGATTGTATTATAGTTCAAATGACATCTGGATTGTTGGTCGTCAACAAGAAAAGGAGGGAGCTGAGGTATCTGGATACAATTTTGTGATTAATATCGAAAAATCCCGATATGTAAAGGAGAAATCCAAGATACCCATTAATGTCACTTTCAAAGGTGGTATCAATAAAAATTCGGGTTTGTTTGATCTAGCATTGGCATCTGGATTTATCGTTAAGCCCAAGATGGGTTGGTATAACAAGGTTGATCAAGAGACGGGTGAGATTTCCCAGAAGAGTTATCGGCAGGGAGATTTGGTTCGAGACAAGGAATATTGGAAGGAAGTCTTGGATCACCCGAAATTCAAGTCCTTTGTCGAGGATAAATATAAGCTCAAGGCTCCGGTAGTATCAGACGATGAAATCCCTGATGATATGGAAGATGAACTGGATGCCGACGACTGATCATGACAATCGAAAAGAGCATTATCTCCAATGTCCTCTTCAATGAGGAATATTACAAGAAGGTAATCCCCTATCTCAAGGAGGATTACTTTGATGAACCGGCACTTCGAAAAATCTACAGTAGCATTGCCGAGTATGTTGAGAAGTATGATGCCGCGCCTTCAAGGGAAGCCCTCGAGGTAATTCTCGATCAGCGAAAAGACCTCAATGAGACATTGTTCAAGGAGGTCATGGAAGCGGCATCAAGTCTTAAGCTTGATCCAGACACGGATCAGACCTGGTTGTTGAACGAGACCGAGAGGTTCTGCCAAGACAAGGACCTCTACAACTCCATCCGTCAGAGTATCATGATTCTGGACGGAAAGGAGAAGAAACTCGATAAAGGGATGATCCCGAAGCTGCTATCGGACTCCCTCGGGATCAACTTCGATACTCACATCGGCCATGACTATGCCGAAGATCACGAGTCTCGGTTTGAGTTCTATCATCGGAAGGAAGAAAGGCTTCCCTTTGGAATTGCCCTCTGGGATAAGGTCACTAAAGGCGGGCTTCCTCGGAAATCCTTGAATATTCTCATGAGTGAGACCGGCGTGGGTAAGACGCTGGTAATGTGTCACCTCGCAGCCCAATCATTCTTAGTTGGGAAAAATGTCCTCTATATCACTGCCGAGATGGCAGAGGAGCGAATCGCCGAGAGGATAGATGCTAACCTACTGGACGTCACATTAGATGAGCTGAAGGAACTTCCGAGGGCTTCATTTGAGAAACGGATAGAACGCTTGAAATCCAAGACGGTCGGGAAACTGATCATAAAGGAATATCCAACTGCGGTCGCTCATGCGGGACATTTTAGACACCTACTCAACGACCTAAGACTGAAGAAGGGATTTGTTCCCGATATTATCTTCATCGACTATCTCAATATCTGCGCATCCTCTAGGATCAAGAGCAGCATGGGCGCAAACAGCTATACACTCGTGAAATCTATTGCGGAAGAAATCCGCGGCCTGTCAATGGAGTTTAATGTTCCTATCATCTCAGCCACGCAGGCCAATAGGGGAGCGTATGGTTCTTCAGATATGGATCTCACGAATACTTCGGAATCGATGGGCCTACCCATGTCGGCAGATTCTATGTTCGCGTTAATCTCGAGTGAGGAGCTTCGTGAAATGGGACAGATCATTATCAAGCAATTGAAGAACCGATGGGGAGATATCGGATACTATACAAGATTTGCGGTTGGGATTGACAGATCCAAGATGAAGCTATATGATCTTGAGGAAAATGCACAGACTCAACAAGCTGCTGTGAAAGCTCAAGATCAAGAGGAATTCACGTTCAATACCAAGTCGTCCAAGAAACCATCATTTTCAGGAGAATTGAAATGAGCAAGGGATACAAACTCCGGAAGAACCCGGTCAAACCATCACAATTCTTCATTGAGGAATTGGACTCTGATACACGAATCATAACCACTGGGAAACGTGATCAGATGCAAGAAATCACACGAAAATTGAACCTGGGTTCAGGATTTCGAGGATGGACACCAACCTTTTTCGCTGAAACGGTTGGGTTGGCAAAATGAGGTCTTTACAACTTCGCGTGAATGTTCTAATCTATACCTAAGCTAAGCAACCGAAAGAGACCTGACCATGATGTTTGACCGCAACGGCCTCGAATTGTCCGAGCAGCAAGACACTCTCAACAGCTACAAGTTCACCTCGGTCAATCTCACGACCAACAAGTATCGGGCATATGCCCGGGCTTCGGTCAAGAACAGCAAGCAGTGGTCCATGTATGACCTCGGCGAATTTCACGACCCCCGTGATGCCGCTTTCGTTGCCCAAGAATTTGCCAAACAGTATGACCGCGGCGCCGTTCGCCAGATGGTCACCGACGAGGTATTCTACCAAGTCGCCCGTGAGTTTCGGGAGAATATCGAGATCCCCGAATGGGTATACCCTGCCGAGGGGCTCCTGATCGAGGATATCAAGAACGACTATGGGTACAAGACCAATTACGTGTCCTGCGCCCGTGAAGCCCTGGTGGAAGTCGTCAAAGTCTTTCAGATGAAGCCGCCGGCTCTAAAAGATGCCAAGCGCCTGATCGCCAAGGTGGAAGACCTGTTCAAAGCTGGGTGTTCCTATCGCGATGCCGCTCGCCAAGTCATGGGCGTCGCGGCCTGAAACCAAGAGGAGAGATTATGAACCGAGCACAACTTCAAGAAGTCCTGGATCAGGTGAAGGGTTCCACCTTTGCCGGTCTGGATACCAAGACCGAGGTCAAACTCAAGGGCGGAAAGAAGAACCCGCATCAAGGCCGCGTGGTCAAAGTCACGACCGGGTCCAACGTGATCCTGTTTGCCAACACTCAATGCAACTCGTATGAGTCCATGGTGAAGCGCAGGATGGTCGCCGAAGGTAAAGACCCGGAGGAATTTCAAGTCGGGAAGCGGGCATGGGGAACCCGCGTCGGCAATTCGCCCATCATCGAACACAACGACAAGACATACCTCGAGGTGATTTTTCAGCATCCCGGAAAGACTACATACTATCTAGATGGTGAAGAAACGCCCAAAGACCAAATCGAGGGACTTGAAGTCACCAAGACCGCCGACCCCGAGAAGGAAGACAAGTCTCAAGGTGGAATTGAGAACAAGGTGGTGATCAGGACATTCTCCCTGGATTCCATTGAACACATTCGCCTCAAAGGCCAGGAATTGACCTAAGGCTCCCCAAGAAAACGAGGAAGTAATTTGAGCAGTGAAAACAATGAGGTTTCTGATAAAACGGAGACCAGACAAGAAATTATTGATGCCTACCTTTCTATAGTTGAGAAAAGAGCCGAGCTTCCTACCTATTCAGACTTCGGCATCCTATATGTGAACCGAGACAAGATCCGGCGAGAGTTTGGTGGCATCACGCTTCTCCATGAATACATGCGGGAGAACCACGCGGAATATTTGAATCAACATTTCTCCTCAGTGGAGGACCTGTTCTCCCAGGAAAAATCAGTGGAGAATAGCACGAAATCAATCTTCGTGGTCACCACTGCGGTTGCGGATTCCAAGGCTCACGTGGGCTTCCTGGAAGCTCTGGATGCCTATTCCAAGCAGCATAATGCCCAGATCGTGATTATGCCATGCGAGAGTGTGACCAATTCCTTTGAAAACAAGACCGCGATTTTTGATCCGGTTTTCAAGGACCCCAGCTACCTGTTTGTCCAGAATAATTCTCCCCTGAATGACAATATCACGCTATGTAGCATCCAGGTCTCAGCCAAACAACTGAAGCCGATCACTGGTCTTCAGCGCTTAGGTAACCGCGAGGGTTCATATGTATTCGCGTCTCCCAAGCAGTTCCTGGAATATATCCCATCTGGAAACTCCCGGGAGAAAAACTTTGCAATCATGACTCCAGGTGCCTGCACGGTCCCGTCCTACTATACAGAAACCTTTGTCTCCAAGCGCTTGTCTTATATCGCTGAACACGATCACACAATTGGCGCTGTAATCATCGAGGTCATAGACGACAAAAAGTTTGACTTCAGACAAATTCAGGCCGCTGAAGATGGAAGCTTCATTGATATGGGGGTAGAATATCGACCAGATGGTTCCACTCAAGAGGTCGAGGTGAACATTGTCCTTGGAGATCTCCATGCAGCTTCGGTCGATCAAGATGCAATGGGATATTTCCTGGGAACATTTCGCCAATTCAAGGGCAGAATCAATGCGATCTTCCTTCACGACACCTTTGATGGATTATCCGTAAATCGACATATTCAAGACATTACAGAAAAATTCTATCGAAATCAGACGCGGAAATCAAGCCTCGAAGAGGAATTCAAAGAGACTTATAGTGTCGTGTCACAGTTCGATAATGCGTTTGATCCCAAAGAGATTGTGATCGTGAAGTCCAACCACGATGAATTTGTTGACCGATATATCAAGGCAGGCAAATATGTGGAGGACGTGGAGAATCATTATACCGCCGTATGTCTTGCAAAAGCCTACCTCGAGGGCTTTGATCCAATATATTATGGTATGGCTTCCATGGCAGGAGAGGTTCCACTTCATTGGAACTTCTTGAGCAGGGATTCAAGTTATGTAATAGGTGGTGTGGAATTGGGTGCACATGGTGACATTGGCTTGAATGGAGCGAAATCCTCATTGTCCTCTATGGAAAAGGTATTCGGAAACTGCGTGGTTGCTCATACACACTCTGCTGCAATTCAACGAGGAGCCTTCAGGGTGGGGACACTGTCCAAACTGGACCTGGGATATAACAGGGTTCCGTCGTCGTGGACACAGACATGTGCAATGGTCTATGAAAATGGACAAAGACAGTTGATCAACTATATCCGATGATTATTGGCAATGGAAAAATTCTGAGTGGTGATTGTCTGGAATTGATGAAAGATATTCCAGATCACTCGATTGACATGATTTTGTGTGATCTTCCATACGGAACAACAGCATGTTCGTGGGATTCTATTATTCCCATGGCGCCACTTTGGGAGCAATATTGGAGAATTACAAAGCCATTGGGCACAATTGTCCTAACTGCGTCTCAACCATTTACCACTTCTCTTATTCATTCACAGATGCAATATTTCAAATATTGCTGGGTTTGGGAAAAGAATAGACCCACTGGACATATTCATGCCAAAAACAAACCACTAAAGGCACACGAAGATATTTGTATTTTTAGTCGAGGAACAACGGGACATGCGGCGCAGTCAAAAAATCGTATGACTTATAATCCACAGGGATTGATTACACTAGATCATTTTGTGACTAGGAAGAAAAAACCTTCAAGTGACGTTGTAATGGGGGATCGTCCTTCTCACAGAGACACCCAAACAAATATTGTAGGTTATCCTCGAACCATTCTGACTTTTCCGAAAGATGTAAATAATATTCATCCCACTCAAAAACCTGTAGCGTTGTTTGAATATCTCATTCGAACCTATACCAATGAAGGTGAGGTGGTTCTGGATAATTGTTCGGGGAGCGGAACAACGGCTATAGCAGCCGAAAGAGCGGGTCGCCGATGGATATGCATGGAAAGGAATCATAACTATTACGAGAAATCTGTAGAAAGAATCAAAAATTGAGATAGACGGCGGCAAGTCTGCCTCCTTTCTGCCGCCGTCCTTCAAAGGCGCGAGTTTGGCATTGGGTTGTTCCCTCCTTCCCTGGTGCTAGATCGCGCCTTTGTAATGTCTTCAAGCTATGCGGATGTGGCATACCGAGGTTGCCGAAATATCTCTACTCAAATGGTCGACAATAGCTTATATTGATCTAGTTAGGAATGACCGATTAATTTTTGGAGACTACTATGTTTACTCTGTTTGAAGAATGGCGCACCTACAATCGAACCCGAAACGAACTCATGTCCCTTTCTCAGCGCGAACTGGACGATATTGGACTGACCCGCTATGGCATTGAACAAGTTTCATACAAATCTGCCCAGAGGGTAGCCGAAGAAGCTGGACCATCTTGGATATCACAAATCTGGACAACTATCAAAGCCGTGTTCAAGCAAGATCCTGTTCATGACTATCTTTCGCAGTCCTCGGACATTGCTGATTTGGAACGGCGCCTGAAAAATCTGCCGAAGCACATCTGATCAACAGATCACCATTATTCGGGGCTTCAGAGTTGAAAGATTCTGGAGCCCTTGTAATGTCTTCCGACCAGACTAAGTAGGTCGACATGACACATCTCAAGTTAACATATAACATCAGTGAATGGTCGGAACTGAACCTCAATTATTGGGGCATTCCGAAATGCGGAAACACTTCAATCAAGAAGGTTCTCCTAGACTTGTCTCATCGACAAATTGATCCAGGATCATCCAAATATTGGTCCTGGATCCATTCCGAGAAGCATATTCAATATATCACGCCATCGTATGCCTTCACCAATGGTCGCGTGAATTTCACTGTAATCCGAAATCCCATTGACCGCTTCAAGTCCATGCTCAAGGATTTTGATAGAAGACCTCGGCAATTTTTCCCAAGGGGAGAAGTGGCGACCAGGGAACAGTTCCTAAGCTACCTCTATGATACCTCGGACGCTGAAAGGGATATTCATTTCAGGTCAATCTCATATTTCATAACAAACGACATATACGATGGTCCACTTCCAGAAACAGTCCTGTTCCTAGAAGATGTCCAGGAGATATCAGAATATCTCGGTGCTCCTATTCCCACTCTGAATTCAATACCAGATACCCAGGAATATCTTACCCAAGAGGAATATGAATGCGCTTGCCACGTTTTCGGGGAAGACATAAGCCTGTTTCAGAGTTTAGGAAGGATTCCGAAATGAGTAACAAGCTTCAGAATAATCACGTGCTCCTTGTCGCTTCCGGAATGAGTGCCCACCAGGTTCATGATTATCCCTATAAGGATAATGGTTGGACCATTGTGGCAGTGAACAACGGCTGGCAAGCGTGCCCAGACCTGTGGGATTTTTGGGTCAGGTCAAATGATTTCAACGGAGCGGTCCCGACACCACTAACGCATCAGCGAATCGTGAAGACATACGGCCACTCCCTGAGGGAGTTTGGAGGTCAGAAAGAGTGTGGATATTCCATTACACTCAACGCTGCATATTGGGCACTGGCACTCCTGAAACCAAAAAGTCTCTGCTTCCTGGGTGCCGACATGAACTATGTTCTGAACGAGGAAGGTGCCACGCACATTTATGGTCTTGGCAATGATATTATCAAAAACGGTATACCAGATCCTGACAGGATGGCAGAAAAGTATGGAAAAGGAGATCCCGATTATTTGATCAATATATACCGAAGATTGGAGACCATTGCCGAAGATCACAGAGTTCCGGTGTATAACCTGTCCCAAGGTGTAGATACCCGATTGCCGTATGAACGGAAGGCTCCCTCCGAGATAAATAATCAAGAATAGTATTTCCACAGAGGTTTGTGATGGCCGAAGAAATTGAAGACAAAGATCGGGATGAGGTTGAGCAGGAAGATGAAACTCCCAAGAAGGAAAAACGGGAGAAGAAGTTGAAAACTCGTGATCCGAAGAAATACATTGAAATTGATCCGGTCCTCAACGAACAACCAGAACCCGACGATGAAATGATCTCTGAAGCTCCTCTAAGTATTCAGCAGCGCCTGAAGCGCGGTCGAACAATGCGCCGCTTCCGCACAAAGATTGCCGCCGCGAGACGTCGACTCAAGCGCCGCAAGGCTTCCCCGGAGAAGCTGAAAGCACGGGCACAACGGAAAGCATTGAAGATTATCAAGGATCGCCTCTCCAGGAATAAACCATACCGAGAAATGTCACCTTCAGAGAAAGTGGCCCTTGACAAGCGCGTTCAACGGATGCCAAAGACGATGATTCAACGTATCGCCCGCCGCGAGCTTCCCAAAGTGCGACAAGCCGAGGTTCAACGTCTTGCTAATCTCGGTAAGGGACAGAAACGTGAAAATACGGAAGACACAACGAACCTTGATAACCTCTTCGAGAAATTCTTGATTGAGGGATGTGATACTGCCAAGAAGAGGTATCACCAACTTCTGGACAAGGACGGAAAACCCAAGCACGACATGCGGTTTCGCATGTATAAGAACTGCAAGGCGCGACCACAAGATGATCTTGAAGATGCCCTAGAAATTATGAATGTGACCGAAGCTCGATTTGGTGATGACCCATCAGATAGAGAACAGGGAACGGACTCCTTGGTTCAAGTCTATAAGGATGCCACGCCCGGTGAGTCTTATCAATCTTCAAATATCCCCTCGACCTTCGGTGACTTCAAGCGTGGCGACAGGATCAAGTTTTCCACTCATTCCATGGCCCTTGTAGATGATGGAGAAGATGAGGGAACAATCATCGACAGCGACACGCAAGATATCACTGTCCGCTCTGATACCGGAAAGGAATACAAAGTCCGCCATACAAATGCCTCTCATATCAACGAGGCATTCCAAGAGCAATTCGGATACATCATTGACGAGAACACCGCATCATGCCCAATCATTACCATGTCTCAAATGAAACAGTTTGAAGGCATCGTGGACAAGCTGTTCAAGAAATTCGGCATTGATTTTGAATTCACTCGACACTTCCGTGAGCGCATGTCTCATGACCGCAATGATCCCTGCATCGACCTCAAAGAACTCGCGGCGCTGATCAAGAAACTGTATGAGAAATATCGTGGAGGCGACCGATCCTTGTCCAAGCATAAAGATGCTGAAGTCGTGATCAAGGACCTACAGAGCAACTTGAATATGCCCGTTGCCCTGGAATATGATCGTCGGAATGATCAGATCGATATTATTGCAAAAACGATCATGCGAAAACCCAATTTCCGCACCCCAAACCCAATCATAAAAGTGTGAGCTTGCCATATGACCCTACCTTCCTTTCTCGAATTCATCACCGAGGCGAAAGTCTCAAGATCTAACCTGGACAAGGTCGCTGATATATTTAAGCGAATCATTGAACGAGAACTCCAAACCCGCCTGTACCGATTTGGTGGTCCGAGGGGCTACTGTGAAATCAACAAGGGCGAGGGCATCCTGTATTTTTACGACAGGACAAAAGCCATTCGCATCAACTATCTTCAAGGTGGCATCAAGTCACTGACGCTCTGGAACAAATTCAAACTCGGAACCAACGGCGACTTCACGGTTGACCTAGACGGGATGGGCCTGCTAGGAGCAGGAAAGAAGCTGATCGATGTTATCAGACGGCCAGCACCTGCCAAGATACCTGCCTACGCGGAACTTACCGAATCGGCTGACATGCTCGTGGAGGCCAAGAGGATCTCACCAGACGATTTCTTTGAACTGGTCCAGAAGAATGTTCCCCCGTCCATTCAGATGAACCGTGTCCCGTGGGGCGTGTTGTCAGATATTGCTCTGTCACATGATCGACAAATTCCCTCCATCGTCCGCGCAAAGAAAGTTCCTGGTAAAGGCGGCTTCTTTGATCTCACACAGATCACGAGTGACGCTGGTGCACGTGACGCGGATAAACCAGCCAGACAAACCGAGCCGTTGTATTACATCAAGGTCACAGCACAGGATCCAAATACCAAAGCCTTCCTCTCGGTGAAGGGAGACAAGAAGGCTGAGGATATGCTGAAAACCATATCTCATGCCGTCAATAATCCTGATGTGAAACAGGAAGTGAAGAATCCAGAGTCCCTATTCGGCATCCTAAAGAGTCTCGTCAAACTTGTATCCCGCGGATCAAGAAATTCTCTCGTAGTTATAGGTGGAGCCAGGACCGGCAAGAGTCATATAGTGGTAGAAACTCTAAAGGAAGAAGGACTTGCAAAGAACCGAGATTGGTATATTGTAAAGGGTAAAATTACTACATCAGCCTTATATCAAACACTATTTCTCCATAGAAAGGGAGGTATTTTAGTCTTTGATGATGCCGATTCTATGTGGGGCGATTCGGAAGCTTCCAATATCCTAAAGGCCGCACTTGATTCATATGATACCAGAACCATCTCATGGATTTCTCCTCGAACTATTAACGTGTCGAGGATGCCTGATGCCGAAAAAGAACAACTTAATGACAACATCGATGATCGACTTCTGACAAATCCGGAAGATCCAAAAATCAGAATGCCATCAGAGTTCAATTACGAAGGTCGTATCATCTTCATCTCAAACTTGAGTATAGATAAGATGGATAGCGCCGTCTTGAACAGATCGGCCAAGATTGATATGACCCTTACCGATGAACAAATGTTCTTGAGAATGAGGAGTATCCTTCCTCATTTGGGCGATCGAGATGTACCTCTAGATGTAAAAGAGGAAATTCTTGATTATCTTCGCGGACAGAATATCAAGGGTATTCTCAAGGCACCGTCAATGAGGACATTTGTGGCAGCGGTTGACCTCTATAAATCCGGACTTCCCGAGTGGAAAACCCTTCTCGATTACGTGTGAACATCATGAGATTGACCCTTTTTGAATTCAACAGCCGGTTTCAATACAAATCAGACGGCAGTTTGGATACCTGGAGAATCCTGAAATCCAAGGGCGATGTTAATGCCCCCATGGAAGGTGATTGCGATGACTATGCGGCAACAGTTCTATATATCACCGAGGGCTGGAGTATCTGGCGTTGGTGGATGGCTATCCTGACATTCAGGGCGGTATTCTGGTATTGTCGAGATCCTTCAAATCAATCTCATATATGTCTCTGGCACAGATATCATGGGTGGATTGATAATCATTATCCAGAGTGGTCGACAGAATGTAGGCACCGGCTCAGATTTCCGGCCCTGTTGCCAATCGCGGCCCTTAAGATGTTTCTAGGAAGATTATTCGGATGATACCTGTATTTCCTTTGACCAGATCCAATCTCTATATGGATGCTGGTGTGGACTATATGATCAACCTGAACCTGTTTGATCATGCAGAACCGGAGGATATTTCCGAGAATATCTTTCGGGGAACGGCCAGAAAAATATATCAACATGGTCCGATATTCCAGATGGAAGTGAAAATTGAAGAGGATATGAGTATCACAGTTTCGGTTTCGGGTGATGAGACCCGTGGCATGCCACCAGGCAAATACAACTATGATATCGTGATGTGGACGCCCAATGGTGTTTCCAAGAAGATTCGTGAAGGATTGATTTTTATGTCTTCGACCATTACGGAAACCGAACCGGAAACAGAAGAGGAAGAGCCCGATGAAATTGAGTAGGTATCTTGAGAGGAAGGGAAAATCTCTTCCTGCGAATGTGAACTCGGAACCAGAATATCTGATCCTGACGGAGCCCGGTTTTGTTGGAGATGAAGTTGATGAGGATCCAGTTTCGGACAAAGACTACATCCTGGAGCAAGCCAAGACTTTTGACAGCAAGCTTCAGTTAGACCTGTTCGCCGAGAATTTTGATATCCACCTGGATAGGCGCCGGACACTGGATAATATGATCCGTGAGTTGGAACTCAAACTCAACAATCCATCAGAGATAAATAATGAAGAGAATAACCCCGATACAGGAGAACAATAATGGCACTATGGGGAAAGAACGCCGACATTCTACTTACCGGAACTGGTAGCATTGCCAATGGTGAGTCAACAATCGTCGGTTCAAATACATTGTTCACCGAAGAAGTGAGCATCAGAAACGTGGTCGATCTTGATGGTGAACGATTCGTCGTGATCGAGGTCGTGGATAATGAAACCCTTGAAGTTGTTCCAGCCGCTGAGCTTGGAGCATCCGACGAGGAAATCCTGCTCAGCGAGGTACCAAAATACCTTTCAGTGACAGACGCTATTGAAGCAGTTCTGGTATCCACTCTTGATGCGGCAAACACGGACTATCGTGAAGATGGCATTAAGACTCCGGGCTGGAACCTGATCCAAGAATATACCGATCAGAACGCCAATACCCGTCGTCGCGTGGAAACTCTGGTAGCCTTCAAGAACTAATGATCCTGGATGAGTCGACCTTTCTCCTCTATGCCGCGCGAAGCTACTATAATCCAAGCTGTAGCGGCGTAGAGGAATTTGAAGAGGACTTGCGGAGATTTCAATACGTCCGCAAGTTATTCAACAGATACCGGCAAACCGGTGAATTGAAGGTCCGGCTAATCCAGAATCATCTCATCGTCCTTCACAATACCTTTGACGATGATGTCGCGAATATGCTGTTCATGAGATTGGAAGGGTTTCACGACTGCCTGAAACCCTTTCTTCAGAATATGAAAAGATTGCCGGTGATGATAACCTACAATAGCCGAATGATAGATACACGTCTGATCGATTCCGATGAGACAATAACGATGTGCCTTGAGCACCGGGAGACAGTGTGAATGCTTGATCTGTTCATGATATATCAGTTCATTCGACGATTGGCAACACCGTTCAAGGACTGGGAAGCCTTCAAGCTTGGTATCATCGATGAGCGTGGCACCATCTTGAAGAAACGACGCGAACTCAGAAATGTTGCCGAGAGGAATGCATTCGGCCTCTTCGATATCATGCTCCTGAATATCAAAAAACTGATCGAGCGTGTACCGGGTGGTCAGTCTCGCCTGGCATCATATGCGGCAGCACTATATCTGATTCGTGAAGGCGTGGATATCAGTGGACAGGTTCTAAATGAAGATGTTCATGCTCAATATCCACTGGAATTGATGAATGACCTCGAGGAGCATTTGAACGAGGTATTCAACCAGCCTTATTCATATAAGATGGAGCCGATACGAAAATTTGGTCCTAAGCAGGTCTCCGGTAAGACGGGAGCTAACTTCAAACCCACAGATGGTTCCTCGGTGGATGTGGTGTTTGACGGATATTTTCTCGGAACTTCAAAGGCATTTTGGCATATTGACTTTGCCAGGGACGAGGATCTGGAACGCACTGGAACCGGAGATGAATTCCGAATTTTTGCCACAATCTTGGACATCATTGAAAAATTCCTGGATCAAGAGAAACCCAGACGACTAAAATTCTCCTCTTCCAAAGAGAATGAGGGTGCCGGCAAAGATTCTCGAACCAGTCTATACACTAGAATGGTCAAGACATTTGCTTCCAAGAAGGGTTACAAGTTTGATGTGAAAACTGCTGGACCCGAGACCATCTTCACTCTCACGAACACCAAATTGGCCGAGGATGGCCCCACCACATCGACCGGAAGTGGTGCGGTAGCGGGAATGGGAGTAGGTCCAGATGGTGAACCTGGATTGACGTTGGCTCAAGTTCTTGCTCATCGACGGAAGAACAAGAAGCGAAAGGAACCCATCAAGAGAGATATGATATGAACATTACACTTGAACAATTCTCACGGATGATACCAACAAACCGAACGGCAGACACCTGGTATGAACACGCTGTTCCGATGCTCAAAAAATACAACATTGACACAAGGAACAGGATTGCAGGATTCATGTCTCAAACCGGACACGAGTCCTCAGACTTTCGCGTCTTGGTAGAGAATCTGAACTATAGTGCACAGGGCCTGCGGCAAACATTTCCCAATTATTTTCGGACGGATGCTCAAGCGCAACAGTATGCTCGCCGCCCCGAAGCGATTGCCAATTTCGTATATGATGACAGGAACCCCGCTCGCCGGAACAAAATAGGAAATGTCAACGACGGAGATGGATGGAAGTTTAGGGGCGCGGGCCTTATTCAGACTACCGGAAGGAATAATTTTCAAAGATTTGGAGCTTCCATTGGAATGGCCGCGGAGGAAGCAGCGGATTATGCAAAGACCACGAAGGGGGCGCTTGAGTCCGCTTGTTGGTATTGGACGATAAACAACCTGAACCGATTCGCTGATAATGATGATATCCGGGGAATGAGCGTGGCTGTCAACGGTGGGACAATCGGCCTGGCAGATAGGACTACCCGTTACAATCGCAACAAGGACATATTGCGAACAGTAATTGTGGGAAACCCACCCGACCATCAAGGGCAGACATTGAGACGGGGTTCAAAGGGTAATCTGGTAAGGCAAGTTCAAGCGGCGCTTCGCCTTCTTCCTGTCGATGGAGACTTTGGTCCACAGACAGAGGCAGCGGTAAAGTCATGGCAAAGGTTGAATAAGTTACAAGATACGGGCATTTTGGACTCCAAGCAAATTGATCAGCTCCTGAAAAGCTAAATAATTACAGAAATTTCCAACAAGGAATCACGAACATGTCAATCAACGATATTCTAGCAGAAGCCCTAAAGAGGGAACCACTTGCCCTCAAAGAAGCCATTCACAAGGAGCTTTCAGCTCGCATTGTTTCCCTTCTTGAGGGTGATGATGAAGAAGATCAAGAAGATGCCGATGAAACTGGCGAAGAAGAAAATGATGAACTAGATGAGAGTGCAAAAAAAATATCGAGTTGATGTCGGTCCTCTGATGAAAGCTGGTGGGTGGATTAGGTCTCAAAAACTCGATTCTATGATGAAAGCACTTCATAAAGAGAACGAAAGTGGAAATTGGGCAGTTGGTCGCCTTAATAAAGGATGGCCCGCAAATAAAAGCTCACAGGTCGTAATCTCCATTCATAATTCCAAGCCCGACTATTATTTTAAGAAAGGAATGAACACAGAACACTCCTTCTATTATGACACTGGCAATGGACATCGACAGACAACGGAAACCATAACAATTACTGGTATGCTATCAATGGATAAAGAAGGTAAGGTTACTCAATCCGGTAAAGTGAACATGAATGAGAAAACTACCCTTATGGTGTTCAAATAAGGAGACACGAACATGTCTATCAATGACATTCTAACCGAAGCCCTAAAGAGGGAACCACTTGCCCTTAAGGAAGCCGTCCACAAGGAGCTTTCAGCTCGCATTGTTTCCCTTCTTGAAGGTGATGATGAAGAAGATTGTGGCGACAAAGACAAAGCCCGGAAAGACGGAGACGACGATGATGAGGAAGATGAAGATAAGTCGTCTGGTAGTCTAAAGGAAGCCTTCGTTTCCAATTTCAAACGCGGAGAAGTTATTGAAGTTCCGGGTGGTAAAGGATCGGTTCATAAAGCGGTCGTGATTTCACCATCCAAAGCGGTCTATCTCGAAGATGATGGTTCTGTGGAACCTGTTCCCGAATCGGTATTCAAGATTTCCAAGCTGACTTCGAGACCGACCGCTGCCGACAAGAAATTGGCTCAGTCTTACCTTAAGAACATGAAGTGAGTTGAATGAAGTCCTGGATTTTCATAGGCATCTTGATCGCCCTTTTGGGTGGTGCTGCATATTATTACTACAGCACCACTCAAACGAGGATCCAAGGACTGGTGGCCGCAAATGCCACGTTGGAAGCCAATATTGTCACGCTTCGCAATGCCAATCAGACCAATCTGGATACCATTGATAAACTCCAGAATGAGTTCACCCGCGTTCGTGAGAATTATGAGAGAGTTTCTTCCGAGTTTCAAGTGATTCGGTCACAGAACAACGAACTCAGAGAACGTCTAAGCAGACATGATTTGGGTGCTCTTGCCGAAGCTAAACCAGGATTGATTGAACGTGCCGTAAATAATGCCACACAGGATGCCGCTCGGTGCTTTGAACTGATGTCCGGGGCTCCACTGAATGAAAGGGAACTTTCCGCAACTTCCTCGAGTGAGTTTAATACGGAATGTCCCTGGATGATGGAGGAGCTTAGGTGATGATCAGGATTGCTCTTCTAGGTTTTGCGGTAGTGATGTTTCTAGGCGCTTGTGATCAACGTGAGCGGATTCAACAGCCGCCAGTGATCGAAGTCAGAACGCTTGAGGTTGAGAGACCAAAGCCGATTGTTCCACCCGTCGATCAGCTTCGACTTCGTGAAATTGAATGGCATATCCTGACTCCAGAGAACATCGATGAGCACTTTGCGAACATTCGAGGCGACCGGGTAGTATTTGCCTTGACTCCAGAGGGGTATGAAGCATTGTCCCTAAATCTGTCGGACATTCGTGCGATGATCCAGCAGCAGCAACGTGTCATTGCAATATACAGAGATCATTAAGATATGCCTGATAAGATGAATACGGCAGGAGAATGGATCAGGGGCACGTGGCGTCCGATGATGGCATACGCGTATATGGCTATTGTGATATTTGATTTTCTTGTTGGGCCGATATTTTGGTCGATTATTCAAATCGTTGGAGCAGGATCTGTGGCGCTTCAATGGATACCACTTACGCTGACAAATGGTGGTATATTTCATGCAGCAATGGGAGCAGTTCTAGGCATTTCGGCGTTCACGCGTGGTCAAGAGAAGATTGAATGCCTAAGAAATGAATTCCATCACAGCAACGGAGAAGATACTTCTCCTTCCGGTAGAAGAAACAGACACGACTAATCCTCATAATAATTACGAATAATAGAGGTTTATGCCAAATGGAAGAAAATGGGCACGGAACATTGAGAACAGATATCGCGGTCATCAAACGTGATATCTCTCAGATTGAGAAAAGTCTGGAGAAATTCGATTCCGCCGTTGGCATTCTCACGGAAGCCCTCAAGAATATAACACGGCAGGAATACATGTTGAATGACCACGAAAAGCGTCTGAATTCCATGGACGACAAAATGACAAAAAGAGAGAAGGAAAATCTGGATCTCAAGAAAGAAGTCGCCGTGAAACTAGAGGAGATTCGGGAATCTTCAGAGGAAAGTCGAAATGCTCATCACAAGGAGATCATGGATTTTTTGGAGAAGAAATTTCGTGATTTTCAAGAAATCGAGCGTGAACAGAACAAGAGAATTTCCACACTTGAGAATTGGAAGTGGTATGTAATTGGTATTGCGGTAGCGGTTATGTTCATTGTCTCAAGGGTTCCGTGGAGTGCTATTTTCGGGTAAAATTTCGGTTTACAAGTCGGACAATTTGAGTTATAGTTAGGGGAGTAGGAGATTGAGTTCTCCGCTCCTTTTTTCATTCCGTAATTCCGACATTGGCCGATTATCTCGATATACAGTATGTGAACTTGTTCTCCGCGAGGCTACCTTTATTTGTAGTCAAGCGACGGACACCTTTTCAAGCCAATTTCAGATGCATTGTCTGTGGTGACTCTGCACGTTCCCAAAACAAGAAACGCGGATGGATAACGGAGACCAAGAACGGTAATCTCCGGTATCGGTGCTACAATTGCGGATATTCCAAATCATTTTCATACTTCTTAAAGGAGTATGACGGAAATCTGTATAAGGAATACATCTCCCAGAAGTTGATGACAAGGGAGAGGAGCAATACACACCGATATGAGAAGCCGCAGGAAGAACCTGTTACTGAAGCACGAACTGAGAATGATAATAGCGACATCCTCAAAGATCTCAAATTAGTATCGGATTTGGCAGATAATCATCCAGTCTCGGAGTATATGCGAAAACGACAAATCCCAGAGGAAGCTGTCGCCCGGTTATACTATGCACCCAAATTCATGACCTGGGCACACAAGTATTTTCCGGGGAAACTGCCTAAAGAGGGCAAGGAAGAACCCAGGATAATCATACCATTTCGGGACAAGTCGGGCCGACTGATAGGTATGACAGCAAGGGGATTTCGACCGAAGGGTCTTCGATATATTACCCTCATGCTCGAAGATGTTCCGAAGATATATGGCCTGGACAGGGTAGATTTCAATCGCCCATACCTGATCCTTGAAGGTGCCATCGACTCAATGTTCCTTGATAACGCGGTAGCCATGGCAGGGGCTGATGGGAACACCGATATTATGGAGCACCCCGAAAACGGAACATTCGTGTTTGATAATGAGCCTAGGAACAGGGAAATCCACAACATGATGCAGAAGGTAATATCCAAGGGGTTCGGAATATGTATATGGCCACAGGGACTTCCGGGGAAAGACGTGAATGAAATGATATTGAATGGAGTGAAGGATATCCGAAAAATTATAGATGAGAATACCCACAGAGGATTACAGGCCGATCTTGCCTTGTCACAATGGAGACGGACATGAGCATTAACATGATCATGGCAACGGACAACCTCGGTGGAATAGGCAAGAATAACGGTCTGCCCTGGGGACGTCACGACGAGGATATGAAGTGGTTTAGGGATAAAACCTTGGGCCACGTGGTTCTCATGGGCAGGACTACATTCGAGAGTCTGGGATCAGTCCCTCTTCCTGGTCGTATCAATGTCGTGATGTCAAATACTCTACCCCAGGATACTCCTGGGGTGAAGGTAGTCCAGGGATCAATGTGGAATATCCTGGCCGACCTGAAACGAGATTATCCCGACTTGAAAATCTGGATCATCGGCGGAAAGGACGTGTATCAGAAGGGATTTCGATATGCCGAGAAGATGTATATTACAACAATCAAGGGACTATATGGAGCGGATACATACATTGACCTAGATGTTATCGACTATCTATTTCCGGTGTGCACATATATGCATGAAACGGAGACGGCTCTGTTTCAAGTCCTGGAATATGTTGAACCGCGTGATAGTTTGGGAGGGGCCACATGAAACAATACCAAGACTTGATCGAGATGATTCTGGAAAATGGAATTCCGTCTGACGATAGGACCGGAGTAGGAACATACTCCATCTTCGGATACCAGATGCGGTTTAATCTTCAAGATGGGTTTCCAGCTACCACTACAAAAAAATTAGCTTTCCGAAGCGTAGTGTCTGAACTTCTATGGTTCCTGCGCGGAGATACAGACGAAAGGAACCTGGCATCACTGCTATATGATCTTCCGAAATTCGAACTCCTGGATAAGAAGACCATTTGGACTGCCAATGCCAATGAACAGGGCAGGAAACTAGGATACCGCAATGACGATGAAGTCAAGGAGCTAGGACCGATCTACGGTGCCCAATGGAGGGGCAACGGTTCATCTTGGCACGTGGATCAAATGATGGAGCTGATCGAGAACATCCAGACCAAACCGGACTCTCGTCGCTTGATCATATCGGCCTGGAATCCTGAAAATATCAAATACATGGCACTTCCGCCTTGCCATTGCTTTGCGCAATTTAGAGTCTACGATGGTAAGTTATCCTGCTTGATGTACCAAAGATCAGCGGACAGTGCACTTGGCATCCCATTTAATATCGCGTCATATGCTCTCCTGACACACTTGATTGCCCGTGAGTGCGGACTGGAAGTAGGTGAATTTGTTCACAGTATTGGTGATGCTCATATCTACAAGAACCATATTGAGGGTTGCCGAACCTTTGTAGAACGTGAACCACTTACTCTACCAGATCTTGTAATTGATCGAGATTTCAATCTGATGGACTTTTTGAATCTTCCATTGGGTGTTCCATACGAGAAGGGACTGGTCAACAAATTCAGGTTGGAGAATTACAAGTATCATGCGCCTATTCATTTTGACATGGCTGTGTAAAATAATTGTCTCAAAACACAACATTTAGAATTTCTGAAAAGAATCGGCACTATAAATAGATATATGAGCTTACCCGCTCAACGGAATTTTCAACAATCGGCAAGGAAGGCACAGGTTTATCACCCGGCAGTGATCGTGTCTTCCTTGTCCAACAATCAAAACAAATGAGGTTATGTCAATGACGGGCAGCAACGTGATACAGTTCAATGGTGATCGCGATACAAGGGACATGATGTCTGAGGCCAAATTCTTTGAAGGCTATTCAAGATGGGACGACAGCAAGGGAAGATATGAGACCTGGGAAGATTCCGTTTCCAGGGTCATGAACATGCATCGTCAGTTCTATCAAGATAAAATGACGCCAGAACTTGAAGCCCTGATTGATAAAGCTGAGACTGCCTACAAGAACAAGTTGGTATTGGGTGCACAGCGGGCCTTGCAATTCGGTGGTGAACAACTACTGAAGCATCACATGAAGCTCTACAACTGCACTGCTACATATGCTGACCGTCCAGAGTTTTTCGGTGAATATTTCTACGTCTTGTTGTGCGGCGCTGGTGCTGGAATTTCTGGTCTTAAGCATCACATTGACAAGCTACCCGAAATTCAAAACAGAACCAAACAATCCAAGATCCATGCAGTTACAGATGATATTGAAGGTTGGGCAACCGCTGCCGATGTTCTGATGTCCTCATATTTCTCGGGTGGCGGTAAATATCCAGAATTCGAAGGTCGTCGTGTATACTTTGATCTATCGGCGATTCGTCCTAAAGGTGCTATGATATCAGGTGGATTCAAAGCTCCTGGTCCAGAACCACTGAGACATGCCCTGGACAAAATTGAGTATCTCCTTCAGGGACTGGTGCTATCTGGCAAGACCAAACTTGAGCCGATTCATGTATATGATATTGCCATGTATATTGCGGACGCCGTGCTTTCGGGTGGCGTGAGACGGTCGGCCGTCATTTTCCTTTTCTCTCCAGACGATGAAGCGATGATGAATTCTAAGACGGGGAATTGGTTCGAGGAAAATCCCCAACGGGCAAGATCCAACAACTCCGCGCTTTTAGTCAGGGGACAAATTACCAAAGACCAATTTGACAAAATTTTCCAGAGAACGAAAGAATTTGGTGAGCCCGGATTCATCTTTGCTGAGAATGAGGATGTTGTATTCAACCCCTGCGTGGAAGTGTCCATGCTTCCCATGATTGAAAATTTATCGGGATTTCAAGGCTGCAACTTAACGGAGATCAACGGTGGACAATGTATTTCAGAAGAAGTGTTTTATATGGCATGTGAAGCAGCATCCATTCTTGGGACCCTTCAAGCTGGATATACCAAGTTTCCATTTCTAGGTGAAGTTTCCGAGAAGATTTTTGAAAGGGAAGCACTCTTGGGAGTTTCAGTGACTGGTTGGATGAATAATCCGGATGTCCTTTTCAACGACAAAGTTCTAAAGAAAGGCGGAAAACTGGTTCTCAAGATCAATGAGCTGGTCGCCGGGATGATCGGCATCAATGTCGCCGCCCGGGCGACGGTGGCGAAACCCGCAGGTAATGCTAGTGTGATCCTCGGCACAGCTTCCGGTATCCATGGTGAACATTCTCCCAGATATATCCGCAACGTGCAGATGAACAAGGAGACTGAGGTCGCCCAATTTATCCGTGATCATAACCCATACATGATTGAGGAGTCCATCTGGTCTGCCAACCGTTCTGACTATGTAATCAGTTTTCCGGTTATTTCGCCTCCACAGTCCATATTCAAGCGTGATCTCTATGGTGTGAATCTCCTGGAAAAAGTGAAGCTTGTTCAGCAGTCTTGGATTGAAGCAGGTACCCGTGTTGAGCATTGTGTCGATCAGACAATGCGCCATAACGTGTCCAACACGGTGACGGTATTGCCTTCACAGTGGGACGAGGTTCGGGACTATCTATTCAAGAATCGAAAGTATTTTGCCGGCGTGAGCTTGCTGTCTGCATCCGGAGATTATGACTACTTTCAAGCTCCAATGACTGAAGTGCTTACCGAAGAAGAAATTGTCTCCAAATACGGTCGCGGAGCCATGTTCGCATCCGGTCTGATCGTCGATTCTCAGAATGGATTTGAACACCTTTGGGCAGCTATAAATACCGCAAAGATGGATCGCGATGATGGTGATCGAGAGAAGGTGGATGCCCGTGCTGATTGGATCAGGAGATTCAAGAAGTATGTGGAAAACTACTTTGACGGAAATGTTCAGAAAGCTGAATATTGCCTGAAGTCAGTCTACATGCTTCACAAGTGGGCAAAGATTCAACAGAACCTGAAAAGGATGGATTTTGCCGGATCACTGTCCGAGAAAAAATACGTGGATGTGGATACGCTCGGGGCAGTGGCGTGTCATGCTGGCCAATGTGAAATTTGATAGGAGATTGTAGATGATACGAATTACGGCACCAGAGGATACCTCCTGTGAGTCATTCAAGAAGGTTTTTCTGGCGGGCAGCATAGAACAAGGCCGCGCTAGTTCATGGCAGAAGAAGCTATCGGATGAGCTTGCTGATGTTCCAAAGTTGATGATCTTTGATCCGAGGCGAGAGGAATGGGATGATACTTGGGAGCAAGATCCGACCCCAGGGACACAGTTTCATGAACAAGTCACTTGGGAACTGAAGCATATTCTCCGAGCGGATATTGTCGTGTTCTATTTTGATCCAGAGACACAATCTCCGGTCACCCTTCTGGAACTTGGCTACTGTCTGGGTTCTTCCAAACCAGTGATAGTGTGCTGCCCTGATGGGTATTTCAGGAAAGGCAATGTGGTTCTTACATGTAATCTCAAGAGTGTTCCGGTGTTGAATTCCTATGACCAGTTGGTCTCGGAGCTCAAGAGTCAGCTTGGTGTGGAGAATGAACCGGTGATGGCGGAGAAGCCCACCGAAACTTCTGACAAGGAACCGACGGAAGAACCCGAAAAATAGGGGTTGCCATTTTCTAAAAATTGAGATAAGATGCCTTAACAAGACAGAAGAAGGCATCCGAACATGACTCCTGCACTTGCCGAAGTAATTAACGCGGAAGATGAGAAATTCGGAACCCTTGTCCAAACGGAATTCAAGGGTTCTCCGTTCTTCATCGTCGGCCGCACGTTGGAATATTTCGTGGTTGGGAACGGAACCAAGAACGTGAAATTCTGCCGCATCAAGCACAGGGTTCTTGAGCGCCGAGAATTTGAGCAGAATAAGAAGGACATGGTGAAACGTGGCGGACGCTAAAATTCTGGGACTGGTAGCGGGAGCAATTCTCCTTGCCAGTCCCACTTGGGCAAAAGACTGTGATACAGATGCCCAAATCGAAGCCCTGGCCCTGAACATGTACCACGAGGCTCGTGGAGAAGGACCAGAGGGCATGATCATGGTGGCAGAGGTCACCTTGAATCGGATGGAACATTCGCGATTCCCAGATACGATCTGTGATGTGGTTTACCAGAGATCAGCGTTCTCATGGACCAAAACACGATCGGATACCGTTCCTCATGAGACCGAGAAATGGGATGAAGCCCTCCTGTTGGCCGAGGAAATCATCCACGAGGAATTTGATGAGTTTCTTGAGACCGGGGCAACCCATTTCGTGAACCCGAAGGCAGTAAAGAGGATGCCCAACTGGACGACCGTCTTTGAACAAGTTGGATCGGTCGGAAATCACGTATTTTATCGGAAACCGGACAATCGAGGTTGAACCATGAGAACCCTGTTTGACTATGCAATGGCCGTCCTGATTTTCATGAGCCTGCTGATGCCGATGTTTCTTTATGTTCTCTATGGGACAGTTGGCGTCTTTGCGGGACTTGCAATCTGTGTCATCGTGATTGCGGCCTTTGTATTGGTCGCCCCGGAAATGCCGGAAGATTATGATGAATGAAGTCCTGAGCCATTGCATCCTATCACGGATTTTGACTACAACGAGTGGTTGCAGCTTGAGTGCGATGCTCGGGAACGTGACAGGATTTTGATGCTGCAAAATAACCAACTTCAGGCCGCTCAACTTCTGCATCTGGACGTGATATCCTTGAGCGGGTTTTCGATTCACTGTTCGACTGGTAAGGAATGACATGGCACAAAAGAGGACGAGGGATCTTCTCAAGGAAATGATTGAAGTGTTCGGAAAGGAGAATATTCCGAACCCAGAGCACTATCCTCTTCGGTTTGAGTTCCTGACCAAGACTGTAGAACACATGAGAACCATGAGAAAAGGCAAGGAGGTTGAGACAACGACATGAATATGGTAAAGTGTATTGTCTGCGGCAAGGAACTCAAGAATCTTCAGGACAATGAAATTGTCCAGCCATATGATGGGGTTGCCTTCCATACCTATGGGCACTATGGATCAACCGTCTTTGATCCTTGTGGCGGCCCAGGCATTGAAATCGTCGTCTGTGATCAATGCCTTATGGACAAGCTGAACGATTCCGTCTACGGTGCCGGGAAGGAGAATATAGGACGATGAAATTGCGACTCTTTTTCAGTAGCTCCAATCGGATTCGATATTGGTCGAATTCCCGGCTGGCTCAATGGATCCGGGGCACGGTCAAGCCCAAATATGGAACTGGCGATGAATGGGCAGAGTGGGATAAGTCTGCAAAAGAGGCGCATCCGATTCGATTCTGGATCGCGGAAGAGTTTCTGAATTTCATCCAGAATATTTGGTGCCTCCCGATGGACGTGTATGATCATATTCGCTGCTATCTCAAGATGCGGTTCGTTGTCAAACCGAATGCCCTTACTGCCGAGAGAAAGTATCTGAAGCCGGGTAGTTACTGTGACTTGACTGCAAGATTCCTGCCGTGCATGTTCGGTGAGCTTGTCCGTTTCGTGGAATATGAAAAGGCGTCCATGAACTACGTGTGGACCGAGGGTGATACGAAGGAAAAATATGGGAAATTCCACTGGCTCCACGGCAACAGGGAAGCCGGACTGGCATATCTGGACTGGGAAATTGGACTAAAGACCGAGGAAGATGAAGTTCCCATTCCGACTGCACAATCTGTCGCAGCCCAGGAAATCAAAGACCTCTATCTCTGGTGGACCGAGGTGTATCCGAATCGGCCGGATCCCCACGATGTATCCGGTTGGACGGACTATTGTGAACGCCGTCGTGAATCTGGTCTGGGCTTTATGCAGACCGATCCGAATGAGGACCCAGACGAGACCGAAAGGATCCTGAAAGAATGTGATCGAATCGAGGCAGAGTATGAAGCAGAAGATGAAGCCATGATGATTCGCTTGATCAAAATCAGGGGTTCCCTATGGACGTGATCAATTCATTCTCGGGCGAATATCGGTTCTTAAGCAACTTCTACCCAAGCCCAATGGTGGTTGATGATCTTCAGTTTCCTGCCGTGGAACATGCCTATGTCTATTACAAGACGGTGGATCCAGAATGGCAAAATCTGGTGTATGAAGGGATTCAGCAAGTGGGATATTCCGCCGGTGAGATTAAGAAGATCGGGCGAAAAGTTCCTTTGCGAGAAGATTGGAATCAGGTTCGAGTTCCAATTATGCGAAAATTGGTTTCCTCTAAGTTTGAACAGAACCTGGACTTGATGGAGAAACTTCAAGCGACCAAACCGAAACGACTCATCGAGGGCAATCGCTGGGGCGACACTTTTTGGGGAGAGTGTCCGTTGGGAACTGGAAAGAACATGTTGGGTAAAATCTTAATGGAAGTCCGTGACGGAATTACCAATTTTTGAAAAATAATGATTGCCATTTTGTGAAAAATGAGATAGAATCTTTCAATGTCCAATAATCATCTTCATGCCTTCTTCTATATGCATCTTGGCGAACAGATGCCAAATAATGCTCTAGATGAGTGGTTTCTGGCAAAGGAAGAATTTGAATTTCCCGATCTAAATCTCCTTCGCCGTGGCGTCAATCTCCTGATTGCCAGACTCCAGGTGGAGAAAGTTTGGACGGAAGAGGAGATTCAATTCGAGTTCTACGAGGTTGCTAAAGAAATATACGGCAAGGAGAATATTCGCGAGTTTTTCAAGCTCCTATATCTCTTGATCTTTGATAAGGAATCGGGACCGAGGTGGGGTCAATTCGTATACATAATAGGGATTAGCCTGTTTGTTGTCAAGTTACAAGCAATGATGGAAGATCCGATTATGAACAGGAGATTGTATATTTGAGTAATAACAACGAAGATAATGACGCCGCAATATATTTGATCATCGCCTTCCTGGGTGTTATACTGGTTGGATATGTCGCCTTGACCTAAGGGAGAGACCCATGAAAACCCTGATGATCCTGTTAGTAGTCAGCTTGCTGATGACAGTTCCCTCTCATGCTTCGGAGCGGAGCAGGATTTCATGGGATTGACCGAATCTCACTTATATCGAAATTCGTGATCCGTCTGGTGATCACTTTGCGGACATTGTGTACCAAAACGAAATGTCCATGATGAGCAACCGAACCGATGAACTGGTTTTCATGTTCAATCTTACATATGATGGTCTGGAGTTTGAGTTCATCTATGATGCCGGACCTGGATTTGAACCGGATACACTGACTGTGGTCCCGCCGCCGGGATACTATGTTCTTCCCGAAAATTCATTGACTGTGGACGAAGGAGACCTTGTGATCTTTGAAGTTCACCAACACCTACTGGGATAGGAAATCATGATTCGATATGTGAAAGGCGATCTACTGGAAGCGCCCGAAAGAATGATCCTGCATGGCTGCAACTGTCGAGGAGTGATGGGATCTGGTGTTGCCAAGTTAATTCGTGAGAAGTGGCCACAGGCATATGAAGACTATCGGGAGAAATATAATCGCGATGGTCTGGAACTGGGTTCCATGGTAGTCTCCGTTCAGGATGATGAGAAAGTGATCATCAATGCGATGACTCAAGACGGATATGGTAAGACTGGTGTTCATGTCTCATATTGGGCAGTTGCGACCATCGCGGAGAAATGCGGAAGAATCATGGGTGGTCAATCAATTGCAATCCCAAAAATCGGAGCCGGCCTTGGTGGCGGAGATTGGAATGTGATCGCTGCTATCCTCGAAAATGAAGCGCCCGATGTGGAATGGGTGGTCTATGAAATTTGAACATATTATCAAATTCTTCCTACGAGATGAAATCTCGCATGGTCCATTCGCGTCTATGATGAGGGCATACCCTATGGCGGGACGTTTGATCTCTTGTTTGATGGCGAGAAGGTGGCTCGTGTTTTGATCGCTGTTTCCTCATATCGGCCGGGGTTTTTCATGTCGTGTTCCGACTGGGAAATTACTGATAGGCATGCTAAACGGAAAGTTGAAAATTTCGTAGAGTCGTGCGCTCCCCTATTGGGCACATTTGATAAGACTGATCTTGAGAGGAAAATTCTAGCATCGAATCTGTCATGGCGGGAGAAATTCAAGATGTGGTGGCTGAAAGGCTCTAAATCATGGCCCTGAAAATTGAACCAATTGTAGATAATTTCTTTCAGGATGATCCAGATGCTCAAAGATTCATCACAAAATTTGACAGTTTGGGTGGAGGGAAAGAGTTCGCCCTCGACATATTCTTTATGAGTCGCGACAACCCAGTATGTTCTGTAAGAGGAACTATTGACCGCGGAAAGATTAAGATCAAAATCCTGGGGTGGTCCATTGATCACTCTGGTGCCAAGAAGGTCGTCAAGGATATGATCAAGAGGTTATCAAAGGAAATTCAAGTTTATCTCAATACAGCGGCGGATGTTGAGACTTTTGAAGATCGAGTCGTGTTCCACAACAAATGGAACAGAAAGCACGTTCCGCATGTGTATTGGCAGTGGCACAAACCTTGGACATGGAACATCTGATATGGCAATAGTGGACCTTTCAACTGATGTGGCTCTCAATCCAGATCATGTAATTTCAGTTACACTTTCATGTCACCATACTCATGTGTTGATCAGAACCGTTGACGGCAATGTACATGAGATAGCTCAAGTATATGGGAAATCAATCTGGGAAACGAAACAGCAAATTCTGAATTTGCTGACGACGACCGACTAGACTTCTTTTCAGAAATAGACTAAGATGGTCTCAAGTTGATAGGAGTTTCTCCGTGACAGTGATCATCTACGATAATGGAACATTTTGGGCCGATACCCAAATCTCCGATCTTGATGTCAACAATAACATCGTCAGAACACGGAAGATTTCCAAGATTTTTGAGATCAGTGAAAATCATGCAGTTTCCGGCGCCGGAACTTTTCGAGTCGTTGAAGCATTCGCTCGAAATCTGGTCTGGAATCTTGGCAAGTGGCGGTTCATGTTTCTTCCGGTTGACGGAAAGGTTATTGGGACCGATCAGACTTCAGTCCTCGAATACAAAGACGGGACTGTTCGTGTGCAGATCATGACGATGAAATTCTTCGTCGGTCACCTGAAAATCTACAGGGTCAAAGCAGACCGCACCTATATCAGAGACTGCCGAATCGTGGTCGGCTCTGGAGCACCCAAAGCGACAGAGTATCTTGACCAGGGATTTGATCCGGAAGATACTATCTTCCTCACCTCGCTCACTGATCGCTTCACCAATGCGGATATTCAGAAAGTGGAAATGGCACCGTGAAAAAATACGTGATCTTCCTTGACATTGATGGGGTATTCGCTTCCACACGGGTGCACATGGGCGCGACCTCATGTGGACAACCAATGTGGGATAAGTTTGATCCAGTCGCTGTTGATTTTCTTAACCGGCTTCACGACAAGCACAACATCGACTTCGTGCTAAGCTCCACGTGGAAGAATAATCTGAACAGGTTGGATACAACGATATTCCACTGGATGCTGTCCAGTTTCAGGAACGCGGGGTTCCGGGGAAATTTCCCCTATCCCAACTGGAAGACCAATCCGAACGATACTCCGGTGAGTTCAATCGACGGACGGGCACATGAAGTCAAGCATTTCCTTGAAGCCTGTCTTGGTGCCTACGATGACTTCGTGATCATCGATGATACAGACTATCGGTTCAACGGTGTCTTAGGCATCAAGCGGTTCGTCAAGACTGATGCCGAGAACGGGATGCTTGCGAAGCACATGAAGCATATCCTATCGCTGACGGGCACATGGGAGAAGAAAACTTGAAACAAGTGATCGTGATCCGCAAGGATCTTGGAATGACCGCTGGAAAGATGGTCAGTCAAGGTGCTCATGCTTCTATGAAGGCTACCTTGGAGAACATGGACGACGAACGCGTTAAGGAATGGCTAGCGGGCATCTTCACGAAAATTTGTGTCCGGGTGGAGTCCGAGGAGGAACTGTTTCAGGTGTGTAGAGCGGCCGAGGACGCGGGTCTAATTGCGGCACCAATCCAAGATGCTGGCAGGACGATGTTCAATCATGTTCCCACGTGGACGGCGCTGGCAGTTGGCCCAGATACAGATGAAAATCTGGAACCGATCACGGGGCACCTCAAACTCCTGTAGGAGAATGATCATGGACGAAGCCCAACAAAGTCTGGCGCTCACCATCGCTTTTGTGTATTTCTTTTGCTACCATTGGTGGTTCAGGTGGCTGACCGCGTGGTCTGCTGTGACATTTCTCTTGATCATCCTGTTTCAAGAACAAATGACATTGATAGTGATCTTCTCTGTGGCCGCTCTGTTTCGTGGCTTGTATCTGGAATTTCGTCGTCGAAAGGATCTTGAATTTGGAAAATCTGACACCAATGGAAATTGAGCAGTTCCTGGAGATGTTCTGGGTGCCGCTGCTCATGGGCCTATTCACTATCCTCGCCTATAACACGGCAAGAAAACCGTTCGCCCACTTCATGTTTCGGGCAACCATCGTTGTCACCTTTCTTCTAGTCGTGTTTCCGGTGAGCGTGGACTGGTTCATTGCGGGTATCATTCTCGGCGCGGCTGGAGTTTACTATGGATTCTTTGCAAAAGAGGACAAATCGTGAAAGTATTTTGGGTGGGCACAGGCTGGGTCATTATCATTATTTTCGGTTGCTTGCTCGTCATAGCCGCGATGGATGATATTGAGAAGTCCGTCGGCAGTCACAGGGATATCCGTAATTTGGAATTTGAGCTTCTCCAACTGGAAGTGGACAATGCTCGCAAACAAAATCTCATTCTTGAACAACAACTGAAGGAATTTCAATGAAAACCACATTTCGTCGTCTCGCGCTCCTGGGCGTCGCAACAGCATTTCTCTCCGGGTGTTACCCACTTCTTGGTCAACGGGTTGAAGTTCCACCAGCTTCGGTCGGCATGGTCCTTGGCGCTTCCGGGTACCAGGGAGACATCATACCTCCGAGTCGATTCCGCCTGGATAGGTGCATCGCATTGTGCCCACAATTGGTCGTGATTGAGGCATCCGATGTTGGGATGAACGAGGCAATGAATATCTTGATGCCTCGGGATAATCTTGCCATCGACGTTAATATAGGTTTCACGCTGTCACTTGCAAGGCAAAATGAACAACTGCTTCAGGTGTTCGACCGGGTGACACCAGAGCGCCTGCCGTCCGGGAACTATGGGACGACCATCGACAACGTGTACAACGTCTATGGTGCCGCTATTGTCCGAAATGTTGTCCGGTCAACCCTCTCTGAATATTCGATTTCCGAACTGGCAAATAATCAGGCTGCGGTCAGTGAACATCTTCGGAGGAATATCGACCAGGCACTTGCTCGAACCCCTCTGGAAGTCAGGCAGTTCGGTCTCGCTGAAATCCGATATCCTACCGTCGTGATCGAGGCCATGGAACAAGCTCAACGTCGCCGGATTGATATTGAACGGGCAGAGGCTGATGCCCAAGTGAGGATCCGAGAGGCACAGGCTCTCCTAGAAGTTCGTAGGGCCGAGCGTGAAGCTGATCTCCTGGCTGCCCAAACGATCGCGGAAGCCAATGATATCCTGGCCGCTGGAGTAACTCCCGAGCTGATCCGCTATCTGGAACTAGAAGCCCTGAAAGAAATGGCCCGCAATGAAAAATGCCGTGTTCTTCCCGGTTGAAATGGTCGGATCTCCAGGATTGCACAATCGCATGTTCAATACCGATAACGGAGGTCGCTGATGTTCACGATGGAGTGGTACCTGATTCCATATCTCATTTCACTGATTCAGATCATCTTTGTCAGCATCCTTGTGGTGACTCTGTATCGGGTCATCCGATATCATTATCGCACAGGGATCAGGCCCCTTGAGACCAAGTGGCTCAAGGATCTGAAACACGAAATAATCATTCTCGTGGGCCTCCTGTTCATCGTCATGATGTCCACAAGCGGAAATGTCCAGTCCAAACGAGCAATCGTCCCGATGGAGAACCCCGCACTCCAGGAATATAGGGACAATCGGACACCAGTGATAATCGTGACACCTACTCCGAGAACGGAAACTCTCGAAGGGTTCACACCACTGAAACCAGCCGATGAGTGACGAGGAAGAAGTTTATGATGTGACGGACAAGCAGTTTTTCATCGTGGAAAATGGATTTCAGGTGATGCCGCCCGCTCACTATAAATTTGTGACAGTCACAGATGAACAAGCGATCACAATAGGAACATGTGTCTATGCAACTAATACATGGATCAAGAACGCCCTGGAACAGGGAAAGATGACTGTGAGATTTGAAGATGAACAATAGACACCTGGGAAGAAAACCGATTCGTGAGCGACCAGATGATCTTCTCAAAGAGTTGGAATTGGTCTCGGTGAGTGGAGCAGCATCTTCCAGATACTATTCACTGGCACTGGAAGATATGAACATGATCAGCCGCGTGTCGACTAAGTATCCTGGGCGAGGCAGACCGCGGATCAGCTTCGTGCTTACTCAAGACGGAATCTCCAAATTAGAGGAATTGAATAATGATCCTTGATCTGATCCTGCTGGTCACCTTCATCGGGGCTATCTACGGTGTTGCCAAACTCATTGAATTTGGATTTCAGAAATTCATCGACAAGAATGGATAATTTTTGAAGAAATTGGTTGCCTGAATCTCAGTTATGATATATTTTCAGAATAACCAGAGAGAAAGGTAGAATCCAATGTCCAACCTCTTCAACGTCGCCTTCGAGTCCCCTGAAGTTTCCGAGTTTCGCAAGAAAAATGGCCATGGGCACCTGGGAAACGCTAAGAGGAAGATGGCTTGGGTTTCGCTCCGCAAGAATGGGATGGCCATTTGTGATTTTGGCCAGAACGGCGGCTTTCGTGTCATGACCGCGGAAGAAGTCAAGGCGGAGATTGGCCGGTGACCGACCCCTACATGAACCGCGGTTATGATCCGTTTCCGCAACTGGTCACCCAAGCCCTTCAGTCGTATGAGACCAATCACGACGCTTCCTCGGGCTACAACGTGATCCGCTATGTCCTTCGGGGTCTGATCGAAGCCAAGATGCCGACCGTGACGGTTCTTTCAGAAGAATCTTCCTCGACAGATCTCCATGCAGCGCTTGGTCTTGCCAAGTCATGTCTCCTTCAATACAAGGTTCAATGATGAAATATCCGTTTCCAAAGATCAAGACCATCCGTGACGTGATGCCTGCGATTGAAGGTCGTGGGGAATTCATCGTTGCCGAACGTGAATGGTATACCGTTGTCAACTATGTCGTGGCAATGGCGGATACCTTTGAAATGACAGGCCCGGATGATGTCCTGGGCGCAATCCGACGAGAATGTCGTGGACTAATCTTCAACAAGCGCGGTGACCTTGTTTCCCGGCCATTCCACAAATTTTTCAACGTGGGAGAGCGACCAGAGACAGGTCTGTCGTCCGTGAATTTTGAAGATGCCCATCAACTCCTGGAAAAGGAAGATGGATCGATGATACGCCCACTGGTCGACCCGAAGGGTGTCCTATATCTCGCGACCAAAATGGGCGTGACTGATATCGCGGAAGATGCCGCAAAACTGTTGAGCCGTCGGCAAGCGGATTTCCTGCGCCACGACATGGTCTGGCGTGGACTAACACCGATCTTTGAATACGTCTCTCCGACCAACAAGATCGTCCTCAACTACGAGGAACCGAAGCTGATCCTACTTGCGGTCCGGAACAACCTGACCGGAGAATATCTGAATGTTCCCGTGCCGTTCTTTGATAAGGTAGTGGCCCATGGCTCTGTAGAGACCAAACCGGAAGATTTTGTCGAGACCATCCGAAAACTGGAAGGTCGTGAAGGTGTTGTGATTCGGTTCAATGATGGTCACATGATCAAGGTGAAAGCTGATGAATATGTCCGAATCCATAAAGTCAAAGATCGGATTCGGGAAGATCGCCATATCGCGGATATCATCGTCCATGAGGAAGTGGACGATCTGATCAGCATCCTCGATGAAGTTGATGTGAAGCGGATCCGGGATTATGAGACCTGGTTCAATGCGGGTGTCCAGCGGGTAGTGGCTCGCTTGAACCACCTTATGGAAAGGGCACACGCTCTAGATGGAAACAAGAAACGTGTCGCTCTGGAACTGGTCCCGAATTTGGCATACAAACAAGATGCCAAGTTTATCTTTGGTGTCCTTGATGGAAAGGTAACGGACATTCGGACTTCCGTGTTGGAATACGTGAAAACTCAACTCGGAAACGGTGCTCGGTATGATGCTGTAGTGGAGTGGTTCGGAGAATGACCAATATTAATCTGGTGGCGGCGAGGGCAAGGGGCATGATCAGGATGCTGCGATCTGGTCACGGTGTTCAGCCGTCTCCAGAACAGATTGCCTTCGTTATGGAGAGGTTATTGGTGGAACTTGGATATCCACCAGCAGATGCTTATGAGGAAACTCGGGCTCGTCGTGACAACATGAGCAGCCCGGGTGATAAAGGGGAGTATGAAATTTGACACAAGTGAAAGTTCCTCCACTACTGGTTTCTGATTGGGATCATGGATATCGTGAAGTGCGACCTGTTCTCAAGAAGGTCGTCTGGGACAAAACCAGCCGGATTTATGAGGAATATGTCGGTGATGAATATCTGGAAGATTTGTCACCAAATGGCTATGAAATTGTTGATGCGTTGGTGGTGGAATAATGAACACGGACCTATCATTTGAAGTTGAAAAGATTGTGGAACATGAAGATGGTTCCGCGACAATCACTGCAGAAGTAGGATCAGGGATGCAGGAATTTCTGGTCAATGAGGGACTCCTATTTGTCCTGATTAAAGAAATTCTCGGCTTGAATTCAGACGAGATTATCAAGCTGGCAGACGCCCACAAGGAACTGACTCAAGAACATGCCGATCTGAAACACAAACACGAAGCATTTCTGTCTCTGATGGAAACCGCCCTGGATGTGAAAAAATGAAACGCCTTCTTGAATTTCTCTGGCACGGATGTTTTCATGTGTGGGAGGACACGGGCGAATCTCGCTGTGAACTACCTGGGGATCCGAAACGATAGGCACGGGCAGTATGGTGTTTTGCCGTTGTAGGAAATGTGGAAGACACACATATTTCCGCGATGCCATGATGAAAGGAGAATCAGATGTTTGAAGCAATCGTGATTGTCTGTGCAATCAATCTGGGCAATGTAGATTATGAATCGTGTCAAGCACTTACCGATTTATGGGGTCCCCATGTCACACAAGAAAACTGTGAAATCCGAACTGCCCAGATGATCCGTGATATGAAAAGACCGGAATTTGAACCGCTGTTTCGAGCAGAGTTTGGTAATCAAGATTTGATAGTCAGGGGAGTGTGTAGGCGAGTCGGCACATAATTTCTGGCTTGACAAGACCTAATTTCTAAGCTAAGGTAGTCTCAGAGAAAGGGAGAAGATCATGTGTAAGTCTGTGAATATCGAAACCTGGGCCGAAAAATTCAAGGCTGGTGATTTTGAAAATCCGTCGTTTGATACACAGGTGAAAGCCGGTTGGTATGATTGGTTCTGCCGAGACACCTCGCTGCGGAACAAGACGCGGAAACTCGGCAAGAAGATGCTTCAGCTGATGAAGTCGCCGAAGATCAATACCGAGACCAGCTATGTGTGGTTCAAGAACAACTGCCCGGTTTACGGTCGTCTCTATGATGACTTTCGAATCGCGGACATGGAAACCGGAGACGTGATCTACACGATTATCCCCTCCTGCGGTCATGATTCTTCCCGTGGTGAAGCTCAAGTTTGGGGTCGAGAGAATAACTTTGATGGTCCGTTGGTTGTCGGTAAGTGGAAAGATGTGAAAGAGTTCTTCCTGTCGGGTTCCTGATTAGAAGGTATGCCGAAATGGAATGGTTCACGAAGAAACTTAAGGCAAATCGAGGTTTTCGCTTCAAATACAGGGCTTGGGTAAATGGAATTCGCCGTTGTGAATATTGTAGTTGTCAACTACACTGGAATCGCAACAGCCCAAATTACGTCACATTGGATCACATGGTTTGCAAGAAACACGGAGCCGGAATAGGCTGGGGCAATTTTCTCATCGTGTGCGAATCATGCAATACGGAAAGAGGAAGCACGCCGTTTCTGGAGTGGATCATTCAGAAACGGTTTTCCAACCGGGACTACCTCGTGACACGATACTTGGAAACCCTGAAAAATCTTCGTGACATCAATGCGATGATCAAGATCGATATCAAAGCTGAACTCAAGAAAGCGAGACTGATCATCCATGAACAAAATTCCTGATCAATCATGGACCAAGAAGGATTTCAGGGTCGAGTGGTTCAGTGGAACAGGTGCCGGTGGACAACACCGAAACAAGCATCAGAACTGTTGCAGGATCACTCACATCGAATCGAGCATCACTGTCGTAGGACAGAACCATCGTGAACGGTCCAGGAATTTTGAGGAAGCCTTTCGCGAGCTTGCCGATCGTGTAGTCAAATGGCACTACGGTGAAAGCCAGAAGGAACGTGCACCAGAAACGGAAGTGATCAGGACCTACAACCAGTCCGAAAATAGGATTACTGATCATGTCACGGGATTCAAGACCACTGTAGATGATTTTGAACTGGACGAGACTTTGAAGATGAAATTGGCAATTGTCTCAAGAAATGGTTGACAAGCAGGACGGATTGAGCTACGGTAGTTTTAGAGAATCAGAGAAAAGGAATTGATCTCATGTTTGTCACGACCGATCGTCCCGAAGTCGGAGAGTTCAACGGTCTCGTGAACGGCATTGCCTATCATGCCGAGCGTCACGCCCAAGACGATGGAGTGGAAACGGTCGACTGGACGGAACCCGGGTTGGAAATCACGCGCCTGCGCCTTCTGTCCGATCCCGGATTTCCAGTTTGGGACGTCAGCTACGTGCACGGCGTCCTCAATGGGCGCCACGTGGATGTCCGTCTTCCGTTCTCGCAGCTCCCCAAGCGGGGCTACAAGAGCTTCCTCTACAAAGAGGCAAAGAAAACGGGGAAGTTCATCAAGGGACTTTTCGGTGCAATCTCCACTCTGAATTGAGGAACGTGAATATGGATGCCAAAACCTACCGATCGGCCGTCGAAGGTCTCATGCTCCTGGGTCGCACCCGCGAGGAAGCGGTGAAGGAGTTGAACAAGAATGAGGATCGGCGGTATCGTAAAATGGAAGCCGAACTCTGGGATTATGATCCCTCCAAAGATAAGTAGGATCAGTCGATTGGAGAAGTTGGTCAATCTCGCTTCCGTGACATGGAAGAGGTCGCCCGTTCGAATCGGGCATCGACTACCATAGCTCCTATAGTGATAGTGGTAGCACAGGACAATGGTAATGTCCAAGCGGAAGTTCGATTCTTCCTGGGAGCACCGAAGTTCAAGAAAGGAAATCACCATGACAATTCCGCTTCGAGTATGTGTATTTGAAGAAAACGGAATTTTTGTCGGAGAGACCAGATTCATGGATATCGAAACACTAAAAGATCGAATGGCGGATCTTCTTGAGATTGAACTGAAAGAAAAGGACATGATCCACAATGCTGGATGGCGATTTTCGGGGTTGACAGGGGCACCCATTTTGAGCTAATGTGATCTCAAGAGATAACTAACCAGGAAGGAGTTTCCGCGACATGACCGTTGCCAACCAGACCGTCTCCGAGCAGCGCGACAAGATTCTTCAGCGAGTCCTCAACCTCCGTGCCAAATCGGAAGACCTCGGTGCTTCTGAGGCCGAGATGAATACCGCCTTCACGATGGCCATGAAGCTGATGGAAGCCTATTCCATCGAGGAAGCCGAGCTGGCCCTTGCGGAGACCGAAGGTCGGATCAAACTGGAAATCGTGACGCAGATCATGGAAGCCAGCGCCCTCAAGGGCCGCAAGCAGCGCCATATCGTCGTTCAATGTCTCCACGCTATCGGCCAGTTCACCGAGACCAAGGGCGTCTATTGGCGTCAAGGGCCGAAGGCGGGCCGCATCGAGTTCACCGGTCACCGTCCCGACGTGGAACTTGCCAACTTTCTCCTGGTCGTGATTCGTGATGCCCTGGATCGGGAGTATGAAAACTACCGGCGCGGCAACCCTGCCGTTGGCTACGGGGCCAAGACCTCGTTCCAGACCGCCATGGCGAATCGGATCAATTCTCGCCTGTGGGACATGGCCAACGAGCGGAATGCCGAACGCAAGGAAGCCGCGGAGAAGGCAACTACCGCCGAGCCGGTTCTCAAGATCGAGGACGCCCGGACATCTTCCTCAACCTCACTGATCGTCGTGGAGATTGCGGAGCAGAAGGCGCGGGAAACCCAGGATGCCTTCAGGGCCGCCTATCCGTCGCTCAGCAACGGCAGCTATAACACCCGTGTAACCAACCGGAATTCCTACCATGCGGGCGCCGCGGCCGGCAACCGCGTCAATCTGGGTCGCTCCATTTCCCAGGGCAGCGTCAAGGGGATTGCCTGACATGCTTCATGCCATTGACACTCGTGGATGGAACCTCGAATCGGCATGGTGCGTCCCCTCGGCGATTTCTTTCCTGACCGGAGCACCCCTGATCCATACCCATTCGCGAGCAGCCTTTCTTCAGAATATCTCACTCAAGGACGTGGAAGGCATCTATATGGGAGATGCCATTCTCCTCCTTCGGGAACAGGGATACAAAGTTGAGAGGATCAAACTCACAGATCGGTATTCCGCGCCTCCGACCCTGGCAAAGTTTCTCGAAGATCGGACGCCCTATGAGAAAATGATGCCGATGATGATTTGTGTGGAGACCACGAAGGATGCCCACATGGTGACTGCTCATTACGGTTTCGCCGCAGACAATCATACGATGAAGCCCGTTCCTATCAAGAATTTTCCGCATCTGCGTAAGAAAGTTACTGATGCCGTGATCGTTTCGCAAGCTAAATAGATTCATAACCATCAACTAGAGGAGTTCTAGTATGAGCAACTACCACGCTGCCGTATTCATAGGCAGATTTTCGCCCTTCCATCGTGGACATGTATATGTCGTTGAGAAGGCGCTCCAACAAGCCCAAGAAGTGATCATCGTCGTCGGCTCCAGCTTTGCCGCGCCGAACACCAGAACCCCCTTCACATTTGAACAGCGTCGGGACATGATCAGATTGATCTATCCGGATACCAAGCGGGTCAAGATTGTTCCGGTTTCTGACTACCCTTATGACGATAATAAATGGGTAGCCGCTGTCCAATCCGTGGTCTCCGGGGCCGTTTCCTATACCCCTGATCCGATCAAAATTGCGCTGATCGGTCACAAGAAAGATCACACGTCCTACTATCTCGACTTGTTCAAGACCTGGGATTCTATCGCGGTCGACAATCTTGAAGGTATCAGTGCCACTCCGATTCGTGAAGCGATCTTTTCGGCATATCTTAAATGCGTTCCTGAACTTGTTCCAGACAAAATTTGGGACTATATTCAAAATATCATTCTCACCAAGCAATTCTCAGATCTCCGATTTGAGTGGAGAAAAATTCGGGATTATCACGAGACGTGGAAGTCCGCTCCATACACTCCCCATTTCGTGACGACTGATGCCATTCTCACACAATCGGGACATGTTCTTCTGATCGAGCGTGGAGACTTTCCTGGGAAAGGTCTCTGGGCACTCCCGGGCGGGTTTCTTGAGCCCAACTTGACAGTTACACAGAACATGATCAAGGAACTCAAAGAGGAAACCCGCGTCAAAGTTCCCGAGAAGGTTCTTCTTGGGAGCATCAAGCGACAAGAAGTCTTTGATGCTCCGAGACGTGATCCTCGCGGAAGATTCGTGACTCACGGGTTCTACATCGACCTCGGATTTCCCAAAGAGGATCTTCCCAAAGTGAAAGGTGGTAGCGATGCCCGCCATGCAGAGTGGATCCAACTCGGAGATCTGCAACAAGACATGTTCGCGTTCGATCACTGGCACATCGTCAATCGAATGTTGAACCTCGGATAATCAACCTGGACCATAACAAAGGAGTTTTGAAAATGGCCAAACACAACATCTTGCTCAACACAGACAGCTATAAGACATCGATGTATAAATCGTACCCACCGGGTATCGAAGGTGTATATAGCTACATCGAAAGTCGTGGCGGCATCAATTCCCAGACCGTGTTCTTCGGTCTTCAAGCTTTCGTCAAGGAATATCTGCTGGATCCTGTCACGCAGGCAGACATCGACGAAGCCGATGAAATATGGACTGCCCACGGGCTTCCATTCAACCGTGAAGGTTGGGAATATATCCTCAAGGAGCATGGTGGATATATTCCGGTGCGGATCAAGGCGATTCCCGAAGGAACGGTAGTGCCAGTCCGAAATGTTCTGGCGACTATCGAGAACACGGACCCCAAGTGCTTCTGGCTGACCACGTGGCTGGAAACCGCGCTTCTCCGGGCTGTTTGGTATCCAACCACGGTCGCTACAAATTCTCGATCAATCAAAGAGTTGATTCTGGATTTCCTGGTTAAAACCGGAACTCCCGATATCCTTCCCTTCCGCCTACATGATTTTGGTGCCCGTGGTGTCAGTTCCTACGAAAGCTCTATGCTGGGCGCGATGGCGCACCTCGTCAACTTCATGGGAACCGATACAATCTCCGGGATTGTAGGCGTCAGGAAATACTACAGAGAACCGATTGCCGGTTTCAGTATCCCAGCATCCGAGCACAGTATTTCTACTGCTTGGGGCCGTGAAAACGAAGCCGGATATGCTTCAAACATGATCGACCAATTTTCCGATGACTTCGGACTGGTAGCGACCGTCGCTGATACCTACGACGTGTTCGGTTACGTGGACATACTGGGAACTACCCTTCGTGAGAAAGTGGACTCCCTAGCTGCCAAGGGAAAGACCCTGGTTGTCCGTCCAGATTCTGGAGACCCGACGGATATTCCCGTCAAGGTAATTCAGCGCCTGATGAGCCACTTCGGTTATACGGTCAATGAAAAAGGATACAAGGTTCTTCCGAATCATGTTCGTGTAATCCAGGGCGATGGGATCAACTATGATAGCATCGAGACCATCCTCACCCGCCTGAAGAATCTCGGTATCTCAGCCGATAACATTGCCTTTGGGATGGGTGGCGCCCTTCTTTCGGCACCACAGCGTGATGATCAGAAATTTGCCATGAAAGCATCCGCCGTGAAGGTGAATGGCATCTGGAAAGGCATTGCCAAGGATCCCGTCACTGATCCTGGAAAGGCATCCAAGAAGGGACGTCTTGGTCTGGTAATCAATCATGGATTAGGAAGCGTGAACTATCAGACGGTTCCTGAATCCGTAGCGGGTGACCGGGATATTCTTCGGGTAGTTTTCGAGAATGGCAATCTGCTGGTCGATGATACCTTTGCGGATATCCGGAAACGGGCAGAGGTGGTCCTCAAACCGGAACCGATGGGCATGTATGGTTGAAATATTAACGTGGGAGGGGGAGAAATCTCCTTCCCACTTCATGGAGAAATGACGAAATGGAATTCAATCTCCTAAAGGAATTGGGGTTCTCGGGATCAGATCCAAAGGCATTTTTCACTGAAATCGAGAACAAGCGAAAAATCCTGGAAGCTCGCTGGGCCGAGGCTCATTCGACAGCAGAGATCTGGAAGAAAAATCACGAAAGAAATCTCCGTGTTTGAACCCACCAACGAACTCAAGATACAATCAGTAAAGACGATCTCAAAGAGGATCAAGACCCCGTATGTGACCGAGGGTGCCAACTCTCCAAAGACAAAGATGGGACGATGGCTTCTTCAGAAAGTCATGAAATACCTCAAGGTCAAGAGGTATCTGGATCCCTATATCGACCGTGTTGAATATCACACATTTCATTACACGGCACAGAATTCTGAAGACCTCGCCATCGAAATCAATGTTCGTCAGAGGAACCTGTTTCACTCGGGCATCAAAGTATCCGCGGATACCCATATTGTTGTGATGGGGCAGGATGAATTCATGTCGGTTCTCAAAAAGAAGGATGCAAATTTCTTCTCAGTTGATAGTCAAGTTTATCATGCCGGACCATTTTTTCAAACGGATCCATATCATGGTCGGCGAATCATGAATTGGCAAGTCCATGTTGTTCCATACCTCAAGGGATTTGCTTTCATCCCCAAAGTGGCGGTTGAAGTGAAGGTTCCTGTCAAGACGGAGTTTGATGTAATTCGATGAGTGAAATTCACAGAGCATCTCGAGTTATGTTCGCGCGCTACTTATCAATCATGCGTCAGATTCTGGATGAAGGCGACGATGGTGATGCCGGTCCGTGTTCAAAGACGACAAGACGAGCCGGTGGCTAGGCTTTGTCCAGGGATGCCTCGCTACCCGCATCTTGTTTCACAGCGCATACCACAGAATGGGTATTGAAATTCCGGAAACCTTTGAAAATCCAGACTTGCCTAAATCGATAGATTGAGCTAAAATACCCAAATGTGGAATGACCAGCAGAAAGATGCCCTTGTTGCAGTAAGCAAGTGGCTCAAAGAATTTTATGGTAGCCGTGATCCCCGAAGGAAAAATACCTTCTATCTATATGGCTATGCAGGGACGGGAAAATCGACCCTTGCCCGACATTTTGCCGATAACTTGGATGGATCCGTCTGCTATGCAGCTTTCACTGGCAAGGCAGCCCTTGTCATGCGCAAGAATGGATGTGTTGGTGCCTCTACCATCCACTCCCTGATATACAAACCCCGAGTGAACAAAAAGACCGGGGAAGTCACCTATCACCTGAATCGTGAATCTCCTCTCTGGAATGCCAAACTGCTCATTGTCGATGAGTGCTCGATGGTTTCTCAAGAATTGGCCGATGATATCCTGACTTTCAACAAGCCCATCCTTGTCCTGGGTGATCCTATGCAGTTGCCTCCCATTGAAGGCGCAGGATACTTTATCGTGGACAAACCGGATGCCATGCTCACGGAAATTCATCGACAAACCAAGGACAATCCCATCATCTACCTTGCCACTCAAGTGAGGGAAGGCAATCGTCCAAAACTAGGAGACTATGGGGAATCAAGAGTGATTCCCTCAATTTCCCGAGGGGATGCCAAAGAAGCGGATCAAATTCTCGTCGGTTTGAACGCTACGAGACAGGGTATCAATTCCAAGATGCGAGACATGCTTGGGTATACTTCTGAGCTTCCATCACCCGGAGAACGTCTGATATGTCTCAAGAATGACAGAGACTTGGCGATATATAATGGCGGAATGTTCACGGTTAGGGAAGTGAACAGGACGAAGCCAAATAATCCATTTGCGTTCTTTGGATTGGATTCAGACGACGAAGATCGGGAACCGATAACCGCGAAGGTTCACAAGAGCCTGTTCTTGGATAATGTCCCTACTCCTCATTGGAAGATGCTTCGGAGATCACAATCCTTTGATTATGGCTATGCAATCACGGTTCATAAATCTCAAGGCTCACAGTGGGATAATGTCTTGACATACGGCTATGAAGCATTTGCCTTCCGTGAAAACTGGAATAAGTGGTTGTACACAGCAATAACAAGAAGTGCAGAGAAGACAACGGTGGTTTGGAAATGAGTCGAGATATTTGGTTCACGAGTGACCAGCATTGGTGCCATGCCAATATTCTGAAATTCACGATGCCCGACGGAAGCCTCGTTCGACCGGAATTTTCCTCGGTTGAAGAAATGGACGAGGTGATGATCGAGCGATGGAACTCAGTCGTGAAACCAGGAGACATCGTCTGGCACGGTGGCGACATTACCATGAATGCTCAAAAATTCAGAAATGAGATTTTGCCACGACTGAATGGCAGAAAGCGAATTACTGTTGGAAATCATGATCCGATTATGGAGCTGGTTCATATGAGGGCATTCCAAAAGATGGTCACCATCAGGAGATTCGATGAGTATGGCTTTGTCCTAAGTCATATCCCGTTGCAGATAGATTCGATGTGGAATTGGAGACAACAGAAAACAATGCTTGGGATTCATGGCCATATCCACCGGCATGATGCCCCACCCGGTCCATACCTGAACATCTGCGTTGAAAAGACAAATTACACTCCAGTCCATCTGGATGAAATCAGGAGTCACGTGAAAATATGAAATCGCCCGACCCATTTGATCTCAAGGGATGCTTCATTGCGGGAGGAGCAATCCTGTCTCAAGCCATGAAGACCGAGATTGCTGACTATGACGTGTATCCCAAAACAAGAAAGGATGCCGAAAATATCCTTTACGGTTTCCTGGAGGACAAATCCGCTTTCGTGGTCAACATCACGGACAATGCGGTAACACTCAAGTGCAACAATATCCTGAATAAGGATGGGACCAGAGCAATTGTTCAGATCATGGTCCTCAGCCAGTTCAAGACTGCCCAAGATATTTTTGACCGATTCGACTTCACGGTTTGTATGGGTGCCTATGATTGCGATACTAAGGAGTTTCATTACGGCGAACACTTCTGGGAAGACGTGGCATCCCGGACTCTTCGGTTCAACCCAGGAACATATTATCCCCTAAACTCCCTCACGCGTGTGAACAAGTATCTGGCAAAAGGTTTCAAGATCGGCAAGGCCGAGATCGTGAGAATGGGCCTGACTGCCATTGCCCAGGGATTGCCAAAATCATGGGAAGATTTGGAAGCTCAGATCGGCGGACAATACGGGCGGGCTGTCAAGATCGGGGCGGATGATAGACCATTTACTCTGGAAACGGCACTGGAGATCCTTTCAGATTTTGACTTGAATATTGAAGAGGTCGACCGTGCCGAAGAATATACTGGTAAGGAAACTGATCATCTGATTGATATGGCACTCAAGACCCCACGGAAATATGTGGAGCTGGATCAACCAAACATGATCCTTGTTAGAGGAACCGAAGTCCTTGTCATTGGTGGTAATGATGAAGTGATATACACTACCGAGAAGAAAAATATTCTTCCGAGTTGGACAAAATTTGAGGGAAGACTTCGGGGCTATAAGACCATGAAAGAGACGGAAGATCCCAATGTGTTTTTGCCAGGAGTCTTCCAAGGTCGGACAGACATAATCTATAAGTTGGGAGAAGAAACGGAACAGGAGAAATCGCCAAACCTATACGTGTACAGCAGTCGAGATGTTGCCCGTGGCCTTCTACCACCTAAAAGCGTGTCTACCAGGGTCTCCTTTGATTCCAAAGATGTGCTGTATGCCGAGAGTGATCGTGTATTGAGAGTGAAGAAACTGAAACTTGAAGAGGTGCTTGATAATGGAAAATGAAACCAAACGAACCTGGACGATTCGTGTCCGTGAGATTCACGACGTGAAAATCTCATTTAGTGAGGAAGTGACTGCTGAAGAGGCGGAAGCCATCTATATGGCTGGTGACTATGAGGACGTCCTTGATGATGACCTTGTAGATACCGAAGAGGTTCTTGAGGTCCACTAGGTCTCAAGCCTTTGTGCGGACCCTCGAAAATGGTCCGGGAGAGTGCAGGAATTCTGGGACCACCTGGTCGAAAGACCTATGCCCATTCAGATCGCCAGTTAGCCTGCGCCCGCACAAAATCTGCTTTACTTTGGTCGCGTCTTGAGTTATATTCAAGCTAACCGAAAAGGAGATCCGGTCATGAAACTGACCATCCGCGAATTGTCCTTCGTCCACACCGCGCTCGAAAAGCAGATCGCCTCCATCGATGAATTTCATCGGAAGATCGGAGCTGGAGATATGCCCGGATATGACGAATATACCTACAAGGTCGGAAAGGAATATCAGGAAGACCGCAAGGCTCTCCTGGCGCGAATCAATGAAGCTCTGGACACCATTTGAGGAGATCGGACATGGAACTGAGTATTGGTGATCTTGTATGGCTCTATGACGCCCTGGAACACAAAATCAAGGCGACTGATGAATTTCTAAAGACAACGACCCCGGAAGAACTTGGAACAGCTTATGTGGACTTCCTAAGCAACCAGGGAAACCGAAAGGATCTCCTCGAGCGTCTCCAGGAAGAGCTGAACTTTGAGTGACTCTGAAATTATCATTTTCGCGGTTTGTATCGGACTCATTGTCTGGTTCTGTATCGACTGGCGCTCGTAACAACAGGAAACACATGAGTATTCTCACTATCCTCAACGAATTCAACCTTGAGAACGGAAGCAATCATAAGCTCAAGGTTCTCAAGAAGCATAAAGACAACGCTCTACTTAAGCGGGTCTTCAAGCTGACTTATGATGGTATCCTGTATAACTACGGACTGTCATGGCGTCGGTGGCACAACACCGATCTCGGCGATGAACTTGGGAACATGGCCGGGGATATCCCATTGGAAACTTTTCTCGACCACTTGGAATTTCGGCTGGCGACCAGGGAAGTTACGGGCAATAAGGCCGAGGAAGAGACCCATGCCCTTCTGTGTCAAATGTCTCCGGAAGATCAAGAAGTCGGACTCCTGATTCTGCGACGTGATCTCCGCATCAGCTGCGGCCTCACGACGGTCCACAAGGTTCACCCGGGGTTGGTGGATAAGCCTGTATACATGCGCTGCGGAATTTTCAGCAAGGAGACTGCCAAGAATATCCAGTTCCCTGCCTATATCCAACTCAAGGCAGATGGAACCTATCGCGAAGCTCATGTCTCAAACGGGAATGTGAAATTCTATTCCCGCTCCGGAGAAGTCTACACGTATCCGGTCCTGGAAGAATCATTGGAGAAATTTCCCGATGGACATTATTTTGGGGAGCTTGTCGTCCGAGATTCGGAGAATCGGGCAGTTTCCAACGGCCTGATCAATTCCGATAATCCGCCGCATGATCTCATCGAATTTTTTGTATGGGACATGGTATCCGAAGATGAATATCGGAATGCCCGGAACAAGGTCGCCAACGAGGAAAAATATGAAGATCGGTTTGGGAATCTCCTCGGACTTCTCGAAAAGGAAGATTCTCCGAATATCTACCCGATCCCATATGAGAAAGTGGATACTGTAGCCGAGGCGCTCGAAAAAGTTTCGGGATGGATGCTTGCGGGTCATGAGGGCGGGATCCTCAAGGATCTTTATGCAACTTTCAAGAACGGGACCAGCAAGCAGCAATTGAAACTGAAACTTGAAATTGACGTGGACGTTCGTATCACTGGCTTTCAAGAAGGCAGTCCTGGGACCAAGAGGGAAGAGACCTTCGGCGCCATCCTCTTTGCGACCGACGATGGACAAATCAAGGGGCGGACTTCGGGTTTTACTGATGCTCAATTGAAAGATTTTAACTCGCGGCGAGAGCAACTGGTCGGCAAGATCATGACTGTTCAGGCTAATGATCTGTCACGAGCCGGAGGAAGCGACCACTATGCCCTGTCTCACCCCCGCTTCATCGAACTTCGGGAAGATCGGGATGATACGGATGATCTGGCTCGGGTGATGGAAATTCGACGGATGGCGATGGAACTTTCTTGAAAATAATGGTTGACCGGGCGGTCGTGTTAGTATAATCTCAAGCTAACCGAAAAGGGGATCCGACATGACCGTCTACAGCTACTCCGAAGAACTTTTCTCCGATCTTCACAAAGATGCCTGCGGGTTTCGTCCCCGCGGCGATCATCGCTTCTATTCCGCGTCCCCCGAGGAGAAGCAGAAAATCTGGGATTCCTTTCGGTTCGATGTGGAGAGGGATATCGCGTTCTCCCGTGTCGCGGCCGAGGAAGCTATCCTGGCCTTTGATGCCCTGGTTGCCAAATATCAGAAGATGGGCGCCGGCTCTCGTGAGACCGCTCTGGCCTGGATTGCGGACGCGGAAGGTTTTGAGCATCCCATCGACATTGAAATGTGGGTGCACGACACGATGGGCCTGGAAGGGGAATACGCCTATCTGACTAAGAAACTCCTGTGCAAAGTCACGGGAATTCACTACATGGAGGATTAATTCTTGAAATTCTTTGTTTCAGAAAATCCCGAGTTCATTATCAATACCGATCACATACTAGGGGTTGCCCCTGGGTTTGGTTTGGCCTCCGGCAAGGTCGTTGTTCAAATGCTCGACGGGGAAAAATTTCACATCACGAAGCCTCAATATGAGAAATTGAAATCCGCTATCCTCAGGGGAGATTTTGACTGAATTGAACACTGTATTTGGACTTGTAACATCATCTTTTGATCTTCTTCACGCTGGACATATCATGATGCTCCGTGAGGCAAAGCACCAATGTGATTACCTGATCGCGGCACTCCAGACCGATCCGACGCTGGATCGACCGGAGAAGAATAAGCCCGTCCAAACGGTGGTCGAGCGGTATATCCAGCTATCGGCAGTGAAGTATGTCGATGAAATTGTGGTGTATGAAACGGAAGCTGATCTTGAGGATATCATAAACATGTATCCTATCACGGTCAGGATCCTGGGCGTTGAATACCGAGACAAAGACTTCACTGGTCGTGAGACCTGCAAGAAACGTGGTATCCGGCTTCACTTCAATTCCCGCGATCATCGGTTCTCATCGAGTGACTTGAGGAAAAGAGTAGCGATCCAGGAACAGGCAAAAAACGGTTGACCGTTCCCAAGAATTGAGTTAGTTTGTCCTTAGAAACACCACTAACAAGGAGCTTCCTCGTGGAACCCACTTTTATCATCTTCGTTGAAACGACCGACGGTGAGATCATCCGCGCCTTTACCTGGACTCGCGGGGAAGAAGAAGGTCTTCGTCGCGCCCGCGCGGATGCCAAGATGTTCGGAGTTGATATTGTCCGTGCCTGGGCAGAACCCGTCAAGGTGGGAGCACGCGCATGAAGGGCTGGGAATTCATTCGGGAACTCTTTGATGTTCTGACCCTCGCGGCCTTCCTGGCCCTGTGTCTGTTCATCTACGCGATCTGAAGTATGATTCGAGTCCAGGGTAAAATTCCACGACAAGTCCACCTCGCCTGTTCGGGTGGGGTCGACTCCATGGCAGCGGCAGATTTCTTGTCCCGGAATCATGACGTCACCCTTATATTTTTTGATCATGGGACGGAGACTTCGGAACAGGCCCGTGAATTTATCACGGAATATGCAGATCGGAAAGACCTGCCTTTGGAAATTGGTGAAATTCAGAGCAGCAAACCTACCAGCGAATCACTGGAAGAATATTGGCGCAACGAGCGATATGCCTTCTTTCGCAAGTTTCCGTGGGTGATCACGGCTCATCATCTGGATGATTGTGTAGAGAACTGGATCTGGTCCTCCCTTCACGGCGACCCCAAGGTTATTCCATATTTCAATGCCCAGGTGTTTCGCCCATTCCGCCTAAACCGAAAACAAGTATTCATTGATTGGGCTACGCGACACAATGTTCCGTGGATTGAGGATATTTCCAATCAGGATACCAAGCATATGAGAAACTACATTCGTCACGAGCTTCTGGAGAAATGCTTGGTCGTCAATCCTGGTCTTCATAAGGTCGTGGCCCGCAAGGTGGAGAATCGTCAATGATGATGAAAGACGTAGCATTGTCGCTGTTCGAAGAATATTGCGCGGAAGAGGGAATTGACGTGGAAACCTACCGATCAGTATCTCGTTTTGATGGGTATTAGTTGATTGAGGTCACGTCTCCGGAAGACCACTATCTCGAATATTGTGTCTTCGACGACGGAGACATCATGGAGATCTTCGAATGAAGACGGTTCATGTGAGCTACATTGATTCGTGGATCTTCGGTCTGGAAAATTGGATCCAGAGTGAGTCGAATTCAGTGATTCTGCTTTCACTCGGTGTTGCGGCAACCATCGCGATCCTGATTGCAACCTTTTACACGAGGTGAGGAAAAATGGGTTATTACACGGAATTTATGATCATCGAAGATAACGCAGATCTGATTCAAAATCTCCTGTTCGAGGGTGTAACTTACAGACATATCAATTGGTATACTTTCGAAGAAGATGTCAAGAGATTTGCCAAGGAGAATCCGACCGCTCGTGGCATCGTAGAAGGTGTTGGAGAAGAATCACCCGATCATTGGCGTTGCTACATTGGAAACGGCGTTGCTGAAATAGTTCAGACCAAGATGGTATTCCCAGAACCCGAATGGTGGAGTAGCGGCAAATGAGCCACGGATTGTATGGGGTCGAGACTCTTCGCTTCTACAATGAAGAGGAAATTGAATTCCGAGAAATGATGACTAAGGTGTTCACCGACACCGTGAAGCGAACACTGGTCGATATGAACAAGGCGTGGCGCATCCATCGTGTCGAGGGTCCACTGTTGACTCCGAGGTCGTTCGTCTCATCGTCCTACACCGAGGACGACATTTTTGAGACTCAAGTCGAGAAGATGAGTCAGAAACTGGTCTTACGTCCGGAGACCACCGCTTCCACGTATCAAGTTGCCCGTGGAATGATCCGATCGCAGAAACAACTGCCGGCCTGCTTCTGGCAAGTCGGAAGAGTTTTCGCCGTAGAGAAAGCAGACGGCGCAACTGCTTCAAAATTGAGATTCAATGAATTTTCGCAGCAGGAGTTTCAGTGTATCTATGCGCTCGGGACCCACGATGATTATCGTAGTGCTCTGATGGATGCACTAATTCGTGACATGAAGATGTTCATGCGTGGAGAGACTGGGATCCGAATTGTGGAATCTGACCGGCTTCCAGAATATTCCGAAACGACCTTGGACATTGAGATTGAATATCACGATGCGTGGAAAGAGGTCGCGTCTTGTAGCATCCGACATGATTTCTCCGAGGATACTCGAAACTGTGAAATTGCGATCGGTCTTGATCGCCTGATCGCAATTAGGAATGGTCTCTGACATGGGATACATGGACATCATTGATTCCGATGTTGAGAATCACATTCTTTCGGTGCTGGAAGAATATGATCCTACATTCAACAGATGGGAGGACGTTCTTGAAGAGGACGAGATTCAGTTTCTGGCCGGCTACTTTGAAAATCTGATCGGAGAATATGATTTCACGGCCTTCTTCCATATCGTAAGGACTCTATGGAGAGGTATCCCGGTCAAGATTGAGACCATTGACCTTATGGGTCCGCAATACAGGGTCACGATTGGAAACTTCGACAGTGAACACGAAAATGTTCTGGATGCCATGATCAGGGCCATCTTCGGCCTCTATGTAATGAACAGGAAATATTGAAATATGAAACCACTGATTCATGCACGAAACTCCGTCAAGCGATATGGCGGAACTGTGGAAGACTACCTGCCGATTCATGATTTCATGGATAGCACCAAGGCAGCTTCCGCGAATTTTTACCATCGAGCGATCCTCCACAACTCATTCGGGATCTTCCTGGTCGAGAAGGTATTTGGCACATACTTCACCAACTCGACGGGGAAACAAGTATCAGTTCGTGACATCGCCGAGGATCACGTCAAGGAAGATTGCCGTGGAATGATTCCGACGATTGACGACTGGCTCAAGGACTTGCCTCCGAAAGACTGGATGCTCGGTCGGGGAATGAAGACATACGTAGAATCGATTGGGATGGAGGTCGACTGACCATGAAATTTGACATTGAGACTTTGAAAGCGGAACAGAAAACACTTGGTCAAAAGATCATGCTGCTCCGCGAAGAAATGAAAGAGAAGTCAAAGGAACTGATGAAGGCTGGGTTTCGAGACTTCTTTGAAAAATATGACGGTGCTGTTCATGCGATCTTTTGGACACAATTTACGCCTTTCTTTTCCGATGGTGAGGAGTGCATCTTCAGCGTCAACGACATCTACATCGCTCTGACTGAAGATGATCTCGGAGAGCATGAGGGATCGGAAATTTGCAACACGGAAGATCTGAAGAATCTTCAGAGAGGTCTTGAAGAGGCCAGGGTATATTTTGCGGATCCGTATGCAGCAGCCGTGAAGTATCGAGAGGAATGGATCTCCAAATATAAACGGGATCCGTTTGATACCGGATACCGTTGGTCAAACAAGACTCCCGAAGAAAATATGCGGAATTGGAACCCATACTACCAAACATTGGCCGAAATGGAGGACAATGTCGCAGTGGTCGAGGAGTTTGTGAAGAATTATCCAAACCTGGCCGATGATTTCCGGGAGCTAGTCAAGATTGTCAGTAGCATTGAAGATGGTCTCATGAATGACATGTTCGGGGATCATGTGAAGGTGATCGTTACAAAATCCGGGATCGAGACCGAGGAGTATGATCATGACTAATGGTGTCTTTGCTCACAAGAAATTCCCGGTTGATGTGTATCGAAACCTATCCCAGGATACTTGGAGTATCCTGAATAGAAGAACACGCAAGGTTGATCTTCATTCAAATTTCATCATCTTTCCCGGTCCTGTGAAATTTGTGGTTCAACCCGCCGGTCGCGAGAAAGTTCGACAAACAGGTCAGAAGAATGTTCATGCCTTCGTGAGGGGTGAAGAATATTTCTCGACCACAGGAGACTATCAAAGGCTCCAATTCTGGAATATACAATCATCGAGTGATTGGGTGCGTGTGGACTACAACCCATATGATTATTCATATTTCTTCTGGAAGGGCAAATATCTTGATAATCCTGTTTATGAAGCTCCGATGTGCGTGATGGAACATGACGGTTCAACTGCATTTGTTTGGATACCCTACCCGGCTAATTACTAGGTAGTTTGGGGAGATCCCTGTCAGGTTCGAGAAATCCAAGCGTTATCAAGATCAAAATTTCATTAGAATACATGACACACAGAATCACTAATGCAGAACAAGCGGTATTGAGACGTCTTGCGGATGCTTGGTCGGCTTATCTAGAGCTTCCGAACATGAACGATTTGGGTGTCGTGAATGATGATATCAATGATTTTAGGAAAGCCGTTCATGATGCGCAGAGAATTATTCTCGCCCGACCGACCAAAAGAGAATTAAACAAAAAGGATGGATAACATCATGGATATGCAGAACCTCACTGAACAGCTACTTCAAGAATCGGCAAATCTACAGAAGGCGCTTGATTTGGTCCGAAAAGCTCACGCTGGTCAGAAATATGGAAATAAGCCATACCTGACTCACGTGAAAGATGTCCGGGATGCCGGCAAACAGATCTTCGGTGCCAAGTTTGACGTGAAGGCACAGATAGCGTCACTTCTTCATGACACGCTCGAAGATACCCATTATACCTTGGAAGATCTGAAGAAAATGGGTTTCGACGATGATGTCCTGTCCGCGGTCTCCCTAGTCACCAAGGACAAGGGATTATCCTACTTTGACAACATTCGCAAGATCATCAACAGCGGTAACACTCGGGCCATGATGGTCAAATATGCGGATAATTGGGTCAACTTCACCGGCGATAAATCCAAGTGGACACCGGAGAAGCGTGAGAAATCACAAGCAAAATACAAGAAATCATTGCAAATGATCAAAGATAAGGTCGGGCACAGGCATGAGATTCCCGAGGGTCTGGATGCCCGATATGAACAGAGTATGGGAATGCTCGCAGAAGCATTGGAGATGTATGACGATGAGTAATCGCTATCTGATCAAGGTCGGAATTGGGGATATGCTTAGAGCAAAGGCCGAGGAATATGTGAAACAAATGGCGGAAGGAATCACAAATGGTTTCTTCAATCCGGACAACAAAGTTTGGTGTGTTCCTGTCGGTGGCCGTGATTTTGAGATTGTTTTGGTTCCTTGATGAATCGACGAACGGAGTATGTTGAGATTCAGAGAAATGAAAATTGGATCTATGGTGCGGCGCATCACTATGGCACTGACGATAAAGAAGAAAGCCGACCAACTCCTTGGTTAAAGCTTACTGATAGGACACATAAGCGTGTATGTTGGTTCACCTATCCAGCCGCAAAGAGTTATTTGGCTGGAGTTCCTGAACAAGTCGTGAAGGAACTCCAGGATATTTTCGATGAATCTTGGATTGATTTTGTATATCGTTTCAAGATCATCTCCTCGTCTGAATACATTGGAATGGAAGATTTGGGCAAGCTGTGCCTGAATGAACTCAAAGAGCATATAATCAAAATTTCAACGGTAACTATCAGGAATATCCTTGAGTGTCTTCATTTCGGCGTGTTTGAGAAACGACATCTTCGTGAGATTATTGAACGCGTATCGACCAAGGAATTCTGGTGGGATGTGGTTGCGGATGAGAAGTATGCTGCAGCAGATACTTCGGAGTTTGATCAGGTCGTGGAAGCCTTGGTAGAGGAGCACCGCGAAAAGCTCCGAGACCCTAAGCTGATTAACTGGGTCGTTGGACAAGTGATGAAGGCGACCAGGGGGAAGGCGAACCCAGCAGAAATCAAAGCCAAGGTCGAGGATCTCATTCATGGCTTGCCATTTATTGAAAAATGAGTTAGGATCCTCCTAAGACTAGAATCTGTACGACAAGAGGAACTCATGACAATCGACACGAAGGCACTGAAGACCTATGCCAAGGCCGGTCTCAACGTGATCATGACCGGCAAGCATGGTGTCGGGAAGACCGCCGTGATCAAAAAGGTCTTTGAAGAAGTGTTCGGTGCCCATCGGGAGAAGTGGATGTATTTCAGTGCGTCCACTCTTGATCCCTGGGTCGATGTCATCGGCATTCCGAAAAACTACACGCGTCCCGACGGCAAGGAAGTATTCGGGATCATTCCTCCCGAGCACTTTTCCGGCGACGAAGAAATCGAGGCAGTGTTCTTCGACGAAATCAACCGGGCCGATCCGAAGACGCTGAACGCCCTGATGGAAATGATCCAATTCAAGAGTATCAATGGCCGGAAGTTCCCCCACCTGAAAGTGGTCTGGGCCGCCGAAAATCCGGACGATGATGCAGACGCTCAGTATTCCACTCGTCCTCTGGATCCGGCACAGAAAGACCGCTTCCAAATCCAACTCAATTTCCCGAATGTCCTGAACAAAGACTATTTCGAGAAGAAGTATGGAGCCGAAACTTTCCTTCATGTCAAAGAGTGGTGGGAACCCAACAAAGACAAGTGTTCCCCAAGGAAACTAGACGATATCCTCGCGGGCTACTTTCGTGGATTCAACATCCTCGATTTCTCCACGTCTATTCAGACCTTGAATGAGCTTCAGTTCGTGCTGGACACGATGGGCAACCTTGAGGAGATGAAGCAAGTTTCCGCTTCCGGTGACCGTGATATGATCCGGTCATATTTCACCCTGGACAAGCTGCGGACCAACGAGAAATTGCTCAAGAAGGACCGGAAGAAACAGGTTCTCAAGAATATCATTGTTCACGTGAACGAGGAAATCCAAGAATATATCACCAAGGAATACGGTCTCCATCCAAATACGGTCGCTGCGGGTGACCTGGGCATGGGGCAGGATGCGCTCGTTGGGCAGTGGCAGACGCGACGGACTCTGAAGTTCGCGTCCTATAACACTTCGGGGCTTCTTGAAGTCATGAGGGATTTTGCGGCTGAATTTGAACCACAGACTGTGAAAAACAAGGACTGTCTGAAAGTCATCTATGGTCAACCGATGAAATTTCCCATGGGTCTGGCATCCAAGTATATCCAGGATATGGTCCGCTCTTGGGAAAAAGAATCTGATGGCCAACAGATTGTCCAGAACTGGTTCATCACCAATCTGTTCATGCTCAACCAGGCGACCGACGTGGATTTCCGCACTGAGATGGAAATCCACAAGATTCTGGACAGGTTGATCACGAACAGGATGATGGTTTCCTTCCTGAAACTGAACAAGATTTTCGTGAAAGAAGTCTTGACCTACAAGAAGCGGTTCTCAATCGAGGAATTCACCCGCCGTGTTCTGACCGACAAGTAGGATAGGAATCATGGACCACGAACAGATCATCCGGGACGTGTATCCGAGTTTGAAGCTGAAGTCCAGCATCCTCTTCGAGGTAGCTCAAGATCTGGTGCTCCCCACATTTTCCACTTCTATCCCTACCGCCGCGGTTATCTTCGCTGAGGAAGGCTCCGACAAGAATATCCATTTTCTGTTCAACCCGGATTTTTGGAACTCACTCACAAAGGTTGAAAAGACGTTCGTGTTCATCCACGAGGTCCTTCACGTGTTGCTCCGCCATGGCAGTCGGGGCACGGAATTCATGCAATCCCTGGAAGAGGCGCAACGGAACCAGAAGCTGCTAAACGTGGCAATGGATATCGTGATTAATGAGATCATTCTGGAACAATACCTCCCGGATTATCCCCTGTCTCTGATGCCCGTTCTCCAGAATATCGCTTGCACGGTAAACACGGTATTCAAGGAGAAGGCTGCCGCCATCGAGCGTGGCAAGGCATTCTTCTACTACTACATGAAACTGCTGGAAGATCCCGAGTTGTCTCAATCTCTCGGTGGTTCCATGGACGAGCACATCTTCCTTGAAGTTGATGCTGAAACGATGGAAGCAATCGAGAAGGCGGTGTCCGCCATTCAGGAAGCTATCTCTGGCGCTTCTCCAGGTGACGCAGGAGACGACCAAATCGAGGATGGGGGTAGCACCCCTGGGAAAGGTTTCAACGACCAGGATACGTCTCCAGAGACGCAGAAGAAAGTGGTTCGAGAGACCCCCAAGGAAAAACTTGACCATTATCTGAATGTGACGTTGGCATCCAAATTTGGTGGCAAGCAACCCCGACCCAAGATCACTGCCAATTGGTATACGATGAACCGGAGATCCTATCTGCCGCTAATGGGCACTGGGATGAATCTTCCGGTCTACCAAGAGGAGATCAAGAAGGTCGGCAAACATCATCTGGTAATCTACTGTGACGTAAGTGGTTCTGTAGATAGATACAGCAACATTTTCATGAACCTGATCATGGGCCTTCCTGATTCCAAATACGAGGTCGATGTGTTTGCTTGGGCAAACTACGTAAAAGCGGTAGACATGAAAGGTGATACCCCGATCTACACTTCTCCTGGTTATGGAACCAATATTCTCCAGGTGTTGAGCCATTACAAGAACAACTACAAGAAAGATGAAGCAGATGCGGTAATCGTTCTGACGGATGGCGAATATACCAATATCACCAGGAAGGAAGAAGCGGAATATCAGAAGTGGGTATTCTTTATGACCGCCGGTGGCTACCTGTATAATAAACCCGAGTGCGCGGAAGCAATTAATCTCAAACTTTGAGGACAAGAATGACAGAAATTTTTCGTGGACCGGGAGACTACTGGATCAAGGTGGGCATGAAATGGGAGCGCGGAAGGATTGATGAATTCAAAGGCTACTATTTTGTGTGCCTTGAGGGAAAGGAACCCTTTCTGTTGACCAGTTTTGATCAGATTAGTACCGTCACATCAAATCCCCTCAAGAATATTCGCTACGAGCTTGGCCTGTACAAGATCGAATGGATTTCTGGAGGAAGTTCCCTTGCAATCTTCACCCAAGATGATGCCGGCAACACGATGTTCACCTGCACAAATTGGGTCAACACGACGCTTGCAAAACTCGCTGATCACTATGATGACATTAAGTTTATCGAGCCGATTGCGACTCATCAAATGGAAGTGTCCGAATCTCTGCTTCATGTAATTAACGAAAGGCACAGACAGCGGGAGAAGTATGATTCCGAACATGATGCCTATCATAAGCGAGGAGAGTTGGTCGCCGCTGCCGTCAATCTGGCTCAAGGTCACGGACACTTCAACAAATATGTCTGGTCAGGAGAGTGTGTTCCTGTCATGGGCGAGGCATCAAATCAAGATCTTGTTCAAGCGGCGGCACTTCTGGTCGCGGAATTGGAGAGGAGAGGACGTGAAGAGGGTAGAAACTAAGCAAGAACGCGTCGAAAGAAAGATTAATCGACGAATTGAAGCCAAGAGACGTGCAAGGCACCGCATCGCTGAATATCGGGAAGCCGGAAAGGATCCAATAACTTATGCGATGAACAACCCCAAGGCTGCGGATTTTTGACACAATCCGAGAAACGTGAATTGGATATTCGTAAGAATTCCGTGGAAGAATGGAAACGAGCCAAAGAACAACTCGAAGACGATATCACGATGGTCTATTTCTATGGGGTTGTCAAAGATCACCTCCCAGAGGACCATCCCGCAATTAAGGACGAGATTGATAGACTGGAGACAGAATTTAAGGAGAAATATGGAAAGAAATCCACCTTTCGGGTTGACACGACCGACGAATCGGTATAAAATTTAGCTTCAAGAAAGAAAAGTTGCCGATTCGCTGACATAAACTGCGTCTTCGCGACTAAATAAAAGACAATAGCTGAAGAGAAAGACCGATGAAGTTCAAGTGTTCCAAATCCGAAGAGATTATCATGTTTCAGGAGGGCTTCTGAGACCAGGTGAACCTATACTTCATCACCTAGATTTCAAAGCCCTCTCGGAGAAATTCGGGAGGGCTTTTCATTAGTTCCTTGGTGAAATCGGCATCACATCCCTCTCATCAAGGGAAATTGTCCGTTCAAGTCGGACAGGAACTACCACATCGTGGTTTTCAATACCACAACAGTCCCGTAGCTCAATGGGAGAGCAAAGCCCTGATAAGGCTTAGACGGCAGTTCGATTCTGCCCGGGACTACCATGGATCGGTAGCTGAGAGGCGTAGCGGAGGACTCTTAATCCTCGACAACGTGGGTTCAAATCCCACTCGATCCTCCAAAACATGTCACGGGGCCCGGATGGAAAGGGGCGGGATTGCAAATCCCAGGCACCGCAAGGTAGCGAGTTCGATTCTCGCTCGTGACTCGAAATAATGGCCCGGTCGTCTAGTGGACTAGGACGCAAGATTTTCATTCTTGAAACCGGGGTTCAATTCCCCGTCGGGCTACCATTATTTTGGGATCCATAACCGAAAGCAGCTCGGAGCTGTAACCGCCTTTTAAGCGGCTGGTAAGGTGTTCGACTCACCATGGATTCGCAAAACTGAAGGACACTTGAACATGCAATTGGGCTTTGAAGAAGATGCCGAAAAATCCAGATACACATGGTCTCTTGTAGGCCCTGATGGTGGCGTTCATATTTGGGCACAGCTTCTCCCAGAGGATTCTCTGACGAGGCACATGCACGGAAGTCAATTCTATGGTGGAGTTGAGTGTCACTGGAAGAAGCCCGTGTATGAAAATCAAGAAGTTTCTCAAGAACACTGTTGGCTTCTCAACGGGCCATGCTACCACGACGGCTCCTCCCTGTATTTCTCCGAGAGGATTGCCCCGACTCTGTCTCTGGAGAATATCAAGAAGCCGCATACGACTTCATATATTCAATCAGTTCTCCTGTCATGGTATGAGGATCGAATTGAGGAGAGACAGTGAAAGCCTATCTGCCCAATCTTGGAAGAAATGGTGTTGCGGAACGGACAATTGATCTTCCATGTATTGAAGTCTGGGACTCACTAACCAGCGATCATAGGTTTCACATCTGGAGACAGGGAGATTATTACCGGATCAGGTTGGCCAAGGGAGAATATGATACCATCGTTGAGTTTTTGGAAATTCAACTGATTGTTCATCAAATCTGGACAAAGAGGCGCTTTGTTCTTCTGAATTATGTCACCGAGGTCCGTTATTTCAAAATTCTTCATGAACTTTTGGGAAGACAGTTACTTTTCAAACGGGCGGGCGGAGGATATGTAGTCGCGATTGGTTCCGGTTCATTCAATCTCGTTGAATTTAGAAAGCGTCTGGAAGAAAATGATCCAGAACTAATGATCTATCTAGGAGATCAAGACGAATGAAAACACTTCCTATCCTTGCAGCGGTGTCCATCCTGGCACTTGGTGCCTGCACCGAACATGTCGTTGTTCATCGCACAACAGCACCGCGTCCCGTAGTTGTTCAATCTCCACCTCTTGTTGCAGTCCGGCAGCCAATCTGCTCTTGGGTCTCCGTTCCGATCTATCAGGAATATTACATGTCGCCGGGAACGGTGAGTTCGGATCAGGTGATTGTCGGAACCATAGTCGGTGCAGCGATAGGAAATCAGGTCGGCAAAGGAAGTGGAAGGACGGCAGCTACAGTTGCCGGAGCCCTAATCGGTGGTAGCATCGCTTCCAATCAGGGACCAAAACGCCATTATCGAACAGTTGGACACACTACAGAATGGGTATGCCAATGAGCGCCAATAACATCATGATCCTTCTCCTAGATTCCTTGGAGTGGCTTTGGAATTGGGAAAATGTGACTGCGGCAGTGCTGGTCGAGGACATCATTGATAACAACGACGTGAGTCGGACAGAAGTGGAACTGGTCCTCGCGGAAGCAATATCTTTGGGATATATTGTTCTCGACGAGAATATGAATCTGATTTTGTCTTCCTCAGGGGTTGACCTACTAGACAAAACGAGTTAAACTACAGCTAAATATACCACTTCGGAGCTGAGAAGCGTCAAGGTTGGCGTCCCTGATTGGAAATCAGGAGGTTCCCCACGGGAATTCGAATCGTGCTCGACCGGCTCCGCCAATACAAGGAAACTTCACCATGGATCTCCCCCTGGAATCCTACGGGAGAATCATCTATAATCCGAAGCGATCCCTCAAGCGTAACACGGATTGGTGGTGTATTCTGGAAGTCTCCGAAGATTTTGCCCGCTACTATCGCTGGCACCTGGAGAAAAGCTGGTACCACATCGACCATTCTTCGGTAAAACGGGAATATCATCGACCGCCCCATAAACCTCATATCTCGATCATTCGTGGAGAGAAACCGCGGAAGAACATTGATCGGTGGGGGAAAGACATGCACGGCAAGACGGTGAGGTTCCGGTATTCTCCGTTGATCAGACAGACTTCCTTTGAGAGGGACGGAACAGATGCCTTCTTCTTTGTGAAGACTGATTTTCCGGAGTTCGTCCAGCTTCGAAAGATGTTCGGTCTCAAGTGGGAGAGTAACAAGGGAATTCCGTTTACCGGACACGTCACAGTAGCAAGGATCATGCCATGAAGAAAGAACTGCCACCGCGGAAGAAGCCTAATCCTGATGCCTATCAGAATCTCGCGGATGTCATCATGGAAGCCCCGAGAAAGAAACAAGCCTTGCGGATTGGGCAAAAATAATTTCGGAGACCAAGTAAGCGCATGATGGTGAGACTCTATGAAGAAGGAACAAAGAAGTTCCTCGGATCAACTTCCGTCAAGACAGAACCCAACTATGTCGCCGGGGATTGGTTGATCCATCAGACTATTCAATATGTGATCAGGAGCATCCTCAAGAATTACTCCCTAAACGGGGAGCTTTATGAAATTAGTGTTCGTGTTCGGGCGATCGGAGAAGTGGAAGAATTTCAATGCAATTTGTGATCGTGCGCTACGGTGAATTTTTTTAAGGATAGGATGGGGCGCGCGGGAAGAATCTTTCAAGAAGATGAAATTTTTGAATATTGAGATGAAATTCGCATCAACATGAAAAAGTTGAAGATATGAGTTCCACCTATTATGCAATCCCGGATATTCACGGGCGAAAGGATCTCCTGGACAAAGCCCTGAATTTCATCTACCGGGGAAATCCAGGCGGCGGGAAGATCATCTTCACGGGTGACTACATCGACCGCGGGCCAGATTCCAGGGAAGTTCTCCTGACGGTGATGAACCCACCAGAAGGTTGGGAATTCATTGCCCTCACCGGAAACCACGAGGAATTGTTCGTCCAGAACTACCTGTCCAAGACCAGGTTCTATGATTTCAACACCTTCAAGAATCTGGCCGGTCTCGGAGAATTTGATCCACCGCTACAATATGACCAGGTTCATGATCTGATACCGCAACAGCTTATAGAGTGGATGTATCATCTTCCTCTTTATCATCTCGAGGACGAGCTAAATATCTTTGCCCATGCTTGGTGGGGTCCTAATCCGACAAGGCACACTGCCTGCTGGACGAGAAAAGGATCGGAAGAACCATTTGAAGCTCCGGGTGGCTACTTCTTGACGCACGGACACACTATCGAAAAGGACGGTCCCGTCCGTGCACCGAATCGGATAAATCTGGACTGTGGAGCATTTAAATACGGCCGCCTGGTAATTGCCCAATATGAAAAGGGAGTTCGTGGTCCTGTCGGGATCCATGAATTTGTGTGACACTCATGTTCACCGAAGATCAAATCAAAGACCTCATCGACCTGCTATATGGTCTAGATGAAAACACGAAAATCTACATGGGAACCGATTCCGTTCGGTTCAAGAAAGATGGACGCTGGCATGCCAAGTATGCATCCGTTTGTGTCGTGCACATGAACGGAGCCAACGGATGCAGGGTGTTCACTCATCGCTCCATTGAGCCGGACTATGATGTCCGCAAGGATCGTCCGTCCATGCGGCTGATGAATGAGGTCATGAAGACCTGCGAGCTATATGTTCAATTGGCTCCGTTCATCGACTGCTATGATATTGAATTGCACGTGGACGTGAACACCGATCCGATCCATGGATCCAACTGTGTCGCGACTCAAGCAGCAGGATATATCCTCGGGGTAACTGGAGTAGCCGAGGATCAAATCAAGTTGAAGCCGGACGCATTCGCCGCTTCGTTCTCGGCAGATCACATGGCTCACAGGGGCTGATCAATGTCCGCATACCACATGGCAAATGTCCATCCGAAACACACGGGCCTTTCAAGATGGATCTGGATTTTGGAAGGATGGGGTTCTTCAGAAAAGCGTCCGCATATCATAATCGAACGAAAAGGTGGAAGTCCTGATATGCTGATGTCAATCGAGGAAGAACCCGAAATTTTCGGCTCGGGATATGACAATATTTCCGACACCGAGATGAAACCTTTGAAAGAATGGATCATCTTGAACAAGAATCTCCTACTTTCGTATTGGTACCAACATGGACAATACCGAGACACAAAGAGCACGCTCGATGCTCTCAAAAGAATTTGATCAATCCCGATCAAATGTGGAAGATGCATCTTCCAAACCAAACCTTACACATGTGAAAAGGAATACCATGAAGAATCTAATGCTCACTAGTGCTGCCGTCTTGGCACTGACCGCCGCTCCTGCTCTTGCCTATGACTGGAGCGACACTGTTCTTACCACAACCGTCAACGTTGGCGATCTTCGGTTCCAGGCCGAAGGAACCGGCAACGGTCTTGATGCCCTCACTGCATCCGTCCGCTTCGGCACCCACAACCTTTCTTTCGGCGAAGGTCACTTCCGTGCCAAAGTCGGTTATGTCTATGCTGGTGCAGACTATGGTCTCGTCGGCCTTGAATATCGAGTGGATGCTCCTGTTGCCGAGCGTGTTTCCGTATTCGGATCCGTATCTGGTGACTACCTGTTCGCTTCCGGTTCATTCTCCAATGGTGACTTCTTTGTAACTCCGGTCGCTGGCGTAGAAGCTACCCTTGCTCCTCGTGTCGGTGCCTTTGCTGAAGTCGGTTACTCCTTCGATGCAACCAACGACTGGTCCCGCGCCGGTGGTTATGCTCAAGTCGGTGTTGACTTTGCCGTCACCGATCGTGTCTCCGTTGTCCCGGGTGTGATCCGCACCTTCGATACCGGAAACGACAAGACCCTCGCCTCCCTGGAGCTGGTCCTCAACTTCTGAGGAGAAAAATCTCAAAAATATTGTGCCCGGGTCGAGATACGGGCACAATTCGCGACTAAGTATGTATAGAAATTTCAACTGGGATATTTGATCCGTGCTTATACACGTCCTCGCCACAGATAGTCAGCAAGTTTGGTTTGCAGGGAATTATCGTCCTGGCAGATTGAATGGGGCCATGTAGGAGACGCGGAAAGGAATTTCACTCAAATATCTTTTCAGTACCTAGTACATGGCCCGGCGGAGATAACCACTCTTCCGGGCCATAATTTTTTCTACCGTAGACCGAAAATTTTGGTTGCCATCTGCCGCGAATCGGCATAAAGTCTAACCATAGAGACAGAGAAAGCGCCTAGCGCCAACGACCGTCTTGCCGCTCTTTGACAATTTGCTCCTTGTGGTTCTAGGAAGAAATTCCGATGACGAACCTGAAACAGAGAACCAACTCTGGCGAACGTGCCCGAACGGTTCTTTGCGAAAGCCTGTTTCACGTGGGATCATATTCCGCAGACATTTGCGGCACTTACGGTGTTTGAGGGGTCAAGAATATGATTTCACTTGTGACAAGCTTTCAGATTCGGTACCCAGCAGGGAAGCTGGGCTAAGTCGAGATTAGAGACCTTTCTCAGAGCCAATCACATCGCCTGCTGAGAGGTAGCTCCTCTTGGCAGTTCCGCCCGCATTCGAACATGGAGACATGAGGGCGGTTCAAGTGGAAATAGTGTATTGGAGCACACCAGAACGAGTAGGACCTGATGGTACGAAAGGGATGGGGGGTCGGGTTCAAGTCCCGTTGACACGAGAAATTCGGTATTGCTGGGCAGGTGACAGCAACTAAGTCGGAGTCGTATGCCGCTCTAGAGCCAATCACTATCCACTACCAAGTGGTCCCCTCTAGCTCAATTGGTAGAGCAGCAGATTGTTAATCTGAAGGTTCCTGGATCGTGGCCGGGGAGGGGAGCTTGACTAATGTAGACGAAAGACCGAACTTCCCATAGCTCAAATGGAAAGAGCAGCGGTTTCCTAAACCGCAGGTTGCAGATTCAAGTTCTGCTGGGAAGACAAAGGGGAATGCCTCTGGTGAGTGAATCTCGCGTTTTGCCGAACGGAGAGTGTGGCGGCAACCACATAACCAGGATTCGATTTCCTGGGCATCGCCCCTGAAAATATTGCCCCTCGTAGGCAAAATGACATAGTCGCCTGACTTAGAATCAGGAGGTTGTGAGTTCGAATCTCGCCGAGGGGACCAAATTTGCCTTCATAGTTCAATTTGGCAGAACACCGGCTTTGTAACCCGGCAATCTCAGTTCGAGGCTGAGTGGAGGCACCAACACTTGGGAAGTATCATTGGCTGGTAGCCATACGCGGTCTGTAAAACCGTTCTGTAAAAGGGTGTGGTTCGATTCCACTGCTTCCCACCAAACATTGGGAGGTCGTCTAATTGGTAAGATCCCGGCCTTTGACTCCGTGAGATTGGCGGTTCGAGTCCGCCCCTCCCAGCCAATACGGTACCTGTTCGCCATCAACAGGCTAAGTCGCTGCATATGAGAGTGCGCAGTTGAGCCGAACTCATAATTGACCGTGCGGGATGACAAATCCATAAGTCGCGGTTGCTCAATTTTTGCCCTGGTAGCTCAATCGGTCAGTAGCAGCTCCCTCATAAGGAGAAGGTTGTGAGTTCAAGTCTCGCCCGGGGTACAGAATATGGAGTGGTTGCCGTCGGGGAAGGCTCCGGTCTGTCTAACCGGAAAGGCGGGTTCGAGTCCCGTCCACTCTGCCATAGTTTCAACAAGGCGCAGCGCACGCCGAGAGTGGAGTCTCAGCTTGGCATTAGCCGAGTGGCCTGTTCGATTCAGGAGTTGATTATTTGGGTCCTTCGCCAAGTGGTAAGGCAGTGCTTTTACACAGCACCACGCATCCGTTCGATTCGGATAGGACCTACCAACAAAGTTGGATCAAGATTACCAACATTATTCCCGGCGGTCTAAAGCCGTTCGGCGGGGATGGGGATTTGCAGATTGCGTGTCCCATCCTAAATTATGTGCAATCTGATGCTTCGTGATTGTCCGTCGATCATGATTAAGACAAGGTTGGCTGTCCTTTTGACGGTTGACCTAGGGCGGACCAATTTCTGTCTCGTGCTTCTTAAACTATAATCTATCTATTTGATGGTTACAGTCATGTTCCACCAAATATTCGAATCGACTGATAAACACAACTTCAGTTGATTCACCGGCAAAAAGTAGGATCGCTGTTGTATGTTATGAGATACAACCAATATGACATCCGAAACGTCATATTAGTCAATGTAGAGACGACCTTAGATCGAGACTGCCGAGAGGCACGAGACAGAACTTTTGAGGGGTATGGTGTAGTGATAGCACAGGAGCTTCCAACCCTCCTGGTCCGGGTTTGATTCCTGGTGCCCCTGCCAAACAAAGTTAACCATGCGACCGTAGCTCAGTGGTAGAGCACTTGCCTTCCAAGCAAGAGGCGAATAGGTTCCGCGGGTTCGATCCCCGCCGGTCGCTCGAAGTTCTCAATGAGTAGAGGACATCATCGGAGAAATTACCCGATTACAGTCGCGGAAGTGATATGGCTCTTTCGTATCGTGGAACCGATGAGCAGGAAACTGTATAATTGCGATCCCCACTATCCGCTCTCAATTGATCGGAGATTCCACCATGATACCATTTCGAGATTTTCTTCTTGAACAGGCTATGAGAGCCGAAGTTCTGGATGAAATGGGAAATGTCTCGTCGGATATCACTGGCGTGGACAAGGTAATCTACATCTCACACGGGAAAGGTTCCAGACACGGGCCGAGAATCAAGGTCTATGCTGGCCATCCCGGGAATTCTGAATACACTATCATCACGGTTTCTCATGAACCAAGAGTTATCGGACAGAATCGTGCAAATTTGAAAACTTCCACGTTGGAAGACATCTATGACTGGATCAAGATTAATCACGATTTGCTGATGAAAGTGTGGAAACTTGAGGGCAGTTTCTATGATGTGAGATATGTCCTCGACCGGATCAAGAAAATCTGAAATTTCCCCTTCCGTAGCTCAACTGGAATAGAGCACTGGCTTGCGGAGCCAGAGGTTGGGCGTTCAAGTCGCCCCGGGAGGTCTGCGGAGTGGAGCAGGAGTTAGCTCGCCAGACTCATATTCTGGAGGTCGTTGGTGCAAATCCAACCTCTCGCAACTCAATATTCGGTCTTTGGTGGAACTGGTGACCACGCGGGTTTGAAGCACCCGAGAATAGGGTTCGATTCCCTTGGGACCGACCAGAATTTGAAGTTTCCAGGTAAGGAAAGCCTCGATCGGCAGACGTGTCGCGTGGGCGCCTTTGGCCAAGGTGTAAGCGGAGAATGGGCAACCTCGCCTTGCGGGGCAGATACCTCACCGGCCTGGATCTTCAATGTTTCTTCTATGATACATGAAGTAAGGAAATGGGTTGACACGCCCAGTGATACCACTATCACCAATGTGTTGCGATTAGTCGGTTAGTGCGCGAGTATAGCATGTCTCATCAACCCCGACACGGCGCAGCAATTTTACCTTTATTGCGTGGCGCCGAGTTTTGCCTCCGTAGCTCAATTGAATAGAGCAAGAGATTTCTAATCTCTGGGTTACAGGTTTGAGTCCTGTCGGGGGTGCCAAATTTTTGAAAGGAAACAACCATGAATTTTCCTGATCAATATCCAGAGACTGTTGAGTTCCCCGTGGATTCTGTCGTAAGATTTTCACATAGCGATGAAGTCTCGCCGTTTCTGGAAGTGCGTTGTAACAAGTTGGTGATTTAGTATGATCGGGTAGAAGTCTTCAACGTGGACTTCAAAGAACCGATGATCATCGTGAAAGAATATTCGTATTGGAATAGTAATACGGATGAAGTTTGACAGTGGGTGAACCATAGAAGTCACTCTAAGACCGTGCTGCCTGATCGGCGCGACTTCCACACTAGGAAGATAAGTTGAGACTGGCACAGGTTGAAAGGAAGGAGATGAAATGCTTCAGAGACATCTCCCTCCCATTTCTCTCAGTGGGCAAGTCTGGTCAAGCTGCCTCCCTCGGAAGGAGGAGATCGGGGGTTCAAATCCCTCCTGGGAGACGAAAATGAAAATTTCAGGGTGTAGCTCAGTTGATAGAGTGCCGGCTTTGGAGCCCGGAAGTCGTGGGTTTGAGCCCCACCACCCTGACCAAATAGAATGAGAAGTGCGGGATTCGTCCTAGGGCCGCACCGAAGTCTAGGCATGATCATCCACCGATGTGATGCCTGTGGAGCCTTTTGTAAGACGATGAGCAGGTCTTCATCGCCGAACGGCATAGAAGCAGGAACGGGATCAAACTTTGACAATACGAGATGGGATTTTGGCCTGTCGCCGGTCTCCTTGCATTGTCAATTTCGGGGCCTTAGCTCATGGTAGGGAGAGCGCAAGTTTTGCAAGCTTGAGGTGATCGGTTCGACCCCGATAGGCTCCACGGAATATAACGGTTTAGATGGTGCACCATGGTAGTTACACGAGTGTTCGGGAAGTTTGATCTCTTCCAAAGAACAGCCTTATCAAGGCTGTTTACGTCTAATTTCGGCCCTGTGATGGAAATTGGTATTCCTATCTCACTCAAAATGAGGTGTATGTCGGACTCGAGTCCGACCAGGGCTACAAATTTTGCCGACGTGAAGCAATTGGTAGACTTCATGCGTCGAGAGCGCATGTGTTGTGGATTCGAGTCCCACCGGCGGCACCACGCGACCATCGCATAATGGCAGTGCACCTGCTTGCCAAGCAGGAGGCGAGGGCTCGATTCCCTCTGGTCGCTCTTGAAGTTTTCGGGTTGACATCTAGATGTTCTTGAGTTATGATTAACCTACAAAGGAAAAATGAAATCATTGATATGGACGCGGGACTGAATTCATGAAAGAATATGTCGCTGGTTTTATGTTCGCGGAAGATCCCGTAACTGCCGATATCATGGTTCTTCTAATTCATAAGTCGAAGACCAAGGGACCCGAGGGTGTCCGCGGCAAGCTGAATGCCATTGGCGGACATGTGGATTGGCCAGAACATCGGATGGTAGCAATGACCAGGGAATTTCAGGAAGAAACTGGAATTTACTGGATCGGTTGGGAAAGATTTTGTACAGTCAAGGGAACCAACTATGATACTGGTGAGGATTATATCGTCCATTACTTCAGGACCTGGACAAACAAATTCGAGTCTGTGACCAATCCAGAAGGCCCGGAAGAACCGGTCGGATGGTATTCGGTTGGTGAGCTTCACGAGTTGACCGTGGTCTCCGATCTGAAATGGTTAATTCCATTAGCCCTTGATCGGGATATTCAAGGAGTTGATGTTTATTATTGAGTTATTGTGACAAAGAGCCTTCCTTCAAAACACTTTTCGCATGGTCAAATAGGTTCCGTCATATTCTTTTGCCCTGCTAGGCCAATTGGTAGAGTCGCCGCACTCAAAATGCGGATGTTCCCGGTTCGAGTCCGGGGTGGGGCACAAAACTTTTGCGGAGAAGTTTGAATGGAACTTGAAGCTGTAACTTGGATGGTCATTGCCTGGTGGTTCCTCTGCTCGGCAATTTCATTCAGCATTGTCAAGCCGCAACCGTCTTTTGGCCTGAGCTTGATCTTGGGCATTGCCTACATGGTGGTGCTTCCTGGGATCCTATTGGGATCCGCTATCGCGTTGTGCGCGGCTGGTGCTTGGGCACTTTGGACTGAATCTTGTAATGTATCAAACGGAGAGTGAAAATGGAAATTCTCGTAATGCTTGCTGTGGCCGGCCTTGTAGCTTGGCTCAACTACTATCTTGCCGATCTGCGTGGTCGGAATGCCGTTGGATGGGCCTTTGGAGGCTTCCTGTTCGGCCTGTTCTCGACCCTACTACTTCTGATCCTCGGCAAGACCAAGGAGAAGGAAGTTGAGATTGCTCAAGAGGCATATGCCAAAGTGCAATCTCGGTGAAATATCTGAAGGCAAAGGATCTTCCTTCAAAAAATCTTTTGGTGATCACGTAGGTCCCGCCTTCACATTTGCCCCTTCGTCTAATCGGTAGGACGCATGGCTCTGGCCCATGAAATCCAGGTTCGAGACCTAGGGGCATCTTGCCGATGTAGCTCAAATGGCAGAGCAGCTCCCTCGTAAGGAGAAGGTTGCGAGTTCGACTCTTGTCATCGGCACCAAAATTCAAGGAAAAGCCATGAGACAAACATTCAGTGAATTTACCCAAGATATGATAGGAAGATCGGGCGACCTACTTTGGGAATCACCGGCTCTGGTCGATGATGTGGACTTCAATCTTGGAAACGAGGTCAAGAACAAAGCAAAAGCTGTTGAGTTCCTCAAGAAGCAAAAAGAGGTCTTTCACGATACTCCGCAGACAATCCTGTTTCGCACAGAAAATGACGCGGCAGGAAATCTGGTCCTGATCAACAAGACTTCCGGTAAAGTGGAATATCTGGTCAACTTTAAGCGAAACAACTTTGGCAAGCACGGGCAGTATGTCACCCAGGTGAAGCTCTGGAGAGATATGAATTCAGTCGCTGCTGTTGATCTAACCCGGAAGATGTTCTTTGGCTACCTGCTTCCGAAATATGGGACCATTATGTCCGATTCTCTTCAAACTCATTGGGGTAAAGCCTTCTGGATTACTCAAATGACAAGAGCGGCCCGCGAGGGTTACCAAGTTGGTTTTGCCGACATGAATTTCAAGAAAGTGATTTGGTACGACCCTCAAGAGCAAGATTTGGCTACCTGGATTGCGGCACGTGATGCTTGGGGTAGAGAGAACAAATTTCAAGCACGAAGATTCTTGATTCGATGTAAATAGATCAGGGTGTTCAATTCCTGTTGGTCGCAGGACTCCGCCTCGAAAGCGGGTGGCACGGTTAACCCCGTGTGGAGTTCGATTCTTCTGAGCACCGCCACAATTTAGGAGAAAAATATGGCCCTTCCTACCTTTGAATCTTTTAGAACAACCTATATGTCTCCCCGCGCGGCATCAATGCAATTAAACAAACTTCTAAAGGCCCATCAAGAGGGGAAGATTTCAGACAACGAATTTACGGCAGCCACCTCTAAACTGGAACCCTATCTTGAAAGTCCTACTGCGTTTGGTAAATTAGCTGATCGGAGTAACGCCATAAGAAATAATCCCAATTTCTATCGGAAGTGAGAATTGAGCTTGGTGCTCAAGACCGTTTGCTAAACGGATCGTGGCGCTTATACAAGGACGTGATCCAAAACCGGCAAATCTTTAGTTTGTCGGATACGGATCGACTAAATAATATCTCATGGAACGAAAGCCAAGTTCCATAATTCTACCTATTGAGACCAACTACCGGTGGGACGCCGGAAAGTCACGGACGGGGAGATACCTCTATCGGGGTTGGAGCGCAAGCTCCTGCTAGATATGTATCGTTGAATCGTCAAAAGTTCCTTGGCTCTCTTGTAGTGACCGAGGAAGCCTGGAAATCTTCAGTTTCCAGGTAGTTCACACCGCCATAGAGTTCGATCCTCTCCGCTTCCGCCATAACTATCCTGCGCAGTAGTGTCAAAGGTAAGCACGTCTGGCTGTGGACCAGAAAGATGAAGTTCGAATCTTCACCGCAGGACCACCCCTCCCATAGCTCAGCGGACTAGAGCACTCGGCTTCGGACCGAGCGGTCGGGCGTTCGAATCGCCCTGGGAGGTCATAACAGGAGGATCACGACATGAAAATAGTCCTATATGGAAAAATTCCCGCTAAATCTGGTTGAGAAAATCCAACGGTATGGTAGCGTATAGTCCTGCCATTCAGGATTCGCGAATTTGGAATTGGAGGATCTTTCCAATCTACGTTTCCCGCCGGATGCTCAAGAAACGATTCTACCATGATACCACTTTCGTATGGAGTTTGCTCAGGGGATTTCGACCGGGATTTGGATGAATGAGTCTATTTTCACATGACGGGAGACTGATAGGGTTCTCGGAATAGTGTCTTACTGAAGCTGTGATGCCGAGGAAAACGGCTTACGGAACAGATGAAAATTGTTCCAATCGTCAGATTGACTCCATTCCCGGATTAACGTGGACATTCTTTCGGCAACGAGAATTGTTCTTCTGTGTCATTATCAAGGCCGTCGGAGAAATAGGTTTTGGCGCTAGTCCGATTTTCTCGGATAATCCAACCGACTACACCGACAACCGAAAGAATATCCGGGGATATGCCGCAGATGGTATCCGAGTATTCGGATACACCATTTTTGTAATTCAGGAGCTGGCTCAAAAGACGAGAGCAAAGACCATCAAATTTGAGAGCACTCATCCGCAGTTGGGATACCTCTACAATAAGATGATCGGAAATCAGCGGCTCATGGATACACTACAGGTAGCGGGTTGGATCTACCAAGGAAAGATTGAAGGTCAGCACGTTTTTGAAAGGTAGCTACCTGGTGTTGTTTCCTCCGTGGCACCAGAGCGTGTGGGGATTCTTGTCCCGCGACACGCATTTTCAAACAAGGAGCAAATTGTCACCTTTCGGGGGTTGACACGTCAGGTGCTTTGAGCTATATTCATACCAAGATAACCCAAGAGGAAACAGACCATGAAACCGGTGAATCTGACCAAGATGGGCGACTTCGAGCTTCACGCTTACCTCGAGAGGATGGAAGGCGATTTCCGCTTCTACAATGCCAAGAATCTGCCGTCTCATGATGGTGTCAAGGCCATGAAGGCCCATGCCGCTGCTGCCGCGGCCCGCGCTGAACAAGAACGCCGGAAGGGATAAGGACATGAACGTCAACGTCAATAATATCTTTCTGCCGCTTCTGACTCTTCTGTTCATCGGTCTCAAGTTGGCCGGGCATATCGCCTGGAGTTGGTGGTGGGTTCTGTCCCCGATTTAGAATGATGGTTGTTGACCTATCTTCTGGATATGCACGGGGCAATCATGTCCGATAAGATGCAAACTCCGCGGGGTGAAGAATTTTGGCTCATGATTATGGCAAGAGCCTATAATCTCAAACTAAGGATCGGTTTTCACATTCTGGGTCAACGGGATGTGAAATGGATGCCGACGAATGAGACACAAATTCTAAGATAGATTAAAGCCCAAGACGGCTGGGGTGATGCTGACAAATACATGGGTCGTCGATTCGTGGTGGCCAAGAAGGAATTTTGAGAGAGGATGAAGTCATGCAAGAAGTGCTAAAGTTATTCAAGGCCCAAGTGGTTTCTGATAAGGTCAATCGGTCGATCATCGACTACTCCCTTGTCGAATATGGCGTGGTAACTGACTTCATTCCTGATCAAGAACAAGTCAGTCTCCTTATCGAAGAATTCAAGCCGCTGGATATGCGGACAATGTGGTCCAAGGCCGAACTTCAGAATTCCACCCCGGAAGACCTGATGGCCAAGCAGCTTGCCCATTATTTCCTGGTCTATGGCCTGGATCACCGAAATATTCTCCTGGAATTTGATGGCGGAAAGACTGTCGGGTTCACGTTCATTCGTGGGATCACCGAAGCTGAACTCCAGATCAAGGTTCAGGATCTTCTGTATTCCAATGCTCCGATTATGGACGTGGTCGCCCTAAAGGCTATCATCGACCGCTATGGCATCCGTGTGGATATTTCCAAGGTGAAGAACAACGAGGCTCGGGTGATCCTGTTTGATCCGACCCGCGACATATTCACAAATGGTGATGATGCCGTTCGATATATCGTCTACAAGGCGACTGATGAGCTTCTGCTGATCAAGTCCAAAGAGGTGATCGAGAAGGTTCGGAATTCGGAAGCCCTGCCGGTCAATTTCTTCGGGCTTCACGCTCGGGTCCTTGCCCAGGTTTTCAATCGTCACAAGAAAATCTTGATGGCATCGCGGAAGAATCGTGATCTCAAGAGTGTGATCAACCGGATCGCTCGCATGAGTAAGAGGGACCATGTTCCGATTGTCCCGAATTTGAATTCCTACTTCGTCAATGCTGCACTAGCAGGTAACCTGAAACGAAAACAGCTCTCGGGTGTTTCCACGCGGAGTCTGTTCAAGGGTTTGAATCTCCTGGCCTACAAGAAGACCCAGAATCCGGTCGATTCCTTCGTGGTTCGAAACGGCAAAGTTTGGTGCCAAGATGGGCGACCGCAACACCTGATCCCGACGATTGAGAGAGCTGAACGGCTGATACTTGGCGAACTCAAGAATCGACTGCAACCGAAACTGAAGTCCAAAACGGTTCTATTGGACAAATGGGTAGACTATGGTCTTCCGATCTCCCGAAAACAGACCGTCGGACAGGTTCCGTTCGGAACCGAAGTAACACCGGATGGTCGCACTATCTCTTCCGGGATGTATTGGGAGAATGATTGGGGTGCTCGTGACCTTGATCTCTCTACCGTCGATACAAGAGGGAATAGAACCGGCTGGGGCTACTATAACTCCGGTGAGATTCACTTCTCTGGAGACGTTACCAACGCTCCAAAAGGCGCAATGGAGTTCATGACCTCGTCTGGTGCCAAACCATATGGATTGTTTGTAAACATCTATAGCGGTAACCAGGGTTGTGAGATGGAAGTGGTCGCTGGTTCAGACGGGAAAGATAAATGGATCGGTGACCTGAAATTTCGAGAGAAGATCAAGCTCAATTCCCGCGGGATGGTGATCGGATTTGTTCGTGGTAATACCTATGTTGCTTGGATGGGAAGGATTTCCAATCGGGCTGCCAACTTTGGTGAAAATAATCCGGTAATCAAACGGGCACTGTGCAATCAGTGGACAGTAAAGAAACTGTTGGATGCCCTGGATATTGACTACCTTCTGGAAACCGAGGAAATCGTGGATCATGATTTGACCTATATTGGTTTCTCATATGATCGGCTAGAGGAGCTGCTTCTCACCGACTAAGTATTTTGGCGCAAAGAGGGTTCCTTTGAATATTGGAAATGTCATACTCTCCGCGCCCTATACACGGGCACTGTCGCAACGAGTCTTCCTTCCAACATTGCACATGAACCGTTTAGACTCCGCGGTAGCATATCGACCCCGTCACAAAGAGCGTTCCTTCCGACCTGAAATCTGTACACATTACGTTCCGTGACGACTTTTGAAAGCACCCTCACATGAGTGGAATTTCACGACAACTCGATGAATTACTTGACCTGATTCGTGACGACACTATCTGGTATGATACGAGTCCGAAATGGGGAAGTATTGGCCTCGATGGCGCTCTTGCTGTCGAGGCATTTTTTGGTTCAGTCGAGGCGGCCAAAAAGCTTCACGAAACGGCGCTATCTGATCTGGAAGTCGCTTGTGTTCCGGTTGGTTTGGGCCACATCGTATATCTCCGAGGATATGACCATGAGTTCTGGTCCTACAATCAAAGTCAGGCTCGGGCGTATTTGATGACCATCTTGAAGGCACTCAAAGAGGTGAAAAATTTGGGTTGACCGGGTGGCTAGAATGAGTTATTCTTAGTCCAAGATAGCAGAAAGGTAGAAGCCATGATCACGACTGCCGATTTCACCTTTGATAAAGAAGACCGCGTCTTGACGACCTTCGCCTCCGATCACATGATCTTTCGTCATGATTTTCCGCGATTCTTTGAGATGATCTCGACCCATACGGGCACCGTCGTTACCTTCGTGCTCGCCTATATCAAGACCCAAGACGGTGACACTCAATATGCTGCGTATCGCCCGTCCGTCGGCAGTCCCGCCGAAGACCTGACCGTAAAGGTGTTCAATGACTAACAGCTCCGCAACTGAATGGACAAAGGAAGAGATCATCGCCCTGTTGGAGCGCAATGACAAGGCAGTCGGGCGCGCCCTTCTTCGGCTCCTCGAAAATTAGACCTTCGATGAACAGACCCATCGGGACGTCAAGTATCGCAACGGTATGGGCTTCCGGCCTTGCCATGCCCGTGTTGGTACCGGGATGGCACTGTGGTTCCGTGACAAAGGCTACCTGACTCCGAAGCAAGCTGCCTACTGGCGCTGTCGCGACAAGAAGGGCAACATGCGGATCGGCATCTATGCGGGACAACTGCTTCAGAAAGTGAAGTCGGCGTGAAAACAGGACTATCTCCCGAAGAAATTGAACAAGTCCTGAGTGAGAAGGAAGCCGATATCCTCGCTCTGGTCCTAATTCGTCTTGTGGTCAAAGAGAAGGCAGATGATTTCGAGTTGGAAGGCTTCTCAGAAACTGATCACAACTTTGTCTTTGATGTGAAGATTGATGGCGTCAAAGTGCAAAAGATCATATCGAGGCTGTGGTTCTCGGAAGAATGCCAACGACAGAAAGACAAATTTCGCCGACTGTTGAGCGGAGAGGAAACGGAATATCATGGGAACTGAAATTACAAGAAAACTGGCCGAGGTTGTCCGAATCAAGGAAGTGCTACCCCACGAAAATGCCGATGCCCTTGAGATCGTGAAGGTTCGAGGCTGGAACGTCGTCACCAAGCTCGGGGAATTTAAGCCGGGAGACTTTGCCGTCTATTTTGAGCTGGACTCCTGGGTCCCACATGAGCTTGCCCCATTTCTGTCCAAGGGGAAGGAGCCTCGTGAATACAACGGTGTTCTCGGTGAGCGGCTGCGGACGATGAAGTTGCGCGGTGTGGTATCCCAGGGGTTGGTGTTGCCGTTGAATTCGTGCTTCCACCGAGATTATCCCTGGAAAGAAGGTGCCGATGTTACCGAGAAACTGGGTATTCAGAAATGGGAAGCCCCGATTCCGGCCCAACTTCAAGGAAAAGTCCGGGGCAACTTCCCAACTTCCTTGATCCCCAAGACCGATCAGGATCGGGCGCAGAATATTTTTGAGGATCTGCCTAAAGATCATCTGTGGGAGATCACTGTCAAGCTGGACGGCAGTTCCATGACGGTGTTCCGGTTGGAAGATCAGCTTCGGATTTGTTCGAGAAATCTGGAACTGAAGCTGGAGGATGAGGATAACACCTTCGTGAAGGTGGCCCGCACACTGGATAACAAAATGGTCGAGGGATATGCCTTCCAGGGCGAACTGATCGGTGAGGGAATCCAGAAGAACCGGGAGAATCTCAAGGGTCACCATTTCTATGTCTATGATATCTATGACATCACAAAAGGTTCCTATTTGAGCGGTGAAGCGCGGAGAGAAATCTGTGACCATCTTGGCCTCAATCATGTTCCCGTGCTCTACACCTCGGCTCATCTGCCTGATACTCTGGAAGAGGTCCTGAAGCTTGCGGACGGGGCAAGTCTGAACTCCAATCTTCGGGAAGGGATCGTGTACAAGTCGGTAATGGATCCCAGTCTTTCGTTCAAGGCGATCAGTAATAAATGGCTCATCAAGACCGGTGACTAGGAAAATGATCAAATACTGGTGGATCGGCCTGGGCCTATTTTTCGCGGGAATTGGCATCATCTTGATGATGGAGTCATTTGCATTGGAACAGCGAGGAAAATGGAATTACGGGTGGTTCCTAACTTCAGTATCACCGTTTCGGTGTGTTGAAGATGTAGGCGGAGCATCGATGATCTGGATTGATCCCATCGCAATTCGTCCAGCAGAAATCACGGCCATTGTAGCACTGCCTGATATCAAGACAAGAGCCGGAACGCGTCTTCCAGTGACGCGAATAGTGACTGAGAATGGCCAGGGGTTTCGAGTCGCGAAGACAGCGGAAGAAATTCTGGAGGCACTAAATGATTGCGAATAAGAGGGACAGGAACAGTGAAAGATTTCCTAGGCAATGATCTTGCCCTTGGGGACGAAGTGGTGCTGACCGCGCCCAACTATCGACATTTCGTGAAGGCCAAAGTGATCAAATTCACGCCTAAGAAAGTCCGCGTTGAATATCTCAACACGTGGAACTTCCCTTCTGGGAACGGCCTTCGATTAGAATATCTTTCGGATCCCGAATTTTTGGTGAAAATTTCATGTTCGTAAACTGTCGCGATAGGAATGGACTTCCGTTATTTATCGGAGATTATGTTCAATTCACTTACTGGGACCACCCCAATTTTCCCGACCCGGCAATAGGACAAATTACGAGCAAATATATTGCTTCCGATGAATCCGATGATCGAGAAACTCTCGTCGTAGAATCGGGCATCAGGAAATTTTCCATATATTCAAGGAGCACGTTCAAGCTATGCACTACTACCTCAACTTCCTAATGGCTGTCTTTGTTGCCGTGACTTTGATCACAGCCATTGATTTCACTCATCGACCTGGTTATTATGGTGAAATCATGCGCCAGTTCGATGAAGCCCGATATCCATCCGAGGAGATTCTTCCATGACAATTACTATCTACGGACATGCTCGATGTGTCTGGTGCAAGAAGGCCGTCGCGCTCGCGGAGCAGTATAATCTAGCCGTGGATTATCGAGACACTGATAAAGAGGGAGTCTTGGAAGAGTTGAAATCCAAACTTCCCAACGCGAAAACTGTTCCCCAAGTATTCTGGGACGATCGGCACATCGGTGGATATTCTGATTTGGCCACAGAAATTGAATCAACGATAGGAAATTACGGTCAAGGAGCACTCTAGATGGGAACCCGGCACTTAATTGCGGCATACATCGACGGTGAGTGTAAGTTGGCACAATACGGACAGTGGGACGGCTATCCCGCTGGACAGGGCAAGGATATTGCCGAGTTCATCGACAATCATCGAAGTGATATGGAGAAATTCAAGAAGCATCTTCGAGGTTGTGAATTCATCGAAGATGAGAGCGAATTGAACTCACTGGACCATCGGAACCCCGTGTATTCTCGTAACACCAGCGCCGGGATTCTCAGAATCATCTTGAATGAAGGTCCTCAGCGTCTGGTAGATGATGAGGAATTTGCATCAGATTCACTGATGTGTGAATGGGCATATGTCCTGGATTTTGATTTGGAAATTCTGGAAGTTTATCGGGGATTCAACAAGGAACAGCCCCGGGGACGTTATGCTCACCTAAAGAAAGTTCAATATAGCGACGATGTGCCTGAATATCTTCCGGTGACTCTGGACAAGATTATTCGACTTGCGGATCTGACCCCGGATAATTTGATCAATCTGACACGAGATATTGTTGAGGAGTATTACGTCTAATAATGGCAATTACAGATTTTGAAAAACGTGTCTTGGACATAATGATCGTTGAAGATTGTGGTTTCCAAGAGGCCCTGAATATCATCTTCGATTCAGATAGTGTGGATAAGTCCTCGATCCTGTCGCTCACAGATTACCTCGAGGAACAGGTTCCAGACCTGGACAAGGTTGCATATTTTATGAAAATATGGTGTGGGCAGACCAACAATCTGAAGCTCAATTTTGAGCACTACAAAACCGCGAACACGGCTCACGAATAATTCCCCAAATAAATAGGCATAGCTTCTGTGGAGAACCTATGCCATGCGCCTTGCGGGAATTGACTATTCGATGACATCACCTTCCATCTGCGTGTTTGACGGAAATGAATGGGATTGGAAATCTTGCACACTTCACTATATGTGCAAGAAAGATCCTATAGTCACTGATCAAATCAAGGGATCGTTGTATCCCGAATGGAACACTGATCAGGAAAGGTTCGATAATTTGGCCAGGTGGTCAGTGAATATCCTCCACGAATCAGGGGTAAAATATGCGTTCCTGGAGGGATATGCTTACAGCGCGGTCACGAATCGCCTGACTCAGATCGGTGAAAATACGGGTCTTCTGAAATTCTATCTCTGGAAGAATGAAATTCCATTTACAATCTTTGCACCAACCGCAATCAAGAAGTTTGCGACCGGAAAGGGCAATTCCAACAAGGAAGGTATGTACAATGCCTTTTTGGAAGAAACCAAAGTGAACCTATTCCAAAAACTTGGCCATAAGGTAGAGAGAAAGCACTGGAACCCTGTTTCTGATATGGTGGACGCCTTTTGGATTGCCAAGATGGGCCATATGAGCTATACTAATACCGAAAGCTAAGATGGAGTATTGAGCTATGATCATTCGGCGAAAAAGCGCCATTTCGGGAAAAGTTCACGAGAGGATAATTCCGGCCAACCCTGAGGATCTCCTAAGATGGGAGAATGGTGAGGATAATATCCAGGCCCTGATGCCATATCTCACGGCAGAGGATCGGGAATTTATTCTTACCGGCATTACTCCGGAAGAGTGGTCTGCCGTCTTTGCGGAGGCCGAGGATTGACCGCGCTAATTAGGAGTGGGAGAAAGCTCTCCCACTCCGCCGACAATCTCTAGCCGCTTTGCACATCAGATCGGAACTCGAAGATTCCATCAAAATATAAGACAGGCTAAATCCTGTCGGCGACACGAAAATCAACCAAAATAGGAATACCACTTTCATGTCGCACCAAAAATCTGATGGCGGAGTTCGCTATCTTGAAAACCCATTTGACTTGTTCTCCTTGATGGAATCAATTGAGATTGCCAAGTCACAGAACAAAGAAGTCCTATTCATGGACAGACTCATTGGAACCTTAAGACTAGATCCAGAAGCGGACCTCGTGAATCTCAACTACCGAACATTGACCTCTCTTGGTCTCCTCTCACTAAACTCAGCCAACACAACTGCAACCTGACAGAAAGTAATATCATGGGTAAACCAAAATCATCCGGTAGCTCCTACACCTCAAAGGGTCTCCATTCCAACGTCAATCAGAAAACGCTAAATGCGATGAAGGCAGATCGTGATCCTTCCGAGAAATGGATCAATATCATGAAGGCATATCTGAAAGAGCAAAATCCTTGGATGACCATCCCCAATCCGAACAAGGAAGAAACCCGCGCCCGTTTCATTCGTGTCCGTGCAAATGACAAGCTGGGTCATCCCAAAGAGCGTCAGAAAAATATGTATCGGATGAAGTGACGACATGAGTCTGGTAATCAACGGTGAGATCCAAGATTCGGTTCTCACCAAGAATGCCCGTGGTGGCACTGAATTGATGCGAGACCGGTTTCTGAAGGTGGTTGATCCTGACCTTCTTCAAGGGATCGCTGTTCACTTTTCGCGGCCACAAGAACCGATCCGGGATATGATCAACATTCTATATTGCCATGATCTGGCTGGAGACCCGGCGACCAATGTTCTGCACACTCAAATCGGCAAGGATGCCTTCGCTGCTTATGTCTTTGTTTCCTATTGGCAACGTGATCAATTCATCGCCCGATATGATCTTGATCTAGGCAAGTGTATTGTCATTGAAAATGCGATTGAGCAGGAATACATCGATGATCCAGCCCCATTCAAAGACCAAGAGACACTTCGGTTCATCTATCATACGACCCCGCATCGTGGCTTGGAACTTGCTGTTCCGATATTTCAACAACTAGCCAAGACCCATCAGAATATTCACTTCGACGTGTATTCATCGTTTGATCTTTATGGTTGGCCTTCACGAAATGAACCCTATCAGGCTCTATTCAAGACCATTGAAGATGATCCAAATATGACTTATCATGGATCGGTCTCCAATGGGGAAATTCTGGAAGCGCTGAAGAAATCCCACTTCTTTCTGTATCCCTGTATCTGGCCGGAGACTTCGTGTCTGGCAATGATTGAGGCAATCGCCTGTGGTGTCATTTCTATCTATTCCGCATGGGGAGCCCTCCCGGAAACCGGAAAATCTTGGTGCAATACAGGAATGCATACACTTGATGGGAAATCAGATGATCTTGCGGTCTTGTCCTTGGAAGCTACAAAACACCTTCTGAAGTCTATTGAAGTCATGGGCCGCGATGAATTTTTTCGACACCTGTGGAATATCCGAAATCCTAGCCTATTCTACCATTGTCATTCACTTCAAACATATAAGACTCGCTGGGACATTCTCCTAAGCACATTGAAAGGGCACGAATTTGACGTCCGTAGTTTCCTTCCCCAAACCGAAGAAATTTAATTCTCCGCCACAGACCCCAGAAGAGGTCATGGACAAACTTCGGGAATACAAGGCCAGTTTTTCCAATGAAATTTCCGAATTTCTGTGGAACCATGTTCTCTTTGAAATGACCAGATCGGGTGTCAATTTTGATGACAATCTGGACGACATGTTTCCGCATATGATCCTCGTTTTGGAAGCAATCAGGAGCCTGCACTTGTATGCCAATGACATTGAGCATCCACTTCAGGACATTGCGGAAGAGATGTTTCCCGGTGGTGAACCAGACGAAGAATCTGCTGGGGAAGAAGATAGTACCGAAGAGGACCCCGAATCATGATCCTTGTTGACTTTTCCCAGGTGATTCTTGCTTCCATGTTTGCCACGATCGGTGGTCCTGGCCACGGCGATGATATTTCGGAAGATTTTCTGCGACATGTTCTGCTCAATTCGCTGAAGGCATCCCGAAAGAAGTTTCGTGATGAATATGGCGAATTGGTAATCTGTTGTGATGACAAAGGTTCATGGCGCAGGGACGTGTTCCCTTATTACAAGGCAAATCGCCGGAAGTCTCGGGAAGAGTCAAAGTTGGACTGGAGTTCAATCTTCGAGACGATTGCCACCCTGAAATCTGAACTTCACGAGAATTTTCCGTATACAGTGATTCAGATACCAAATGCGGAAGCTGATGATATTATCGGGACCATATGCCATGAATATGGCGTGGAATTGAATAATGGCGCTGACAAGATCCTGATCCTATCTGGCGACAAGGACTTCATTCAGCTTCACAAATATTCCAATGTTGATCAATACAATCCGGCAATGAAGACTTGGGTTCGGAATAACAATCCCGAACGGTATCTTCTTGAGCATATTGCTAGAGGAGACGGCGGAGATGGTATTCCTAATGTGAGATCAGCAGACAACTGTCTTGTGGTAGGGGAGAGGCAGAAACCAATCACTGCCAAATGGTTGGAGCAGATTATCAACGATCCAGAATCTCTCGATCCTCTTGTGAAGGCCCGGTTGAAACGCAATCAAACAATCATTGATCTGGAAAATACACCGGACGACCTGAAGGAGAAAATTCTGGCCGCATATTGGGACGAAAAGAGCATCGGTAGATCCAAGCTCTGGTCCTATTTTGTTGAGAAGAAACTCAAGAATCTCATGGGTGAACTGAATCAGTTTTGAATGACATGGCAAAGAAAAACAAGACCTATCGTGAATTCCGTGATGACTACTATGATGAATGGGGCGACGAAGACCGCTCGGAACGAAAGCGGAACAAACTCAAAGACCGGAGAAATGAACGGCGAAAGAAGGTCGCCGACAAGATGAACCGATTCGAGGAACGCGACAATGACTGATCAACGATTGATTCTATCCGATGTAGATGGAGTTATGCTCTGGTGGGTAAAAGCCTTTGATGCCTGGATGGAAGCCCAAGGGTATGAGAAAATATCCCAGACAGATTATAGCACTGATCTCACCTATGGGGTAGGTGAACAGGAGGGAAGGGATCTTGCTCAGAGGTTTAACGAGAGCCGGGCTTTCCGAAACCTGGAACCTATGCCAGATTCATTTCACTACATGAACAGGCTCAACAAGGAATTTGGTTTCAGGTTTCATTGTATCACGTCCGTTCCTGATTCGGTTCAGGGTGTGCGGTTGAGGAATTTGAAAAGGATCTTTGGTGATCTGATCTACAAGGTCGATTGTGTTGGTCGATCGGCAATGAAGGGCCCGATTCTTGAACAATACAAGGATACCGGCCTGTTCTGGCTGGAAGACAAATATACCAATGCCAAGATGGGAGATGATCTCGGACTCAATGCCCTGCTATTTGATCAGCACTACAATGTGACAATGCCGCAGGATGTCCAACGCGTGAGCGGCTGGAAAGAAGTATATCAAATTGTGCGTGATAGTGTATTGGAAGGGGTCCCGGAGGACTAAATATACCGAACGACCAATTACATTATTCGAGGCAGGGTTGTTCCAATTTTTGTGGATGACCCTGCCGTTTTCATATAAGCGGAGCTACCGTTTGCCACTATACAATATTGAGAATACCGAATCTGGTGAGATTCGGGAGATGAGCATGAAAATCTCGGAACTTGAGATTTTCCTGAAAGAAAACCCCCACTGCAAACAGCTATTATCCAAGGCTCCCTCTATCGGGGATCCTATCAAGCTTGGACGCAAAAAACCGGATCCTGGTTTCCGGGAACTGCTTCGGCGGATCAAGAAGAACAATCGTCACAGCAACATCAACACTTTCTAACGGAAGAGGAGAGGCAGCAAATCACGAGGAGGCAAAGGAACACATCCCGATTCCGTTTAAATAACCGTAGCAAGGAGCATCGACAAATGTCATCCAACAAGCGTCTGTCAAAGGCAAAGCGGAACCAAATCACCAGGGAGCAAGACTACTTGGTCAACCGGAAATTCGCCATGAAGCGGATTACCCCAATGACCGATAATCAGTGCCGATTGTTCCAAAGCTATGCCGCCGGGAAACATATTGCCTCTATAGGATCTGCTGGAACCGGAAAGACATTTGCCTCGATGTACCTTGCCTTGAAGGACGTGATGGAGAAGGGAGAATATGAACGGATCATTATTGTCCGTTCAGCTGTTCAATCCCGTGAACAGGGGTTCATGCCCGGCTCACTTGCTGAGAAGATGAGCTACTATGAAGCACCCTACATGGACATTGTCAATGATCTATTTGAGCGCAAGGATGCCTATCAGATCATGAAGCAGAAGGGAATGATCACGTTCATGAGCACCTCATTTGTTCGTGGTCTGACTTTTGATAATAGTATCATCATCGTTGATGAGGTACAAAATCAGAATTTTCAAGAGATCAACACAATTGCGACGAGGGTTGGCCATAACTCAAGGTTGCTTCTCTGCGGTGACGTGAAACAGGACGATCTCAAGACTTCTCGTAATACGCGAGATAATTCCGGCCTAGGAGACTTCCTGAAGGTTGCCCGAAAGATGTCGTGTTTTGACATCATCGAATTTCAGACTGATGATATTGTTCGGTCCGGGTTCGTAAAAGAATACATCATTGCCAAAGAAAGGACATTGGAGTTGGCCTGATCGGGCCAGCCTCTTTCATACTCATGCCAATTCCATCATTTCAACAATTCAACGAGTCTTACACTCGCAAATATATCTCGATCACCTACGATGGTGCCACACAGACCAAACTCCGAGCCTGGTGCATGGAGAATGGTTTCAATCTTGGTGTGAAATGGGATGGAACTCTCCAAAATATCGGGGAGTTCCAATTTCATACCACGATTTTCCATAGTATCAATCCTGTATTCTTGAAAAATGGTGATAAGGAAATTTTCGGTAAAGCCTTCGGCAAGGGCTTCAAACTGCTTGGAGAAAACCATGATATTCCTGTTCTCATGTTGGAGTCTCACGACATTCAACAAGTAAGATGGCACTTTGAACAACTAGGCTTCGAGGACGAATGGCCCACCTATGTCCCTCATGTGTCATTGTCCTATGACAGGTCCGTTTCATATGACCTTCACGACCTTGAAGTTCCTGATTTTGAATTGAAGTTCAATCGTGTCTCAATCCAGGACATTTGAGCACAGCGACCGCTTTCAATTTCTTCCTCTGACAGATGAAATTACGGAACGTGGTCGCGTATACACGACCCCAGAGGGCAACAAGTATCCGTCGGTGACTACTGTGATAGGCGGGGTCGGGGATCACTCTGGTCTGGACGAATGGCGAGCCCGCGTGGGCGAAGAAGAGGCAAAGCTGGTCTCACGGATCGCTTCCAAACGCGGAACAGCGGTCCACGAAACTGTGGAAAAATATCTGAAGAATGATCTAGAGTATCTTTCGGATGCGAATTATGCTACCAAGAATTCCTTCCGGAAATTGAAGCCTGCGTTGGACAAACACATGGGCACGATATTCGGTCTTGAGGTCGCCCTGTATTCAGATAAACTTCGATGTGCTGGCCGCGTGGACAATATCGCCGAATGGGACGGTGAGTTGAGCATCGTGGATTTCAAAACTTCCAGGAATGAGAAGCAACGGGATTGGATCACAAACTACTTTCTCCAGGAGTCTGCCTATGCCTATTTCTTCTATGAGAGGACAGGAGTTCCGATCGGACAACTGGTAACGGTTATCACGGTGGACGATGGCTCATGTCAAGTATTCGTGGAGAGAACGCGGGACTGGATAGAAAAATTCTTTGGGGTTAGAAAAGAATTTGGGTCTAGACACGGCTGGTAAATTGTAGTATGGTATCTTCATAGTCAGAGGAGACCAATACTCATGTCTACCGTGTTTGAAGCCGCTTGGAAAGAGGCCCACGAGGCGGGGGAAGCTGCCGTCTCGGCCCTGAAAGTTGTGCCCATGGTCGTCGGAACGGAGACGCATCTGTTCTCGGGTGACCTCGACAACTCCAAGCCCACCTACTTTGTGGAAGATGGAGTTTGTGGTTTCGCTTCCGTTCACGTCAAACCGGCAACCTCGCAGTTTGCCCGTTGGGCCAAGAACACCCATCGGATGCACCGGGACGAATATCTTGGCGGCGTGTATATGAGCGTCTCAGCCTACAATCAGAGCCTCCAGAAGAAGGAAGCCTACGCGAGAGCTTTCGCCAAGGTCCTTCGCGACAACCTGGATATCAATGCTCGGGTCGAATCGAGGATGGACTGAACAATGTTCTTCTATCGCGATGATAAATCCGGATCTTCCTTTTTCATGAAGGATCCAGATCCGAACCGGCTTTACCGGAAGCACCTGGAGAACCACTTCTTCCTCAAGTTCATCGAAGTGAATTCCGATTCACCCGTGGAGAAACGGCAAGCCGGAATTGAGCTTGAAATCTGCGAGAGGAAACTCAAATTCTGGAGCCGGTATCCTGGGTTCGATAAGAGTCGGATGGAACATGACATCGCAGAGTTGAAGAAGCAATGGAAATCTCGGTGACACGATACATGGTTGCCAACGAGGAACTTGGCATCTTTCTCGGAATATTTGAGAATGTTGCCTTCTTCTCCACGCAGAACGTGGTAGCGGTAGATCGAGCGGTTACTTTTGATGATGAGGTTTCCGCGATCCAGTTCATTCACCGTGTGGAAGAATATGACGAGCGGTTCAAGGGACTGAAAGTGCTTCCGGTAGATTGTCACGATAGATATGCTTCAGTCGTGGAAATCATCAAAGCCGGTCACGGTTCCTACGCGAGGGAAATGTTTGAGATGATGCCTGCGGTGACGGACACACTTCACTAATAGACTGGAAAATCAATGATCGACAACATTCTCCGAACCTCACTGAGCGTGTTCTTTCCTTACACTCTCCTTATCCTGGGCCTTTTGGTGCACGAAGGATTCATGTGGGTCCTTGGCACATTGATCTGGGTCGGTTTCGGGTTGGTATCACTGGCCTTGGTTCGAACCGACTTGGTAATCAAGAGTGCGATCGGGAAAATGGCCGAAAATCAAACCGTGGTGCCGACTATCTCATTGGCAATCTTCTTGATTTTGCTGGCCAAACTATCTCTGGTTCCTCTTTGGTATTTCATGTTCATCGATGGCTGGATCGCGACTGTAGCGGCCTCCGTGTTCACAAACGTGGCAATTGTAATGGTCACCGTCATTACTCTGATCAGTTCCCGGGAGAAAAGTTCATGATCACAGGACTCGAAACTCTGTATATTCTGATGCGCACGGATCTGGCATCAATGAATCCTGGAAAGGCGTGTGCCCAAGCGTGTCACGCTGCCAACATGTTCGTCCACGAGGTTGAAAGCAGGTTCTCCGAACGGGACAGACATGATCTCATCGACTGGTCCAAACAGACAATTCAGGGGTTCGGGACAACGATTGTCCTCGGGGCTGATTGGGACACGATTGCGGAAAAGGTTCATTTCGCGATAAATGATGGTTTCGTGGCAGGTATTGTCCGTGATCCGACTTATCCGATTCGGGACGGCGAGGTCACTCATCTGATTCCCCTGGACACCTGTGCCTATATTTTTGTCCGTGATCGAACGGATCCCAAAGCGGTAAGATTGCTAGGAGATATGGAACTTCATGCCTGAAATTATCAATCATTGCCTCCACTTTACCCCGGACAATCTCCGAAAGGTGGAAGAACACTATGATGCGAAATTTGTAGTATCAACTGAACATAAGGGCGTCTCCTGTTCAGTATTCTATACGGCCGAGCCCCATCCGGTTTCAAAGTCGCGATACATGGCCCTGTATTATCAGGCGGGCAATCTCATGGTCACCAACGGAGCTTGGATCGAAGATCAAGAAATTGATGCCGTGGAATCGGGAGGGGAAATTATTTTCTCACGGCACCGACACGACTTCTTTTGCACATCCGACAAGGAAATCTGCATTGACGGCGGCAGGGAATATCACCGGCTGGTGGGCAATATTCACGGGTGTAAAAGGCATACCCTGATTGTTCGAGACGGTACACTTCAAATTGCGACACCGACCGAACTTTGAAATCACAGATTGGAATTATATGGGTTCCGCGATAGGCAATGCCTTCTTCAGTGGACTGTCCATGGAACAACTATGGACGTGCGTTGCACTGTCCAACAACCGAGAAGAATTTGATGCGGCAGTGGAAGCCGCGATACAATTGAAGGAGTTAGTTGAGAATGAACGATGATATGACCGGGCACAACAGCAATGGAATTATCGGGGATGAACTTAGGCAATTCATTGAGCGATTTGAAACTCTGGCCGCTGAACGGCATGAGATTTTGCTTCAGCAACGCGAGGTGATGGCAGAGGCAAAAGGACGTGGTTTCGATCAACGGATCCTGCGCAAAATTGTCGCCCTCCGGAAACGAAAGCCGGATGAACTTGCAGAAGAGGAAGCCATCCTCGATCTGTACAAGGCCGCTCTAGGAATGATGTAATGGACATCCTATCCCAGATCAAAGCCGATAGCATCCGTCTTCGGAAAGCAAAGGATCCTCTTGCTCCTTTCTCGACTTTCGTGATATCTGAAATCATGGCCCTCGGGAAGATCGGACAAACACGGGAAACTAATGATCACGATGCTGTCCGGGTTCTCAAAAAGTTGAGGGGAACGACAGAGGAAAACATGAATATTCGGGCTACAGTCGAGGGACTTCGAGAGCTCGAATTTCTGAACAGGTACCTTCCGTCGATGGTCTCTGAACAAGAAGTGAGGGATTTCCTGGATACCATAGAGGTCGAAGGAAAGGGTCCGATAATGAAGGCTGTGAAAGAGCACTTCGGTGTCCGCGTGGACATGAAGATGGTAGGAAGCATGGTATCATGACCGGAATTCAACTTTGGGGTTGACAAGCTTTAAATAGTGAGCCATGTTAATCTCACAACCCCCAGTGGAGAAAAGACCATGAAACCGATCTTTGCCCTCGTCGCCGCCCTGTTCATCGCCGCGTGTGCCGGTGAACCCGGTTCTTCTTATGTCGATTGTGCCTGCCCCAACGGAGACTTCGGCGGCTTCGGTGCCGGTGGTGGCGTCGGGATGATCTCGGATGCCCCCGCGACCGACTCCGGCGTAAACTGAGATGAAGCGTCCCGGACTAATCGACGATATTCGTCTCGTCCGGCAACAAATAGTCTCCCGTCAATGGATGCCAGACGACGGGAGACTATTTCGGATCTTCGGTGACAACTGGAGATTGGCATGGGAAGCGTTGAATATGAACTCTACTCCCCACGCAACGGCTCTCGTGTCTAGGGAATATCCATCCTGGACTATGGACATGTCGACCGGAACACTTTCGGGAAAAGAAATTCTCCTGGCCTTGCTCCAGAAGATGGAGGATCAACTTCTTGAAGCCTGAACAGCGAATGATCGAGAACACGACAGACCTGATTGAAATGATCGAAGGAGGTCATTTCCCGTCGCATGATCAGATTTCGAGCAACTACAAATACATGTCCCTCAACTATGTGGACATGATGATGGCATTCAATGGCGTATTGAATTCAGCCTGGAAATTTCAGGAAGATATGTACCCGGATACATTTCTGGAAGTTCAGAAGGAACCCTATCAGTCGTGGGAATTTCGACTGATGGAGCCGGATATCACGGATAAGGTTTTCATGTGTTGCCACGAAAACCCGGCACGTGCATATCTCCTGGCAACACTCCGCATGGAACAATACCTCGAAGGGTAGTTTGATGAAACTGACGCCAGATGTAATTTCAGACTTCATTGAACTTCGTGAGATCATTGAGGATCGGTTGATCCATGTGACGAAAATGCAGCGAGATCTGATCTACAAAAAGGATCGGAGACGAAAGCAATATAATTGGATGTTTCGGCAACAGGAATGGCACCCCGGTGAACTGATCCAACTGTGGACGACAGGCGAGGGCACGACGATGGTGACCGTCCGGTATTCCGACGAGGATTACAACGAGTGTACATACGAGATTCCCCTCGTGTGTCTCCTAGATGATACCTTTGAGGATGCAGTCAAGACCGAGGCTGACAAGGTTTGTGACTTGTGGGACAGGCAGAGGAATGTAGAGGAGCATCAAACTCTCGCGGCCAAGAGGGCTCAACTCGAAGCATTGAAGAAGGAACTTGGTGAAACATGAACTACACGGGAATGGATGCGGAAGCGATGTTCGGTGCCGGTGAGCAAAAAAACGCCGAGTCGGACGATAACATGACTTCCGTTGAGCGGGACGCTTTTATCACATTGTGGAACTACTGCCGGAGAGTCTATGTTTCGGATGGTTGTATGCCAAAAGAGGACAGGATGGACGGTTGCGGATCCTGTCGCTGCCTGGATTTCTTTGAAATGATTGCGGATCACTCAGATGATCCGATGCTACAGGAAATGATAAAGGAAAATTAATGCATAGCGATAGCAATATTTACAGTCTCATCGAGGCATCCAATCCTCGAAGTTCCGAGGAGGAATTGCTCCATGAAATTCAATTAGAGTTGGTTCGGGCCCGAACCAAATTCCCCGGCAAGAATGTCACCTTTGCCGCACTGGTAGAAGAGGTCGGTGAACTTGCCACTGCTACCTTCGAGGAATCTCGCGCAAATGTCCGCAAGGAAGCCATTCAAGTTGCAGTGATGGCCATGCGAATGGTCCTTGATGGGGACCATAGTTTTGACGAGTGGCGAGCCGAGAAGGGCCTGGATCCACTGTTGGAGACTTCTTAACATGTTATTAGGTCTCACAATAGGATTACTGATAGGCATCTGGCTGGCCGGATGGATCATTGCCATCTACGTGCACACGGATACCTACCGAACGATCAAACCACTTGAACTTCTAATATACGTCGCCTGGCCATTTTCGGCGATCACTGGCATTATCATTCTGGGTGCAAAGTTTCCGGTTGCTCTGGTTGCAGAAATTCGGAAACGATGGGGCGAACACTTTCCAAACAAAAAGGAATCTGACGAATGACAAACACTTTTCTGGCGGCAGTTGTAATTGCCGTCTCTACCACTTTCGGTGTCCAGGCATCAACGGTGGATCTCACGGGCGTCACCGGAACTTGGGGAACACCCACTGGTGGCTTCAATGTGAACCACATCAACAACGGCTCTGTCAATGCCGGTGTCCGTTGGGGCACCGGTGCAAATCAGAGCGGATATGATTTCAAGGCGGCGCCCCTGATTTCCAACATTGTTCCTGACCAGGAATTCACGATCGGAAACTTCACTCATCACAATTTTCCGATCACGGCAGGAACTTCCATCACCGCAGTAGATCTGGTCGTGAACTACACGCTGGACTTTGCCTTCGGGTCTCGAGATTTCAGCTCCCGGTTTTCGTTTGATCATTGGGAAACCCCGAATGAACCAAGCATCTGTGCCGATGGTGGCCGCAACGGAGCCGGCGTCAACGTGGCAGGATGCGCGGATCGTGTCAAGATCACGACCGATCTGAGTTCCGACGTGGTGACCTTCGTGGACGAAGATGGAACAGAGCATGAATATGTTCTCCACATCACTGGTTTCCTCGACGGAAAGGGCAATCCGGTATCGGAGTTCTGGACGGTAGAAGGGAAGACGAATACAGCTTCCCTACAGGGCGTGTTCACCCACAAGGCCAACATCGCTCCCATTCCCCTTCCAGCGGCAGGATTTCTCCTCCTGGGTGCCATTGGTGGCCTAGGTCTGGTAGCTCGTCGGCGTCGGAAATGAAATAATTACTCCCGAGAGGACGCAACTTTTCGGGAGTAATTCTCATGATTTCATTTGCACTCGGAACCCTATTCGGGTTCTATCTGGCCACCTTGGCCTTTGTCCTATTCTTGTCCGTCAACAACGGAAACTTTGAATGGAAAACGTTGATCTCTTGGAGGTTCTGGACGATTCCATATGCCTTCATTCGAGAGCAACTTCGGAAGACACCTCCCAACTAAGGGTAACACGGAAGAATTTGGGGACCGTTGTTTACCCCAAACCCTTCAGAAAAGAAAGCTGTCAATGCTTTAGTATGATGGTTGTTGACTAAGTAGGAGTAGGCATCTACTCGGTCGGGAGGTTTCACCGTGAAAGACTATGTATGGAGGGTCGGGGTTTCCATCTCGGTCCTCCTTAATGTTATCTTGGGTGGGTCTCCTGACCAGAGCTTCTCGGCGCGGAACTATGAGTGGAAGCGTCAAGGAAGGTTCAATCTCGTTTGGTTGATCGACCTCGTTTTCCGGAGCGCCCTGCGGGAAGATTCTCACTGCCTCGAATCTTGGTCCTACTGGAAAATCCGTGTGACCAAGCTACACAAGAACCGGACCTAAAATTATTTTCAAAAATTCTCCGAAGAGGTTGACAACTTCGGTTGCATAGACTATGTTTAATACATAGAGACAGACAACCAGAGAAAGAGACCAGATCATGCGCCTCGGAACCGAAACCGGAAGCCTCGTCAATCACCTCTCGACCCGCGGCACTTCGACCGTGAAGCCCGAAGTTGGTATGGGCGCGACCGTCTACGGATGGACCGATCGCCATGCCGCGACCGTCGTCTCCGTCGAAGGCAACATCTTCACCGTTCAGCATGACCGCGCGGTTCGGACCGACGACAACGGGATGTCCGAAATGCAAAAATACACCTTCTCGGCTGACCCCGAGGGGATCAAAGATTCCTACCGGATCGAGAAAGACGGCCGCTTCACCGAAGTGCGGAAGAACCCCGAAACCGGCCGCTGGAACAAAGTCGGCAAAGGGAACGTCCGTCTCGGCTTCCGCGATCACTACTACGACTTCAGCTTCTGAGAAGGGAGACCCCGAGATGAGCACCTTCCGGTATACCTATGGCGACGAATTCAACGCACCCGAACTGTCGCATATCGCCCGGGAGCTGGAAGATGCTCTCGGGGAAGATTTCGACTGGTACCAACATCCCTATATCGGTTACGCAGAGTCCTACGATGAGTTGAAGGAGGGTTTCGGTTCCCCCAACTTCAACTGCGTCCGCGGCAAGACTTACTGGTTCGGGTGGGGAAGGCAGTATTAGGAGGATCCCATGTCCCATCAGAAAACCCTGTATCTCATGATCGGCCTGCCCGGCGCGGGGAAGTCCACTTTGGTCTCCCGTATCCTTCGGGTCAATCCGACCCTGACCGTTCTGTCGACCGATAACTTCATCGAAGAGGTTGCCGAGCGTGAGGGTAAGACATATTCCGAGGTGTTCAAGGATGCCATTGGGGATGCCACGCGGAATCTCGAGGAGACCAAGAGGAAGGCGCTGGAAGAAGGCGCTGACGTGATCTGGGATCAGACCAATCTGACGCGGAAGAAGCGGAACAGCATCACCAGGGTATTCAGGGCCGCAGGCTACCGGATCGAATATTACCTGATCCTGGTCGAGGAAAAACGGCGCTATGATTGGTACAAGCGCCTCGACTGTCGTCCGAATAAGAAGGTGCCTCGTAAAGTGATCAAGACCATGACTCATCACTTCCAGATGCCTGAATCCGATGTTGAGGACTATGATGGCATCCGTGTCTATGACATCGACGGAAATCTGATTTACAAGGAGTGAAATTCATTGCATTTTTCATGTATGGTCTTCGGGCTGAACGTTGAGAAGAAACTGCAACCGTTTCACGAGTATGAGTGCACGGGTATCAAAGATGAATATGTGATTGAAGTTGATATCACGGAAGAGGTTCGATCCGAGTTTGAAGCATATGATTCATCCGGGCATTCCTTTCGTGATTATCTCCAATACACTTACGGGGAAATTGAAGAGGTTCCCGTGGGCAAGAAGCCGAATATTCGGGAATACACCTGGGCAGAGGTCGATGAGAATAATGAAATTGTTGCCGTCAAGAAATTGACCAATCCAAATTCTCAGTGGGACTGGTGGGTCACGGGAGGTCGATTTGCGGGTCACCTCCTTTTGAAAAACGGAGACCGTGTTAATTCTGCCTGTGCTCGTGATGTGGATATCACGAAGATCATCTCAGAAGCTTCCGATCTAGCCGCCACTGAATGGGATGAAGTTCACGAAGTATTGGGTGATGATAATACCTGGGAAACGTGGAAAGATGTTTCTGCTCGGATTTCGGATTGGGGTGAGCGGCGGGAAGCGTATAATGGACAGGAACCGGTTAAGAAGATTCGTAGAATTAGCCAATTCCTTATCGTTGATCAATTTCTCCTTTCCAGAGACGAATACATCGAATTTCACGCACGCCGAGCATTTCCGACTTTCGCGATAGTCGATGTCCACGGAGAATGGCACTCCGGAGATTGGTCTGGCGATGAACAGGACCGTGAAAATTGGATCAATTTCTTCTGGATGATGTGGAATGAATTGGATCCATATACGGTGATTACAGTCGTAGATTGTCACATATGACTATTTGAGATCGTTTGGATGTCATATATGACGCCCTAATATGTGGTTGCCAAGTCCTATTATCTGGGTTAAGATACCACCGAAAAGGAAAAATCTAATGGTTCGTCTCATCGGTGATGTCCACGCGAAGATGAAATCCTATATGGAAATCACCAAGGACGTAGATCATAGTATCCAGGTTGGCGACTACGGCATCGGCTTCATCGGCCCGACCCAACTGGTCCCCGACAGTTTCATTCAATGGCAAAAGGATAATCCTGGGCACCGGTTCATTCGTGGCAATCACGACTGGCCGGATGGGTGTCGGCATTGTCCGAATTGGATCCCCGATGGTAAATTTGAGCGTGATTGGATGTTTGTCGGTGGTGCATTTTCAATTGACCGCGATCGGAGAATAGAAGGACTCAGTTGGTGGCGGGATGAGGAACTCAACTATGCGACGCTGGATTCCCTAATTCTGAAATATCAAGCATGTGCCCCTCGCGTGATGATCACTCACGATTGTCCATACAATGTCGGTGTGGACCTGTTTGAAAAGACTGGTCGCCTGATCGGAAACGGAAAACTAAACAGCACGAGGACTTCACTTGCCCTGGATGCCATGTTCAGTGAGCACGAACCAGAACTTTGGATTTTCGGTCACTACCATCACGACGTGGACGAAGTGATAGGAAAGACCAGGTTCATCTGCCTCGGGGAACTTAGCTACATTGATATGAATCCCCACACTCTAGAGATTATCAAGCATCCAGATTGGGGATATCCGAAAGGATACCGCGGACCATGAATCAACAACCCTCATTCTAACGAAACATTGAATGCACTCTCAAATTATCAAAAAAGGATTGGAAAATGAGTTATCCATGGACGAAGGTTCTTCCGCCAAATGAGATGTATCATCTTTGCTTGCCGATGACCCGCCATATCTATCATGATTTTGATCATGTGTTGTCTATGTATGAATATCTGGATAGTTACATGGTTCCATATTCGGCAGAACTTGACTGGGCAGTCTTGTTTCACGACATTGTATATGACAACGGACCGGAAAAGGAAGCAAGGTCAGCACTTAAGGCATTGGAATATCTAAAGGATACTGCTGGGGTGTGCCTTCAAGACGTGTATGATTTGATCATGAATACTGCCGATCATCTTGTCACTGATGATCCATTGTCCCTTCATATTATCATGGCGGACCTTCATCAGCTCGCGGAAGGTGACTTCACCGTCACCAAAAACTGGTCCCTGATCATGGAGGAGAACATGCAAATTCACGATTGTTCCCTCGAAGAATCCGCAAAGGGAAGCCTGAAATTCATGGATGGTCTTCAAGATCGAATCAGGAAAAACATGCAGACCGCGCCCGAACAGATCGACTTCTGGCTTCGCGTTATGGACGGGATCCTGCTCACAAAGGCCCTGAACAGGGCCGTAATTGATCATCAAAGAACAGCATGTGCCCTATATGGAGTTCACCAATAATGAGCAAGAAGCACGACGACTTCGGCAATCGGATGAAGGGATATGAGAAAACCGGAACCTGGTTGACCGTTCCAGTCACTCAGCCACTGTGCATCCGAATCGACGGCAAGGGGTTCTCCAAATTCACCAAGGGATTTTCCAAGCCGTTTGATGCCCGAATCAGAGCGGCAATGGTAGAGACCACAAAGACCCTGATAGAAGTGACAAGTGCCAAAATCGGATACACACAATCTGATGAGATTTCCCTGGTGATCCTCCCCGGAGAACATGCATCGGAGCACATCTTTGGTGGAAAAGTTTCCAAGCTCAATTCCATTCTGGCCTCTGTTGCCACTGCACACTTCAACAAGGCTCTGGGGCATACCAAATTGGCCTATTTCGATTGCCGAAGTTTTGGTGTCCCGACTCTGGAAGAAGCTGCTAATGTTCTGCTCTGGAGGGCACAGGATGCCCGAAAGAACAGCATTAGTGCTGCCTGTCGTTGGATCGCTGGGCATCGAGAAATGCAAAATCTGGATCAACAACAGATGATCAACCTGATGAGTTCCAAGTATGGGATCTTTTGGCATGGCCTGGAGCCGGAATTCAAATACGGGACCTTGGTGTTTTCAAAAAATATGACTAGACGGGCGGGAGATCTTGAGCTAGACTTCATCCCGGAGGCCAAGCGTCCTGATCCCGATACTATGATCACGCGAAGGTCTCTAGTTGAGGAGCCGGCATCAGAGCCGTGCTTCGAGACCTACCTGAACTTGCTGACCTGAAGGAAAGCTCTTGACACAGACTTGGACTATTCCGCGTTCCGAGACTTCTCGGTTCTACAAGAGATTGGGGAAGAGGACGCTGGATCTATCTCTGGCGCTTCTAGGAGCGTTACTGATAGCTCCTTTCTTGCTCCCACTAGTCTGCCTATATGGCCTGTATTCCCAGGACCGTGTGGGTCAGGATGGCAAGCGATTCAGGATATGGAAACTCCGGACTATGATTCGGGACGCGGATCAAATTCTTCAGGCGCAATTGAAATCCGATCCTGAATTTCGATCAATCTGGGAACAATGTCCTAAAATGGCGAATGATCCTAGGATCACAAAGATGGGACGTTGGTTGCGGAAGGCTTCAATAGACGAGCTTCCACAACTCTGGAACGTGATCAGGGGTGATATGAGTCTGGTCGGGCCGAGGCCGTTTCTCCCGGAGCAAGAACAATATTATCCCGGCGACGCCTACTATAGGATGAAACCAGGGATCACGGGTTTCTGGCAACTGACGGAAAGAAACTCACCGAGCCTTGTGGTCCGCAGCTACCATGATACTGAATATGAACGAAACATGTGCCTCGGAATGGATTTGTTTCTGATCTTGATGACGGTGGCCGAAGTGTTCCGGGGAAGTGGAAAGTAATGAGTCTCCCCAAACCAGACGAATGGTACCGAAAATGGCGCGGCCGATGGAAGAACCGGACGGGGAAGATTGGGTTCATCGACACATGTATGGCGACGATCAAGATTCCGAAGTATGTGAAATGGCAATGCGAAGTGGGATCGAAGCTCGCTGGCTTAAGCCGGTGAATGTTGATGAAGTTGAAATGATCGCTAATGCTGGTATGATCCGAGAAAGACTTAGGAAAAATTGTGGCGTTGTTCTTCTCTTCGATTCCGCAAATACCGAATGTTAGAGACTTCGCGGCTGCGGACCAAGAAAATTCGCCTCGGATATTCATACAATCGACGTTGCTATTTTCCTTCACATGACACGACATAAGGTGAAGTCTGACACATGATCAAGAAATTGAAATGGGAAACCTACGTGAACGATGATTTGATTACATCAACTCCTGTGGGCATCTTCACGATATGGAAAGTCGGTATCGAAAGATGGACAGTAACAGGCCCAAATATTTTTCTGGGCCCGTTTGATACCTGTGATGAAGCAAAGGATGCGGCATATCGCGCACTCCAAGAAGCCGTGTTTCGGTGCTTGGACGAGGATTTTGTCAACCTCCTTAGATTTAAGCAGATCTCTTTCCCTTCTGATTTTTGAAAAATGTGGTTGCCTTCTCGGTTCCACTAAGTTAAGGTAAGCTCAAATCAAGAGGAATCGTCATGAATCGACTTCTGATCACCCTTGCCCTTCTGGCAACCACACTTGGTGCTTGCGCGCCCACCCAACCCGAGTGGAATGCAAGTGTCTATGTGGATGATGAATTTCTCTCCGATTGCGAAGAACACCTGATGGAGGACTGCTTCTGATGACCTGGACGCTGTTTATCGACGATGAACGGATCCCGGAAGATGTGACCTGGGTTGCCTACACGGATCCAGAGATCCGCGATTTTGAAGTGGCCAGGAATATCAGCCACGTGGTCGAGCTTCTGGCATTCCATGGCTCTATGCCAGACTTCATCAGCTTCGATCACGATCTTGGTGATCATACCGCTTCCGGTGCTCAGATTGCCAAGTTTCTGATAGCACTGGACATGGCCGATCAACACGACCTCTACTTTTATGGATCCGAGGTGAAACAGGAATTCCTGAAAATTCTGGACGATAATCGGAGTAAGTTTCGGTTTTCTTCAGATTTTAAGTTCGTGGTTCATTCCCAGAATCCTGTCGGAAAACAGAATATCGAGGGAATTCTGCGCGGATACTTGCAACATCACTTGAACCGTGAGTAAAAATCATGAATGACCTCATTGAATATTACGCTCGTGGTAATGTGATCCTCAGGGCGTATCGTATCCATGATGATCCCTACGGTGCATTTGTGGAGGAGCTTAGTCCTGAGGTCGCTGAACGTGTCGAGTTCTACACTCCGGAATGAGCAAGGAAATATCATCAACTTCGTCGCAAAAAATGGGAAGATCACCCCGAGGAGAAATGGGAATCATGAATCTCCAGGAATTGATCCAGTTCGGATTTGAAGGATTTCCTCGCTCAAGGATGCAATGGATGGAAGTCGAGCACCTGCCAAACCATCTGTGGTGTCCAGACTATGATTATGATCACGTCCAACGGTTCTTCGACGGTGAGGTGTTCGAGGAAGTCGCGCTTCGGACGTGGCTGTGCACGGACACAACCGTCGGCCTCTATGGCATCCTATGGAACGGTGTTCCTATAGCGGTGACCTATCAGGGTTGTCGAAAAGGCGACCGGGTATGGATTTTCTTCAATGATTTGACTGAAGAAAGGATGTTCCGAAAATTTCTAGAATATCGCGCCGATGAATATGTTCAATCTTCCAAAGTCGGCCTATCTCCTGATCTTCTGAGTATGGAGTTTTCACCAGATAAGAGGTACGACTGGCAAACTGGGCCGCTATACAATATCAACCTCACGCGAGAATAAGGGAGCCTGATTTCTCATGAATAACAACGCATTACTACATTCAACTGGAGCAGGAATTCTCCTGGCTCTCGTTTCCGTTCTCACTGTCAATGTTCTATTGGGGATGGAAGCATCAACCCTTGAAATCCTGGCCGTGTCCACATCATTCGTGTGCACGATGTGGTTTGTGTGGCAACTTCGTGTTGCCTATATCATGATGGGAATTACGACATTCTTGTATTCCCTGGTGTTCTTCGAGGTCGATCTGCTTGCATCAGCGGCTCTCAATTTTGTGTTCCTGATGCCATTCGCTATTTATGGTTGGTATGTATGGGGCAAGGACGGGGAACTTCCTGTCCGATCTTTGATCGCCGATTGGAAGCAAGACGGAATTCCACTTTGGCTTTGGATCACGCCACTGATTTGGATTTCCTTGGTCGCCTTCTTCACGGCCATGGGAGGACAATTCACCGGTCCCGATTCGTTGATCCTACTCCTGACCGTGGTCGCTCAGATGCTGATGACACACAAAAGACTGGAGAGTTGGCATGTATGGGCAATCATGAACGTGATTGCGATTGGAACATACCTTTCTGCGGGGCTCTACCTCGTCACATTCCAATACCTGTTCTTCCTGGGCAATACTATCTTTGGCTGGTATATGTGGAGGAAATCCCAAAATGTACAATAACGGTGTAATTCTCATGACCGCACTGGTGCCCACGGTCGGGCACCAGTATCTGGTAGAAATGGCACAGTTCGGATGTGAAAAGTTAACCGTGATTATCTGCGGAAGATCACATGAACCAGTTCCTGGACTTCAGAGGATCCTAGCCTTCAAGAGACAGTTTGATCGTGATGATTATCCATGGATCAAATTTGTGCTCCATGAAGATAATGACGCTCCACAGAACCCACCGGACGGAGACCAAAGTGGCTTCTGGGACTACTGGAAAGCCGTTGTAGAGAAGCACGTGGAGGGCGCTGTGGATGCGGTGTTTGTATCGGAGCCCTATGGCAAATATCTCGCGGATGTTCTTGATGCCGATTTTCTACCTATTGACGTGAACAGGAATGTGTTTCCTGTAAAGGGCGAACGGGCCCGATCTGAAATAAGGCGCCTGGACGGCAGGGTCGGTTCCAAGATCATGCCGGGTTTTCGTCCGTTTTTACAGCGAAACGTGACCCTCTTCGGTCAAGAATCGGTTGGAAAAACCACACTGACAAGGAAACTCGCGGATTATTATTTCTGGCAGGAATCTCCAGAGTGGGCACGGCAATATCTGGAAAACACGGGCTTGCCTGTCAATGAAGTTACAATGCGGAATATCCTTTTCAGTCAGACGAACCAGCAACATGCTATTCGGAACATGACAGATAAACTAGTCACGGTAAGGGACACTGACCTGATTTCCACCTATGGCTATTACAAACTGATGATGAGAGACGGCAGACTTCCATACAACATGAAATTTCTTGAAGAAATCAAGGCGGGGGTTCGGATCCACCAGGAAAATTTCAAGAATGATATTCATGTGCTTCTCAATCCCAAGGGTTTCCCCTTTGTTCCCGACCCCCTGAGATATGGCGGTGACAAACGCGAAACGGATATTCAATATTGGCGGGATATCCTAGAGGAATTTGGCATCGCCGACTACATCGAGGTAGATGCCAGGGACATGGATGCAGTATCCCTGGTTCAAATCCTCAAGGGACATCCTAAATTTCGTGTGCACCAAGAAATCGGTAATTTCAAGAGGGAATGAAAAGATGAGAGTCCTGGTCCTAGGAATTGTTGGGTGCCTCTTCTTTGTAGGAGCACTTGCGGTTCACTACAGCATTTCTACAACGATCAGTTATCAGACCATCACGGTCGTCTCCAAGGAGCGGTTGATGAAGATGTCCACTGACTCTGACGGCAATACGAGTTCCAAGTGGACCAACTACGTGTATTCCGACCAGGAAACATATGTGGTCGCCGATTCTCTTTGGAATTGGCATTTTCGTGCAATGACGGTCTGGGCACAGATCCCAGATGGAGAAGCTACATGTGTCGTCAAACTAGCTGGCATCCGCAATGGGTTCTTCTCCATGTTTCAAAATATCATCGAGGCTGACTGCCAACCACTGAAAGGATCAGAAGTATGAATTTTCTAGTCGCCGATAAATGTCAAATTGATACACACGGATTTCACGTTGCTCCTTCTCCCGTTATGTCATATATGATCTTGAAATGACCTTATGTCGAATTGAAGAACAGGATGCCGGCCGGGATATTCCTAGGACTTGTCCCACCTGTGGTTTGTCGGGCAAGTGCCATCGAGGGCTGGATCTTGAAGGAGCAAGAATTCAAGCTGCTTCCTATAAGGAAGAACTCGAAAAATTGATTGATATCATCAAGGGTCGGATTAATCAAAACGAGCAGATGCTTATGGTATCTAAACAGGAGAAAAACCGTAGTAAGAAATGGGTTCACCGACGTGAGGGTGCCGTTGAGGAACTGAAACACATACTTCATCTCTATGAGAGAAATTTGTGAGTAGACGAGTTTCTTTCCAGGGAACACGGTCCCGTCGAAATGGGCCATGGAAGATGCTTCTACAATGTGACTTATGATGAAATCGTCGGACCATTCTATGTTAAATACCCCAACGAGACGATCTTCCGATGGGGAACCGACCAGGATGGATATCGCGCAGTTCGATACAACTATCGTGGCCAGCGGCAGATTCATGTTCCCGGACACGATCTTCTTCCTCTAACTGTAGAGCGGGAACAACTAGTGAGGAATTTCTGAATATGACAAAATTGATTTCAGCCGCGGACGCTCATCACATCGCAGCTGTAGACGCACGTGATAGACACATCGAGAGAATTTCCGATCTGATTAGGAAAGAGGCCCAGGAGGGAAGATTCTTTCTTGATGTCCCTGAGGAATATTCAACCATCCGATGTATGGGTAACGGCGTGAAGAAGGCGGACTTTGCGATACCCACCCTAAAGGGTTTCTTTGAGGAGTGTGGATTTGAAATTGTGTATGAGAAATACGAGATGAGCTATGATCATTCCATGCCGAAAGTGGTAATCAGATGGTGACTATCGGAGGCTTGATATTCCTGGGTTTAGTCAGTTTTCTGATAGGACTAGGATCGGCGGAAATGGTAACGCGGGGACACGAGAAACTTCTTGCCGTGTTTATATCAGCGGCTTTGGTCGGAATGCTGTTCATCGGTTATTATATGGGATACTTTGTATCATGATTTGGTTCATATTTCTTGGCTATGTTGTGGGTGTGTTGTTCATGGCGGCCGATGTTCACTGGAATTTTCCGTGGTGGAGCTTCGTATTTCCCGGACTTCTCCTCGGTCTGATTTCTGTATTTGCTGAAATCAACATGGGACTTTGACAAATGAGCATGTTTCATCTCCTATTCATTCTCTGCCTCGCGGGCGCAATCCTGATCAGACCTCGACCACATCGAAAATTGTCATGGAACAACGCCTCACTATTCGGAACGTGGATCCTAGTGGTCGTGGGATTCGCGTCTCTGATAGCAGGAACACTTCACTAATACACTACAATAATTTCTTGAAAAAGTGGTTGACCGGCGGCTGATCCTAAGCTATAGTGTAATCACAGATCAAAGAGAAGGTGACCAGAATATGTCCTTCGAAGTTCGCGATCAAGTCCGCTATACCGGCTTCAACAAGGCCGCATATGCGGTAGACGGCAGACGCGAAACTCTGAAGCAAGGAGCCATCGGAATCGTTCGTCATATCGGCGACAACGGAATCTATGTCGCCTTTGAATGGCCCATCCTTCAAGTGACCGTTGACCCCAAAGAACTGGAGCTCGTGTGATATGAAAGTTGGTGATCGTGTCAAATTTCTCGGTTACAAAGGTTATCACGGTGCACCGTGGGGCGTTTTGTCCGCGGGTTCCGAGGGTGTTCTGATAGATATCAGAGAAAATGTTCCTTGGGCCCACGAAGTTCTCTTTGACGGATACGAGGAGCCGTTTCCGTGTGGGTCGTATGAATTGGAGATAGTGCAATGAAATATCAAACTGGCGATCAGGTCCGGTTCCTGGGGCTCAAGGGCAATCCCGAACTTGAATACCGCGGTAGTGGTGGAGATCCCATCGTTGCTGGAGAGGTGGGTATCGTCGAATTCTGCTACGCGGACGATATTCCATATCCGGTGTCTGTGACATTTCCGAATCGTCGGAACAACTATCCCGTCGACCTTCATGAGATTGAACCGGTATGAAGTTGCTCCTGGCTCTTGCATCCTTCGTTGTCACCATCTTGGGCATTATCTACAATGTCCTAATTCCGGAGGCGACCGACGGACTCATCGTTCTTCTCATGTGTCTGATTCTGGCCTCTCTGTTCCGCATCGAAGGAAATCATTGATTTCCCGCGTGATGCCCGAAAAGGTTCGACTAGGAACTCATTACAATGTTTCAGTATAAGGGCGATGGGCTTCGGATTCCCACCTGGCATGCACGAATATATCAAGCTCCCGAGGTGGAAATGAACGCTGAAAATATTTTCTCCGATCTGAACTTCAACGAGGTGGTCTTGAAATGAAGGTATTTTTTGAAGAAGGTGCCCGGGCAAGATATGAGGGAACCTCCCCGGAAGAGACTTTCAAGCGTCTTCATATTCATCTGGGTATGGGATATCACCGGGAACAGATTGCCGTTCGTGAAGGGTGGAATTTCATGAACCAATATCTGCTCATGCAGGAAATTCAAGAGGAATTGAAAGGAAGCAACGAATGAAGACGATACCGCATGTGAACTAACGTATGGTCTATATTGGGAAACTTCGTGATGGACACCGCCTGGTTTCTCTTGGCCGTCGCGATTCTGACCGCAGATAGTGATGTTGCCAATCGGGGCGAAGTGATACAGGGTGGGTTCATGATGATGGTTGAGGATCAGGAAACCTGTGAGAAGGCTGCCCAGTCATATCGAAATATCGTGTTTCTCAATGCCTGGTCTCCGCTGTCCGTTCAGGGGTTCACTTCTTGCCAGGAACTGACCGCTGATCATGCGGACAAATTTGGATTTGATAATAATCAGGAATGGAGACTGAGATGAAGTTTCTTCTGATCATTCTCGTGGTGGCAAACGTCGATAATTTCCTGATTGAGACAGGTGATGTGATCACCCGAGAGATTGTCAACAGCTATCAGACGGAAGCGGATTGTCGGCGACGAGGAGAGGCATACACTGACACGACAAGGGCACTTGTTGCGGAACATGCTGATGTGGTCGCTATTTGCATGAAAATTGATTCGGGGCAGGAATCTACGCTGGGTCTTCCCGATAGGATGGGATGGTGAACAAAGCGGTTCTTGAAGGCATCGGCAAGGTGAATGGAAACCGACTTTCCTGAAGGGTTCCTCAAAGTGGTTTCGCAACTAAATAGTTACAGACAACCAATAGAGGAGTTTGTGTCATGAAATGGTTCCTCCTAATTACGATTTTGTCTGTTCATGATGGTTCTGGTTACGAAGCCGGTAAGGCTATTGAATCCAAGGTCGTTGGTTCATTTGAGACTGTTCAAGAATGTAGTCAAGTCGGTGCCACGATGATGATGCAAATCGACTCACCACAAATGGGTCTGATGGGCTTCGCGTCTTGTCGACACCTACCGGCGTCTTTTGATAACGTTTTCGATCCGGCGCGGAATCCAAACCTCTAAGGTCTTTACACCGGTCGAATTTTGTAGTATGATGACTTCAAGATCAAGATTCTTGAAGGAGAAAGTGAATCATGAAAACCTATCTCGTCGGCGGAGCAGTGCGAGATTATCTCCTCGGCCATGAAATCAAGGATCGAGATTACGTGGTCGTCGATTCCACCCCGGAAGACATGGTTTCCCGTGGTTTCCGACAAGTCGGTGCCGATTTTCCCGTCTTCCTGCATCCCGAGACCGGCGAGGAATATGCGCTCGCTCGTCGTGAACGGAAGACCGGATCTGGCTACCTCGGCTTTGAGACCGACTTTTCTCCAGAAGTGACCCTCGAGGAAGATCTGGCTCGCCGTGATCTCACAATCAATGCTATGGCAATCGCCGAAGATGGGTCCCATCTGGTAGATCCACATGGCGGCCAGGACGATCTGAGAAACAAGGTTTTTCGGCACACGTCTGATGCCTTCGCGGAAGATCCCGTTCGTGTCCTTCGTCTCGCTCGCTTCCGCGCTCGGTATGGCCCTGAATGGACCGTGGACCACAAGACGGTCGCCCTGATTTCGTCTATGGCAAAGAAAGGCGTCCTCGGAGAATTGGTTCCCGAGAGAATCTGGAAGGAACTTTCCAGGGCGCTCCTAGAGACGACGCCACGTCTATTCTTCGACACTCTTCTGGAGACCGATGCCCTTCATGTGATCTTCCCGGAAATCTATCGGTTGAAGACCGCACTGGAAGCCCATCGCTGGCATCCGGAGGGGGATGCCTTCGAACATGTCATGCTCGTCCTTGAGCAGATGAAGATGCTGCTGAATGGTTGGGGCACGGAAGATGAGAAACTTCAGTGCATGCTGGCAGCCCTGGTTCACGACTTCGGCAAAGGCATCACTCCGCGGAACCTTCTTCCGAAACACCACGGCCATGATATCAAGGGTGTTCCGATTGTCGAGGCTTTCTGCGACAGACTGACCGTTCCGACTCAGTTTCGGAAGCGGGTCATGCTCACGACCAAGTTTCACATGCGTGGCCATGATTTTCCCAAACTGAATGCCAAGACTGTGGAGAAAATACTTACGGAACTCAATGTCCGGCAGGACGATTGGATTGCCACACTCCTCTACTATGTATTTGTGGCGGATACCCGCGGTCGCCTTGGTTATGAACAGGAAGACATTACTCATCTGGGAGAATTTCTAATCTCGGTAAAAGCTTACAACTCTGTCAAATTTGCCGATATATTTCCGAGCGGCGAGACCAATCCCAACAAGATTCGGGAGGGTCTGCGGAAAGCAAGGATCGGGGCAATCATGAAAGCACAAACCAAGTGGAGAAATGTTAATGCCGATGTATCATTGGAAGAGTGAAGCTCTGGCAGATTGGCTCGATGGGGACATTGTAGTCTCCGCGGCCAATGTCGATAGCGCCCGAAAGAAGGTGCGGAAAGAGGTTGAGAGGCAGTTCCTTCGGCCCGGGGGAGATCGGCAGCAGACCTTCTTCCAGAAAAAGCTGGCTGAGTTTGAAAAAGATATTGCAGAGGAACCGGAAGTGGTGGAAGTCCTGTTCATATACGGTAGTAGTTAATGCAACTCGGAACCAGACATGAAATCCAAGACGGACGTTACTGTTGGTATCTGAAGGGGGAAGATGGTGCCGTTCACGTCTGGTTCAGGATACTTCCATTTGCATACGGGGAAGATCCTCGATTTCGAGGCGGTATAGATATTCATCGAAAGGAACCCGTCAACCCCGAAATTGATCATCCTACTCCAGACTGCTGGCTTCTGGGAGGTTCGTGCTATCATGATGGCTCAACAATCTGGTTTGAGGAGAATCTAAAACCACGCCTTCAATATCATTCACCATTTGATCCTGTTCTGATTTCTTCAATTCAAAACACACTTCACTCTTGGTACAATCTACATGTGAGAAAGCAAAATGACAATGAAAACTACAGTTGATCTCAATGGTGTTGCCCTTTGCACCGGCGGTGAACATCACTTTCACAAAGGTGAACAAAAATCCGATATGTTCTCTGCCGTGCTCTGGTGTGAACCGTTTAGGGTTTTCAATCCTAAACTAAGCTACATCAAAACTCCGGCCGAACAGTTCCTATTTGAGGAATCGGATCATCAACTTCGTGAATATGTAGAAGAGGCACTCCACTTCTTCGCCGGAGAAGGTCAATGGGAAGTTGGGCCCAGTGATGCCGTTACAACCCCGGGAATTTTCTTCAAGACCGACAAGGGAGCTCGAGATTTCAAGAAATGGCTCTACGGTGAATTGAGACCATTTCCGGTTACACGCGCGAATAAATAAGAAGAAACCAAATCCAGGATATCCCATGCCTCTTCCATCTTTCTCTGAATTCCTTGCCGAAAACTACAAGAATCTGATAGGGCCCGATTCAGAAGACAAACGGCGGCACTACGCGGATCAAGTGTGGAAGATTCTGGTCAAATCATATCAACCGATGGGTGGCCTGAAAGGAAATGGCTTCAACTCAAAAGAGGACATGATCAAGAATATTCCGTTCTGGAAATTGTATACAAAGGGCGACAAGGTAGTGGCCGCCGCATTCTACAAAGACCGGAATGGACGCAAGGCCGTCGCGATTGCTACGGATGGTTCAGATCTAGGAAGAGTGATCGTGTCTCAAATTTTCAAGGCGAGCCTAGGGGTCGCCTGGGGCGAGAAATCTGGACCAGCATTAGCAACTATGATGAAGGTAGCGCCATTCGAGGATCTCAAGTCATTCATCCTTGAACCCAAAGTTGTTGCCAAGCTCCTGGACGATCCCATCGAGACCGAGGTGAACCCCGACAAACTGGATCCGAAAGATAGGTTCACGTGGGACAAATTTCCTCAACTGAGACCTTACTTCTATGTTCGAGAAATCGGCGGTGAGAAGCACCTGAAGGCATCCTTCGGGACTCCTGATACCAAGATCAGGTAAAGATTGCCTCTTTACATTGGTACAGTTCTGTAGTAGGATCTTCTCAAGAAAGAGGAGACTACTATGAAAGTTCTTGATCGGCTTACCTATGAAATTTGGATTGCCGACAATCAGGCGTTCAAGGCTCGGTCACTATTCAAAGAATATGGTTCAGAGTCAGCGGCCCAATGTGAACAATATTATTCCGGAGAAAGTCATGGCCTGCGTGTTGCTCAGAAGATGATCAAACAGGAACTCGCCCGTCTCAAGAACAAGAACAAGTTCCAGAATAGCTACCTGTAGCTGGACGACTGCCCGGAATACTAAGAAAGGAACACCGTGCATACCTTCGTATACCTTCATGGTTTCAACTCAGCCTTCAATCACGAGAGTGACAAAGTTCAGTTGCTACAGAATCTGGGGCACACCCTTGGGATCACGTATGACACGTTTCTTGGATACGAGGAAATCAGGGGATCTCTGAAATCCAGGGTGGGATACCTGGATAATCCCGTATTTGTCGGCACTTCACTTGGGGGATATTGGGCAGCGAAGATGGGCGAGGAGCTGTTTGCGCCATCCGTGATTATCAATCCCTGCTGGGATCCCCACTCCGCGCTCAAGAAATATGTCGGCATTCCGCAGACCAATTATGTGACGGGCGAAAAGGACATTCTGTCACCGACCGTTCCTGCTTCATACGTCTATAAGCACCTGAGCGGAAAACGAAATGTGTATCTGAATCCACTGGTCCTTCTCGATGAAGGAGATGAAGTAATCTCATCTAAGGAGACTGCCAAACAACTTCGAGGATACCCCATGATTTCCTTTCCGGGTGGCAATCATCGATTCGTCCATATGGAAGAGGCGCTTCCACGCATCACCGAATATTTGAACCACTGTGCCCTAGCTGGCATCACAAACGAGGTCTGAATTGAAGATAGTAGCCTTTTCGGGCCGGAGATTCTCTGGGAAATCCACGGCCGCCAAAATTCTCGTTGATGAGTTTGGATATACGGACGTCAAATTTGCAGATCCTCTCAAGAACATGCTCCGTGCCATGTATCACACTTGTGGGGTAGATTCAGATATCATCGAGAGGAAGATTGAAGGAGACCTGAAAGAAGTTCCTTGTATGTGGCTCCTTGACAAGACTCCGAGATATGCCATGCAGACTTTGGGAACCGAATGGCGGGACATGATAGGCACCGATCTATGGACAGGCATGTTTGTGGACAGGATCAAATCTCTTCGGGTCCGTGGACACAATATCGTCTGTAGTGATTTTCGGTTTCCTCATGAACAAGCCATTCTGGAAGACCTCGGCGCAACGATGATCAAGATTATTCGGCCGGGTATCCAAGAGGACATTGAAGTCTCGGGACATATCTCGGAGACAGCGGTCGATGAGATGAGCTTTGATCATGAAGTGATCAACAACGGATCCGTCGAGGATCTCAAGGAGTCCCTACTGAAGATTCTTTCCTAATTTTTCAAAAATTGTCTCCAAACGGGTTGACCGATCTGTCGGAATGGTATAGGTTACTATTAAGCAGAGTTTAGATAGAAAGCGACCCGAGCCATGAACCTGACCAAAAGCCTCATCGCCCGCATCGAAGACTACCGCAAAGAAACCAAGTCGCCCTGCAAGTCCTACGCGACCGAAGCCCGCGCTGAGAAAGTCGCCGAAGAATACTCCGTCCGGTTCGCTAACTACTTCGAACAAGAGCGCCCGATGCGCTACATCGTCGCCTATAACGAAGCCTGGGGTCGCTGGGTGATCGGTTTCGATATGACCGAGATGCTGGCCCGCGGGGTTGGCGGATACTTCGGGGTCGTCGCCAACGAAAACTTCTTCACGTTCTGAAAGAGGGAAGAGAACCATGCCGAAGTTTGATACCGAAACCGTGAACCGCTGGAAAGATCAAGTCAATCAGTGGTTCCATGAGAATCTTCCTTGGCAAGATGCCGCTCTGGTGCAGAGCGGGGTGGATGCCTGGACCATTGCCCACCGTGCGGGCATCACCCGAGAAGCCTATGTCGATCGCGACGTGACCGATGGGCATATCCAGACGGCGCTGGAGAAAATCTTTCCGAATGCCGTGTTCAAAGATCGCAAGACCTACTGAGGAGACTAAGACAATGGCCAAGAAGTACGACGTGTTCTATCAGATGGTTGTGGAAGCCCCGAATGGCGACAAACTGAAATTCACCTTTCTGGACCCCGATGTGATGTCCGATGCCCGGCGTGAACTTCGCCGGAAAGGCTGGAAGGCGGAGTGGGAACATCCGACGCCATATACCCTCCATCGCACGGTCGAGGAAGTCATGGAAACTGCCAACGTGTGGTACACGGCCTGACAAAGGTCAATTTCTTTGTGGAGCGACCGGGTCAAGGTCTTAAGGACTATCTTCGGATTCCCATTCATCATGTGACGGAAATTGATCCGGGTGGACATCCTGTTTGGCAACATGGTGCGGTAGATTCGGAAGTGATCAAACATCTGAAGCAAGACTACATGAATGCCGAAGATGTTCTAGAGTATTTGAGCGTTGATAACCACGTGGATATTTTCATCAAAGAAGCCGATCATCCTCTGGGCAAATCTGTTGGTTATTTTCGATGGGGAGATGGTAAGGAGCTTGAAATTCTGGGGTTGCCGAATATTGATCCATCCGAGGAACATCTGAAAACTTGTTCGGTTCGGAAGGAAGACCTGCTAAAGTTTGGGGTTGACAAGAACGACCGTATGAGTTAGGATAATCTCAAGAGAAGCCCAAGGGGTAACCGATCCATGGCCACCGTCGCTCAACTGAACCGCCGTATTGTCAAATACAAAATCGCCGCTTACAAGGGCGACGGATACATCTATTTTATCGAGGAAGGGGATCATGTCAATCTGGACACGGTCCCCGCATCCGTCTACATGAACAGCTTCAACTCGTGGTCACTGAACAAATGGGTAGAGTATGTGGAAAGCTACCAATGACACTGACCGCATCCGATCTTAGGGCCAGTGTCAATCTTCAGACATATGGTGACATCAGCCCCGATGAGTTAATGAAGACTGGAATATTCCCCGGCTTAAGGACGGTCTTCATGTCATATCGGGCATATCACGGTTCACGTGATGATGTTCAATTTCTCGTGAACAGTCTTGTTTCGGCGAAACCTTTGGAGACCGTCTCCGTCTCCTATTTCACACAATCTCAATCAGAAAATGGTATTCTTGTACGAACGTCGATTATCGTGAATACCGTTTCCGGATCAGTAACTCTCGGGGCTTCTCCTTATTTCCAGAACGCAGGACAGGCCGGACTTTACGCAATATTCGATCATGTGGCCGGGCCTATTTCAAAATTTGTGAAAATCCTGCATAGCTAGTTGAACATGGATATTCAGAAGATCATATCGGATATTCAAAATGGAGGTTTCGGGGCATTTTCTCGAGGCTTGATCATGCTATCATGGCAATCCGGGCCTTTCATGGCTCGGAAGATGATGTTGTGTACATTCTTATGGATTATCTCGATGAAGGAGAGGTGGCCGATCTCACCATAAGTCCATCGGATTGTGAGAAAGATTCCAAATTCACTGCATCGATTGCCGACGAGATAGGAACTGTATGGGGCTATGGCGAAACAAGAAGTCAGGCTGCTCTTTGTGCCCTACTTGAGTATCTGTGCCAATACCCCAAGACAATCATTAGATCCTATATACTGAATGCGCAGGAATTCTGGGACCACCAACCGGAACAATATCTGGACTAAAATCTCGTATTGTCATTTTCGATGAAGAGGTGCGGCAAGTCAACTATGTCGCAATCTACTAATGATTATTTTGACCTTTCACGCGGATAATCTTGAAGAAGTCTTGTGGCCATGAAATCGGACGATTATCTTCAGGAGTTGAACAGGTTGTGCATCCTGATCAGAGGTGCTCATCACAGTGGATTTGTTCCCACCCCACAGTTGTTCACGGATTTATCTAAGGACGTGATCCAAAACCGGCAAGTCTTCAGTTTGCCGGTAGTTCACTGGGGAATTGACAGAAATTGGGAAATGAGTTAGAGTCACCAACCATCAGGCTAAAAGCATTGATAGTCCTCTTTCCTGAAGAATAGAGAATTTTAGGAGAAATAGTTGTCCATCAATATAACGGACTTTGGTGACCGTGGGGACTATGATTCCCTCGCCTGAGGATATTCATTGATGCATTCAAGTCGGCATCAATGTCATGTCCGCAAGATAGGCAGCAGAAATGTTCGCCTTGGCGATTTTCTTTCTGCCTATGCCCGCATTTGCTACACGTTTGGGACGTGTAGGCTGGACTGACAAAGGAGACGGGAACGTCCCGCTCCTCAGCCAGGAAACTAATTCTGGTCTGGACAAAGACAAAAGGCCGGAGAAGTTAATCTCCGGCCTGAAGTTGACGGTTTGATCCGTTTTTATTGATTAAAGCAGGTTGTTTACCATCATCTTGCGGTAGTAAACGTTGGCATTGCTGGTCAATCCACCCATACCTTGGGTTGCGCCAGAAGCGAATGGATTTGCCACGAGACCGTAGCGAGATTTGAATCCAATGCGTGGCGCAAAGTTGTTCTCCCCGACTGCGCGTGCCATCTGTAGCGGCACATATGGGCAGTAAAAGATGCCGGCGTCGAAGGCATTGGAGCCTTTGTAACCCACGACACAGTAGTTGGTCATGCCATATGGGTCAATGTAGACGCGGTAGCGACCGTTGAGAATACCAGCAAAGGTATTACCCGTGTCGTCCACTTGCAGGTTGTTGCTGTTCAGGGCCGGTGCATAGGACAGGATGCCTGCCATTTGCAGTGCGGATGCCACGTCGGAAGAACAGATAACGATGTTACCCTTTCCGCGACGAGTTGCTTTGGCAATCGCGTTTGCTTCACGTTCGATTTGGAACATGAGACCCTTGAACTTTTCCTCTGACCAACGACCGTTTGAGTCGACGTCAAGGTCAAAGATACCTGCAGCGGCAGTGTCAGCTGCACCAACAACGGCAGTGTTAAAGATGGTGCGGACAACTTCCCGGTTGATTTCTGCCAGAATTTCGGAAGAAATGATGTTGGAAAGTTCGGACTCTGCATCCAGACCGTGGACTGCCTTGAGGTCCTGAGCAAACTCGGTGGAATACTCAGCTTTCAGGGCGCGGGTCCTTGCTTCAACGGCGACCTTTTCGATTGAGAAGGTCATTTCGTTGAACTCGGAACTATTGTAGCCAAGGCCTTCGGCAGCGCCAGTGGTCATCCCGGTGCCGGTGTCGACAGCTACTGCGGTAGAACCTGGGAACGGAGTTCCGTGGGTGCCGGTACCAGCAAAGGCAGTGTCAGCTTCGTTGTAGAAGGCTTCAACGGAAGTGTTGCCGGCCATTGTATTGTATTTAGAGCGAAGCGCGAAGATCAGTCCGGTAGGACCGGTCATGGGCTGGACGCCACAAATGTCATATGCAATCAGGTTTGGCATTGCACGACGGACAAGGCTGATCAGAATTGGATCATAACCAGCGACTGGTCCTGCTGCCGCAGCGGACCCACCAAAACCACCGGTTCCGGCAGCAGTGGTTGGAGATTCGTTGAGCATATTCACGTTGCCGTCGCGGCTTTCGCGAAGGGCATGAATGGTGTTCTCAAGAATCCGCGCGGTAACGTTTTTCTTGTGTGAATCACCGATGCTCTCAAAATCATCATGTTCGAGAACTGGTGCCCACTTTTCTCTTAGTTCACTGTATGAACTCATCGGAGTCTCCTCTTAGGTCTTTATTGTCTAATGGTAATTAGTATTTTTGGTTTCTTGTACCGCGGAGGATACCCGCGATGGCATTGACGTCTTCATGATGAGACTTTGGAGCGGGCCGTGTCTCGGTCGATTCAACGAGGGCTGGATCTTCCAGTTCGTCGAGGGTATCCTTCCTGGCTTCAACTACCAGTTTCTCTTTCTTGAAGAAGGACTCTTTCAAGGTGGAGATTGACTTGGCATATGCATCCAGATCGGAAACTTTCAAGTTCTCGGAAAGAGTGCGAAGGCGCTCGGCCTGACCAACGGTAAGACCCTCGGCAACTTCAGCAAAGACTTTTTCGGCACGGAGAACTTGAAGGTCATGGCGAAGTTCCACAGCCTCGTTGATCCGCTTGTTGGCCTCTGCACGGAGAGCTTCAGTTTCTTCCTCAAGTTCCCGGACTACATCGACTGTTTCTTCGGAAATATCGATGTTATGCTCCTCAAAGAGGTTCTTGAGACCTTCCATGAGAGATTCGGCCATTTCTACCTTGACTGAAGATTCGACAGCAAGCTTGTTTTCTTCCAGCCACTCTTTGGTAATCAGGTCCATGTAGGCATCAAGACCTTCTTGAAGAACTGTAACTTGTTCTTGAACAGCTTCTTCAAGCTTGGTATTGAATTCCTCGGTCATGGTTGCCACGATGTCTTCCGAGCGTTGAGCAACTGCTTCCGTGACTGCGGCTTCAAAAATCAGGGTAGCCCGGTCCTTGAAGTCTTCCGAAAGATCGGCACCTTCGAAGAGGTCGAGGAAAGATTCCCCAAGCTCATCTTTCTTCTCGGCAGTTCCATCTGCCTTCTGGACGATCTTCTCGGCCTCTGGATCAACTTCAGTTTTGAGATCAGCGCCGGTTTGGCTTTGCTTGGCCTTGCCGCCAACTGGCTCAACAGGCTGATCAACTTCTGAGTATTGATCATCAGAGACAAATTTCTTCTCTGCCATGATGTGTATTCTCCTCGATTGGATATTCTGTAGTTATTTAGTCAAAAAGTTTTTCGGCGATTCGCTGACCGATCAAGACGGCTTGGTCGTTATCAATTTCTGGAGTTGCCTCTTCATTGCGCGAATATTGTTCTCGGCTTCACGATCTACCCATCCACGGCCGCGTTCCCTGGCGAGATATGCACTTTCCGCATCAATCTCATGTTCCAGTTCGGATCGACTCATATGAGCATAGCGGCCGGGTTTGCGGGCTTCAAGTAGCTCTGTGAATTTTTGTTCAACAGCTTCTTTTAGATAATCCATTTCTCTCTCTTAGTCCCGAAGGTTCTGTACAAATTTCTCAAAGACTCGAATTGCCTTGGCTTCATCGATGGTCTTTCTGACGGTTGCCTTGTATTCCTGCTTGATTTCCTTCACGGTATCCTCGATGAGTTCTTGTGCTCTCCAGGTTCCGGAAGCAATATCATAGAAATACTGCGTGTTCTCCATGATCCCGTTTACAAAGCAATCGGGACCAGATGGGTCTGTTACAACGTCGATACAGGCCATATGATAATCCGAGGCGACTTCCATGATCCCGTTCTTGTTATTCACTGAACCCATACCCCGCGTGGAAACCCCGATTCGGACACCTTCATCAACGAATGTCTTCACGATATTGCCCATTGGGGTGCCAAGGATTTTGGCCTTCCCGTAGAAGTTGGAGCCATCTTGTTTCATTTCAGTTACAAGATGGCAGACGCGGTCGCCATTAATCTGAGGACCATTAGGATGACCAAGTTCTCCGAGTGCTCGCTTGGTCTTGATGAATTGTTCATCGTATCGCTTCAGTTCTCTTTCGAGAATCGGAACAGGATAAATACGACCGTTCCGATTCTTGAGTCCGGCCTGCATGAAGATTCCTTCAATGTAGTAATTCTTTTTGCCGTCTTCAGTAGCTTCCGTTAGGACTTCACAATCCTCGTTGAAGACTTCTGTTATGAGTAGGGCCATGTTACAGTGCCTCCTTTGCGAAACCAAGGATTTCCTCGAACCCAGCCTTATCAGTCATTGCCACGTCCATCATCCGCTTCTTATTTCCTGGGTTCAAGTCCTTGAACATCTGATTCAAGAGGGAAGCATCCTGCCGAGAAACAGAGACTGAACTTCCGTCTTTCAGTTTCAGACTTCCTTGCTTGAAGTTTTCATCGAGGAGTTGATACGCTTCAGCGATGAACTGACCGAAGGATTTTGTTCCTTCATTCAACGGCTTGGCAGAATACTGGAAAGACTTCCCTTGCACGAAAATCAAATTAACATGTTTACCTGTAATTGAACTCAATAAATTTATCTCTGACTGATTCAATTTTCTATTGAATTCAAATCTATCAATTTCACGTCGTCCATCCTTGTTCATCTCATATCCAGTGATCGAGTTGGACATGGAGCTCGGCATCTTGTGTATCCAGACAGAAGGAACCTTCTCAACGCCCCACCGAGGTGAGTTTCCACGGCCTTCAACGAGCACATCTTCCTCTTTGAGAGGATAAGCCCGGTATGATTTTGGATCACTATCTCCGAATTTTGGTCCGACTTTCTTATTCTTTGTGGGCCTATTTGGTTGTGGAGTTTTCATTGCCGCTCTAATTGCAGCAAGGCGTAGTGCCTCTGGAGATTTGGCTTCATTTGCCAAAATCCTCTTGGCGATCTTGTGGGCCGTCTTGATGGTCTTTTTCTCAAGTGGCGGTTCATCATCGTGAATTTCTTTAGCGGCAGCCATCCCCTGGGCATAGGCGTGGCCGTCTTCATTCACATCTTCCATAAGATAAACCGTATGTGCGCCCTTCTTGAATGCCCATTCACGTGCCTGTTTGGACGCTACCGAGAAATTACCACTAAAGGTCCGATATTCACCCTCGTCTGGTTCACCGCGTTCCATAGTTGTAAAAAACCACGTTCCATATCCGCGTGGTCTCTTTTTACCGTGAGACCGCTCATGGCGTGAAAGATCGAGTCTGGCACCTTCGGTTAGATGCTCATCTTCCAGCTTCTCATCTGAACGATTATTCTGAGCCTTGTAGCTCGCAAATGTGGTCGAAGTCGAACCGAATTTTCCGCCGACCGGTTCCAGCGGCTTCGGCCAAACCGGATCATCCGGCTTTTCACTCTGCTTCAGATTTCCCTTCTTGTATTCAACGTGGGAATCTTCATCGTCTCCAAAGTCACCACCATGTGGTTCAACACCTTTGAATACTTCCGCGAGCTTGAATTTATTTCGAATTACACGCTTGATCGCAGACTCATAGACCTCTTTGTCCTCATCATCTACATAGTCGGCTGGACGAGGCTTCTTGTCAGTTTTTGCCACGAATTGATCTTCAGTGCCGTCAACGGGATAATCATGCTTCTGAATCACATGCTTGACCTTGAATGCCTTCTCATCTTCGGAACGCGGTTCCTCAACTTCATTCATGAATTGGCGAAAGGTTTTCATTTGGGTCTCCGATATTTCTTGATCTTATTTAGTTTCAACGGAGTCTCCCGAAGCAGCCGAGACTCTTCCCTCGGTGGAGCTTCATCCTCTCCTCCTTCGGAAGGAACTTCCTGTCCGTCGTTATCATCTTGTGGAGGCTCATCCTCTCCGTCCTGCGGAGGTTCATCTTGCCCAGGATACGGCTGTTGTTGTTGTTGTTGCTGATCAGGATATCCGCCCCCTCCGTCATACCCATATCCCCCGCCGCCTTCAGTGTTGGGATCATCATATTCTCCGTCTGCCCTTTCCTGTTCAATTTCCTCTTTGATTTCACGAGCTTCATCTTTACTCATGAACAGGACGTTTCTTTTCACCCAGGCACGTGAGAAGTATTTTCCAGTCTGTTCTTCAACTTCACGGAGGGTCCCCATTTTCTCACGGAGGATCTCCATCTGCTTGAGTTCCTCGAAATAGTTGTCTCGCATGAAATCATAGCGAACAAGATCTCGGATATCATCCCATTCTTCCGGGGACATGATGCCCTTCAGGAGAAGCTGTTTTTCCAGACAGGAATCAAATAGGATACTAAATCTGGTCCGTAGTCTGCGTATGAATTTGCTGAACTTCACCTCGTCTCGGGATATCTCACTGACACGACCAAACGTGTATGTCGCCTCGGGTTCCAGGCGTGAAACTGGCACCTTCAGGGCCTTGTTCAACTTTCGATGAAAATAGGTCAGGTTTTCGTTGTCTCCGAGACCCTGTCCGGCAGGAAGCGTGTCAATTTCCGTCAGGCGTGAACCGTCTCTCCTGGGGAACCAGAAATCTTCAGTCATCGTCATGAACCGACGAGCATCATTGACCTCACCAGTATCTGGATTGTAGTTGAGCTTGTTCTTGTGACGGGCCATCATGTCGGCAAGGTATTGTTCAGCCTTGGCCTTTGGTAGGTTACCAACGTCGATGTAAAATATCCGCCGCTCTGGTGCCCGAGTCAGTGTGTAAATAATAGTGGCATCTTCCAGCAGTCGGAGCTGGTTCATGGGCTTGATCGCACCATGAAGATGAGACAGCACCAGGGTGTTGTTCTCGTTCATGATTCCGGAGGTCGCCCGAACGATAGCATCCTTCGCAATTCTCAGGCCGTTGGTCGCCGACGAGGAAGAACCCCCGAAGTTGAACCCCATTTCCGAATACATGTAGTATTCATTCTTGATCCTCTTGAGATTGATACCGGTTTTCGGATCCATCCTCTCTTGATCAATCTCGCGAATCAGCCTGATCTTCCTAGGATCAATATATCGAAGTTCAACAAGTCCCTTCTTGATATTTTTCTCGTCGATTACTGCATGATAGTTGATTCTTCCATCGACGTACCAGCGTTGAAATATCTCATATGCCTGATTCGAGAAATCCAACATGCGTAGGATTTCATCAAATTCCTCGATGATCTTGTCCTTGAGCTTGTTCGACAATTTCGTGTCGTCCAAGACCACTCCAACGACACGCTCATTGGTATCAACATTGATCGCTTCATTGACAATTTCATCAATCGCCTGTTGCACTTCTGGTTGTAGTGCCATTGACCGGTATTTGGAAACCAGTTCCGCTTCCGATTTGGCCGTGCCGTCAAGGTCGATGATCGTCCCGTAGGAGCCACCGAGAGCAGTTCCTACTGTCAGTGCGCCATCATCGTTGACAGGATCGACAAATGATTTCGGCTGATCCTGGTCGTCCGTGGCGCGCTTAATATCAAAACCAAACAGTCTCATTATTCATTCTCCATCATAATCAAAGTCCCGGTAGCTCACGCGACCAAATCAGGTCAGCGGCATTCCGGTTATTCCGCCATCGACTGTGTATGCATCATACGCAAACGTAACAGTGAATTCCTCAATGGAGTCATTCTGTTCCCAACCGAGACTGATTTCAGAGATGTTAGTTGGAAATAGACCCTGGAATGTATATTGGCGAAGAGGAGTTTGGTCTTTACCGTATTGAATCACCTGGGCATCAGACTTGTATATCTGTGGAAGTGCCCTAGCGTTGGACTCAAATGTGTTGATGGCATTTGACCACGCTTCCATTGAATTCCGAATCAGGAAGTCTTCATCGTTGATGACAGTGACCGTCCAGTCCTCGAATGTTCGGTCTCCGCCATACTTGATCTTTCTTCCCATATAGGGAACTTCATATTGACCGACTGTCGAGGACGGCAATGAAGCGGTCTTGACCATGAAGGGAATCTTGAAATCGGCAATTCCCGTAATCGGGTTGGTGATCTGAACTTGAAAGAGGGTAGGACGTGCACCACCACCAACAAGCTGTGATCTGAATTCGTTGATTGAGAACATATGTTTCTCCAGTAATTTGTGATCTTGTTGGTTTATTTAGCCGGGGGATTGGTTCTCCCGGCTCATTTTAAGATAGGTCAGAATTGTTGGCCCACCAATTCCTCGAAATCAGTATTCGTGCGCGTTGCGATGAATACCAGAGAGATGTACGAGATCGTTCGAGCTGGCTTGACAAAAATATTTGCTCTGAACTCATTTCGGTCAATGACGTCCGGTGTGTTCACTGTTCCGTCGCTGACAACCCTGAAATCGATAATACCCCTGCGTCCTTGGATATCCCGCAGGAATGGTTCCACCATATTCTTGAATTGGGCCTGCGTGAATTCATCGTTGAAGTCGAATAGGAACTGCCGTGAAGTGGTCGCAATCGCCTTTTCCATTACGATGAACAGGCGGCGAACATTGATCCGGTTAAACGCTGATGCCAGTCCGAGTCCGGTCTTGTCTCCGAATAGTAGGGCGCCTTGTCCTACTTGATGGAATACTGGATTGATGTCCTTTCCATACAACTGATCGCGAATTTCCTTGGTCGGGTTGAAGGCAAGCTTCACGACATTCCGGATCATCCCCCGACGATAACCAGCCGGAGATTCCCAAGGCTCAATCCTTGATGCGAGACCAGCGATATCACCGTTCAGAGGAACCCAACGGTACACGTCGTTGTATTTGTCATAACGGTATTTGTATCCGGAATCCATGAACCAATAGGAGGAGTTTTGAATCGTGGCCCGGAAGTCCAATACACCATTCATCTTGTCTTGAGGATTAGATGGGGTGACCACGTCTTCCAGTCTCGGTGAGATAAACAGGACCGCATCCATCCGCTTGTCGAGGATGTTGGAAATGATGTAGTTTGGAAGATTGGAATTGATGTTTGCCTTGCCCTGAAGGATGAAACTGATATCTACTTCTTCCGCATTGGCAAAATGATCATATCCTTGCATCACAGCACCAGCAATTTCAGGTGTAGATTCCCCGTAACCGTCTGTTCCGTCGCTGAATGACTTGTATACTGGAGATCCAGTGGCCAGGATTGATCCCCCGGCCGCATATATCCAGTTCGATCTTTGATTGATCACGCTCCGGTAATAGTTTGAAGTGCCATCGTCCAGTTTGGAATTTGGATTGGTAGACAGGTTCTCAAACAGGTCCAGGATTTCTCCATTGCGAGCGACCACGACGTGAACGGAGCTTGCATCCTGAAGTGGCTGGAAGTATTGAGCATATTTCCACAGTCGAGTCGCAGTTCCTGCCACAATGTCCTCGCCCAAGAAGAACCGTCTCGTGAAGCCGAGTTCATATGTCGTAATTGCGGTGTTGGCATCAGTGTCGGACGTAATGCTGGAAACCGACAGGTTCTGGAAACCAGTTGAGGGGCTTCCTACGCGAATGGTATCCCCGACTTGGATAATATCCGAGGTTGTAATCCCTGTATTTGATCCGACTGTAACCGTGAAGTCAGAGAATACAAATTCCATCGCAGCATTAGAAGCCGCATATGAAATTTCCAGTTCATTACCAATCTCGCCGGGATACTTGGCAATGAATTCCTCAGAATCAAACGCTTGAGCTTCTTCCTCACTCAAGATTTGCTCATACCCTGTACCGGCGTTGTAGGCATGTTCGGACGCGACGCGAACAACGTATAGTGCATTTGAATATGCAAGATAATCGGCAGCCGTGAAAAATGTCTCGGCATTGAATGATGTTGGTTCCCCGAAGCGGTTGGCCAATGCTTGTTCCGAATTGATCAACACACGTTCGTTGACGGGTCCCCATCGAAATACACCGGCAATCGCCCCAGGAGAATTTCCGATGGCCGGAATGACCGCTGTGAGGTCAACTTCCCGAACATTAACGGACGGGCTTACTGAGAATACCATGTTTTTCTCCTACTAATCTAGAATAGCGAAATCTCTCGGTATATTTAGATTTTTGGTGACCTTACCATCCCATCCATGTCTCCACAACTTCTTCATCTCGTCCAAACGGATCATCTATTCCGTTATCAACAAAGAAGAATGACAATGAGTCATCCAGTTCCTCGTCCGACCGTTCTCGAAGTGATCTCAATGTTTCAATATCGGTCATTTCTTTGAAATAACTTTGCTCGGTCATCCACGCAAACAGGACCAGGGGCATCACCATATCGTCGTGAGCACCCTTCTCGGCCTCGAACGAATTCCCCTTCCGAGCAAACTTCTTCAATTCGTCGATGGTAAACTTGTCATGTAGGATCAATTGATCCTGCTCAATCAGTAGTTTTAAAATACTGCATCCGGTTGCCTTCACTCCCCGCGTCGTCCTGATTCCACGATCGACGTTCTTCCCGAAACCCGAGCTGATTTTCTTTCCGTTCCTTCCGGCGGAGACAGTTGATACCATATTCTCATAGCCATAGTCCATCCACATCGTGTCGGACACCTGGACACCGATGCTATTGATCTCGATCATCACCTGCGCTTCATTATACAGCTTTGCGATGCGATACACGATTGCAGCATAGTCAATCGGCCCGACCAGGTTATCACGGAAGGTGCACACTTGTTGATACGGCATTTCAGTGACATCAATGACAGCGAACGCTGAATAATCAAGTCCCTTCCCTTCACCCACATCAGCGATCAGAACATATGATCTTCCCTTGATCGGGGACTTGTATTGGTATATACCCTCCGCCGAATGAATAGGATTAGACTCGGAGAGCACTCTCAATTTCTCGCCGGATATCAGTGTTCCCGATGAGCCTTGGAACTCATTCATGAACTCTTGTTTGAATTGCTCATATCCGATGTTCTTGAGAGTCTCCTCTTTCCATTTCTCGTCACGCTTCGGATGTTCCCACCATTCTACCCGAATCGGGACAAATGAATTTTTGCCCTCTTCGGCCTCTTTATAGATTTTATGGAACAGTTCCAGGCCCTTTGGTGTGGAAGTGATGATTACTTTTGTGGAATCGCCCGAGGAAATAACCGGATAGGTCGATTCCCAAAATTCCATTTGTTGTTCGATGTGAGCAAATTCGTCAAGATACAGGCAGTTGTGAGATATGAAATCTCCCGTGACGTATGAAGCGGTATCTTTCACATTAACAGGATCATATACAAATTCTTCACTGAATACTGTTTGTATGGCATCCACTCGGATCCCATTTGCCAACATTTCACCGATATTCAGACATGCGGCCCGCTTGAATATTCCCTCCGCGGTCCGAAATTGGTGACCGGGGGTCACGGTAATCCTGTCATTTATCCGAAGCTTGAATTCCGTGTTGTAGGAAGACCTGATCCCATCAAACTTCTTGAACCCATCTTGAGTCAAAATCTCATCATATAGATCGGGATACACTTCTTTGATGGGTAGGTTCACAACTTGTCCATCCCTTGACCTGACCGTAACAGGGGTAGACCCTACGACACAGTTGATAGATTGTCCCCGAATGGATGATGAGGAAGTGGCGGCGGATAGAATCTTGCTATCGTTTCCAAAGAGTGCGGATCCCTTATTCCATTCCTTGACCCCCATCTGGAGCCACCACGGAAGATTCTCATACATACGTTGGATCCGGGATAGGATCTCACGAGAAGTAACCGCCTTGTTTGCCAGGACGGCAGCGGTCTTTTCCGGATTGAACAGGGCATAGTGAAGAATGAATGCTGCAACAACGGTAGAGTTGTGGGATAGAAATCCGTTCGTGTAATATCGGTGATTATCTGAGTTTACACTCAAGTCGTACATATTCTCGAAAGTATATCCGATCAAAATATCCTTGATAACCTCGACACCATCTGTGGTTCTGACTTCATCTCCTATAACCAAGTCTCGAACAAATATCTCGGTATAATCAGCTCTAAAAAGAATATGATCATCTGCACAAGAGAGGTGTTTACCCCTACAAGTAACAACGGTATATATTTGATACGGTATGGTCTTATGAGAATGGGTAATTTCTTCCCATCCGGTATCCGTCATCACTTCCCATTCCGATACCTCAAATGATTCGATGAACTTGGGATCGAGAGGTAAAATAGGTTGAGTAAAATGATCATGGAAATTTGATACTGACATTCTGGTAGCTGCGTCAGACGGTCGGTGGCGCACCTCAATCATGGTATCTCCATGGACACATTTCCCCATTTGTCGGGGCAATAGGCAGATGTTGAAACGATGATCAGTGAAGGAATTCAACATCTTCTTCTGGTAATCAAATACCTTGAATAGCTGCATTCCCTGATCAACAGTGATGATCTTGCAGTAATTTTCGGTAAAATATACTACATCTTCAGCACACTTCTTCAGCTCGAGGAGTTGATCTGGAGTAAAGTTATGCGTGACACCAGCCTTTTTGATGAGGCTGTTGCCCATGTAGGCTTCATTACGACGATCATGCATGATATCGAGCCGAACTCAACTGTAGGACACGGGCACCCGAATCAATTAAGGAAAACGGCAAACCATCAGGTGTGTGTTTGTAAAATTGCCCTTCATCTTCATACAGAAAGTCGATGGAATATCCCCTCAGATTTGAGTTGCAAGACTTGAAGAGGATTTTACTTCGATTGGAAAATTCCAATTCAAATTTGTTTCGCTTAATCAAGGGGAATATGTTTTTGAGTGTGCAGTCGTCATGAATTGAGCCCACACGACTACAAATGCTAGCCGCCGATTGGAGTGTATGAGACAAGACCACAACAGTCTTGTCCGGGTTGTGATACACATAATGAAGAAGGATGGCAGTGGCAACAGAAGTCTTACTAACCTGCCTAGGAAGCACGCGAGCAATTAGCTCATTGCCACGTTCATAAGCTCGTAAAATTTCCTCTTGATCCTTGTTTGGGACCATAAATTTAAATTCACCGTAATTACTCCAGAGTCTGATGTGTTTGGTGACAAACTCCAGAGGATCAATCATTGTTTCAATCTCACTCATGCTCAATTTCTTCTCCTCGGATCATTTTCAATGCATCTACGGTAGATAGGATCAGGGTATTGTTATTGGTAACTGCTCCACCCTGTGGAATGTCACCTTTTCGGTTCTCCTTGTGGATATCACGCTTCTTCTCTGCCGCTTCCACGAATTGCTTATTCGCGTCCAGGAGGGTCTTGATCATCCCGGAAGCAACTTCAAAATCACGTGCTTTCTCAGATTGCTTGGCAAGGGTGACCAATTCTTCAAGTGAGTCCTTGCCAATATCAATCAGATCGAGGATATTCTCCCTTGCCTTCTCAACGTCCCTCACGACTTCCTGGTCGATCAGCGGAAGAACCTCATCATCGACCACGACAGGCGGCAAAGGATCCTCTTGTTGGGAAACAACCGGAGTCATCTCCTTCACAACTTCAGCTTCCTGAATTTCTTCCAGTGGACGCAATCCTAGCGCGGCATCAATCGGGTTAGGTTTCTTCGCCATCCAAATATTCCTGTTTCATCACAATTACTCCCCAATCATCTTCGAATTCAATCTCTTGATACGGTACACTATCTTCTGGATCGGTCGTCGGTTCCCCATCCTCGGTCAGTCCGGGCTGGACCATGATTCTACCGATCACCGGAGAATCATGGTCCATGTTTTGATGAAGATGAGTGTCCACAAACTTGATTACCGAACGATCCCTAATAGGTCCGAAATACCATGCTTTCATAGTAAAGGATAACGTCCACATCAAGCTCCGACGTGTCTCAAAGTCTCCTTCATATATGTCTTCCGCGGAGATGCTGTTGAGAACCAGGGGGATATCAAACGCCGGAAGCTCATCCAGGATATGAGCAAAGAAGGTATAATCAGGTTGGAAGAATGGAGTGATCTGTTCCAAGATCTTCGTACCATCTTCGGCATATTTAGTCATCACATATAGGTTGAATTCCAAATTATATGGAGCACCGGTGTATATAAAATTCCTCTTTCCCTCAGTCGTTGTCAAGATCCGAAGCCTGTTATTTGCATTGGTCTTTCGTGCACCATCATACGACATGCTTAGGATCTCGAAAGACATACGGGGAAGTGACACGGCCTGCTTCCTGTCCAACCTAGGATCTTGTGTTATCCGGGCCAGAAATTTTTGATACGGTCCATATGAAATCGGGACGATCATTCGTTGCTGCTCGACACCATCATTATCGTCCCGCGTGATCACCATCTTGTTGAATAGTGAACCAAACAGAGCGATGTATCGGCGAGTTGTTCCGTGATAGAAGTGATTCGTGATTGGCATATGTGTCAGTGATTACCCAATGATAGGTTCATGTGAACTACCTGGAAACTGAAGATTTCCAGGCTTCCTTGGTCATTGCAATCCGGAGAGGATCTCCGGTTCGGTCGTTGGCCTGAAGACCGGTGTTGATAATTTGTCTTAACATCAGAAAATCCTCAGATCGTGTCAGACGTGGTATCGGTATCATCAGACGTGAAGTCAGTTGTATCTGCTGTCACCGCATAATTGGTCGGCCTGGAAATCACCTCGCTGAAGGGATCAACTTCAGAAAAATCAATAATGTTCTGTCCCTCTTCCTCAAAGAAGATGTTTTTCGCGACAGGATCCTTCTCGAACAAAGTATCCAATGATGATACTTGTTGGTTCTCGGTATTGACATCATCGTAGTAGTGATCAATCAGGTCGATTCCAGTCTCGAACCGCTCATTGGAATATTCCAACAGTTCACACTTGAGATCGAACACGTTGAGGCTACCGACTTGATAGAATACTGACTCATGTTCAACGTGCATGATTTTGAAGAACTTGCCATTGAACGGAAAATATACCAAGTCTCCCTCCAGCGGGCGAACGAGACTGGGAAATACACGAGTGACATGCTTCTCAAATGTCCTGATAGCGACCGTAAACGTAACCTGGTCGCGAATCGTCAGTCCGAACTTGGACAGGAAATCTCCTTCTCCCGCAAACCCATCGACCGTCTTCACATACATCTCTATGTCAAATGTCTTGTCATAGACACTAAGATCATCTTCATTCAGGATTTCATCGACGGACCGGAGACTTCTGGTGATATACAATGTGTCCACACCATAAATCCTGATGCTCTCGATCACCAGAGAGTCAAACAGGTTCTGCTCGTTTGGGTTATTGTAATTGCGGAAGTAGGGATTGGTTGCCAATGTCAATCATCCGTAAAAATTGTAAACGAGTGGTTGTAATCCACTGATAGCTTGTTCTTCAAGGGTTCGTCGTTCTTCTCTTGCGTCATTCAGGATTTGCATACCATTAAACACTATCCCACCCATAAGCTGGACATTTTCATACTTTGAGGTATTACTTCCCCAGGATTCCTTCACCAGTGCTGCCGCGTAGTTTTGAAGGAAACGGTCATTCCACATATCAGGGTTGGCTTCTTCATCAATGGCATCATAGGCTTCCACGATAATAAAGGATCCCACCTGGAGTTGCGATTGTTTACCATCGATGTAGACTCTGTTCACGTGCCTCTGAAATCTGATCAATGGGCGCCCAACGAGGATTTCCTGCAGGAAAGAGATATGTTGCATGGCCATGTAATAATTCTGGACACTGTATCCTGTAATGTCCTGGATATTGTTTAGGACAAACTGGTAAGTGACGTTAAACATCCCCATGCCCGAGAAAATACTTGAACCGACGTCCCAAATTCTGACTACTCCGAGGAGGCGCTTTGGCACCTCGATATAGCCATTATCTATATCGTCTTGAGTGAGTTCATGCTTTAGGTAGATGAGTTGGGATCCATCGAAGTGATGATCTTGCCAGAACCTGATGGCTTCATCAATCCTGTCCTCAACTTGTTCATCGGCCACGTTGATCTCAATAACGGGATGACCCAATTTTCTCAGGACATATTGTTTGAATTCATCTCGGGTTTGTGGGACAGCCATATGAGAAATGCCTTACTGTGGGGTATATTCCTATTTAGCTCGGAGGGGCGTGAAAATAATCTCCACTTTTCTTGATTTTCTGGCTTGACACTACTGGAAAACCGTGGTATAATAAGGATGTCCCACCGGGAAATCGGGAAGGAGATAATGTATAGATCTTGATATTATTACTTGGGCCGAATCACGTAGTCAAGATTCCAGGAAAATCAAGATAAGATCAACGAATCAGGAAGAATCAAGAAACTCTTGAAATCAAGATACGTGTAATCAGAATCACTGTTACAAGATCGTGTTATCAGGGACGAGGCGAAGCCTCATGGACGTCAGTCCATTGATTCAGGGTCGGACGGAAATCAACAATTGGGGTTGACAAGTTCTTGAATATGGATTATCTTTTTCAAGTTAAAGACCTATTTCAAGGTCAACGAGATTTCCGGAGACGAGGTTCTTCAGGTTCTTATCAGGATGGACATTGCCCCGAAGACCATTCGTGGATCCATCTTCAACTACGCGGCACGGGAAATTTCCGAACTCGGAAGATTCATGAAAATTGCACAAGGGAGACCTAACACTTGAGAATTGCATTTTGGGTGGCCTTCGTCGCTGCCATGTTTCTGATGACCCCGCCGATTCAGGCATCCACGTATTTCATATATGAGGACGCTGAAGACATCGACGATGAACCACTGATCTGGATCGAGGGCGTTGGCTTCAGGCGATTCGGCGAGGAAGATTGCTACAGCTCCAAGTTGGGTGTTCCTATGGTCTGCATCCCGGATGATCTTGAAAGGATCGTGAGACCTAAGCCTAGACCATGTGAACCGCTTCCCGTGTGCCTGTTGTCTCCCGTCACGACAGAGTTTGAACCGGAACTACCATACGGACCTCGGGTTCCATCAACTCCAGAGATAGCAGTTCCTCCCGTCGTCGTGGTTCCGCCGGGCGTTCCTGGTGTGCCAACACCACCTCAGCCTCCGGTATTTCCGCCGATCGTGTACCCTCCCGTGTTCCCGGAACCGCCGGCGGATCCCGAGCCTCCTGTCGTTCCTCCGATTCCGTTGCCCGCTTCCATGTTCCTTCTGGGATCAGCATTGGTCGCACTTCGGTTCAGATCAATATTTAGGAATTGAAGAATATGAATCTTTGGACCTTCCCGGTTATCGCATTTCTCGGAACCTTCGCGATTACACTCGTCACTGCACCAACGATTGGATTATTGATTTTTGGCCTGGGATTTCTTGCAAAAAGGAGTTGCCGAGGCGTGAATTCTGAGCTATCTTCAGGATAACATCGAAAGGAGACATGTAGATGCCTGTTGTTCGTCAAAATTTGTCTCAGTGGCAGGTCACAACAGAGGAGGCCAAGTTCCTCGTTTCTGAAGATCTTGTCTATGATGGATATCACCCCGGTGCTGATTATGAGCTAGGTGAAGTTTTCCACATTTGCAAGGAAATGCTCTGGCATGATGTGGAAAATGCGCTTGAGAGTTTTCATGAAGAGAAAAAAACAAATGGATACCACCATCGGCGAGGAAATGATCGCTGCGGTCGATAGTGAAATCACTCAATATCAATGTCTCATTGACCTTTACACCGATCGCGATAAGATCCGGAATTTTGAACAGCGGATCATTGCACTCGACGAAGTCCGGGATCATCTTCTTGATATCCTGGATGATTACAGGCTTCCTCAGCCATCGAGTGAGATGAAAACCACTGGTGTGGTTAGAACTTGATGATCTGGAAGATGCTCTCGATGGTGATTTCAACGTTGCCCGTCACTTCAAGAAGAGTGTTCTTCCGGAATGGTACTATGCCGTTCGCACGGATGATAACGTTGCCTACGCAAAGGTGTACACGGCGGGCCACATGGACAACCACCCTTGGGTCGAAGGTAAAGATGTTTCGTGTGCACTTGTGCTGGCAGTATTGGATCAAAAAATGACGGAAATGGAGTTGGCCGGATGAACAAGTTGAAGCTCATGTCACATACACCGGATGGCATGGTCGAGTCATCCCGTTTGGAAGGAGAAAGGTGAACCATGATCAACATCCTCCTGGTGATAATCATATTTCTGTTGCTGATTCCTTCCTCGGTTGGTTTCCTGGTCTTGTTTCATGTGTTTGTGAGAGGAAAGAAGGCACCCGCGGATACTTCAAATAGGATCAATCACCTGAGATTAATCTGGTTCGCGCTCAACAGGGAAGATCTGTTCGCGGACCTATTTCCGTGGTTGAAGAATGATGAGTTTGAGAATGTTCATGGGTCAGACGAGGTTTCAGTCACTCGTAGAAGGAAGAACTGCTACGTTTGTAAAGGAACAGGTTCCCGGGGTTTGCATGATTGTCCCGAATGTTGTGGCGACGGATGGATATACGAAACAGAAGGGAGAAGGTGAATAATGTGTCAACAAGGCGAAGCGGAAATTCAATATTGCATGGCGTCTGAAAAGGAAGCCATCTATCAGCGCTATGAAGCCTTTGAGCGTGGTGAAATTGAGTTGACCGATGATGATCTTCAAGTAATGGCAGTCAGGATGCTGATGTTGAGAGATATGGGCGCGTGAACTACCTCGATGAGCCCATTCGCTCCACCAAAGCAATGAAACATCATGTTGAGATGATGGACGATCGGTACCGCACGAACGGAACTGTATCTGTGAGAAATGTGGTCACATCTACTATAATCACCAACCCGTTCGAGGATATCTTTGGCTGCTAATGATTTGCAACGGCGATCTGAACAAATATTGAAAGGAACGCGAGTGATCAAGAAATTCCTAACGGCTATTGCCCTGTGTTTCGGCATCGCCCCTCCTGTAGTGGCTTCCGATACTAAGACTGTGTATTGCACGCTATCATACGAAATACACACCAATTTGGCCAATGCCGGCGCACAGCCTTTCTTCATTGGCTTCGGAAACCGGTATCCAGATTTCGACGAGAACGCCCAACACGCATATGAAATTTGGATCCTTTCTCAAGGCAAGGATCCCGGTTTCATGATTCTTCTGACTGATAGGCAATCACATCGAAGTGATAACACGTGTCTTTATCGAGATGGCGTTGGTGTTAATGGATTTGTCATTGATCGCCAATATCAATACCAGGATGATTTCAGGGACATGAACATGATAGGAAGAACCTATGCTGTACCGAGCGAAGATAGGGCCCTTCTGAGTTTCATTCCTCCCGCATCTACTATTGAGGATAAGGTTTCCGAAGCTGTTCAAAATGCACCATCTGGACACCACCATCTTGGTGTCAGGAGCGAAGTCATGTATCGAGGTCTTTTGAAAACGGTTATCGTGTAATTTGGGCTGGTGATACTGAAGAGAAACACTTTCGTCTGTGGATCAAACTTGATGCCAGCTCATACGTCATTACCGGAGAGGATCTTCACCGAGATTGGGTTTCTGTTCAAATTGCCGGTGCCGGGTTTGCGCTTGACAAGACGATAGTGAGGATCGAGGAAAATCCTATTCTAGTGAAGATTCAATGATCCATACGGATCAAATACTAGGGACAAACTCAACGGCGTATGTTTCATCTGTCTGAATTTCTCCTAGGAAGGTTCCGAATGTGATTTCTGAAGAATGAGTCTCGAAACTATCCTGTGAGATGAAATCGAGAAGTTCCGTATCAAACGATAGAGACATATCACTTAGGTCAGGAACATCACCCGTAAATATCAATACAATATTTTCTCCGTCTTGATACAACGCTTCAAGAGTGATATCAAATTGTTCTCCCGGTTCAATGTTCAACGAACCCGAAGAATTATCAAACGGCACTGTTTCCAAGTTGCCACTAGAATATCCTGTCCAAGTTCCTACCTCCGAAACCGTGATATCGAACGGAAACCACTCCGGATCGGGGATGGTATCTTCTACGCGGAACGGATCATCAATTCTGAAGTGTTTTGTCAGTCTCACGGGAAATTTCCTCATTGAAGTTCTTTCTATTTAGTTTCAAAAATTGATTGCCTAAGATAGGAATCTGGTCTACCGTGATCTATCATGATTAAACTCCACAACACCCGGACCCGCCGCAAGGAGGCGTTCGCGCCGCTCGACCCCGCCAATGTGCGGATGTATGTCTGCGGCCCCACGGTCTATGACCGGGCACATATCGGCAACGCGCGCCCGGT